>Ga0209340_1000004_pt1 | contig 533219 bp, 480 predicted proteins | sample EPASupsiteSAE323_FD_187266 | JGI IMG/M metagenome (GOLD analysis project Ga0209340, IMG submission 187266) | Bioremediated contaminated groundwater from EPA Superfund site, New Mexico - Sample SAE3-23 (SPAdes) (version 2) | ecosystem: Environmental > Aquatic > Deep subsurface > Groundwater >...
AGAAGCTGTCTTGTTAAAGTTGAATCGCCTTGCCAAGCAAGCCGCTTGCAACTTTAACCGCAGTCCAAAGGTCGAGCCTGTAATTAAATCATAGTTTGATTTTTGTATTTTTAACCAGACAGGCTCTTAATATCAGGCAATAACAAGAGTTTCTTCAAGTATTTTATTTGCAGCTTTGATCATTTCTTCAATATCATTATTAAAATACTGTTTAGCAACTTTTTTTATAGCTGTATCGCCTGCGTTTATTCTTGATGTAGTTGATCTGTAATAATATTTTTTACCCTGTTTAACCCGTTCAATATGACTTTTTTCAACAAGTCTGTCTAAAACAGTTTTAACAGTAGTATATGCCCATTGTTGTCTGGCAGAATTTATTTCTGCCTGAATGTTGGATACATCTATTAAAAGTTGATCATTTTCTTCAATTTTCCAGAGAGCATTTAAAATTATGTTTTCAAGATTACCATGCCGACGGTTCATCATATTTCTCCTGAGTTAAAAACTACAATTATAGTATATACAGTATAATTGTAGTTTTTAACAATTTCTAGTGTAAAGATGATAATTTTTTACAAATTTTATAATTACGGTAAAGTTTTCAGTCCAATAAAAAGATAGAGATTGATTCTCTATCTTTATTAATCTAAAATATTAATATTATTAACAAATAAATATTAAGGTATTTTTATAGTTGGCAAACTTTTTTGGGCTTTGCCTATTATCTCAGTTATATACCATCTAAGGTTTTTAAATGGTAAAGTTGTACGGTCTTTTATTTCATTAGTAGCCCATAATTCAGATAAAATTACCTTATCTCCATCAAACCCTTCAACTAGATAACGATTTGGTCTATCATCAATATGTACTCGAGTAGTAATAACATGACCAAGCTCTAATTGATTAAAATCAGTTACTCTTTCTCCAGAAAAAGACATTGAATTTCGATTGATAGAATTATTTAATCCATAATTAGACATATTAAACATTTAATTTTCTCCTTAATAAATACTTATTAGTTTAAAAAAGTGTAAAAAAGTTTAATTGTTATTTGGAATATAAATTTATACAATATTGTAATATTTATTTACATTAAGTTCACAATTTTTTCTAAAACAGGAAATTTAGAAACTTTTTAGAAAAAATTATTTTGGATTAACTTTTTTAGGTGAGAAGCGGATATCTGGAGGACCAAAATAAATTGGTTTGGCAGGTGAGAAATTAACCCCGGTATATCCTGAAGGCGAAGGATTATTAGTCTTGTCTTTGTATATAACTACACCATTATTGAGCTTTACCATTTCATGATTGTCCTGTGCATCATTACGATCTGTATATACCATACTGCCCAGATTTGATGTATTTATAAAAGATTTTTCAGACTTTGTACAGCCATTTAAAGCTAAAAGCGCGAAAACGCAAACAAAACATAAGGAATAAAATTTTTTGTATGATTTTAGCATATTGCCTACATCTCAATTATTACTTATTTTAATTATAATATAGCTTTAAGTGTTTTACAATTGTAGTGTAGTTTTTATAAACCTTTTATTTTTAGTTTTAATCGTTATTTATAGCAAAATAGACTTCTTTTAATCGTTTTTTGCTTATATGTGTATAAAGTTGTGTTGTAGAAACATCACTATGGCCAAGAAGTTCCTGAACGACTCTTAAATCTGCGCCATTTTCAAGCATATGGGTTGCAAAGCTGTGTCTTACAGTATGTGGAGTTATATGTTTGTTTACATATTTTCCAAGATTTTTTATGATACTGTAAACTTCCTGTCGGGTTATATTTTGCTTATTTTCTCCAAGGAAAAGTATGGATGTTTTAAGAGAATTTTTTTGAAGTATCAGGTTTCGTTCCTTTAAATACAATTTTATAGCAAATTTTGCCTGATCTCCAATAGGAACAAGTCTTTCTTTTGAACCTTTTCCAAAACACCTTACATAATTTTGATCAAGATTTACATTGGAAATATTCAAATTTACAAGCTCTGATACCCTGAGCCCCGAAGCATATAATAATTCAAAAATTGCTCTTTCAAGTTCCGAGAGATTTTGAGAAAGAATATTATTAATTTCGCTCATTGTTAAAATTTTTGGTAAATGTCTGCTGAGTTTGGGCTGTTCAAGGCTTACAGTCGGGTCATGATTAATCATCTCCTGTGACATCATCCACTTAAACCAGCCTCTAAGAGAAGCTATCTTTCTGGTTATGCTGGTTGGAGCAAGACCGATTGTTCTCAGATCTCTGATATAAGAATTAATGATAGAGCGTGAAACATTGTCAAAGCTGCCTATAAGGTTTTTGTCGAGAAAACCAATAAACGATGTAAGATCTCTCCTGTAAGCCTGTTCTGTGTTGCCTGAGAGACCTCTTTCAATGTAGAGGTAATCAATGTATTCAGAGAGATTTTCGAAAAACGGACTTCTTGACACTGCTTCCATAAACGACTCATATTAAACTCATAATATGTTCAATTTTATATCTATTTTAAGCAATAGGCAAAAACATTGCGGTTAAAAAACAAATAGAAAAGCAGGGTGGGCAAATTTTTAATAATTAATAGCTCCTTCTTTGATAACCTTGCCGGCACAACCAAAACCATTAGTGCTCTTTGAACAGTCACTATAACCATCATTGTAGGTACCCCAGGGATATATCCCCTGCTTTGTTACACGGAACCAGAATGTATCCTTACCCAATCTGTTTGGTCCTTTTAGTCCATTTACGTCTACATATAAAGAAGCACATACTACCTGAATCTGATCTCCCATTGTAAAACTACAATCAGCAGCCATATTTCGAAAAGCAATGGTTGTACCATCAGCAAGTAAAGCTGTGGGAAACATACCATTAATATCTGCATAGCTTCCGCCGCTTAAATATGATAAATTACCTGCAGGCCAGCATACACCGTCACCAGTACCTACAGCACAGGTTCTTGCAACATTTAAGTAAGGTGTATATAAACTCATGAGAGTTGCATCATTAGTGTAAGTCCCTGCTATACCGGAATTTTCGGTTATAATTGAACGTGTTACCTGACTTAAATTAGCATAAGCCTTCTTTAAAGCAACAGCATATTCCGCATCACTGGTATTACTAATAAGTCCGGGAATAACTATAGAAGCTACAACTCCGATAATTAAAAGAGTAATCAGGACTTCGGCTAGTGTGAAACCTCTTCTGAGTCTATTCTTCGTAATGTTGTTCATCTATTTCACCTATAATAACTTGTAATTCGTTCATACATCCTTGACATATTCCACTTATTTATTTTACAAAATCAATTATATAATATGATCAATTGTATAATATGTTTTAAATAAACACAACAGAGTTGTTAGAATTTTAACAATCTGATATTGCCACCTCTACAGGGTTTCCCATTATAGCTATGAACTATGGTAAAGTAGGGTGCAGATTTCTGCACCTGAATAAGCTCTGATTAGAAAGTATCAGGTTTGTGAATTATCTTTCCGCGCAAGGGAATAAAAACTATTTTTAATATCCGATTATCCAAGCCCATTTTGCCCACCCTATGGTTACTACTGAATTATTTTAAAAATGTTATAAGATTCTCGGTTCCCCAATTTGGACCAATTTTAGCATCCTGATATACTCTGAGCATAAATACATCTTTGTTAACAGTATTAGGACCTTTATTACAGTTTACGTCTATATAAATTCGTCCGCAAACTCCTGCTCCGTCACTACCATTACAATTACCGTTATAGCCACTATTCCATTCAAATATAACGCAAGATCCGTTATTTAAAACCATAGTCGAATAAGCTGTGGAACTAGTCCACCAAGCAGTACTCTGATATATGCCTGAATTACAAGGGGTCATATCTCCGCAGTATGCGCCAACTGAGTTCCAACAATTACCAAAATATTGCCCGGGAGCACAGACTTTAGCAACACTTAAATATTTGGCAAAATTATTTTTCATATCATCCACACTTGTAAATCCGGGAGCAATAGTTCCGCCTCCGTCATTTCTGATTAATCTTGCAGCATCTGATAAAGATGAATATGCTCTTTTGCCTGCGGATTTTAATTCTGCATTTTGAGAGTCCTGTACTATTGCAGGAATAACTATAGAACTGATTACTCCGATTATTAGCAATGTTATCAGGACTTCTGCAAGAGTAAATGCCAATTTATTTTTTTGTTCATTAATCATGTCTGTAATTATATTATTTTTGTTATTATAAAACAATAAGAGTATGGTTTTTTCCATACTCTTATTGAAATATTTTGCAGGATATGATTCTTACATCATTCCGCCCATGCCACCCATGCCGCTCATATCAGGCATACCGGCACCTTTTTCTTCCGGGATATCAACAACAGCTGCTTCAGTTGTAAGAAGCATAGCTGCGATTGAAGCTGCGTTTTCAAGAGCTGATCTTGTAACTTTTGCAGGGTCAACGATACCGGCTTTAATCATATCAACGTATTCGTTGTTTTGAGCATCGAAGCCCATATTGCCGCCTAATTCTCTAACTTTTTCTGCAACAACTTCGCCTGAAGCTCCTGCGTTTATAGCAATTTGTTTTAGTGGAGCATCGAGAGCTCTTAAGAGAATTTCTGCACCGGTTTTTTCATCAGCTTCATAGCTGCCAACTTTGTCAGCAAGTACTTTTGAAACCTTGATTAAAGTTACGCCGCCGCCAGGTACAATACCTTCTTCGATAGCAGCTCTTGTTGCATTAAGAGCGTCTTCGATTCTAAGTTTGCGATCTTTTAATTCGGTTTCTGTAGCAGCGCCAACTTCGATAACAGCAACACCACCGGCTAATTTAGCGAGACGTTCCTGTAATTTTTCTTTATCATAATCGCTGTCTGATTCTTCAATCTGACGTTTGATTTGTTTTACTCTGTCTTCAACAGGTTTGGAGGTTTCTTCTCCGACAACGATAGTTGTGTTGTCTTTTGTAACTGTTACTCTGCGAGCTTTACCCATCATTTGAGTGGTTAAGTTTTCTAATTTAATTCCTAATTCTTCAGTGAAGAGCTGGCCGCCTGTTAAGATAGCGATATCTTCAAGCATAGCTTTTCTTCTGTCGCCAAAGCCAGGAGCTTTAACAGCAACTGCTCTTAATACTTTTCTCATTGTATTAACAACCAATGTTGCGAGAGCTTCGCCTTCAACATCTTCAGCAATGATAAGGATTCCTTTTCCTTCTCTTGCTACCTGCTCGAGAACAGGAACTAATTCTGAAATAAGGTTGATTTTTTTGTTAACGCAAAGAACAAATACGTCTTCTAGAACAGATTCCATTCTTTCAGCGTCAGTTACGAAATATGGGCTGATATAGCCTTTGTCGAACTGCATACCTTCAACAACTTTAAGTTCTGTTCCGATTGTTTTTGATTCTTCAACTGTGATAACGCCGTCTTTACCAACTTTATCCATAGCATCAGCAATCAAATTACCGATTGTTTTGTCATTTCCGGCAGAAATTGTAGCAACCTGAGCGATTGAATCCTTTGATTCAATTTTTTGAGCGGATTTTTTGATTTCTTCTACAATTGTGTCAACTGCTGTAAAGATACCTCTTTTGATACCCATTGGGTTAGCACCGGCAGCAACATTTTTAAGGCCTTCTCTAATGATAGCCTGAGCTAATACTGCAGCTGTTGTTGTTCCGTCACCTGCAACATCGTTTGTTTTGCTGGAAACTTCTCTAACAAGTTGTGCGCCGGCATTTTCGAGGCGATCTTGTAATTCAATTTCTTTTGCAATGGTAACACCGTCATTAACGATTTGAGGTGCGCCAAATTTCTTTTCTAATATAACATTACGGCCTTTTGGTCCTAATGTAACTTTTACAGCATCAGCAACTGCGTCAATACCGCACAGTAATGACTTGCGAGCTTCTTCATTAAATACTATTTTCTTTGCCATGAGAAATAACTCCTTTTATAAATTTATTTCATGTTTACAAACTATAAATCCGAGAGTATATGGTATTAATTATTCAATTACACCATATACTTCTTTAACTGAAAGGATTTTATATTCGACATTGGCAACTTTTATATCCTGTATGTTGCCATATTTAGCGAATAAAACAGTGTCTCCAACCTTGACTTCCATCTCTTCTTTTTTGCCGTCATCAAGTGTTTTGCCAGGTCCTACAGCCAGAACTTCACCTTTCTGTGATTTTTCTCTGGCTGAATCAGGTATAAAAATACCTCCAGGGGTAGTTTCAGTTTCTTCAATAACCTTTACAACAATTTTGTCGCCTAAAGGTCTGATTTTTAATTCTCCTGCCATACGTATACCTCCAATAAAATTACTTCTTATACTATGTTCAATCCATAATACAACAAACAAGATTTTAAATTTAAAATCTTACATTATTAAATTTAATACAGGAATTTAAACATGCAGAGAAAATTAAGAAAATTTTAATTTTTTGGAAGTGTGGCTGAATGGTTTCCAGCATTTCTAATGAGCTTAGATTGATGCCTGACAGGTGGACTTATTTGGTTAATAATTCTTTGAAAATCTGTATTAGAAAAAATAATGCGGCTGATTAGCCGCATTATTATAAGAAGCAATTACAGAATTAATTCAGTTATTTTCTGGCCATTCTAAAAATACCGTATACAATAAGCCCTAATCCTGCAATAGTCATAAGGCCGCTGGTCGGATGTCTCTGAATTCTGTGCCTAATAAAGTTTATGTTTGGATTTTTGCTCACATAATCTCCCAGATATAAAATCTGATCCTGAGCATATCTCATTCCGTCTGAAACTCTGTCTGAAAGGATATCCCTGCCTTCCATTAAGGAATTTCTAAATGATTTAATGCCGTGGTTTTTAGCTCTCATTTTAAACATTTATATTTCCTCCATATTATTATGTTGGTGAAGATACCTGTTTGGTTACAGGTGCCTGTTTGGCTTCCTGTTGTATTAAATTACCTTTTATTCCTTGAAAAACCATATATCCAACGACTATAATTCCTAAAACAATAGCAAGTCCCAAAAGGCCTTTCATCCAGTCTGCTGACTCTCTTCTTTTTTCTTCAGGACTAATTTTTGTCATGTTAAAGCCCCTTTGAATTTGAGTGAATAAATTATGAAAAACTTTAACTGTAGTATTGTTTATATATACATAGTAGGGTTTATTTTTTAGTTATTAATTCCCCAACTGTCTTAAACATTGGATTCATTTAGAGGAATCTTGCAGTAAATTATCAGATCTCTTGAGATATAAGGATTGTAGTAGACTAAAAATTTTAAAAATCGAACCGCAAATTTTTTTAATTCGCTCTGGAATAATAAGTAGGTAACAAAAACTTTGACAGTTCTCATTCTACCCATCCCCAACCCCTTCCCTTTGAAGGGAAGGGGCTAAGGTGTTTTTTTGGTCTCACTCGCTTCGCTCGTTCGACCTTTATTTTAAAACGAGAAAACTTTCACTCAGTTTGATGGTTAAGTAAGTTTAAATTTAAAATAAGAAAATAAATAAAGAGAAACTTTTTGATAAAAAGAAGTGAAGAGAAGATGGCTGGTTGGCATAGGTGTAAAAGTTTATGCAAAATCTCATGCGAAGCGGGAGCGTTAAAAAGACGGTCTGGAGGTTTTTACGTAACTCGTTCAATGAGCAGGCGTACAGGCTTTAACCAAACTCGTTCTTACGTTCAGCTATTATACGAACTTTATAAATTATAAAATTGCTCCTTGCGAAAGGAGCTCCTTTCTAAGAGTTTCGATATTTACCATACCAGCAGATGCAAAATGACCAGGAATATTTTTTATTGAGATTGCAGCTGCTATGCCGGCAGCCTGACCTGTTGCCATGCAGCAGGGAATCTCTCTTATCATATTTATAAGTTCATGAGAAACAGAAATACACCTTCCTGCAAATATTACATTTTTATATTTTTTTGTTATCAGACATCCATAAGGGATTTTTACTGAACCCTGCCCGATTCCTGTGTAATTTGGAGCAAGTGCAATCGTATCATCAAAATTCTTTGTTAAATCGTCTTTTGTAAAATGATAAACCCCTTTTATTCTTCGGGAGTCTCTGACCCCTATTTGGGAAGCAGTATCTATAAGATATCCATTTTTAAAGCCAGGAATAGCTTTCCTGAAAAATTCAATTATTTTAAAAATTTGTTTTCTTCCCTGTATTTCTGCTTTTGTAAGGTCTTTACTGCAAATTGAGTTAATATTTTCAATATTTGAGATATTAAACCAGGCTTCATTTGGATGTAATGTTTCTATCCACCCGCCAATTTTTGTTGAAATTCCCAGTTCGTTCAATAAATTTAAGTATTCAGTCTTGTTTTCATTTGTATACTGTCTAACTTTGTTTATATCAATGCCGCCAACCCTGAACCCTAATGTTACCGGCATAAGGTTATCGTTATTTTCTATATCAAAAGGAATGTTACAGTATTTTGCCAGATCTCCATCACCTGTTGCATCAATAAAAACATGTCCTTTAATAATGCTTCTGCCTGATTTCCCATCAATTATTACGCCGACAATATTAGTTTCAGATATTATAGCGTTTGATACGTAGCTGTGATAGTACGGAGTTACTTTGTTTTCTTCTATCATACAGTCAAAGACATATTTCATTGATTCAGGATCAAATAAAACATGAAGGTCTATTTCTTTTACGGCTTTCAAGTGTTTGAGCCTGTTTATCGTTTCTTCGCAAAACCCTTTAATAATTCTTTCTTTGCCATCAGTAAGTCCGACAATAAGTATTACAAGACCACCTGTTGCCTGTCCCCCTAAATAGCCATATCTTTCAATTATAGCAGTTTTTGCTCCTGCTCTTGATGCTGAGAAAGCAGCACTAACACCTGCAGGTCCGCCACCTAAAACAACGACATCATATTCACCTTTAACAGGTATTTCCTGCGGAGCTTCAATTAAGTATTTCATTGTCTCTCCACGGTTTATATACTTCCTAACAAAGGATCAATCTTTGTTTCTGTCTATGAAAGACTTCCGGTATATGGCGGGATGGTTAAGTCAGATTTAGTTACTATATTAACTTTAATGCCAAAAACCTCTAAATATTCTACAATGCCTCCACGCATTTTTAAAGCAGATATCATAGTATCCGATGGACCTATTGCTTTTATTATGTAGGGTGGAGTTAATCTTGACTGATTGATCATTATGCTATTACCTGCTGTGACAACTTCACTTGTTGTGACCAATCTCTGATTATTTATTGCTATTGCTTTTGCGCCGGATGCTTTTATTTCATTTATAATTTTTAAAATATCATCACTATGAACAAGTCCGTCATTATCAGGAGAAGATTTATCAATATTTCCTAAATCATTCAGGCTTAAAATAATCCCATTTCCTTTAACTGAAGTTAATCCGGCAATTTGATAAAGTTTTTGAAACTGAAGGTTAGATAATCCGGCAGGCAGGGATTCTTTGTCGAAACTGTGCATCTGTTGTCTCAAGCCTGAAAGTTGTTTTTCCAGATCGAACTTTTTATTTTGAGTTTCTTTTAGAATTAAAACAAGTTCGTCAAGTTGTCTTGATGCCGGGATTCCTGAATTTTCCGCCTCAATATGTTTTTTTGTCTGAGTTGCTATAATTAAGCCCAAAACAAAAAATACTATCATCATAGAGCCAATATAGCCTATATTTTGCCTCAATGAGTTCTTTTTTATATCCTGTTCATTTTCAATCATTTTATTATTTGCCAAAAAAAATCTTCTTCTTAATAACAGGTATAGTACATTGGCTAAGAGAAAGCAAGTAAAAATAAAGAAAAATATGATCAAAATAAATAAAAATTATTTTGATCATATTTTTCTTTTAATTATTCCTTGTTTAGTCTTAAATAAGGTTGAATAATATTAATTTATAAGGGTTTAAATAATGATAAATAATATTTTTATAAACCGTGCAGAAAAGAAATTAGCTGAAATTTTCAGCGAACTTGAAATAATCAGAGATGTAAATCAGGAAAAAGTATTGCAGGCTTTTCAGGACAATAAAATTGGAGAAGAGCATTTTGCAAGTGTCAGCGGATACGGGCATGACGATCTGGGAAGGCAGGCAATAGACAAGGTTTATGCTCAGGCTTTTAACTGTGATTCTGCGATAGTCAGAAATCAGTTTGTATCAGGCACTCATGCTATTGCCTGTGCTCTTTTCGGTATTTTAAGGCATGGAGATAAGCTTGTTTCAGTTGCCGGAGCTCCTTATGACACTTTGGAAGAAGTTATAGGCAAAAGAGGTAATATAAAAGCTTCTTTAAAGGGGCATGGGGTTGCTTATGAAGAAATCCCGCTTAAAAATAACTGTGAAGTTGATCTGGAAGTCCTGGAAAAAACAATTGATCAGGATACAACTATGGTTACAATCCAAAGATCAAGGGGTTACAGCTTAAGAAAGCCTATTGATATTGAAACAATGACCGAAATAATTAAAGTTGTTAAAAGTAAGAACCCTGAATGTATTTGTTTCGTAGATAACTGCTATGGAGAATTTACCGAAGCATACGAACCAACGGACATTGGTGCGGATCTCATTGCTGGTTCTCTTATTAAAAATCCTGGAGGCGGAATTGTTGAAGCCGGCGGATACATTGCCGGCAAAAAGAAACTTGTTGAACTTGCAGCTATGAGATTAACAGCGCCTGGCATTGGTTCAAAAGGCGGAGCAATGTTTAATCAGTCAAGATTAATACTTCAGGGCTTTTTTATGTCTCCGAGTATTGTTCATGAAGCTATAAAAGGTGCAATTCTTGTGTCTCAAGTGTTCCACGATATGGGGTATAATACATCTCCTTTGCCTGATGAAGTTAGAACAGATATAATACAGGCGATTGAGTTTGGTTCTGCTGATAAGCTTATTAAATTCTGCAAGGCGGTTCAGTTTAACAGTCCTGTTAATTCTCAGTTAACTCCTGTGCCGTCAGATGTTCCCGGATATGATGATAATATTGTAATGGCGGGTGGTACTTTTATAGAAGGATCAACTATAGAATTATCAGCTGACGGACCTTTAAGAGAACCTTATGTAGCTTATATGCAGGGTGGTTTGAATTATGCTCATGTAAAACTTGCTTTAAAGGGAGTTTTAGAGCAAATAGGAATCTCTGAACCATAAAGTTATTTTATTTGTATCAAAAATATTTAATCCAGTTACGGATGATAAAGTTGTTTTATTGTTGGATCTTACAAGATAATTCCCAAATAAAGGTTCGATAATGTGTAAAACAAAACATATTCATATAGGCACGTCCGGCTGGCATTATCAGCAATGGCTGGGGACATTTTATCCGGATAATCTTGCTGAAAAAGAATTTCTTAAATATTATTCACAATATTTTTGTACAGTGGAAGTGAATAACACTTTTTATCATCTGCCGCAGAATAAAACAATAACCCAGTGGGCTGAAACAGTGCCAGAAGATTTCATTTTTGCAGTTAAAGCAAGCAGATATATAACTCATATGAAAAAACTTATTGATCCTGAAGTATCTACAGAGCTTTTTTTTGAAAGAATTGTCAGATTTAAAGATAAACTAGGTCCTATACTCTTTCAGTTGCCTCCACATTTTGGGTTTAACCCGGAGAGATTAAAAGCTTTCCTGAAAGTTCTTCCTGTAGATTATAAGTATGTGTTTGAGTTTCGTGATCCAAGCTGGTTTAATCCTTTAACATATGACCTCTTGAAAGAACATAATATTGCATTCTGTATATATTATCTGGGCGATTATTATTCACCAAAGGAAATCACAGCTGATTTTGTCTATATAAGATTTCATGGGCCGGTTGATCTTGGAGCTGGATTGTATAGCAGGGAAAAAATAGCCAAATTTTCAGAGGATATAAGAGGTTATTTACATCAGGGCAAGGAAGTATTCTGTTACTTTAATAACGATGAAGCAGGATATGCTGTAAAAAATGCGACCGAACTTAACGAGAATTTCTTAAATATTTAATAAACCTGATATCAAGTTTTTCCAGTACAGTCCTGCTAATAATAGGCTCAACATTGACCCTGCTATTTTTAGGAAGTAGCGATTCTTTTAAATAATTTTCAATATTGTAGTTGATCTGTGTTGCTATCAGGATAACGTCAGGGTTTAAACTGTTTATTTCTTCGGGTTTAATAGCCTTATATCCGTTACAACTTTCAGTCATAGACAGAAAACTCATATCTGCAACAGCAATAATATTTAACTTTGACAGATCATAATTATTCTGTAATTCGTAGAATAATTTTCCTCCACCGTATATAATTACTTTTTTATCTCGATATTTTTTAGCAAGGTTGTTAATTCTATGCTGAGTATTTTTCTTTTTAAGCAGAGTTTTTAAGTCATAAAGTTCTTCTTTTTTAAATAAAAATTTTGCTTCTTTTTCAGAAGCTGTCCTAATGAAATGTCTATAATCAACAATATCAAATGGCAAATGTATAAAAAATCAAACTTATCCGGCTGCTATATTATTAATTATAATAATATAGCATATTTATTCCTTATTAAAATTTTGTAATTTACCGATAATATTTTATAATTAATGTATAAAAGTAAGGAAATATAATGAAGATCGCATATCTCATTTTAATACATAATAATTTTGCTCAATTTCAGCTATTATTTGATTCTATTTATTATAAAGATCATATTTATCTGATTCATGTCGATAAAAAATCAGATAAAGAGTTTCATAATCGTGTAAAAAGCTATTTGTCTTCATATTCAAACGCCCATATTATGAAAAGTCAGATATGTAACTGGGGCGGGTTTAGTATGGTTGATGTCCAAATAAAAGGATTGCAAAAGCTACTGCAAATCAGCAAGGATTGGGATTTCTTTATAAATTTAAGCGGTCAGGATTTTCCTTTAAAATCTCAGCAATACATAATGGATTTTTTAGGTAAGAATAAGGATAATAATTTTATTGATGCCCGGGATCTAATCAGCGAGAGCAACTCGTTGTTCAGAATAAGAAAATTTTATATAGAATTCGGAAAATATCTTATCAATACAAGATTTAAAAGAGCTTATCCAAAAGGAATTAAACCATACTACGGATCTCAATGGTTCATTCTTAACAGGGATTTTTGTAATTTTTTTGTTAAAGATAAAACAACGAAAAAGATTATCAAATTTTATAAAAATACATTTATTCCTGATGAAGCAGTCTTTCAGACAGCTATTATGAACAGTAGTTTTCATTCAACGGTGATTAGTAATAATAAAAGAGCTCTTCGTATGTATGATGATGGAAAGCCTATGATTCTTAAGAGTGATGATTTTGAATATTTATATAGTTATGAAAGATTTTTTGGTAGAAAATTTGACATAAATGTAGATAGCGAGATAATTGATAAGCTCAAATCTCATATATCAAATAATTAATAGGAATCATGCAATATTAAAAAAATTTGTGGTTCAATCTTGAAGTTTTTAATACAAAACTTTTTAAATTTTTATTTCTTATATACCTTATTTTGCAATGGTTTTATGTATTTGCTGCAAGATCCCTGTAATTAATTTGAGATCACTTCCATGAAACTTTTGTTTACTTTCTGTTTTTAATTACATGATTGAATTAATTCAGAGAAAACTATGAAAATGCAGGGTTTAATAACTTCAAATTATTCCGATAAAAATAAAATAAGCTTTACAGCAAAACCTATTCCGCCTGATGTTATTCAGAAAATCAGATTTAGAGTTCTTGAGGCAGAAAAAATAGATATTTTTTGTCATTCATCACCGGATGAAGATACTTTTAATTCTGCTAAAGTACTTGCAAACTGGTTAATTTCACAAAATAAAAAGGTCAGAATTATTATTGAAGATAAATTAAAGAATCTTTTTACAAAATATTCAGACAGACTGGAATTTGTTGATCCTTCTTTCGCAGAAGATCTCGATAAGGCGGATCTGGCTATAGTTGTAGATTGTAATTCCATGATGAGATTACCAAATGCAGGTATTGATTTTCTGAATAAATATAAAAAGAGTAATATTATTGGGCTGGACCACCATGAACCTAACCCTAGTGAAGATTTAATAGGAAATCTTGATGTTAACAGCAATAATCCGTTTTATATTGATACTACAGCTAAATCCTGCTGCAGTATTATATACAGGCTTTTTGAAGGATTGGGAATAAAGTTAGCTAAAAATAATGAAGAAAGCCTGTATTGTGGATTGTTATCAGATCTTAACAAGTTCAGATACATAACTATAGTAAATAAAGACGGTATTGGCACGATAGAAAGAACTGATGAAATAAAGAAGTTTCCTGAAACGGTCGATATTTTAGATGCTCTTGAGAGCAGGTTGCCTTCCGGGAAAAAAACCGAAATAATAGACCATCTTGATATTTTATCTAACCTGACTCACGCAGAAAGAGCTTTTCAGGAAAAATTATTCAGTGAAAAAATTCAAATTACGAAAAATGGAAAATTAGCCTATATTGTGATCAATCCTGAAGATCAGGAATGGAAAAATATAGGACAGAGTACTATTACTACAAGCAGAATACTGTCAAATTTAAGACAGAGGTTGTTAGTAAATAATCCTGATGATCCTCTTATTCCTGGTAATTTAAAACATAAGCTTGATAAATTAAAAGGGGTTATTGTATTTTACAGAGGTTCTATAGTTCAAAAGCCCTCAGAAGAAACATATAAACTGAGCATTCATTCAAAAGATAATTATGATCAGGAACTTATTGATTATATAAGAAAAAATCTTTATCCGGAACTTTATGCCGGAGGGCATCCTGACAGAAAAGGGGGCCATGTAAAAACTATTGATCCTGATAAATGTAAGTTATTTGTTAATTATTTTGTAACTGCAGCAGACAATTTAGATTAGAAAACATAAAGTTAATTTAACATTAATTCAAAAAGTTGTTATTTTTTTATTAAAGATAACAACTAATATGATATAATAATCAACGATCTCGCAGCTACAGGTATGATTAGGAAATAATGAGTCTCTATCAAGGTAAACCTGAATAAAGAATAAAAATAATGGCAGACTATATGAGAATTAATGGCGATTCATCTTCAATAAGCAGAATATTAACTACTTATCAGACCCCAAAAATTAGCAGGTCTGATAATCAGGATGCTGTTTCTCCTTCCAAAACAACTAAAAGTAATGAGCCTAACGAGATTGAAGATAAAGCTGAAATATCTCAGGCAAGCAAAGATTTACTGGTGCAGGATAAATTAAATCAATCTGAAAATACAGAAAAAACTGAGAAATCAACAGATACAAAAGAGAGTAAAGATCTTACTGCTGAAGAAAAAGAAAATCTCGATAAACTTAAACAGACAGATAGTGAAGTTAAAGCCCATGAGCAGGCGCATATGGCTGCTGCGGGGCAAATTGCTGCGAGTGCTCCTCAATATCAATATGAAAAAGGACCGGATGGTAAAATGTATGCTGTTAGCGGTGAAGTAAACATAAAGATTTCTGAGGGACAGGATCCTGAAAAAACCATTGAAAAGGCCGAACAGGTCAAAAGAGTTGCACTTGCTCCAGTAGAACCTTCCAGTCAGGATAAAAATGTTGCAAGCCAAGCAGATCAAATGATACAAAAAGCCAAATCCGAACTAAACAATTCTCAGAATAATACTAGTGATCAAACAAGCGCTAATATGACAACTCAGTCAGACAGGAAGGAGCAAACAGCGCATTCTCCCGGTATCCTGGTTGATGTCTTTGGTTAAACAAATTTATTTAGCTTTTGAATATATATCTTTTTCAATTAAATCTATAATTTTAGCAACTTGTTTCTTTAAAGACTCAAGTGTACCGTTGTTTTCAATTACATAATCCCAGTCTTTTGTATTATCGAGCTGTGTTTCAGTAGGATCATCCTCTGAAACAAGATGTCCTCTTTTTGCTCTTTCTTTTCTGCTTGATTCAACTCTTATAGTAATTGCGCCGTGTTTTTTAAATGTGTTAAGTTCATGTACAAGTCTTAAATCAGGGATAATGAGGTTTCCTTCTTCTTCCAGCACTTTTTCAATCCAAAAGTCAGGACTCTGAGCTCTGCCTTTATTTCCAAGTTCAATTAATTCTGCTCTATAAAGAGGTTTGTTTCTTTCGATTTCATTGATAGTAATATTTTTTAACTTTCCAAACTCTTTTTTAATCGAGCCAGCAAGTGCAATCTCTTTAAAATCAGGAAAATGTTCTTTTATAATATCTGCAACAGTATCTTTGCCGGAAAACTGTTTACCTGAAACAACTATGATTTTTTTACTCATATATGCCACCTCTTGTAGAGTTCGTTAGGAATATTACACGCATCTAAGATTTTACCAACAACAAAATTTATGCAATCGTCGATTGACTGAATTTTACCATAAAACCCGGCTATAGGAGGAACGATTCTTACTCCGAGATTGGATAATTTTAACATATTTTCAAGATGTATACTACTTAATGGAGTTTCTCTGGGAACAATAACCAGATTTTTACGTTCTTTTATTATAACATCCGCTGCCCTGGTTATTAAGCTCTCTGCAAGTCCTGTTGAAATGGCAGCTAGTGTTGCCATACTGCAAGGAACAATTATCATGTTCGATATTTGATAGGATCCGCTTGCAGGACCTGCCCATAATTCATCATTCAGATAGATTTTAAGGTTTTCACTTTTGTCAAAAAGATTTATAAAACTTAAAATATTGCTTTTTATATTATTGGAGTCATGTTCTATTTCAAGATTCATTTCCTGTTTTGCTATGTAATAAGAGTGCTGAGATATAATAAGTTCGACTTTGTAGCCTTCTTTAAGCAGAAATTCAAGCGTTTTTATTCCGTAAATCATTCCGCTTGCAGCTGTTATAGCAAGAACTATAGGTTTTTCCTTGTTCATTTTTACACCTGAATTTAATTTATTGTCGAATCATAGTCTATTAATGATGGATATGCCCATCCTACCACAAAAAAATTTGCCGATGTATTCCCTATCCTGCGCCTATAAGTTCCAGACCTTCTTCTATTCTTTCGCTGATTTTTTTGTTTAAATCAGGATAATTTTTTATATCCTGATTTTTTACAAAATCAAATGCAGTATCTCTGGCTATTTCAAGAATATCCGCGTCTCTTACTATATCAGCCAGAATTAAATCAGGAAGACCGCTTTGTTTTGTTCCCATAAATTCTCCCGGTCCTCTTATTTCAAGGTCTTTTTCTGCAATTACAAATCCATTATTAGTCTGTGTCATCACGGACAGGCGTTCTTTTGTCTCGAAAGAATTTGTGTCCGCTATCAGAACACAATAAGCCTGTTCCTGACTCCTGCCTACTCTTCCTCTTAACTGATGAAGCTGGGAAAGTCCAAATCTTTCAGAGTTTTCAATCATCATTACAGTTGCATTAGGGACATCCACTCCGACTTCAATAACAGTTGTGCTCACAAGAATATTATATTGGCCTGACCTGAATTCTTCCATAACCCTGTCTTTTTCAGCAGGGGACAATTTGCCATGCACAAGTCCGACATTCAAATCTGAAAATACAGTTTTCTGAAGTTTTTCAGCTTCTATTGTTGCGGCTTTAGCCGATAGAGTCTCTGATTCTTCAATTAATGGAAATACAATATAAGCCTGATGACCTTTTTCTATTTCTTTTTTTATTAAGGAATAAGCTTTATTTCTGTCTCTTGCTCCGATCAGGGCTGTTTTAACAGGTTTCCTTCCCGGAGGGAGTTCATCAATGGTAGTCAGGTCGAGATCTCCATGCACAGTTAGTGCAAGAGTTCTGGGTATAGGAGTTGCTGTCATTGTCAGCATTTCAGGATTTTTACCCTTGTTTTTAAGTTCAGATCTTTGTTTTACTCCAAATCTATGCTGTTCATCAATAACAACAAGTCCGAGATTATTAAATTCAATACCTTCCTGAATCAGAGCATGAGTTCCAACTGCTACATTTATCTGACCGTTTTTAAGATTTTGATTCATTTCTCTTCTTATTTTTACGCCATGTTTTCCTACAAACAAACCAACACTCAATCCCAGCGGAGTCAGCCACGCCGTAAAGTTTTTGTAATGCTGTTCGGCAAGAATTTCAGTTGGTGCCATTATGGCACTCTGATAACCGTTTTCAACAGCAGCAAGTAAAGCCATACAGGCAACAACCGTTTTACCGCTGCCCACATCTCCCTGCAAAAGTCTTTGCATAGGTTCAGGATTTCCAAGGTCGTTAAGTATTTCATTAAATGCGGATTTTTGTGCTCCGGTTAATTCAAAAGGGAGAGACTGAACAAATTTGTCAACATGCCCGCCATTTTTAACATTTAGTACAAGCCCGTCACTATTTGTACTGTACTGTTTTCTCATCATTGCAAGACGAAGCTGTACAAGAAACAGTTCATCAAAAACAAGCCTTCTTCTTGCTTCTTCTAGTTGGTTATCTGAATCAGGAAAATGTATCTGCCTTATAGCATTAACTTTATCCGTAAGTCCAAGTCTTTCCTTAATATAATCAGGCTGAAAATCTATTATGGCGTTAGAATAAGTCTCAATGCAATTATATATAGCCCTCCTGAGCGTTTTAACATTCAGATTTTCGGTAAGGGAATAAACAGGCACGATTCTTCCAACGTGCAGAGAATCTTTTTCTTCAAGATCTCCGCTTACAATCTCAACCTGAGGCTTATCAATTGTTAATTTACCTGAAAAACTGTCGAGTTTAACGGTTCCGGAAAGTATAACATTTCTGCCCTGCGGGTACTGTGACTTGTATCTTTCCATCATAAACCTGTTAGATTTACCATAAAACCAGCTTGCGGAAACTGTTCCTGTTCCATCGCTAACCTCAATAGATATTATTGTTAAATTTGAACGATTTTTGCTTGAAAAAACATTGGTTCTCTTTAAAGTTCCAAAAATTGTCACTTCCTGACCTATTTTAAGGTCGCTGATAGGCGTTCGTGTAGCATAATCAAGATGTTTTCTGGGGTAATAATGCAGAAGATCGCCTGCTGTGAATATACCAAGCTTGTTTAATATTGCGCTGACTTTTGGCCCAACGCCTTTAACATACATTACGTCAATATCTTCAGGGTTTTTTAAGGACGGATCAAATTTTTTCTTGCTCTTTTCGTCTTCAGGATGAGGATTTTGAAGACATTTTATAAGGTGCTTTACTGCTTTCATTCTTGTCGGCAGGTCACTTACACCGTACATCTCAAATGTATTATATAAATATTCCCATTTAGAATTTTTAGGTTCTGCTTTAGTAAATCCCTTCAATTCTCCCATGATAAACTGGGAAAATTTACATTTTTTCCCTGAAATATCAATATAACAATGCTTTATCTCAACTTCAACAGCTTTTTTTATAAGCTCGAGATTATCAAATTTAGTTTGCTGCATTATTTTTATACCTGTTACCAGTTATATTATGTAATATTTTCGGGTATACATCGACAATATAGGTTTAATCGGTAAAATTTAATACTTCATAAATATCTATAGGTTCTGCCTTACCCCGAATTGGAACAGAGCTTAGCTTTATAACCTCAATATCTTTAACTTTCTCATAAGTTGACTGACTGATCAAAAGTTTTGTACAGAACATTTTGTTTAATGATTCAATTCTACTTGCAACATTAACTGTATCACCAATTACAGTATATTCCAATCTGTCTTCAGATCCAATATTACCAAGAAAAGCAACTCCTGTATTAATTGCTATTCCAATTTCAATCAGGGTATTATTTTCATCGAGCCATTTTTGCTGTAATTCCTTTACTTTTTCCAGCATCTCTATAGCGCATTTAACTGCCATTATAGGATGTTCAGAGTTTTCTACCGGGGCTCCGAATACAGCAAGAAGAGCATCTCCCATAAATTTATTCAGCATTCCGTTATGTTTTAAAATAATCGGAACCATTTCACTAAAGTAAAGATTAAGTATTGCACTAACCTGTTCCGGTTCAAGTTTTTCAGATATTGAAGTGAATCCTCTTATATCAGCAAAAAGAACAGTTACTTCTGCCCTCTTTCCTCCGAGTTTAACGTTTTCAATATTATTTAATACATCTATCATCACATCTTTAGAAATATATTTTGCCATTATTTTTTGAATCTGGCGTTTTTTGCTGTTTTCAAAAATATATTTATACCCGTATCCAACTGCAAAGGAACAAAATATAAAAGCTAATGGGGCTGTAATATCCAGGATAAAGTTATTAGGATAAGCAACAAAAGCGCATATATTTAAGTATCCTACTATTAACAATAAAATAAATATTGTGCTTTGTATCGGCTGAAGCAACAAGATAGCTAAAAGCGTTATTATAGTTACCAAAAATAAAATTATAAAACGTATAACAGGTGATGGCTTATAAATAAAATCATTATTTAACATATTATCCATGCAGGTAGCCTGAATATCTACTCCCGAATAATTACTTCCCAGTGGTGTTGGTTTTATATCATTCAATGCAGTTGCTGTTGCCCCAACAACTACAATTTTATCTTTGAAAATATCCGGAGATAACAATGGTTCTTGGCCTTTTTTTATCTGTTCATAAGATTTAATAACTTTCCAGGCGCTATAGCTTTTATGTGAATATAGTTTGTCTTTTGAGAAAGGTTTATACCATTTAATATATGTATAAGCGCCATAAGGTGAGCTATAAACCGGCATTTTAAACCCATCTGACATAAGCCATTTATTGTTTAACGTAAAAGCAGAATTTTTATTAAGTCTGGATAAAACTTCCAGAGAAAGTGAAGGATAGTAAGAGCCGTTAAAATAAATAACAGGTTCATATTTTCTAATGATTCCGTCTTTGTCAGGATGCACCAAAACTGATCCTAGACCCTTTACTGATTTTAAAAGATCATAAAGAATATATGGAGAACCTGAATATTCACTTTTTTTTATAAGTTTTGCAGGTCTTTTATCCTCAAATTTTAGTGAAAATTGACTTTCTAAAAGCTTTTTAGAACTTTCATTATCCTGATTTTCATCTGACTGTTTGCTAAAAAATATACTGAACACAACTTTATCCAGTTTTTTAATCCTGCTTAAAAATTCCGTATCATCCTTACTGTCACTTTTTGATCTGATCAATGAATCAAAAACAACCAGTTGTGCTTTTCCGTTTTTTTCCAGATATTCAAAAATATCCGCATAATAAGTTCTTTTCCATGGCCATCTGCCTATTTGACTCAGGGAATCGTTGTCAATAACAACTGTCACTATCTTGTCTGAAGCTGTTTTAGGACTGCTTAGCCATACCATAAAGTCGTAGGCTTTGGGTTCCAAAAAGTACTGACAGCTGTAATAAACCATAGCAAAGATTATAACGCTGACAGCAAAAACTGATAAAAGGTTTTTAAGCGGCATTTCTTTATAACTCATAGTTAATAAAGTTTGGATTTTATTATTAATTTTTTCTTGATTATATTGCAGAAAGTTTATCTTTTTCATTTTCCAGTCCTATTTTTTTACCTTTTAAATAAAAAATTCCACCCGTTAAACTTGAAATAAGGACAATTCCAAACCAGAATACACCGAAAGCCAGAGCTGCTGATGAATTAATTCCTATTAATGACAAAAAATAAATATAAGTAGCTTCTCTGGGACCTATTCCATTGAAAGATACAGGAAGAAATCCTGCTAATGATGACATTGGATAAACTATAAAATAGTATAAAACAGGAATTTTTATCCCTATTGCATAACCTATAAGCACATGAATAGCAATGATTATAAAATGAAATATCAGTGACCAGCTTAAAGCTTTTGTTATCAGCATAGGGTTTTGCCAGTAGGCAGTAATATCGTTTAAAAATTTGCTAATCCACTTTTTATTTCCCAAAATACCGCATATAGCAGGAAATAAAGGAGTAAAGATAACAATACCAAGCGCCGTTAAAACAGTAAAAAGTTTTATTATAAAAGGAATTTGTGCTGATATGGGAAGAAACATTCCTACTGCTGCTATCCACATTAGGACAGCAACTCCTGTAACTCTATCTGCAAGTACAGAATATACTGCAGCTGCTTTTCTGTTCTCTGAATCATCTTTAGAAAGGTAATAGCATTTTATTACGTCCCCTCCAACCGTCGTGGGCAGAAATAAATTAAAAAACATTCCGGTAAAGTAATAATCGATATAATCTTTTACGCTACCTTTGAAATCGGCTGCTGAAGCAAGAAGTTTCCATTTGTAAGCAGAAACTGCCTGTCCCAGTAGATATAACAATACTCCGGCAATCCATATCAGATGATTTGACTTTGCCACGAAATTTAATGTCTCTGTTATATCAGAATTACTAAAGAGAAATACTATAAATAATGCACTAATTCCAACTCTTAAAAGTAATTTTAGATTTTTTTTAATGGTCAAATCTTTTAATCCTTGTGATAATAGATTTCTCTAATTTTGTATATCGGCTTATTTTGAGACTCATAATAAGTTCGTATCTGGATTTCAGCAATAATACCTGTGCTTATTAACTGAATACCGGTTAATATTAGTAAAACACCAAGTAAAAGCAGGGGTCTGTTACTTAACTGAACAGAAAATACCAGTTTTTCAAAAGCGAGATAAGCGCTAATGATGAATCCTGTGAAGAAAGAAATGAGTCCCATTCTACCAAACATATGAAGCGGTCTTGTCATAAATTTTCTAAGGAAAACAACGGTCATTAAATCAAGAATTACCTTAAATGTTCTCAAAATATTATATTTACTTTGTCCGAATTTTCTTGGATGATGCAGAACAGGCATTTCAATAATCTTTGCACCTTCTATTCCTGCAAGGGCAGGTATAAACCTGTGCATTTCTCCATATAAAGACATATCCTTAGCTATTTCTGACCTATAAGCCTTTAATGAACATCCGTAATCATGGAGATGAACACCGGTTAAACGACTTATAAGCCTGTTTGCTATCATCGAAGGGATTTTTCTTGAGACAAAATTATCCTGTCGATGCTCTCTCCATCCGCTTACAACATCGTATCCTTCTTCCAGTTTTTCTATTAGTCTCGGTATATCAGCAGGATCATTCTGCATATCGCCGTCAAGAGAAATAATAATATCACCTGAAGCGTAGTCGAATCCGGCTGCCATCGCAGCAGTTTGTCCAAAGTTTCTTCTGAATCTTATTCCTTTAATATTGGGATTACTTTCTGCTATTGATTTTAATAATTTTTGAGTTCCGTCAGAAGATCCATCATCAATAAGTATGATCTCAAATGGCCTATTAAGACCGTTTAAAACATTTAAAAGAGAATTTGACAGGGTTTCAATATTCTCAACTTCGTTGTATATGGGCACTATTACCGATATTTCAACTTTTTTTAATGAAGTGTTTATATTTTCGTTGACCGAAAGCATTACCATTACTATCTCTCTTTCAATTTTTACCTTTTGGCTCTGATTTAAGGTTGTTGGTTGTAATATTTGATATTAAGCTATATCTTTTTCCAGGACTAATAAGATTATATTTAACTTTTCCTGAAAGATCATCTAAAAATTTTCTTTTTGTAACAATAAATACAGGTTTTGGGGATGTCAAATAATTTGATAAAAGCGTTATATCTTCGCTACTAACGAAAGGGACTTTCTTGTGAGAATAAAATACAAGGCTGGGTTTTGTAAGGCCGTATGTTATAAGCTCAGTATCCCCTGAATTATAATTATTAGATATATTAACATACTTAATAAGATCAACCTGAGCGGAGTTGTATACAATAGGCATGATGACCGCTACTGCCAGAAGGGTTATACCTGTCATCATAAAAACCAGAGCGAAGTAAGCCTTAATTTTTTGTTGCCTTGAAATATAAACCAGCAGTAATACAGGAACTGTAAAGAATAACATCGGCATAGCCAGGCTGCCATGGTTTAGACCGAGTTCCTGAGCTTTTGGCATTAAAGACATGAATTCAACAGCTGACACAACAGCCATTAACAGGAACATAATAGCTGAAATTAAAGATGAATACTTCATAGCTTTTTCATTTTTATTTTCGCTTATGTAGTCAACCCATATTTTACCCGTTAATAAGGCAAGAGCAGGGAATAAAGGTAGAATATAAGTTAACATCTTTGCGCTGGAAGCACTAAAGAATAATAATATTACAAAGAACCATACAAAACTGAATAATATAACTTTCAAACTGTTATCGGCATCTTTAAATACTGCTAAGTTAGTGAATTTTAGCTCCTTAAACTGTTTAAAGGTTTCAGGTATGTATTTTATAAAGGCTGAAATCATATAAAACATCCAGGGGAAAATACCAAGAATGATTACGATAGGATAAAAGTAAAAAGGTTGTTCATGGCCTAATTTTCCGCCTCCAAAACGAGCAAGGTTGTGTTCCAGGAAGAAATAATTAACAAATTTCATTCCATGTTCTTTAATTATTAGATAATACCAGGGAGCTACCACTGCAAAAAATATCATAACTCCGGGTACAACATATTTAAGTCTTAAATTTTTCTTTAATGAGCCGGTCAGAATAAAGCAAACAGCGAATACAGCGGCAGGAATAACAAATCCAACAGGCCCTTTTGTGAGTACGGCCGCTCCGCTGAATAAATATGCCAGACTCCAGTAGATGACATCTGAATATTTTTCAAAAAATCCTTCAGGTTTTTGTTCTTCCTGTTTTTTTATGGAAAAAGCAGCCAGAAGACCTGAAAAAATTGTTGCGCAGATAAAGAATGACAAAGTCATGTCAGTTATGGACATTCTTGCAAGTGCCATAAATTCAAGTGAAGAGGCAAGAATGAGAGCGCTTGTAAACCCAAAAGACTTTGATATTGTTTGTCTGCCAAAAAAGTATGTAAAAAATACAAGCAAAGTTGCCATTATTGCTGAAGGAAATCTTGCTGCAAATTCTGTCACGCCGAATACTATATAAGAAAGAGCTATAAGCCAGTAAATAAACACAGGCTTGTCGAATCTTATTTCGTAGTTAAAATAAGGAGTAAGCCAGTTACCGGATTGCAGCATTTCTCTGGCAGCTTCAGCGTATCTTGGTTCGTCTACATCAATGAGTTTGTAATTTCCGAGAAACAGGAAATACAAGATCAGACATAAAACTGCAAGAATAAGCAGTAAAATATATTCTTTTTTAAACATTTTCATAATATATCCCTCTAAAAATTCAAATTTTTGTCTAAATCGATTATAAAATAATTTATAAAAATATACTAATTTTTCAATATTCAATTATAAATTGCAGGATAGTTGTTCTGGCTTATCAGCCGGAATTATTATAGGTACTTATAATTTATAGAAAGGTGGTAAGCTCATTATAAAAAACATGTACTTATAATATGCTAAGATATTTGCTGCTACTTTATAACTTTTCTTATTAAAGCTTCATCAGGGGTAACAAAGACTGTTTTTTCGTGGCTGTATGTTACGTAACCGGGTTTTGCGCCTGGGGGTTTTTTTAGGAATTTTCTTTTTGTATAAATTACGGGGACATTTAACGAATCTTTTCCACGACTGTAATAAGCGGCGAGGTTTATAGCTTCATGCATAGTCGTTTCCGGTATCTCATAAGCTTCTTGGGGTACTTTTATTAATACGTGAGAACCGGGCATGTTCTGGGTATGAAGCCAGATATCATTTGATGAAGCAGCTTTTGAGACTAAATAATCATTCTGCCTGTTATTTTTTCCCACATAAATCTTAAAACCGTCTGAAGATACAAACTCGGTCAGTTGAATTTCTTCCTTTTTGCCTTTTTTCTGATTTTTTTCCGGTTTCTCTTTTAAAATATTCTGGCTTACAAGTTCTTCCTGAACCTGTCTTAATTCCTGCACAGTTTCAGACTGATTTATTGATTCTATTACACTTTCAAGGTAATAAATCTCGTCTTTAGTTTTATTTATTAAATCTCTGCTCACTCTGGCTGCGTTCTTTGCTTTATTGTAAAGCTTATAGTATCTTTGGGCATTCGCTGACGGAGTTAAATTCTTATCAAGCTGAATGGAAATAACTTTTTCCTCTTCAAAAAAGTTTTCAAGCTCAGTTTGTTCAACTCCGGATGGGATTTTATGAATATTTGCCATTATAATATCTGCAGTTTGTCTGTATTTATCTGCTTTATCTTCTGCGTCAAGAGTCTTTTCGTACTCGGAGAAACGGCTTTTTTCTTTTTTAAGGTGTTTTTTAACAGCAGTAAGCAGAGATTTTTTAAGTTTTGAGAACTTATCCAGAAATACCTGATAACCAAAATACAGATCCACCATTGTATTAACCGAATCAATTTTATGCCATAAAACATTCGGGCTGATGCCTGTAAGAGAAAATGACTGTTTATCACTACTTATTGAGGGGTTCAAATTCTCAAGTTTTAATGTTTTAACAGCAAGCCTGTATAAATTAATGATATTTTCTCTCGTAGTTCCACTTACTTTACCTTTTTCATTAGCTATTCCGATAAAAATGCAGAATTCATTTGCAAGTGCAAGGCTTATATCGAAAAAATTTTCATTCAGCCAGTTGTTCATTGTTGATGAAATATTTTTAGCCATCTCATAAAATTCTGATTCAGACATTTTTAACAGGTCAATTTTTTGGGGTTTAGGCGGATAAATATATGGCAGGCCTCCGGATATTTCCCTTTCTCTGCTTTTTTCGGGTCCGATATTATGTGCGCAGCCTAAAATTACATTTGTATCATAATTATAGAGAATTATATTACTATGTTTTCCCATGAGTTCGCAGGCAAGAACAAGCGGAATTCTTTCCCCCATCTCATTATAGCTGTCAAAATATATTTCATAAATTCTTTCATTATCAGGCTGCTTGATTGACCTGATTTTTGCTCCTTCCATATGTTTTCTTAATAGCATACAAAACATAGGCGGCTTTGCAGGAATTTCAATATCCCTGTACTCTTCACCTTCGTCTGTAATAACAGACAAATGAGGATATTTAGGGTTAATACAGACAAATAGTTTATGGCTTTTTCCGCCAGCTCTAATGCCAAGTATAATTTCATACCTGGAAGGCTGTTGAATCTTCTGGACTCTACCGCCTTCAAAAACAGGTTTTACTTCATTTATTAGAGCTTTTAGTGTCAGTGAATCAAAATTAATCATTATTTTATTTTTTAAATACCGGATAAGAACCTAAAAATCTGTAAAAATGTATCATAGGAGAAATCTTTTCTATGGCTTTTTTGATATGAGCATCTTTTATATGCCCTTCAAAATCTATAAAGAATGTATATTCCCCAAAGACTTTCTTGGATGGTCTGGACTCTATATATGAAAGGTTTATATCATTTTCCTGAAAAGTTAAAAGCACATTTACAAGTGCTCCTGGTTTATTGCAGGTTGAAAATGCTATTGAAGTCTTATCTTTTCCTGTAGGTTTAGGTATATGTGAGCCAAGACTTACAAATCTGGTTAAATTATCCTTAATGTCATTTATTCCTTCTGCAAGAATATGCAGATCGTATACCTGAGAGGCTTTAAAACTGCCTATAGCAGCATAATTGTCAGGAAGATCAAGCAGTTGCTTTACTGCTTCAGAAGTACTTGTTGTAGTAATCTGTTCTGCATCACCCAGATTGTTTGCCAAAAAGCTTCTGCATTGAGCTAAAGCCTGAGTAATGGACATTACTTTAGTGATTTTGCTAATATTCTTAGATCTGCTAATGAGACAATGAGATATTGGTACAATAATTTCGCTTGTTATAAAGATATCTGAAGTTGTTTTAATTAGATTGTCCACAGTTTCTCTGACAATACCTTCAATGGAATTTTCAACAGGAACAATACCGATAAAACCTTTGTCATTGTCTATTGATTGAATAACCTTAATAATAGAAGGTTCTATAATAGATTGATAATCATCATAATTAAGCTTTTTAGCAACACAATTTGCGGCAATTTCAGTATATGAACCTTCCGGTCCTAAATAAACAATTGTTTTTGTCTCAACTGATGAATGATTATTCACTATAAAACCCTTATATTTAAATTAGTTCTTTTATTTATACCACTTCAAAAATGAATTTAGGATTTCAATAGCAAACAAAAAAGTGGTATTCGGCAGTAGGAGCGTTATTTTCGGAGGCGATGAGCCTTCGGAAATATAAACTCGTTTTAGTATATATCGCCAATCTTATTATACATGAACTCAAACCTCTTCAAAGTATTCATTTTAATTTATATTTTGTAAACAAATTTAAGTTAAATAGCAATTTTATATTTTCAGGGTTTTTATAAATAATGAAATAATTTCATTCTAAGTAGGAGTTAGATATATGCAGGTTAATTCTAATAGAACAAATATGTACCATCAACGTACTAATAATCCAAGTTTTCAGGGACTCGAAATTAAATTAAAGTACAAATCAATGGATAAATATGTAGATGATATACAAGAAATCATACCTCAGCTTAAAGAGCTCAGTAAAGATGTATTTTTACGTATCAAAGGTAATAGAAATGCAATAACATGTACTGTTACCGGAAAGAGCTCATTAAAATCTTTTATAGATCGTATTAGAAAAGCTCAAAGTATAGCTACTACAGTGGATGTATCACCCGAAGCTGTTCTCAAAACAGCGAAGAATGCTATAAATAAATATAATTCCCGAGTTAATTAAGTTGTAAATGGTTAATTTATATGCAGATTAGTTCATATAATAGAGATTTGACTTATAAACATGCGTCTAGTCCAAGTTTTCGCGGAGTTGAAATTGACAGGGACATTTTCAGACTTGGTAAAGCAGCCGTAGATGCAGTAATAAGTGCAGGTGACGAACTTGAAATTATAGGTAAAGACGTAACATTAATTGTCACGACTTATGAGAATAAAATAATGTGTGTAGTAAATGAAAAAAACTTCTTTAAATCATTATTAAATGCAGTTAGACAAAATTGTGGCAGAGGTTATACATGGCGTTTTACACATGATGATGTAGTTCGAGCAGCAAAAACTGCCGTTGATAATCATAATAAAGCGTTAGAAAAGTTAAAAAACAAAACTTTTAAAAAATAAGAGTTAAAAAGGTATTTAGGCTTCCTGGAATTTTTCTAAATTATCAGCCATTGTCCATACACCGCAAGGGCAGACTCCTGCACATATTCCGCAGCCTATGCATTTCTTGTCATCGCTGATGTATTCAAATCCATCCTGAGTAGTAATTCTGTTTATTGCCTGTTCAGGGCAAATATCCTTGCAGAACCCGCAGTCTCTACAGAAGCCGCAGCTCATACAGCGTTTTGCTTCATCTTCTGTTTCCATCTCAATGACACTTTGAGGATTCATTTGAGGATAAAACTCACTTTTTACTCTGTCTTGCGGTATCATTGGAGCTTTTTCAAACTTATCAAGAGGCTGTCCTGACAGCATTCTGTCGATGTTAATTGCAACTTTTCTTCCGTCTCCAATAGCGTTAGTAAACAAACCAAGTTTTACAGCATCACCGGGAACAAATATTTTAGGATTTATTTCAGTCTGGAAATATTCATTGACCCTGATTCTACCTTTTTCATCGAGATATTTTTTATCCAGCAATGAAAAATCAGACCTGTCTCCAACAGAAATAATTACGGTATCAGCTTCTAAAAATCTACCGTCTTTTAAATATACGCCTTTTTCAGTAATTTTTTCGGTAAAGCATGGCCACAATATCTTGGCTCCAAGTTTTTTGGCATGTTCAATCTCGTTTTCAAAAGCGGCAGGCTGTTGTATATCAATAGCAGTTACTTCTTTTGCACCTAGAGTATAAGCGCCAATTACAACATCCATTGCTGCATTACCTGCACCAATTATGACTACTTTCTTACCTATTTGGGGTTTATTTCCTTTATTGATTTCTTTTAAGAAGTCCAGACCTCTTATAAGTCTTTCGTGGCCTTCTACAGGAAGAACTACAGGTACATGAGCACCTATTGTTAATGCGATAGCATCGTAACTCTGTTCAAGTTTGCCAAATAACTCTTTATCTACCTTTAAGCCTGTTTTAAAATTTACTCCAATATTCTTAATACGATCGAGTTCAGCGTCAAGAATTTCTCTATTGAGCCTATCTTCAGGAATAACCTGCTTTAATTTGCCACCGATGACTGTATCTTCTTCAAAAACATCGACCTTATAGCCTTTTCTTCTCAGATGCCATGCCGCAGCTAAACCTGCTGCACCTGCTCCAACTACAGCCACTTTTTTATTTATTTCAGTCTCTGGCGGGTCAATTTTTATATTTTTACTTAAAAGACCAAGATCTTTTGTTTTAACCGGAAGATCAAGATATTTTCGGTTGCAGTCATCAATACAAAGGTTTGGACAAACCTGACCGCAAACAGACGCAGGAAATGGACTATAATCTAATACAAGTTTCAGAGCTTCAGCTGTATTCCCTTCCCTTAAAAGAGAAATCCTCTTTTGGGTAGGAATATAGACAGGACAGTTATATTCGCAGGGAGCTGAATAGCTTGCATTTCTCCATTCCGGAGTCTTTAATCTTTTATCACCTTTTTCGACAAACTGCGAAATGTAATAATCATCTTCAACAAGGTCTCCAAAGATGCCGCCTTCGACCCACTTTGTCAGCCTAAATTCTTTTGTGGGCATAAAGTATCGGACACTTCTTTCTTCAAATGTTTTTGGGACAATCTTTTTCCAATGAGTAAAATCAGTTAGTTCTTTAATTAATTCCGATTTCTCGATTTTGCCAAGAAACTCTGAAATACCTGTTTGGAGAAATTCTTTGTCGCTTTCATCAAGCTCCATCATCCATACTTCATCAGAAATATCTTTGACATTTCCTCTGATATATACAGTTCCGCCAACCATACCGATACAGCTTCTGTTGCCGAGAACAGATTCAAGATTTTCACAGTTATAACCGCAAACAACAGCAATACCGCCGCCCATAAATTCAAAGCTGAATGAACCTGTATTTTTTAGTACCCAGAATTCGGGAGCAGGGAATTTGGGGTCGTGCTTCATCAATGCTCCCGACCTTGTGCCGGTTCTGCCGCCTATATAAATTTTTCCGGATGCAGCACAGTGTGCAGTTGTATCTCCGCCGTCACCTTTAACTATAATTTCAGCTCCGGCATTAAGCCATCCAACATCAGCAGGGGCAGGTCCATCGATAATAATAGTAGTACCTTTCATGCCCATAGAACCGACTCTTTGACCGGGATTTTTAATTTTAAAGGTTAAATTCTTACCGTCTTTTAACCATAGAGGGCCACCAATATTGTGCTGGCCTGATCCAAGAATTTCAAATTCAGTATATCCTTCACTTAATCTTTTATAAATCTCCTGTAAAAGATCTTGTGTAGATGTCCTTTTACCATTAAGCAGCGTATTTATACTAATTTTTGTTGTATCTGGCATTATTCCTCCATTAGCAAATATGCTGAATCTGAAGTCTATCTGCAACGTTTTTATCAACTGTAATAAGAGCATCAGAACGTCCAACAGGAAGTGAACTGTTTCCGACGGGAGCAAGCAATTTTTTAAGTTCATGGTCTACTGAAACAAAATAATTAACCAGGTTTTCAGCAACTTTATCAATATCGAGCCTGCTTGTAAGAATAGGATTCTGGGTTGTAATTCCAACCGGGCAAAGTCCTGTATTGCAGGCATTACATTTGCCAAAATCATTTCCCACGCATCCTGCAATCTGAAGCATAAGTTTTCCTGAGAAAATTCCGTTTGCTCCAAGACACATCATTTTAAAAGCATCACCTGCAAGATTTCCACTCATACCTAAACCGCCAGCACCCCAGAGTGGGATTTGACCCTGTTTTCCCTGGTGAACAGCAGCAAGATAGCAATCACGAATTTTGGATACAATGGGGTGACCTGTGTGATTAAGAGATATTTCATGTGCAGCACCGGTACCGCCTGCAATACCATCGAGGAAGAAACCGCCTACAATATTATAAGGATCTCTTAATAAATTATTATAGACAGAAACACTTGTTGCACTTGCTGCAACCTTGATTGCAACCGGAACTCTGAATTTAAAAGCTGAGTTTAGTGATAAAAACATCTTTTGGACGCTTTCTTCAATTGAATATAGCCCCTGATGATTAGGAGGGCTTAGAAGATCAGCTTTTGGAACCCCTCTGATTTCCTGAATAAGCTTTGATACTTTTTTAGCCTGAAGCATACCGCCATCTCCGGGCTTTGCTCCCTGACCTATTTTAATAAGTACCCCTGCAGGATCTTCTACCATTTCAGGCATCGACTGAATAATCCTGTTCCATCCAAAATGTCCTGATGCTATCTGTAAGATCATATATTTTAAATATCTGGATCTGAGCAGTCTGCCGGGAATACCGCCTTCGCCAGTACACATTCTTATAGGGAGTCCTGCAATCTCGTTTAAATATGCAGTTGCAATGGCAAGAGCTTCCCACATTCTTGGAGAAAGTGCACCTATAGACATATCACCGATAACAATAGGATAAATCCACCTGTTAGGAGGTATTTTTTCCGAGAGATGAAGATTTCCATCTTTTAATTCAAAAGGAATCTGTTCCGGCGGCAGTACCCTTCCAAAAGGAGCAAGCATATCAAAGGTATGTCTTTGTGCATCAAGTGAAGGGTCTGTCATCTGAGATATTCTGCCAATTTTGATTTTATCAAGAGTCCGTCCTTCTGTATGAAGATTAGATCTTCCGCCTCTTTTTAAAGGATCTCCATGTGCAGCTCTATGTTTTATTGCATATCTGTCGTCGTTATTTTTTAACTGCTTTATAGCCTCATTAGGACAAACTCTGCTGCAGATTCCGCAACCTCTGCAGAAATTATTTACGTTAACAACCTGTTTGATTACAGGAACAGTCTGAAAAATCACTTTTGGTTCAGGAGTCATACTTTCGCTGATAACTTTTCTTCTTTTTTCGACGCCTGCCTCTATTGCTTTAAATGGACATGATGCAACACATTTACCACAGAATGTACATCTTGTAGTATTATATTCTATTCTCCATGGCAAATCGTCTATTGCGATTTGATTTACCTTTATTGTTGCCATCTTTCCACCTTTAAATCGTTATTTATCACTACCATTTCTCTTTCGTTAGGATAAATATCTTCTGCCCAGTTTCTATCAGGTAAAACATCATTTATGCCGGTAACCTCTGACGTAATAATAACAGTATCATCTGTTCTTCCAAGAACTACGGGTCTTAATTTTTTTGAATCGCAGCAGACAAAAAGTGTTTTATCCGGAGTAACACCAATAATGGTATTTGGTCCGTTTATTTCAAGATGAGCAAATGATGCTTTGATTCTTTTTAAAATCTCCTTGTCTTCTCTTTTTTCAATTTCATCAAAAGGAAGAGGGGTTATAGTATGTTTATAGTATTTAAGCGGCCATTTTAAAATCTTGTTAATATAATGCAGGGTGTACAAGAAACATTGTGAATCAGACTCAAAACCTATATAACCTTTGTAAAGGCTTTGCTGAAAAAGTTTGTTTTTTTCATAGAACGTGTTTTCACCGTTTGCAAGTGAAGTATATCCCTGTAAAAAGAACGGATGTGCTGCATATCTGACAATGTCATAGTTTGTATTTTGTCTGCACTGTGCAGTAATTAATTTTGCTGTAAAATCTTTATTTTCATTCCATAGACCAAAGTATGTGCCTATATCTCTTGGATCACCAATTTCTTTCAAAGTTAAAACATCAGGCCAGAATGAATAAACGCAGCCGTCATCTTCTTTTTCAAGTTCTTTTCTTATTTTAAGTCTTGTATCGATGAGCAATTCTTCTTTTTCGTCTTGCGGAGCATATTTATAGCTTTTGGGATACTGAAAAACTTCAAAAACATAGTTTGGCATAGGTTTAATATTTAATTCAGGAGATGCAAAAATTTCCGGAGTATACTGCATAACTCTCACAAAGCCAACATTATAGAGAATATCTTCTGCAACTTTCATGCCATTGTTTGTACATGCCATAGAAAGAATGGGAAGACCCTTATAATGCTCAAAAATTCCTCCCAAATCCTGCATAATCATTGCAAAGCCCGAATTATCATGCCCTTTTTGTTGAGATCTCATTAATTGTAATGCTTTGCATGGATGAATATAATTTTTAGATTTAATTGCCCCAATTCTACACACTGTAGTTTTCCGCCTCAAAGTTTGTAACAGGTAATTTAATATTGTGACCTCTTGGTCTTTTTATTGATAGCCCTTTAAAAATCTCCACTTAAAAACTTATAAAATTTGCCGGGCAAAAAGTCAAGACTTATTTTTTGAAGGTATTTTATTTATTTTTGCACAATTTTCCTGATAACACCACTTATTTTTGTGAATATGACTTTGCAAAAGCATGCTATAGGAACTTAATAATGTTAAGAAAGTCTTTAAATTTTGAAAATTTTTATATATTATTAACTAACATGTTTTTTGATTGTGATAATATTCTTAATATTATAGATTAACGTTAGATTAAAAGAGGAACCCTAAAAATGAAAGAAGGAATACATCCTGGTTATAAAAAGACAACAATATCCTGCGTATGTGGCAATGTTATTGAAACAGGTTCAGTAAAAGAAGGCGTTAAAGTTGAAATTTGCAGCAACTGTCACCCATTCTACACCGGAACTCAGAAGATTCTTGACTCCGAAGGAAGAGTAGAACGTTTCAACAAACGTTATGCAAAAAAAGAAGAAAATAAATAACATTAAATAAACTTTAGATTTAAAAGCCCGTTGTGATATTTACGGGCTTCTTAAATGGATCAGATTGCAGGGAGAGTAGCTGAATTATGAGTGAAAAAAGAGAATTCCCGATAGTAGATTTAATCAGCGCGCCGGAAAATACGCTTAAAACTATTTATACGGCCTGCAGAACCTGTTATTCTGCAAAGTATCCTATTGAAATCTGGGAAGCTCCTCAAACTGAAGAAAAAATGCTTACACTTGTTAAAAATGTACTGGCATCAGGTCATCATAGTACTATTGAACATTGCCAGTATGTGTTTTCAATCAGCGGTGTAAGCAGGGCATGCACTCATCAGCTAGTAAGACATCGTCATATGTCATTTTCTCAAAAATCCCAAAGATATGTTACAGAAAAAGGACAGTTTGAATACGTTGTGCCTCCTACACTTAAAGATTCTCCAATGAGAGGAGAATATGAGGAGTTTATGGAGAAAATTTCGAGTTTTTATGCCAGAATGATAGAAAATGGTATTCCTGCAGAAGATGCAAGATATGTTTTGCCGAACGGTGCAACAAGTTCATTAATTGCAAGTCTTAATTTAAGAGAGATGATTCATCTGGCAAATTTGAGACTTTGTACAAACGCTCAATTGGAAATCAGAAAAATGGTACAAAAAATGTGTAAACTTGTGACAGAAAAAGAGCCATGGCTTGGTGAATATCTTGTACCGAAATGTGATGCAAAAGGTTTTTGCGACGAAATTAAAAGCTGCGGCAGGCATGCCACAAAGGCAAAATAAGCCCGAATAGGAATTTTATCTATGAAAGATATGTTAGGAAAAATTAAAGATATTGAAAAAACTTATATAGAGCTGGGAGAAACACTCAGTGATCCTAAAGTTATTCAGGATTATGTTGAATTTAAAAGGCTTTCGAAAGCAAGAAAGTCAATGGAAGAGTCAGTAGAAATTTATCATAGCTGGCAGGAATGTGTTGATAGTAGAGACGAAGCCAGTCAACTTATTAGAGGCGAAACAGATCAGGATATGAGACTTTTCCTTCAAAACGAGATTGACACTGCTGAAGCAAAAATTACCCAATACGAAGAGAGAATGAAACTTCTGCTTTTACCGCGAGATCCTAACGACGACAAGGATATTATGCTTGAAATCAGAGGAAGCGCCGGGGGCGATGAAGCCAATATTTTTGCTGCTGATTTAATGAGAATGTATTTGAGATACGCTGAAAAACAAGGCTGGAAAACAGAAGTCCTTGGAGTTTCAGAAGGTGAACTTGGCGGAATAAGTGAAGCTGTTATTTCAATTCAGGGTGACAGTGTTTACAGCAGACTAAAATATGAATCAGGTGTACATAGAGTGCAAAGGGTTCCTGTTACTGAATCTCAGGGTAGAGTACATACGAGTACAGCAACGGTAGCAGTTATGCCTGAAGTTGTTGATGTGGAAATAAATATTGAAGCAAAAGATCTTGATATTTCAACTGCAAGAGCAGGTGGAGCTGGTGGTCAAAATGTAAACAAGGTTGAAACTGCTGTTAGAATTGTACACAAACCAACAGGATTAATGGTCCATTGTACTGAAGAAAGAAGTCAGCTTCAGAACAAGGAAAGAGCCATGCAGATTCTTAAGACAAAATTATATGACATGGAACTTCAAAAGCAAAACCAGGAAATCACTGACCTTAGAAGATCACAGGTTGGAACAGGCGATAGAAGCGAAAGAATCAGGACATATAATTTTCCGCAGGGAAGACTTACAGATCATAGAATTAACCAGAACCTCAATGTGAAAACAGTTATTGAGGGTGAACTGGATGATTTAATAGAACTCCTTATGATGTATGACCAGAAAGCCAAATTGCAAAAGCTGGCTGAAACAACTAATAATTGATAATTAATTAATATAAAAATTGCCAGAAATTATATTTTATTTATAATTTCTGGCAATTTTTTTTGTTTCCATGTTTTATATTATATAGAAGTACTTTGGAAGCGTATCTCTATGGAAATAAAACTTCAAAACTCACAACCTATAAAATACAATGAAGCAGGTAAAAAACCTGTGTCTTTTCGTGGCTGGCAGGACCAGAGTGATTCAACAAAGATATATGTTGGAAATGAAGTAGGGAGTGCTATTTCTACAGCTGTTTCTGCTCTTGTACTTGCACCAATTATGCATTTCTTTAGTTTAAAACTTTTTTCTACCGAGGATATTATCCCTAAATATATTGTCAAAGATGTAGCAAATAAGATGATCAAGGATAATGATCTTGAAAATAAAGGATTTAAAGCATCTTTTGTTGATACTCCAGAGCCAAGACCAACTACAGTAGATTCTCTCAAGAAACTTTTCAGTGACCATTTCAACCCGGCAACAAATGAAGCTTTTGCACATACTAACAGACCTTCTGTAATGTTGCATGAAATTGGTCATGCCATTGACTGGAATAAATCAGCTTTGAGTAAATTTCTTGTAAACACGAGATTTAAGGCATTAGCTGTTGCTGGATTCCTGGTACCTATGGCTTTTTATCATAAAAATTCTGAACAGGGATCTGCAGGTGACTGGATAAATAAACATATAGGGACAATATCTTTCCTGAGCTTTGTTCCAACGCTTATAACAGAAGCAAGTGCTTCTAAAAAAGGCTATGATTATCTTAAGAAGTATTCGGAAAAATGTGCAGAAGTTACGCCTGAAATGCTGAAGAACTTTAAAATACGTATGGGATGGGCATTTGGTACGTATGCGGCAACTGCTTTGTTAACTCCTATTGCTATAAAACTTGGTGTTATGGTAAAAGATAAGATGGTTTCAGATAATAATAATCAGGAAATGAAACAATCTTATGGTAACTTCTACAATCAGCGATATTAGACATCAGGCGGTTTTAGACTTAACAAACAGCGGAATTGCTCAAAATGAAGCCTCTATCGAGGCCAACATTCTTGTTGAATGTGTTTTTGGTCTTTCGAAAAAGGATTTATTAATTAATCCGGAGCAGGAAATGCCTGAAAATCTTGTGAATAAATTCAGGCATCTGGTTCAAAAAAGAATAAATGAAAAAATCCCGGTTCAGTATCTTGTGAATAAAGCTTTTTTTATGGGATATGAGTTTTATGTTGATGAAAATGTCCTTATCCCAAGACCTGAAACAGAAATTCTGGTAGAAGAAGTTCTAAAACTTATTAATGCCGGTAAAAAGAAGAATTTATCGATAATAGACGTTGGTACAGGTTCAGGCTGTATAGCCTGTATGCTGGCAAAAACGTTATATAATAAGTGTCATCCTGAATTCATTTCAGGATCTGATAATTATAAAATTATCGCTTCAGACATTTCCAAAAAAGCCCTTGCTGTAGCAAAATTTAACGCAGAGATACTAGGCTTACTTGATAAAATTGAATTCAAATATTCAGATATTTTATCCAATATAGATGAAACTTTTGATTTTATTGTCTCAAACCCGCCTTATATTCCGCTTAAAGATCGAGAAAACCTGCAAATTGAAGTCTCAAAGTATGAACCGCATCTTGCCTTGTTTACTGATGACGAAAAAGGAATATCTTTTTATAAAGAACTTATCCGGCAATCCGGTAAAAAATTAAAACCTGACGGCTACCTGGCAGTAGAAATAGGAATTTACCAGTCGCAGTATATTTCCGAATTACTACAACAAGCCGGTTTTGTTGATATAGAAATAATTAAAGATTTTAACAATATTGACAGAATAATTATTGCTAGAAAGTAAGCTATATTTTATTCTGAACCATTGATTAAATATTTAAATCGTTACTTGGTGGCAAAGGAAAAATTTCAAGAATTCTTGGTCATAATTTATCTTAAAAAGCTGACTTTGAATAAAAATTAATATGATTAATCGTCAAAACAGCTAGTATGAGATTAATTTAAATGATTTTGTTAAAATGGGAACTATTTTTCAGGTTTTTTAACAACTTGCGTAACTTCTGTTATATAAATAAGAATGAAATGGTACAAACAGGAATACACTTTATGCTTCTACCATAGGCAAAAATTGACTTCAATAAATTTCTCATGCTATCATTTATAAATACTTTTAATGTGCATCGTGGAATATGGAATGGAATTGCAAACAGTTCAAAAACAAAATAATGCTGAAAATACTACATTAAATATTATTAATAACATTGTTTCATCATTTAAAAATAGCAACCTTTTATCGCAGGAAAAAATTGATGTTTCGATAATAATTGTAAATTGGAACAGCAAAAATTATCTAAAGAAAACTATAGAATCATTATATCATTGGACAAAAGAAGTTGATTTTGAATTAATTGTTATTGATAATGACTCTAATCAAAATGATGAAAGTTATAAATTTATTGAAACAGAACTTTTAAATTATAATAATGTTCGAGTTTTATTTAATAGTGAAAATTCTGGATTTGCAAAGGCTAATAATATTGGTATTGATATAAGTCTTGGAAAATATGTTTTACTTTTAAATCCTGATGTAATTTTGCAATCAAATGTCATAAAAACATTGAGAGATTATCTTAATGATAATTCTGATGTCGGAATGATTGGCCCTAAAGTTTTAAATATAGATGGGACATTTCAAACATCTTGCAGAAGAGGAGAACCGGATCCATTAAGTGTTTTTTTTGCGCTTAGTAATTTAAAAGGAATTTACCAAAATCATCCTAAATATTACGCTTTTAGTCTCGATAACCTTGATCCAAGTAAAATTCAAAGCGTAGCAGGTTTATCAGGTTGTTGTATGATGGTAAAAAAGGAGCTTATTGAACAGATTGGTAAAATGGATGAACAATTTTTCCTTTATCAGGAAGAAACTGACTGGTGTTATAGAGCTTATAAGTCAGGTTGGCGTATAATTTATCAGCCTGAAGCTGTGATTATCCATGATAGAGGTGGTACAACAAAACAGAAGATACTCAAAACAAACTTTGTATTTTGTTCTTCTATGATGAAATTTTTTAGAAAACATTTTTTTAATAGATATGGTCTATTAAAAAAATGTTTTTTCCTTATTCTTATATGGGGCAATTTTTTTGTAAGATATTTTAGAATCTTAGCCTATTACAAATATGTTAAATGATAAAATAATATTTGCTAATCGTAGAACCTGCTTTGAAAAGCCCGGCGGTGATACTATCCAGATGCTCAAGACCAAAGAATATCTGGAAAAACAATACGGATTAGAGATAAAAATTTGCCTAACTCCTTCTGATATTCTTAAAGATGATGAAAGTGAAATAGTCCATATTTTCAATATTCAAACTATTGATGAGACCCTTGCCTTTATGGATGCTTGTAAAAAGAAGGATAAAAAAATTGTTCTAACCCCTATTCACTGGGATTATTCACATGCAATATATATAAAATACCTGGCTTTTTTAAATATCTATCCTTCAAATAATTTCCTTAAATTTTTCAAAGCACCAGTAATAAATTTGTTTAACATTTTTATATTGTCATTGCCATTTTTAAGAAAAAAATATGCAGATTATCTTCAAAAAGGTTTAATTAATACAAATTCTTATGTAAAAAAAAGACAAAAAGCACTGTTAGATGCTGATATAATACTTTCAAATTCGCAGGAAGAGCTGCAAATTTATAGCAAAATTTTTTATATAAGGCCTGAAATCATTGAAGAGAAAGCTCAAATTATACCAAACGCAGTTGATCAAAACCTTTTTACCAGTAACGAAATAGATAATGACAATAAAAACTTTAACTTACCTGAAAATTATGTCCTGCAAGTTGGCAGAATTGAGCCTGCAAAAAACCAGATTAATGTTCTTCAATCCCTATATAATTTAAAGCATATTCCTGTTGTTTTTGTTGGTCATCCAATAGACTTAAAATACTTTAAAAAACTAAAAAAAATAGCAAAAAAACGTGGTAATGTTTTTTTTGTCGACAATATTTCCCATGATAAGTTATTAAATTTTTACAAAAAAGCTGGAGTTCATGTTTTGCCTTCATTTGCTGAAACAACAGGATTAGTCACTCTTGAAGCATTATTATCAGGATGTTGCGCAGTTGTATCTTCAAAGGAATATTGCCCTGTTATGTACTATGAATTTGATAAATATTGTCATCTTTGTAACCCTTATGATATAAGATCAATAAGAAAAGCTATTTTAAATGGATTTGATAATCCCAAAACTATTATTGTTTCAGATGATTATAAAAACAAAATTAGTTATCAAAACACTGCTGATAAAACTTACCAAAGTTATTTAAGTTTATATAAGCCCACAAAGAAACCTTGAAATATTATCCGACTTTTGAAGAGTATAAGTTAGGGAATTCTTTCGATTAAAATATAATTTTTAAGTGAATTTAATGAATATTGTAATGTACACAACCCTTGTGATATAAAATTAATTATAGAAGTTATTTAAAATACTTTTAAAATTCAATTCAATAAAGGTAAATAGCGAATATTTTTATAACTTTAACTATAAAATGTGGGTAAGTTAATATTTAAGTTCTATAATAAAAACTTTTTTGAATTAATAATAAACTTTTAAGTAAAACTGGAATAATTAAGTAAGAAATAATTAAGATGATAAAAATAAACAAAATTTTATTAACCCAAATACTATCTCTTATCAGTTTATTTTTTTGTTTTTCTTATACTACTTATCTTCCTTTATCAATTCCTTTTTATATTGTTACTTTAGGAAGCTTATTTATTTTTATTTTATATTTCCATTATAAAGATTTAAAAAATTCGTTCTTACTTCTTTTAAATAAGCCTAATTTTAAGTTGTTTATTATTCTATTTATTTGGATTTTAATATCTATTTTGGTTTCTATATTTTATCAAAAATTTTCTATAGGCGAGATAACCAGATCTGTTATTGGAGGCTTTATTTTTTCTATATTTTTACCTTACTTTTTAACTTTTTCTGTTCTTTCGAATTTTTTTGATTTAAAAAAAATATCTAAAATTATATTTTTTATTTTACTAATAATTTATAGTTTTGGTTTATTTGACTTTATAGCCAGCCATTTTAATATTTCACTATTTGGAGCAATTATTCATTTTATAAAAAACAAACCTAGTGCTACACATGGACTTGATCTTTCATTATTTCCAAGAATAAGCAGTTTCTTTCAGGAACCTTCTCATTATGCATTTTTTCTTATTGTTACTTTTCCGATTATTTTTAAATTATCTTTCAGTAAAATCAAGCTTTTCAATAGTTCATTAATTGATATATTAGCGAAAAGAACAACTTTTTTACTAATGTTATTTAACTTAATCGCAATTCAATCCCCTATTTTTACAATATTTTTCGCTATAATTCTTATTATTATGGGTATTAAGAAGATTATTCAGTTAAAGCCCATTAAATTATTGTTTATTTCTAATATGTTTGCAACTGTAATATTATTTTTTATTATTGCCGGATTATTAAATTTCATTGTTTTTGATTTTTCCTCTACTTTTATAAGTAGAGCCATAAATGTTTTATCTCTGGTAAAAGATCATCCTTTATTGGCAATGTATGCTGATGAATCTTTTGCAACAAGAATGGTGGTTTATATAAATTATTTTATTATTTTTCTAAAGCATCCGTTGTTTGGAATCGGGTTTGGAAATTTAGCAGGTCAAATTACTGGACAATTAAGCATTTCACCAATTCCGCTAACTCCTGAATTAATGAGAGTTATTAGTAACGACTATTCAGGTCTTGCTTCTTCAATGTTATTTAGATTTCTTGCAGAAACCGGATTAGTAGGAACATCTATTTTATATTCCTTTTTTATTTTTACTTTATTGATGTTGAATAAAAAAATAAAATTTGTTCAAAACTCTGTAAAAGATTTATTAATAGGATTTAAATATTTTATAATTTTAATTATATTTACATCATGGTATGATTCACATATCAATCTACCTTTTATTTGGGTATTTATAGGGTTTATGCAGGCTATAATAGCAAATAAAACTACGTTTGAAGATAAAATGGGCTAAAAATTATGGGTTCTAGAAAAATACTTATAGATATTTCTTTTTTACTTAAAAATAAAACCGGTACAGGGTTTTATACTTTATTATTATTGAAACTTTTAAAACGACTTAATTTATCTTTTGAGACAGTTGAATGTAAAATTCCTGATGGGCTGTCTTTTAGAGGCATTTGGCACAATATCTGGTTAAATACTTTTTTTTATCTAAAAACTCTGATTGATAAAACCGATATAGCATTTTTTCCGGCTTTTATAACTCCGTTTTTAAAAAGGAAAGGTACTATTTATGTGACAACAATACACGATCTTTTATCTTTTAGTAAAGAATTTACAAATAGATATGTGGAATTACTCTATAAATTTGCCGTATATGTTGCTATAAAAAAGTCCGATGTCATTCTAACAGATTCTAATACTGTTAAGAATGAATTAATGGAGAAATTTAATCTTCCTTCATCAAGAATAGAGGTTCTTTATATTGCTTTAAGCGATGTTTTCTTAAATATGGACTTAAGAAATGAAAAAGATATTCTAAAAAAGTACGATCTCTTGGATAAAAAATATATTTTATCAGGTGCTTGGTTACGTAAGAGAAAGAATATTCCTTCTCTTGTTAAAGCATTTGAATCTATATCAGATGATTATCCTGATTTAAAGCTTGTTCTTGTAGGATCTATTAGTAATGAGGAAAAAGCTTTATTAACAAATAATAAAAATGTAATCTTCACCGGTTATGCTAAAGATGAAGAATTACCTGTTTTATACAAAAATGCCTTACTGTTTGTTTATCCTTCTCTTTATGAAGGATTCGGGATACCAATTTTAGAAGCACAATCATGTGGAACGCCTCTTCTGCTCAGTGATATACCTGTACTAAGAGAAGTTGCCGGAGACGCTGCTATTTTTTGTGAACCAACGACGGAAGGAATATTTGAAAAGTTAAAAGAAATTCTTCAAGATCAGGATATGCAAAAGCAACTTATAGAAAAAGGTTATAATAATATCAAAAGATTTGATGAAGATATTATATGCAATCAATTTCAGCAAATAATAAAAGACTTGGAAAAAAGAAAAGATGAATCAAGATAAAGAGACAAAAGTAAGTGTCATTATTCCTTGTTATAACCACGGTAAATATGTTGATGAAGCCGTTAAATCTGTCTTAAATCAAACTTATAGTAATTTTGAAATAATTGTAGTAAATGATGGTTCGACTGATGAATATACTAACAAGCTTTTAGATAATTATAAAAGACCTAAAACTACTGTTTTGAAAACAGAAAACAGAGGTCTTTCTATGGCAAGAAATGCAGGAATTGAAATAGCCAAAGGAGAATATATCTTACCACTTGATGCAGATGATAAAATTCATAAAACCTTTCTTGAAAAAACAGTTCCCGTTTTAGAAAACAATAAAGATATTAATATTGTTGCTTGTAAAGCAAAATATTTTGGATGTACGAATAAAATAATCCCGTTACCTAAATACAAATTCCCGGATATTATACTGGCAGGACAATTTCAGGTAACTTCCCTTTTTAGAAAATCGGATTGGGAAAAAGTTGGCGGATTTAAAAGAAATCTCAGATATGGAAATGAAGATCACGATTTCTGGCTTTCGATTATTGAAAGAGGAGGAAAAGTCTATCAAATCCCGGAAATATTATTTTTCTATCGTAAACTCCGTACATCAATGAGTAGTTCGACTTTTACACCAAGGAAAGAAACTTATAACTTTCTAACTATATATAAAAATCATCGAGAGTTGTATAAAAGTAATGTTCCAACTCTTTTAAAACAAATTATGAGATATAAATACAAAAACCTTAAAAAGAATGATATTATCAGGAAACTTGCTTATTTATCAATTTCAGGTTATGTTCTGTCTTTGATTATGTTTTGCTTGATTTTACATCTGCTTTTAAAATAAACAAATTGTAAATATAAACCTGACAGATTCGGGTAAATAGTATAGAAAAGTTGAAAATAAATATAAAGTCTATTCCTTTTTATCTAGGAATAGCATATAAATGGACATTGGTAGTGATATCTTTTATATTTCCGAGTGGATGAAAGCCTGCTTGATCCATAATTGTACAGTCATAATCTGATAAATCCAGCAGGTCAAAGATATCTTTAACAGAATTGCCGTAACTGGGTAATTGCATAGTATGAATTTCAAGAGCGATTTTGGGACGTGTTTTCAAAACATTCCTGGCTCCTTTTAAAGCATGTACATCATATCCTTCAACATCTATCATAAGCATTGTCGGCTTAAAATATGCATAATCGTCTATTGTAGTAACATCTACAGGGATAGTACCAATTGAACTTGATTCAATAAACCCGTTTGAGAAAGTAGAAAAGCGCATTTTGCCAGGAACATCTCCAATAGCCTTATTTTCTACTTTTACATTAGTGATTTGATTTAGCTCCAAATTTTTCTTGATTATTTTCGCATTGAAGGGGCTGGGTTCAAATACGATCATTTGGCCATTAGAACCAATACATTTACTGAGATAACTTGCTATAACACCATGATGCCCGCCGCATTCAAGAATGATTTCTCCTGGAGCAACAAAATGATTTTTCAGGTATTGAATTTCTTGTCTTTCCATATTTCCGGTGTCATACCATTCTTTACCCACAGAATCAGCAATATAAATGTTTAACGGCATTCCTAATATTTCTTTATGAATGGTATAAGGCTTAAAAGCCATACGACGATAATAATTACGAAGCATTCTATATAAATTTTTTAACATGATTTCCTCCATTATAGTAATGATATATCTTATAGTAATTTATTTTGCCTAAAAACATTATAAATAAAAATTTTAACTTTTCTCTTACTGAAATATTGTTATTTAAAGACGATTTCAATAAATCGTTTAATGAAGCTGCATTGTATTTTGCCATATCTTTGCAAGCCGCAATCCACATTGTTTCTAATAATTGATTGAAACTGCTTATATCAATTATTTTCTCTATTTCATTATATTTTTTTAATTTTAATAACCAATCCTCCATTTTTTTTAGAAAAATATGGTTATATTCGTAAATCCTGTTAGAAATTGCATTATGAATCGCTAATTCTTCAGAAGTCGGGTAAATACCTATTCTTTCCAACATTTTTTTTCTGATTTCATTGGCAATATTCATTTGCGAAGTAAACTTTGCAACGCTTGCACCAGAACTGTGAACTCTATATAAAAGTAAAACATCTGGCAAATTTACAATCTGAAATAGTTCCAGACATCTTGTCCACAATTCATAATCTTGAGCATACAAAATATTTTCATCATATTTTAACTTAAATTTCTCTAAAAGACTTTTACGCATAATAACAGTAGCGTGAGCAAGCTGATTATGAAACAGTAAAGTATAATTTATTTCATAATTGGTAGAAAATTTTATTAATTCTTCAGAATTCCCAAAACATTTTATACCGCTTCCGCAAATACCCGTTTCGGGATGATTGTCCATAAAATCAACTTGCGTTTGAAGGCGGTGAGAAAGACTTATATCATCAGCATCCATTCTTGCTATATATTCACCCTTTGCAAGATAGATCCCCTTATTTAAAGAAGATGCCAGACCGAGATTTCTTTCGTTATCAACAAGAATAATTCTAGGATCATCATAAGAAAGAATTATTTCTCTGCTTGAATCAGTTGAAGCATCGTTCATAATGAGAAATTCAAAATTTTTATAAGTCTGATTTAGAATACTATCAATAGCTTCATGTAAATACTTTTCGCCATTATAGACAGACATTAAAACTGTAATTTTTGGATTCATAATTAAAATTAATTTTATTTAACTAACATTTTATAACGTTATCATAATTGACTTGATAGCGTCCACAAGTATCTTCAATTAAGTGGTACTTATTCTGAAGATACAAAATATCATGATCGCGAGTCTTCCTGTTTAATATAATTTTTTATAGTGTCAGAAACTAATTTCATCGCTTGTGCAGAAAAATGTACATAATCATTATTTTTTCGAATTCGATCAAGCGAGAAATTATTATTTTTATATACGTCCTTAATCAGTATTATTTTTTTCTGATCTATTTCAATTAGTTTTTTCTTTACAATATTTGAGTTTGAAAAATCTGATGATATATCAGTCTTAGAGTATGGAGTTATAACATTTATTAGTTTAATATTATTTTTTTGACAAATTTCACCTATTTCTTTTTGATATTTGATATTCTCTTTTGAAAATGAAAATTTACCTTCAGGTGAATTATCTTCACTTGTATTTTCCAGGAAAAAAATTGAAAAAAAGAAAGTTTTAATTTTTGCATTAGAATTAGAAGGATTACTAAGGTTATCATACATAAATGACAGTAATGGGAATCTTACCATTAACTTTTCTCTTAACTTTAAATCTTCTTTTTTCCATCTTCTTTCAATAACATCAATTTTAGAATCACTAATAAAATCTTTATAATTAATATAGTTAATAAAATATTTTATTTTAGTATTTTTTGCTTTAGAAATTTGCAAAAAATATTTTAATGTTAACAAATTATGAGCAATATCTTTTCCCGGAATACCTGCATTTATGTAATGATAAGTACCAGTTTTTTTATTAAGTAACCATCCAAATGTATTTTCATCATTTAAACCTAATCCAAATGGAATACTATCACCACTTATTAGAACCAATTCTTTGCCAAAATCAATTTGAGGTGACCTTAATCCATATGAATTTGTGGAATGAGTATATTTTTTAATGCCTGAAAATAAGTTGCATGTTAGTAAATAACCTTTATAGTTTTTGTTCAGGGTCATATACGAATATAATGGAGAGTCATCGTTTCTAAGATTGTATGGTAATGAATCATTAATCATTGGTGTTATATATTTAACAAATAAAACTGCAATGAGCGGTGTTAATAATATTATTAAAAGCATTTTATAAGTAATTTTTTTCATATTAAAACCTAAAATAAAGAAATTCTGACTTTGAAGCAATAAAAATATATGATATTAAAAATAAAATTAAAAACCTAAGTAAAAAAGACTTATTAAATGAAATATTTTTCATAATTTCATGACTGGTTTTTAAATAAAAAATAACTATTAAAATTAATGCAAATAAAAGAAAATTAAATAACAATATTTGGTCATAATGAAAGCCATTTAATCCCAACATTCCTTTTATAACTTTTATAGCGTCATCAAAATTTTTTGCTCTGAAAAATATCCAAGTTAAATTTACAAAGTTAAAGGTTATAAACCAACTGACTAAAGTGCCTAATTTAATTCCAAACTTGGTCCAGAAACGATGTATAACCAGAGCTAATCCGTGTAATAATCCCCATATAATAAATGTCCATCCTGCACCGTGCCATAATCCTCCAAGGAGAAAAGTTATTACTAAATTATTATAAGTTTTATACTCTCCATTTTTATTTCCGCCAAGAGGTATGTAAATATAGTTTCTTAGGAATCTTGATAAAGTTATATGCCATCTTCTCCAGAAGTCTTGTATATTGGTAGCTTTGTAGGGTGAGTTAAAATTCATTGGAAGAATTATGTTAAATAGCAATGATGCTCCGATTGCCATATCAGTGTACCCACTAAAGTCAAAATAAAGTTGAAATGTGTATGACAATGATGTTGTCCAAGCTTCAACAAAAGATAATATTTTTAAATTGTCAAATCCATTTATAGCCCATACCGAAAATGTATCTGCTATAACGACTTTTTTGAATAAGCCTAATGAAAAAATAAATATTCCTGCACATATATTTTTATAATTAAGAAATTTATTTCTTTTATCATCGAATTGGGGCATCATTTCACTATGATGCAATATAGGCCCGGCTATAAGATGAGGAAAGTATGTTACAAATAAGGAATAGTTCAGATAATCCATTTCTTTTACTTCACCCTTATATGCGTCTACAAGGTAGGCTATCTGAGTAAAAGTAAAAAAACTAATACCTAAAGGTAAAATTAAATGCATTAAAGTTAGATTATGACCTGTTAGTATATTTATATTTGTAATAAAAAAATCTAAATATTTATAATAACCTAGTAAGAGCAAATTAAAAGCAATTCCAACAATCAGGATAACCTTTTTATCTATAAACTTCTTCTTTGAAGTATTTGACTTGCTTAATGCTGTTCCAACGGAAAAATTAAATATAATGCTACAAAGGAGCAAAGGGAGATACTTGATATTCCACCAGCTATAAAAAAACAAAGAACATAAAATTAACCACGCTTTAGCCGGTATTAAGAATCTATTTTTGTTTAAAAAGAAATAAACCGTAAATACTACCGGTAAAAAAAGAAAAATAAACTCATATGAATTAAATAACATCTATTACTTTTCACACTCTCATTTTAACTGTATAAAACTAACTTTTTAAACATTATCACAATTGACTTGATAGCGTCCACGAGTATCCACAATTAACTGTAACCTTAGATTAGAATTATTTAACAACTGCCCAGATTTCTCCCCAGTTAATTTTGTAATTTTCAATTTTTAAACCTGCATTGGACATTTCATCAAAAAATTCATCCTTATTATATTCAATGAAATGTGTTGGATCAAGTCTATAATCAAGACCTAGTTCTTTTTTCAGAGGGACAACCCAATCTCTTTCAAAGATTGGAACTCTTATAAGGAACTTTTCAGGATTATACTTCTCTTTTATTTGTTTTAAAAAATCAACTCTATGTTCGATATGTTCAAGAACATTTGAAAGAATAACTATATCAATCTTGCCTTCAGGTAATAATTTTAGAGCATCTACACAAGTATATTTTATATTTTGATGTTGAAACATCTCATTTGCTTTTTCAATATTCTTTTCATTAATATTAACAGCATAAATCTTTATATTTTGTTTATTTTGGGCTATACTAAATGCTAATGCTCCATATCCACAACCAATATCAAGAATTTTTTTATTGTCTTCAATATTATTAATGAAAAAATCATGATATTTTATATGTTTATGCTTGGTATGAATACCTTTTCCATATTTTATAGACTGCTCTCCCATTATTCCATATATTTTTTTCTCAAGATTGCATAAAAATTTCAATGATTCTTCAGGAGAAAGACTTTTTGCATATTTAGTTAAAGCAAATTCAAACAAGTAATTAAACTTGGTTATTACACTTAATTTTTTGGATAAAGTTTTATTATTCATTAATGTATTAAAAACAGCTTTGTATTTTTCACCACACTTCTTAAACGAGTATATTTTACAATTCTCCAGAGCTTTTTGTCTATATAATTCGTGATTTTGAATACAAAAAGTGATTTTTTGGGCTAATTTTTCAGGTTTTAAATCTTCAATGCTATTAAAAAGATTATTTGAAACATACGCAAGAAGCTCTCTTGAAAATGGTATAAGTTCAGCCATTGCCCCATCATCAAATCCAACAACGGGCAGTCCGCATGAAACAGCTTCAAGAACAGAATTAGGACATGGAGGATTAAGGCTTGAGAAGAGATAAACATCAGATTGCCTTAATATATTCGCAATACCTTGTAAATCTTTACTACCCAAGTATTCAATATAATCTCTTTTTAAGTATTCATCAAGTTTTTCATTTATTATGGGACCAACTACAGTTAATTTAAAATTCATTTTATCCTTAATGATATCTAATGCCCTTACAATAGGCTCAAGCATGTCAGGATTTCTGAAATTTCCAGTTGTAATGAATTTAACAGAATTTAAATCTGATTTATAGTCATAATCAGGATAAAAAATTTCTTCTCTTACACCATTATGTATTATTGTATACTGATTTTCAGGTTTTTCACCGAGCATTTTAAAGCATTGCTGCTTGCTGTATTCACTTTGAAATATAACAAAATCAGCATAATTAAGGTAAACATCTTTTATGTCTTTATTGACTTTTTTAAAAGATTTACCATGTTTTTCCGGATAATAAATTCCATCCAAACGCTGAATTATAGGCAATCCTGCTTTTTTAAGTTTCTTTAAAACCTTTATATTGTAAAAAACAGGAAAAAATATTCCGTCCATATCCTTTATATCATTTGAATATTCATACCCAATGCTGTCAAAATGATTATTCAGGTTCATCATAAAAGTTGATGGACCGTTTATTGCTTTATAATCTTCAAAAGGTATAAATATTTTTTTGCTCATATTTCCGCTATATCCAATCCAAATATAAATTAATTTTTTAGTTTACAGGCACTTTAAAATCAAGGTCAAGTCTTAAAATTTTATCGATAATTGCTATTCCAAAGAGAAAAAGGATTGTCCCATGTATATCAGGTTCATTTTTTCCAACTGAAATTTTTTTCCCGTAGATATATGTGTTGGCTTTATTTTCAAAAAAAGAAAACCCTCCAATTTCAGGATAATAAAAATTCCTGTAAATATCCAATCTTTTCAGACAAAAATCCTCTATCTCTGATTTTCTGTAGTCTGGTTCAATTAAATTACATGAATATAAAACATAAATTACATTAAAGTTACTGCAAGCCTCCTTGTCATTAGCCGCTAATAAAGCAGTATCAATTAATTTTTTCGGGTATGGAAATTCCCATATATCAACAGCATGAAAAGCTGTTAAAACTTTCATAGCTCCGTTTACTTTTTGAAACAAAGGAACATTTTCACCCAAATACCAGCAACCGTTTTCTTTAGATTGAATTTTAAAAACCCATTCTACTAAAAAATTAATTAATTCCTTGCTCTCCGTATCTTTATACTGAAAAAAGTAATTATTTACATATAAAAAATATAATAAAAAACTAAAATGCGCTCCCGCACCCCAGGGAAGAGACCAATTCAACGATCCTATAAACTTTTTTGCCTCATCTTGTGTATAAGGTATATGAAGAAAAGGTTTTAAAGGTTTTTTATCCAATAAACGCAATGCAGTAAAGGTCTGTCTTGTTTCACTTTCTTTAATTCCTTTATGTCTTTTGATTTTTCCTGATATAAGTTTTTCAAATAAGTCTTTTAACTCAATTTTTGTGATATAAGGATCATACAAATAACCTTCTTCATCAGAGAATTTAATTATATTTTTATACAGATTTTCTCTTTTTGTCTCACTAATTTCGTCAATTAAACCTGTAATATAAAGAATTTTTACGGCAAAAACAAGGTTTGCAAGACCCCAATGACTTGAACTATTAAGAATATCTCCTGAAAGTGAATATTTGAAATATGAATATTCATTCTCAGACATATTTTCAAGAAAGCTATTTATGTTGCTTTTTATGTTATTTAGCCAGTTTAGATCGTTCATTTTCTCATTCCTGAATAGATTTAAGTAATTCAAGATATTTAACAGAAACATCTTTGATATGAGGAACTTCTATTTTAGCTTGATATTCATCATAATTTTCAGTTAAAATATCTAACTTTTCAAGCAAATCCTCTGTACCATTAAAAGTTAAGCCTCCATCCTTTATAATTTCAGGATGACCTCCGTCATTTAATCCCAATGCTGGTAATCCGCAACTAAGGGCTTCTATTAAAGCATTAGAGCAGGGATCTTGTTTGCTGGCTGTAATATAAATATCGTGTTGTTTGAGGAGCTTAGAAAGTTTATTAGAAGGAATCGGTTCAATAACATTAGCCTTTACCAATTTTTCTGAGCATCTACCCACAAAAGTAAACTCATATTTGTTCGCATCAAGGTTTTCTTCAAGCCATTTATAAAAAGCTCCTCCTTTTCTTGGGTTTGCAGACCAGCTTGAGGCAATAATTTTTATTTTTCTATTTTTATCTATAGGTTTTTTTCCAATATTATTAAATATTTCATTATCGACAGCATTATGTATTACAACAGGATTTATCGGTTCATATCCCAACTTGAGAATATTTTCTAATGACCAGTTAGACTGCAGTATTGTTATACTGGCAAATTCCTTATTTAATTCAAATATATGATCATCAAGTTCCTTATCTTTTTCCCTATACAGTTGTATAGGTCCATCTATTCTATAAAGAATCTTTAATTTTTTCTTTTCCTGAAATTTTCTAAATTTTTCAACATCAAAAAATATTGAATTGAGAAGCAAAACATCAATATCACTGGAAAGACTGTTTTTTAATATTTTAACTCCTTTATTAGATAATTCTTTGCACAGGGCGATGGTAAACTGATTTCCTCCACCCCATGGCGGTTTTCTGAATTTGTGCCATACTCCGACAGTCAGAGTTTTTTTTAAATGAAATATTTTATTTATTTTTTCAGAAAAGCTAAACATCTTTCTCTCTCTCTTATAACTTTGAATACAATTTTTCATAATAAATTTTTGCTATGTTAGACCAGGAATATTTTTCAGCATTTATTAAGCCGTTCTCTTTGAGATTATCGTATAAATCTTTATTATTAAATAATAATAGTACATTTTTTACAATTTCATCCGCATTTACATTTTCACATAAGAGAACATCTTTATCATGAGTACATATATCAGGCACTATGCCAACAGGAGTTGAAACAACAGGAATCCCTGAAGCCTGTCCTTCCAGGATTGACATTGGTCCTCCTTCCAATCTTGATGAAATAATATAACAATCAAGCAAACTATAATAAAATGCCAATTTTTTATAATTCTTTAGATTATGATGAATATAAGGAATTTTTGCTTTTTCAAGCCTTGATTTTACATAGCCTCTTGCAGGACCTGTTAGCACTATAAAAACAGGAATATCTTTTGAAATCTTTTCAACAGCATCACAAAATATATCAGGACCTTTTACTAATTTTGGTTCTTCGCCATTCTTCCATCCTATACCATCTTTCTGGAAGGATCCTATTACAAAATGTCCATCAGGAATACCCAGTCGTCTTTTTCTTTCTATTTTTTCCAATTCATCTATTGATGAAAATATATTTTCATCAATTCCAAGAGGAATAATTACTATTTTTTCCTCAGGAACACCATATTTTATTAGATGCTGTTTTGTTTTTGTACAGCTTGTATGGAAATATTTTGCAACTTGTGAAGCTTCTTTTAAGGCATTGATAAAAATTATATCGTTATCATCGCCATGAAAATATGTGAATATAACTTTATTGGAAGGATCAATATTTTTCCAACCTTCCGGCAGATATAATCCTCTTGCCCCAAAATGAATTATTTTATTTTTGTATTTGCTAAAATGTTTGTCTGTAGTGCACTGTATTCCAGATTTCTTGAGAGTTTTGACAATATAATATCCAACCCATTTTATTGCCCAGTTTGCATCTTCAACTATATAAATTAATTTATTCCTATTTTTAAAAGGAAAAAAAAGATTTATTTTAAGTTTATTTAAAATTCTTACTATAAAGCTAAAAGTTGTTATCATTTTTTCATAAACACAATCTATCTTGATCTCCGAAAATCCTCACTCTATCAGGAACTTTTCTTCAGGTAATTTATATCAGCTATAACCATCTCTTCAACCATTTCGTTAAATTTTTTGGTAGGTTTCCAGCCAAGATCATTAAAAATCTTAGTAGAATTACCTATTAACGGATATTTTTCAGATGGTCTAAAAAACTTTTCATTTATTTCAATATGATTTTTATAATTTAAGCCGACGACAGAAAAAGCTACATCTAAAAATTCTTCAACGGTTCTACCTATTCCGGTTGAAATAACATAATCGGTTGGTCCAATAGAATTTTTCAGCATCTTATACATAGCTTTAACATAGTCAGGAGAATAACCCCAATCTCTGACAGCCTGAATATTTCCTAATTGCAGCTTATCCTGATAACCTAAATAAATCTTGGCAACACTTGAAGTTATTTTTTTTGTAACAAAAGCGTTTCCCCTTCTTGGAGATTCATGGTTGTACGCTAGACCTGTACAAACGTATAATCCATACTGATCACGATAATTTTTTACTACATAATAACTTGATAATTTAGATATTCCATATATTGAACGGGGATTAAACCTTGTATCTTCATTTTGGGGAGAAATATCAACATCTCCTATTATCTCACTTGAACCTGCAAAATAGAATTTACAGTCAGGAACAAGTTCTTTTATACTTGATAATAAGTAATGTGTTGAATTAAAATTTGCTGAAATTATTGATACTTCATCATCAAATGAATAACTTACAAAACTGGATGCAGCAAGATGATAGCACTCATCAGGTCTAACAGTAGATATTAATTTATACAATGCTAAATGATCATCCAATGTACAAGTATGTAAATGAATTTTATCGAGAATGTTTTTTATATTTACTAATTTACCAGCATCTTCAATAGAAGAACGTTTTATCGTTCCGTGAACCTCGTACCCATTATTTAGTAGTAATTCTGCCAGATATGATCCATCTTGTCCATTTATTCCTGTAATTAATGCTCTTTTTGACATTATCAAATCCTTATTAATATATTATTTAATAGTTATAACTCCAAATCCAGTAGTAAAACTTGATAAGAAAGTATTATTTTTATTTTGATCTTTGCTGTCAAGCTTAACAGCAGTATTTTTGAATTTATAAATAATAAAATCTGTTATTTTTCTTAGTAATTTAGTTTTAATTTTACCATCTTTCTGCATTTGATAAAAATAATCCCGTATCATATCAACTAAAACCGACCAGAATAAGCCTTGTTTGTTTATATTGATATCTCGAAAACCTATTTTGGAAAGATTTTCAAGCCAGTAATTATCAGTATATCTTCCATAATCATAGGGATCAGCATGGATTCGGAATAAAAAAGGTGCTGTTATTAATAAGATGCCATCTTTTTTTAAAACTCTGTAAGCCTCTTTAAGCACTTTTATTGGATCAGATACATGTTCAAGAAGTTCCGCACATATTATCACATCATATGATTCATCAGCAACAGGTAAATCAGATGCATCAGCGATAATATCAGGGTTTTTTTCCGGGGAAATATTCACATAAGTAACATTTTTATTGTACTCTTCTATGTTAAAAACCCCTCGTTTATTATATTTATGACCGCCAATATCAAGAATTTTAAGGTTATTCGGGAGCTGTGGTATATGTTCAAGAAAGAACTTGTCAACATAGTAACGTCTAAGAGAATACCACGGATTTTTTATCTCTTTTTCAGTACTTTTCATTTATATTCTCCTTGAGAATTCTATCCATTCTTTCAATGTAGTTTTATATAATTGTCCATCAACAGACTTAAAAAGGCCTCTTCCTAAATGAAGAAAAATTATATTTCCATTATCATCGAAAGATCTGTCAACATGGATTTTTTTCATATCATCATTGTTAATATTCTCAACTAATTCAGGTTGCCAAAGAGTATTTGGGCAGGCAAAAATTTCATGATTTTGCTTTTTTAAATTTACAATAGCCAAATCTCCAACATCATAATCAGGTAATTGAGGTAAAAAATTTAGGTTATACTTTTTAAAAAGTTGAAAATCAATAATATAACCTAAAACGTGTAATATTCCTTCTTTTACTCTGACATTATCATATCTTACACCTGAAGCAGCAATATTTCCTTTTATTTTTGATTTTAAAAACTTAAGCCAATTATCTCTGCAAGGCATTGTATCCATATGAAGAGGCATAAAATATCCTGTATCAGGATCTACTAACTTTGCTGCAATTTCAAGAGCTATTCCATTTGCATAACTTCCCCATAAAAAAGGCTTATTAACATTTGTTATATGCTTTATAAAACCTCTGCCTTCTTTAGGAATAGGAGTAGTCCTGTTAAAAACAAGATTAATACCCTCAACTTCATAAAGCCATTTTATATTTTCTTTTGGAGAATTATTATCAATAACCCATAACTCATATTCTTCATCTTGCGTAAATTTTTTAATTGCATTTATACTAGCCTTGCATAGCTCAGAAGCATTTTTGTTAGGCTGAAATGAAACAATAACAAGTCTAACAGCATCAGATGGTTTTGCGACCTTCTTTAACAATTTAACAGAATATGTTCTTCCATCTATCTTTATTTTAGTCTGCATTTTCAGATTTCCTGGCAATAATCATTATGCTATCACACCAATCAACCCTGAAACTTTCGCATATTACTTTTATAATCCAACTTTTTATTGGATTCCGTGTAAATCTGAATTTGTTATAACGCTTAATATTAATAACTTCATAACCTGTATGTCTAAACAAACCGTAAAAATCAAAAATAGGCCATATAGATATATGACTAAAATCCCCCCAATATCTTACAGGATGAAACATACTTGGAACTGTTGCTATAAAATGTCCTCCAGATTCCAAATGATTGTATGCTGATTTTAAGATTTCAATGGCAATTTCATGGGTAACATGTTCAAATACCTGGTTAGCAATTATTAAATTAAAATATTTATCCGTTGGGATTTCACTAAAATATTTATAATCAAATTCTCCTTCAGGATCAATATCTAAAGAAGTATATTTTTGCCCGGGTTTATTAATAAATGTACTTAAAGGTTTTTTAACACCAGCTCCTATGTCCAGTAAATTTACGTTTTCATTAATATAATTATTTATTTCTTTAACTAAATTTTTTATTATTGGCATCTTAAGTATTGATGGACCTATTTTCTTAACAGCTTCTTCCCTGTAAGAAATTATTTTACTTATATCAATATCGGCTGTCATTTTCCACTCCTTTTTTATTTATTTTTACTAAATTTAAAAAATTTTCCCAAAACATCTTATATTTATAATTTCTATACCTTTTTTCCCAATTTTTTAAATTTTTTTCAAGAAGAGATTTATATTCAGCACTTATGTGCTTTTTTAGTAATTTTCGACAATTAATATTTATTTTAATTTTATCTTTCATTGGTTTATTCGACCAGCTATCCGGACAGGATGCGAATCGGTATGCTGCCAAAACTTCATCAATAAAGCCAATCTTGCCATATTGCGCATTTAATATATTTAATACAGTGTCGGTGTTATATCCTCTTTGAGGATCGTTATATAAAAGTCTAGTAACTTTGTAAAAATTTGAGAATCTATACATTATGGAGGGAGTTGACATAAAACTCTTTTCAGCTAATAAAGTTTCAATTGTAAAGAATTTTTTATCAAATTCAAAGCTTGGTCTTACAAGATGAACTTTATTTGGATTAATACCCAAATGGTATACCTCGGTTCTGGAAAAACATATTGCATGATCAGGATTTTTATCAAAAAAATCAACCTGTTTTTGCAATTTATGAGGACAAACCCAGTAATCATCCCCTTCTAATACAGCAACATATTCTCCTTCAGCGAATAAAGAAGTTTCCAAGAAATTAATTCCTCCGCCAAGATTTTCAGGACGGTAGATTACTTTCAAATTGTCAGGATGTTTTTTTTCCAGATCTTTTAATATCTCAGCTGTTCTATCAGTAGAGCAATCCTCTCCCACAAAAACCTTAAAAGGGAAATCTGTTTGCTGCATCATTACGCTTTCAACTGCCTGTTCTATATATTGTTCTTGGTTATAAGTTATCATTATAATGCTGACTTTGGGGTTCACTTTTTAAAGCTCCTTAAAATATCGCATATTTTCTCAACTTCACAGGTTTGTAAATCTCCGTAAAATGGCAAACATAAAACTTGATTAACTACTTCATTTGCTACAGGCAGATTTTCTTTTGATGAAGAAGGCAATTGTCTGTAACATGTATATTCACTGCAAAGAGGATAAAAATATTTTCTGGTAAATACATTATATTCCTTGAACTTTTCATATACTTCATTTCTGGATATACCAAAAACAGCTTCATCTATTTTTACAACGAAATACTGAAGACTGTTTTTAACATTTTCAATACTATTTAAAAATGTTATTCCTTCTATCCCATCAAGATTTTTTTTGTAGGTATCCAGAACTCTTTGTCTTTTTTCTCTTTCCCTTTCAAGAATTTCCAGATTTAAAAGACCTATTGCAGCCTGAATTTCATTCATTTTACCGTTTATACCAGGCATAACGACTTCTTCTTCATTTTTTATACCGAAGTTTTTGAGTAAATCAATCCTTGGTTTTAGATTTGGATCATTAAAAGTCAATGCACCGCCTTCTATGGTATGAAAAAGTTTTGTCGAATGAAAACTAAACATGGATACATCACCATAGTTTCCTATGCCAGTACCATCTATTTCAAGTCCAAAAGCATGTGCAGCGTCATAAATAACTTTTAGGCCATATCTATCTGCAATTTCCTGAATTTTAGAAACATTACAAGGCGTCCCGAAAACATGAACAGCAAGTATAGCCGTTGTTTGAGGTGTAATTAACTGCTCTATTTTATCAGCATCAATATTAAATGTTACAGGATCGATGTCACAAAAAATTGGTTTTATGTTATTCCAGCTCAAAACATGAGGAGTAGCAGGAAAAGTAAAAGGCGTTGTTATAACATCACCTAAAAGACGTAGACTTTGTACAGCTACTATAAGAGCAATTGTACCATTGTTAAATAAAGATAAATAAGGTACTTTAAGATATTTACAAATTTCTATTTCAAATATCTTATGCTGTGGACCATTATTAGATAGCCATTTGGACATCCATATCTGTTCCAATTTTTCGTAAAAATCTTTTAGGTCAACTAAAATAGGTCTTGTGACATATATTGAATTATCAAATGGTTTAATAACATTCATATTTAGGTTTTTAATATTGTTAAGCACTAATCTGTTTCCAAAAGTAATTAATCTTAATATAACATCAAAAATTTTAATCGGTCAATTTTTAAAAACCGTAAAGCCTGCATCTTTGAGCTTGAAGATACGGAAAAACTTGACTTTTTCATGCAAATCAGGAGTTAATAGCCTGAAGACAAACTTTACCCGCCTGGACAAAGAACTCGTTTCACAAAATCAGAGTTTTCCCGTATCCTCTTTTACCCAAAAATCTATATTGGTGTTATTATATTTATCAGGTAAAAGACAATAATGATGCCAGAGGAACTGGATGAAGTATGAAAAATATATTGGATAAACATGTTGGTGCATACCAAGGAAATAATATATACGACTTTGATAATAAAATTATGTTGAACTGGTACTCTTCAAGGATCATTGAGCTGTCAAAAGGATCTTCTTCATTGTTAGAACTTGGATTGGGGCATGGTTTTACCACATCTAATTTCAGTAAATATTTTAAAAGACATGTTGTGTTAGATGGATCCAGATCTGTAATAGGAAACTTTAAAAAAAATTATCCCGAATGCAAAGCAGAACTTATAGAAACATTTTTTGAGAATTTTGAAAGTGATGAAAAATTTGACATAGTTGTTATGGGTTTTATTCTGGAACATGTAAAAAATCCTTCAGAGATTTTAACCAGATTTAAAAAGTACTTAAATCCAAATGGATCATTATTTATATCTGTTCCAAATGCAGAAGCTTTAAACAGAAGATTAGGAAATACTGCTGGTTTTTTAAGTGACCTTCATGAGTTAAGCCAAAATGACCTTTTATTAGGGCACTTGAGGTTTTATACAGTTACTTCTCTGGCTGGAGAGGTTAAAAATGCTGGTTATAATATAAAATCCATTGAAGGTATTTATTTAAAGCCTTTTACAACAAAACAAATCATATCATTAAATTTTGATGAAAAGATAATTAATGCTCTTTGCCAGGTAGGTATAAGCTATCCTGAACTTTCAGCAAGTATTTTATTACATGCAAAGGAAAATTCATGAAGACACTGATTGTTGGAGGAACATCTTCCATTGGTAAATCATTAGTCCCTGTTTTTACTCCGTTTGGTGAGGTACTTACAGCAGGCAGAAAAAACTGTGACATAAAATTAGACTTGAATAACTCTGTTGAAGAAATGGTTTTACCGGAGAATTTAGATGTAATCATTCATACTGCGGCAGCTTTTAAAGGAAATACCAATGAAGAAATTTTAGAAACAGAAAGTATAAACGTTTTAGGTACCTTAAAACTTTGTCAAGCGGCAGTTAAAGCCAATGTAAAATTTTTTATTATGATTTCCAGTATATTTTCCTCTTTAAACGAAAATTCTCCTTTCTATAATATTTACTCCATTTCAAAAAGACAGGCGGAAGAAGTTGCAAAATTTTATTGTTCCAAGCATTCGCTGCCATTAGCAATTTTAAAACCATCACAGGTATACGGTAATTTAGCTAGTTTTGAGAAAAATCAGCCTTTTTTCTATTTAATGATTAAAAAGGCGGAAAAAGGTGAAAATATTACATTACATGGATCAAAAAACCCATATAGAAATTACATTCATATTAATGACTTAACAACAATTATTCTCAAAGTTGCACAGAATAGGATAGAAGGAACTTACTCATGTGCGCACCGTGAAAATATATCTTATGTGCAAATAGCTGGAATTCTGTACAAAGTATTTGGAACTGAAGGCAAAGTAGAATTTATGGAAGATAAACCAAATATTTCAGACAATGTTTTCGAATTTGATAATTCCTTATATGAGAAGATAAATTTTTATCCGATTGTTTCGATTGAGGAAGGCTTAAAACTGATTGCAAAAGAGGGATTGAAATGAGAAAAGTTTTGGTTTCTGGAGCAAGCGGTGTTGTTGGCTATGGAATTCTTAAATCGTTGAGGAAGTCATTCAGAGATCTATACCTTATTGGGACAACAATTTATGAGGATTCAGTGGCTCAAAAATTTTGTGATATTTTCGAAAAAGCACCTCGAACATCTGATGACGTATATATTGATTGGCTTTTGGATACAATACTAAAACATGAAATAAATTTAATCATACCTGGTATAGAAGATGATTTGTATAAATGGACAGAATATAAGTCAATAATTGAAAAGAGTGGCGTAAAAATTTTATTAAACAACACTTATCTAACTTATTTATGTAGAGATAAATGGCTTTTCTATGAAAAACTAAATGAAATCAATAGTCCCTATAGAATAAATTCTTCTCTTTCTCAGGATTTTGAATATTTAAAAAAAGAATTTGATTTGCCTTTCTTATTAAAACCTCGTTGTGGTTTTGCATCAAAGGGTATTGTTAAAATATATACAATATGCGATTTTCAAAAATACCAAGATAAAATAGGTAAAACTTTAATGGCACAGCCAATAATAGGAAATGATGACGAAGAATTCACTACAGCAATCTTTGGTGATGGTAAAGGCGGTTTTTACTGCTATATAGCTTTACAAAGAAAGCTTTCTAAAGAAGGTTATACTGAAAAGGCTGAAGTTGTAAATCTCGATGGTTTGGAAGAAGTCTTGTTATCATTATGTCAGCATTTAAAACCAGTAGGTCCAACTAATTTTCAGTTTAGGAGACAGGATGGATGCCTAAAACTTCTGGAAATTAATCCCAGAATTTCTTCATCAACTTCAATCAGAACTATTTTTGGATATAACGAATGCGAAATGTCTGTAGATTATTATTTGGATAATAAAATACCTGAACAACCCTATATAAAGCAAGGCAGGGTCGTTAGATATATAGAAGAAATGGTTTTTATATGAGAATAGGTTTAATTTCAGATATTCATGGTAATTACGAAGCATTAAAAGCGGTTCTCTCTGAACTGGATAGAATGAATATTTCTGATATTTACTGTCTTGGTGATGTTGTTGGCTATTATTCACAGGTAAATGAATGCTGCGAGGAGCTTAGACAGCGTAACATAGAATGTGTTATGGGAAACCATGATTGGTATATGGCAGGTGGCAGTTTTTGCCCCCGTTCAAGAAGTGTTAATGAGCTTTTGGCTTATCAAAGAAAGATTATTACAACAGAAAATATTGATTGGTTAAAAACATTTCCCCTCTTCAGACAGGTTAAAAATAAATATATGCTTCATGGTGGTTGGTCTGACCCGATTGATGAATATTTGCAACCATCTCAAGAATATTTTGAAAGAGTAAATGGAAACTTTTTTTTATCAGGTCATACTCATGTCCAAATCTTGAAACGTTATGGAGAGAAAATATATTGTAATCCCGGTTCAGTTGGTCAGCCAAGAGACAATAATCCCCAAGCAGCTTTTGCTGTCTATGAAAATGGAGAGATTTCATTACATAGAACTGAATATGACAGACAAAAAGTATATGAATTAATGAAGAAAGCTGGTTTTGATGATTATTACTACGGATGCCTGGAAACAGGAGCTAAAAATCTTTGTAAACTTGATACCCAAAAGGGTAAATTTCTTTCATTTTAATTCTTTTCTATAAATTCGTAATTTCTTAAAAAGTCAGATATTTTATTAACTTTATTGAACATCATTATATCAATAATTGACAAACTAGCTACAAATTCACTATTAAATTGTTCGTATTTAAAAGCTTTAGGCTTTATAAATTTTAGCTCTATTTCATTTTTTTGAAAAGTTTGTCTATCATATAAATCTATTCCACCAAAAGAATTTATATATGTTTTTGCATTTAATACTTTACATATTTCGATAACTCTATCTTGAGCTTTTTTTGAATCATCTTTATTTAAACTGGAAGAATTTATGATTTTTGTTGGAATACGTAAATAATCACATAGCAATCTTATACTAAACTCAATATATTCACTTAAATTCTTTTCTTCATTATTTATTATTGTTTCCAGTAAAGGGTAGACTTTCTCATACTCAGGTGCTTTTGAATAAGACATTTTAAGTGTATTTAATATTTTTCTTTTATTATTGAGTTTCTGATTTATTTCAATATCATATATAAGCTTATTAGGAGATGCATGGTCTAACGAAAGAGTTATTAAATGAGGTTTATTATCAATTAAAATATAATTTCTATTTATCCAGCCTCCTTTGATAAAATTAACATCATCAAGTAAGACAAAAGTATCTACAGCATTTATAAGCTGCCAATAACCAATATATGGAAATAAATAAGGCTGCATTATGGCTATTTTCATATTTATTCTACTTTTATCCTTAAACTATGGTTATATCTGATTGCAAAGACCATTTTAAATTTGGACGAATTAATCCTTGCCACTTTCCATGCCACTTTCCAGTTCTTACAGATTCTCTAACTTCAAAAGACAGAATATCATTACTAAACTTATATATTACTCTTGTGGAATCTTTTACTAAAAATAAACGTACAGAATAATTTTCATCATTTAAAAACATTCCTGGTATTTTACAAGCACTTTTTATCAATCCTTTCTTATAAATATCAGAAGATGATGCAGAGTTAAAAATTAATACACCTTCTCTGTTATAAAGGAAGATTGAAACATTTAATTCGACATTATCTTTTAAATTCCAATATTCAATCTCGATAGAAATAGGAGTTTCAACAGTTATAACCTCATCATCATTATCAATATTGATGCTTGCTTTATGAATTTTCACTTCATCATTCCCTGGTGCAGTATTAATATCGTTCCATACACGATTAGTAAGGTTATTTTCACTATCAGATAAATAGTAATTTACTACACTATTTACATCATCTTCTAAAACTTTCCTGCCATTTTCAAGGAGAATAGCTCTGTCACAAAGACTTTTTAATGCTGTCATATTATGACTGACAAAAAGAATCGTTCTGCCTTCCCTACTAACACTTTCCATCTTACCAAGACATTTTTTTTGGAACTGAGCATCTCCAACAGCCAGAACTTCATCGACTACAAGAATTTCAGGTTCCAGATGAGCAGCAACAGCAAAGGCAAGGCGGACATACATGCCGGATGAATATCTTTTAACAGGAGTATCAAGAAATTTTTCAATCTCTGAAAAGGCTACAATTTCATCAAATTTTCTTTTAATTTCTGCTTTGCTCATTCCAAGTATTGCGCCGTTAAGAAAAATATTTTCTCTGCCTGTTAATTCAGGATGAAAGCCTGTTCCGACTTCAAGGAGACTGGCAACCCTGCCCTTTATTTTAATAATTCCTTCTGTTGGCTCGGTAATACGACTTAAAACTTTAAGCAACGTCGATTTTCCAGCACCATTTCTACCTATAATTCCAATTCTGTCGCCTTCATTTACATCGAACGAGATATCCTTTAAAGCCCAAAATTCTTCCTGTGGTTGAGAACTTTCTTTTTTTGCAAACAGATTCTTAAATTTATTTGTAATAGTATCTCTTAATGTAAGATAGCTTTCTTTCTTTTCATGCCCTATTAAATATTTTTTACTTATATTTTTTATTTCTATTACTTTATTCATAATTTATATAACATCCGCAAAAGTTTTCTCGGTTTTTCTAAAGTACATTATTCCTGTTACAAATATAGTCAAAAGCAGCAAAAGGGATAAACAAAATCCCGAAAGATTTGTTTGCATTGACTGGCCAAGAATTGCCCATCTGAAACCATCGATTACGCATACCATAGGGTTTAGTGAGTATAAAAGCTGCCATTTATCTGGAATAAGGGAGCTGCTAAAGCCTACAGGAGAAATGTAAAGTCCAAATTGAACTATAAAAGGTATTATAAAACGAAAATCTCTATATTTTACATTTAATGCTGTGAACCAAAGACCTAAACCCACTGAAGAAAGGATGGCAAGAAATAAAAATATAGGCAAAGTTATTATTTGCCAACCGGGAGCGAATTTATAATAAATCATTAGGAGTACAAGTATTCCGAATGATACAAAAAAATCAAATAAGTTAACTATTATACTGCTAATAGGTACTATAATTCTCGGAAAATATATCTTTGAAATCATATTTCCATTTGCAACAATAGAATTACTACTGTCCATAAGTGATGTTGAAAAGAACTGCCATGGCAATACAGCTGAAAAAACGAGCAAAGGATAAGGTATTCCATTTGAAGGCAGTTTGGCAATTTTTCCAAAGATAACAGAAAAAACCACCATTGTTAAGAATGGTCTTATCACGCACCATAAAATACCTATTATAGTTTGTTTGTATCTTACTAAAATATCTCTCCAGGCTAGAAAAAAAAATAATTCTCTATATTTGAAAAGATCAATCCAGTAATTTTTTTCTGTTTTCCCTGATTCAATATATATAACTTCTTCTATAATACTAGTTCTACTACCCATAATTAAAACTTGATACCTTATACCTTTTTATAATATTGTAAGAACATGATAATATAAAATTAAAAATAAAATAAAGGATTTAAATAATGAGTAGTGGAACTGATCAAGAAATAGTAATTGATTTTAATAAAATAAAATTGATTTTATCGCATAGAAAATTGTTAATTCTAGCTATTTTTATATTCGTAATTTCCGTTAGTATTTTTATTTCAAATTTATTACCGAAAAAGTATGAATCAAGTGCCAAATTATATATAAATAAAACAAATTCTACATTTTTATCAGAATTAAATCCTTATATGGTAAGTGATGGTGTTTCTAAATCTGGAATGGCTGGATTCTTGGGAAATGGATCGAGTTTAGGAAGTGAAATTGAGATTTTAAAATCCTCTTTAGTTTTAAATAAAGTTGTTATAGATAACGATTTAAAGTATAAAGACGGTAAAAAGGCAGGACAATATTTACCGGGCAGAAGTCTCGTTTCAGAAGATTTAATAATTGAACAGCCCAAAGAAATCAATGGTTCAAATATAATAAATATCTCTTATAAATCAACAGATCCCCAATTCTCCTATAATATTGTTAATTCTATAGTTAAAAATTATATTTTACTTTCAAAAGAGATTAATTCACAAAAAGCTCTTGATGATGGTGTTTTTCTAGAGCAATCCATAAAAGAAGCAAAAAATGAACTTGGAAATAAAATTAATAAGTTTAAACAAATACGTTTAAAAAGTAATGTCTATGGTAATAATGCAGAATCTCAGGGGCTTATGGCTCTTTATGACAGTAGAATTAGAAAAAATGCTCAGACAGTTGCTAATAGTCAGCTTGCAACAAAGGAAGTAGAACTTGAAATAGAAGAAGCAACAGAAAAATTAAAATCTATTAAAGAGAAATATAATTGGACAAGTCTTCTTAAAAAAATGTCAAAAGATGTCTCAAATGTTGTAATTCTTGAAACACCAAAATTATTAGAAAAAAATGAATATTCAGCCAATTTTAACTTTATAATAGTTTTATCTATCTTTATATCAATAATTTTAAGTTTCTTTGCAGTTCTAATAGCTGAAACTACAAGTAGAACCTTGACTTATTCTGATTATAATGAAAAAACGCTTCTTTTTAATTTTAAGAATCCTGATAATTATGATTTTGATGAACTGAAAGACAGTATATTCTTCAATAAAATAAATAAAATAACTGTAATTTCACTTGTAAATGATAATGGATTACAGAAATTTGTCAGATTTTTTAAAGAAAATATCAGTAATCAAATAGAAGTTACGAGCATTTCTGATAAAACGCCATATGAAACAATTCTTACACACATTTGTGATAATGAAAACTTTATTATACTTACGCAAATTGGTTTAACGAACAGAAAACCGCTCAGAAAATTTAGAAAATTAATGAATAAATTTGGAAATAATATTTTGAGCGAAATTATTTTTAATTAGAATAATGGGATAATCTAAAAAATCATTTAATAAAATATTTTAGTCGAATATTCGGGTAGTCAATTTAAAAAAGCGTGTGTCCAGTATGCGTACAAAATTCTGATAAAAATTTCAAAATATACAAAAAATTTAAAAAAATTGATAAACCAAGTTCGCCAATATTGAAGTCTACAAACAAATTTACTGACAAAACTTGCATATTAATCTTTATGCGATAATATATTAGTAAGAGTTCCACAGATTTATTATAAAAATCAAAATACATTAATATCGCGGGGTGGAGCAGTCCGGTAGCTCGTTGGGCTCATAACCCAAAGGTCGCAGGTTCAAATCCTGTCCCCGCAACCAAATAGAATCAAGCGTTTCGAGAAATCCTCGAGACGCTTTTTTCATGAAATACCCAATATTGTACCCAATATTATTTGAACAGGTATCTAAAAAGTCTAATGTGCTTGCATTTTAATGGAGTAGCTTTGTGCCATAAATCCAAAAATTAGCCAGGAGAAGTTTTGGTATAAATTTAACTTATCTATAGACCATTATTAATGTGTTAATTAACTTATATTGTTAATAATTATTTTGAATTCATTCTTATTATATCTGACAAATTAATGTTTCTTTTAAGCTTTGGGGGAGTTGCTATATGTTTAATATATTTATTATATTCAGGAATGAGTCTTTGAACTTTTATAATTGTATAAACAAGCTTATATATTAAAAAGTTAATTTGAAGTATTATACTTTCCCTAATTTGGGGATCATTCCAATTTTGGTATTTTGCGCTATAAGATATTAAAAATGATATTGAGTTAGAAGTTTGATTAAAGAAATCAAGATATTTTGTATCTTGAAATTCACTTAAATTAATTGCATTTGCGTTTAAAACCTCAAGTAAATTTAGATCTTTTTCTAATAAAGTTATAAATTGCCGGGCTTTTTCTTCATTGAATTGTGAATTTAACTGTCCAGAATCACGTAGTCCTGCAAAATATTCTACAAATCTTATAGCTTTGCGTTCATCCATCCATTCTTGTGAACCTTCCGCATTAATGGGGGAAATGTAAATTATAGTTTGATCTTGTCTGAATAAATTATCATTGTATGGAAAATAAATAAATAAAGATTCGTATATAGATTTTAAAATGTTGTATTGGCTTCCTAATGTCATATATAAAATATTTAGTATTTCTTTTCTGGCATTTAACTTTCTAAGTAAATCAAAAGTATACGTGGCCCATAAGCTTAATATTGCGCCAGCAAATACATAATATGTATTGCTTTCTGATTTATTAATTTTGATTCCTTTGTTTATAATGTATAGCCCGATAAGCAGCAGGAGAATATTTAATATTACTTTGAAAGGTAAGTTTTTGTATCTTATTTCTTGTAGAATTACAAGTTTATATCCTAAAACAAAGGATTTTAAGTTAAAAATAATATTAATTACTGTGATATATACTATGAAGAAAAATAAGATAATTGGTTTTAATATATTTACTAACATTATTAAAAACATTCTAAGGATCTTGTAAAAAAAATCTTTAATTTTAAAGACACCTTTAATCCATATGTTTTTCAATAGTCCTATCTTGCTAATTAGATTCAATAATGTCCTCTCTTTCTAAGACTTCTCTAATTTCTTCAAAAGCAGCTTTTATATTGCCTTTAGGAAACCTAATTTGTCCTAGCCCTTGAATATTACTAAATTCTTCACAACCTTCCTCCAAAAGAATAATTGCCTTTGTAAAGCCTAGACGACCTTGAAATAAGCCAGCTTCATGAATTACATTCATACGAGCCTGTAATCTTCCATCTTGCTGTTCATCTTCACCTGTCATTACTAAAAAAGCTAATGCGGCTGAATCCAACATTTGAGAAAGACGCTGTATATTGGTTATACCTGCAACAGGTTTTCTATTAAATTCATCCCAAGGCAAGGTAAGACGATCTTGTATAAAATCTTTTAAATCTCTCCATTCATGAGATTGTCCATGTCCTATAAAAATATTTGTTCCGATCATCTTATTAGAAAATTGAGAAAGTTTTTTTCTTTTAATATGAGCTCCTGCTTTTTCAGTTAGGCTAGCTAATTTTCTACACATTTCGAAAGGCATTTTTATTGCTAAAACTTTTGCTAGAACTTTTTTATGCACTGGCATTTTACGCCCCTGTAACACTGCCGAACTGTCTCGGCTAACAATTTGACCTCTTGGTGTCATAGCAAGCAATATATTATTTTCATTCAGCAAATTCAGATTTTCAATTTGTTCTTTCAATGAAATAATATATTTATCTTCATTTTCTGCAAGATAAGTTGAAAGAATGGATAAAACATCAGGTTTTTTATCCTCAAAAGTTTGTGAAACTTTTAAACATATTGAGTTAATGTTATCAAGATTTATTTGTCCTGCTCTCTTGTAAATTTCTTTTTCGACGTCAGCTTCGGCAAACATTTGCCATTCACCAATAGTGCCTCCTTCGCAAAAGTGGGGATCTATTGTACCCCATTCTATACTAAAATAGGCATCTGCAGGAGGTGGAGCAAAGTCTTTATAATAAATTCTAGAATGGTATCCAATATAAGATCCACTCCAAGAGTTCCCAACTTCATTAGAAGCTACTTCTAAATTATTTAAAGCTGTATTTTCATTTACATTACCCTCAAGAAGATTATATTTTTCTTGAAGTTGAAAAGCAATTTCCAATAATTCTTCATATAATGCCAACTTAAATTCTCCTATTGCAACTTTTTAACTCGCCAACCTTGTTTCATTAAAAGAAATTATACTAAAAAATATATAACAGGGTAATTTACAAAAAAGTTTATTTTGTATGGTACGCAAATTAATTTTGTAATATTATCAAGAAATAAATTTTGATTTGGGGAAGAGAAATGGTTACAACTGTAAACGCTGGTTTTGAAAGTTTAAAATCAAATCTTGAAATCACTGATTTACAACAATCAACAGTTTCAACACGCCAGAATAATGTTAGAGATGCAGTAGAAAAAGAATTATTAGTATTAAATTCTTTTTTAACAGGTTCATATGCTAAATCAACTATGATTTCACCTTTAAAAGAAGCAGATATTGATATTTTCATTGTATTAGACCCTAAATACTACAATTCTGAACATCCAGAATGTGTATTAGATAAAGTTAGAAATACTCTTCTTAAAACATATACTACGTCTAAAATTAGTAGAAATGGTCAGGCTGTTACTATTACATTTGGTGATTTTATTGTTGATGTAGTACCAGCTTTTAATCGAAAAGGTGGTGGGTATTTAATTGCAAATTCGTACACAAAAAAATGGATTAGCACAGACCCAACAATATCTGCAGATTTATTAGCATCCGAGAATAAAAATCATATTGGTGATCTAGTACCATTAATTAAAATGATTAAAGGCTGGAATAAAGCATCAGGATCATTATTTGTTTCTTTTTATCTTGAATTAATAGCAATAGAGCTATTAAAAGGAGTAACAATATCAAATTTTCATAGTGGAGTTAGATTTTTCTTTGATAAAGGACGAACTAGAATTAAAAATAAAGTTAAAGATCCTGCTGGATTTGGAGATTATATTAACCCATTGAGAAAAGATTTAAAAATTCAAACGGTAGAGGATGCAATAAAAGCATTTGAAACAGCATATGAAATTGCAATACAAGCAGAAAATTATGCTAGAAACAATAATAATTCTAAAGCAATTGATGAATGGAAGAAAATATTTGGAAGTTATTTTCCAAGTTATGGGTAAAGGAAAATATTATGGATGATAAATTAAAGTCAAATATAATAAAATCAGCCAAGAGAATTGAAGAAAATTCGCTGTATGCATTCAAATCCCATTATAACTCAGCAGCAATATGGTCTTTTATTTATCATGTTCTTACAATTGGCATTATAATAGCTTCAAGCATAACTATTGCATATACGTTTTCTGATACAAATCCATATATAATTCGTATTTTAGCTATTATTGCACTTATATTTTCCTCACTTGTTATGTTCTTTAATCCAAGCGAGAAAATTAGAATCCATAATGAGGCAGGAAGTAGTTATAGTAGTTTGAATTCTAAAGCTGAAACTTTCCGAGAAATAGAAGCTGAATATTATGAAGAAACTTATGTGAAAGGCAAAATATTTGAATTAAGAGATAAAAGGGATGAATTTAACTCAAAATATCCACAGCCATTAACGCTTGGATATATTGCTGCCAAAATAGGAATTTGGTTAGGCGAGGCGATAAATAAAGTTGATAAATCAGAAAAAAAGCAAAAAGTCTGAATTTTTATTCAGACTTACTTTTTCAAATGGAAAAATGTAAAATAACTTATTATCACCTATATATGATACAATTTACGTCGAATATAAAACAATACTTTCTGATTATAGAAGTATAAAAATTAATGATATTGTAGTCCGTAGGGTAGATTTAAACCCTCTTTTAAAATATTAGATAGCAATTTTTTAAAATAAATTGTTTTTATATAAATAGAGGAAGAAATTCCTTTTAGTTTAACATGCTCGGAAGGTGAAATTTGGAAGTATCAAAACTCTATCCACAATTTCAGAGTAATGATAGAAGGCAGCAGAATATTTTTGTCGATAATGACAGACGTTCTGGTGCTAATAGGCGTGTTAATTTAGATACTCGTACACGTAATGATCTAAAAGAAGTAAAAGATGTTTTTGAAGCATTTAGAACACCTCAACTTGAAAATAAAAATACTACTTTTAGACAAGCTATTATGGCTGTACTTAGTCCAATAGTTCCTGTCAGGAGAATTTCTTCTTTACCTGATAATATTGACGATGGAAATTATGAGAGGGCTGCTGGATTAGTTGCTCTTGCGATAGTTAATCTTCCTGAAGATACAAGAGATCTTAAAGATGCAGCAAAACAAATATTCAAAGGGGAATTACCCAATTACGATTATAAAAACTGTCAGGCTCCTTTTTCATTCTTTAGAGGAACTGCATTAGAACCTATAGTAAATAAAATGGGTAAAGTTGGAATACTTCTACATAAAGGGGATATTCCTTTATCTGAAACAAAATTTGGTCAATTTTTAATAAGAAAGCTTAATATAGATATAAATCCTTTTAATGCTGAAACGACGGGACGAAAAGTTCCACAAGTTGGTATTAATCCTGAGACAGGAAAAACTATAATAGGAGAAATTGACGTTTTAGCTTATAAAGTTGAAGGCAAGTCATTTTCGAAACTTGTTGGAAGATCTCTTTTAAGGATCCCTGTAATTAGTGTTATAGCTTTAAGCTTGTTAGAGTTACCTACAATAATTAAAAAGATTAATGATGGTAATGATCTAACAAATAAAATTAACGAGGGAATTATCCAAACCGTTAAAGCCAGTATAAATGTTTCTTCAATATTAACTGGAATTGGTATAGTTGGAGCACTTTTCGCTAGAAAAGGACCTGCATTTTCATTACTTGGCATGGGAATAGGTTCAGTAGCCGGAGCCTGCACATCAAAAACTGTTCAAAAAGGTATAGATAAGCTAACTGATGAAAAATAAATTATTTCCAGGGAATTAATCCCAATATTTTTTTAAGGAAAGTATGTAAGTCTTTATTGCTTCCAGCAGCAGTTTCTACCTGCTTTAAAAATTCATCAGTCATATTTACTGTTTGAGAATGTAATTGTAACCTTCCTACAGATTCAGTACTAGGAGTTTTATTTGCCAAACCTTTTTTAAATACTTCAATTTCATTTAAAAAACCCTGATTGCTTTTAAAAGCAATTCTGTTGTTATCATAAGACTTATAAGGATTATTAAATCCATAAGAATTTACTAACATTTTTATAGTTCTCTCTTCTTAATTTCTCTCTTAATTATATAAGATTCCTGAAAATAATAATTGCTAAATTTTGAAAAAAAATTCTTAAATTTATATTTATTTAGTGCAAATGTAACGCAAATTAATTTCCTTTACATTTTTGTTAAAGAAATATAAAATAAACTAAGGTAAATTACATTTGGTGAAAATATGGGTAATTATAAAGCAGGTTCATATAAACAACAGTATAAATATAAGAGCTTTCTTCCTTCGTCTGTAAATCAACCTTATCAATGGGATGATGTAAGAATTAACCTCCTTCTTGAAGGAGCTAACAGATTTTTAGGTGAATTAAACGCTTATTCAAAGCTTATACCTGAATTTGACTTCTTCATTCACATGCATATTTTAAAGGAATCAACCACATCAAACAGAATAGAAGGTACATTAACTTCAATCGATGATGCAGTGTTATCAGAAGCTGAAATATCTCCTGAAAAACGTGATGATTGGCAGGAAGTTCAAAACTACACGCAAGCAATGAATTTTGCTATTAAGCAGTTAAATCAATTACCTTTATCAATTCGTCTTTTGAAAGAAGCTCATGGTGTATTGCTTCAGGGTGTTAGAGGAAAAAATAAACAGCCCGGCGAGTTAAGGAAAAGTCAAAACTGGATAGGTGGCCCTAGTCCTGCTGATGCGTTTTTTGTTCCGCCAGCCCATGAAGATTTGGCTGATCTTTTAAGTGATCTTGAAAAATTCTGGCATAATGAAAATTTAGAAATACCAGAACTAATTAAAGTTGCAATAAGCCACTATCAATTTGAAACTATTCATCCGTTTTTAGATGGGAATGGAAGGATAGGCAGACTTTTAATTACGCTTCATCTTATTTCTAGAGGTATTCTTACTAAACCGACACTGTATTTATCTGACTTTTTCGATAAAAATAGAGGTTCTTATTATGATGCATTAACAATGGTAAGAACTTCTGGCGATATGGATCAATGGATAAGATTTTTCTTAGTAGGAATAAGAGATACGGCTAAAAAGAGCAAAGAAACCCTCGAAAGAATAGTTGAAATAAGAACTCAGTCGGAAGCTAAAATATCTCAGCTCGGCAAACGCTCAGAAAACGCTCAAAAACTATTAAAGCTCCTTTATACAAAGCCAATAATAAATACAAAAGATATTCAGGAGCAGCTTAAAGTTACTAATCAGACAGCAAATCAGTTAATTAGGGATTTTATTTCTCTTGGACTATTAAAAGAATCTAAAAAAATAAAAAATACACAGCTTTATGTTTTTGCAGAATATTTTAATTTGTTTGTATAAACATATATTAAAAGGATAAATATTAATGAAACCCTCAATCTATAAGGTAGTTGAAGAAGCTATTTTAAATAATCAGGATTATAACAGAATTTGGAGTAATTCAGATTTTGAAAATTTATCTGTTGCTTCTGTTTCAAAGGCATTAAGTATTTTATGTCAGAAAAATATCATAAAAAGGATTGAGAAAGGGTATTATTATCGACCTAAAATGACTGTTTTAGGAGAAACTGTACCTGATTATTTAAAACTAACTTTTCTTAAACTTGAAAAGAAGCAGGCATTTTACTGCATCAGCGGAATAAGTGGATTTAATAATATTGGTTTAACTACACAAGTGCCCAATATTACAGTCATTGCTTGTGATTGTCCGATGAAAAATAGTAAGGGGTTTAAGTTTATACGTAGAAAACGACCTCATTCAGGAACAGCTATTGAAAGAATAATTCTTGATGCCTTGATTGATATAGATCGAATTTCTGATACAACCACTTCAAAGAATATTTTAAAGATAAAAAGGTTTATTATATCAGGAAAAGTAGATATTAATGATTTGGGAATTTCAGCAAAGCAAGAACCTGCAAGAGTTAAAGCTGTCATAGGAGCTTTAGGGCAAGAATTGGGCATGAATAAAAATATACTCAATAATTTGAAAAACTCTTTAAAATCAAAGACAAGTATTATTGGCATTGAGTCTGTATTAAAATATGCAAAATTTTGGAATATTAAATAATTAATCGAATAAATATACTTTTAAGGGATGAACTACTATGAAAAATAAAAAAGAATCTATTCAACAGTTATCATTACTTTTTCAAATGGAAATTTGTAGTAAAGTTAGTTATTCTCTTCATACGAAAAGTAAAAACTTTGAATACTGTATATTTGATAGAATTTCCACTGATTGCAATACAATACTTTCTGATTATAAAAGCATAAAACTTAATGATATTGTCGAAATAACATTCAAGATTGAACCTGCTTTACTGGATAAAGATTGTGATCCAATTGCCTTTGGTTGGCTTGATAGAGATAGAGCGAAAAAGAAGCACTGTTTTAATATATCAGTGCCTCCTTCTTTTCCTGAAAGGCTGGAGTTTATATTGAATAGAGGAATAAAGCCTTATTTCTATTTAAGATGCGAAAAAGAAAAGCATAAAACTGCAATAATCAAATCTTTCAGCATGGAAAGTGATGTTATATTAGAAGATTACATGAGTTATTGATTTCAAATTATGATCTGTAGCTTATCTCTAAAAATATTAATTAAAATATTCCATAACGTGAATACTCGAAAAAAGAATAGATAGAAACCGACCGGGGGCTGTCATTTTAAAAGGGCTTTTTAAAAATTAAGCGTGGAGGCGGCTTTCGAAGTTTTTACTGTTTTTTTGAAAATGAGGATATGGAATTTAGAAATAAATGTATGAGATAACAGAAGAATAGAAAAATATTTCTGACTTTATGAAGAAAATAGAAGCTAAAATAATAACAAATAACTTAAAAAATTATATGATAAACCTCAATTAACTGAATAAGAAGGCTAAATAGACCTACAACTTGCTGATTTAAGGACAAAAATATTAATTAAATATTATATTTAGGACTTATATCCCTTTAAAATATAACAAAAAGCAATTATAATATAGATATAAGCATTATAACTTATGTCTAAAATAGAAAATAGTAGACATGAAATAACTATTTAATTACTTAATAAACATACAGGAGTCATATTATGGCTAATGGATTTAAAACCGGCGGAAGAAAAACAGGAACACCGAATAAAAAAACTAATAGCCTTATGGAACTTATAGAAAAACATCATAAAGGTTTTGATCCTGTAATTGAACTAATTAACCTTTATAAAGATCCTCAAACGCTTGTAGACTTAAAAATAACCATTTTAAAAGAAATCTCTTCTTATATTTATCCAAAACGCAAAGCTATTGAAGCAGATATTAAGACTGATACTATTGATCCTATTTCAAGAAGAATTGATCAACCAATCGAAGAATTATTAAAGGAATTGTATGCAAATTGATTTTACGTAAAATCTCAATCAGTATCATTTTACATCATTAATAACGTTGATATATTGTATATCCATTCTTACCTTGGTAACTATATCCGTTCCAACCTCCATGATATATAGTATAGCCATTTTTGCCCGGATAGCTATACGTATAATTAGGAGAAGACGGAGTATATGTAGGCGCTGTAGGTTGAATTGCATTATTGGTTTGAGCTTGAGAGTGTGGCGTTTCGGCTTGTCCGTCCCATCGATCTTCTTTTATGAGTATTGTTATTTTTACGGTTTTATATCTATCTTCTGAAAATGTATAAGTTGTTACCGTATAATTTAGTGTAGGTACCCCATTTCGAGCAGCAGGAGTTTTTAAAACAGTTACAATCTTATTAGACCAAGGTTGGGTAATAGTTACGTCCATTCCACTTCTTTTCATTGAAGCTACAATATCATATATTTTATCCATCTGAGCTAATACATCTCCGCCCATTTCATTTGGTAGAACTTGTTCAGAGTAACTATAATTATAGTTAGCATCTCTCCAATATTTAAAAGAGCTTTGGTAAGTAGCTCCCATATTTAATAACATCATCCCTGCGAATATTAGAGATAATAAAATCTTTTTCATATATCCTTCCTCTTTGTAATAATTTATAAAATATGTCGTTTAAATCGCTGTGCTTTTAAATTGCATAACCATTGTAATAAAAACTGATTTAACTCTTTTTTTAGCTTTAGGTAAACTTTATTTGGCTCTGGATAAACTTCTTGATAAACTGCGAGATAGTCATTCTGGTATGTTAAAGCTTCAGCCATTTTAGTATCAGGATAAACTTTAATTTCCATATCAGGGTCAGTCATCAAGTCTTCGTCCTGCTCTCCATAATGGGTTAAGCTAATTCTCATATATTCAGCTGTTCTTTCAAGTATTTCAACTGATAAATCCATATAACCAGAGCTTTTTAATTTAATATTAAATCCTGCTTTATGTTTTAAAAGCTCTTCAAGGTTTAAAATACTGTCTAACAGTTTATAAATTCTTTGATATTTTGTTGTTTGCATAATAATACCTCCATTCAGGCAAGCTGACAGGACTATAAGTTGTTATTTCTAATTGTATTGCTTATCTGATCTCTAAATTAAGTAATTATGAAGCCTACAGGTTTTCTTTTCTCTTCTTTTGCAGTTATCACCTTATTCATAACCATTTGAACATATCTTTCAAAGAATTCATGATTATCTATAAGTATTTCTTTGACTACTTCTTTTACTAATTCTTTATCTTTATCCATATTTATTACACCTCGTAAGTAATTTTACTTTTTTTATTTTAATTAAGCTGTAAATGCTCATGTTTATTTTAATTTTCATTTATTTAGAACATTTATAATATATATGACTTATAAATATAAAAAAAGTTTTTGGGATCAGGGTTATATTTTAAAAAATAATTAAGACTAGAATATCCACCAGTTCTGAATAAAATACTTTTGATTTTTTAAGGAGTATTATATGATTATTCTATGGGGATAATCATACTGTTATTATCAGTTATATAAGGCTTACAGTCTTTTGTAATAGGAACAAAACTTTAATAAACAATAAGACCAGATATAGTAGAAAAGAGAAGTGAGAGAAGGTAAATTAAGCAATAAAAACTGTATTAGGTATCAATAGACATAGTTGCTTATTTGTACAATATTTTTATAAAAATATAGGTGATGGTACGATTATGGATTTTTTAGACAACACAACATTGGAAATAATCTTTTACTTTATATGTCAAACTCATTCTCTTACTCTTAATAAATGCTATGGATATAAAGATGATAATACTGATATAAAGCTACAATTAGCTGAAGTCGGGCAAGAAATGTATGATTTAAAAACTAATTTGTATTTATGCGGTCTCCTTAATCTTTTCAAATTAGAGGAAAATTATGATATTTCACACAAGTGTTATTTAATTGTTAGCTTAAAAAATGTATCAGAAGGAAGAAAAAAACTAGTAGAATTTATGCAAAAAGAAGTTGAATTTTTCAAAAATGGGGAAATGACGTCTACGAAATATTACTCCTTTAAAAGGCATTTATATGTAATGGATAAAGTGCTTAAAGACTATCGAAATGAATACGGAAGCGACAGATTCACGATAAATAGTGAGTTTAGTGCAAGTGTAAATCCTGTAAAAGATGTTACTATTGATTTTAATAAAATACGTATTATAGAAATGCTCTTTTATCTTTATAAAGAGGGCTTAATTGCAATAAATGATTGCATCGAAGCAAAATCAAAATTGGACCCACTTGTAAAACCTTTTTCTCTCGATATTAACATAACTTTATCTGAACAATTTATAAGTCAGAACGTAAACGAAGTTCAAGAAGAAGATAATCTTGTAAATATAAAATCAGAAGACAGTAAACAGCAAAAAAGAGAACTTAAAGAAGAACCAAATAATGACAAGATAAATATAATTAAAGAAGGTTGCGGATTTATTGTTTATAAAGATGGGTATATTTGCTATAAAGGTGAAAACAAATTTATTGGAATGCCTCAAGCTCATATACTTGCCTTTGCAATAGGACGGAATACTGAGGAAGTTCATATAAAAAATTTTGTAGATTATTTACATTCAATTAAAGTAAGTAAAGCAAGCGAAAAAACAATAAAAAATCAATATTTTTCTGAAGTTAACAATGCTATTTATGAATTGACAGGTATGGATATGAATGTAATTAAACGAACAAAAGATCCAGATACAGAAAAATGTTCCGATGTTCTTTATAAAATTGAATTTCTCAGCGAAAAATAGTTAACTTATTCGTTTTAAAAAAATAAAAAATATATTTAAACCCGCTAATAGTGCGGGTTTTTGGCGTTTTACGCTCTAAATATATCTCAAAATCCTTTTCGCTTACGAAAGCGAAAAAAAACAATTGTTACATTTTAAGTAAGCAAGATAAACACACATTTAAAAATAATTGGAGAAAAAAGATTATGAAACCCGTAACTTATAAAAGACCATTCCTTGGAATTTTCCCTTCTGCAAATATCAAGAAACATTTGGAACTAAGAGAAAAACTTGGATTAAGAACTAGTTTAATTGTTAAAAAAGAAAGGATAAACGCAATTGGCAGATTTTAAGAATGGGATAAGAGGACAACATTTGGATGATTTTAGAAAGTCTGGAATAAGCGACTTTACAATAGAAAGCTTAATTAAAGAGGGTTATCTGGAAAGTCATGAAGATTTTTGGAAACTGTATTACCCGGAACTATTGGAAGATAAAAAATCAGATTATTATACAATTCGACAGGATAACCCTCCAAAAGACGAGAATGGCAAAGTACAAGGCAAATACAAAAGACCAGAGGGTCAACCTTCTAGAGTTTACAAACCACCTGCACTCAATCCTGAAATCCTTCAAGATACTGAACAATACTTAATTATTACAGAAGGTGAAAAGAAGGCAATAAAAGCAGCGGAAATGGGATATAATTGTGTTTCTATTGCAGGAGTTTACTGTTTTTTAGATTCTCATAATGAAGAAGACAGGTTAATACCTGATATGCACAAGATTAGCTGGAAAGGCAGAAGAGTATATCTGGTATTTGACAATGACATTTATGTTAAAGAACAGGTACAGAAAGCTTTAATAAAATTCGCATCAATACTCATAAGCAAATTTCAAGCAGAAGTTTATAATATTTACTTACCAGATTACAGAACAATGGGTAAAAAGCTTGGACTAGATGATTATTTAAAGGAATACGGAACAGATTCTTTTACAAATCTGAAAATAGTACAAATTACCTTAGATAATGCCAGAACCTTGTTCAGTAAGGATGATAAAATAACCTTTCCTGTTGAAATATTTCAAGGTAAAACAAAAGAATTCGTAATTAAAAGCAGTAGAGTCTTAGATGCCCCTGTCGAATTCATTGCATGTTCCCTCATTGCAGGTGCTGCCATCCTTATTAATTCAAAATGCAATATCATAATTAAAAAAGATTGGATCGAACCATGTATATTGTGGGTAATGATTGTTGCAAAACCTGGGGTTCAAATTAAAAGTCCCTGTTTAAAACTCATAAAACGCATAATAGATGATATTGACGAGGAACTTAGGCAAAAATATGAAGAATCAAAGCGTAATTGTGATAATGAGCTACTAGAATATAAACAAAAAATAGCTGAGTGGAAAACCAACGGTGAAAAGGATAACCCACCGGAAGAACCTGTAAAACCAAATAGAAACTTGCTTTATACTTCTGATACAACAAAAGAAAGCTTGATTGAGCTGCAAAAAAATAACAAAAATGGTGTTTCAGCAATCAATGATGAAATCAGTTCATTGTTACGTGGTTTCAATCAATATAAAAATGGTGGAAATGATGAACAGTATTTTTTAGCTTCTTGGAGCAAGGATAGACATACAACCACTAGAAAAGGCGATAAAGAACCGACTACGATTGTTCCCTGTCATAACATACTTGGCACAACACAGCCTTACGAGGTAGAAAAACTCTTATTCAAAGATTTTAAGTCCTCAAATGGACTTATAGAAAGATGGCTTTTCGTCTTATCCGATTATGTTCAGACCGGAAAGCTTAACAGAGAAGATATACCCATTGAGTTGATTGAACATATAGAAAAATTATTTAAAAAACTTTTTGAGTTGAAAAATAAGAATTTTTCAATAGCAGAGGAGGCTAATACTGTCTTTGACCAGTATTTTGAAGAGCTGACCAGAGAAAGTAAAAACCAAAGCACTCCTGAACTGTTGAGAAGTTATCTTTTAAAACAAAGAAGCTATATTGCAAGGTTAGCACTAGTTCTGCATTGTCTGGAAGACTCAGAAAGTTCTACTATCAAAGTCAACACTATAAATAATGCCATAAAACTTAGCCGATATTTTATTGAATGCTTTAAAAGGATTTCGAAAATAAGTCTTGAATTAAAAAATAGCTCAAAAGAAACCTATGTCTTAGAGTATATGCGCACTAAAAAATTAAATAAAATATCTCCTTCAAAGCTCCATATGGCAAATACATCAAAAATTAAGTCTATAATTGAGGCTAAGACAGTTCTTGAAAATCTTAGCAATCAGGGATATGGCTATATAGTTGCAGCAAGTAACGGTTGTAAGTTTATAATGTACGACTGTAATTAAAAAATGGCAATAACAGTATAAAATTGGTAACCATTATAATTTTAAAACTGTTATTACACAAGGATTTAAGCCCAAAACAGGTAAAATATGTAAGTTTTTATATTTAAATTTATATTTTAAAAAAATTTCTTATACTTTATACCAATTTTACATATTTTAGCTCTAATCCTTTGAATAACAAGAGTTTTGAAAAAAGTAACAAAATATATTTTATTAAATTTTACATAGTTTATAACCTGAAATAGAGTAAAAGGAGTACATAATGACTGAAAATAATAATTTAAAAGCAACAGAACAACAAAAAGATCAGTTTGAGTCTGATTTAAACACAGAAGATCAAAATAATGCAACATGCTGTATTGCCCACGTCTGCTTGAATAGCAAGTTGCCAAAAAAACACAAGGATTATTGCAATGGAGGTTTTGTTGATATTGCACCATCACACAAGACTTGTTCACTGCAATGTTGGAAATATTGCCCTGAATGTGAGGCAAAAGGCTTCCTTGTAATAAAAAAATACTTAAAAAATCCTGAAAGAATAAAACAAGGCAAAAATTTTGGTTTTAAATCTAAGCAAAACATCCAATCTCAATAGTTAAAATAGGGGTATTTTGCAAAGAAAATTACCTGTTGGGTAAAAATATACATAACCATCCTAAAAAGTCTTAATAAACGGTTTTAAATTATAACGAGGAGATAAAAAATGGAAGAAAACAAAAAAACTAATATTCAAAAATACGCTTTAACTGTAAATGAAGCCAGAGAATGTATAGGAGTAGGGCAGAATACTATGTATCAACTTGTAAAAAGACCCGATTTCCCAACATTACGAATAAACCGCAAAATTCTTATACCAGTAAAAGAATTCGAGTCATGGATAAGCAAAAACGTTGGAAAATTTTAGGTTTAAAAAGGTTATTTTAGTTTATATTAAATGATTATTTTAATTTATTTTGCTTAAACTTGAGCCCTGTTTAAAAAAACGGTTTATTAATCCATGAAATATAAATTATAATATATATGTAGACAGATAAGAATTTAAAATGCAGTAAGTACAAATAATAGGAGAAATACAGAAGGTTTTTTATGGCAAAAAGACGAGGTAATGGAGAAGGATATATAGGAAAAACTTGCGATGGACATTGGGAAGCTAGAATCACTAAAGGCTATGATGCTAATGGCAAACAACAATTTAAATATTTCTCAGCTAAAACCCGACAGGAAGTCGCCGAAAAGCTCAATAATTATATTGTGGAACGACAAAAAGGGGCTTATATTGAACCAACAAAACTGACTGTTGGACAGTGGCTTGATACTTTTTATCAAAGCCATATTATAAATAAAGTTAAAACCTCAACTAGAGTCGGTGATGAATCAGTTATAGAGAGGCACTTAAAGCCTTATTTTGGTAATACAAAATTAACAGAGCTTAAAGGTCCTCAAATTCAAAAGGTATACAACCAATTACTTTTAAATGGTCGAGTGGATGGCAAAGGAGGTCTTAATCCAAAAACTATAAAAAATATTCATTTAGTTTTGCATAAAGCTTTAGAGCAAGCCGTAAAAGATGATTTGCTTATTAAAAATCCATTAAAAAGTGTTACTTTACCAAGAATGATTAATAAAGAGATAGAAATATTAACACCTGACGAGCAGAAAAGACTTGAAAAAGAGTGTTCTGAACATCCTTGGGGAATGGCAATATTGCTCACTTTATATTCTGGACTTAGATTGGGAGAGGTTTTAGCTCTGCAAAATGCAGATTTAGATTTTGAGAAGAATACTATAAGCATTAATAAGCAATTGAGCCGATTAAAAGATTATAGTCCAAATGCACCAGCAAAAACAAAGCTGTATTTAAGGCAGGAAACAAAAACATCAAGCTCAAATCGAACTATCGCTATTGCTCATGTAATAATGGACAAACTTAAAGAATATAAAGATCAGCAAGAATTAAATCGTAAAAAATGGGGTAAGACTTATAATAACTTTAATATGGTATTTTGTCGGGAGGACGGATATTATATAGATCCAGCTACATTTCGGGATTTTTATTTAAGGACATTAAAAAAGGCTGATATTGAGCGTAAATCATTCCATACGATTCGTCACAGCTTTGCTACAAGAGCATTAGAAAGCAATGTTAATATAAAAGTCGTTTCAGAATTGCTTGGACATGCCAGTATTCAAATAACTCTGGATACTTATAGCCATGTTTCTCATAAATTACAACAAGAAGCAATGCAGAAAATAGCTGATATTTATTATGATAAATAATTTTAAATTATATAAGCATATTCACACTTTAAAAATAATATTATTTGTTTACTATAAATTTTTATGCTAAAATTTATAGTAAAGTGTAGATTTTAATAAAAATGGTGAGAATTATGATTATAAGACAACTTCAAAAAGAGATAGAAGATAAAATATTGAGCAATGATGTATCTTATCAGGCTGCTGATCCTATACTTAAGAAAAAGAATGCAATTATTATATATGGAGCAAGGCAGGTTGGCAAAACAACTCTTGTAAAACAGATTCTTGAAAAATACCCAAGCGAAAGCAGATATATAAATTGTGAACTTATAGCTAACAAAACAGCTCTTGAAACAACTGATGATAAAGCTCTTCAATCTTATTTAGGTGATAAAAGGATAATAATTCTTGATGAAGCCCAGAAGATTAAAGACATAGGTTCAACATTAAAAATAATTGTAGACACATTTCCTCAGTATCAGATAATTGCCACAGGTTCATCCAGTTTTGATTTAGCAAATAAAATAAATGAGCCGATGACTGGTAGAGTTTACAAATATATGTTATATCCTGTTTCCCTGAAAGAATTATCAACTGTGCATACTTTATATTCTCCTGCTGTATTAGAAAACATTTTACGGTATGGTCTTTATCCAGAGGTTATTAATAAGCTGTACAATGAATCTGAAGAAGCAGCAAGAGAAAAATTAGATGAAATATCAAGCAATTATCTTTATAAAGATATTTTTGAAATCGAAAACCTTAAACGCTCCGATATTATCCTTAAATTATTACAAGCTTTAGCCTTGCAGGTAGGAAATGAGGTATCAACTCACGAATTGGCTACTCTTTTAAAAGTTAATGTGGCTACGGTAGATAGTTATATTTATTTACTCGAACAAAGTTTTGTAATATGTACGCTTCGTTCATTTAGCAGAAATCCTAGAAAAGAACTTGGTAAAAAGTATAAAGTATATTTTTATGACCTTGGCATTAGGAATAGCCTGATTCAAAATTACAATCCTGTTGATCTAAGAACCGATATAGGAGCTTTGTGGGAAAATTTCTGTGTTATAGAAAGAATTAAGCATAATAATATAAATAAACGCTATGTAAATAAGTATTTCTGGCGTACTTATGCTGGACAAGAAATTGATTATATTGAAGAACATTCAGGTCAACTTGACGGATATGAGTTTAAATGGGGTAAAGAAACAAGAAAATATACTCCACCTAAAAAGTTTATCGAAACTTATGAGAATGCTACGGCAAAAAGAATAGATAGAGATAATTACTCTGAATTCCTACTATGATTTGAATTTAAATTTTAAGATTTTATAGTGTAATTCTGTTATAATCTGCATATTTTAAAAAAGGAAGCATCAAATCCTCATAAGTTGGTATAGGCATCAATCCACTCCAGAAAAATTATAAAACTGACAAAATTGCAATATTATAATCACGATTTATAAATATAATATTGCAAACATGTATCATGATTAATATTTTTCGCATAAAATTATTAAGATAATATTACTGTTTGGGTAAAGCTTTTGAGTGGAATGAGTAACTTTTCTTTCTTAAATAAAGAATATCCTGTGCTGGCAAAGCTTGGAGCTTTAGCAGAGCAGTATTATAAAAATGATTCACCAACTTGCATTGGAAAGTTAAGATCTCTGTGTGAGTTTATTGTTAAAGATGTATATAGTTCAAATGAAAAGGTTAACAAGGACTTATCCCTAAAAGATCTTATTAATGAAAGCGAATATAAAGAATATATTCCCGAAAAAATAGCTAATTTGCTTCATACGATTAGAATAAAAGGTAATTATGCCGTACACGAAAATAAAGGTTCCTCTTCTGATGCTCTAGAAATTCTAAAATATGCTCATTTTATTTCATTCTGGTTTTTTGCACTAAACAACGGTAATAAAGAATTATTTAAACCTTTTCAAGATCCTATCTCCAAAGAAGAAGAACTTGAGCTCCTTAAAAAAGAGCAGGACAAAACTATATTAGAATTAAAACAAAAACTTGCTGAGAATGAAAAACTATTAAAAGAAAAACCAAAATCAGAAGCTGACGTTATTAATTTTAAAAAACGGTCACAGGAAATTGCCCAATATAAACAAATTTCATTAAATGAGAAACAAACCCGTAAAATTCTTATAGATGTTAAATTAAAAAAAATAGGCTGGAATATCATTAATTATAGTGAAAAACTTGATCTTACTTCTTTAAATAACACTGCTGTTGCTGAATTACCAACCAAGGAAGGCTTTGCTGATTATGCTTTATTTATAAAAGGTAAATTAATTGGTTTTGTAGAAGCTAAAAAAATTAGAGTTGGTGCTCAAAATGTAATTGAACAAGCAAAGAGATATTCAAAAGATGCTATTCAGCAAACAGGTAACTGGAGAGGTTATAAAATTCCTTTCCTTTACTCGACTAATGGAGAAAAGTTATTCTTTCTTGATGTAAGAGATGAGAGAAATATTTCAAGAGAATTGTCAGAATTTCATTCGCCTGAAGCATTGAACGAATTTTTTAATAGAGAAAATATTGATTATCATAACTGGTTTAAACAAAATCAAATTGATAATTACTTCACTTCTCACAAGCAATTATATCCATTCCAAAAATTAGCCATAACAAGTACTGAGAATGAATTTTGCAACCAAAAACGCCAAATGATGCTCGCTATGGCAACAGGAACAGGAAAGACTTTTACAACAGTTTCACTTATTTACAGGTTACTAGAGTCAAAAGCTGTTAAGCGTGTATTATTTCTTGTTGACAGAAAAGCTCTTGCTGCTCAAGCAGTAACCACTTTTGCTTCTTTCGATACACCTCATGGCAATAAATTTGATAAAGAATATCCTGTTTATAGTCAAAAATTTCAAAAAGAAGACTTTGAAGAAGATCAAAAATTCGACCCAAATGTTTTACCTAATGAGTATTTAACCAATCCTCAAGGAAAACATACATTCGTTTATGTATCTACAATTCAAAGAATGACGATAAACTTACAAGGAAATTACAATAATATTTCTGATGAAGAGGGGAATCAGGAGTATCAAATTGAGGCAGATCAATTAGATATTCCTATTCATGCCTTTGATTTGATTATTGTAGATGAATGTCATAGAGGTTACACCTCTAAAGAGAGCAATATTTGGCGTGATACGATTAAATATTTTGATGCTGTTAAAATTGGGTTAACCGCCACTCCTGCTCTTCATACAGTGGGATATTTTGGGGAGCCTATTTATAAATACTCTGTTGAAGAAGCTGTTTTGGATGGATTTTTAGTTGATTACGATGATCCTATAATAATTAAATCAGGCGTTAGAATGAATGGAACTTTCTTGCAAGAAGGTGAACAGATTGAATTGATTGATACAAAGACTGGAAAAACAACAATTGACCATCTTGAAGATGAAAGACAGTTTGCTTCAAACGATATAGAAAAGAGTATAACTGTTCCAGACAGTAACAGAAAAATTATTAAAGAAATTAAAAAATATTTTGAGGAACACGAACAAAAAACAGGAAGATTTCCAAAAACGTTAATCTTTGCAGCAAATGATTTGCCTCATACTTCACACGCTGATGAAATAGTAAGTATATGCAAAGAAGTATTTAACAAAGGTGATGATTTTGTTTGCAAAATAACAGGTAACGCTAATGTTGATAGACCATTACAGAAAATAAGAGAATTTAGAAACCGTCCTGAGCCTAAAATTGTTGTAACTGTTGATATGCTTTCAACGGGTGTTGATATTCCAGCAATCGAATTTATTGTGTTCTTACGCCCTGTTAAATCCCGTATTCTTTGGGAACAGATGTTAGGTAGGGGAACAAGACTTTGCAAAGAGATAAATAAAACTCATTTCAATATCGTTGATTGTTTTGAAGGTACATTAATTAAGTATTTCGAGAAAGTAACAGGTTTTGATTACAAACAGCAAAAAGAAACTGTACCTTTAAAAGAAATTATCGAAAAAATTTATAGGAATGAAGACAGAGAATATAATATAAAAGCACTTATTCGAAGATTTCGCAGAGTTGAAAAAAATATGGATGGCGAAGCTTACGCACTTTTCGAAAAATATATTGACGATGGAGATATTGGACGTTTTGCTGATGAATTAAAACAAAAGATTTCAAAAGATTTTTTGAACACAATGAAAATTCTCCGAGATGAAGGTTTTCAAGATTTAGTCTTAAATTATCCTAGAGCGCAAAGGTCTTTTATTAGAGCATTGGAAGCAAAAGACGATGTATCATCGGAACGTATGCCTCGTGTTGATGGTAAAAATGTCAAACCTCTTGATTATATAAATTTATTCTGTGAATTTGTTAAAAGTAACAAAGATCAAATGACAGCAATAAAAATACTCTTTGAGTCTCCGAAAGACTGGAAGCCTGAGGTGCTAACTGACCTTAGGAAAACTTTAAAACAAAACGATTTTGAAGAAAAAGAGCTGCAAAGAGTTCATAATATCGTTTACCACAAAGCTTTAGCAGATATTATCTCTATGGTAAAACACGCAGTTAAAGAAGAGGAACCAATTTTAACAGCAGAAGAGCGAGTAACTCTTGCTATAAATAAAATCAAACAGGATTATCAATTTGATAAAGAACAGATAAAATGGTTAGAGTTAATCAAAACACATCTTATTGAGAATTTAACAATAGAAATACAAGATTTTGAAGACATGCCAGTATTTGGAAGATTTGGTGGCTTAACAAAAGCACGTAAAGTATTTAAAGATACTCTCGATGAGCTTATAATAAAATTAAACTTGCTGATTGCAGCGTGAGGAAAACATATGGAAATAATTAATAATCTAAAAGGTCATATTTTTGATTTAAATTGGTTAAAAATCTTTGAAATACTTATCCCTGCGATGGTTTCAATAATTACGTTTTTTGTTGCTAGATATTTAGAAAAACAAAAAGAAATTGAAAAAGAAATTCGTGAAAAAAAAATAAAAATATATGGTGATATAACCAAATTGATTTTTGAAGATGTAATGGGTAGAGCAAAAAGAAACAATCCTTTAAGCGATAAAGCTATTGCCACAATTTACCCCAAAATATGTAATGATTTAATATTTTGGGGATCAGATGAAGTAGTTAAGCAGTATCAAAAAACATTTCAAAGTTTTAGGAATCCAAATTTATTGGAAATGATGGCTGAATTAGAAAACTTACTGTTAACTATTAGAAAAGATACAGGACATAAAAATAAAGGTTTAGAAAAATATGATTTGTTAAAAGTTTTTTTAAATGATTTAGATGAAACTTTACTGCAACAAACTGAAAAAGAGGAAATAAATGTCGCAAACAACTGATGTAGTTAATAAGCTCTGGGGATTCTGTAACACCCTTAGGCACGATGGAATAGACTATGGTGATTATATTGAGCAGATCACTTATCTTTTATTCTTAAAAATGTCTGAGGAAAAAGGGATTAATATTCCTGAAAAATATAACTGGGAAAGCCTTAAAGAAAAAGCTGGTCAAGAGCTAATAGACCACTATACAGATATTTTAAGAAACCTCAGAGATGAAAAAGGTATGCTTGGCGACATTTTTACCAGTGCAAGAAATGCTTTTAACAATCCAGTAAACCTTAAAAAGCTTCTTAACCTTGTTGATGAAGAAGAATGGACAGCTATGGATGTTGATGTCAAAGGAGCTGCGTTCGAAGGACTGTTGGAAAAATCAGCAAGCGAAGGGAAAAAAGGTGCAGGACAGTATTTTACACCTCGTCCACTAATTCAATCTATCGTTAATGTTATGAAACCTGATCCAAGAGCTACAAGAGATTTTACTCTCTGTGATCCGGCATGTGGTACGGGCGGTTTTCTTGTTTGTGCTTATGAATGGTTGATGCAATTAACAAAAGGTGCTTTAGACAGAGACATTATTAAAAGAATAAAGAATAATACGTATTTCGGAAAAGAGCTTGTCGCTAGGCCACGTAGGCTTGCTCTTATGAATATGTATTTACATGGTGTAGAACCGAAAATATATTTAGGCGATACAATCTATGAAAGTCCATCGGGTGAAAGTTTTGATTGTATTCTGACAAACCCTCCGTTTGGAACCAAAGGAGCTAATCAGGCTCCGAATCGGGATGATTTTACTATTGAAACAAGCAACAAACAGCTAAATTTTGTTCAGCATGTAGTTAATACATTAAAACCCGGCGGACGTGCTGCGATTGTTCTTCCTGATAACTGCCTGTTTGAAGATATCGCAGGTGAAATTTTCAAAATAGTAATGCAGGATTGTAATTTGCATACAGTAATGAGACTACCGAGAGGCACATTTACGCCTTATTCTCAAGGAGTAAAAGCGAATGTTATCTTCTTGCAAAAAGGTTTACCGACAGAGAATGTCTGGATTTATGATAATCGCTCAAATATTGAAGGCATAACAAAAAAAGATAGGCCATTAACTTTACAACACTTTGAAGATTTTGAAAAATGCTATGGAACAGACCCGAATGGTCAATCAGCAAGAAACGAAGCATCTTCATCTGATGATAGATGGAAGAAATTCCACATTTCTGATATTAAAGCCAGAAACTATAAACTTGATATAACTTGGCTAAAAGATGATGCTCTTGAAGATTCAGAAGATATACCCGAACCACAAGTATTGGCAGCAGAAGCAATAACAGAGCTTGAAGCTGTTATTGATGATTTACAGGATATTCTTGCTCTTATTGAAAGCAATGGAGATGAAGAATAATGAGTAATCTTCCTGAAAGTTGGACAAGTGAAAAATTAGAAAAGCTTGTTATCAAAAAAAAGGGAAACAAGCCTAAAGATTTATATAATGAACAAAAGGAAAATACTATTCCGTATATTGATATTAAAGCTTTTGAAAAGGGTATGATTGAACGTTTTGCAGATAAGAATAAATCTAAGTTGACTAAAAAAGGAAATATTCTAATTGTTTGGGATGGGGCAAGAAGTGGTTTAGCTGGTAAAGCAAGTTATGAAGGGGCGATAGGTTCTACTTTAGTTGATATGGAGCCTTTAGCCACTGAGACAGAATATTTATATAGATTTCTGCAAACTCAATATGATTATATAAATTCAAACCCAAGAGGCACAGGGATTCCTCACGTTGATCCAAGTATATTTTGGAATATAGAAGTTCCTCTTGCTCCAATAAATGAACAAAAACGCATAGTTGCAAAACTAGAAAAGCTTCTTGCTGAAGTTGATACAGCACAGGAAAGACTTGAAAAAATCCCACAAATCCTCAAACGCTTCCGTCAGTCAGTTTTAATGCAAGCAGTTACAGGGGAATTAACTAAGGATTGGAGAAAACAAAATCCTGATATTAAAAACGCAAAAGAGTTATTAAAAAAGATTGAACAAGAACGTATCCAAAGATATGAAGAAGAGTGCAAAAAAGCAAAAGAACTAGAAAAAAAGAAACCTCAGAAACCAAAAACACGTGATATTATAGAAAATCATAATATTGAATTAGAATTGCCTGAAAAATGGGAACTAGTAAACCTTGGACAAGTTATTTATGATTTCAAATACGGTACTTCAAATAAAAGTGAATACTCTTGGGTGGGACTACCAGTAATAAGAATCCCCAATATATTATCGACTGAAGTAAATTTAGATAATTTGAAATATTTAAAAGAAAATGACGTTGAGGATAATAACAAAGTCATAAATGGAGATTTACTTATTGTTAGATCAAATGGAAGTAGAGAACTTGTTGGAAAAAATGCTCTTGTTGCAAATTTAAATAAGGAATATGCCTTCGCTTCATATTTAATAAGAATCAGACCTCTTTTAATAGCCTCTGAATATGTCTTATTGCTATTGAATACTGATTTAATAAAAGAACAATTTTTCTCAAAGGCTAAATCCTCAGCAGGAATTAATAATATAAATACAGAAGAATTATCTTCAACTATGATTCCTCTTCCGCCTATTGAAGAACAGCAAGAAATAGTAAAACGAGTAAAAGCACTTTTTAAAACATCTGACAGAATAGATGAACGCTGCAAAAAAGCTAAATCATTCACAGATAAACTCACTCAATCCATCCTAAATAAAGCATTCAAAGGTGAATTAGTTCCACAAGATCCCAACGATGAACCAGCTTCTGCTTTGTTAGAGAAAATCAAGATAGGAAAAGGAAAATAGAGATGCCAGAAGAAATAGAATTACCTTTTTCAAATAATATATTTATTGATACTGGAATCTTTATTCATGAAGCATTTCAATTAGAAAATAGTTCTATTTTTAAGACGTTAATAAACTTCGCCAAAGAACAAAAATTGAAAATTTTACTGGTTGATATCACAGATAATGAAGTTATTAATTCTTTAGAAAATGACCAGAGTAAAACGTTTAACAATATCAATAGTGCTATAAAGCAAACAAATAAAATCTATTCACAAATAAATAAAGCGGATACTCGTATATTGAAACACATTTCAGAATTTAATGACTTAATGCGAAATTTTAAAATTTTTGTAGATAAATATAAAACTCAAGATGGAATTTCAGATATAAATGATAAGCATAGCGATTTTTTAAAAAGGGCAAAAGACGAATATAGTAAATTTTTAATTGATGCAAATGTTGAAAAAATAGATACTGACCCTAATTGTATACAAAATGTTTTCAATAAATATTTTCAAAAAATAGCACCCTTCAATAAAAAGAAAAAGAATGAATTCCCCGACGCTTTTGTTTTAGAAACAATTTTAAGTTGGTGTAAAAAAAATAGAGAAACTGCTTATTTAATTTCAAAGGATACTGATTGGAGAGAATTTGCCAACAATGAAATGGCGCTAAAATATGAAAGTAGCCTCACAAAAATTGTTAGTTTATATTTAAGACAAGAAGAAAACCTAAAACAACTAATAACATTTACGGATAAACTCATTGAAGATAATAAAGAGGGAATTTTAGAAGAGATTAAAGATGTTTTAAGTGAGATAGATTCTTATAATTATGATATAGATTATGGTCTTTCACCTGAAGATCACTATTGCGGAGCTCCAGATTACGAGATAAGCAGTGTTGAGGTTGAAGATGCTCTTGAATTTATAGAAATTGAACTTGTTCAAATAGATGAAAATTCAGCAATCTATAATATTCTTACTGAAACTTTGTTAAATGTTGACTATTATTTAGAAGATTATTCTAGAGCATCCTATGATAGTGAAGATAAAACATACTTTAATGTTGAAACAGAAGAGTTTACAAAAACCTACAAGGTAGGTATAAATGTAGAGGTAGAAATTTCATATACCTACAATCAACCAGACTCCTTTAATCTTATGACTATCACCCCTCAAGATAAAATTGAAATACCGTTTTACGAGAGTGAAGATGATGAGTAGGAGTATTAATTCCTTAACATTTGTTAACTATATTTCAATTGGTTCAAACCCTATTTATATAATATATGTAGGTCATTCATACTAAAGGAATATTTACTAAGAATATTTTATTGGAATATTTTCTATTGAAAAATTAATCGAGCTGTGATATCTTAAAATTATAATGATTTACCAAACCTATAACAGGGAGGAATGCTTTGATTATTTTTGATGCAGAATTAGTAGAACAAACTCTTGAACCTTATCTTGCGGACTTAAGGCAAATGGCTATGCAATCTTTTAAAGATTATCAGAGAATCAGAATGAATGAAAATGTTGATTATGATGCTTTAGCGAGAGCTATTGTTATACGTAATCACTTTAGAGATAAATTAGAAAAAGCCCCTTTTCTTGATGGTGAAAAAAATAAAATTGTAAAAGACAATAATACATTTTTCTTATACATTGATAAGTTTCCAATAACTTTTAACAAACTCAATAAAGACAAACGTAAATGTAAGTATATCGATGATATAAAAATGAGTATTTCTTACAATATTAAACAATTAAAATTGTTTGTTAATACAGATACTATAGGTAAACAATTTATCAGTGAGCAAATCCCTCTAACTTTTGGTTATGTTTTAAATCCCATTGGAACTGAAATTATTGGCTTTTATTTAACCTATCAGGTCGGCAAAGAAGTAGTATGGTATAAAAGGGTCGACTTTGAGGAGCCCATGGCTATTATTGTTGAGAATAAACCTACCCCTCCTAAAAAATCAAGAGTTAGAATTAAATAGTCTTTTTGGGATAAAATTATATAAAATACGCTAAGGAATGGAATATATGGAAAAAACAGTTAATGCTGAGAAGATTATTATAGCTAGAGAATTCAATAAACTTACTCAAAATGAATTAATTGAAAAATTATCAATAAATGGAATAAATGTTACACAAGGTGAGCTTTCAAAAATAGAGCAAGGACTTCGAAAAGAAATCCCTGATACTTTATTAAATGCTATTTCTGAGATTTTAGAGTTTCCTACTTCTTTTTTTCTCGGCTCTTGGGAGCGACAAAATATCAAAGGTGGATTGTACAGGAAACGACAATCATTAAAGAAAAAAGACGAAAGTTTCGTTGATAGTAGTGTTAATTTATTTATTCAAACTTTCATACATTTATCTAAAAATGTTGAATTGGAAACTTTAAATGTTCCTGATTTCCCCCTAGATGTTAGTCAAACATCGGCTGAAATTGCTAGAAAAACAAGAGCTTATTGGGGTGTACAAGATGGTCCCATTGGAAATTTAATTGAATTACTTGAAGACAATGGAATAGTGATAAATTACATTAATATTGAAGAAGATAAATTTGATGGTTATTCCTGTTGCTTAGATGGATACTACTTCATTTTTATTAATCCTCAAATGCCAGGAGATCGATTGAGATTTACAATTGCGCACGAGCTAGGTCATTTAATTATGCGCAATGAAAATAAACCATATCCGCAATGTGAAGAAGAAGCTAATAAATTTGCTTCAGAATTTTTAATGCCTGAAAATGATATAAAATTTGAATTAAATAACCTAACTTGTGAAAGAGCATATTATCTGAAACCTCAATGGAAAGTATCAATGGCTTCTTTAATACATAGAGCTTCTGATTTAGGTGTGATTACAAAATCTAGATATACTTCTTTAAATGTTCAAATGAGTAAATTAGGATATAGAAAAAATGAGCCTAATCCTATTGAAAAAGAAAGATTGACTCTTTTTCAGGAAATAATTGATACTTACATTGAGCAAAAAGGGGAAACGATTGAAAGTATTGCTCAACAAATGAATCTAAGTAAGAATGTATTGGTAAAATTATATAAACCACATAGAAATAATATTAGAGCTATTAATTAACTTTTTAGTACCTAATATAATTCTTATTGATTTTTATAATAAATAGGTTATAATATGTAAAGAATAATATAATCTAAAGGTTATAATCATGGATAAAAATAAAATGGCAAGAAAGCATCTTGATGCTAAGTTTGCTGAAGTTAGAAAGTTGAATGTGTTTGCTCGTCCGTCAAAAGGTTGGATAAGAGCTATTCGTAATGCTTTAGGAATGACTACAACTCAACTTGCAAAAAAAATGAATATTGCACAGCCAAGGGTTACAACAATTGAAAAAGACGAGATTTTAGGTAACTTAAAACTCAGCACTCTAGAAAATGTAGCGGAAGCCTTGGGTTGTCGTCTTGTTTATACTTTAGTGCCTATGGATGAATTAGAATCTGTAGTACATAAACGGGCTGAAAAAAAAGCAAAGGAATTATTAAATAAAGCAGAACATACGATGAAGCTTGAAAATCAAGCTTCATCAAAAGAAAGTAATAATGAACTTGAATCTCTTATTCAAGAATTGCTTAATGGTTCACAAGCTAGATTATGGGATGAAGATTAATGGATAACTTATTTGAAACAGATGAGGACTCAACACCATTAACAGACGACGAGAAGAATGGATTAATTCCTACTTGGATTACGTTAAGAGGCGAGATTAATGAAGTAGAACAAGCAGGAATATTAAGTGCTGAAAAGTGGGCTTTTTCAAGAAAACATCAAAATATTTTATCAGAAGTTTTTATTAAAAAACTTCATAAGCAAATGTTTAAAGATGTTTGGAGTTGGGCCGGGCAATTTAGAACCACAGAAAGGAATATTGGGGTCTCTCCATGGCAAATAGCAACAGAACTTAGAAATCTTCTTGAAGATACGAAATGTTGGATTGAATACAGGACTTATTCCCCAGATGAAATAGGAGCGAGGTTTCATCATCGTTTAGTATGGATTCATCCGTTTCCTAATGGTAATGGTAGACATTCAAGGCTAATGACAGATATTCTTATGAAAGATATAGGTCAAACTCGTTTTACATGGGGACAAGGAAGCTTAATTGAAATTTCTGGACTTAGACAACAATATATTCAAGCTTTAAGAGAAGCAGATAAAGGACAAATAAATTTACTTTTAGATTTTATCAGAATGAAGCCTTAATTTAATAAGAAATCGATTTCAAAATACCCAATATTACACCCAATATTACGATAATAAATAATAATATTCTTTAATATTAAATAATAAATGAAATCCTGGAAACCCTTACAGGACAATACTAAATAATATTCTATAATACAGGGTAATATGTACCTCATAATCCTCATAACCCAAAGGTCGCAGGTTCAAATCCTGTCCCCGCAACCAAATAGAATCAAAGTTTACAATTTCTGTAAACTTTGATTCTATTTGAGTATATTTCAAATAATGACTATTTGGTGAGTTGAAAATCGCTAAACTTAAAATTCATTCGATTATTAGTATTGAGTGGAAATGATGATTTAAAAAGTAGTCTTAATGTTTTGATATATGAGAGTTTGAGGCTATTTAGTTTAATTCGCTAAGCCAGTCAATTTCAAGTTTACAAACAGCGGCTCAATCTGGAACAAGCCAGATGTAAAGTAATATAAATCGCTTAGCTATATATAATATAGCAAGTATTTCTATTTCGAATAGTAATAAAGTTAATTTACAGAAACATTAAACTGAAAAATTTTCAAATAAGACAGAGCAGGCTCTTTTACAGAGTGATCGTTATATTTGGCATGTTGTCTTTTGACTTATTTTTAAATAATACTTATAATTGTTTTATAGAAAGATAATAGAAATATATATATGTTGGACAATAGCTCTTCGGAATCATATTATAATAGAGGTATTATGCAGTATGAGAAAGATCAATACGATCTTTCTATTGAGAATTTTAAAAAAGCCATTGATAAAGACCCATCAAAATATAATTATTACTATAATCTTGGCCTTGCATATATAAAAAAAGAAGAATATGATTTAGCTATAGAAAATTTTAAAGAAGGATTATTATTAAATCCTGACGAAACCGATCTTTATTATAATTTAGGCATTGCTTATTTTAATGTAAAAAAATTTAATGAAGCTATTAATTCATATAAAAAAGCTATAAAAATTAAGCCTACAGATGCGGCCAGCTTTGATAACCTTGGAATTGTTTATTTTACGATGAATAATTTTGACGAAGCAATTTCAAATTTCGAGCAAGCAGTTAATTTAAATCCTAAGAATTCTTCTTTTAATTATAATTTGGCTTATACATATTATGTAAGTAATCAGTATGATTTAGCAAAAGAATTTTTACTTATTGCAATTTCTTTAAACAAAAATGATGATGAAGCATATTTCAATCTGGGAAATGTTTATTTAAAACAAAAAGAATTTGACCTTGCAAAAGAGAACTTTGAAAAGGTCTTATCTTTAAATCCTGATCATATGGAAGCTAAATCTGCATTAGCTAAATTAAATAATGAAGAAGTAAAAAAAGAAGAAACTGAAGAAGAGACACCGGCAAAAGAAGTAGAAACAAAAACAACATTAGTAGCAAAAAAGCTCAAAGATGAACTTGATCTTGACATGGAAGCTGAAGCGGAAAAGAACTTTCAAGCAGGTATTGATTTTTTAAACGATCAGGAATTGGAGATGGCTGTTGCAAAGCTGAAAAGTGCAGTAATCTTAAAAAATGATTATTCAGAAGCTCAAAAAGCATATAAATATGCCTCTAAATTATTGAACGAATTCAATGAATTAGTAGATAAAGGATTAACAAGTTTTGCAAGAAATAATTTCGCTTATTCAATAGATTGCTTTAAAAAAGCATTGGCTCTTAAATCGCACGATACCAAAACAAAAGAATTGCTTAACAGGGTAGAAGAAAAATGCAAATTAATTGAGAAAAACAAGAAAATTTATAAACTATATATTGAGAATGGCAAATATGATTTGGCGATTGCTACAATTAAAAAGACTATTTCTGAAAATCCGCTTGATTCAGATGCACATTTTGAACTAGGAAATATATATGAAAAACAAAAGAAATATAAACTTGCTATTGAGAGTTTTCAGAGAGTATTATCTATTGAACCTGATCGTAAAGATATAAAACATATTTTATTTAAGTTAAATAATAAATTAAATCCTGGATATTGATTTTAATAATATGACACTGTTTTTTAAAAAACAGTGTCATATTATTAAAATCATCTGCTTTATTTATATAGCAGCATCTCCTTTTTCACCTGTTCTTATTCTTATTACTTCTTCAATTGGATAGACAAATATTTTACCATCGCCTATTTTGCCTGTATTTGCAACTTCCCGAATAATTGAAATTACTTTTTCAATCATGTCGATAGGTACAACCAGTTCCAATTTGACTTTAGGCTGAAAAGATACAATATATTCGTTTGATCTGTATACTTCTACATGACCTTTTTGCCTGCCGAAACCTTTAACTTCGGTGACAGTCATTCCTAAAATTCCAATCTGGTTAAGTGCATAAATAACATCATCAAGTTTTGCAGGTTTAATTATTGCTTCTATTTTTTTCATGATTTCCTCACTTAATTCTTTATCGCTGTTGCCTTCATGTACAGCATTCTAAAAGCTGTAACTTCTTTCTCCATGTTGACTAAGATCAAGTCCTTCAGCCTCGTTATCATCGCTTACCCTTAATCCGAAAATCATATCAAGAACTTTTAAAATGATCAAAGTCATTATAAAACAGTAACTGATTGAAACAACTACGCTAGTAACCTGAATACCTATAAGTGAAGCATTTCCATAAAATAAACCGTCATTTCCTGCTGAATTTATTAATTTTGTAGCAAATAAACCTGTAGCAAGAGCTCCCAATGTTCCGCCTACTCCATGAATACCAACGGCATCAAGGGAATCATCATAGCCGAATTTACTTTTTAGACTAACTGCAATATAACAGATGGCTCCTGCGAAAAGTCCTATAATTATTGCAGCTATCGGGCCAACAAATCCAGAGGCAGGAGTTATTGCAACTAAACCGGCAACAGCACCTGATGCGGCACCAAGGACAGTAGGCTTATCTCTGTGTATCCATTCGGTAATAATCCAGGATAATGTAGCAGCAGCAGTTGCGAGTTGTGTAACTACAAATGCTGATGTTGCAAGTGAACCTGACGTTAAAGCACTGCCTGCATTAAAGCCAAACCATCCAAACCAGAGTAATGATGCTCCAATAGCAGTTAGTACAAGGTTGTGAGGCAGCATTTGATCTTTTTTGTAACCTCTTCTTTTTCCCACCATAATAGCGGCAGCTAAAGCAGAGGCGCCTGAACCTATATGAACTACCAGTCCTCCGGCAAAATCAAGTGCACCAATATTTCTTAGCCATCCACCGACAGCCCAGACGCTGTGGGCAAGTGGGGCATAAACAAAAGTAGCCCAGAGAAGTATAAATATTAAAAAAGTGCTAAATTTAAATCTTTCAGCAAATGCGCCTGTTATTAAAGCAGGAGTAATAACAGCAAACATCATTTGAAATAGCATAAAAGCTTGATGCGGTACTGTTGCTGCATAATCAGGATTTGGATCTAACCCGACATTATTTAAGCCTGCCCAGGCAAGACTTCCTATTACGTGTCCTATGTCAGGACCAAAGGAAAGACTGTATCCAATTAAAACCCACCATATTGAGATGACGCATAGCGTTATAAAACTCTGCATAATAGTTCCAAGTACATTTTTTCTTCTGACCATACCTCCATAGAAAAATCCTAATCCTGGAGTCATCAGCATTACCATAGCTGATGAAACCAGCAACCATGCTGTATCTCCTGCATCGATTTTAGAAGTAGTTATTACTGTTGCAACAGTTGTATGCTGCATTAATAAAATTCCTAAATAGCTGATAAATGTGATCGCTAATAATATTCCTGGAATCTTGAATAGATTTTTTGGCTTTATTTCAGAAATAGGGTTAACTCGGCTTTCTATATAAGCCTTTGTTCCTGACAAAAATGCAAGCATAACTTCCGTCCTTTCATAATGACAAATCAAAGCAGACTATAGGCTATATAGTCGATGATTAGTACATTAAAGTGTAATCGCTTTTTATGATCTCTTACGTATTCAAAGTATTTTAGCTTTTCGGCAGAAAAAGTCAAGGGTATACTGATATCCCAGAAAATTGAAAAAAACTAAATTTATGCAGGAATAATTTTTTAAATAGGTAATTTTTAAATCAATATTTCATATATTTATTAAACAATTATAAAAATAATAAAAAATAATTTTTAAAAACAATTAATTTGAAAAAAATAAATTTTTTAAAATAGACTTAAAAAATTAAGAAAACTTAACAAAAATCAGTTAAATTAATTTTCTCTTAATTCCTGATTATTAATCTTTATAACCTTTTTATACCGATTCGCAGTCAATAGAGTATTATTAGCCTGTCAGAAATAACTAACGTTGGCAAACTCGGATTTTTAATCAAGCCAGATATCTATTAACATAATATATAGAAAAATCCTCAGACAGTGCCAACCTGCTTACACTTGGCCGCTCATAAGAACTGCACGAAACCATTTCATAAGCTCCAAAATAACCCCTTGCTGATAAATCTTTTGATCATTTATCTTCTTTATTTGAGAGTTTGAAGAGAAATGCGGTAAACAGATGCTTTTTATGCCACGTTTGTTGTTTTAGGTATGTTTTGTCCGCAAGGGATTATTTTTCCGCCGATGAAAGGTTTCTAGCATTTCTAATGAGCTCGGATTACTGCCTGACAGGCTGACTTATTTGATTAATAATTCATTGACTGTGAATTGGTATTAATCATTATTATCTTAAGATTGACCTTTAAGTAAACTTTCTATCTTATCAAGAATAAATTTCATATTTTCAAGAATTTTAGGCTTATCAAAATCACTCAGTTTTATGTCAAAGGTAAATGTTGCGTTTTTATCGATGGGAGCTTCCTCAATAAAGAAATTATTTAAATTATCTTCTTTTATATCAACTATATTTCCCATATTATAAATATCTTCGAAGCCTTGTTTAGGTAGTTCTCCTTCTATATATTCATCTTCTAAAGTATCTATAACTGTTTCCATAGCTTCACAGTTTTTTTGTCTTTTACTTAAATTTTCGATTAAATCCCGTGATTTATCAAAAAATTCTTCAAGTTTCTTTTCGTTGCCAGTATCATAAGCGTCTTTAATAACGTTATATATCTCATAAGTACATAATAGATCTTCAAATTGACGATGAATTTCGTTTGAAGCTTTCTGTTTTGTTCTTATATCAGTTGTTTGTGTTAATTGAGAAAGTGCACTATCAATCCAGCTCAAGTGGCCGTCAATAGTTTTTGGTTTAATATCCTGTGCAGAAGGGATTTTTGTTTCTTCATTTGTATTATTTTCTATGCCAGGAAATTTTACAACCTTATCTCCAAAAGCAGGTTGAAATTTTTTAAAGTTATTCTGTATGTTAAAAATGGAACAATTAGTCTGAATATTCAAAAAAATATCTCTTGGGTTTCAAATTGTTAACAAGTAATTAAAACCCAAGAGGTAAAAAAATTTGTTATCAGAGTAAATTAAAAATAATAATTATTTACAATTAAATCTGGCCCCGTTTGCGCTGGACTTTTCTGACTCTGGAAATTGATCTTAATTTTCCAAATTCAGTGCTTTTTACCATATATTTCCCATCCAGCTTGTAATAATCCTGATTTAGCATTCTTCTTTTGCTCATAATTACTCTCCCTCAGATAATTGTTTATCTATCATTTTAGTTTATGTTTTATAGACTTAAATTAAATGAACAGATAATTTTTGACAGTTATACTATTTATTAATAAGATGCGAGAAAAATGATAATTTTTTATAAAAATTGAATTTTTTCGTAATCTTTAATATAAACTTTCCTAAAAATCAGCATTGTATTACACTGAATTAAATATTTTATAAAAAAGGATAAAATTATGGATAAGTTTGAAAAAGGTGTGCCGTTTGATCCGGGGTATTCTCAATATTCATTTTCATTTTTAGAGAATATTGCTTATATTACTCAGGAATATTCACAGTTAAAAACAAATCATCAAAAGAAATTCAAACTAAATTTAATTGAACCAACAATTATAGATCTTATAAATAAGTGTACTGCTTTTTATCTGGGGTGTATTTTATGGGGAGGCTTTATTCATTGTAGGTTTAAAGATAACCCAAAAGAGATTACAGATAATAATACAAAAGGTTTAACGAAAGAAGATCTTAAGGAACTTGATTGTGCTGAAGAAACAAAATTTATGCTTAAATATATCGAGCAATTAGACAAAGATTGCAAATATTTTCTTAGAAGACCTGCAAAGATAACTGATTCTATAGTTGAAATTCTTAAAAGTTATAATGAGTTTGTTGAATTGAATAATAATTTCGTTGACGTTAATCAAACAAATGAAGTAAAACTCCCGCACACTCTGGATCATTTTAAAAACCTGACTAATGAGCAGTTAGACAGTCTTTATTCACAAATTTCAAAAGCTATAGAGTCAGGTAAAATAGAAAATTTACTTGAAACAGGATTTTATAAGGCATAAAATAAGCAGTAACATAAAACCACGCCCTGTCATTTTAAAAATGATGAGGCGTGGTTTTAAGATTTTGGCTAGCTATACAAGATTGTAAGATCTTGTACCTAAAATAGCATCAACTTCTTCTTTATCACAATCCATTATATAAGAAATTCCGCTTATTTCAGATGCTTGTCTTGTCAGGGCAACAAGGTCGGATCTTTCAATAAGATCAAGATTAAACTTACGATTTCCGCACATAAATTGTTTCAAGCCTTGATCAAGGCGTTTGTAGAAACTGTATAAACCGATTGCTGCACTTGGAATATTTTTAAACTCATTTCCATAGTTCTCTTTCAGTTCAGGACAGGCCACAAATATTTCTTCTAAAGTTTTTCCATATTTCTCAACAGGACTTGTTACGTTTTCATCCTGAATCATTCTGCCGATTGTTTTTCCAACCATGACAGATGCAATAGGTGCTCTTGCCATACCTACAGCTTTAACAAATGGAGCTCCTAAAGCAAGTGCTTTATAAATATGATCTTCCAGGCTGAATCCACCGGCTATAACTAAATCAGGTACGTATTCACCCTGTTCGGCCAGTCTTGAAATATAACTATAAGCCAGACTTGCAAGCTCAACTGTTGGGATGCCCCATTCATTCATCATTCTCCATGGGCTCATTCCTGTTCCGCCTCCGGCTCCGTCAATGGTAAGAACGTCTATTTTTGCAAGAGACGCAAATTTAATTGCTCTGGCTAAGTCTGCAGGTCTGTATGCACCTGTTTTTAAGAAAACATGTTTAGCTCCAGCTTTTCTAAGTTCTTCTACTCTTTGTAAAAAGCCTTCTTCAGTTACCATGCCCACTCTGGAATGGCGTTCAAATTCTTTAAATGCTTGCTTGCCAAAGGCTTCCTGAATAAGTGAATCATCCGGATCAGGAAGTACAATGTATCCTCTTTGTTTTAACATTTTTGCCTTTTGAAGCGAGTTAATCTTTACTTCTCCGCCGATTGTTTTTGCGCCTTGACCCCATTTGATTTCTACAGCGGTAATTCCAAGTTCTCTAATACCGTATTCCTGTATGCCGAGCCTAGTATCTTCAACGTTTGCCTGTAAAACTATTTCACCATAGCCATTCTGCTGCCATTGTTTAAACAATCTTACTCTTCTTTCCAATTCTGGAGATTTATAAATTTTGCCGTTTCTGATTTCAGCATTTTCATCCATTCCGCAGACGTTTTCTCCAATGGTTAATAATGTCCCCGAAATTGCTGAACCTATGGCTAAACCATCCCAGTTTCTTTTTGCTACATCAGTTGAGCCAAGTCCCGGTATTAAAATTGGCATTTTTAACTTTATGTTTTTATCAATACCAAGATTAACGTTGATATTTACATTATTGAATACTGCTAAGTCACTATCAGCTTCAATTCCCTTTGCTCCAACTGCTGTTCCTAAAATATTAAAATCAGACAAGTCTACAGGATAATTTTTCTGCGAAGCTGCAGTAATTGGTCCGAAAGGTTGTGGATAAATGTTTTCTGTAGATCTGTAAGAAGAAAGCCCTATTTCGCATAATCCTGGACAACCTTCAATACAGGTAGCACACATACCGCTGGATGGTGAAATATCGTCTTTTGTACGATTTTTTGTCAGCGTAGCAGCTGACCTATTAGGTTTTGAAAATGTCATATTAGTCCTCCCATAAATTTTCCCTCATAGATTATTTTTAAACGTACATATGAGATTTGCAAGAAATTCTTATAATTTTAGTTCAAATTTCGAAAACTTTTGAAAAAATTCCCCATAAATTGTGAAAAAATTAATAAACAAATGTATTTTTATTTTTTAGGTAGAAAAATATTAAATTTGTGAAAAAATTTATTCTTCTGCTGCTATTTCTGATTCAATGTCGATATTGCCTGATCTTTTCCAAAAAATATAAACCGGAATACCTGCCATAACTATAATTAATCCGGCCCAGGCATAGAGAGGTTTTGAGATTAATATATTCAGGGCAATAAATATGGCAATAATACAGTAAATTAATGGGATATACGGATATCCTACAGTTTTATAAGGCCTCGGAATATCAGGATATTTTTTTCTGAAGATAAATAATCCGCCTATTGTCATTATATAAAAAATTAAAGCTGTAAATATAACATAATCAAGAAGCTGTGAATATGTTCCGCTCATAACAAGTATTGATGCCCAAAGTCCTTGAAGAGCCAAAGAATTTTCGGGTACACCTGATTTATTGCCAAGTTTTGATAAATTTTTAAAGAAAAGCCCGTCTTTAGCCATGGCATAAAAAACTCTTGCTCCTGCAAGTATCAGGCCGTTTATGCATCCGATAACCGAGACTAGTATTATCATTGAGATTATATTCTTGCCGTATGAGCCAAAAACAGATCCCATAAATGCTGCTCCGACAAGATCTTCGGATGGATGTTGAATTAAACTAAAAGGTAAAACCATAACATAGGCTATATTAGTCAGTAAATAAAGTATAATGACAGAACCTGTACCGATTATCAGCGCAAGCGGAAGATTTTTCTCCGCTTTTTCTATCTCAGCAGCAATAAAAGTAACATTATTCCATGCGTCGGACGAGAAAAGTGCACCAACCATTGCCACAGCCATTATCGATATGAGATTTATATCAAAAGCAGGTAAGGTTAAGATGCCTGAAAAATTGATATTATGAGAGTTTAATCCCCAGTAAATGCCGCATGATATTAATCCTATCAGGGATAAGACTTTGGTAACGGTAAAAACATTTTGTATGATAGAACCTACTTTGATACCGGCAAGATTTATGACTGTTATACAAATAATCAGAGCTATAGCTGTAATTTGTTGATAAGAGACAGAAAAATAATGAGAATTTATTAAATAATGAGTTGAATTGACAGCAGGAAATAATATCCCCAGAAATTTAGAAAAGGCAGCAGCAACTGCGGCAATTGTACCGGTCTGGATTACAAGAAAAGAAGTCCATCCCCAGAGAAATCCTATAAGTTCTCCCCATACTCTTCTAAGGTATACATATTGACCGCCGGCCTGAGGCCAGCATGCAGCGTATTCTCCATAGCATAATGCACCAAGTATGGTTAAAATACCAGCTACAAGCCAGACTAAAAGTAGCAGACCTGTTGAGTTTACCTGTCTTGCTATATCTGAAGAAACAATAAATATGCCGGAACCTATCATTGAACCTGCAACTATTGTTACAGCGTCAAATAATTTCAGTTTTTTAAGAGAATTATTTAAATTATCAGTCAATTTTGAATACCGTTTATTAATTAGCTGCTTAGAACGAGTTTGGTTAAAGCCTCCAACGCCTTGCCCAGAATGAGATTCTCAGGCTTCCAGCGAAAGCTGATTGAACGAGTTTTAAAAAGCCTTCACTGCCTTCTGGTCGAAGCCATTTTGGCTTTTTACATTCCCACTCCGTAGTGCTTCCGCTTCAGCCTTTTTATCTCCCACTCCGCAGAGCAAGCCGTTTCGGCTTTAGTCAGCACTCCCGCTTCGCACGAGCCTTTTACAGTTATAATTGGATTTTACAGTTTTTAACAAGACAGGCTCTTATAGTTTGAAATCTATAATAACATCTTTTTAAAAGTATAAATATTCTTCTTAAGAAATTCAAAAAATATAAATAATGGTCTGTGAATGGCACAGTTATTGCTGTTTTTCTTTAAATATTAGTTAGGTTGGGGATGAATGGTTATTTTTTCTAACTTAGCATGAGGGGTCAATTTTATTATTAGTGCAAAGGAGGACAATATGAAAGCCGCTGTTTTTAAAGGTCGTCGGAATATTCATATTGAAGATGTTAAAAAGCCGACCATTCAGGATCCGAGAGATGCAATTGTAAAAATTATTCTTACATCAATTTGTGGAACTGATATGCACATGTATCACGGTAAAGTTCCTTCTGAAAAGAATCACATACTAGGTCATGAATTTGTTGGTATTGTTGAAGAATTAGGATCTGAAGTTAAAACATTAAATCAGGGAGATAAAGTGCTTGGGACATCAAGCATAGCTTGTGGAAATTGCTTCTATTGCAATATGGAGTTATATTCACAGTGTGAAAATTCAAACCCAAATGGAGAAGGAACGGCATTCTTTGGTGGGTCGAAAGAATCGGGTGGATTTCAGGGTGCTCAGGCAGAGTATATAAGGATACCTTTTGCAGATACAGTATTATATAAAATTCCAGAAGGAATAAGTGATAAGCAGGCGCTAATAATCTCGGATATTCTTACAACAGGCTGGTTTGGTGCAGATATGGCAGAAATTAAGCCGGGAGAGAGTGTTGCTGTATTCGGTGCAGGTCCGGTTGGTCAAATGGCAATGTTAAGCGCAAAGGTAATGGGAGCTTCAAGAATTATTGCTGTCAACCATATCGATACAAGACTTAATATGGCAAAAGAATATACAGGAGCAATAACTATAGATTATTCAAAAACTGATCCTGTAGATGAAATTATGCGAATTACTGACAATAACGGAGTTGATAAAGTAATTGAGGCAGTTGGACTTGAAGCTGAGGCAGGAACTTTAGAAACTTTGTCTGAATCATTAAGACTGGAGATGAGCTCGGGTAGAAGTGTAAGATGGTCCATAGATTCAGTTAGAAAAGGCGGTGTAGTTTCTATTATAGGTGTATTTTCAGGAGACATGAATAATTTTCCTATAGGAACACTTCAAAAAAGAAATATCACTTTAAGAGCAGGAAATTGTCCCCATAGAAAATATGTAGATGTACTTATTAATCTTATTAAAGAAGGTAAAATAGATCCGTCTTACGTTATTACAAGTGAATTTTCGCTTGATAATATAGATGATGCTTACAATTGCTTTGATAAAAACAAAGGTAAGTGTCTTAAAGATCTTATTACAGTTTAATTATCTTTAGTAATATGTAATAACATAATTTGGGAAAGAGGCTATGCAAAAAATTAGATATAGCCTCTTTTTTAAATCTTTTATTTAAAATAAATTGTAAATGTTTTCTGATTTTAATTAAAATTTAGATAATAATTTGATTTTATTGGGTATAAAATGTCATGTATATGATAATTTAATTTTTAAAAGGTGATAATTATGGATAATATGTCGGTTAATAATGATGCAAACGCATCTATCATCCAAAGAAGCCTTAATGCTGCAAATAAAGAAGCTATAAAATCCATAGAAAAGATCGCCTATGGTAAAAAAATGAACTCTATACAGGATGCAGCAGGAAGTATAATTGCAGATCAACTGGAAATTCAGGCTAGATGTTCTCAAGAAGCTTCTGTAAATGTCCAAACAGGTGCTAATGTATTACAAACAGCTGAGTCTGACTTAGGCAGTATTACTGAGAATTTGCAGAGAATGAGAGAACTTACTCTCAGAGCTTCCAATGGTACTAATGGTGATAAGGAACTTGATGCAATTAAGTCTGAAATATCTTCTTTATCAAGTGAAATTGACAGAGTTTCCAAGACATCTTCTTTTAGTAAGATGAATCTTCTTGATGGCAGTAATGCAGATTTAGCATTACAGGTAGGAGCAAATTCTGATAGCAAGAATAATTCAATGCATATCGGTTCTGCGTTGGAGTCAGCTTCTGCAAATTCATTGGGTATACCGACAGGAAAAAATCTGGATCAGGCTTTAAGTTCATCTCAAATGCTTGACAGTATAGATAAGGCTCTAAGTACTGTTAATGATAGAAGATCATCTATAGGTGCCATGCGAAATACGTTGACCAGTACCTTTGAAAATTTGCAAAATACAAATGCAAATTTGACAGCGGCTGAATCTCGCATCAGAGATACTGATGTGGCAAAAGAAAGCTCTAATCTGGTTAAATCTCAAATATTACAGAATGCTTCAGGCAGTTTGCTGGCTCATGCTAATCAAAATTCGTCAAATGTCCTGGCATTATTAGGCGTATAAATTATTAATTATAATCTCTAATTAATTTTTGTTTAAAATAGTGAAAAGTGTCATGCTGAATTTATTTCAGCATCTACAGGAATTATCAGATCCTGAAACCCTTTAACGATAAGCATAGTGTATTATGAATAATTGTTAATAAGAGAATGTGCCTTTGGCACTTCAGGATGACACATAGAATAACTCTGTAATATTAGGTAATTTCATTATTTAGAGATTAAAATTAATCAATTTAAACCGTTTTACCTATTTAGGCAAAACGGTTTAGAGGTGTGTCTGAAGGTAAAACCAAACCAGATTGTTCCGTTTTTTTGAGTTTTTCCATTTTATATTCATCCATTTTTAAAATATCAAGATTAATTTGATGTCCCGATTCTTCATACACAGCTTTTTTTACAGCCTGTGGATAAAAATCGTACCCTTTAATTTCACCGTTAACTATTCTATCTATTATTTCATCCATATATTTTTGAACATTATTGATCATTTCCGGATGAATCTTCAGCCATTTAACGTATGACATATTTCCTCTGTCATTGTTACATTTTTTGCATTCAGCTAAATAGTTTGAAGGATTATTGCTTCCTTTATTCGAATGCGGATGAATATGCTCTGCTGTAGATTGAGAGGGCTCTATTATTCTGTGAGCAATTTCAGAAGATTCTCTTCTACTGTATTTAACAATAAACGCATTGACATCGGTACTTGATGTCGGCATATTTTCTGCTTTTTTAACTATATTTTCCAATATTTCCTTGTTATTCGCGTTAGTCTCATTATCTCTGACCTTTTCCAGCCCCTGGATCAATTTCTTTCTTTTAAACGGATCGCCGTTTTTTCCTTCTTTAATAATTAAATCTATTGCGGCTATATCTTTGTGGATTATGTTATATGTTTCATCAGTCAGATCCTCAGCCAAATCTGCTATTTCTTTTAAGATTCCCTTTTGTTTTTCTTCAAGTTTATGTTTTATTTTTGTAAATTTTTGATTTAGTAACCTTTTTAATCCTGAATCTTCATTATTTTCAGCCAGATGTATTAATATATTAGAGACATTTCTTTCTGTAAAAGGCAATCTGTCTTTATACTTTTCAAGATTAGTAACTATATCTTTTCCTGTTGCTTCAGTCATATTTTTAACAAAATCCTCTATTTCCTTATTTATTGTCATTTTTCTTCCGCAGCAAGGACATGGAAGATTTTTTAATTCCTTAAATGCGAAATAATAACCAAAAGAAACAGGCTGTGAAGTATAAGGATATAAAAATACTTGTTTAAGAGCAGGACTTTGTTCTCTTTGTTCAAGAATCAATGAATTTTGAACAGAAGAATTAAAATTTAAAAAACTTCTGCTCATATTGCTTTTATCAGGAAAAGTATTCTGAGAGATAGTATTTATCATTGATTATTCCAGTAAATTATAATTTTACAAAAGCTCTCACTACAAAACGTAAATTTATATAAAAAATCTTATACCAGAGGTATAAGATTTTCATTATAATATTCAAATTATTATTAAAATTTAATAATAATTTACAAAATCTTTAGGATCTAAAAAGTTGTTTAAATCAGTAAAGGTGCAGATTTCTGCACCTTTACTGATTTAAATTAATATCTTTTTGCTATAAAGTCTCTTAAATCAAGCAACTTCCATGGTTTTCTGAGTTTTTAATATTTTTTGAATGGTTGATTCTAAAGTCTTATCAGGGAAAGGTTTTACAAGAAAATATTTTGCACCAAGCTGATGAGCCTCAATGATAATATTTTGCAGGGCGGCGGAAGTACACATTATTACATTTGCATATTTGTCATAGCTTATTAATTGTTCTAAAGTTCTAAGGCCGTTGTCATTAGGCAAATATATATCAAGTAAAACAATGTCAGGTTTTGTAGCGCTATATAATTCCAGTGCTTCCTGACTGTTTACTGCTTCACCGACAACTCTATGGCCATTCTTTTCAAGTCTGTATCTTAAGAAAAATCTTGCAATTGATGAACCGTCAACAATAATAACTTTAGCCATTATAAATCACCTTTTAAATATCTAATCCTCAAGTCATTACTTAGTTTTATATTTTTTAAGCAGGATTTATGGTTTATTAATTATCAAATTTTTACTGAATAAGCAGCTCTTTAGGATTTTTCCCTTTAATAAGGAAATATTCGATGTTTTTAACAGAGTTTTCATAATTAAACGGGATAGTTTTTTCCGTTGTTTGCATAACACCTTCCTCCTAAAGATTATTTCCTCATGTATAAAAGCAGCAAACTTATTTTTGTGAACAGTTTGTATATAAAATATTAAGAAACATTTACAATTATTTAGTGAAAAATTATTTATTTTATTCTGAAAGCTTTAATGTAAGGCACTTTGCAGAACCGCCTGCTTTCATAAATTCGTCAAGTTCAACTTCGTAAGAGTCAAACCCTTTATCTTTAAGAACTTTTTTTAGCCTGTCAGTTGTCTTGTTCATAATAACTGATTTGCCAATATTAACCGCATTACAACTAAAACTTAGTGCTTCTTCTTCATTTACAGCGATTCTTTTTTCTATCGGGAAATTATTCTCAATAACCTTATTTCCATATCCGTCAAAGGCTTCAGGATAATATAATAAATATCCGTCTGACAGTGGACAAAAACACGTATCAAGGTGATAAAATTTCCTATCAGACAGTTCAAGAGAGATAACCCTGATATTTAAGAAGTTTGCTATGTAATTATGAGAGGAAATATCGCTTCTTGGAATATATCCTGAATAAAGAGTTTCGCCAGAAAATAGTGCATCACCTGCACCTTCAAATGGCATTCCTTCCGGCAAAATTATGACATCAAAGCCCTGTTCAGCTAAAAAATCCGCATACAATTTTTCTTCAGGCTGTCTTTCCTTGTACATAAACCTGCTTATTACAGCTTTATTCTTATAAATTAAAGCAGCGTTAGCTGTGAAAACAATATCAGGCAAACCGGATTTGGGCTTCATTGTGACAACTTCAGCTCCCAGCTTTGTAATAATACTTTTTAATTCTTCCCATTTTTTTACGGCAATGTTGTTAGCGCAGGCTGTACCTTTTTTCATCCAGGGATTAATTTCATAATCAATGCTGAAATAATAGTCAGGCGGGCACATAAAGATTTTAACTGTCATAATTTGCTCTTTTCATAATATTCAAATATTAGATGCTTGTAATATCACTTGAAATAACAGAAGCACCTTCTTTTATAACTTTATCAAGTATAGTTTGCAGAGATTTCCGGTTATCTGCGATTATTAAAATTCTGGTTGAAGAAAAGGAATCTTTCTCTTTGCCAATTTTAATATTTTCTATTTTGCATTTTGCTCCATTATCAAGAATAATATCCAAAATTTTAGGCAAGGTAAAAGAATCTACAATATGTCCTCTCAGCTCAATGGAACACGAAATATTATTTACAACCGAAGCACCGTGTTTTTTAATTTTTTCAACAATTTCATCTAATATTTCAGCGCTTTTAGCAGTTATTCTGATTTTTGCTGAAGACAGATCATTTTTTTCTAATCCGATTTTAATATTTTCAACTTCACAATCAGCATTGTGACTTAAAATAACGTCCATTATTTTAGATAAAGTTAAGGAATCAAAAATATGTCCTTTAACTTCTACATTACAGTATGTATTCATAATAATATCCTCAAGTTCTCTACTTAAATATATACTTGCTAATCTAAAAAAATCAACAGCCTGTTTTTTGTCAGAGAATCTAAGCAAGCTTCAGAATTGCTAATAAATTCTTTTAAGTAATGTAAATTTTGATAGATTATATCTAAAGTTTAATGAAACAAATCCGATAAATATAATATGTAAATAAAGAGGATAACTATGTTTACAAGTGATAAATTCTCTAAAACTTTAGATGCAGCATTTAGTCTTTCGACTAAAGTTTCAGGTCAAACTTCAAACTTAAGAAGCAATTTCATTTGTCTTAATGAACTGACTAACAATAAGATCATGGAATTATCTAGTGAAATTAATCTTTTAGTATTTAATCAAAATATTAATTCCAACGTAAAAATATCTTTCACAGATAATTCAGATAAAATTGCACAGTTAGAATCCGAAATATCTACAGTAAATGTTAATTTTGAAAATCAATTAGGCTTATTTGAAGAAATTTCTTATGATATATTCCAATTGGCAAGTCTCTTTTATGAGACTGGAAAAGAAGTGTCTACTGGGCTTCCCGATAATGATGAATTGATAGATGATGTTAAAAATGTTATTAATGGTGACAAGAAGGATAATAAGATTAATTTACAACGATTAATTGAAAAACTTCTAAAAAACAATAAAACCGATTCGAATGAGCAAATAAATGATCTTGAATCCAGAAAAAAAGATTGCGAACTAAAAATAGACAAAATAAATAAAGAATATGCGTTTGAACTTAGTAAACAAAGTTCAAATCCTTTCAAAATTCAAAAATTGCAAAATAATTTGAACAATTGCATTTTACAATTGAAAGTATATGATCTGGAAATCAGCATAATAAAGAAGTTGGGTGAATTATCCGCAAATATTTCCAATACATCCGACTTGTTAGCATAGACTAAGAATGATATTCAGTTAAATCTAACAGCTAAGAAGATGCAAAATACCCTGCCATACTTTATTTTGATGGTTAAAAATATTTTTGCAAAGTTTTTACAGGGTATTAAAATTTGGACTGTGTCATAATTAAGTTGTAATGCTAATGGAGAAAAATTAATTATTAATGAATTATTAAAAAAATTTAAGCAGGCTCATTTTAAACTTTCAGGAATAAAATTAGAGAATGTTAAGACAATATTAGAGAAATATATTTCTGACGGATATACTATATTAGATTTAAATGTTTATCATAGAGCTAATCTTGCTTGTCGCTGTCAGGATGATAGGCATATTAAATTTAACATCAAAAAAGATGATGAAGAAAAAAGTATAGAAATCAGTATTGAAGAGATTTAATTTTACTTCATACAGGAATTTATAAAAGTTTTACTATTATTGAGTTTTGCAGGATACGCAATCGTGCATTAAATTTGCAATTTATAAATTATTTTAAATGGAACAATTTTGGAACAATTTGGCATTTTTAGACAAAAAAATAGTTCCGGCAAATTGCCAAAACCCTTGTTAAAAAAAAATACCCTGGAACAGATTCGAACTGTTGACCCTTCGCTTAGAAGGCGAATGCTCTATCCAACTGAGCTACCAGGGCTCTTTAATATACTTTTAACACAGATAGTTTTTAAAATAAAGAGAGAATTTTTAAAACTTATCTTTTTTAACACTTGTTCTCTTAAAATACTTTCATTTATCATTCTGAGCGAAGCGAAGAATCTGCGTTAAAAATCTACGAAGATCCTTCGGGCTAAAGCTCTCAAGGATGACCTCAAAAAATATTTAAATAATTTTCTTTATTGAGCTTAATATTGTTTTAATTTTTTTGTCTTGAAAGCTTGATTTCAATTGTACTCAACAGACTGGAGATCTCACTGTAATTTTCTTCAAAATTCGTAATATATTCGATACGTTCAGCGTTTAAAATTCCCTTAACAAAGCTTATTTTGTATTTATCAAAAAAATGGAACCCAGCTATTCTTTTTCCGTTTAAATTTGGCATATCCCATTTCTCGATTATGATTTTGTAACCCGAAAACAAGCAGTCTTTTATCACAATACCCCTTAAGAGTGCTTTTTTGTCTCTTGACCATATAATTTTTTCTTCTTTAGTCAAAATATCCAGATTTTTTATAATCCTTCCAATTAGAGCAGGCAAAAGATTACCGGATTCCTGTTTGAAAGTTTTTGAATTCATCCTGTTTAAACTGTTTTCAATTTTTGTTTTTGACTTCTGGATAAAGTTTTCGAGATCACCGTTTTTAAAATAATCCATAAATTAATTTATACTCAACTTTAATTGGTTTTCGGCTTTTTGAGTAAACAATACCTGTTGTAATTCGAAGTTTATCCGAAAACACATAATAACTTTAATTTATAACAGGTATAAATTATCTCCATCATAAACAATCAGCATATTATATGGAAAACACCTTTTATTGGTATTAACCATACGAATAAATTGATTGTTGATTTTTAAGCTTACAAACAGAAATAAATCTTATTAAATCTGCTTAAGATAAGTTGAGTCCTGAATTAAGAAAGTTGTGTTAGCTCTGGTTAAAAATGTTTTGTGAAATATTAGTCTGCGATTTGAAAAAGTTCTCCAGTCCTAAATAAATCGAATTAGCGGCTTTTTTCTGAAAATCCTGATTAGTTAAAAGCATATATTCTTCAGGGTTGATCATAAATCCAACTTCAACAAGAACAGACAGAGGCTTTGTTGGTCTTGTCAGTGCCAGACTATCCCAGAAAACTCCGTAATTATTCATACATAAATTATTAACAAGAGAATTTTGAATACTTCTGGCCAGTGGTAACGCCTGAGAATTGTAATAATAAGTGCTCGACCCACGATCTTTGTAAGGGTCAGCTCCGTCAGGAAGCGAATTATTATGTATGCTTAAAAGTACATGTGCATTTTTATAGTTTGCTTTTTCAACTCTTTGGGATAAATCAGGATTAAAATCGTCCGTACTTCTTGTCATAATTACTGTAGCACCTCTATTTTCGAGAATTTCCTTTAAATTGTTTGCGATAGAAAGATTTATTGTTTTTTCAGGAATTCTTGTCGGGCCGACTGCACCGGGTTCTTTATCTCCATGTCCTGGATCAATGGCGATTATTTTGTCTTTTAAAGGATTATTACTTTCTATTACAGGAGGTTTTCTAAGTTTCAATACAAAAACATTATCTTCATAATAGTAATCATAGCCCCAGAGCTGTTTTGATGATGGAATTATAAAAAGTTGAACGGTATTTTTATAAGGCTGATCCCACTTAATCTCTTTTATAAAATTGTCATTTTGATCGTATTTAAAAAGATCCAATGCGGCAATAGATCCGTATAATGTCAAAATCATTTTTGGACCGGGTAATTCCTCAATTAAAAATGGTAATTTATCTGATAGAGGTATTTTAATCAATACTTCATCTGGCTTTGATTCAATATTAATAGATGTTATACAGCTTTTTGGGGCTAGAGTTCCTTCTGGCAATAGTTTAATATCACTTGATGATATCCAGCCTTCCATTGCATCTCCCATTTCGAATCGGTAATCATCACCAATTTTGCCGGTGATATTTATTCTTGTTCCTTGTAAAAGAGGAGTTAGCCGACTTTTATTAGGTGCCGTTCTTACTGTTGTATTGTCTTTTCTTATTTCTGCAACTATAGGGGCAGTTAAATTATCAAATGTTGTAACTTTAGCATTTGTTATTTTTATGAGACTGACCTTCTTTGAAGATAATTTAATAAATATTGGGAGATTCTTAAAATTATCGCAGTCATGAATAATATATGACCCTGTGTAAGTTCCTTTAACAGGTTCTTCTGATGTTTTAAATATTTTACCAAAGATGGATTCGGTTTTTGTATATTCGGCAGGGATCTCGGTCATGGGGATATCTTTAATATTTCCTATTGAAAAAGATGCTTTATTGCCGGTTGTGCCTTTAAATTTAACACATATTTCATCGTAAGGTTTAAGTAGAAGATTGTTATCAGGTTTAATGCTTGATATATCTATATCTAGTTTGGATCCTGAAATAGTTTTTTCGAATTTAGGGACGTTTAAGGTATAAAGTAGTTTTTTTTCTCTGTCATTCAGAGTTGATTTTAATTCAATTTTATTTTCACCTCTTTTAAGCTTTACGACCTGAGTGAAACCTCCGTTTGGAAAAACCTTAACATTTTCTCCGTTAATTTTTAATGACGCTTTTGGATCCGTATTGCCCACAAAGAATGTCGAAGGGGCATTAATTGTCATATTATTTTTAGGATATACAATATCAAGTATAATTTCTTCTTGTCCTTGTGCTGAAAGGAATGTGACAAATATTAAGCTCAATAATACAATGTTTATAAGTCTCATAGCTTTTTCCTTTTTCAGATCAAAATTTAAACTTGAATATTTTTTAGAATCATTTAATATATTGCTAATGCTAAATTATGATAATAACTTTTTAAATATATATATATAAATACATTGATAATAGTTTACATTATTTAACGACTCAGGTTAAGGACTTTTTGTTTTTAATTTGGGAGTGATCAATTATGGAGGTTGGTTTGTTAAATATCTGTTGTTTAAATGACGTGGAAGACGTCAGTCTGCCTGAGCAAATTAGTGTAGAGGAAAAAATCTCATTAGCAATTGACAAATTTGTCAAAATTACAGACAAAGACCAGAATGATTCTCAGGTTCCAGATTTTAGAGATGAGTTAAGAGATATTTTTTCAGAATATCTCAATACTGAAAGTATTCAGGTTTGTGATATTGATTCTCTGGATAGTCTTGCCAAAATTGCATTTTTCCGGTTAGTAAAAGCAAGCAGAGACTATTTTTATGAGAAAAACAAGAATTCTAGTCATGAAAATGTAGAGAATCTCAAGAAAAAAGCCAATAAATTCAAAAGAGATTACGAGCTTATTATGATTAGCAGCTAATCCCAGCTGTACCATATCTGTTTTGTATGTAAAAAAATAGAGATTACTTTTTCATAGATAAAAATAATTTCTATTTTGTGCTGTAACTTTAATATATTAGTAAATAAAGAGTACTTATACACCGAATATCTTTAAGGGTGCATAAATTTATCCTGCTGTATCATATTCACATGTTAAGAAACTTGACATAATAAATCATTCTTAAATTGAATTTAAGCGCTTTTTAATATATCCTCATGTTTTAATACAAACTATAAAACTCAATAAATAAGAAGAGTGTGAATTTATGAACGATATTTCGACCTTGGAACAAGGATTAATAGATTTAAGCGGAGCTACAACTCCAGCAAATATGTTGCTTGATCTTAGCAATATTCTTGAAAATAATGAATCTAAAAATAGCAAGGTAAAACTTGTATTGGGAAATGTCTCACTTACTCCGGCTCATATTTGTGCGTTGAAATCAATACTTCAAGGTGCTGAAGTTGAAATAGAACTTATTTACACAAATTCTGTACATACTCAGCTTGCTGCACTCGGGTCAGGACTGGCAGTTTCCGAACAAATATTCAGTGAAGAGCCTAAAAATATTATTGAAGAAGTAAAAACTGAAGAAGAATATTCAACTGAACAGGCACTTGAAGAAGTATTCAAGTCAGAAACTGTTGATATTCAAACAGCAACCGAGTCTAAATTTGAGACTTTATATATTAAACAAACTTTAAGGTCAGGACAAACCATCAATTTTGGTGGAAATGTTGTGATTATTGGAGATTGCCACCCGGGTTCTGAAATTGTGGTATCCGGTGACATTTCGGTATGGGGAGTTCTTGGTGGAATTGCTCATGCGGGTGCTAAAGGTGATTACAATGCTTGCATCAGAGCATTAAAGATCAATGCAATTCAGCTCAGGATAGCGGATTTATTTGCAAGAAAGCCTGACAAACTTGAAGTTGAAAAAAATGAAAAAACCAATACTTTTATGCCTGAAGAAGCTAAAATTTCGAATGGTGAGATTATTATTTATCCCTTTAATGGCTAACAACAAGGAGGAATCACTGGTATGACTGGACGTGTTATAGTAGTAACATCTGGCAAGGGAGGAGTTGGAAAGACCACTTCTACCGCAAATATTGGCACTGCTCTTGCTAAAAATGGTGCAAAGGTTGCACTTATTGATACAGATATAGGTCTGAGAAATTTAGATCTTTTAATGGGACTTGAAAATAGAATTGTATATACAATTATTGACGTTATTGAAGAGAGATGCAAGTTAAATCAGGCTCTGGTTAAAGATAAGAAAAATCCTAATCTGGTGCTTCTTGCAGCTGCTCAAACAAGAGATAAAACTGCTCTTTCAGCAGAACAAATGGTTGATATTTGTAATCGGCTGAAAGAAGATTTTGATTTTGTTCTTGTAGACAGTCCGGCAGGAATTGAACAGGGATTTCAGAATGCAATAGCAGGAGCAAATGAAGCTATTATTATTACTACTCCTGAAATGTCAGCAGTTAGAGATGCTGACAGAATCATTGGTCTTCTGGAAGCTAAAGAAGAAATCATTAGTTATAAACTGGTTCTTAATAGGGTTCGTCCAACTATGATCCAGACAAATGATATGATGAGTCCCGATGATGTGCTTGATATTCTATCTGTTAAGCTGTTAGGGCTTATTCCTGAAGATGAAAACATTATTATAAGTACCAACAAGGGTGAACCAATAGTAAATATGGATAATTCAAAAGCTGGTATTGCGTATAATAATGTTGCAAAAAGAATTCAAGGTGAAGATATACCTTTTATGAGCTTTGAACCACCTCCAACCTGGCTTGATAAAGTTAAGAGCTTCTTCTTAGCTACAGCGGCTAATTAGGGGGGAGTGAAAATGAAATTAATTAACGAAAAAATAAACGAAAAAATCAATGTAAAATTCAATGAATTGATTGGTGAAATTGTTTCAAGATGCAATAAAGTACTGGCTAGCAGTAATATTACAGTTAAAAAATCAACTGCTAACAGTAAAAATGATGCATGTAACAGACTAAAGCTTGTTCTTATGCATGACAGAAGCAAGTTAGATCCAGGAACAATGGAAAGAATGAGAGATGAGCTTATGGATGTTATTTCACGCTATGTTGAAATAGATAAAGAAGCTCTTGATCTCAATCTCGAAAGTGAAGCCAACACAATTGCATTAATTGCAAATATTCCAATTTTAAGAAGCAAATAAGAATACTTTATGATGGAAAAAAAAGAGAAGCTTTAAGCTTCTCTTTTTTATTCAGCTGTAATGTTAAGCTTAATCCTGTTATCTTTTATTGCCAGCATTATTTTTTGTATTGTTTCATCGTTTTGTGCATTACGATTTACTGCGATTAAAGAATTTACAACTCTGTTAGCTTCAATTCTTTGATTATTCTGTAGATATAAGAGAGCAAGATTTGTTGATAAAGCGATATTTCCAGGGTCGCCTGTAACCAGAGAGGAGTATTCTCTTATTGCGCCATTACTGTTGTCTGTTTTAATGTAAGCAAGAGCAAGTCTTTCTCTTGCAGGATTATATCTGGAATCTATTTCAAGGGCTCTTATAAAACAGGGAATGGCTTTGTTGTAATTTTTGATATTATTATATGCATCTCCAAGTTTAACCCAGCCATATGGATTGTCAGACACTGTATTAACATAGTCTATTGCTTCCTGAAGTTCTTTGTTTAATCTTGAATCAACATTTCCGAGTATCATTTTATTTTTATCGTATTTTTTAAAACTTTGGGAAGAATTGGAACCATTAGAAATATCTGCATCAAGATTATAAAGATATCTAATTGTACTTATATCTCTTAAAGATAAATCTCTGGAATCAGATATATTATCATCAAGAGAAACAGGATACATTATATCGTTATTATCGTAGCTATGTCCCATTAAACCAAGTACATGTCCTGCTTCATGAAGAGCTACAGCATACATCTCATGCTCGGAAAGAGGGGATGTATTGGGAGCTAAACAAGCAAAATCTATACTTACAGATTTAAGCAGGTTTTTGTTAAATACATGTTTAGTTACTCCTTGTGATGAACCATTACGAGTAGTGTTATCGTTATTATCATCTATTTTTGGTACAAAAGATATTGTAATATCTGCTTGTGCAGGATCATTTATAATAATATATCTTAATTTGCCGCTTAAATATTTTATCCATCTGTCAAAAGCCTTTGTAACAGAAGAAATATAATAAGGTTTAAAGTCCTGAACATTTGATGAGTCATTGAAATATATTTTTAATGGAAGTTTTTCCAGGTTCCAGTGGACTATCTTTCCGCTATAGGTAACGTTATTTATGTAATTGTCTCCTAATCCTGAAAAAGAAGAATTAACCGAATTAGTAAAATCAGATTCTTCCTTTGTAATAGAACTTTGGGTTTTCCTTATACCTTCAAACGCCTGTTTTGCCAGATCTGATAAAGGGTCAAGTTTAATGGTTTTTTCGTATTCTTTTAGGGAGTTATCAAAATCAGAAAGGAAAAACAAGGATTCTGCAAGATAATAATGGTATTCGGGATTCTTAGAATCTTTTTCAACAGCGAATTTGAAGCTTGCAGCTGCTTTTTTATAATCTTGGTGTTCAATATCTGTTTTGCCTGCAGCAAAATAGTAGCATCCAATCAAATAATTGGACAAAAAAGCAATTATTAGCAGTATCAAGATTGATAAAAAAATATAAAGCTTGTTTCTCATAAAATTTATTATATAAGATGATTCCATATTTGTGGAACTATCTTTAATTTACAGGGATCATGCAATAGAACTAAAATCTAATAAAAATTGTAGCTTTAAAACAGTTTATTAGAGTCAGTAATGAGCGGTAAATACAGCAAATTTTTTGTTCACCCCTTGAGGGGTGAACTCTGACGGAGAATTATTTCTTAAATATCAGTCATTATTTCAGAGTGAATTAAAAAAATTTGTTGTCCAATCTTGAAGTTTTCAATATGAAACTTTTTAAATTTTTATTTCTTATATACCTTATTTTGCAATGGTTTTACGTATTTGCTGCAAGATCTCTGTAATTTATACGATGCTGCATTTATTAACTGAACAATTGCCAGCTTTAGAGTTTTTTTTAACCTTAGCTTTATGTATTTTTTCTTTATGTGCAGTTTTCTTGTTGTTTTGACTAATAAGAATATCAGAATAAATACTTCCTGAGACAAGAAACAGACAAACACACATATTGCATAACATTGCTGTTAAAATTAATAATTTCATAATATGCCCTTTTCATTCTCTATTCAAACACGTCTCCATATCTGGCGGAAGAGTTTTTTAAAAACGCTTTCCGATAATCATATTAAAACTATTAGTTTAAATATTCATTCTGCGAAAGTTCTTAAATTTTTTAATAGAGTAAGAAATAATACTTACGTATTATTTCTTACTCTATTATCATCGGGTTATAAGAAGTAGACTCCAAAAATTTTATCGCCGCCGGAATGAGCTTTTTAAAACAAAAACTCTTGGAATGAGTTACGTAAAACTTCCGGTAAAAGCTGACCGTTTTCACTTCAGTTTTACTTCACTCCCACTTCGTAATCGTTTTCGTTTTAAACGCTCCCGCTTCGCGTCGCCGACGGAATTTTTTTGCTGTCCTTTATATAAAAAAATAAATAAAACATAAAAAAATATATCCCTGAAATAGGGATATATTTTTTATTATAATACTATCTTATAATGTGGATTGTGCCGGTTCTACGTTTGGTCTTCCTAGAACTCTGACCAATTCAAGAACGGTTGCTTTCATCTGGCATTTTTGCGGACTTTCTTTAAAGAAATTATGGTAAAAACATCCTGAGCAGACGCAGCCTCTTTTATAACAATCAACAGCTGTAGTAGTCCATCTTCTAACAGACGTAGCTCTTCCAAGATCTCTATTTTTCAGCACTTAACTCACTCCTCCAAACACTACTCCCCAACTCTGACGAAATTCTCTCTCTAATATGTGGTAAATAATTAGATAACTAGATAGTAATTAAATTATATTTGCAAAGAACTAAAACTCAACAATTAACTGAACAATTATTACAATACTCAACATTTGCCTGAATAGAGCATGCTGTCTATCATCCCATGAATTAGATCCTATAAACTCATGGGGCATGAATGTTTAGACATGATTTAATCCACGTAATCATGTCGTAGCATGTTATTGAGCATGATCAATATTTGCTTAAAATCTTAAAATTTATTTACGTTTTGAGAAAAAAATGTGTAATTATTATTTTTATATTTTTTATAATAGGAAACATTAAGTATTAAAATAAGGTTATATCTCAATATTTGAGACAAAAAGAGCCATTCTATACATAATTGATAATTTTTAGAATGGCTCTTGAAAAAATATTTATTCAATTTTAAAGAGGATTTATGACAAGTCCGCTGAGAAGTTTTGGATAAAAATAAGTCGTTTTCTGAGGCATTCTGTAGCCCTGTTTTGACACTTCTTTAATATCCTGAATCTTTGGATAAGCAACCAAAAATACAAGCTCCGCAGAATTGGAGTCAACAGCTTCAAAAGCTTCTTCTTCTTTTTTAATGTATTTAACACCGTTTTGACTCATTTGATCTTCTTCCGAAATGCCGAGAAAATCCAAAATAATTACTTTATGAAGTATGGTCAGATCAAGTTTTCTAAGTACTTCGGGGACATTTTTTCCTTCAAGAATTTTATTTATGGCATCTGTTTTACTTAATTTAAATAAGAAATATTTTTTTAAGTTCTTCTGGTACATGCCAAGAGCTATAGTTGATTTGGAGGCTTCTTCAAGTTCTTCTAAAAATTTCTGCCTTGTTTGAATTTTATTTTTATCTTCAAAGGAATACTCAGAAACATCAAAGAAGTTTTTAAGATCAGCCATAAGTTTAGCAGTATTTACCGGCTTTGTAATAATCCTGTGGGTTGGATAAACTTTGAGGCCTTCGTCGTCAATATTCGTAAAATAGCACATGATCCAGTTAAAAGGATCATTCTCGTTATAATCAGGATTTAATGAACGCATATAATCTCTGTATGCAAGTGATGTTTCATACCTGTGATGTCCGTCTGCTATCAGAAGAGTTTTGTTTGCCATAATTTCAGCAATTTTGTCTAATGTTTCTGCATCATCAATAATGTAAACAAGGTTTTGGACTCCAGCTTTATCCGTAACATCGATAAAAGGTTTTTCGGGCAGGTTTATTAACTTATCTATGCTGTGTTCAGGATCTGAATATGCCATGAAAATCTGACTGAAATTAGCTTTACAAGCTTTCATGAGTTTTAGCCTATCTTCTTTAGGTCCGCCCATTGTGTATTCATGCGGAAGAATATTGCCTTTGGAAAATTCTTCAAGAAAATTTCTTGCAATAAATCCTTTTCTTGAAACATATTTTTTATCTGAAGTATAATAATTTTGTATATAGTAATAAATACAGGGTTTTTCTGCTTTTATCAGAATATCTTCTTTAAGCCAGTTGCTAAAGTCCTCAGCAGCCCTTGTATATCTATTGTCCTTATCAGTATCTTGAGGGGTTATTTTGCCTAAAATTAATCTTACAATGTTATATGGTGAAATATTATATAGCTCTTCCTGTTCAGAATTGGATATAACATCGTAGGGTGGAGCTGTAACTTTGTCCATCGCAACTTTTGGTGTGTTATAGGTAATGCCCTGCATGGGGGATATTTTAACCATTACTCCTCCTGTTTATTGAAATATTTTCTACATTTGTTATATAACATTAAAATGTTGTTTAATAAACTATGTATGTTCAGTTAATTTTGTGAACCACGTAATATACTAAAGGAGAGGAACTTTGGTAAAAAAAGCAATGATTATGGCAGCGGGAGTGGGAACCAGATTGGATCCATTAACCCAAAAAGTACCAAAACCATTAGTTCCGGTTGCCAATAGACCTATTATGGATTTAATACTCAGACATATCAAAAAATTTGGCATAACTGATGTAATAGCAAATACACATTATCTTGGGGACTCGATACATGATTACTTTGATCAGGCAAATGATCTAGGTATAGAGCTTAATTACATGTATGAAGATAAACTTTCCGGCACAGCCGGTGGAGTTAAGAAATGTGAATGGTTTTTTGATCCCGGAGAAACATTTGTTGTAGTAAGCGGCGATGCATTAACAGACGTTGATCTTGATAAACTGATAAAAAAGCATAAATCTTCAGGCGCTATTGCAACAATGGCGTTAAAAAGAATACCTCTTTCTGATGTAAGCCATTTTGGAGTAGTTATTATTGACGATAATTCCAGAGTTGTTGAGTTTCAGGAAAAACCAAAAATTTCTGAAGCTAAAAGTAACTTCGTAAATACAGGTATTTATATTTTTGAAACGGAAATATTTGAATATATTCCGGAAAATCAGTTTTATGATTTTGCCAAAAACGTATTTCCTGCAATTATGGCAAGTGATAAATTTCTAAGCGCATATGTTATTGATGAATATTGGAGCGATATTGGTACTATAGGCCAGTATAGAATGTCAATGTGTGACATTCTGGATGGAAAAGTCCATATGGACTTGATTTATAAACAAATCAGTAACGGATGGTACTCTGATGATGCTGATATTAACTCAAAAGCAGTCAATAACGGCAAGGTTGTTGTTGGAAAAGGTTCTGTTATTGAAGGAAAAACCAGCTTTTTCGGATATTCATCTATAGGTAGCAATTGTACAATTAAAGAAGGTGCTCAGATCAGAAATTCGATTATTTGGGATAATGTGATTATAGAGAATGATGTTAAGCTTGATGGCTGTATAATTGCAAGTAATTCAATAATTGGTAAAAAAAGCATATTATCGCCAGGTTGTATTATTCCTGATAGTTGCACAATTGGCTCAAATCAAATACTTGCGGATGATTTAAAACTTAATGCAGGGATAACTTACAGTTCAGAAGCACTCTCAGCATAATTATGCGGCAGGATGGGCAGTCTTGTCCGTCGATATTTAATATTAATTATGTCCAAGTGCCAGGATTGCTTCTGAAGAAGTCAGGTAGTCATATTCTTCTTCAGTTAAAATTTCTTGTTCAACTACATAATTTTTGACAGGCTGAGGTGTTTTTTCGAGTGCTTTTGCTATTTCTGCCGCCTTAATATAGCCTATTTTTGGAACGAGAGCAGTAATAGTTGCATAACTGCACATTACGTGTTTTTGAATATTTTCTTTGTTTGCAACAATACCGTCAATACATCTTTTTCTGAATATTTTATTTGCATTAACAAGCAATTCAAGTGACTCCAGGAATGAAAACGAAATAAGAGGAACATTCTGGTTTAATTCAAGTTGTCCCCCTGCAGCGCATTGACTAATAATTACGTCATTTCCAAAAACTTTCATTCCAACCTGAGCAACGACTTCAGGAATAACAGGATTGACTTTCCCCGGCATTATAGATGATCCGCACTGGACAGGAGGAAGCGAGATTTCAGCAAACCCGGCAAGAGGTCCTGAATTCATTAATCTTAAATCATTTGAAATCTTTATAAGATTCGTGGCATGGGCTTTTAATATACCGCTAACTTCAGTAAAAACGTCAAGGTTCTGGGTGTTTTCCAGCATGTTTTCAGCTCGTGCAAGTCCTATGCCTGTTAAATTTCTGAGATTTTCTATTGCTGCAAAAATAAATTTCCTTGGAGCGCATAATCCGGTTCCAACAGCAGTGCCGCCCAAATTAACAACCCGTAGGCGTTCTTCGCATTTATAAATTCTCCATCTGTCTCTTGAGATAGCCTCTGCATAAGCAGAAAATTCCTTGCCGAGAGTAATCAGAACGGCGTCCATAAGCTGAGTTCTTCCGACTTTTACTATGTCAGCAAATTCTTTTTCTTTATTCTGAAAGCTTTCCTGGAGAGCTATGACCTGCTTTTCAAGTTTTCTTAAAAGGAAAATAGAGGCTATTTTAAGTGCTGTAGGATAAGTATCATTTGTTGACTGGTACAGGTTTATATCTTCAATAGGGTCGACAAAGCTGTATTCACCTTTGTTTTTACCCAAAATTTCAAGTGCTCTGTTAGCAATAACTTCATTAATATTGAGATTTAACGAAGTTCCTGCTCCTCCCTGAATGGGGTCAACAATTATATGATCAGCAAGGTTTCCGTCTACAAGATCCTGACATGCCTGAATAATAGCATTAGCTTTATCTTCAGGCCATACTTTAAGGTCTTTTGAAGTAATAGCACATGCAAGCTTGACAATTCCAAAAGCCTTTATTAATTCGGGATGTATTTTATAACCGGACAAGGGGAAGTTTTCGGAGGCTCTATAGGTATGTATTCCCCAATACGCTTCTTCAGGTATATTAACTTTGCCTAAAAAATCCGATTCTTCTCTAAATTTCATTTTTTATCCTGCTTTGATTCATCATAAATCTGTTTTGCAAGGGGGAAAGGTTCAAGGGCTCTTTCAAAGATTCCGAGTGAGTATGCAATTGCAAGACCATAATTTGTTATCGGCACACCTGCTTCTTTTGATTTCATTATTCTCGATAGAATTTCTCTTCTGTTTGTCATGCAGGCTCCGCAATGGATAATAAGTTTGTAATCTGAAATATTTTCAGGGAAATCGTGTCCTGCATAATGCTCAAATTCAAGTTTGCCGCCTACATACTGAGTCAGCCATCTTGGAATTTTAACTCTTCCTATATCATCTCCAATGGCATGATGAGTGCAGGATTCACATACCAAAATTTTATCGCCGGGTTTTAAGGATTCGATTGCTGTTGCTCCACGGACAAATTCACCAAGTTCTCCTTTAAATCTTGCAAAGAGTATAGAAAAGGATGTTAATTTAACATCTCTCGGGACATCGGCTGAAACCTTTAAAAAAGCCTGAGAATCAGTAATAACAAGATAAGGAGGTTTGTTTAACATTGAAAGAGCATCTTTTAATTCTCTTTCTTTTACTACTAATGAGATGGAATCGTTGTCCAGAAGATCTCTGATAGTCTGTATCTGAGGCAGAATCAGTCTTCCTTTTGGAGCTTCAAGATCTATCGGAACAACAAGAATAGCCATTTCTCCGGGAGGAACAAGGTCGGATACAATAGATGGAGTATTTAAAAACTCATCAGGAGATAATTTTATTATTTCTTTCTTTAAATCATTAATGCCTTCGCCGTTCTTAGCTGATGTAATTATTGGATTTAATTTCAAATCCTTTATTTCCCTGATATTTTCATCATTTATTATTCCAAGATCTGATTTATTAAACACCGGAATAACAGGAATATCTCTTTTGGTGAATTCTTCATAAAGTTCTTTTTCAAACCTGCTCCAGTTGGATTCCTCTGATACAATGATTGCAAGGTCGATCCGGTCAAGAGTTTTCATTGTTTTTTGAACTCTCATTTCGCCCAGTTTACCTTCATCATCAATGCCGGCAGTATCAACGAATAATACGGGACCTACAGGAAGTAATTCCATTGCTTTTTCAACAGGATCTGTTGTAGTACCAGCTACATCTGAAACTATAGAGATATTCTGGCTGGTTAAGGAGTTTAATATGAATGATTTTCCAACATTTCTTTTGCCAAAAATTCCTATATGCAGTCGCATTCCTCTTGGTGTATTTTGCATTATTCACTCTCCGATAAATTTTATTTAATTCATTTTAGAACAAAAATCAGAAAATATTTAAGAGGTTACGAAAAAAATAGTTTTAATTCTGTAAAGAAAATGCTGTATCTTATTTATATAATTAGGAAAAAATGTTACTATCATGTGAAGCGAAGGGATCATATAAATTCAAATACTTTATAGAAGGAGGCGGGAATGGCTGTTAATAATACTATATATATAGTTGATGTTACCAACAGGGATGGTGTTCAAACTTCAAGATTGGGTCTTGCTAAGCTTCAAAAAACAATGATCAATATTTTACTTGATGAAATGGGAATTACTCAGTCAGAGTTTGGGTTTCCAAATACACGTCATGAGATGAATTATCTTAATGCTAATTTAGAGCTTGTTGATAGAGGAGTAATCACTAAAACAAGATTAAGTGGCTGGATGAGAGCTTTGGCGAATGATGTTTACCAGTCATTCCAAAATATCCCAAGATTAACAAATGTAAATTTGTCAATTTCTACATCCGATCAAATGATTCAGGGTAAATTTAGCGGTAAGAAAAATAGAGATGACATTATTCGGCAGGCAACAGATGCAATAGATGCTGCTATTACCTGTGGTGCTCAGTCTATAGGGATTAATGCTGAAGATGCATCCAGGACAGATGAAGAGTTTCTTATTAAGTTTGCAAAAGCGGCAAAAGATCATGGAGTACATAGAATTAGATATTGCGATACACTTGGCTGTGATGATCCTGATACAACGTATAAAAGAATTTATAATCTTGCTTCTGCTGTTGCTATACCTATTGAACTGCATTGTCATAATGATCTGGGAGTTGCTGTTGCTAATTCGATAATGGGTGCAAAAGCTGCAATAGATGCAGGTGTTGATGCTTACATAAATACGGCTATTAATGGAATGGGAGAAAGAGCAGGAAATGCTGATCTTGTTTCCTGTTTATTGGCTATTTTAAAATCAAGCGGATTTAGAGACAAATATATTCTTGACCCTAATATCGATTTAAGTAAAGCCTGGAAGCTTGCTAAATATACATCTTATGCTTTTGGAGTTCCACTTCCAATAAATCAGCCTGCTGTTGGAGATAATGCTTTTGCGCATGAATCAGGTATCCATGCTGATGGCGCTTTAAAAGACAGAAGAAATTATGAATTGTATGATTTTGAAGAACTAGGCAGGGGAGAACCGGAAATGGTTGAAACCGGCAGAATGATCACAACAGGTGAATATGGCGGTATTAAGGGATTCAGGAATGTTTATCAAAAACTGGAACTTGAGTTCCATGATGAAGATGAAGCAAGAAATATTCTTGAGCTTGCAAGGTATGCAAACGTTCACACTCAGAAGCCTTTAATGGATAATGAACTTAAATTTATTTATGATAACCCTGATATTGCTGCCAAAATTATGACAGTAACTCCTTATTACATGCCGACAGGAGAGCTTAAGAAACGAATAGACAGAGAAAGAACAAAAATAAATAAAACGTTGATTTCATAGGTTATACTAGAAAGAGTTGTAAAAAGCTTCCAGCGCCAGCTGATCGCTGCCGCTTCAGCTTTTCTTCACTCCCGCTACCGCTTATCGTTTAACAACCGTTGTATAAAATTCCAAATTTATTTTGGTAGTGGTATATAATAAAAATAAAAGAGGTTTATATGGGAAAGACAATAGCTGAAAAGATTATTAGCGAACATTGTGGAAAAGATGTTATCGCAAGAGAATTCGTTGTTGCTAAAGTTGATGTAACAATGGTTCAGGATGGGACGGGTCCATTAACAATAGAAGAAATAAGGAAAATCAATCTTGAACAGGCTATAAATCCAGAAAGAACAATTCTTTTTATAGATCATGCTTCTCCAAGTCCAAGAAAAGAATTATCAAATTCGCATAAAGTTTTAAGGGAATTTGCTAAAAAGACAGGTGCGGTTCTTTCTGATGTAGGAGAGGGTGTTTGTCATCAAAGACTGGTTGAAGATTATGTCAATCCCGGAGAAATAGTTATTGGTGCAGACTCTCATACATGTACTTCAGGCGCATTAGGTGCTTTTGCAACTGGTATGGGTTCTACTGATGTTGGTATTGCTATAGCATTAGGTAAAACATGGCTAAAGGTTCCTGAAACTATCAAAATAGATGTCATCGGCAGATTTCAAGACGGTGTTTATCCAAAAGATTTAATTTTGCATCTTGCAGGAATGATAGGAGCAGATGGCGCTACTTATAAAGCTCTGGAATTTTCAGGCGAAATTATTGATAAAATGTCTATGTCAGACAGATTTACTCTTTCTAATATGGCAGTTGAACTGGGCGCAAAAGCCGGATTAATCGCATCAGATGAAACGACAAGAAAATATTTGACGTCAAGACACAGAGGCGATAAATATAGAGAAATTATAGCTGATGAAGATGCAATTTATTCAGAGATAATTGAGATTGATGCTTCTAAAATTTTGCCTACGGTATCATGTCCACATACTGTGGATAATACGATAACTGTGGATAAAATTGGAAATGTAAAACTTGATCAGGTATTTATAGGAACCTGTACAAATGGAAGAATTGAAGATTTAAGAATAGCTGCAGACATTTTAAAGGATAAAAAGAAGCATCCTGATGTCAGATTACTTGTTGTTCCTGCTTCCAGAGAAATATACTCTCAGGCGTTAAAAGAAGGAATAATTAAAATACTTGTAGATGCGGGTGCAAATATTTTAGCTCCTGGCTGCGGACCTTGTGTTGGAATCCATGCAGGTATTTTAGGAGATGATGAAGTTTGCCTTGCTACTCAGAATAGAAACTTCCAGGGTAGAATGGGTAATCCAAAGGGTTATATTTATCTTGGATCGCCTGCTATGGCTGCATATAGTTCAATAACAGGATATATTTCAGACCCAAGAGAAATTTATGCTCTGAATGCTACTCAGCGGGTATATCCGTTTGAGAAATATCTGAATTAAAGGAGTATTAAAATGATAAAAAAAGGTAAGGCCTGGAAATTTGGAAATAATATAAGCACAGATCATATCGCGCCAGGAAGATTGTTTCATTTAAGGTCAAATTTGCCGGAACTGGCAAAACATGTCCTTGAAGATGCAGATCCTGATTTTGCAAGTAATATGGCAAAAGGAGATTTTGTTGTAGCAGGCAAAAACTTTGGGCTTGGTTCTTCAAGAGAACACGCTCCCCAGATTATAAAGCTGGCTGGTGTTAATGGAGTGCTGGCTAAATCTTTTGCAAGGATTTTCTTTAGAAATGCGATTAATATCGGTTTATTGCTTGTAGAATGTAATACTGACCTTATAGGACAGGGAGATGAGCTTGAAATTGATATTGAAAACGGTATTGTTAAGAATTTAACTCAAAATATTGACATCAAAATTACTCCACTTCCTGAAGTTATGATAAAAATTCTGAATGAAGGCGGACTAGCAAAGCATATTGAAAGACATGGCGATTTTCAGCTAGTATAGACGATTATTGTTTAAGCAATAATATTTAATTCGCCTTTAACTTTAAAAGAGGAATCATTTCTATAAGGGTCATGAACAACTTCACCAATTTCAAGCAGATCCAGTTTATGGATATTATGATCGCCTATGTATCTGTCATTATCAAGTACAAGATAATCTTTTCCAAGCTTATAGATAATATCACCTGCCTGAATAGCTTCCCCCGGTTTTGTTGTTGGGTTTTTTGTCTCTAAATTTAGAAGATTAATATCTTTTGAGGTTGGAGTTGTGATTTGTACTTGTCCCTGAAAATTTAATCTTGTCAGCATTTTCTACACCTCTCTTTATGTTATTCTTATTTTATAATATAGAAATATGCAATTTGAAATGTTTTGATATTATATTGTAAACTTTATTTATATTAGATTTATTATTTGAAATAAAATGGAAATACAAAATGCATAATATAACTTTAATACCCGGAGACGGCATAGGTCCGGAGATTACACAAGCCGCAAAAATTGCAATAGAAGCTACAGGAATCGAGATTAACTGGGAAACCGTTAATGCAGGATCTGACTGTATTGAAACAGAAGGGACTCCGCTTCCTGAAAAAGTTCTTGAATCAATAAGAAAAAATAGGGTTGCTTTAAAAGGCCCGATTACGACTCCTATTGGAACGGGTTTTAGAAGTGTAAATGTAACTTTAAGAAAAGAGTTAAATCTCTTTGCTGCTGTAAGACCTGCAAAAACAATGCTTGGCATAAAATCCAGATACGATAATGTGGATTTGGTTATAGTCAGGGAAAATACTGAAGATTTATATGCCGGAATAGAACGCCAAATTGATGAAAATACGGCAGAATCCATAAAAATAATTACAAGAGGGGCATCAGAGAAAATCGCACAGTTTGCGTTTGACTACGCTGTAAAAGAAAACAGGAAAAAAGTTACAGCGGTAACAAAAGCAAATATCTGTAAGCTTTCTGACGGATTATTTCTTGAGGCGTCAAGAAAAATAGCTGCTGATTATCCGCAAATTAAATATGAAGAGCTTCTCGTTGACAATATGTGCATGCAGCTTGTTCAACAGCCTGAATTATATGATGTCCTTGTCCTTCCAAATTTATATGGAGATATTGTTTCGGATTTATCAGCAGGATTGGTCGGCGGACTCGGAGTTGCTCCGGGTGTAAATTTTGGAGATGACATTGCTGTCTTTGAACCTGTACATGGAAGTTCACCTTCTTTAAAAGGTTTGAATAAGGCTAATCCGACTGCATTAATTCTGTCGGCCAGCCTAATGCTTAAACATATAGGTGAGGCAGAGGCAGGCTGCAAATTATACAATGCCGTGATAAATATTATTCAAAAAGGGGAAACTCTTACATTTGATCTTGGCGGCAGCGCATCTACGATGGACTTTGCAAAAGCTGTTGCTGATGAGGTAGAAAGCTAAAATAAGAGGACTATATATGGATAGTTTAAAACAGAAAACAAATGAAAATTTATCTTTTTTAACTATCGATAAATTTTGTTTAAATCCTGATCGCAGTACATGTTCAGGTCTGATTTCAGAATGTCTTGATCTTGAAACAACTAATTTCCCTGTTTTAAATAAAGATTATGAATCAAAAATAAGTGATGAAATGGAGTTTGTGACTTTAAGCAGGAAAAAAATCTGTGAAAAGTGTATCTGGGCAAAAAAATAAATGAGAATGAAAAAGATTCTATTATTACTTATATTAATTGGGGTATTTGGTGTTTGCAGTGCTCAAACTTTTGATAATAAGAAAAAAATAGATTTTTATTCACCGTCTGAAGGGATTTATATTGTTGATATAAATACAAAAACCTGTAAAGACTGCTTAAAGCCTTATGTGTCAGATTCACTTGAAACAGTAGAAAGTGTTGCAGAAAAGACTAAGTCAACAGTTGCTATAAATACCGGTTTTTTTGATCCAAAAAACACCAGGACAACTTCTTATATTGTTAAAAATGGGAAGGTAGAAGCTGATCCTAATTTAAATTCTGATTTAATGAATAATCCGGACATAAAAGCTTATTTACCTGATGTTCTTAATAGATCAGAATTAAGAATTGAAGATTGTATCTTTAATACAGGCTATAAAACAAAAATTTATGAAATAGCAAGACATAATAATTTGCCCCAGATGAAATGCAGTATAGTTCATTCTATACAGGCAGGCCCGGCTTTAGTACCTGAATTTAAGCTTTATGATGAAGCTTTTGTTGCTGAAAAAGACGGTAAAATTATTAAAGAATCAGCAGGAGCTCTTGGAAAATACGCAAGATCTGCTATAGGAATAAAAGGTGAGCATATATTACTGGTTGCTGTTAGTAATGAAGCTCCAATGACCTTGCAGGAGCTTGCTGATTATATGAAAAGTCTTAATGTCGATCAGGCAATGGCTTTTGATGGCGGAAGTTCTACTTCTTTGTTTGTAAACATCGCAGATAAACCGAAATTTATACTGACATCAGCCAAAGATAATGCTGCAAGAAAAGTTAAGTCTGTTTTACTTGTTAAAATTCAAGAATAAAATGTAGGATGGGCAGTCTTGCCCATCAGCAAATATATTACAGGGATTATGCAGTAAATAACCAAAAGACTTATATAATAAGTCTTTTGGTTATTAAATATTGATAGAAAATTTTAATAAAATTGTATATTGATACCGCAAAATTTTTTAAATTCGCTCTTGGTTTATCTACTACTATATAAAAAATAAATAACTGCAAGAGCTCACCCCTTTGGGGCAGTAAAAAATTTTGCTGTTTTTACCGCTTATAACTGACCCTAATAAACTGTTTTATAGCTCCAATTTTGCTTAAACTTACACTCTGATTATATTTTTATTAGTTTTAATTTGTTAATAAGAAGATAAATAAAAAGGAAACTTAGCGTTAAATTGAAGTGAAGATGACTGGGCTGGTTGGATAAGGAGCATAAGTTTAAGCAAAATTTCCGCAAGAAAACAGTTTAAAGGGACAGTAAATAAGCTGTTTACGCTATTTATACTGGATTTTTATACTACTGCATAATCCCTGTATATTAAATCTGAACATATTCAAGATTAATATCTTTTAAATCCACATAATCTTTGTAGGATGGCGGAATGATGACTTCTTTTTCTATATCTTTAGGCTGTAAGTGGTAACTATCAACGAAATTTTTATCCAGCTTCATGGTGTATTTTCCCGGAGCAAGGCCTGATACAAAGTAATTTCCTTCATCATCAATTGAAGTATATTTAACTTCTTCGCCTTTTTCATTTAAAATACTTACTATAAGGTCTTTTATATCTATCTTTCTTTTAAATTCATCCCATATATTAACTTTTCCCGCCACACTGCCGATAGAACTTATAAGACCAAAATAGACTTTTGATTTCTGTTTTTTATCCACCTTAACCATAAAGCTGTCTTTTGCCCCGGACGATACTGCAAGCAAACCGGGGAGTTTGTCTAAATCTAGTCTGACCTGATAAACTCCTTCGGGTAATCCTTTTGTATTGTATTCACCTTTTTTGTTTGTTGAACTGCCTGTAAAACCTAGCAGGCTTACTGGAATGTCTGGCACAGCTGGTTCTTCATCTTCTTTTATACCGTTTTGATTGATGTCAAGAAAAGCTACTGCCTGTATGTATCCAGTGTCATTGTTTGAAAAACCTATAGATGTTATACCGCCTGCTATAAGACTAATTGCATCCATCGCATTAAATGTAAATGAAGAATGTGATGAAGTAGGAATAAATATATTGTTGACGAATGAACCCAGTAATCTGTTAAAACTATAAGTGAGCTCTAATTTTCTTCCTGTTGCAAATTGATAGCCCAGTGTAGTAGAAAAATCAAAGCCTTTATTAAGTCCGGTGTAATGATAGCCGGCAGAAACAGAACTTGAAATATTTTTAAATGTCGGAAAAGTGTAGCCGATTCTTATGGCATTGTAATCGCTTTTAAAGTTATTTGTGGCAGCTTTTACTATATCGTGCATTAAAGAGAGTTTACCGAGGTTTTTAGGCATGTTATAGTCCAGCTTGGCACCAATAACTTTGTAGTTTGAATAATTATTGCTGGCGGCTTTTTCAGGAGAGGAATAATTGTTGGAAAAAGTATCGGATCTGCCTGTTAAAGTAAAATATAGATTTTCACTTAGTTTTTTGCCGTAATTTAATGTGTAATTTTTATTTGAAATAAATCCAGCCGGGCTTTTTCCTGTTCTGTTTCCATGGAGAAAACTGATACTTGAGCCGTCTTTTAGAGGTAAACCTGCGTTAAGGTTATATTCATTAAATGTATATTTACCATTTACGAATTGATTTATTAAATCTGAAGTGTATCTGCTTATATTGCCGTTCATAGATAGATTCTTAATGGAGATATTTCCGGAGATTTCTCCTCCTCTTTTGTTTGTAGAATCACTTATGTATCCTGATGATCCGGCAAGGTAAAACCCTGGAGAATAATCAAATAATTTGCCTGAAATACCATAATGAGGTTTGCTATAGTTTGCACCGACTGATAACAAGTATCCGGCAGGATTTTTTTTAAATATATCGTTATCAAGCTGACTTTGGGCTTTACTGATTCCAAAGTCTGAATATATGTTCAAATTATCATTTAATGCATAATTTAACGAAGCAATTGTAGTTTGTCCTGAAACGGAGTTAGAATCGGCATAAGGAGCTAATAACTGGTAATCATCCTGAGAAATATTAGTTAATTGTTGATTTTTTGGAGTTGATAAGATTTTATCCCCGATTGCTATGCCACTAATTGTCAGTTTATCGGTAAGACCATGAGTAACTTTAACTCCGCCTGCAAGTTTTTTTGACATGGAATCATTCAGTCCGTTATTATTGCTGAAAAGCCTGTTATTATAACCTGTAGTACCTGTTATTACGGCATATTTAGTTTTACCTTTCGGCTGCAAAGATGAAGAAACAGAATAAGATTTTTCTTTGATTGTTTTTATTTCACCTGTTTGAGTTATTTCTTCAATCTTTATTTTACGGACTTTCTCTCCAATAGCAGGCAGGTTTCTCAGGGTATAATAACCTCCCTGAGTAGTCATGTTTGAGAAAAGTTTATTATTTACATAAACATTGATTTTACTGCCTGGCTCAACCTGCCCTGAAATATCTCTGTAATTTGGCTCATTCTCTTTGATATTACCAAAGCTGGCTCCGATTATTCCTTCTCCAATGGACAACTCATTTGATTTGAGACCTGTTACATTTCCAAGTTCAAGATTATGATCTTTTATTGTCTTATTGTACTTAACACTCATTCCTCCAAAGGAAACAGGAGATTTGCTGTTATGTATATCGGTTTTAATTTCATAGTCTCCGCCCAGCAAAGTTCCATTAAAACCAAGTTGAGAAAGATTATTAGTTGAGTTGGTCTGATAACTCTGGTCTGTTGATTCAGTTTTGGTGGAATCAAATCTTAGCTGGCTGTCGATATTTATAGTATCTAATGTCAAAGGTGCTTTTTTTTCGGGCTTTATAATATCATTTAAATCTAAAGGTTTATCGAATAGACCTTCGGATTTGCCCTGTTCGTTATAATCAACTATTGCTTTAAGCAGACGATTTGTTTTAACTGATATTGAATAATTTGTCTGATCTGAAACAATCTCAGTTTCAAGAATTTCATTTAATATTTTGACAGGGATAAAGATTTCATCTTTGATTTCCGGTTTTAATCCCTGTTTTAATGAGATCATTTTTACAGGACTTGATTTTTTAAACTCATAGAGCTTATTTCCAAAGGTAATTTTTTGATTTGTATAATCAATTAATCCGGGTATTCCAAGAGGAGATGTGAAAGAAATAGTCTGTGTCTGGCTGTTTTGTTCAACCGGAATATCAAGCAGTTTTGCAATTGATTTGAAAGGCAGGCTAAATGAGCCGTCAGAATTAATATAGACTTCATAATCATAATTCAGCTCGTTGTTTATATCGAGCCCGATTATTGAATTTTGAGGATTAACCCTGTAATTTTTATTCGTCGTCTGTTTACTGGCAGCATTAGAAGAAAGAGTGCAAACAGGCAGAATTAAAAGACAAATAAGTGATAAGTATAGTATTTGCCTTGATAGTTTATATATTTTTTTGCAATAAATGCCTGAATTACACATATGCCCTTTTGACCAATAAGTTAGCTTCTTAAAAAGAAGCTAACTTCAGTATTTTCCTTGCTAAAATATTGATTACAGAGTTGCAGATGTACAATAGATTGTTGCCTGATAACTGCCTGCTACATCATCAACACTGTAAGTGCTGGTTCTGACGGTTTTATCAATATTCATAGTAATCTGGCTTGTTCCGTTCTTTACAAGAACATTTCCGCTGGCTGCATTGCCTGTATTGTCAAATACAGGAACTCCACCATTATTTGTATTATCAACGCTGAATGAAACTGTATAAGATATGGCATTGGCATTAGTTGTAGAGGTAGGAGCATCGGTTAAAGCATCTCTTACGGCAGCTGCAACTGGAAGAGTAGTTGCGTTGGAAAGAACGATCTTTCCATTTGAGGTATTGCCTGTTCCGGCAATGGCATCGACCTGAGTTCCGTCAGAAGTATTTACTTTAACGGTAAATGTTGCACTTGCTCCATTCTTGTTGTTAGAGGTAAATTTAAATCCCGGAGTTAAATTTGTGGATAAAGACCCGTCATTGTTAATACTGACGGCTGTAGTTGCACCCTCAATTGTGGAAACAGATACGAATGGATTTAATGTACCTGTGATTGTCTGGCTTGCTGAAGTAGCTGCATCGGCGGCAGCGGCATAACCAAGTATTAATGCAGCCAGTGCAAAGGTAAATACTGTTTTTTTCATCTCAACTTCCTCCTTTTTTAATCTTTAATTTATTTCGCTCAATGTAAATGCTTTTTCGTCCTTTAAAACTATCTCTTTTTGATTCTGATCCTTATATTTGAGAGTTAGTTTCAATTTATATTGCTGATTAGAGCTTAAGCCTGTTGTTGGCATAATATCTTTAAACTTTCCGGCAGAGCCACCTTGGATAGGACGTTCATTGATAGGAAATTCAGTTACAAGCTGGTCGTCTTTTATAATCTGTCCAACCCCACCGGCTCTTATAAGACTGTTGCCGCTGGATTTTACTGTCAGGTCATAAACATATTTATTTTTGAATTTTTTAAGATTAATGCTGTCTATCGATCCGGTTTTAATGATTCTCCCTTTTTCAACATATATGGGAACAGCAATTCTTGTTTTTATGACAAGGCTGGCAGAAGTCCTTGCTCCATTTGCAGGAAGAGCTTGCTGCTTTGTTTTTGCATTTTCTAAAAATAATGCAGCTCTTGACTCTCCTTCAGGAAGATTTTGAACATTTGTAATCGTAAATCTTATTTTTTGAGAACTGTTTGGGGTTAAAGTAAATTCTGTTGGATTAAAACGGATATTTTTGGTAATTCCTTCAGAGTTAGCCTTGTTTAAACCTGTATGAATAGTTCCTTCCTCAGAAATTTCAAAATATTCCGGATAAGCTTTGAAGCGGATTTCTTCGTTATCATCATTTTGTACGGTAAATGATCCAGTGATGTAGTTGTCACCAGGTTTAACATTAAATTCAAACTTTTCTGTTGATAGTTTTATGGCTGCATTTGCCGGTAGTGAGATAATTAAGGTCATAAAAGAAAGTAATAACAAATATTTTAAGAATTTCATAGTTTCTCCCTGTGTAGAAATTGTTTTTTCCTTATTACATAACATAGTACTCATATTTTTTATAAAAGGACAATAATAAAATCGTTTTCAGATATTTTGAAAACGATTTTGAAATTTATTTAAAACGAGTTAAAAAAGTAAGTTTTAATCACTTTGTCTAATCATTAAATTAACTATATATAGTCCATAGAGGGAAGCAAATTCTCTTTTTTTTCGAAAAAATATTTACGATAGTCTATGAAAATAAGGCTTTAATGGGAGGAAAATTTATATGAATTTAAGCAAATTTTTAATGATTTTAGTCATTATTTCTGCTATGGGTGTGGGATTAACTGCCTGCGAATTTAGCGGAAGTGGTCAAGGTAGCGGACAAGGCAGTGCTAGCGGTAAATAGTTACTTAGTCACTAGTTCGACAATGTAGTTATAAATCAGCCGAAGTGCAGTAAATTATTGCCTGATAGCTTCCTGATTCATCTTCACCGCTGAAAGATCCTTTTCTGACAGAATCTTTATCAACTATTATAGTTACTGTATTTGATCCGTTTTTAACTAAAATATTTCCGCTGACTGTATTTCCGGTCTTGTCAAATACAGGAACATTACCTTTGTCCTTATTTCCAATTTTAAATGAAACCTGATAGGAAATAGCATCTGGATTAGTTGTTGGATTATCACCAAGTGCATTTGTAACAGCATTTGCATCAGGTTTAATATTGGTATTTGCAAGGACTATTATCCCGCTGCTGCTGTTACTGATTCCTGAAATTGCATCGATCTGCCCTGCATCGGCTGTATTAACCTTTATATTAAAGGTTGTACTTGCTCCATTTTTATTGTTTGTTGAAAATTTAAAGGAAGGAGTTAAATCTGCTGAAAGTTTACCATCTTCGAGTATTTGAACAGAAGTTGAGGTATTTTCAACATTCGAGACGGTAACGAACGAACTTAAGGTAGCTGTTATAGTCTGGTTTGCAGTAGTCTCACCATAAGCAGAATTAAGGCAAAGAAAAGACAAAGTTATAGCAGTAGAAAAAAGTTCTTTTTTCATAAGTCTACACTATCCCACGATGCGCATATTTTAAGCATGGACAATAATAGCTGTTTATTCAGTTTTTTAGAACATTTAGCAGCTTATTATTAACTTTTATTTAGGATAATTAATCCTATTATCGCGAAGTCAAATTGTATACTACATTATAAGGATAAGCTCCAGCTGGAAGAGCCGAATATTTATCTGTTTCAAGTTTATAATTAATCTGGACAGTAGCCGGTTCAATATTTTTATTGTCTGAAGAAATTGTAGGGCTTCCTTCAGCAACGATTAAGTTTGTGTTTGATAGTTGTGTATAATCAGAATAATATAAATTGGAACTGTTGGAACTTGATAGGGTTTTAAAGTAATAGTTTAGAGGGTTATCTGTTTTTTGACTATTCAGTATCAGTTTCCAGTTTTTGTTTGAACGGATATAAATTTTTGTCGGAGAGCTGGATTCCTGAGAATAATTCATCTGCATACAGTTTTCGGGTAATATGTTTATATTTACTTCGTTTGGCAGTATTGAAATATCCTGAATAGTTGGCTGGTCAAATGAGACACTAAAATTTTCAACGGATGTACCTTTCGAAGAAATAAGAGTAAATTGAATAGTTCCTGTATAAGTCCCTGGATAGTAACCGTCAGGGGTCGAAATTCTTAAAGTGAGGTTTTTATCTATTTTATCGTTATTATCTCCTGAATCAACTACAACGGGTTTTCCAAATTCAAGAGTAAAGGTGTTTGATGAGTCATTATCCTGAAGTTCTGCCTGAGACACGGGTATTTGACTTGCAGGATGAGATATGTTTCTGAAAGAACTGTTTAATGGTGTAACAAGCAGTTGCCAGTGATTCTTGGTTTTTAAATCCAATATAATATTTTGAATAGTTGTATTTCCTGTTCGAATAGCAGGACCGGCTGGCATAACAGATAGATCCATTCCTGCAAAGACTTTATTAAACTGTAAAAAAAGACTAAAAATTATTGCTATTAATACAATTGATGAAGATTTAACTGACAAATAAAAAACCTCACAATCCTGCTTAAAAATTTGCTCAATATATTATAATGCAGCTTGATATATTTTTGTGGAGTAGACAAAAGTTATTATTTTTTTAAATCTTTAATAATAAATTTTTTAATAGTATTAGCTTTTTCTTCTATAGATAACAGCGTAATTATTCTATGTTTCCACTTTTTTGTGTTATCTTCAGTAAAAAAATTCATTAATTGGAGATTATTGTAATCTAATATCCCCTCAGTACTGCTATAAAACTTGCCATCAACCTCAATCATCTTGTAAAGAGAAATAAATGAATTAAAAATTTCTATACGATTTCGTTTAAGATGCTTTTTATAGCGGTTATGAATCTCTATTAAAGGTACTTCGCTTATTGTAACTGTAGATTTACTGTAAAGTGATATTAGATTAACTATTTCATCTGATTCTGATGGAGATAAAGAGTTATTTAATATGCTATCCAGCAAAATGTCCAGACGTCCAAATTTATCAGGATAAATACTTTCTTTAATCCGCTCTATTGCTTCCAGATATTTGATAGCGGAATCTTTTCTATCGATTATAAGAGGGTCATTATTCTTTTTGTTCAGGATGTAAATAGTCCATGAGCTAAATAAGCCTAAAAATGTTCCAAATAAACCTAAAATTGCTACAAAGGTTGTAGAATTCAGATGATATTTCTTTAAAAGTCTGCTAATGTATGACCTAATACGATTAGCTTTAGTTTGAGGTTCTGATACCGAATTTTTAATATTTAAAAGATTTTTATTCTGATTAACACTTTTGACAATTACTTTAGGCTTAATATCAGGTTTATCAGGCTTAATATTACCTATATTAAAAATTTCAAAAATACCTGAATTATTATCTGAATTTAGCTTATTTTTATTGTCAGAATTGGCATCGACAGTATCATCAGTTTGAAGATTTTTATCTACTGCAACTGTATCAATGTTTTCAGTTGTTTTAACAGTAGTTAGAGGCATATCCTGTGCAAATATACCTTGTGGAAGAAATAAGAAACATACAAGTATGATAAATAATTTTAAATATTGTCTGTCTGTCATTTTGAACAAATTCCTGAAAAGAAGTTAGCTCTTACCCGATATCTTTTCAGATAATAATACAAAAAACAAGAAAAAAAGATAATTTTAATATTATCTATTTAGTTAATTAATTAAAATTATTTATTTTGCATGAATAGGAGGCCGCTGCATAACTATAATTTTGAAATAAATCAAAGATTTGCGGTCGACCCTTGTAAAAGCGAAAGCCCGAAAGGGCGGGCTTGGCCCGGCCGATAGGGCTGTAGGCTGGATATCAAAAAACACGATTTTTATAGTTATATATCAGTCTTAGTATTGCGGAAAAAATTTAAAGAGAGTTTATTATGAAGAAAATTTTATTATATTTTTTGATTTTTACGTTATCAGTATTATTAGCCGGTTGTCGTGGAGATGTAGGTTCAGGTGTTTCTATAGGTTCAGACGGTGGCGGTGGTGTTTTTTTTATATTTTCTGCCGATAAAAATTCATTAACTGCTCAGGAACTTTCACAAATAGATAGTATGAAAAATCTTGCCAGAACTAATGGATACATTGTATCTGATTATCAAACTTACGACAAAATCGGTTTTAAAGCAGACAAACGTTTGGATAATATTACAGAGAATGATCTTACCGGTCTTCCTGATATGATTCTTAAAGATGGATCAAAATTTATAACTGTTAAAAAAAGTTCTCCAAAGGATGAATATCAGTTAAAGGCAATAGCTGATTTAACAAATACAAATAATATGATTAATATTGCTTCAGGATACAATAATCCAGTAAACTCCTGTCTGCGATTCAATTTTAAGCTGAATTTACCGGTTAAAGTTAAATATACAAATGCAGAAAGAATATACAATAACGGAAAAACCCTTGAATGGTATTTAGATCCATGTAAGAAAAACTTAATAGAGGCTAATTTTGAGATGTAGGGATTTTTAACAATCCGGCACAGGGATTATGATAATCCAATACAAATAACGTAAACAGCTTATTTACTGTCCCTTTAAACTGTTTTCTTGCGGAAATTTTGCTTAAACTTATGCTCCTATGCCAACCAGCCATCTCATCTTCACTTCGATTTGTCGCAAAAGTTTCTTTTTTATTAATCTTCTTTATTACAAAGTAAAACAAAATAAGAATCAATCTGAGTGTAAATTTAAGCAAAATTGGAGCTATAAAACTGTTTATTAGGGACAGTTATAAGCGATAAAAACAGCAAAATTTTTTACTGCCCCGCAGGGGTGAGCGATGGCAGAGAATTATATTTTATGCTGCAAGTATTATGCAAAGAGCGAATTTAAAAAATTTTGCGGTATCAATATTCAATTAACTATTTAATTTTTCTTTCTCTTATTTCCTGCACTTGATTTTTTATGTCAATTTGAAGCTGTTTTTGAATTTCTCTAATTTCTTCCAGAGTTTTTTCCTGCTGGGGAAGAGGATTATCATTGTTTATATTGGAACCGATTAAACCCATTTTTAATTTTTCAATTTTACGTTCAGCTACAGTTATCAGGTCAAGAACCTGTTTTATTTCTATAGTTGTAAAATTCAGTGCTCGAAGATTATCCTGCATTTGTATTTTAATTTCAGATCTTTCTTCAAGTATTTTCTCAGTTTTTGATTCTCTGTCTCCAAATAAATCGGAAAAAAAGTTAATTATTGATTTAAACAATTTTATAAACTCCTATAATTGCTGAAAGGTATTAATCAGGAATAAATTTATGATTTTCAACCCAGTCAGCTCCGTGATGGCATATATACAAGAATAATATTTCTCTATATCTAAGATACATCCAGAGAGGACTATCATACATTTTGTTACAGGTTTCAGTGCATAGTTTAAGGATTTCACTTAACTCTTTTTTATCCATTCCTACATTGGTTTTAAAGTCATAACTCGGGGAGAATTCTTCCTGAGCTTCGCAAATTTCTGTTATTCCATATTTTTCAGGATTTTCTCTTAATCTTGTGTGTTTACCCATTGTAAAGACACTTCTGCCGTAAGAACTTATAACTTTTTTGTTTTCGCAGAGTAATTCAATGGTTTTAAGAGCATCTTCCCTTGTTTCTACAGGAAAACCAAAAAATATAAACGCAAAGTTCCAGATGTCAGATTCTCTTGAATCGGTTAAAACATCAATTCTTTGATCTATGTCTATTCCTTTATTAATGAGTTTCATAACTTTGTCAGAGCCGGATTCCAGACCCCATAATGCTGCCCTTAGTCCTGATTCTCTTGCTTTTTTAAATATTTCTTTTGAAAAAGCTCTTTCAAGTCTTGCATTACAAAAATAATTTATATTAAGATTTTCTTCTGTCAAACGCTGTGACATTTCTGCAATGTATAAAGGCCCTACAGCTTCATCAATAAATTCAAAATGCGTAATATTATATTTTTCTTTTATTTCTTTTATTTCACTAACTAATTTTTCTATATTTTTTACATTAAAATTCTGTCCAAAATCCTGGTCGCAGAAACTGCATTTTCTCCAGTAGCAGCCCCTACTGGATTGAAACGGCAAAACAATTTCCGGAACAAAATATTTGTCCAGAGAAAAACCTTCCAGAGAAATATTGCACATATCATCAAGCTTTGTAGGAGTGGTCTTTTCGTTAATACTGATTTCATTATTACTGTTTACATAAATAAGATTCGATACCTTTTCAACAGGAATCTCGCCATTTATATATTTTGCAAGTTCAATTACAGGTTTTTCACCTTCTTCTATCAGTACAGAATGAGCAAAAAGATCAAAGAAATCTTTCTTTCCTGCCAGAATATCAGTTACCCTGCCAAAAAAGTTTCCTCCAATATTAATATGGGTATTGGTTTTATTTTTTAATTTATTAGCAAGTGTCAATCCTGGAACTACCTGAGAAGATGAATTTATCGAAATACCAATATAGCTGTATTCTTCTTTTATTATTTCAGGAAGAATTTCATCATAATAATCAATGAACATATTGGTTTCTTTGTCAAAACAGTATCTTTTTATACTTTCCAGATTTAGTTTAAAAAACGGATTTGTATAATTTTCGAAGGTTATTTTTGATGGATAATAAGGCAAAGAAGCCATATCAAGCCCAATATCAAGTAAATTTAAAGCTTTGATAAGAGAATCAGGGTCATAAAACCTGTCTTTTGACTTCATTATTTGAACGGTCTCTTCAATGATGTCAGGTATATTATCTATTTCATACTGGTTTTGATTTTTATATTCTTTTATTTTTGAATATTTAACCAGTTTATTCTGAATATCTTCAGGATAATCCTGAAACAGTTTATTTGGCGAATGAAATTTGGATATTTCTTTTAATAGCTTTTCCTGATCGTTAAAAGCAACATTTAAAGCATTGGTTATATATTTTTTAGTGAGAATTTTGTTAAAGAAATCAATATTTAGATCCAGAGCTTTTGCGTCAAAGCCTGCATTTTTTAACTGCCCTACTAATGAAGGAAGTGCAAAGTGAGGACTTAAAGGTGTCCATTGTGGTGGAAATATTAATAAAATTTTCATACTAACGCTCTTACCTGACATATTTTATGTTCTATATATAAATTTTATCTTATTTAAAGGAGTTTTCAAAATATGTGACAAAATTAATTTTGTCATATTTCTTAAAATTTAGTCTAAATATAACAATTATCCTGTATCAATATACTTAATATATATACGGGGTAAAATTTAATAGGGGATATTTAGGAGATGAGGAGAAATCTCGGTTTTTTAATTTAATAGAATTCAATTCCAGAATGAATGCACTGGAATTATTGTCAGTTGATTATAAATTAATATCGAATGGGGTTAATTAATATAATTGGGGGGAATGAAATGAGTGTAAGCGTAAATGCAAATCAGGACAGTAAATATTTAACATTAAATGATTTACAAAGAACAGGATTAGCTAAAGGTGAAGCAACTTTTGCTGATTACTTTAAACAACTTAAACTTAATAAAGACGGTACAGTAAATGAGGCTGGCGTAAAGTTATTGAGTGAACTTGGCGGTGATAAGGATATTCAAAATGAAGTTGCTGAATTATATAAAGAAAGAAGCAATGTGAGTATTGATAAATTGCAAAAACTGCTTGCAGACAAAGGGATAAAAGTTTCTTCAGAATGGGTTACTGGTGTGAACCATATGGCAGATCAAAAAGCAGTTGGAGTTGGTAATGAACAAGTTTCAAATGGTTTAACAGTTATAACATTTGAAAAAGACGGTAAAACATTTAAAGTTGCTGACGCAAATGGAAATGCTGCTTTAGAATCAGAAGAATTAATGTTTAATGAAATATTGAGCGGTGTTAATTCTGATTTAAGCGCTATGGCAAACGGGAGTACAAAAGCAGTTGAAAGTACTGAAAATAAAGTTGATATTAAATCAGCATTGAAAGATCTGGAAGATCGTACTGAAAAGAAAACTCAGAAAGAAAATAATAGTACGGAAGAAAGTGAGATTGATGGAAATATGAATCTTTCTTCAATGTTAAGTTTATATGATTCAGCTGATTCAGCAAGTAAAGAAAAAATTCAACAGGAAATTCTTTCTATAACTGGATATGCTAGTATAGATGTATTAAGAAGTGTAGTAAATCAGAAGAATAAATGGGTAGAAGAACATACCAAAGATAGTAAAACTGATTGGACTGGATTTGAAAATACTATGATTAGACCTGATTCTGTTTACACAAATCTTTTGAATAAAAATTCAGGATGTGCAACAGAAAAAGATATAAAAGAATATTTAAGTCTGAATTAATTCAGTGACAAGTCTTTGTATAAATCTTAACAGGGCAGATTGGAGAAATTTCTCCAATCTGCCCTCAAAATATATCAGGAATCGTCAGTCGTTGGATATGTTTTTTCTTATTTTTGTTTAAAATTTTCAGTAATGATTAAATTGTAACTGATAAAAATCTGTGTCATGCTGAACTTGTCTCAGCATCTAACTAGATCCTGAAACAAGTTCAGGGTGACAAGAAAAATAAATATACCAGTCGTAAATTATTCACTACTAAATTTTCATTATCAGCTTAATAAAAGGCAATAATTTAAAATGACTTATGATATTTATATTTCATCCAAAATTAACAAAGATTTCAAAGAAGTAGTATCTTTGGCCAGAAAACTGAATTTAAATATTGAAATAAAGGCTTTTGTAAAAAATAAGGTTCTGGATAATTTAGAGAATATACTACCTGTTTATAAAGATGCGTTAAAGAATTTTAACGGAAAACTATCTATGCATGGAGCTTTTGCAGGACTTTGTCCTGTTTCGGATAAAACTTATAGAAGAGAAAAAACTATTTTTCGTTTTAATCAGACTTTAGAGATAGCAAAAGAGTTAAACGTCAAACTTATAGTCTTCCATTCAGGCATAGACACATTTAAAAGTAGTAATTATGAGGATATTGATTTTCCGAGATGGTTCGTAGACAGTGAAGCAGAGTTTTGGAATGAATATATAAAAAAACTTGAAAGTCTTAATATAACGGCTGTTATTGAGAATACAAGCGAAAAATCTCCTAAAATTCTCAGGGAAATAGTTGAAAGAGTAAACTCTGATAATTTAAAACTTTGTATAGATACAGGGCATGTGAACCATAAAACAACCTTAGACGTTAGCGACTGGATAAAGGAAACAGGCGAAAATCTTTATTATATGCACCTTCATAATAATTATAAACTTATGGATGACCATAATTCCTTACTAAAAGGAACTATTGATTTTAATAAAGTTTTTAAAACCCTTAAGGAAATTGAGATATCTCCGGGTCTTTCTCTGGAAATTGCAGATTACAAAGCGGCTATGGAAAGTCTGGATTTTGTGAGAAAAAATCTTCAGGAATAAATTTTATTCAAGTGAATTTAAAAAATCTAATATCGGCGTATTTTGCCAGCCCAAACTATCGTGATTACCTGTTTCAGAAATGTATAATTCAGCTTTGGGATTTAATTTTGCAAGTTTATAGGCCATTTTAACCGGGATAATCTCATCATTTTCAGAATGAATTATTAATAATGGAGACGTAATTCTGCCAATTTTTTTAGAATTGTCAAATTGCTGATTAATTGGCATTGATTTTATGAAGTTGGTATATAAAACATCGAAGTAACCATCGTGAGGATTTTTTAGGGAATCGGCCGATAAAATTTTTATGTCATTTATATTTGTAAAAGTACTTTCAAGAATGACACCCTTAAATTTATGCCTTGCTGCAGTATTTGTAACTACTGCTCCTCCTAATGAATGTCCCCATAAAACAATTCTGCTCTGATGTATTCCTGATTTATCCAGATATTTAATGAAAGATTCAAGATCAGTATATAAACCTTTTTCATTTGGAGTTCCTTGGCTTTTTCCGAATCCTCGATAATCAAGCATATATACTTCATAGCCTTTTTGAGTTAAAAATGTTACTTTACTTTGAAAATAGCTGACATTAAAATAATGCCCATGGCAAAATACGATGGCAGGTTTGTTTTTACTCCCTTTTATATGCCAAAATGTAATTTTGACATTATCAGAAGTATAAAAACTTTTTATTTCTGTTTTGCCTTTTAACTCTGAAATAATAGGTTTTATGTCATATGTTGGATGATAAAGAAGCCGGTTTTCTACATCAAAAATTTTTATGAAAATAAGAAATAAAACAAAAAAAACACCAGGTATAAGTATAACGAATATACTGAATAATTTTAAGATTTTTCTCTTGTTATTTTCCTTAGTAAACATGCCTTCCTCTATTAAATTTATGCCAGATTAAACTTAATAGAGGAAGGCATGTTTGGAAATACACATCTGTATATTTTTTAATGTTTAAAATGTCTCATTCCGGTCATTATCATTGAAATTTTATATTTTTCAGCTTCAGCTATGACATCTTTGTCTTTAATGCTGCCGCCAGGCTGGATAATTGCTCCAATTCTCGCTTGAGCTGCGGCATGAATATTGTCTGTTGCAGGAAAAAATCCGTCACTTGCAATAATGGCATCTTTTGTTTCATCACAAGCCTGATTTAATGCTATTTCCATAGACGCAATACGGCTGGTCTGTCCTATTCCAAGTCCGATGGTACGTTTATTTTTAGCAACTACAATTGCATTTGAATTAAGATGTTTTGCTATTTTCCAGGCAAAAACCATATCTTCAACCTGCTCGGCTGTTGGCTTATGGGATGTGGATACCGTAAAGCTGTCTTTTGTAAGTTCTGCCTGATCAGGAGTTTGAATAAGTACTCCAAAAGGTAAAACTTTCAGACCCGCCTTTTGGCTTGCCTTGTATTCAAGTGCATTAACAGGAACTTTTACAAGCCTTAAATTTTTCTTGGCTGAAAGAATTTCAATGGCTTTTGCTGTAAAATCTGGAGCTACAACTACTTCAAAGAAAATTTCCTTTACATGTTTTGCAATTTCTTCAGTTACAGTTTCATTAAGACCTATGACACCACCAAAAGCACTAATCGGGTCGCAATCATATGCTTTTATATATGCGTCATTAATATTTTCTCCCAGAGCTGCTCCGCAAGGGTTACCGTGCTTAATAATACAAGCAGCCGGAACATCGATAAATTCATTTACTATATTAAGCGCTGCGGTTAAATCAACAAGATTATTGTACGAAAGTTCTTTCCCATTCAGGAGTTCAAAACCAAGAGCTGATCCAGAGTTGTAAAGGGCAGCTTTTTGATGGGGATTTTCGCCGTATCTCAAGTCATAGACTTTTTTCATATTCAAATTAAAGATATCAGGCATCTGATCGGCTGATATTTCAGTAATTCTTGTATATAACTGCTCTGAAATTATTGAATCGTAAGTCGAAGTGTATTGGAATGTTTCAATGGCAAGCTCTTTTCTAAGTTCATAGCTTGTATTTCCAATATTCTGCTCAAGATCGTCAAGCACCTGTTCGTACAAATCGGGAGAATAAACGGGAGTTACATAGAAATAATTTTTGGCGGCAGCTCTCAAAAGAGATACTCCACCTATATCAATAAATTCTATCAGTCTTGCAACATCTATATAATGATCCTTTGAAGCCTGTTCAAACGGGTACAGGTTAACTATAACCATATCTATAAGATGTATATTTCTTTCTTTTAACTGTCCCAAATCATCCTGATGTGTCCTTGAAGCAAGGATTGCAGCATAAATATCGGGATGAAGAGATTTTACCCTGCCGCCAAGCAGCTCGGTAAATCCTGTTATTTCGGAAAGTTCAAGAGCTTCAACTCCATTTGCCTTAAGAGTTTCATAAGTTCCGCCTGTTGATATTATTTCATAATCATATTTTTCAATAAGTGCTTTCGCAAAATCCACGATTTTGTCTTTATCATAAACACTGATAAGAGCCCGTTTCTTAGTCATATAATTCCATCCTCATTTACGTGACAGGAACAATCCTGATTTATTTTATCCGAATTTATTTTAATTCTATGACAAAGAAATTATCATTTCATCCATTTATGGAGAAAGTTAAAAAATAAAAAACAATTTATTAAACAAAATTTATTGTAATAAAGATTTATAGTAGAATTAATTATAATTAAATTCTCTGCTGTCGGAGGTCAATAATGAAAGTTCTGGTAGTAGGCTCAGGCGGGAAAGATCATGCAATAGTATGTGCATTAGCGCAGAGTAAAAAGGTAAATCAGATATTCTGTGCCCCTGGAAATGCCGGTATAAAAAACCTTGCGGAATGTATCGATATTAAAATTGATAATATCGAGGGATTGTGCAGTTTTGCCAAAGAAAATAACATAGATTTAACTATTGTAGGAGCAAAATTGCCATTATCAATGGGAATAGTTGATCTTTTCAAAAAGAATAATCTGCTTATCTTTGGTCCAACTCAGGCAGCAACAAAAATTGAAACCAGCAAAAGTTACGCAAAGAAACTGTTTAATAAATTTCGTATTCCGACTGCTCCATATGCTATATTTGACAAGGAAATTCAGGCTATAGAATATGCAAGAAAAGCTAAATATCCTCTGGTAATAAAATATGACGGTCATTATGCAAGTCAGGGTGTGTTTGTTTGCGAAACTTTTGAGCGGGCAAAAAGAATAATAGAAAATTGTTTTGAAAATTTGTACAAAGCCGTTGTAGTAGAAGAATTTTTAACAGGAAAAGAAATTTCATTTCATGTGATAACAGACGGATACAATGCAGTTCCTCTTTCAACAGCTCAGAATTATAAAAAAGCTTTTGACGGAAATGCAGGACCTAACACGGAAGGAATGGGAGCTTATGCACCTGTTTCATTTGTGGATGCCACTCTGGAAGAAAAAATAGCTCAGGAAATCATCTTTCCTTTAATTGATGCAATGACTAACGAAGGAATTTCATTTACAGGCATACTTCATGCTAATTTACTTATTGATGAGAAAAGTAATCCTTATTTGCTCGGGGTAAATTTAAATATTGGAGATCCTGAAGCACAGGTTATACTCCCGCTTCTTGAAGAAGATTTGTTTGATATTATCTACTCTGCTGCAATTGGAGCATTTGCGGATGACTATGAGACCTTTAATCTGAGCGATTCATATGCTGTTTCTGTTGTACTGACTTCTGCCGGCTATCCGGGACCTTGTAAAAAAGGAAATCCGATAGAAGGACTTGAACTTATTGACGATGATGATATATTCGTATTTCATTCGGGTACTGCAAAAAATAAATACGCTGAACTTATAACAAATGAAGGCAGAGTATTCTCTGTAACAGCTTTAGCATCAACCCTTCACAGAGCTTATGATAAAGTCTACGATGCAATTGATCTTATTGAGTTTAAGGATATGAGATATAGAAAAGACATTGCAAAACATTACATAGAGCAAATAGCCTGTATTTTATAGGTTATTTAGGTACATTTTTGTAGTCAAAGAATTATTAATAAAATAAGTCAGCCTGTCAGGCATCAATCTGAGCTCATTAGAAATGCTAGAAACCTTTCATCGGCGGAAAAATAATCCCTTGCGGACAAAACATTCCTAATACAACAAACGTGGCATGAAAAGTATCTGTTTACCGCATTTTTCTTCAAACTCTCAAATAAAGAAGATAAACATAGAGAAAAGATTTATCAGCAAGGGGTTATTTTGGAGCTTATGAAACGGTTTCGTGCAGTTCTTATGAGCGATCAAGTGTAAGCAGGTTGGCACTGTCTGAATGCGATAGCGGGAGTGAAGAAAAGCCAAAATGGCTGCGGTCAGCAGGCAGTGTAGGCTTTTCGCAACTCGTTCAGGATTTTTCTGTACACTATGCTAAAAGATATCTGGCTTGATTAAAAATCCGAGTTTGCCAACATTCGTTATTTCTGACAGGTTAATAATACTCTATTGACGGTGAATTGGTATAAGCTGTTATAGCTTCAATTAAGGTAATTTTTGACTTTGGAAACAGCAAAATCAAGAGCACCTTTATTAGATTCAAAAATATTTATGCAATTTTTGCTCATTTCCTGATATTTTTCAGTATTAAAAAGCAAATCTTTTATTTTTTCGTATAATTCCTGTTCGTTATTAACAATCATAGCCCCATTGTGTGAGGTCATATAATTATATATATCTTTAAAATTAAAAATTGTTGGACCTGACACAACAGGAACACCATAAATAGCAGATTCTAAAGGATTATGACCTCCGGTATTTGAAAAACTGCCTCCAATAAAAGCAATATCACAAATAGAATAAAGTTTACTTAATTCCCCCATTGTATCCAGCATAATTATGTCGGAGTCATTAAAAGTGCTGTTCTTACTCCTTAAACCAAACTTAAAACCTGTTTCGGATATAAGTTTGAGTACCTGATCATTTCTTTCAGGGTGTCTGGGAGCAACTATTAGCTTTAAATTATTAAATTCACTTTTTAATCTCGAATATACACTTAAAATTAGTTCATCCTCAGTTTTGTGAGTACTTCCTGCAATTAAAATTTTTCTATCGTATTTTCCAAAAGAAATTTTTAGATTTTCTATTTCTGATTGTCCAAGGATATTTGTGTTGTCGAACTTTATATTACCCATTACTTCAACTTGCAAAGGATCTGCGCCTATATCGATAATTCGTTTTTTGTCTTCTTCAGACTGCATAAGTATTAGGCTATAGTTTTTCAGGAATTTTCCAATGAAAAACCTGAATTCCCTGTAATTTTTATATGAATTTGGTGAAATTCTTCCATTGACAAGAACTAAAGGAATTCCTGCTTTATTGACTTTATGTGAAAAATTAGGCCATATCTCTGTTTCTGCAATAATTACCAGCTTTGGATCAATAGCTTTTATTGCTGATTTCACTGAAAATCCAAAATCATAAGGGAAATATGTTATATGATTAACTGTTTTAGATAATTTACTCTTTGCAACCTGCTGTCCTGTTCTCGTTACTGTTGTTAAAACAAGATTATAATCAGGATATTCCTGTCTAAGTTTTTTTACAAAGTTTTCAACAGCATTAACTTCGCCAACTGATACTGCATGAATCCATACAGTGTTATTTCCTTTCAGGTTTGGATAAAAACCTATTTTTTGCCAGAATCCAGCTCTCAGTTTGGGTTTTAAAATAAATAAAACAAAAATAATTGGACTAAGTATAATTCCAAAAGCTAAAAGCAATAAACTATAAATAAAATACATATTTTCCACTTCACTCTAATCAATCTCGGCATTTATAATACTTCTTTAAGATATTTTATTATAAAAGAAAAATCAATCTCAAATATACTTCAACGAATTTTTATTATAATCCATTATCCACCGGTATTAAGGAGTCTTATTAAAAAATGTAAACATAAATTTGTTTTTTTAATAATTTATAATTTTTTCAATTATAGAGCTAGATTAAAAAAATTTATAATACTTTAAAAACAACTAATTTATGTTTAAGGCGTTCACAAATATTAAAAAGTTACTTTTATACATGAGGTCGTAGTAAAAAAAGGAGATGGTATGGTTAACAAAAATAACGAACAAATTGCTGTTTGTAAAAACTATGCAAAATCACTTGAAAGATTAGACGAAAACAGATCTTTTAAACTGATTTCATCAAATTCAATTTTACTGGAACGGCTGCATTCAATTAAAGGATTAATTACTTACAATCAGCGCAGAAGATATTTTGATATCCTGAAACTTTATAGACCGGGTGAAATATTAGATTCAATAATTTACAATAAAGAATTAATATAATTTAAAGATCTTTCGGCAAGAAGCTGATTCCTGAGTTTTTTATTTTTTCTGGTTTTTCTATCTGCATCAAGTTCTTTTAAAATGCCCCAGTTGCTGTTTATGGGCTGAAAACTCTTATGATCAGGAAATGTTATATACTCACATAAACCACCAAGGATACTTGTATTATCAAGTCTTAAAAGCTCTTTTTCTGTCAGAAATCTACTCATATTGATCCCTGCTAAAAGTCCTGTTGCAATAGATTCTGTATATCCTTCGACTCCTGAGATTTGTCCTGCGAAAAATAAATTTTCTCTTGCTTTTGTCTGTAATGTAGAGTTTAAAATCAGGGGACTGTTGATAAAAGTGTTTCTATGCATAACTCCAAATTTGATAACCGAAGCATTTTCGAGGCCAGGTATGCTTTGAATGAGCTCTTTTTGCGCTCCCCATTTTAAGTTTGTCTGAAATCCTACTATATTATACAAAGTAGCTGCCATATTATCCTGTCTTAGCTGGACAACGGCATAGGATTCTTTATTGGTTCTTGGATCAACCAATCCAACAGGTTTCATAGGGCCAAATCTCAATGTATCCTTTCCTCTTGAAGCAATAACTTCAATCGGAAGACAGGATTCAAAGAATTTAGCTTTATTTTCAAGTTCAAAACTCTTAAGTTCTATTTTTGGAGCGTTTATCAGGATTTCATAAAATTTGTCATATTCTTCTTCATTCATCGGGCAGTTAATATAGGATGCTTCTCCTTTGTCGTATCTGCTTGCATAAAATGCTTTATCAAAATTTATCGATTCTTTTTCAACGATAGGAGCAATTGCGTCAAAAAAATACTGATGGCCGGAACCTGTAAATTTTGAGATACTTTCAGAAAGACTGTCTGAAGTCAAAGGTCCTGATGCAATTATAACGGGACAATCTTCAGGTATTTCTGTTAATTCTTTTTTAATTAAATTGATATGAGGATTAGAATTTATAAGATCAGTTATTTTACCGGCAAACATCTCTCTGTCTACTGCAAGTGCATTGCCTGCAGGCAATTTACACTCATCAGCCATATTAATCAAAAAAGAATCCAATTTTCTGAGTTCTTCTTTTAACAGTCCGCTTGCTGCGCCTGTATCATTCGAGCCAAGACTGTTGCTGCATACTAATTCACCTAAATATTCAGTTTTATGTGCGCCTGTTGTTTTTTCAGGACGCATTTCATACAGGTCTACATCTATTTCCGCTTTTGCTAGCTGCAGGGCAGCTTCTGATCCGGCTAAACCTCCGCCAATAACTATTACTTTCAATTTTATATCCTTACAAATAACTATCGTTTTTAATTATACTATTTAATAAATTAAATAACCTGTTAAGCAGACTTTAGATTGCTCGGTTATTGAGGAAAGGTTAATATCTACTAATATTACTAAAAGTCATTGTAATAAAATAAAAGAATGATATATAATCAAAGTTGTAAATTAATTTCGATGGAAAGTGCTGTAAATGTATCATAAAACCATAAATAAAGGTTTTACGCTGGCAGAAGTTCTGATAACATTGCTAATAATCGGAGTAATTGCTTCTATTGTTATACCCGGAATAATAGCTGATACTCAGCAAGCAGAATATAAAACTGCATTTAAGAAAACTTTTGGAGATCTAAGCCAGGGTTTAAAGAAAGCATCTCTTGACGGATCTATAAAAGGAAGATGCAATGGGAATCATATATGCTTCAGGAACATATTTTTACCAAATTTAAGTTATGTAAAAACCTGTGATGCTCCCAATAATGGTAACTGTTTTGCAAGTAATCAATTGGGGAGTGGTTGGGATGCCGGTGCAAGTGTAGTTTTAAATAATGGTGTGTCTGTCCTTTTTTATAGTTATGATTTAAATTGTACGGGAAATCAAACAGGAATATTCCCTGGACAGGGAGCCTGCGGAGAAGCATTAATAGATGTTAATGGTCCTAATAAGGGACCAAATAACAGTAAAGATATATATTGGGTTGAATTTACTGAAAATAACCTAAGAAGCAATCAGGGCACGTTAAACTTATTATCTCAATAATACTCGTGTTATTGAGGTTCTTTGAGCTTTATCCTAATAAATGACATTTTATATTATGTTGGTGTTAAATCGTTAAAATTGGACATATAAACAAAGGAATAAAGGACATTTGGTGCAAACCATTTTGATCCTATTTCCATCATTGCTCTGACGGCTTCTTTGGAATTTTTTACTAATACCGGACCTTTTCCTGATGTTAAGTCATCGTAAATATCACATACCATCACAATGTGAGTTATAGGGCTGATTAAATCTCCGGAAATTCCGTAAGGATAACCTGTACCGTCATTTCTTTCGTGATGTTGAAGTGCAATTTTGGCAATATGTTCAGGAAGTTTCATTTCTTCTTTTAATATTTTATATCCAAGCAGGGTATGCATTTCTATTATTTGAGATTCTTTTTTTGTTGGCATATTCTTTTCGAAAATTTCTTGAGGAATTCTTGATTTTCCCAGATCATGAAGCATTGCGCCAAGTGCAATATCCCTTATCATAGCTTTGTCATAGCCAAGTCTGCTTGCAAGTGCTGTACTTAACATACTTACATTTATTCCGTGAGAATAATTGTAATCACCCTGTATTTTGAGCTGGGACTTGTAAACTATATCGTCAATTATTGGTAAAACTTCTTCAACGATTTTGTCCCTTGCTTCTAAGCAAATATTTTTAGTTTTTTCGGATTCTTTTTTAACCGTTTTATCTATAGCACTTGTAAACAGAGTTTTTATATCTTGTTGAGATTTTGAAGTTATATATATTTCACCTTTTGCAAAGGTATCAGTCTGTTCTTTTCTACTTGTATTAGGTATTTCTTCGGCTATTTCTTCTCTAATAACAACAAAAGAATCGTCTTCGTCTTCCTCAGCTTCATATTCTTCATATGGGGAGTCAAAATCTTCTCTGTATAAAGCTGAAATATGATGAAGCTGAAGAAGTTTTCCTGGAGTAAGAATTTCTCCTGCGCTCATAACCTTTTCACCGTTTTCGTTATACAGGTTAAAGGTTAGAATTTTTTGCATTACCAATTCTTCAACTGAAATTATTTTCAATTTATTCAGCTTCCTTTTTTAAAATACCATATATTAAATTATATCGTATCTTTTCAAAAAATCTTTAATAAAACCCTATATTGAAGTTAATAATTATTCCCATTCAATTGTGCTTGGCGGTTTAGAGGAAATATCATAAACAACCCTGTTTATACCTCTTACCTCATTAATAATGCGGCTGGAAATAGTACCTAATATTTCATAAGGTACAGGTACCCAGTCTGCTGTCATTCCATCAAGACTTTCCACAATTCTAAGAGCGACTACGTTTTCATAAGTCCTTTCATCACCCATTACACCAACTGATTTGACGGGCAATAAAACTGCAAATGACTGCCAAACTTTGTTATAAAGACCTGCTTTCTTGATTTCTTCGACGACAATGGTATCTGCTTTTCTAAGAACATCAAGTCTTTCCTTAGTAATATCGCCGATAATTCTTATAGCAAGACCCGGTCCTGGAAATGGCTGTCTGTTAACTATTTCATCAGGAACTCCCATCTCTTTTCCAACAAGTCTGACTTCATCTTTAAAAAGCTCTCTGAATGGTTCTACAAGTTTAAGGTTCATTTTTTCCGGTAAACCGCCAACATTATGGTGGCTTTTTATAACGGCAGAAGGTCCTTTAAAAGATACGCTCTCGATTACATCGGGATACAAAGTTCCCTGTGCCAGAAATTCGACATTATCAATCTTTTTAGCTTCTTCTTCAAATATTTTTATAAATTCAAACCCGATAGTTTTACGTTTTTTCTCAGGATCTTCCAGCCCTTTTAGAGCATTAAGGAATCTTTCTTCAGCGTCTACATAAATAAGGTCAATTTTAAAATTGTCCCTGAATATTTTAACGACTTTTTCAGCTTCGTTTTCCCTTAAAACGCCGTTATTTACGAAAATACACTTAAGCTGGTCGCCAACTGCTTTATGCAGTAATACAGCGGCAACAGAAGAATCTACTCCTCCCGAGAGACCGCATATTATGTTTTTATTACCGACTTTTTCCCTTATTTCCTGAATCTGAGAATCAATAAAATTCTTCATATTCCAGTTTGCGCTGCAATCGCAGACAGAAAACAGAAAATTACCAAGAATTTGGCTGCCATTTTTGGTATGTACAACTTCAGGATGGAACTGGACACCGTAAATATTTTTTTCAAAGTTTGCTATAGCTGCAAAAGAAGTATTGTTGCTTGAAGCAATCTGGATAAAACCTGATGGAATAGCATCAACTTTATCTCCATGGCTCATCCATACGTCAAATTCCTGAGAAGTTCCAAATCCTTTAAATAGTCCTGTTTGGTTTAGAACAGATAATCCGGCTCTTCCAAATTCTCTTTTACTTGATTTTATGACTTTGCCGCCTAATAAATGAGATGTCAACTGCATGCCATAACATATTCCAAGTATAGGAATATTCAGGTCAAAAATCTTTTCGCTGCAAATGGGAGCTCCATCGTCATAAACGCTTGAAGGTCCTCCAGAAAGGATTATTCCTTTTGCATTAAAGTTTTTAATCTTATCCAGATCATAATTAAACGGATGTATCTCGCAATAAACTTTTTGTTCTCTGACTCTTCTGGCTATAAGCTGTGTATACTGTGATCCAAAATCCAGAATCAGTATCTTATCTAAATTATTAACCTGCTGCACTTACGTACCCTCATTCAAATTAGTACTTTATACGAAAAATTGTGGAGAAATGAATGTGCCTTTGGCACTCCTCACTCAAACTATTCAATTCTGTAATTAGGTGCTTCTTTTGTAATTATTACATCATGGACGTGGCTTTCCTTTAAACCTGCGTGTGATATTTTTACAAATTTTGCTTTTTCTCTCAATTCATCAAGATTTGCTGCTCCAACATAACCCATGCCTGATCTTAGACCGCCTAAAAGCTGATAGATACTTGACGAAACAGTTCCTCTGTATGGAACTTTGCCTTCTATGCCTTCAGGGACAAGCTTCATATCATTTTCAACATCGCTCTGGAAATATCTGTCCTTGCTGCCATGTTTCATAGCTCCGATAGATCCCATGCCTCGATATAGTTTATAAGTTCTTCCCTGATATAGTATTGTTTCTCCGGGACTTTCCTCAGTTCCTGCAAACAGACTGCCTATCATAATTGAATGCGCTCCTGAAGCCAGAGCTTTAACGATATCTCCTGAGTATTTAATACCGCCGTCAGCTATAACCGGAATGTTGTATTTCCTTGCGACTCTGCAACAATCCATTATAGCGGTAATCTGAGGAACGCCGACTCCTGCAACAATTCTTGTCGTACATATCGAACCCGGGCCAATACCGACTTTTATTGAATCAGCACCGGCTCTGATAAGGGCCTCTGCTGCTTCAGCAGTTGCAATATTACCTGCAATAACCTGTATATTCGGGAAGGTCTTTTTTATTTCCTTTATTGATTCTACTACATTCCTTGAATGACCATGAGCAGTATCAATACTGATTACATCAACACCTACATTTAACAAAGCCTGTATTCTCTGATCTCTGTCGGCAGTAACTCCAATTGCAGCACCGACTCTTAGTCTACCTCTTTCATCCTTGCAGGAATTAGGATATTTTATAGCTTTTTCAATATCCTTAATGGTGATCAATCCTTTTAATTCATAATTATCATTGACCACGAGGAGTTTTTCTATCCTGTTTTTATGAAGAAGCTTCTTGGATTCTTCAAGAGTAGTGCCAACAGGAGTTGTTACAAGATTTTCCTTTGTCATCAGGTCTTCTATTTTTTGATTTAAATTTGTTTCAAACCTGAGATCACGGTTGGTTAAAATTCCGACCAGTTTACCATTTTTAGTTATCGGAACTCCTGAAATTCTATATTTGTTCATCATTTCAAGAGCTTCATATATTTTTTGTTCAGGATCCATTGTTATAGGATTAACGATCATTCCGCTTTCAGATTTTTTAACTATATCAACTTCAAGAGCCTGTTCTTCAATGGTCATATTTTTATGAATAATACCTATGCCGCCTTCTCTTGCAACAGCAATTGCAAGTCCGGATTCAGTTACAGTATCCATAGCAGCGCTTATAATTGGTATATTTAAATTTATTGAATTGGTTAATCTGGAAGTTAAACGGACATCTTTAGGCAGGACGTCCGATTCCTGAGGAACAAGAAGTACATCATCAAAAGTTATCCCTTCTATTAAGGATAATTTTTCATCTATTCCTGATTGAATTTCCATTTTATTTCCTCCGTTGGTTAAATTTCTTTTATTAAAGATAGAAAGTATACTACTTTTGACATTTCGTCAAGTTATTTATAAAAAAATTCCCCGTTTTTACGCAGGGAATTAATTATTCTTCATTATTTGGATTCTTTTGCTGTTTAATTAACAAATTGCATTCGGATTCAAGTCGTTTGTCTTCCATCGAATTAATCAGTTCTTCGATATTCGATATTTTACCCAGCGCCATACTTGTTTCTGCAATAAGTACGCAGTCATTGCACAGCAGATAATCTCCGTAAATCATTGAACCTGCTTTCTCTTTTTCCTGTCCGCAGCAGTAACATTGAAAAACTTCTAAAGCTGATTCAGGACATTCTTCCAGATCATCAATTCTCATTTGTTCAACTGCTTCCTGAATAGATTTTACTATCTCGATTGCTTTATCCTTAGCCATAAAAAATCCTGCTTCTTCTTAATATAAGTATTAACTAAAATTAAAAATGTGTAAAGTTACAAAATAATGTTCAGAAATGTTAAAATAGATTGAGCATAATAATAAAATATATTAGAAGCTGTCTTGTTAAAGTTGAATCGCCTTGCCAAGCAAGCCGCTTGCAACTTTAACCGCAGTCCAGAGGTCGAGCCTGTAATTAAATCATAGTTTGATTTTTTGTATTTTTAACCAGACAGGCTCTTAGTTTCGGAGGAAGAATCTATAAAAGTTTACGGCAAATTACTCGGCTTAAAGAAAAATCAGATTTCAAAACTTGAAAAAATTTATAGAAAAAAAGTTCCGGCAAATCAGATTATAAATATTGAACTGGCTGAGGCAATCTCAGAAATCAGTCATGAAATAAACAAGGAAATTGCGATTATAATAAACAGGCGTGGGCAGATAATAAATGTCACAATTGGTGATGCGCAAATGATTCAGCTGCCTAAATTTAAAAATGTCAGAGAAGGTAGGGCTCGTTTGTGCGGACTTAGGTGTATTCATACCCATCCTAACGGTACTTCTGAATTAAGCAAGGCAGATCTTACCGCCTTGTTAGATATAAGACTTGATGCAATGGCTGCAATCGGTGTTAATTCCAAAGGGATTTTCAGTAAAAAATTCGGAGAAAATCCCAAGTTTGCTGATTCTATTCAAATTGCCTTTCTTTCTCCTCTGAAAGATGAAGAAGGTAATCTCTGGAAAATAACTGAGCCGACAACTGTCAGAAAAGCTGGCAATGAAGATTTTTTAAGGCAATTAGAAGAAATAGAACAGGATTTTTCATCGCAGACTGATTTAATAATATCAACAGACAGGGAAAGAGCTATCTTAGTCAGCTTACAAACTTCTGAATTAAGTAACTTTCAAACAGAAGAATCACTATTTGAGCTTGAACAGTTGACAATTACTGCAGGGGCTGAAGTTATAGACAAAGTGATTCAAAAAAGATCTGCTCCTGATTCGGGAACATATATTGGAAGTGGAAAAGTAAAGGATATTGCTTTGCTCGTACAGGAGAAAGCTGCTAATCTCGTCATTATTGATTCTGAACTCTCTCCAAGACAGCAGAAAAATCTGGAAGATACAATTGGAGTCAAAACAATAGATCGAACCGAACTTATTCTTGATATTTTTGCACAGAGAGCAAAAACAAAAGAAGGAAAGCTTCAGGTTGAACTTGCCCAGTTAAAATATTTATTTCCAAGACTTGTTGGAGCAGGACTAGCCCTTAGTAGACAGGGAGGTGGAGGTACAGGTGGAGGTATTGCAACAAGAGGTCCCGGAGAAACCAAGCTTGAAGTTGACAGAAGAAGAATCAGAGACAGGATAGGAAATCTTGAAAAAGCAGTTGACGATATCAAAGCCCAACGAAATAATGAACGAAAACAAAGACAGGCAAATAACCTGTCGGTTGCAGCAATTGTAGGATATACTAATGTAGGCAAATCAACCCTAATAAATGCTCTGTCGGACTCAAATGTCCTTGTAGAAAACAAACTGTTTGCTACTCTCGATCCGACAACAAGAAAAATCAAGCTGCCTGATCTTTCAACAATTCTCATAACAGATACGGTAGGTTTTATCCAGAGGCTCCCTACTTCTCTTGTCGCTGCTTTCAGAGCTACTCTTGAAGAAGTAACAGAAGCAGACATAATCCTGCATGTTATTGATCCTGTTCATCCCAATTGCAGTGAGCATATTGATACGGTTTATGAGATTCTTGCGGAACTTGAAGCTTCCGATAAGCCAACCATTACTGTTGTAAATAAAATCGATCTTATAAAAGATGAAGAAATGCTGAGTGATTTATATCAAAAAATCCCAAATCCTGTTGGAATCTCAGCACTCCAGAGAAAAAGTTTTGGAAAATTGTTAAATACAATCCAGCAGACAATTGCTGATAGTTTTAAATAAACTTTTTTCAAAGTAAAATTAACTTGGAAATATCAATTGTTGGAGAAATTAACAAATTGAAAGCGGCGGTTTATATTCAACCTGAAAGCATAAAAATCTCAGAAATAGCTAAACCTGAAATCAAAGACAAAGGCGCCATTATCAAAGTTAACGGGTGTGGTCTTTGCGGTTCTGACATAGTTAAGATAAAGCATCAGTTATCCGCTTCAGGAACAATTCTGGGGCATGAAATAGTCGGAGAAATTGTCGAAATTAAATCCGGCAATACAGATTTAAAAGCAGGAGATAGAATAGTAGCAGGTCATCATGTTCCTTGTTTCAATTGCAAATATTGTTTGAACGAGAACTATTCGATGTGTCGTGATTTCAAGGAATCAAATATCTTTCCGGGCGGTTTTTGCGAATATTTATTTGTCTCAGAGGATCATTTAAGCAATACAGTATTTAAAATACCAGACTCTGTCAGTGATATTCAGGCTTCTTTTACAGAACCTTCGGCATGTTGCCATAGAGCGGTAAAAAGAGCCAATGTAAAACCCGGAGATAATGTTCTTGTTATCGGACTTGGTTCAATAGGCCTCTTGATTGGTCAAATTGCAAAACACTTTGGAGCAAATGTCAGCGGATGCGATTTGTTAAAAGACAGATTAAGTCTTGCTCTTGAACTTGGCTTTGATAATACATTCAATTCTATAGGTACAGCATTAACTTCGGCATACTACAAATCAACAACAGATGAAACAGGAGCTGATATTATTTTTATGGCTTCGGGGAGTGAAAGCAGCCTTCCTTTGGCTCTTAGCTGTGTCAGAGATGGCGGAACTATTGTTGTTTTCTCAAGTATTGCGTCTGATGAAACAGGCTTTGCAAATAATCAGATATATTACAGAGAGCTAACTGTTATGGGAAGCTACTCTCCATCACCGCAGGATTTATGTGAATCGCTTGATTTAATCAAAAGAGGTATAATTAAAGTAGATTTTGCCTCAGTTTATGATTTTGATAATATAGATGGGGCAATAAAAGATACTTTAGAAAACAGAATTATCAAGGCATATATAAAGATATGAATGAAAAAATGAAGGCATTGCTCTATTATGAGCCGGGAGTGGTTAAATTTGAGGAAGTTAATATTCCTGAACCCGGACCTGATGAGGTTCTTGTCAAAGTAAATACAGCTCTTACCTGCGGCACTGATATTAAAACATATAAAAGAGGTCATCCAGTTTTAATAAAAGCTGTTCCCTCGGGGTTCGGGCATGAATTTGCAGGTACAGTTGCCAAGATGGGCAATAACGTGGTTGGCTTCAGTATAGGTGATCGTGTTGTAGGGGCAAATTCCGCTCCATGCCTTGAATGTTATTACTGCAAGATAAAAAAATACAACCTCTGCGAAAATTTAGACCTGTTAAACGGGGCTTATGCTGAGTATATTAAAATACCGGGCAGGATAGTAAAACAAAATCTTCTTAAAATACCTGAGCATGTGAGTTTTGAAGCGGCGGCATTTACAGAGCCACTTGCAAATGTTGTGCATGGAGCTGAAAGAACAAATATTGAACCCGGTTCCACAGTGGGAGTCGTTGGACTTGGTCCGATAGGACTGATGTTTGTCAGGCTTGCAAAACTTAAGGGGGCAAGAGTGATAGCAGCTGGAAGAAACCCTTTGAAATTAAAACTTGCAAAGGAATTCGGCGGGGCAGACGAAGTCGTAAATCTCCTTGAAACTCCTGATCCGGATAAGGCAATAATGGACTTAACCCCCGAAGGCAAAGGGCTTGATATTGCAATTGAAGCAGTAGGACTTCCGGCTCTCTGGGAAAGAGTTATTGACTTGACAAGAAAAGGCGGGACTGTTAATCTTTTTGGCGGCTGTAAATCAGGAACTAAAGTGCAGCTTGATACAAGAAGAGTTCATTACGATGAAATAAATATAATCAGCGTATTCCACCATACTCCTTATCATATTAGAGAGGCTTTGAGGTTAATCAGTGAAAGTCAAGTTGATGTAACCAGACTAATTACACATACTCTGCCTATTTTTGACATAGACAAAGCCATAAAACTACACGACGAAGGCAAAGCAATAAAAATAGCTATGAAACCTTAGACATCAATAGGTCGAGAAGTTCGAATCTTTTCATACGTGAAATTTATTAATAAGGGTTTTGACGATTTGTCAGACCCTTATTTTTTGGGTCAATTTTGACCCAACCTACATTACTAAGCACTTATACTGAATTTTAAATTCCACGACGAAATTAACTCGCCTTCCCGTTGGTCAGGCTCAGACAGAATTTCTCCCACATCACTTGACGTGCAAGCGGGAGTAAGACGTGTTCCATCAGGGGCAATCCCCCGAACCTCCATCGTCTTATTTGCACGCTTTGTCATGCTGAATTTATTTCAGCATCTCCGTATTTATTAGATCCCGAAACAAGTTCGGGATGACACCTCACGATATTGTCATGCCGAGCGAAGTCGAGGCATCTTGTCAGCATTATATGATTACTTCAAAATTGGTAAGATCTTTCGACTCCGCTATCGCTCCGCTCAAGATGACTTTCTGAGTTAATTTGTTCAGAGTAATCGTTAATATTCCCTTAAAAGAATTTCGTGATTTTTCTTAGAGAACGTGTCTTTAGGAGGGTAAATACTGCTTGAGCCGTAACCCATTCGATTCGATTCGCTCGCTCAGGCTCTGTGGAGGCGAATACCTTTAAATATGCTTGAATATTTCCTGCTGGTAGGTAAATTTGATAGACTCATTCTAAAAGGTCAATATTTGCAGTTGTTATACCCACCCTACTATTCTAATAGAGCTTCCAGTTTGTATTTCAGTAGAAGAGGATTATTGATGAGGGAGCTTTTGGGGATATAGTCTGCTTTATAAATCATTGCAATGTCTGTTATGTTGTAAGCTCCTGATATTATCAGAAATTTAGTATCTTTAAACTGTTCTCTGCCTTTAATATTCTTAAGAAACCATGCCCCTGCGCAGTTTTCACCCGGAATCTTCTCCATCTCAAGATCAGTTATTATTAAGTCATAACTATCGCTAAGAGCTTTAACAAAACCGTCTCTTGCGCTGAAAGACACATCTATCTGCGGCGGGTTTTCTTCAAAAATCTCATCAAGCAGTTTTTTGTGCATGTTTACCCACTCTGCACTGTCTTCCACTATTAAAATTCTGTATTTTTCAGTCATAATTTCTATTTAATCCAAACTGTTTATCACTAGTATGTCACCCTGAGTGAAGCGAAGCGGAATCGAATGGGTCCTACTAATTTTTGATTGTTTATTAAAATATAAATTGATAAGATCCCTCCATTGCAGTCGGGATGACTATTCAGACAGAACTGATAGATTTTACTTATTATTTTATTGCAAAATTTTCATCCAGATAGTTATGCGCATATATATTTTTATTCATCAATATTTTAGCAGTTCTATAGATTGCTTCTTCTTCAGGATTTTCTTTATTATAGCTCACGTCTTCTAGCTCGCCGAACTCCTGCATCATATTATAAATATTGATATAGAGATTATCTGATTCTTTTTCTGGTTTTCCTGTTTCAGCGATGTTAATTACCCTGATAAGTTCAGTGTTAAAGGCGTCAATAATAGCGGTATCAAGACCACAACCAGATGCCATTACAGCAAATACACGGTTTATTAAAGGTCTATTTTCTTTGGGACTGCCGTTTGATACATTGGATAGTCCAATTGTCGTTAATACCTGTGGATCAAACGATTCTTTAAATACTCTGATAGAATTAAGAGCTTCCATTGCCTGCGACTGATCAACACCTACAGGTAAAACAAGCGGATCTAAAAGAATTTTTGTATTATCTACTCCAAGTTCTGCTGCTTTATCAACTATGATAGAAGCGATTTCCAGCCTGCCATCGGGATCTTTTGGAATACCTGTTTCATTGCTCATAGTTAGAGTGATTATATTTGAATTATATTTGGCTGCAAGCCCCATCATATTTTCCAGTCTTTCAGGGTCACCGCTTGCGCTGTTTACTATGCAGTCCTGCGGATTAGATACACTTTTAAAACCCTGTTCCATCTCGGATATATTTGATGTGTCGAATGAAAAAGTAGCATCTGTAACTTCAAGAATAGTGGAAGTAAGCCATTGCATAACTCCTTCAGAACCTCTTCTTGCAGGGCCTATGTTAAGATCAATCCAGTCCATATTCGCAGCGGATTGTCTTTTAGCCAGATCCTGTATGAATTCTTTATTTCTTTCTTCAATTGCTATTCGTGTTTTTTTAGAAATAATATGTATATTTTCGCCTATAAATCTCATTTTTACCTCTACTTGATGTTTTGCTTAGATAACTCTAATGTATTATAAAGTAACATTGCTATGGTCATTGGCCCTACTCCGCCTGGGACTGGAGTTATATAGCTTGCTTTCGACTCTACATTATCAAAATCTACATCGCCTACAAGCTTGCCGTCTTCGGTTCTGTTTATACCGACATCTATAACAACAGCACCTTCTTTTACAAAATCTTCGGTTATAAATTTAGGTTTTCCAATTGCTGATATGAGTATATCCGCCTGAGAAGCAACTTCTTTTAAATTTACTGTCTTACTGTGGCATATTGTAACAGTTGCATTTCTGGCTACTAACAGACCTGCCATGGGTTTGCCTACAATGTTTGATCTTCCTATAATAACTGCGTTCTTACCTGCAATTTCTATCTTATACTCTTCAAGAAGTTTAATAATACCGTAAGGAGTGCAGGAAATGGCATATGGATTTAACCCCGTCCAGAGTCTGCCTACATTTAATGGATGAAATCCGTCCACGTCTTTTTGCGGCAAAATTTTCTGAATGATTTCTTCTGAATTGATATGCTTTGGCAGTGGCAATTGGACTAATATTCCGTGAATACTTTTATCTGCATTTAATTTGTCAATTTTCTTTTCAAGGTCTGCCTGTGAAATATCTTTATCAAGTTTAATTACAACTGAATAAAATCCTGCGTCAACTGCAGCTTTTTCTTTGCTTCCGACATAAACCTTACTTGCAGGATCTTCTCCCACTATTATAACTGCAAGACCAGGCTTTGTACCAAGCGAAAGTACTTCATTCTTGATATCTTCTCTGATTCTTTGTGCTAATTCTTTACCCTTTATTAAAATTGCCATATTAAACTCCTATAGAGGTGGTAAATTCAGTCTAAATAAAAGTTCTTTTACAGATTCCGTGAGAATTTCAGATTCTTTTGATAAGCAATCTTTCTCCAGATTCTCATCATAAGGTAATGTGCCAAGTATTTCAAGTTCGTAATCCTTTAATAAACAAGAAATTTGCTCAGGTATACGGTTTTTTACTTTATTAAGCACCAGTCCAAGCTGTCCAGGGGTAGCCAGGTTAGATGAAGATTCTCTAATTTTTGCGGCTGAATAAACAGATCCGCAAGAAGTATCAGCTACAATTAATGTTACATCAATATGATAATCTACCAGATGATTAAGATATTCAAGATCATATTCACAATCAAAGATAACTATGTCATAAGCTTCAATTAGTTTAACAAGGGCATCATTAATTTTTTCTGCAATATAGCATCTGCAATCTTTTGACGATACCAAACCTATTGCAAGAAGGTCTACTTCATCATAAATATTAATCATTATATCCTGAAGAGCCCATTCTATGAATTCCTGACGGGACATATTTTCAGGCAGCCTTGTTTTATAGTCGAACTGGTTCATTTTGATGTCATAAACATTATTTGAAACATCTACTCCGAACGTGCATCCAAGTTCACCGGTCAGGTCTGTATCCATTAGCAAAATAGATTTATTAGGATAAATACCATGTAATGATTCAAGAATCGCTTTTGATATTGAGGTTTTTCCGCTTCCGCTTTTACCAGTTACAGCTATTGTTACTGTCATATATATTTTTACCCTTTATACTTTTCTCTTATTGCTCTAGATAGCTCCGATGTAAGATTTAATGCTTTAACTGCCAATTCTATGCTTAAACTTCCGGCTCCGCAGGTTGGAGTTATAAAGCTGGAATCCAGAATTAGCTTTTCATCTATACCTTTATTAGTTAAATAAGCCAAAGCTGTCTGGAATTTGTCCATCAAAAAGTCAATATTAGCAACCTTTAAAACATCTTCATCAAGTGTTGGAACCATGCCCCAGGCAATATAGCCACCGTTTTGCATGAACTTTTCAAGTTCCCTGCTATATAAACTAAGACTTTCTGCAAAGTTAAGTGCATCAAAGTTAAGTATATCAACATTGCTGCTTGTTATTAAAGACCAGTCAGTTTTGCCGCAGCAGTGAATACCAACGAGTGCTCCATTATCTTTTAATACGGTTGCAATTTCTGAAATGCTTGAAGTTATATCTTCCTTTGTAATTGTTATAAAAGTAGATGCCCCGTATTGGGACATGCTTGGTTCATCAAGAAATATAACCGGAATACTATTTGGTGAGTATTCTTTGAACTTAACTACTTGCCATAAAGCCTTTAAAGTAAGTCCTTTTATAATTATTTCCCTTAATGTTTCATCATAAAAGGCACATTTCTTTTCTCTGTCTACAAGGGAAGTACCCCATGTAAAAGGCCCTGTAATTTGTCCTTTAATGGCAACAGGTTTAACTTCCTTTATCTTTTCAAAAAATAAAGGAATAGGAGATGAAAATTCACCTGAAATCGCATATTTATCAAGTAATTCAAAGTTTTTATCATTAATTATACTCTCGTAATCAAGATAAAATTCTTCAAGCTGTTCATAAAAGTTTTCTTCATTTTGGTCCATATACCAGCGGTTATCTTCTTCATCAAAAACTATGCCGGGTATATTTTGCGTAAATTGTGCGAGCATGTCTTCTTTCTGATTGACATGAGAAAGCTGAGGCCAGACAGGAAAATTTCCTATGTTGGAAAAAATAAGATTAAGAGCTTCTTTTGGATTATTGTAAGGTAAACTGCCAACAGCTGTTGCTAAAAGACTTATATCTCTTTTCAATTTAATTTCCTTTATATTAGAATATTTAACGTACGAGCATAAAATTTATAAAAGTTAGTTTATCATTAAAACATTTTTATCATAAGCAGGAAAAAATGAAGAATACCACATTAGCTGAATTTGTATCAACAACCAGAGATAATCTTGGATTATCTCAAAAAGGTCTTGCCAAAAAGGCAAATATCAATCTTGCAACAATAGAAAATATTGAATCAGGTCAGGAATTATTTCTCTCAACTTCAATAAGGCAAAAACTGGCGAAGGCTTTAAAAGTTGACAATAGTACAATTAAGGCTCTTGAAAAACAGCCGCACGAACCTGAAATATCAATAGAATACATTGAAGAAGTCAAATTAAGAATTCTGGCGGGTCAGCTTAAAGGTCATGTATGCCCTGTATGTAAATCAGAACTTGTCTGTCGTGTGGCAGAAATGTACGATCTGGAAGACAATCTTGTAAGACATCCCAAAGCAAGATGCTCGAAATGTCCTTTTCAGATTAAGTAATTTTAAAAGCAGGAATTAGTAAGAATGAGATATGTTTTCCGCATCTCATTTTATTTTTTTGTAAACAAAATTTAATATTTTTATAAAAACAACTCAAATAATAGCAATTTCTTTTCCATAAAAGTTTTCTTATATATATAAGATATATTGTTTGATTATTAAAAGTACAAATTATAAGTATTGGGGTTTACATGAGAGGAGAAGTGTTATGGGGGATTTAACAGTATCATCACAAAGCACATCACAGAGAACTACAATGTTAAAAAAGGCTCAAGAGCAATCAGGTCTTGATGCTGAAAATTTTGAATCTATTTTTGTGAAAAATAAATCTGCTGATCAAAAATTAAAGGAATTGGCAAAATCTACTGGACAGACTGTTAATCTTAATTCATTGCTGAATGCTTATAATAAGGCTGGTACTGAAGAAGAGAAAAACGATATTCTCTATATAACTGGATATAAAGATGTAGACGAACTAAAAAAAGTAGTTGATTTTGGGACAAAATGGGATAAAGAAATAAAAGAAGGAAAACATTCTGGCTGGGATGAATTTGAAGGAGCATTAGCTGAAGAATGTAATAACTCATCGAATCCTTTTGATTCAAGACCAGTATCTTCTTATTTACTTAATGCAAATGATGAAGCAGGTGGATATGTGCAGGAAAATACAGAAGCACGTAAAGATTCTAGTGATCAAACATCAAATTCAGACTCAGGTTCAAATTCAGCAAGTAAAAATATATTTGGTCTTGGTGACAAGTCTGTAAAATTAGGTGATAATACATCCTCAGTTATGGACTCTGCTCATCAATTTAATGAAAAATTAAAGGCTAATCACGATGGCAAACTTACATTACAGGATGTGGCAAAAGAACTCTTTAACGGAGATGAAAAAGCAGCAGAACTTGCTTGTGGCGTAGATGGTAACTCAAAAGATATCAGCGATCTTGATATTGCCTCAGTTTTAAGTATGGCAGATATGCAATTTGAAAACAGAACTGACGGAACAATTGATTCTGATGAATGGCAGGCAGCTCAAAAATCATTGAGTGAAAGAAGTCTTGACGATAGTAATAAAGGTATTTTAAAGTCAATTGGTGACTATGTAAAAGAATATCTTGCTAAACAAGGATACAATAAGCCTAATAGTTCAACTTCAATAGAATAATTTATCAAATCATCACAAATAAAGAGAGAGGCTAAATGCCTCTCTCTATTTTGCGCTTGAAACAGGAGTTGAGATATCATGAAGGGCTTCGCAGGCTTCAGGTTGCTCCTGTGTAATTACAGCAATATCACCAAGAGAAATTATTCCGACAAGCTTGTTTTTTTCATTAATAATCGGAATTCTTCTTATTTTATTTTCTTTCATTTTTTGAACGGCGATATCGACATCTTCGTTTTCAAGACAGGTAATTACAGGTTTCGACATAAATTCTTCAAGTTTATTTTGTTCAGGTCTTTTGTTGTTTAAAATGGTATAAAGAGCAACGTCTCTATCTGTTACCATTCCTACGGGTTCCAGACTATCATTTATAACTGGAACTGCCCCGCAATTTAGGTTCTGCATTATCTGAACTGCATCTTTTATAGTACAGCCGGGATGACACATTTTTATATATTTTGTCATTATGTCACGGCATTTCATGTTTTTTGTCCTCCTTTTTCTTCAGGATATGAAAATTCAATAGTTGCTATAGCTATCTTATGAGCTATAACGTCATTTTGATAATCATCATAGGCATTATTAAAAATGTCCATGTAATATTCCTGGCAATCATAAGGTAATATAGTTTTAATATGACATGGGAGATCGTCTAATCTTTCATAACGCATAACTCAAATCCTATAAAATAGTTATCGCATCCGTTGGACAAGATTCCGCAGCTTGTCTTAATGTACTGCCAAGTGAAGGATCAATAGTGGCAATAGTTGATTCTGAAAGTCCCATAGGATCAAGTTCAAAAACAACCGGACAGATTTCTGTGCAAATACCGCAACCGATACAAGTATTTTTATTTACACTGGCTCTTAGACTATTCATATTTTCCCTCCCTTTAATATTTATCAGGAATTAAGTATGATAATCTTTTTTTTTTGTTTAAACATCAACATGATGAATAAACTAAGTGATGTATTTTATGCCGTATTTAAAAATTAAATTTCTCAAAAAAAAACTGCCCATAGGCAGTTTTAAACATTTCTGGAATTATTGGATAAAATTTTCTGTATAATACAAAATATTATTCGTAAACTTTAACTTGAACAGGTAATTTTTCAAGTATAGCTTCTAAATCATATGTAAGATCAGGTTTTCTTGCTACTACATTCCTGTTTATTTCATGTTTATGTAACTTAAATCTAATTAAAACCTGTTCATCAACCATTATAAACCCCCTCTTTATCCTATAGTCTAGTAACCTCGCATATATATATAAAGTATGGAAGGTTTAAATAATTGCTCTTTTTTTTAAAAATCTTAAGAAATATTAAGCTATATTTTCTAAGCCAGCTGTCAGCCCATTATTTACTAATTTTAGTGCCGGTTTGTCCGTTCATAATTTGTAAATATAGAGTTTTATATTTTATTGCTTTAGACTGCATTCCCTGTTTCATTGCAATTTCTGACAGGCCAAGATATGCGTAAGGTTCTGACGGATTAATATGTAAAGCCTGATTATAAGTTTTTTCGGCCATTTTAAAATTTTCTTTTTCTCTGTAAATATCACCCAATGCGATTCTTGCAATATTTAATGAAGGATTTAATTTTAAAGCTTTGTAATAATTTTTGATAGCCTCAGGGCAGTTTCTTAGTTTTTTATAGCAATTTCCCAGGTCATAGTAATAAATACTTTCTTTTGGATCAAGTACAAGTGCCTGTTTATAATAATAAATTGCCTTACCTATGTTATTAGCTTGAAAATATAAGGATGCCAGATTATTATAAAGCATGGGATCCTTTATATTTCCTTTTAGAGCTTTTTCATAAGCTTTTATAGCTTTGTTATAGTCGTTTAGTTTGGTATAGGTAATTGCAAGAGTATTATAAATAGAAGTATTATGGCTTTTAAGGGCAATATTTTCAAGTTCATTTGCTATATCTTTGAGCATTGCTAATGGAATAGCAATACGGTTTATGCTGTAAATTTTGATAAAATTATCGTTCGCTTTTTGATAAAAGCCACTCTGAGAATAAATCTTACCTAATAGATAGTAAGTTTCAGGATTATTAACATCATAACCAAGATTAATTTCAAGTTCATCAATTGCGTAACTTGATTTATCATTGAACCACAGTGCTTTTGCAAGATTACATCTTGCTTCAATAAGACTATTATCAATAGAAATAGCTTTTCTGAATTTTGATATTGCATCATTTAATTTATTTTGTCTTAAATATATGAGTCCAAGAAAGTTATAATTGTTAGCTACAGTTGAGGTTATTGCAGTTGCTTTCTTGAAATTTTTCTCGGCAGATTTAAGGTCATTGTTTTTATACTGTGCTTCAGCCAGCAGCGATAATAAAATACCATCATCTGATGAGTTTAAAGGCTTCAAAAGATTTATAGTAGCATTATAATCAGATCTGCTGTTATATATTTGTGCAAGGTTTATATATGCTTCAATATTGCCTTGATTAAGATTGATACTTTTTTTGAAGCATTTCACAGCCTGATCGAGTTTGTCTAATTTAGTGTAATTTTTTCCAAGTTCAAGATAAACCCATGAATCTTTATCATTTAAAGCCAATGCAGTTGAAAGCTCATCTGTAGCTTCTTTATATTGACCCTGTTCATACAGATTTTTAGCCAGATTATAGTGAACAGCAGCTCCCAGCTTTTTGTTGATACCGTTTTTACTTGCAGGCAGCGAAAGAACTATAACAAGAATAAGAATCATTGCTGCAATAAATGACATTAAATAGAAAAATTTCTTACCGCTCAAAACTTAACTCTCCTTATAAATCCCAGACATTAGAGTTAAATATAGCAAAAAATCAAACAAAAATCTTTAAATTCATAAAGTAGAAAGGTACTTGTTTTTATAATGGGACTGCACCCCAAACCCGCCTCCACAGAGCCTGCCCTGAGCGAGCGAAGCGAGTCGAACGGGTTACGGCTCAAGCAGTTCTCGCCCTTCTAAAGACACTGTTCACCAAGAAAAATCACGAAATTCTTTTATGGGGGGATTACGAATAGATGCTGAAACAAGTTCAGCATGACACGATATACGATATATTGAAAAGATAAAAAACGTTAAACAGCTTATTTACTGCCCCTTTAAACTGTTTTCTTGCGGAAATTTTGCTTAAACTTATGCTCCCATGCCAACCAGCCATCTCATCTTCACTTCGATTTATTGCAAAAGTTTCTTTTTATTTATCTTCTTAATTGCAAAGTAAAACAAAATAAGTATCAATCTGAGTGTAAGTTTAAGCAAAATTGGAGCTATAAAGCTGTTTATTAGGGACAGTTATAAGCGGTAAATACAGCAAAATTTTTTACTGCCCCGCAGGGGTGAGCGTTAGCGAATTTAAAAAATTTTCGGTTCACTCATTGTCATATAAACTTTTTGAATATTTATCACATTATTGCAACTTATCTGTAATAACTTCTTTCCCACTTAACTGCCCGCATGCCGCAAGGATGTCGGAGCCGCGTTCCAGTCTTACAGTTACTTTTTTACCTGATTGCTCGAGAATATACTTAAACATATTAATTTTTTTTGTTGAAGAGGCTTTGAAATCATCTCTGTTAACTGAATTATAAGGAATTAAATTCACATTGTAATTTAACCCTTTAAGCAGATAGTTTATTTCTTTGGCATGTTCAGGAGCATCGTTAACTCCGTCTATTAAAACATATTCGATGGTCACTCTCCTGCCTGTCTTCTGGGTTAAATGATGCAAAGCTTTGACCACTTCCTCAACAGGGTATTTTTTCTCTATGGGAATTAATTTCTCCCTGATCTCATGATTTGGAGCATGGAGAGATAAAGCAAGTGTTAGTTGCCTGTTTTCATCTGCAAGTTTTAATATCTGAGGAATTATACCGCTTGTTGATATAGTAATTCTCCTCATTCCGATTTCCAGTTCTTCATTTATAAACTTTATAGAATTTATTACTTTGTCATAGTTTAAGAGTGGCTCGCCCTGACCCATATAAACAACATTAGTTACCTCAAGACCTGTATCTCGCTGTATTGATAAAATCTGGTCAACAATTTCCTTTAATTCAAGGTTTCTGACAAAGCCTCTTTCTCCTGTAGCACAAAACGTACAGCCAACAGAGCAGCCGACCTGACTGCTTACACAGGCTGTCAAATTTGGTCTGTTATCAAATCTCATTAAAACAGTTTCTACAGAGGAATTGTCAGAAAACTCAAGAAGGTATTTTATTGTGCCGTCAGAACTTATAAGTCTCTGCTTTATTTTTGTATCAGAAATTCGGGCAATTTTATCTAATTTTGCCCTGAAGTCCTTTGATAAATTTGTCATCTGGTCAAATTCAGATACACATTTTTTATAAAGCCATGAATGCAGCTGTTTTGCCCTGAATTTTGGTTCATCCAGAGTTTCTGCAAGATCTTCCAGTTCCTGAAGAGTCATGCCCGATAAGATAACTTTTTGATCCGTATTAATCATAAACTGTCCCAAAACGTTTGCTTTATTAAGTAATTAATAAAATGTGTCATGCTGAACTTGTTTCAGCATCTATTGATTCAAAGATCCTGAAATAAATTCAGGATGACACACAATCTATATTATCATGACTAAAATTTATATTTATTGTTGCAGCGTATTGATGGGCTGATCATCTTACTAAAAAATCAGGTTTCCCTGATCTTCTAGTAATTATTTATTTCTTTTCCGTTTTGGGTGGAATAACTTTTATGCTCAGTTCCTCAAGTTGCTGCTCAGTAACATTGGCTGGAGCTTCTGACATAAGACACTTTGCCTGACTGTTTTTAGGGAATGCAATTACATCTCTGATTGATGGCGAACCGCTAAGGAGGGCAATTACTCTGTCAAGACCAAGTGCAATGCCGCCATGAGGAGGTGCGCCATACTTGAATGCTTCTACCATAAATCCAAATTTATTTTCAATTTCTTCTTCAGTCATACCCATAATGCTGAATACTTTTTGCTGTAATTCAGGAGTATGGATTCTTATACTTCCGCCGCCAAGTTCGTTTCCATTGTATACAATATCATAAGCCAGCGCACGGCATTTTAAAGGTTCTGTTTCAAGTAAAGCAATGTCCTCAGGATTTGGCGATGTGAATGCATGGTGAACAGCGGCACATCTTTGCTGGTCTTCATCCCACTCAAACATCGGGAAATCTACTACCCATAACAGACTGTGCATTGATTTATCAATTAAATCAAGTTTTTCACCAAAATGCAGTCTTAATCTTCCCAGAACATCAAATACTGTCTTAGGCTTATCAGCCAGGAAGAATACAATATCTCCGGGATTAGCATTTGATCTCTGCTGAATTTTACCAAGTTCTTCTTCTGATAAATATTTTAATACAGGTGATTTAACAGTTCCATCAGTATTATATGTTATCCATGCAAGACCTTTAGCGCCAAATGAAATGGCAAGATTTCTGATATCATCCATATCTTTTCTACTATAGTCTGCAATGCCGGGTATACATATAGCTCTAACCGTTCCGCCTGATTTAACCTGATCAGCAAAAGCTGTAAATGAGCTTGAAGCCATAATATCGCTAACGTCAAAGAGCTTAAGATCAAATCTGGCATCCGGTCTATCAGAGCCGTATGTTTCCATAGCTTCTTTATAAGTCATACGAGTAAACGGAGCAGGTACTTCTATTCCTGCACATTTGAAGGATCTTACCAAAAGACCTTCTGTCATTTTGATAATTTCATCCTGATCCACAAATGACATTTCCATATCAATCTGAGTGAATTCAGGTTGTCTGTCAGATCTTAAGTCTTCATCCCTGAAGCAGCGTGCCACCTGGTAGTATCTTTCAATTCCGCTTACCATCAGTAACTGTTTGAAAATCTGTGGAGACTGAGGTAATGCATAAAACTTTGTAGGATGTACCCTGCTTGGTACAAGATAATCTCTTGCTCCTTCAGGAGTGGTTTTAATTAAAACAGGAGTTTCAACTTCAAGAAATTCCAGTCTGTTTAAATAATTTCTTATTTCAGTTGTTACTAAATGTCTCAAAATTAAATTATTTTGAACTTTTGGCCTTCTGATATCAAGATATCTGTATTTGAGTCGTAAATCCTCATTTATTTCCTGATCATCGTTAATTATAAACGGAGGAGTCTTGGACTCGCTTAAAATCTGAACAAAGTCCGGATATATTTCAATTTCACCGGTTAACAGATTCGGGTTAGCTGTATCTTCAGGTCTTGCTGTTATAATACCGGAGGTATTGATAACAAATTCATCCTTAAGCTGCTCAAATATTGTGTGAACGTCAGGATTTTTAACGGGATCTGATACTATCTGAATAATTCCTGTTCTATCTCTAACTTCGACAAAAATAATTCCGCCAAGATCTCTAACTGTTGAAACCCAGCCGGAAATAGTAACTCTTTGTCCAATATTTTCTTTTGAAACTCTGCCGCACCAATGCGTTTTTAATTTTGTTAAGCCATCATTCTGCATAAAATCTATCATCACCATGTATACTTCTATTTCTACCTCATTACTAATAATTAATAACTTGTCGCTATAATTGAAATTTCAACAGGTATTGGAACTCCTAGCTTATCAGGAGGTAAAGATGCATCTCCTGCCAGATTTAAGCTGTTTGTTTTTTTGTCCATTTTACCAGTTAATGGAAATATCAGCGACATTTTATCTACATTTTGTTTATTATCTATGTTCATTTCTAACATAATCCAAGCTGAAAGGTCAATTTTTCCTGTCTTTGGATTAATTGTTCCAACTGACGAATGGAATGGGTCAAGCTTAATTGAGTTAATTTTTATATTTTTATTAATTTTATTAACTTTAAAAGTTTTGCCCTTAATATTTACGAAATTAACTTTTAAATCTCCATTAAGAAGATTAAAATCAATTGCTCCTGTTCCATACAGATTTTCAACTGACAAAGGATTTGTATTATTTCCAAGAATTAACGTATTCTTAAGATTAAATTTTACCAGTGAAGGTATAGAAACGTTGCTTGCTGTTTTTTCTTTTTGTTTGATGAAATTAAATAATGAGTATTCTTTAATTAAGAAAATAATAACAATACAAACCAGCAGAAAAAATAAGAGAAGCAAAATATTCTGTGGATATTTTCTTAAGTTTTTCATTAATTCAACTAATCCTTATTTTATATCTGTCACAAATTGAAACTTTGATAATGTTTTTGAGTATATTTTTTATTCCTGTTTAATATTGCTAATTTTAAAAACCAAAAAACACATTTTAGTTGAGTATATTTCATATTTTAATTTACCATGAAAAAAGCAGTCTGGATGAATATTCCTGCTGAAAGGAAAGGATTTACTTAAAATATATGCATTCTCAAGTATTAATATAAGTTAAATAGCAGTAACTATGGGATAAAACGAAGTTATTGCGATTTTTTATAACGTTACACTTGCAAATTATGTAAACTATTTCTCAATCTTGTATTATATTTCAGCAATTATTACAAATTGTAAAGATTTAAAATTTTGACATTATAAAACTGTCAACTTTTTCAAAATTCGGGTTTTTAAGCTTATTGTGATAAAATAAATCAATCAGAGGTTACGGGGTTTCTCAAGAACTGATATATTAAAATAAATTACAGGGGTAAAAAATCAGGAGGTTTTTCTAAGATGCCTGACGATAGGTCATCAGGTTTGGGTGGAAAAGGTTATATAAGAATTGGCGGAATGGATAACTCGGGGATAATACCGGGAATCCCTGACAAAAAAAGATCTAAAGACCAGCACCAGCAATCTGATGAAGATAAGAAAAAAAATAATAATGATGAATTAAAAAATTCAGAATATGTGGACAGAAGTGCACAACTTAGTGCTACTCTTAATTCTCTTGCAATGCTCAATGTCGCTGATGTATTAAAAAATAAATCAAAGACGGACTCTCTTAAAAAGAGAAAAGAAGAATTAGAAAATAAAAAGTAATTAATTTTTTGGTAAATTTTTCTACCCTAATTTTCGAGTTTTATATTATACTGGGATTAGGAAAATTAATGTTCGTTAATAGAGAATAGGCTGGAATATGTCAAAAAATATCGATACAATACCAATAGAGGTTCTTATTTTAACTGTCGATCATGACGTTAAAGGAATTGTTCACGTTGCAAAATATACAAATACAAATAGAGAATTAACAGACCTTCTTAACGATAAAGAAAGAAGATTTCTTGCTGTAACAGATGCAGAAATTATAAACAGAAAAACCGGCGGTCCTCCTAGAAAGTATAATTTCCTTGAAATTCATATGGACTATATCCTTATGGTACATCCTTCAACTCAGGTTTTATTCAAAGAAAGTACCAGAGCGCAGGAAGATATAGCAAGATTTAGAGATTTAAGAGAAAAGCTCAACAGAACTAAATTTTAAAATCGTAATATTATAAATTCTTTATCAAAAAACGAGGCATTTATTAATAAATGCCTCGTTTTTTATTGATCTTTCAGGTTTGAATTATCCTTCGAGTGATAACATTAAGCCTGTTTTAGCTTTAGTGTTTTTGTCACCAACAAACTGATTATCTTTTTTAGCTGCATCGATTGATTTTTGCATAGCGTCTATTTGTTCATTAATACTTAGTTTTGTATTTCTGATAGTATCAAAGTTTTTGCTTACAAGTTCTGTGTTTAAATTTTTATTAGTGCTGCTAACTGCTTTATGGTCATCTTTTCTTCCGCCGATCAGATTTGATGCTTTACTGGCAACTTTACTGAATAATTTGTCGAAATAACTTTGTTTTTCAAATGTTTCTTTGCCTTCAACTGTTTTACCGTTTGCAAGTTTTACATCGAATGTTGCGAATGTACCGGTTTTTCCGTTATTTTCTGTACTATTAGCTTTACTCTTTAGGTCAACGCTAAGTCCATTCAGGTTATATTCGCTACCTGTTAATGCACCAGTTGAATCTACTTTTCTTAAGGTAACACCGGCATCTTTAAGTTCGTCTGCATTAACAACTCCATCTTTATTAGTATCAAGGTTTTTCATTGAAGCAAATACGTTATTTTTTGTATCTTTATTACCAAATATATCGTTTTTGTCTTGGACCTTATCACCATTATCCTGGTAGAATACGTATGTTTCACCGTTAATTTTAACTTCATAAGGATCAGTACATTCTTTTTCTACTTCTTTAGGAGGACATACTTCACCTATTTTAGACTTCAAGCTTTCCATTGTGATACCGTTAATGGATTTTTCCTTAACATCCGTTGTTCCGTATTTTCCTGCTGCAGCATCTGTAACATCTGTACCGTCAGCTACACTCTTGATAGTTTTAGCAAGGTCTTCAACTGTGCTGCCGGATCCACTTACTAAATCTTTATAGTTATCTTTACCTAATTCTGTAACTAATTCACTTTCACTCATTCCTGCAAATTTTGCCATATCTGCTGCAGAAATACCTTCTGCGCCTGTTGCTGCCGGTCCTTCAGAACCCGCTGCAATTACAATCTTTTGGCCTGATACGGTTACAGCTACCATGTTTGGATCAGCAGTCAGCAGTGCGCCATATTTGGCTTCAAAGGTTCCGCCTTCTGCATCTTTTATAGATAATAATTCACTAACCAGGGATAAATTTGAACTTAAACTCTGAATCTGGGATCCAATGCCGTCAGCCTGACTTAAAACGCTTGTAACTGCACTTGAATCAATGCCGATATTTGCTAAGTTTTGAGCTACTAAGGTCGCATATTCTCCTTTGCCTTCTTTTGCGTCTTTTGTTGCACTTTTTACAGCTTCACTAACTTTTGTTTTTACTGCTTCTTCTAATTTATTACCTGCATAATCTGCTTCTTCAAGTGCGCTTGTTAAATCTTTTTCTTGTTGTTCTATTTGAGTATTTAATTTATCAATTTCAGCTTGTAATCTTTCTTTATCATTACCAATTTCTTTATAGATATTCTGGATGCTTGTAAGTTCTGCTCTGAATGCTGCTGTTTTTGCTTCATCAATAGCTTTTGTAGGATCAGATGTTGTTGCTGCAGTTGTTCCAGTTGGAGTGGTTCCTGTTGTCTGAGCTGCTTGAACTTTTTTAAGAACATCAGTAGCTTTAGTTTTATCTGTTGCGTCTATACCTTCTGTTCCGTTAATTTCACTTTCACTGATAAAATTATCATTATTTTTGTCTTCTAAACTGTTTACAAAATTAAAAAGACTTTCACCGAGTGTTGCTCTGTTTTCTGTTACTAATCTTTTGTTGATACCTTGACTTGTAATGTAATCTGAAGTTAGTAAGTTAAAATTAATTGAATTTGTCATCTTGATTCTCCTCTTATTATTTCTTCTCTCTCTCTTTAAACTTTTTGTTGAATTCGCTATATAATATTTAAGAAATTTGAAGAGAAAAAATTGCTATAATTTATATATACTAAGTATATAATGTTACATTTCTTAATAAGGAATTAGAAAATCAAGCTATAACTTCATTTTGCGATTATGTACTTAAATAAGTAGGAAAAATTTTTACGTAAGTAACAAATAGCAAGTTTTCTCGTTTTAAAATAAAGGTCGAACGAGCGAAGCGAGTGAGACCAAAAAACCACCTTAGCCCCTTCCCTTTGAAGGGAAGGGGTTGGGGATGGGTAGAATGAGAACTGTCAAAATTTTTTGTTACCTACTTATTGTGTCATGCTGAATTTATTTCTGCATCTCAGTGATTATGAGATCCTGAAACAAGTTCAGGATGACACGAAAAGATATTTCTTAAATACGATTGCATATTAAAAAAGAACTGCACAATTTGTGCAGTTCTTTTTTAATATGAAGGGATGCCTATATATTTAAGCGTTATTGTCCGAGAAATTCTTTTATTTCAAACGGAAGCTGTTTTGTATCAAGTTTAATACTTGGTCCCATTGTAGTCGTCAAATAAGCTGACTTCATATAGGTACCTTTTGCTGCGGAAGGTTTAACTCTTATTACAGCATCAGCTAATGTAGCATAGTTTTTCATTAAAGCATCTTCAGTGAAACTCATTTTTCCTAACGGAACGTGAATCATACCCTGTTTATCAGCTCTAAATTCAACTTTACCGGCTTTGATATCCTGAATAGCTTTTTTGATATCAAAAGTAACAGTTCCTGTTTTTGGGTTAGGCATAAGTCCTTTTGGTCCTAATACTTTACCAAGTTTACCTAACATACCCATTGCATCAGGTGTTGCAACAAGAACATCAAAATCAAGCCAGCCGCCCTGTATCTTTTCAACAAGATCTTCTGCTCCGACAAATTCAGCACCGGATTGTTCTGCTTCAGAAATCTTTTCACCTTTAGCAACTACAGCTACACGGACTGTTTTACCTGTTCCTGCCGGAAGTACAACGGTACTTCTAACTTGCTGGTCGGCATGCTTTACATTAATGCCCAGTCTCATGTGACATTCAAGGGTTTCATCAAATTTTGAAAGTTCCTTTGAAATATTCTTTAAATTTTTGATTGCTTCAAAACCAAGGGATGGTTGTTCAACATCTTCAAGCATTTCGAGGAATTTTTTTTGTCTTTTTGTTAATTTTGCCATTTTTTCTCCTTGTGGTCATAACGAACATATTGTTCTTCCACTGTATTAGTATTATCTGATGGGCAAGACTGCCCATTTAACGTAATTAAATAATTATTTTGAACGAGCTTTTTAAAACAAAAACTCATCGTTTTCGTTTTAAACGCTCCCGCTTCGCCTATTCTGCGATAGTAACACCCATATTGCGTGCTGTACCGCGAATCATTTGTTCTGCTGCTTCCTGAGTTGTAGCATTCAGGTCAGGCATTTTTATTTTAGCAATTTCTGCAAGCTGTTCTTTATTAATTGAACCAACTTTTGTATTATTAGGAACTGCTGATCCTTTTGCAATGCCTGCTGCTTTCTTAATTAATACTGCCGCCGGCGGTGTTTTTAAAACAAATGTGAATGATCTGTCTTCATAAACAGTAATCTCTACAGGAATAATTGTTCCTGTCTGATCCTGTGTTTTTGCATTATATTGTTTGCAAAAATCCATAATGTTTACGCCGTGTTGTCCGAGAGCCGGACCAATTGGTGGCGATGGATTTGCTTTTCCTGCGTTAATCTGAAGCTTTATTTTAGCTGCTACCTTTTTTGCCACTGTTTCTTACCTTCCTTATTTTGAAATATTATTATTACTTTGTGTAACTTATTTGAACGAGTTACTTAAAACTTACACAAAGGCTAATCGCCTTCGTTCCAGTTTTAATTCACTCCCGCTTCGCATTTAAACTTTCTGAATTTGATTATATTCAAGTTCCACAGGTGTATCTCTACCAAAAATTGATACTGATGCACGTATTTTAGATTTATCAGGATAAACTTCCGTAATATCTCCGACAAAGTCTGCAAATGGTCCGCTAATAATACGAACCTTGTCTCCAACTTTAACATCAAGCTCGACTTTTGCAACCTGCACCTGTACTCTGTGAATAATTTTTTTAATTTCTGAATCATGTGCCGGGATAGGCTTTTTCTCTGCGCCTACAAACTTGGTAACTCCAGGAGTATGTCTTACAACATACCAGCTATCATCATCCATTATCATTTCAACAAGTACATATCCAGGAAAAATCTTTTCTTCTTTATCCTGGCGTTTGCCGTCTTTTACCTTGGTAACAGTCTTTTGAGGAACTTCAACCCTGAAGATCTTATCTCCCATGTTCATAAACTCAATACGTTTTTCAAGGTTAACTTTAACCTTGTTTTCATGTCCTGAGTATGTGTGGACTATATACCATTTCTTTTCATATTTGCGTTCAGTTTCAGCCATTATCTTACCTATCCTGGAATTCTCATTTTAACCAACTAAAAACAAAGTTTTGAAATATAAGATCAAGGACCAGCACTATAACTGTAAATGCAATTACAACACCCAGAACTACCAAAGTTTCGTAAAAAATATGATTTTTTTCCGGCCATGTTATTTTGCCCCATTCAGATTTAACACCTTTCAGGTATGTTTTTATACCTTCTTTGAGTCCTTCTGATTTTTCGGCTGTATCCTTTTTCTTGATATTACTCACGTTTTTGTCCTTAAACTACACTTTAGCTTTAGAGAGAACGCGCCCTGTAGGACTTGAACCCACGACATCCGGTTTTGGAGACCGACGTTCTACCACTGAACTAAAGGCGCATTTACTACTTGGTTTCCTTATGTACCTTGTGTCCATTACAGAACGGACAGTATTTGTTCATTTCCAGTCTACCTGGATCATTTTTTTTGTTCTTTGTAGTAGTATAGTTGCGGCGTTTACAGTCACCGCAGGCTAAAATTACTAACCTATCGTTTTTCTTTACACCCATTTTAAGTACCTTTTTACATGTCCTGTAGAGTAAATAATAAAATCAAAAATAATCACTGTCAATTTAAAACTATAGAATGCTTTTTTATAAACATTCTATTTTTAAAATTAACGAACTCTGAAAAGTCTTCAATATCTGCTTTCTGCAACAATTTCAACTTTTCTTCATTTGCGTTAATACAATTAAAAAAATCAACAAATGATAAAATAATTAAGATATTTATTGAAATTTTCTTTCAATTTTAGTCTAATCAAAATATGAAACATGTTCAAGGTATACTTTTCTCAAAGTAAATTTGGGATTTTATTAAGAAACCGGAAGGGTTATGCGTTAGCGGGAGTGAGAAACTTACGACGCCTTTCCGGGAAAGAATTAAGTCGTAGGCTAAAACACTTCATGAACAAAAATTTAAAAGATGTTATTCCAGTAAATAAGCCTTTAAAAGGTACGATTGAAGTTCCGGCGGATAAATCAATTTCGCACAGGGCTGCTATTTTTGGTGCTCTTACTAAAAATAAGATTTCTATAACTAATTTTTCTTCAGGAGCTGACTGCAAAAGTACTCTGAATGTTTTAAAACAGCTGGGAATCGATGTTGAATACATCTCCGATAAGAATATAATTATCTCCGGTAAAGGACTTAAAGAGCCATATGATGTTCTTGATGCAGGAAATTCCGGCACAACAATAAGATTAATGACAGGTGTTCTTTCAGGATCAAATTTCTATAGTGTATTAACCGGAGATCAAAGCCTGAAATCAAGACCCATGGCGAGAGTTATTAATCCATTAAGGAGCATGGGTGCAAAGATATTTGCCAGAGAAAATGACACAAAAGCACCTATAACAGTTATTGGTTCTAATCTGGCAGGAATTAACTACGATTCACCAATAGCAAGTGCTCAGGTAAAATCTGCTGTTTTGCTTGCAGGCATGTCAAGTGATGGCATGACTTCAGTCACAGAACCGTTTAAGTCGAGAGATCATACTGAAAGACTTCTATCATACTTAGATGCTGATATTTCAATAAATAAAAATTCAGTTTCTGTTAAAAAATCCGATTTAACTCCAAAAGATATAACTATCCCCGGTGATATATCTTCTGCCGCTTTTTTCCTCGTTGCAGGAGCAATTATTCCTGATTCAGAAATAATTATTCAGAATGTTGGACTAAATTCTACAAGAACCGGAATTATTGATGTTTTGAAAAATATGGGTGCAGAAATTACAATATTAAATGAAAGGGTTGAATGCGGCGAAGAAGTTGGCGATATTAAGATAAGTTATTCAAACCTTAAAGGGGTAACTATCGATAGAGAAATAATACCGAGAGTAATTGATGAGCTTCCAATAATTGCGGTTGCTGCAACTCAGGCAGAAGGAACAACTATAGTTAAAGGGGCTGAAGACTTAAGGCATAAGGAATCTGACAGAATTAAAGCAGTTTGTACTGAATTAAAAAAACTTGGAGCTGACATTCAGGAAACTGAAGACGGCTTTATCATTCATGGAAAATCTAAATTTAAGGGAAATTGCATACTGGAATGTTATCATGATCATAGAATTGCAATGTCAGGATATATTGCAGGAATGATTGCAGATAGCCCTATACAGATTAACGAATTTGGCTGGGTAAATATTTCTTTCCCAGAGTTTACAACGACAATAGAAAAATTATTAGAATAATAGGAGATGGATAAACGATGGCAAGCAAATTTGCTAAGGTGGAAGCCAAAAATTATCGTTGGTGGAGAGCACTTATACAATATTGGGTAATATATTTTCTTCTTTATCCGTTTTTTAAGGTTTTTTACAAGATAAAAGTATACGGACGGGAAAATATTCCTAAAGGTAAGTCAATAATTGTTGCGGCAAATCATATATCATACTTTGATCCGGTTATTGTTTCCCTTGCAACAAAAAGACCGATTGCATTCATGGCAAAGGAAGAACTTTTTAGTGTGCCGATGATTTCTCAATTTATTCAAATTCTGGGCGCTTTTGCAGTTAATAGGAAAAAACTTGAAATTGCTACAATAAAGTCAGCAAAAGCTGTTTTAACTACAGGATGGATTTTAGGTATATTCCCGGAAGGAACAAGAATTACGACTGGTAAAATAGGTAATATTAACAAAGGTTTTGGCTCTCTGGCAAAATCAACAAATTCTGAAATTATTCCGATTGGTATAGTTGGATCCAATACTTTCTGTGGAAAACTTGTCGTCAGAATCGGAAAACCAATACCTGTTCCTGAAAATCCGCAAGATGCAGTTGATCAATGGGGAAAAGCAATTTCAGAACTAACGGGACTAGAATATCAGCCTGCGGAAAAAGAAACTGTTCAGATTGAAGAACAAGTCTGACTAAAACATGTCTCTTTATAAGAACATATATTGTTTTCAAAGCTTAATTTTTTATATTTACTAAGCAGTTTCGAATAAATTATTAAAAAATGAATAGAAAAATTCATTTTTTTAGATGATAAAAACCATTTTTTCTCTTTGTATATTAAAAATGGGGGACTAACCTGTTATTTAATACAGGATAAAAAAATGAATAAAACAGTTTTAGAAAAAAATCTGGAACAAATTTCAATATATAATGAAAAACTAGCTAAAAATATAGCAGAACTTAATCAACTGGAACATAGTTTTGAACTATTGGAGGCAAAATCAGGTGATATTAACTTACTTTACAACGGCATTCTACTCCACGATGATATCGATCCACAGGAAGAAGCATATAATATCTTTCATAATCTGTCTGATAACAATAAGTCGTCTATTAATGTGTTATTTGGGCTGGGCATAGGATATTTATTCAAATGCTTCGCGCAGCGCTGTAAAGGTAAAATTATTATCCTTGAACCTAATCTGGATATTTTAAGAATAACTCTTGAAATAGTGGATTTTTCTGAAGAATTGGCAAATGATAAAGTGATAATAGTGGATTCTATCGGAGATCTCGAAAAATATATTGAGAAACTTTATTTTGCAAATGCTGAAATAAATCTTGTGAGTCATAAATCAGAAGGGTTTAAATCTAAATTTCTGAGTTCATATGCTGGTCTTAATCCTGAAATTCTTGCAGAATTAAGGCAAAAAACAGAATTTATTAAAGGACTGTACGAAAGTAACTATAATAATCTGTTCAATACATGTACAGACTGGACTATAGCAGGAATAGATAATATTCCTGAGGTATTAAATCATAATGAACTTGAAAATCTAAGAAATAAATTTGCAGGTAAACCTGCTGTTATTATATCAGCAGGTCCTTCTCTCGATAAGAATATAGACATATTAAAAGAATACCAGGATAAAGTTGTTATATTCTGTGTAGGTACAGCATTAAAATCAGCAGTAAAACATGGTATAAAACCTGATTTTTTAACAATTGTTGAGAGTAATGACTGTACAGCGCAGGTTTTAGGTGTAGATACTTCTGAAATGAATATGATTTTAATGCCTTTAACTCATGAAAAGTTTCACAAAATACCTGCTAAAAGAAAATTTAACTTTTATCCAAAAAACGATTTTACAGCAATTTGGCTGGCAAAACACCTTGAAATTTCTATTGATGACTATTTTAATAAAGGAACTGTTTCTTTATGTGCCTTGTTTTCAGCGAAAATATTAGGATGTAATCCAATTATTCTTATAGGACAGGATTTAGCATATTCGGATGGAAGATGTTATGCTGGTGATAGCGCCTATCGGGATTTAAGATGCATAAAAAATGAATCAACCGGAAAGTTTGAGATAATTGCGGATAATTTTGAAGCTTATGTACAGGCTGTACAGCCTCATTTTGAAGCAAAATCAGATAATCCTGAAGAAATCGCTAAAATGCAAAAGAAGAATTATGATCAGGGAGTGGAATACGCAAAAACAAAATTTAAAAGCCTTCTTGAAGGGTTATATTTTGTAAAAGGGCAAAGTGGAGAAATGATTCCAACAGAAGCCGGTTATGCAATATTTATAAGTTATTTTGAACAGGTGGTAAGGGAATTTGAGGGTAAAGTAAAATTTATAAATTCAACACAAAATGGGGCTTATCTGGAAGGATTTGAACATATTCCTTTAAAATCAGCACTTGATATCCATGCCCAAAATTATTTTGATGTTGAATCAATTATTTTTGAAGCTGTTGAAACAGGCAGGAAGCTGCTGGAAGCAAAAGGCAAAACTATATTGGAGGAGTTAGATAATACCATTAATCTTTTAGAGAACAATAGGGAGTATTTTGAACAGGGAAAAGTATATAGTGAAAGGTTAATCAAAGAATTAAATAATAAAAGACTTAATACAGAATACTTTAAAGAACACTGTCAGCAGGTTCTATCCTGTTATATTGCTATTGAAAAAAATGTTCTGGCTCAAAACGGGCTTATATTAGGACTCATATTTGCTAAATATTCGAAAATATCAAACTATTTATCTACTCATAGCGATATTCTTGATATTGAATCAATAGGAAATTTTGTTGTGCTTATTCATGACTTCTTTATAAATGGCTATGAAACTCTACTGGAAAAAATGATAATTATAAAAGATACGAGGAAAAGGTTGGATGAAAGCTGTAATTCAACGGGTCAAAAGAGCTTCTGTAGAAATAAACAATGAACTTTATTCAAATATTGAGTGCGGTATCCTTGTATTGCTTGGAATAGAAAAAGGTGATACCGAGGAACAAGCTGAATATTTATCTAAAAAAATTATTGAATTAAGAATCTTTGACGATAATAATGGCAAAATGAATCTTTCATTAGTGGATATTAATGGAGCAATTCTCATTGTATCTCAATTTACTCTGGCTGGAAACTGCACAAAAGGTAAAAGACCAGGATTTGATAATGCAGCAAAGCCAGAAACGGCAATACCGCTTTATGAAAAATTTATAGAATTTTTAAAAGATAAAAATATTCAGGTAGAAACCGGGAAATTCGGAGCTATGATGGATATTTCACTTGTTAATGACGGTCCTGTAACTTTTATTTTGTCCACGTCCAATGTCAATATATAACAAGCATAAGCATTAATTTAAAAAAGATAATTGTTTGACTTAATTTTAACAATAATTTATAAAATAATTAGAAACAGGAAGTCCACTTTAAAATGAAAAAACTAATTGAACAGTTATATACAAAGGAATTTAATAATTCTTGTAGAAATAAATTGTTTAATTTAAAATTTATAACAAATATAAGTAGTTTTAACATAATATTTATGATATAGTTTAAATGGAGAATGGCAGTAGATTAATACGTAAACGCAATATTAGAGTGAATTTAATGTTTTTAGAGATGTGCAGCAAAGAATATTTAATAGGGAGAGGACAAAAGCTGATACAAGATCTTTGCTGAATAATATGACGAGGGGCAATATTAAGTATGTATTTGAACAAGTGTACAAAATGCGGCGCTGAATTTGAAACAAAAAATCCAAAAAGAGTTATTTGTCCAGGTTGTTTATACCCAGATAGAAATCCTATTCCTTTAAAGTCCTATTCTGAGACTATTAATCCTCAACAGGAAAACAACGAAAATCCAGAAATGAATACGGCAAAAGATGACCAATCAAGCCAGGGCTCTGGTTCCAGGATGGGAGATCAAAGAAGACCTTATAATGATGGAAACAGAGAAAATTTCCATGGCGGCGGATATAATCAGCAAGGTGGAGATTTCAGAAGACCCCAACAGGGCGGATATAATCAACAAGGCGGAGATTATAGAAGACCCCAGCAGGGCGGATATAATCAGCAAGGCGGAGATTTCAGAAGACCCCAACAGGGCGGATATAATCAGCAAGGTGGCGGTTTTAGAAGACCTCAGCAGGGCGGATACAATCAGCAAGGCGGAGATTTCAGAAGACCTCCACAGGGCGGATATAACCAACAAGGCGGCGGTTTTAGAAGACCTCCACAAGGTGGTTTCGGTCCGCAAGGTGGCGGTTTTAGAAGACCCCCGCAGGGCGGATTTGGCCCGCAAGGCGGTGGTTTTAGAAGACCCCCGCAGGGCGGATTTGGTCCACAAGGTGGCGGGTTCAGAAGGCCTATGCAGGGTGGTGCAAGACCAGCTGTCAGAAAGAGTCTGTTAATAAGTAGAGAACAGGTTGCTCAGATTGAAAATATTTATGTAAAAATGCTCCCATTACCAAATCCTGATGCCCATGAAGTAATTGGAAAAGAAATAAATCTTGAACCTAACAAAGTATTTTTTGGTATGAATCTTGTAAGGCAAAAAATGAGATTGCCAAAGTTACCTTATCCAAAAAGAAGGCTTGCGCTTTCTCCTGATCAGCTTATTGCTATCGAAAATTTGTATACACCTTTACTTCCTTTACCTCCAATAGGTTGTCACAAATTTATTGCGAAGCAGCTTAAAATGGATGAATGGAGAGTCCATGTAGGAATTGGTATTGTAAGAAAGCAGATGAGTCTGCCTCGTTGGAATCCTGACAGAGATGATGCGCCTGAAGAATTCAAACAGCAAAAACAGGCAGAAGAAGCTGCACAAGAAGAATAAAATATTTTATATTTAAAAGGCTTTATAAAGTTATGGAAAAATTCTGATTTTTTGGAAAATCAGAATTTTTCAGTAGTCGACCTTTCATTGAATCATGAAAGATGCGGAAAAAATTTATTATCAGGAAAGAAATTAACCCACGTTGATCTATCCGAATTCAGAATGAATATTTAATTTATGTTTGATATTCTAATATGTTCATTATTAATGAGGGAAAAATAATGGCAACTTGTAAAATATGTAAAAAAGAATTCATTAATTTAAGAGAAGATAAAGAGTACTGTACGGCTTGCAGAATTTCACATACAAGGCATAAAGAGCAGTTAAATCAAGACAAACATCTCGAAGAAAAACAAAAAAGATCTTCATCAGAATAAAATATTACGTAATTGTAATATTAATTCATAAATTTAAAGTTAAAAATGTAAAATGAACACTTGTATAACTGGTAAAATATTGAATATTTTATCTTTTAAGCATTAAAAACATCGTTATTAAAATATTTTATCTCTTAATCAATTATGATTTTAATGTATTTGGGCGTATAAAAGCTCGAAATATGTTATAATTCGAATCAAAAGCAAAATATTAAATAAAAAAATATAAGTGTTTAATGTACACTTGAGCAATTTTTTTATTTAAATTGTTTTTAATATATATAACATTATTAAAACAATTCAAATAAATATTATTAATGCATAAGAAGTTTAGGTTATATAGGTAAGAGGCTAAAGTGTGACGCAAGATCAGAAAATATCTGATAAGAATAATATAAGAACTGGGCATGATATACATAGCAACCCTATAATGCCCAGAAAAACTGCAAACCGTCTTTATGGCGGTTATAATAATTCGCCAAAACCATATGGTTTCCAAGGTAATATTGATCCTGTCGAAGTTATTTCTGATTTCTGCTCATCAGCCAGGTCCGGAAAAAATGCTGAGTACATTCTTAATTATGTGCATGATATTGTTATAAATAAGTTAGGATACACTTTTACAGCTATAGGTCTTGTTAATAAGCAGGCTAATTATATTCAATTAAAACTTACTGATCATATCGGCAACATATACTCATCAAAAGTTATTTTAAGTGATTATAAAAACCCTATTATTGACTGCTATATAAATAAAATAAAGAAAAATATTGATAATTTTGGGTTTTTAAACGTTCCTTATTTTCAAAATTCACCAGGAATAATTTTTCCGCTTATGAATCAGGATGAATGCATTGGTATTTTTATTGCGGGATCGCTTTCTTTAAGCTCTCAAAATAACGATTTAATTAATATATTAACTGATTATTTGGCATTATTTATTGAAAACAAGAGATTAAGCGAAAGAATAATTAATAATCCTGATGTTGATGCTTTAACAGGCCTTAAAAATCATAAAGATTTTCACGAGAATTTATCTTTAGAAATTAAGAATGCTGAATATAACGGACAGTCAGTTTCAGTAATAATATTTAATATTATCAATATTTCTAAAATTAATCGTGAATGCGGGCACTCAAAAGGTGATGAAATTATTCGAATGGTAGCTGAAAAAATCAAAGAAAATATTAGAGATATTGATATAGCTGCAAGATATGGAGGCGATGAAATCGCAGTTATCCTACCGGGAGTCGATAATGCAAAAGCTGTTTATATGGCAGAATTTGTAAATCATAATGTTTCCTGCTGTCTGGTAGATGATATCGGTGAAATAAAATTAAGTATAGGAGTTTCAACTTATCCAACCTGTTCAATGAAGCAGGAAAAGATTCTTATTCTTGCAGAACAGGCTATGCTTATTTCAAGAAATAAAGAGTACCAAAATGGAACATCTTCCATTATAAGTGCTCAGGATATTGATTTTTGGAATGAAATGGCTTTGGATTCCCTTGCTGCAGTTATTGCAAAGAAGCATTCTCAATGGGGAATAAACTTTGAAGATGAACTTGTTGATCAATTCCACGCCGAAAGTATGTCTTGTGCTAATCATATAATTGATGTTGTAGCATCTTTGGCTGGCGCTATTGATGCAAAAGACACATACACAAGAGGACATTCTCAATCCGTATGTATGTATACTGAAGCTCTTGCAAGAGCAGTTAATCTGCCGCCATCTGAAGTTGAAAGAATCAAGCTCGGTGCATTACTACATGATGTTGGTAAAATTGGTATTTCAGAAGCCATATTACGAAAACAAACAGCACTCAGTGACCAGGAATGGGAAATAATGAAACAACATCCAAGAATTGGTGTTGAAAAGGTTATTAAACCAATTGCTTCAATCAGGGATTTGATTCCAATAATAATTCATCATCATGAACGCTGGGATGGTAATGGTTATCCTGATAAGCTGGCAGGTGAAAATATTCCTATTGGAGCAAGAATCGTTGCGATTGCTGATGCATTTCATGCGCTTATCAGTGACAGGCCTTACAGAAAAGGGCTGGATTTATATAAAGCTATTGAAGTTCTCAGAGCTGGTGCTGGAATTCAGTGGGATAAAGAACTTATAAGAAAATTCATAATAATAGCACCTTCTCTTGCTACAAAAGTGTAATCGAATTTTAATTATTCAGAAATATAGCCAAAGCCTTTTATGGCGGAGTCTTTTTTGCGCCAGTCTTTCTTTACTTTTACAAACAGCTCTAAAAAGACTTTCTTTTGTACAAGTTCTTCTATATCTTTGCGGGCTTCGCTTCCTATTGTTTTGAGCATAGAACCGCCTTTGCCGATCAATATTCCCTTTTGAGAATCCTGTTCAACAAAAATCGTTGCGGATATTTTAACAATTTTTTCGCTTTCCTGGAATAAATCAATCATAACAGCTACACTGTGAGGAATCTCATCCTGAGTATTTATCAAGATCTTTTCTCTAATTAATTCTTCAGTAATAGCTCTTGTATTTTGATCGGTTACATCTTCTTCCGGAAAATATTGAGGTCCTGCAGGCAGTTTTCTATAGATATTATCTACCAGCGTATCAATATTTCTTCCTGTTTTAGCAGAAATTTTAACTGTTGGAACTGATTTTTCTCCAAATAGCTGCTTGTATCCAGAAATAATTTCTTCTCTTTTCTCAAGAGATTTTATTAGATCAACTTTATTAACAACAAGAACTATAGGTATATTAGTTTTTAGTATGTTATCAACTATCCATTTATCCCCAAGTCCGGCTTTGTCACTTCCGTCTACTAGAAATAAAATTAAATCCGCATCAGGAATAGCAAGTTTTGCTTCTTCCAGTAAAAATTCGCCCATTTTATGCAGAGGTCTGTGAATCCCTGGTGTGTCAACAAAAACAATCTGCCCCTTCTCAGAAGTATAAATCCCTTTGATTCTTCTTCTTGTGGTTTGGGGCTTATCGCTTGTGATAACTATTTTTTGTTTTAATATATTGTTTAATAAAGTTGATTTTCCTACATTAGGTCTTCCAACAATTGCTACAAATCCTGATTTATATGCCATAATTTACCTAAATTATTCTTCTACCTGTTTGTCAACAAAACCGTCAGGCTTATATAGTATAACCCTGATTATTTTATGACCTTCCATACTTTCAACTTTCATGCTTATATCGCCGGTTTCTACTTTATCTTCGACTTCAGGTTCTCTGCCTAGTAAACCAAATACAAGACCGCCTATTGTCTGAAAATCTTCTGTAGGTAGATCAAGATTAAAACGCTCATTTAAATCGGAGATCTCTGTTTTAGAAAGTACATTTAGAGTATTTTCATCAATTTTAATTATTTCAGAAACTGGAACATCATATTCATCCCAAATTTCACCTACAATTTCTTCAAGAATATCTTCAACAGTGACTATACCTGCTACTCCGCCATGTTCATCAACAACAGCAGCTATCTGGCTTTTTGTAGAGCTGAATTCATTGAGCATGTCACTTATAGATTTGTTCTCTGGAACTATGGTTATTTCTCTTGCGAGATCTTCAATTTTAATATTGTTTTTATCATCACAGTTTTTAATAACTTTTAATACATCTTTTGCGTTAATAACACCGATAATGTCATCAATATCATCTTTATAAACAGGTATTCTTGTATGTCCTGAGTTAATAATCAGATCAATAAGCTCATCAATAGTTGCTTCTGCATCAATAAATTCAACTTCTGTTCTCGGAATCATAACTTCCCATACAACTGTATTGGTAAAATCAAAGAATTTAGAAAACATTTTAGCTTCTCTGGGTTTAAGAACACCTCTTTCTTTGCCTTCTTCAATTACTTTGACAAATTTTTCATTCCAGTTTTCTTCAGTATCATCGGCCTGAACTTCAATAGTCACGTGTGCAATATTTTTGACCTTTTCTCTAATTCTTTCTTCAAGTCTGTCTGCAATGTCATCAGCATCTTTGACCTGAGTTTCAGGATCAACTTCAATTTCCATATTAACAATTAAGCCTGATGTTCCCATATCCATTGTTTTAAGTTCATGAACCTGAGAAACACCTGTTACTTTGCTTGCAATGTCTTTTATTAATTCTTCTATCTGGGGCTTTGCTGCAACTCCGGTTAAAAAGCTTATATTATGTTTCACAAGATAGATAGCAAGAGCTAAAAGCATCAAACCGATAATAATTGAGGCAATTGCATCAGGAATATAAGCCAGAGTCTCCGGTATAAAAAACTTCGATATTGTTATTGCAATTAAAGCTATGAATACGCCGGTTAAAGCTGCTGTATCTTCATACCAGACAAATTTTGTCGTCGGACTCTTTATGTGGTTTATGTACTTAAATGATTTAATAAAAGCATCAAAACTGTTTTTTACCTTAACTTCCGCCTCATCTGCCACTGCATGGCTTGCGCTTGCAACAGCAAAAATTTCAAATAAAATACTTACAGCTAATGCAATAACTATAAAATGGTAGTTATCCAAAAGTTCGTGAACATTGTTATATCCAAAGAGAAGGCGATTATAACCGTTATAGATGGATACTCCGGTACCTATCAACATTAATATACATGCAAAAAGTGCCCAAATATTTGCCTCAAGTCCATAGCCAAAAGGGTGAAACCTGTCTGCCGGCTTACTGCCTCTTTTTAGCCCAACTAAAAGGCATAAACTGTTAAAACTGTCAGCTCCTGAATGTATAGCTTCAGATAACATAGCAGAGCTTCTGCTAAAGAACCAGCATAGCAGTTTTATTCCAGCTATACCAAGATTAGCAATCAAAGCTCTCCAAACAGCCTGTTCGGAAATAATTATATCAGTTTGTTGTGAATCCGTATTATCTTTAGATGTATAGTAAACCTGACTACTGTCGCTGTCGATATTACCATATGAGTCTGATGACATTTATTACTCCCAAGCAAAAAATTTAGAACGGGTTTGACTAAAGCCTACAACGCCTTGCCAAGTAAGCCGTTTCGGCTTTGTCAGCACTCCTGCTTCGCACGAGCCTGTGTCATTATCATAGCTTGATTTTTGATTTTATTCAAGCAGGCTCTAGATAAATAAGGGAAATTATCATCATTCTCTATTCTAATCATGTATATCCCTCATTATAAACAACTAAGCTTATCATTTATTTTTCATTATACATGATAGCAGATTTTTATAAATTATTTGTTGCTGAAATCAATTTTTACATTGTTCGTATCAAATAATTTAACAATTAGTATTTATATTGTCCAAATCAACTTGATTAATTATGCCAACACATATAAAATAATTTTATGATTAAGATACTTATAATTAAAACAAAAGCCGGATTTACATTAGCTGAGGTTCTTATAACTCTCTTAATAATCGGAGTTATTAGTTCAATAGTTATACCTTCATTGATAAGTAATACGCAGGATGCTGAATACAAAGCAACCCTAAAAAAGGTATATTCTGACTTATCTCAGGCAACTAAGATGGTGATGATGGATAATGGCGGAACTATAAAAGGTTTATGCAGTGATAATGGTGATGATTGTTTAAGAGATAAATATTTATCTTACTTAAGCTATGTAAAAAAGTGTAATGAAGGAACATCAGGATGTTTTGATTTTAATGGATTCAAATTCCTGTCCGGTACCTTATCAACTTGGGGCGCTGATTCCACTGCAATATTAAATAATGGAGTTTTACTGGATTTTTACTATCCGGCTAATTCATCAACCTGTACTGGTACCTGGGGAAGTACATTACAGCATTGTGGAGTGATATTTTTGGATGTAAATGGATCCAAAAAACCTAATACTTTAGGTAAAGATACATTTATACTTCATATTATGGAAAATACCTTAAAACCATACGGTACTCAGGGAGATGGAGTGGAAAATGACTGCAATACCAGTCCTCCATCAGGTGATGGTTACGGTTGTGCTGCGGCATACCTTAAAAACTGATTAAGACAAAATAAATCTAACATATTTGTCATGTAGGACATGAATTGCTTAATTATAAGAAAACCTTTAAAATAATTTTATGAATTCTATTTCTAAAATTAAAGAAAAAGCTGGATTTACATTAGCTGAGGTTCTTATAACTCTCTTAATAATCGGAGTTATTAGTTCAATAGTTATACCTTCATTGATAAGTAATACGCAGGATGCTGAGTATAAAACAGCTTTAAAAAAGGTATATTCTGATTTATCTCAGGCTACTAAACTGGTAATGATGGATAATGGCGGGACAATGAAAGGTTTGTGTACCGACGGGAATAATGACTGTCTTAGGGATAAATATTTGGATTATTTAAGTTATATAAAAAAGTGCAATAGTGGAGTCTCAGGGTGTTTTCATCTTGCTAATAACTTCAAGTACCTTTCCGGTACGCCAGTATCAGGCTGGGGAGTTGATTCGAGCGTAATATTAAGTAATGGTAGTTTACTTGATTTTTATTATCCGTCTGGTTCTTCAACTTGCACTGCTGCGCTTGGAACAATACAGATGTGTGGACGAATACATGTGGATGTAAATGGTTTTAAATCTCCTAATACTATAGGAAAAGATATATTTATGATGTATATTATGCAAACTAGTATAAAACCACTTGGTGTTCAGGGCGATGGATATGAAACTGACTGTAGTACCAATCCTCCTACAGGTAGTGGTTGGGGTTGTGCTGCGGCATATCTTAAAAACTGATATGGGAAAATACTATTAAAATGTTCCACAGTATATTAAGTTGCTGCTAGATTTAATATTTGTTATACTCAACGTATGAATGAAGAAGAACAAAAATATATAGATGATCTGGAAAATAAGGTTAAAAAAGATCCCTCAAATACTAAACTTAAAAGAGTTTTTGCCGATGCTCTTTTAGAAAATAACTTTCCGGAAAAAGCACTTGAACAATATAATTATCTGGTAAAGCTCTTTGGTGATGATCCTGCTTTATACTTCAATATTGGAATAATATATGAAAAACTGAAACAACTGGAAAATGCAGAAAAAGCATATTTGAAAGCAATTGAATTAGCTCCTGATGATCCTGATTTTCACTATAATATGGCATTTCTATATGAGCAGAAAGGTGAAATTTCCAAAGCTGTAGGCGAATATTTAATAACACTTGAACTTGATGATGAAGATCCAAATGCTCATTTTAATCTGGCATGTATTTATATAAAGCAAAATAAAAATCAGGAAGCCGTTAGACATTTGAAAACAACAATAAAATTAAATTATGAGGATATTTATGCTCATTTTTATCTTGCATATGAATACAAAAAAGCGGGTGATGCAGAAAAAGCACTTGAGGAATATAATATAGTAACAACTTTAAATCCTGATTATAGCTGGGCTTATTATAATATTGCGTGCATACTTTATAAACAGGGTAAAACAAATGAAGCTATTGAAAATTTAAAAAAGACAGTTAGCCTTAATCCCAAGGATATTGATGCCTATAAAACACTTGCTGCAATTATAATGTCAATAAAAGACTACGATGTGGCTCTTAATTTTCTTGAAACCGCAGTTATGCAAAATCCTGATAACGGTGACATTCATTACAATATTGCACTTGTTTACAAGGCATTAAATGAAATAGAAGATGCTGTTTTTCATTTTGAAAAAGCACTTTCTCTTCAGAATACATTGTCTATTCCAAAAGAACAGGTTTTAGCAGAAATAGCTTCTGTTAAGAAATAAAAATTATGAACGAGTTTGGCTAAAACCTTTATACTATAATTTGATCTTTCTAATTTTAATTAACCCCAATCTCTAATTAATTTTTTGTTTAAAATAGTCAAAAGTGTCATCCTGAATTTATTTCAGGATCTAATAATTCTTGTAGATGCTGAAACAAGTTCAGCATGACACATAAAAGAACTCAGTAATATTGGATAATTTGCCTATTTATAGATTCAAGTTAATTAGTTAGTTCTAACTGGTAAAAAGTAAATTTCTGGTTACCCAGGTATGAACAAACAGTGTTAGTGGAACAATATTGTATAACAAGAAAAACAGGAATAACCAAACGCCCATATCTTCTATTAATGCACCAAAATTAAGTTGATACAGAGACAACGATTTTTCTTCCGATATTTTAGGTGCTGTTCCTTCTTCATCCGGTGCTGACTGTGCAATATTCATATAAATATAGAAAATGACAGTAGTTGCAACAAAATTCACAGCAAGAGATATCATTTCAAGTCTCAAATTTGGATCGCGAAGATACATATAGGAAAGTAAAAGGTCAGCGGTCAAAAATACCCATGTACTTAACACACATACCCAACTATTAAGCTTAATCATTTTAAATCTCCTTAGAAGTGATGTCAAAAGTCAAAATTTTTTAAATTTTAGGCTTTTGATACTAGCCGACAGAAGCGTACGAAAAAATTAAAAAGAATTTTTTATTTTTGAGACAGCTTCTAGATGTTTTTATTATTGTATATAATTTTTTAATCTAAGGAAATACATATTATTTTTTTGATAAATTACAATCAACCGTAAAACAGTTAAATGATTCAAAAAATAGCATATTAATAATCATTAAATGCAGTCTTAACATTTTTTTTAATTAATTTTTAAATGCCTTTTAACAGATTTCTATTTTACTTCTATTTCGTTCTCTATTTTATTTTCAATTTTAAAATTTTTATATGAAGAAACATGTTTTTGAAGAATACTTTTATATAAGTTTAGATATTCCAGACCCATTCTTTTTAAACTGAAAGAAGATAAAGCTTTAGCCTGACAGTTTTTTGCCGTAAATGCCAATAATTTTTCATTTTCTATAAGATTATTTAAATTTCTAATAAATGAATTCAAATTATTTCTGTCATAAATACAGGCACAATCACCCCATAGTTCTCTATATACTGGTATATCATTGGCTAAAATAGCGCAATTTGAATAAGCAGAAATCATAGAGGAAAATCCGGATGATTCATAAGATGATAAGGCGAGAAAAATTGATGAGTTCTTGTATATTTCAACCTTTTCTTCAATGGATGGATTTTTTATCCATTCAATTCTTTTAGAATTTCTATCATAATTATTACTGCCAATAATACGTATTTTGATACTATCAGGAATTTTATCAGCAACTTTAGTCAAAAGACCTATATTTTTTGACCGGTCATTTAAATTTCCTTCAGCTAAAATACAGGGTTTTTCAGGTAAAATACCTGATGGTTCAATATTTATACCATTATAAATCACTCTGAATTTATTTTTAAAATCATACTCATGTATCAAACATTCAATGGCAAATCTTGATGTTAATATGACAGCATCAGCCATATTTATTGCTTTATTTACTGATTGTCTATACTGATCAATGTTACTGACAATATTTGTTCTGGTCCATTTTGATAAGCTTATCAAATCTCCATGACTTGTCATAGTTACAGGACATTCTATTTTATCGGAAATAGTAATATAGTGATTTAAGTGAACAATATTAGGAGTAAAGTCATTTATAACCTGAAGCAAATAATTTTCAACACTTATTAATGATTCCTGATCAGAATTTTCAGGATAATAATCGGTATGTATAACCTGAAGATTTAACTTTTTTGTTTCTTCTTCCTGAAATTTATCTGGACTGCCGCCAAGGCTGACTAGTAAAATTTCAGCTTTTACATAAAACATAAGAGCTTCGCATAATTTAATTGTGTAGTTCCAAATTTCGCTTGAAGGATCAGTAGTAATCAGTAGCTTAAAGTTCGAGTTCATTTTATATTCCTTATTTAAACTATGCTGGCGAAGTAAAAATGAAGAAATGCCAAAAACAGATGAAAATTACATCATCAATGTTTGATAATTTAAAAATTTTATTTTCCAATGACAGGTATAAACTTTAATTTTAGTATAGCCATTAATGCTTAACCTGAACATTCGCAGGTTAACTATTTAGCTTAAGCAACATAACTAGGTAAACTAGTTTTATAAAAAGAGGTTTTCCTCGTGAAAAAAACTCATTGTCCAAAAAGTCTTGTGCAGATTTCTGCACTGGAATAAGATATGATTAAAAAGTAGGGTGGGCAAAGTAGCTGCAAATATTGCTTTCTAGATTAATTTTATCAAATTTGCCCACCAGCAGGAAATATTCAAGTATATTTAAAGGTACTTATTTATTAATAATGGGCTTACCACCCAAACCCCGTCTTCATTTTCTTTGTCCACACAAAGAAAATGAAGCAAAAGAAAAGTGCCCCAGAAAATAATTTCTATTTTTCTAAGTTCACTAAATTGTAATAAAAGACATAATGTGTCGGCTGCGGAACCTCGCCTCCACGTTGTTACGGCTCAAGCAGTCCTCGCCCTCCTAAAGACACCGTTCATCAAGAAAAATTACGAAATTCTTTTAAGGGGAATGTAAAAACGATAAATGCAGAATTCTTCACCAAAATACTTAACCATTCTTGTCATTGGGGGTTCGGGGGCAAAGCCCCTGACTGAACACAGCTTACTGACACTTGCCCGCAAAAATAAGCTATAGCGCATCTGTCTGAGCGAAGCGAGTTATGCGCGTCAAAGAATAAAAATTATAAATTAAGGGCTTAGTGTCAGTAATGAACGAATGTCGTTTCTTTCTTTGCTTCATTTCTTTCTTTTCGTCATAAAAGAAAGAAATGAAGATAGATAATTAATTTAGTCACTATTGGTTAAATGAGGAATTTGGCGGCATGATTTTGAATCAAGCAAGATGAAATAATTATGATTTTTGTATGGACTTTGGCTCATCAAGCAGAGCTAGTAATTATATAAAATTATTAAAATTTTGTATTATATTTATATACAAAACTTAGATTTATTAATATAATTATACCTATTATGAAAATATTATTAGTTTCAGCAAATATTTTAGGCTATTTTATTGATTTAGCAAGCAAAATATTAACAATCATTGTTGCTTCAATAACCATATATTTATTCAGTACTAAACGAAAAAAAATTAGTATTTATACAAAATATTTTATGAATTATATTATAAATACTCTATTTCATACCACTATACATCATTTAGATAACAATATTAACGAAGCAAAAGAATTAATAAGTAAAGAAATCTATGAAAAAGCAGTGTTAAAAGTACATGAAATTACTGGTGCACTTGAAGGAGATAACTTTTTTAAAAAAAAGCTTGAAGAGCGCATAATAAAAATCAATAAATTATTAGATAGTATAACCACAAAAACCGATTTCAATAAGTCTAAAGGTAATTTGATACAATTACTTTCATCATTACAACAAGAATTAAAAACTATAGAATCCCAAAAAATTCAAGATGAGTTTAATAAATTACAGGAAGAAAAAGTATGAATAAAGTATTAAAAACTATAGAAGTAATGCTTCAAGAAAGAAATAGAGAAAAAATCTCAGATGTACAATTTGTTGAAGAAGATGATTATTATTTTAAATATAAAGGTCATTTATTAGGACTATATAAATTTACTGAAAGAGATCTAGATGGTAATACTAATATAGAATATGGCATTAACTTTAACGTTAACCCATTTGAGAGAAGTTCTGGAATATTTTATAGAACTAATCAAAGAGATTATTGGTCATCTGAATCCCGAACTTTATTTGAAACACTTTTCAACGTAATTGTGGAAAAATATTATGGATTAGATAATATTTTTAATGATATTTTAGCAGACGATAATACTCCAATATTTGAAGATGAAATCACTTTTTAGTTTAAATTATAAAATAATGAATATAAGTCTTACTTCGACTGCTTCAAAATCATGGCTGCTATACAAGCTGCGCTGAAGCCGTTGTCTATGTTTACTACACTTACATTCGATGCACAGCTGTTTAGCATACCAAGTAAAGCTGCGACTCCGCCAAAACTTGCGCCATAGCCAATACTTGTCGGAACTGCTATTACAGGACAACTTGCCATACCGCCTACAAAGCTTGCAAGTGCGCCTTCCATTCCTGCAACGGCAATTATTACGGAAGCCGAAGAAATTTTTTCAAATTCACCCATTATTCTGTGGCTTCCTGCCACTCCACAGTCAAAAAGGGTTTCTATTTTTACACCTGCCGCTTTAAGAGTAATTATTGCTTCTTCTGCAACAGGCAAATCGGCAGTCCCAGCAGTTATTACTAATGCATAGTTTGTTTTAACAGGTTCAGGAAATTCCCCATAGCTTATTATTCTTGCTTTTTTATGATAGATACTTCCCGATAAGTTCTCCAAAACATAGTCTGCAATTTCCTGATCAGCTCTTGTAGCTATGACTATATGATTTTTATTTTTTAATTCTTTTATAATGCTGACTATTTCTTCTTTTTCCTTGCTGGGGCAAAATACAGCTTCGGGTACCCCCTGCCTGAGTGTTCTGTGGTGGTCAATTCTGGCAAAGCCGAGATCTTTGTACGGCAGGCTTTTTATTTCTTTAACAACCTGATCTATGTTAAGGTTTCCGTTTTTAAAATTCTGCAAAATATCTTCAATATGCTTCATTTATTGAGTCCCGAAAGTCTATATCCTTTTAAATCAACACAAACATTTGCATATCCGAGTCTTCTTAATTCAAGATCGGTTTCTGTTCGATGATTTTTAATGAAATTTTCAATATCAGCGGCATTAAATTCTATTCTTGCTATTTTATCATGATGCCTGACTCTAAAACCGCTGTAGCCCAGATTTCTGATAAAATCTTCAGCCTTTTCCACTTTTTCAAGAAGATCCTTTGTGATTGCGGTATTATAAGAAATCCTGGAAGCTAGACACGCAGAAGCAGGCTTATCCCAGTTTGGAAGGTTTAAAAACTTTGCCAGTTCTCTGATATCTTCTTTGTTAATATTTGCTTCTATAAAGGGTGATTTTATTCCAAGAGCTTTTGCAGCTTCAAATCCCGGCCTGTAGTCTCCAAGATCATCAACATTTGATCCGTCCAGTATATTTTCTGCGCCATACCCTTTTGCAAACTCGATAACATTAGACATTATTGTGTATTTACAGTATTTACATCTTGAAGAGTCATTTCTAATTATGTCAGGATTATCCATTACGTTTATATCGATTATTTTATGCTCAAAGCCAAGTTCCAGTGCCAGTTCTTTAGATTCTTCAAGCTCATTCCGGGATAAAAAATCGGAATTAACAGTAACTATAAGAGGATTATTCTCTAAAATATTGCTCACAATGAAAGAGAGCAATGTACTGTCCACACCTGCTGAAAAAGCCACACAAACATTTCCGTAATCTTTAATTGTGCTTATCAGCTTTGAAAACTTGCTCTTTAATTCACTGTTAAAATTTAAGTCCATATTTTTTCCTATTGGATTTGTTACTGTTAAAATATTATAACAGTTAAATTCAATACACTAAGGAAAAATATGCACATAAGCGAGTTTGATTACGATCTTCCAAAAGAACTGATTGCCCAGTTTCCTGCTGACAGGCGGGATCATTCAAATTTAATGATTTTAAATAAACAAAATGAGACGGTTGAACACAAAAAGTTCTTCGATATTGTTGATCTTTTGAATAAAGATGATCTTCTTGTGATGAATAACACAAAGGTCATTCCCGCTAGATTAATTGGAAAGAAAAGCACAGGTGCGAATATAGAGGTATTTCTACTTAAGGAAATTTCTAATAAAAAATATGAAGCTCTTATAAAGCCTTCAAAAAGGATAAAATCAGATACAGTAATATATTTTTCAAATGAACTTTCCGCAAAAGCAATAGACAGGACTGAAAATGATAAGTGGCTTGTAGAACTTATTTATGACGGTAACTTTATGGAGATTCTGGACAGAGTCGGAAATATTCCCCTTCCTCCGTATATATCAAGATTATTAACAGATGAAGAGATAAAAAAACTGGATTTTGAAAGATATCAGACAGTTTATGCCGAAAAGCCCGGTTCTGTTGCAGCTCCGACTGCGGGACTTCATTTTACTCCTGAAATACTCGTAAAATTAAAACAAAAAGGCGTACAGATATGTAATGTAACCCTTAATGTCGGACTTGGAACATTTAAGCCTGTCAAAGCAGAGAATATACTTGAACATAAGATGGACAGGGAATCTTATGAAATCCCTGAAACTACAGCAAATATGATAAATAAAGCAAAAAGTGAAGGCAAAAATATCGTGGCTGTTGGTACAACAACCGTAAGAACTCTTGAATCAGCCTTTCAACGATGCGGAAAAATTGAAGCCACAAGCGGTGAAAGTGAAATGTTTATCTATCCGGGATACAGGTTTAATGTGGTTAATAAACTGATAACTAATTTTCACCTGCCAAAGTCAACTCTTCTAATGCTTGTCAGCGCATTAGCCGGAAGAGATTTTGTTTTTAAAGCGTATAACGAAGCTATTGAGGAAAAATACCGCTTTTACAGCTATGGCGACTGTATGATTATTGTTTAAGTCGGGCATATATTGTTGATGGACAAGACTGCCCATACTAGGGTTTTAAGCACTTATAAATCATTTTTGTTTTTGATTTCAGGCTTAAACTATTCTTTTTACTCAAAGACGAAGAGAAAAATTTCCGGCAGGACCAGATGCCAAGTTTTGAAGCTTTAATACATATCAAAAACCATTGTTCTGCAATAACATAAGAAAAAGCAGGTTCTGAATAATACGAAGTCTTTTTATTCATGTTTTTAAGATTGATTAGCCAGCTTTCAGCTCTGTTAACAAATTCTTTTGAAAGTTGAATTTTTCCCATTCCAATCTGTTGATGAAGTTTCAGATTTGCCTCTGTTGGCTTGATTCCAAGATCTTCAAGTTGACTTAACATAATCTTTCCCGAAGAAGCACATTGTTCTTCCTGATGATGCTGGCTGACCTGTTCTGTGTGCATTCTGTAAAGCAAAAGTACTTCCTGAATATTAAATAACTTTAAATATTTTGAAGCTCTTATCCATAATTCGTAATCTTCGGCATGTTTAAAGGAAGGATCAAAATATAACCCTTTAATTGCAGACTTTTTCATCATTATGGATGGATGAGCAATTGAATTTTTAAATATCAGAGTTGATTTTATTGATTCATGATCTTCAGGATATCTGAATATTGAGGAATTTACGTTACCAAAGGTTTTTATTAATGCCCCACAAATTGCTATATCTGGATTAGATTCGAGAAATTTAACCTGTTTTTCTAGTCTTGTGGGAAGGCTGATATCATCAGCATCCATTCTGGCTATATATTCACCTGTGCACAGATCAAGACCCTTGTTTAGTGTTGCAATTAAACCCTGATTCTGTTCATTGTGGATTAACCTGATACGCGGGTCATTATATGATTCAATTATCTCAACGCTTTTATCAGCAGAGCCGTCATTTATAATTAAAAGCTCAAAATCAGGGAAAGTCTGATTTAAAATGCTTTCTATTGCTTCTCTTAAATACTTTTCGCAATTATAAACCGGCATTAATACTGTTATTTTAGGTTTTTCCATATCCATGCCAGCTTTCTCCAGATAAATAGTCGACTTTTCTGTTTGTTATATTATAAACAATTTTATCATATTAGAGACTACTGATAAATTCTGATTTTTTGGAATGAGATACGCAAACCTGAAGGCAGGATTTGCCTGCCTTCAGGTTTGCTCTGCTCCCGCATGGAAAAATCGAATTTATCAGTAGTCGACCTTGAAACTAGATCATGGAAGATGCAGAAAAAATACTTTTTTCCGCATCTTCATGTAATATAATATTTTTAGAATCTGTTTGAAAAAATATTTATGTCAGGAGTTTTTATGGCAGTATTGGTTACAGGTGGAGCAGGCTTTATAGGTTCTCATATAGTTGATAAGCTAATAGAAAAGAACCATGAAGTCATAGTTGCAGATAACTTATCCGTGGGCAAAGAACAAAATCTAAATCCAAAAGCTAAATTCTATAAAATGGACTTAAAAAGCCTGGAACTTGAGAAGATTTTTGCAGAAAATAAGATAGAATATGTAAGTCACCACGCCGCTCAGGCAAGTGTAGCAGTTTCTATGAGAGATCCTCTTTTTGACCTTCAGCAGAATGTTGCTGCAACTGTTAATTTACTTCAAAATTGCAAGAAATACGGAGTGAAAAAAATTATTACAGCTTCAACTGCTGCTGTTTATGGTGTTCCTGAAAATCTTCCAGTCGATGAAAATCATAAAATCACTGCATTGTCTTTTTATGGACTTTCAAAGATGACAATGGAAAATTATATTAAATTTTTTGGAGTAGATTATATTATTTTCCGTTATGCAAATGTATATGGACCGAGACAGGATGCACATGGAGAAGCAGGAGTTATATCAATATTTATTGATAAGATGTTTAATGATCAGCTTATAGAAATTCACGGAGACGGAGAACAGACCAGAGATTTCGTTTATGTAGAAGATATAGCAAAAGCGAATCTGCTTGCAATTGAATCATGTATAAAAAATGAAACATTAAATATTTCAACTGACAGCAGTGTAAGTATTAACGGTTTATTTGGTGTTTTAAAGAATATTAGCGGCTATAAAAGAGAAGCTGTTTATACAGCACCGAGAGAAGGGGATATAAAAGATAGTGTACTGGATAATTCAAAAGCAAAAAGTATGCTAAGTTGGAATTATGAGGTTAATTTAGAAGAAGGGCTTAAAAGCACGATTAAGTGGGAAAATACTAAACTTAATAATTTTGTTTAATTAATAAATTACGTTATAATTTAAGAAAATATTTATGGTGAGGGAGTCAAAATGCGTAGAACAGGTGAAGAATTAAAGCAGATATTAGAAAAAAAGAAACTACAGCAATATCTTGATAGACTGGCAAAAAAATACGCAGGTAAAAAGATTCTCGCATATGGAACAGGTCTTTTGGCAGAAATTATTTTAGACAATTATGATCTATCAAAACTTAATATTGTTGGATTTGCAGACAATAAATATTTATACCAGCAGGAAGATTTTAGAAATTACAAGACTTTTTCTCCTGATGAAATCGAAAAAGTTAATCCCGATATAATATTATTAGTTGTCTATGACAATCTGATTATTAAAGAGTTCTTTGCCGATTATTATTCAGAAATTAAAATTCCTATGATTCCTGTTATTAAAAGAAATTTCTTTGAAAAAATCAGATTATTTTTTTTAGAATATTAAGTATATATTCGATATTCCAGTATATATTAGACTTAAAATCCATCTATAACGTTTATACAGTAATGACCTGTTCTTGATAGATACTTGTTAAGTAGAAAAATAATGAAAATTTTGCATACTGTCGAACATTATTATCCATCAATAGGCGGAATGGCGGAAGTTGTTAAACATCTTTCAGAAAAACTTGTTGAACTTGGACATGATATTACTGTTGTGACTACAAAGCATAATGACAGAACTTTTTCTGAATATAATGGAGTAAAAATAGAAGAATTTGAGATTAAAGGCAATTACGTTAATGGTATATACGGTATAAAAGGAGAGCTTTCAAGATATCACAATTTTTTAAAAAATTCTGCTTTTGATATCATAACGAATTTTGCAGCACATCAATGGACAACCGATGCCTGTCTTAATATTCTTGATGACATTAATGCAAAGAAAGTTTTTGTTCCTACAGGTTTTTCACGTTTATACGATGAGAATTTCGCTGATTATTTTGAAAAAATGAAAGTCTGGCTGGAAAAATACGATATGAATGTTTTTCTGTCGGATAATTACAGGGATATAAATTTTGCTCGTGAAAATGGTGTAGAAAAAAGAATTTTAATCCCAAATGGGGCAGAAGAAAGAGAGTTTTCCACTAAGTATCCCGGTAACATAAGAGAAGAACTTGGCATACCGAAAGAAAACCTTTTGATTTTACATGTAGGTTCTCATACAGGAGCAAAAGGACATAAAGAAGCATTTGAAATATTTGAAAAAGCAAATATTTCAAATGCTTCTTTTGTGATATCGGCAAATGATTTTGGGGATAAATGTACAAAACAATGTAAAAAAAGAGAAATTTATTTTAAATTAAATCTTAAGCGAATTTTTGATAAAAAACAATTTATAGTTGATGAATTTTCAAGGGAAAGAACAGTGGCATTATATCAGGAAGCAGATCTTTTTCTATTTCCTTCAAATATAGAATGTTCACCAATAGTTCTATTTGAATGCATGGCATCAAAAACCCCTTTTCTGACAAGCGATGTCGGTAATTCAGCAGAAATTATCAAATGGTCTAATGCAGGTAAACTTTTACCTACGACAAAGCAAACAGAAGGGGCAGGATTAGCTTTTGTCGATATTGAAAAATCTGTTAGAATACTTGAAAATATCTTTCAAGATTATGAAAAAAGAAAATTATACGCTCAAAATGGCTTTAAATCATGGAAAGAAAAATTTTCATGGGAAAAGATAGCAAAAGAGTATGAAAAAATGTATTTAAACTTATATAAATAAACTTTGTTCTGCACAAGCCATACTACATTTTATAATAAATCTTTAAAAATATATTTATTGGCAAATATTGTTATGTAAAAAAGTATATTAGTAGGTAGTTTAATCCCTAAATCATGAATTTCTTTTTCTGATTTTATTTGATAGATGCTCAGTAATTTACAAATGAATTTTATGTGCTCAATTCTCATTTTTTTTGCATTTTTATTGTACAAATGCAGATATTCATATAGTTCAATATTTTTATTGTTTTGACAGGAAAAAGTGATCTGATTTTCTGATCCTGTAATAACAGAGACTAAAGGTTCATTACAAGAAATAAATTTTGGATTTTCTGACAAAATATTTATATAAAAATCAATATCAACAACCCATTTTAAGGTTTTATCAAATTTTTTATTAACTCTTTTTCTGTAAATAGTAGCACTTGGAGATCCAATAATATTATTTGAAAACAAAAACAGAGGATCTCTTATAAGTTTATTTAGTTTATTTATAACCGGATAATAAATATTTTTTAATTTTGTATCAGGATAGCAATTTGCACTTGCGCAGAAAGCAAAATCAGAGTCGGGATTATCATCCAGCATTTTAACAAATTTAGCCAGACTGTTTTTTTCTGTAAACCAGTCGTCATGAAAAAGAAACTTGATATATTCACCTCTGGCATATTCAAGACATGTATTAAAGTTTTCAGGAGATCCTTTTCTTTCAATATTTTTGAAATATTTAATTCTACTGTCATTAAAGTTTTTTATGATATCTGAAACTGAATTATCAGGAGAATCATCTGTGATGATAATTTCATAATTATCAAATGACTGTTCAAAAGCGGATTTTAGAGCTCTTTCAATATATTCCGGCTGTTTATATGCAGGTATACAAATTGAAACTTTAGGAACTTTTAATCTGTCCCTGATTTCCTGATTATTTTCAGCTAATGTCCAGGTACTATAATCATATGCTACTGTAGATTTGTAAAATTTGTCTTCTTCACTTAAATTATCAGGATTTTGATACCAGGGTAAATGTCTTGCAATATAAGGACTTCCGGTTCGAACAGCATCATACCACTTTTCGTCTCTATAATGAATATTGGGTCTGTACAATGCAAATGTTGTATCAATATGAGCCTCATATAAATCAAAATCATAATTTGGATTATCTATCTTTTTATTCCAATATTGACCTTCCCATTCGCAGAGAGATTCTTTTAAAGGATTAAAATCAGGTATGTCATTTATTTCAAGAGAAAAACCTACCTTTGTTATCCTGGGATTTTCATTTAATATTTTCATGAATTGCTCAATAACATCTGTTGGACATTCATCAAATGGAATAACATCGGGATCAGAAAGGATAAAATTCTGAGTTTTTATAATATGATCGAATAATTTACATCTCCATAAAACAAGATGACCGATATTTTCATCAAATTTATGGACTTTATAAGGCAATTTATCAAGATAATCTACAAGAGGCGGGTATGTTGAGTTATTATCCAAAATATATATATTTTTAAGATCGTTTTTTTCCAGCCAGTCTATAAGCTTTTGCAAACATTCAAGTCTGTTTCGGGTTACGATAAAAACAGGGATATTTTTAATATCATTATCGTTCATATTTTTTTATTTCCTGCGTATAAGTCAATATCATAATTATAAGGATTGTAGAACATCTTTTTTATTGTAAAATCAAGGGCATTTTTATTAAAAAATTCTGTTTTTTTGTTTGCATCAATGATTTTAGTATATAAAATATGAGCTTTGTCCTTAAATGAACTTTCATCAGTGTATCTTTGATCAATTACAGCGTTATGAATACCTATTTCATTTTCTGATGGTTCAAATCCAAGATTTTTTAAATAATTAAAGTGAATTTTTCTTAAATTTTGTGCCTGTATCTGTGCAAATTTGTGACAAATTTGACTATCATGGCTTCTGTAATGCAGTAAAATTTCCTGAATGTTGGTAAATTTTGAATATTTGATCACTCTTGTCCATAATTCATAATCTTCAGCATGTTTAAAATTATTGTCGTATCTTAAATTATACTTTTTAAAAATGCTTTTTCTTATCATTACTGTAGGATGACCGATATAACAGCCGAAAACAAGATGAGCTTTTATTAATTCAGAGTCTTCAGGGTGATTTGGTATATAATTATGATTTCCAAAGGATTGAAACAAAGTTCCGCAAATGCCGATATCTTCGTTTTCTTCCATAAGTTTAAATTGTTTTTCCAAGCGCGCTGGAAGAGAGATATCGTCCGAATCCATCCTTTCAATATATTTACCCTGTGATAAATCGATTCCCTTGTTTAAAGTGCTTATTAATCCTTGATTTTGTTCATTGTGAATCAATCTGATACGAGAATCACCGTAGGATTCAATAATATTTACACTTTGATCAGTTGATCCATCATTTATTATCAAAAATTCAAAATCGGAAAAAGTTTGATTTAAAATACTTTCTATGGCTTCTTTTAAATATTTTTCACTATTATAAACTGGCATTAATACTGATATTTTGGGATTCATAATTTTATCCATCCCTGTGGCATTACATCCTTGGTATTATGCACAGGACTTAAAAACCATTTTTCAGGAGCAATAACAATTTTTTGAGGATTATTATTCAGCCAAGCTCCCCACCAGCTGAATGAGCTGTTTGCAATAATATTATGTTTACAGCTCATCATAAGCCTTAAATCATCGCATCCATTATTAATAGTATTAATATCAACAACTGTAACAGGCTCATTAATTAATATATTTTCTTTTACCCATTCAGGGTCATCGGAGAACAGGAAAAAATGAGGATTATTAACTCTTTCTATAAGATGTTTAATTGATTTATTGTAATAATCAAGACTGCAAGTGCCATGAAAAGCATTTGCAGAAGGATTTGTAATATAATCTCCTCTTCTTATATGCAAACTTACCGAATTTGTTGAATTAATCAGGTCAAGTAGACGCTGATTTGCTTCATTTATAGGAGATGTAACAGAAAAATCTTTTCTTAAAATTTCTTCTATATCTTTAAAATATTTCTCTGATTGCCAGTATCCATCAAGATTTACATTATCAGGTAAATTAAGCATATCAGGATCAAAATGAAAGTATTTTTCCTGAATATATTGAAAAGTTGTTCTATCAAAAAGATTGTTTTCATAATGAACATTTAAATTATCAAGCTCAAATTTCCATACTTTATAACTCTCATAACCAGATAAATCAAGTATAAGATTCGTATTATGTTTAATAGCAAGATATTTGCCCAGAGCATACTGGAACATTTGATTTCCAAGCCCTCCAATAATTTTGACTATTATCATAAATTTACCTATTTAAAATTCATTCAAAATACTGCTTAAATACTCAATTTTATCTTTTATATCAAATTGGTGATTTCCGATAAAAAAGCCATTTTTATCGATAAATTCGGCATTTTTTAGTTTACCAAAAATCTCATAATCAAAGTATTTTACAACTTCATTTTTTGCAAAATTACCGGCAACAATTGGTCTGCATTCAATGCCTGATTCCATCAGTCTATTAACAATGTCTTTTCGTATTAGTGGAGAAGTTTCCTTTATAACAAAGGAAAATCCAAACCAACTGCTTTGTCCAATTTCCTGCTGAATATAAAAATCATTGTTCTTATTAAAAAGTTCCTGAAAATACTCAGCATTTTTACGTCTTTTTTCAAGAAAACCAGATAATTTCTTTAATTGTTCAATTCCTATTGCTCCGCACATTTCTACAGGTCTGACATTATAGCCTGGTAGTATGAATCTAAAAGACTCTTCAAAAGGATCATCACTTTTTGTACAGATTTTATTTTCTTTAGGAAGGTTTCGCGTCCAGCCATGAGCTCGAAGACAAAGTAATATATGATAAAGTTCTTCATCGTCAGTAACAATCATTCCGCCTTCCATCGTTGACATATGATGGCTGAAGAAGGTGCTGAAAGTTCCAAGAAGCCCGAAAGTACCAGCCTGTTTTCCTTCATAAACAGCACCCATAGATTCACAGTTATCTTCGATAAGTATTATATCCTTGTCTCCGATAATTTTTGTAATTTTACTGAAATCATTGGGGTTACCAAGAAGGTTTACTGCCATTATCATTTTTGTTTTTTCAGTTATTGCACGAGATAGTGCTTCAAGGTCATAATTTAATGTATTTAAGTCTATGTCTACAAATTTTAATTTTAATCCGTATTGATCAAGCGGAAAATAAGTTGTTGGCCATGATACAGCAGGAACAATAACTTCATCTCCTCTTTTTAAGGAATTATTTTTTCTATAAAAAAGAGCAGCCACGGCAAGCAAATTGGCAGAGGATCCTGAATTTACCATTATGCAGTATTTACTGCCTGTATATTTAGCAAAACTTTCTTCAAATGTCTTAACATTTTGATCCATAGTGTATACATCAGAAGCTATAACTCGTTGAATAGCATCAAGTTCTGCTTTATCCCAGGTGCTGCTTGCAAGCGGATAACTGTTCATCTTTTTCATATTCGAGGTAAAACTCATATGTTTTCTTTATTCCTTCCTCAAGATTTGTTTTATATTTCCATCCAAATTCATTTAACTTTGATATATCGACAAGTTTTTGCTTCATTCCCACCGGTTTTGACAGGTCATGAGTAAATTCCCCTTTAAACCCTATTATTTTGCCAATAATTTCATAGTACTCATTTATTGTGTAATCAAAACCTAATCCAGCATTCATATAAGCAGGCATTAATTCAAAGTTTTCTATTGACTTAAGAATACAGTCCGCAAGATCACCTGCATACAAAAATTCACGTCTTGCTGTACCGTCTCCCCATATTTCTATTGAATCCTGGTTATTTATTTTTGCTTCATGTATTTTTTTAATAACAGCCGGAATCATATGAGAAGATGAAGGATCAAATTTATCAAATCTTCCATATAAGTTACAAGGTATTAATGTCTTGTACTGAAAAGATGAATCTTCTCTTGATATATATTCACATAATTTTGCTACAGCAACTTTGGCTATGGCATAGCCTTCATTAGTGGGTTCGAGCTCCCCTTTAAGAATCAGATCTTCATTTAAAGGATTCTGTGCATTTCTTGGGTACATACAAGAAGTTCCAAGGTTTAAGAATCTTTTAATATTTGCTTTTTTTGCAGACATTACAAGGTTTGTACCCATATTAAGGTTATTAATCAAAAAAGCAGTAGGATTCTTCATATTTGCTTGAATTCCACCAACTTTTCCAGCGGCATGTATGATTATATCAGGCTTACTAGAATTGACATAATCATAAACAGCTATATTATCAAGTAAATCAAGTTGTTTACTTGAAGGTGTCAAAACATCAAATTTATTTATATCTGGATGTTCAAGCAGGTTTTTTCCAACCATACCTGTAGATCCGGTAATTAGAATTCGCATAAACAGCTACCTAACTAATAATTGGGATTCTATGCCTTCAACCTGTAAATCAGCATCTACCATGATTTTTACAAGATCTCTGAACTTGACTTTTGGTTCCCAGCCAAGCTGTGCTTTTGCTTTTGAAGGATCGCCTATTAAAAGATCAACCTCAGCCGGTCTAAAGTATCTTGGATCTATTTCAACATACTTTTCCCAGTCAAGATTTACATGTGAGAATGCTTCTTCAAGAAATTCTCTTACTGAGAATGTTTCACCTGTTGCTATAACATAATCGTCCGGTTTATCCTGTTGAAGCATTAGCCACATAGCTTCAACATAATCTTTTGCATAACCCCAATCCCTTTTTGAATCAAGATTACCAAGATAAAGTTTATCCTGTTTGCCAGCCACTATTTTAGCCAGAGCTTGTGTAATTTTTCTTGTTACAAAGGTTTCACCTCTTCTTGGCGATTCATGGTTAAACAAAATACCATTACAGGCATAAAGATTGTAAGATTCTCTGTAATTAACTGTTAACCAGTATGCATAAACTTTTGCGCAGGCATAAGGACTTCTTGGATAAAAAGGGGTTTTTTCTGTTTGGGGAACTTCTAAAACTTTTCCGTACATTTCACTTGATGATGCCTGATAAAATCTGGTTTTAATCTGTGATTCTTTAATAGCATCAATTAACCTTAGTGTTCCAAGTCCTGTAATGTCAGCAGTATATTCAGGTATATCAAAGCTAACTCTGACATGGCTCTGTGCTCCAAGGTTATATATTTCATCAGGAGCTATCTTTTCAAGTAATCTTGATACGCTTGATGCATCTGAAAGATCTCCATAATGAAGAAATAATTTTACTCCCTGTATATGAGGATCCTGAAAAAGGTGATCAATCCTGCCAGTATTGAAAGAACTTGATCTTCTTACTATTCCATGAACTTCATAACCTTTTTGTAGTAATAATTCGGCAAGATATGAGCCATCTTGTCCAGTAATTCCAGTTATAAGTGCTTTTTTTACCATCTATAATTTCCTTTTAATGATTCAATTTGAACAATTAATAATAATTTTACATTAATTATATCTAAAATGACATTTCATTAAGAAATAAATCTTATGTTATAATTTAAACTGTTAAAAATGCTTCAAAATTTGTTCAAAGCCTAGAGTAATAGGTTAAAAGAATAAAAATTATTAATAGTTTTACTCGTGTGATGATATGAAAAAGATTATTTTAATTGGTGGCGGTGGGCATGCAAAATCTTGCATCGATGTTATTGAGCAAGAAAATAAATATGAAATAGCTGGCATAATCGATATAAAAGATAAAATTGGTCAAAAAGTACTAGATTATCCTATTATTGCATGTGATGAAGATATTGAAAAATTAACAAATAAATATGATTTTTTAATAACATTGGGACAAATAAGAAGTCCGGCTAAAAGAATAAGTATTTATAAAAAATTAAAAGACTTAAACTTAAATTTAGCTAAAGTTATTTCTCCTTTATCTTATATTTCGAAATATGCCTGTATTGGCGAAGGAACTATAATTATGCATGGAGCTATTGTGAATGCAAATGCAAGAATAGGAAAAAATTGCATAGTTAATACAAAGGCTTTAATTGAGCATGATGCTATAGTTGAAGATCATTGTCATATTTCAACTGGATCTGTCATTAATGGAGGAGCAATAATTAAAGAAGGAAGCTTTTTAGGTAGTACAGCTGTTACAAAACACTTGGCAACTGTAGAAAGTTATAGTTTTATAAAGGCAAATAGTATAGTGAAATAATGGATAAAGTATTTATAATAGCAGAAGCAGGAGTAAATCATAACGGTAATATAGAAATAGCTAAAAAGCTTGTGGATATTGCTGCTGAAGCTGGTGTAGATGCAGTCAAATTTCAGACTTTTAAGGCTGAAAATCTTGTAAGTAAGTATGCTGAAAAAGCTGACTATCAAAAACAAACAACAGATATCGGCGAATCTCATTTTGAGATGATCAGGAAACTCGAGCTTAATGTTTGTATGCACAGAGAATTAATAAATTATTGCAAAGAAAAAGGTATTTTATTCTTATCAACACCTTTTGATATTGAAAGTGTCGGTTTATTATATGATCTAGGGCTTGATATTTTTAAAATTCCATCCGGAGAGATTACAAATCTCCCGTATTTGCGCAAAATTGGCGGGTATAAAAAACAAGTTATTTTATCTACAGGAATGTCAACTCTTGAAGAAGTGGAAGAAGCGTTAAATGTGCTTATATCAAGTGGAACATCCAAAGAGAATATTACGGTATTACAAGTAAATAGTGAATACCCGACATTAATGGAAGATGTAAATTTAAGAGCTATGCAATCAATGGCTAAATATTTTAATATAGCAGTTGGTTATTCAGATCATACAGAAGGTTTAGAGGCATCCATTGCAGCAGTGTCTATGGGTGCCAGGATTATTGAAAAACATTTTACTCTTGATAAAACCTTACAAGGGCCGGATCACAAAGCTTCTTTAAGTCCTGATGAATTGATAGCGTTAGTTACTGCAATTAGAAATATTGAGAAAGCTCTTGGAGACGGAACAAAACAGCCTAGCATGAGTGAGAAAAAAAATATTGAAATTATGAGAAAGAGTATAGTTGCATTAACAAGCATCAAAAAAGGTGAGATATTCAGCGAGAGCAATCTGGCTGTTAAAAGACCCGCAAGTGGTATAAATCCTATGAGATGGGATGAAATAATCGGAAAAGTATCATTAAGAGATTATAATGAGGATGAATTGATAGAATTGTGATTTATGTTTCTTCTTCCTGTATAAAATCTAAAACGATTAAGGATTCAATCTTTTTTCTTGCAGAAAATGGTATCAAAAACATTGAATTATCTGGTGGCACAGATTTTTATAACGGGCTTCAAAACGATTTAATTGTACTGAAAAGTAAATATGAATTAAATTACTTAACTCACAATTATTTTCCACCACCAAAGGAACATTTTGTTTTGAATTTAGCTTCTTTAGATAAAAAAAATTGGCAGAATAGTATTGATTATTTTAAAAACTCAATTGAATTGTCATTAAAATTAGGTGTTTCAAAATACGGTATACATGCAGGGTTTTACCTTGATCCTCAAGTTTGCGAATTGGGAAGAGCTTTTATTAATAGAAATTGCTCCAATAAAAAGTTGGCTCTTGAAAAATTTGTGAAGGGTTATGAAATAATTAAAAACTTTGTGGGCAATGAAATTTACCTGTATATAGAAAATAATGTTCTGTCTTTTGATAATTATAGGAATTACACCTTTAATCCTTTTATGTTAACGACTTTCGAGGAATATGAAGAGTTAAAAACGCTAATTAACTTCAATTTACTTTTAGATATCGCTCATTTAAAAGTCAGTACAAACACTCTAAACCTCGATTTTGAAGCAGAACTGGAAAAGCTTTTACCTCACACTAACTATATCCATCTGAGTGATAATGATGGTAAAAATGATTTAAACTTGGGAATTGAAAACAATTTGGAACTGTGTGCTTTATTGAAAAAAAATCCATTAAAGAGTAAGATTATTACATTGGAAACATATATTCCAATTCCAGAAATTAAGAGGAATATAGAAATTTTAAAAAGTATCATTTAAGATGAATAATCAAAATCTTAAAAACTTTATTATTAATAAAAAAGATAATATAATAGCTGCCTGGAAAAAAACAGATAAAAACGCAAAATATACGGTTTTTGTAGTTGATGATGACAAAAAACTCGTTGGAGTGCTTACTGACGGAGATATTAGAAGATATCTACTGAAAACAGGCAATCTAAATGTTTGCGTTGAAAATATTATGAACAAAAAATTTACTTATGCAAATATAAAAGATTCAAAAAGTAAATTAACTAAAAAATTTAATAAAAAAAATATTATAATTCCGTTAATAGATGATAATTTTAGGGTTGTTGATTATTTTGAATATAAAATAAATATGCATATCCCGATTTCAGTGCCAAATTTAGGCGGCAATGAATTTAAATACTTAATGGATGCATTTTTATCGACCTGGATATCGAGTAATGGAGAATATTTACGTCGTTTTGAAGATAAATTCGCTGATTATATTGGTGTAAAAAAAGGAGTAGCTGTGTCAAATGGGACAGTTGCCCTTCATTTAGCATTATTAGCACTGGATATAAAAGAATCTGATGAGGTCATTGTGCCTGATTTAACTTTTGCAGCTACGATAAATGCTGTGTTACATGCCAATGCAACACCTGTGATTGTAGATATTGAAAAAGATAGTTGGTGTATTGACCCAAAAGAGATTAAGAAGGCAATAACATCAAAGACAAAAGCTATAATTCCGGTTCATTTGTACGGTCAGCCTTGCAATATGGATGAAATTATGCAAATTGCAAAGGAATATAATTTAAAAGTTATCGAAGACTGTGCTGAAGCTCACGGTGCAGAATTTAAAGGTCAAAAAGTCGGATCATTTGGAGATATATCCTGCTTCTCATTTTTTGCTAATAAGATCATAACAACTGGTGAGGGCGGTATGTGTTTATCTAACGATGAAAAACTTGTCTTAAAAATGCAAATATTAAGAGATCATGGAATGAGCAAAGAAAAAAAATACTGGCACGAATGCATTGGCTATAATTATCGGATGACAAACCTGCAAGGAGCTATTGGACTTGCGCAGCTTGAAAGAATTGATAAAATTCTGAAAGAAAAAGAAAAAATCGAAACTCTTTACAGGTCAGTTTTTTCTTCCTGTAAGGATATTGAGCTACAAAAAAATGATTTTAACGACAGAAAAAAAATAACCTGGATGATTTCAGTTCTTTACAAGAAAAATAAAGATAAATTAATGCAAAAATTAACAAATAATCAGATCGATACGCGTCCTTTTTTCTATCCTTTAAGCTCTATGTCAATTTATAAAAAATATAGTTTTAGCAATAAAAACAGTCAAAATATTTCAAAGGCAGGACTGAATTTTCCTACCAATAAGGTAGTGAATATTGAATTGCTGGAAAAAATAAAGGAGTGTATAGATAGTGTATAAAGATAAAAAAATCCTGGCTATAATCCCGGCAAGAGGCGGAAGTAAAGGATTGCCAAAAAAAAATATAAAACCATTATTGGGTAAACCACTGATTGGCTGGACAATTGAGCAAGCAAAAGAGAGCAAATATATTGATGAAATTTTTGTTTCAACAGATAGTAAGGAAATAGCTGATGTATCTGAATGTTTTGGAGTTAAAGTTCCGTTTTTAAGACCGGAAGAATTAGCAAACGACAGTGCCAGCTCAATGAGTGTTATATTATATACAATTGAACTTCTGGAAAAACAGGGAAAAATCTTTGATTACGTTATTATGCTTGAGCCGACTTCACCTTTACGAGACAGTGAAGATCTTGATTTAGCTGTCGAAAAATTATTTTCTGTTAACGGAGCAGAGAGTATTGTTGGTGTTTGTAAGGTTGAAGCTGTTCATCCAGTTTTTCTGGTAAGTCAAAAAAATGGGTTTATAGATCCGTATGTAAATAAAGAATATAAAGTTATCAGGCGTCAGGATTTAGATGAGTTATACTTTTTTGAGGGAAGTTTATATATTTCTGGAACAGAATCTTTAAAAACGCGTAAAAGTTTTTACCATGAGAAATGCTTGCCTTATATTGTACCTAAATGGAAGTCTTTTGAAGTAGATGATGAGATTGACTTTTACATAATTGAAAATTTGATGAAACTGAAATTAAATAAATTGATTAATTGAGGAAAATATTATGACAGAGTTAATTAAATGTGAAAGATGTCTATTGCCGGAAACATACGATACAATTAAGTTTGCAGAAGATAGAAAATCCTGTAATATTTGTAAGGCTTCAGATATTAGAAATCAGACAAACTGGGATAAAAAGAAAAAACAACTTGATTCTATTATTGAAAAATACAGGGGAAAATATGAATATGACTGTATACTTCCGTTTAGTGGAGGAAAAGACAGCACTTTTGCTTTATATTATTTAGTTAGCGAATATAAGCTTAAACCGCTAGTAGTACGTTTTGATTCCGGTTTTATGAGGCCAACTCAAGTTAAGAATATTAGTAATGTAATAAAAAAATTGGGCGTTGATTATATTAGTTTTACACCTAACTGGAACGTTGTTAAGTTATTAATGAGAGAGGCATTTGAGAAAAAGACAGATTTTTGTTGGCACTGTCATACAGGTGTTTATGCTTATCCTTTAAGAATGGCTGTTAAATATAACACTCCTTTAGTGTTTTTTGGGGAATCACTTGATGTTATGCAGGGAGGTTTTTCATTTGATGATGAAAGTATTGATGTTGAAGATGAAGCCAGATTTCATGAAATGAGGACTCTTGGAGTTACAGCAGATGATATGTACAATGTATTTAAATCAAGAAATATTGAGATTGACAAAAGGGATCTAACTCCGTATACATATCCTGCTATTGAAGAATTAAAACAATTAAATTATTTTTCTTGTTCTCTGGGAAGCTTTATTCCCTGGGATTATAGAGCTAATACTAAATTAATCAAAGAAAAACTTGGATGGATACCGGATACACAAGAAGGAGTACCTCAGGAAATTAATCAAGAAGGTGCTAAAATGGAATGTTGGCTGCAAGCTACAAGAGATTATATTAAATTCTTAAAAAGAGGGTATGGACGAGTAACTCAATGTGTTAATTTCGAGATAAGAAATGGCAGAATGACAACCGAAGAAGGTCAAAAACTTATAGATGAGTATGAAGGAAGAAAACCTTATTCATTAAATGTTTTTCTTGAATATATGGGTATGTCAGAGCAAACTTTTAATGAAATAGTTAAAAAATTTGTCGTTGAACCTTTTGAGCCGGATTTTAATATGCCAGTAGCTGAAAAACCTCATGATTATGATACATGGTACAGAGAAAAAAATTAATGAATATTATATTATCTATACAAACAGATGAACTGGTCGAGTATATTGTAAGACAGCTTAACTTCTTTTTTCCTGATAATAAAGCTGTAATGAGCAGTGATATCAAAAAAGTAATTGATACTGTTTTGGACAGGGTAAAATATTGCTTCGCTCCTGTACAGTTGAAATACTATAATGACGGAAAAAGTTCATTATTTAATCATTTAAATACAGATCATTATTGTATTTTTCTGTATTTTTTATCAAATACTCTGTATAAAGAAAATCGAATTGATATTGCTGAAAAGGTATTTTATTTAAATAAGGCTTTAAATGGAATAGATGCATTTTATTCGGTGAAATTGCCGGATATATTTATGGTGGTACATCCTTTGGGTACTATTTTAGGTAATGCAAATTATTCCAATTATTTTGTTGTATATCAAAATTGCACTATCGGATCATCAAAAGAAGGTATTTATCCTTCTTTTGGTGAAAAAATTGTAATGTATTCTAAATCTTCGATAATAGGCGATTGTAAAATAGGCAGTAATGTAACTTTTGCGAGTAATTCATTTGTAATAAATAAAGATATATCTGAAAATCAAGTTGTATATGGTATATTTCCAAATAATTTTTATAAAAAAACTGAAGATAAAATAATAAATAATTTTTATAGTTTTTGAATAAAAAGAAAGGCGAAATAATGTCTATAAAAAATAAAATAATAATAGTTACGGGTGGTTCTGGTCTTATCGGGAAAGAGATTGTAAAAGACATCAATAAAAAAGGTGGACTTGCAATTAATGCAGATATTAATGTTAATACTGATTTGATAAATGGAACACTGAACTGCGATATAACTTCTAAAAAATCAATTTATGACAGTATAAAACTTGTAATTGATAAATATAGCCGTATTGATGGCCTTGTTAATAATGCTTATCCCAGAACAGAGGATTGGGGCAATAAATTTGAAGATGTAAATTTTGAATCCTGGCAAAAGAATGTAGATATGCAGTTAAACAGTGTATTCTTAATGTCTCAAAGAGTACTGGAGCAAATGAAAAAACAACAATCAGGCTCGATAGTTAATATCTCATCAATTTATGGAGTTGTAGGAAATGACTTTACAATTTATGAGGGATGCGATATGACTTCACCTGCTGCATATTCTGCGATTAAGGGCGGAATAGTAAACTTTACCCGTTATCTTGCAGCATATTTTGGAGAATATGGAATAAGAGTAAATAGTGTATCACCGGGCGGAGTATTTAACAATCAGAACCCAAAATTTGTTGAAAATTATTCAAAAAAATCACCTTTAAAAAGAATGGCTCAACCGGAAGAAATCGCTCCTGCAGTAAGTTTTTTGTTATCTGATGAAGCTTCTTTTATAACTGGTCATAATTTAATGGTAGATGGCGGATGGACAGCAATTTAAGAAGGGGAATAAAAGTGGGAAAAGGTCAAGAATTATATAAAAAAGCGAAAACACTGATTCCAGGTGGTACACAGTTACTGTCAAAGCGCCCCGAGATGTTTTTACCTGAATTATGGCCAGCTTATTATTCAAAATCAAAAGGCTGCGAAGTTTGGGATTTAGATGACAATAAATTTATAGATATGACTCATATGGGTGTAGGTACTTGTGTTTTAGGATATTCTGATGAAGATATCAATAATGCTGTAAAAATTGCTATTGAAAAAGGGAGTATGAACACTTTAAATGCTCCTGAAGAGGTAGAATTGGCTGAATTATTAATCTCACTGCATCCATGGGCACAAATGGTCCGATATACAAGAAGTGGTGGTGAAGCATTAAGTGTTGCAGTCAGGATTGCCCGGGCAAGTTCTAAAAAGGATAAAGTATTGTTCTGCGGCTATCATGGATGGCATGATTGGTATTTATCAGCTAATTTAGCTGATGATGCTTCTTTAGATGGGCATTTATTACCAGGTTTAGCCCCTCTTGGAGTTGTTAGAGGATTAAAAGATAGTGCTATTCCTTTTAATTATAATAATGTTTCAGAATTTGCAAGTTTGGCAAATAAATATAAAGATGAAATTGGTGTTGTTGTAATAGAATCAATAAGAAATGAGCCTCCTTCCGAGGATTTCACAGACGCAATTAATAATTATACAAAAGAAAATAATATTGTTTTTATTGTTGATGAAGTAACATCAGGTTTTAGAATAAATAACGGCGGAGCACATCTGGAAACAGGATTTAAACCAAATATTGCGGTTTTTGCCAAAGGCATAAGTAACGGATTTCCTATGGGGGTAATTTTAGGAGACACAAAAACAATGTCCGCTGCGCAGAATACTTTTATAAGTAGTACTTATTGGACAGACAGGATTGGTCCGACAGCTGCAGTAGCAACAATAAACAAATTTATAAAAAATGATGTAAGTAAACATTTAATTGAAGTAGGTAAAAGAGCTAGGGAAATCTGGCAAAGCGCTTCACAAAAACATAGCGTGCCAATTAAAGATATTGGAGGAATTTATCCGCTCAGTCATTTTTCATTTGATAATGAGAATTCAATTGCTCTTAAAACATTATTTACTCAGCTTATGTTAGAAGAGGGATTTCTGGCAGCAACAGGTCTCTATGCTTCGTACGCACATAAAAAAGAACATCTTAATAAGTATGATTTGGCTGTAAATAAAGTATTTGCTATACTAAAAGAAATGCAGGATGATCCTGAAAAACATTTAAAGACGCCGGTTTGTCATTCAGGATTTAAGAGATTGAATTAAATAAACTTGTAAGCGAAAAGCCTGAGTAAAAAAGTCAAAATTAAGTAATATAAAAATTTATTATAATTAAGAGAAAATGATGAAATTATTTCCTGAAAAACTTATAGAATATCTACTTAAAAAGATTACAAGACCTTTGCGCAGAATAATAGAAAGATATGAATTTAAAAATTATCGAAAATTACCATTTTATAAAATAAAAGAAATTATTAAGACAAAATATAATATTAAACAATATGAATATGTTAATTACAATAAATATTATCAACATGGACTTGTAATAAAAAAGTTTGCAGGATTTATTGATACTTTCAAACTGCCTGTCTCATTAAAACATGGAGTTCAAATAAATACTTATTGTACTGCTGGAGAAATAGAAAATGATTTACCGGGATTGTTTGTATTTTCAGAACGTAGTAAAGCTATTTTTAGTGAAAAAACGGATAAAGAAATCTATGCAATAGGACCATATATTTATTATGCTGAACCGTTGTTAACACTAGAGGAATTTAAAAAGGAGAAGAATAGATTAGGAAAAAGTCTTCTAATTATGCCGCTTCACTCTGATGTTTATGCCGAAGTTTCATACGATGACTATGAACATCTGTCAAAAATTAAGGAAATTGCTAAAAAATTTGATACAGTAAGAGTTTGCTTACATTGGTATGATATTAAACATAATATGTACGATCATTATATAAAACAGGGATGGGAATGTGTAAGTGCAGGACATGAAGAAAATCATTTATTTATGTCAAGATTAAAGAGTATAATTCAATTATCCGATGCTGTTTTATCTGATGGAGTTTCTACTCATATAGGTTATGCTATGTTGCTAAATAAGCCAAATTATTTAGTACAAACTGATATGGGACTTAAAAATACCGCAAATCTTGATTATATTACTGATGAATTATTATATTCTTTTATTGAAGGTCCAGTTATTGAAGAATTTTTCAGAATTTTTTCAAGGTATGATATGACTATTACTCAGGAGCAACGAGATTTGGTTGATACATACTGGGGTTTAAGTTCTCTCAGGTCAAAAGAAGAAATGCATGAAATTATATTAAAATTAGATCAAAAGCATAGGGAATTTTTAAGTTCAGGTAACAAATAGAGGGAAATATGAAATTATTTAATGAAAATAAAATAGATTATTCAAATATTATAGACTTAGGTGCGGATAAAGAATTTTATTATGGTGAAATATCTCAAAATGACTTTTTAATGATTTTATCTGAAATAAAAGAAGAAGAAACTAGCGCCACGGATGCAGTAAAAAAATATTGTGCAAGAACCTGTAATCAGTATTTTTTAGATCATGCCATTGGACATAAACGTGGCATGTGTATCGAATTATTTGATGACTTAAAAGGTAAAAATGTTTTAGATTATGGTTGTGGACTTGGTTCAATTGGTATTGGAGCAATTAAAAAAGGTGCAAATGTTACTTTTGCGGAAAGTTGTTTTCCACGACTTCAAATGGCCAATTATTTAGTGAACGATATTGCAAATTCAAATGATCATAAATTTGTTGCTGTAAAAAATATTGATGCAATATTCGGGTTAAATCAAAAATATGATTTGATTATAGTAAATGGATTGCTGGAATGGCTTCCATCTACAATAGGTACAAGTTTTGAAACAGCTTTACAAGCTCAACTGGACTTTTTGACAAAATGTCGAGATCTATTAACCGTCGATGGAAGAATTTTTATTGGTATGGAAAACAGGTTTGCCTTTGTTTATCAAATTGGATATCCTGAAGATCATACTGAAATTGTGAATTTATCAGTCATAGATAGAGATAAAGCTAATGAACTACATAAAAGATTAAAGCAAAAAGATTTTGTTAATTTTACCTGGTCTTACGATGATTACTATAAAAATGCTGAAAAAATCGAAATGGAAGTTGAAAAAATTACAGGAATGTTTCCTGATTACCGTTTCGTCGAAAAAATAATTGATTTAAATAATTGCGACAAAAACACATTAATAGATTGCATTATGATGGAAAAATCAATCCATAAAGAAATTGAAAATTACACTCAATATCTTGAATTTTTAAACACAAAAGATATGTTAAAATACCATATTTATTCTTATGGAACTATTTTAAGGAAAAAATAAATTGCTAAATCCTGTAATTTTTGATGATTTTATCTTGTATAATGAGCAAAACAAAGATGATTTCTTTATTCTGAAAAATAATTTTACCAGAATAGCAGGTACTGGTTGGCGCAATTGTGGTACAGCTAAAAATTTTATTTTTCTGAAAAACAATCTTAATAATGAAAAATATTATTTAGTATCCAAATATATGAATAATGGAAAAGAATTAACCGATAATCCTTATTATCCCGTTTTTTTTCAGAATAAAACCAATGAATTTTTAATCAGTGAAAGTGGAATAGTAAAAAACAAAAATGGCGAAATTTTACCATATTATTGGGCAAAATACATCGAAAATTCTTGTTTATTAGATTTAAAAGATAATAATATAAACAATATTTTTTTTACAAAATACCTCAAACAACAAAAGCAAAATTCATTTTATTCAACTAATTCTATAAATCAATTTAATAAATTAATTTTAACTAAAACAAATGAAAGACAAATCCTGAATGAGATTAAAAATCTGAAAACTAAAATTTTCAAAGGTAAAAATCCTGAATTTTTAGTTTCATTTTCGCAGGGTGACTTGTGGGGAAAAGATGTTTTTTATCTGGGTGAAGATAATTTTAAGATTATTGATTGGGAATGGTTTTGTGAGGATGTTCCAATTGGTATCGATATTTTGGATTTTCTTTACGCAGAAGAAGAAGGAACTGGGATTGAGCTATTTAAACGTTTTTTAGATTTGGAAGGCTTTAATATTTTTAGGCAAAGTAATTTTATTGCAGATTATACTTACAGATGTAATTTATTAGCATTTTTTATATATAGATATTTTGCAAGATTTATTATTCAGGATGGAATTACTGTCATTGAAGATATTCATAATAAAAACATAATTCAATTTGCTGAAACTCTACTAGTAGAATAAGAATTTAAAATTCAGATATAGCCTAAAATATCTTGTTTTATGCTAAAATGTATGCCAGAAGGAAATAAAAGTTCAAAATGATTAAAATTTCACTAGTAATTCCAACATATAACAGGAGCGAATATTTAAAAAAATCATTACCCACTTTTTTAAATCAAACTATGGATAATTATTTGTATGAAATTATACTTGTTGATAATAATTCAACTGATAATACAAAAGAAATAGCAAATGAGTTGCTTAAAAATGCAAAATGTTCCTGGCAATATGTTTCTGAACCACGACAAGGGCTTCATAATGCCAGAAATACAGGAATAAGATTAGCAAAAGGATCAATAATTGTATTTGGCGATGATGATATAATGGCTGAAAATAATTGGCTTAAAACTTTGTTAGAAGAGTTTGAGCAACATCCAAAGACAGGAATTGCCGGTGGAAAAATACTTCCTAAGTGGACAAAAGAACCGCCCGAATGGATTTATGATTATGGAACAAAGGAATTTCATGGTATTTTTGCCTATTTTGATATTGGAAAAGAAAGAAAAATTTTAGGTAAAAATGAATATGTTGTTGGTTGTAATTTTGCAATAAGAAAAGATTTAGCATTAAAAATTGGAGGATCTCAGCCTGATACATTTCCATCTTCTTTAATGTATTTGTCCGGATATGGTGAATGTGGAATGATTAGAGATGTTGGAAAGTTAGGTGCGGATATTGTTTATTTGCCAGAAGCATTAGTTTATCACCATGCAGATGCTTCAAGAGCAACTATAGAATATTTTATAGATCGTTATAAACGTTGGGCCATTGAAAATGTTTACTATAACTTTAGATATTTTCCAAAAAAACGAGCAATAATAAGGATTTTGAAAAATGCTAAAGATAATTTTAAAATTTCTTTAAAGAAAAATGTAGATAAAATTAACCCAAATTATTACAAATTAATAATGTATAATTATTCTAAAATGATAATAATACAGTTATTAAGGGTTTTAATAGACAAAAAACTATATAATTATATAGTGAAAGAATCTTATTTTGATTAGCTTGATTCTGGTTATGAGTGAACTATAAAAAGTGAAAAATTAAAATAATAATTAACTTAAATATTATTAAATAATAAGAGAAAAAAATGATTGAACAAATAAAATATAATAACGAATTATACGCAATAATAATTAGAAGGAGCTACTCCAAAGAAGGAATAGAATTTTGCACCCCTGATGATTTTTCGCAGCAGCTTGCTTATATGAATCATCCTAAGGGCAAGGTAATTGATCCTCATGTTCACAACGCCGTAAAAAGAGAAGTACAATTCACCAAAGAGGTTCTCGTAATTAAAAGAGGAATCTTAAGAGTTGATTTTTATGATGATGATAAAAATTATCTTGAAAGCAGGGTTTTAAATGAAGGAGATGTTATCCTTCTTGCAACAGGAGGACATGGTTTTGAAGTTCTTCATGATGTTGAAATGGTTGAAATAAAACAGGGACCTTATGCTGGAAATCTTGATAAAACACGTTTTAGTGGAGTTGATAAATCACAAATTATTATAAAGGAATAAAATGAGTTCGTTTATACCTGTTAATGAACCGTTGTTAAATGGAAATGAAAAAACGTATTTGAATGAATGCATTGACACCGGCTGGATTTCATCAGAAGGTCCTTTTGTCAAGCAATTCGAAGAACAGTTTTCTGCACGTACAGGTAGAAAATATGGAATAGCGGTATCTAATGGTTCAGTTGCCCTTGATGCTGCCGTAGTGGCACTTGGAATAGGCAAAGGCGATGAAATTATAATGCCGACATTTACCATAATTTCCTGTGCAGCAGCTATTGTTAGAGCAGGTGCAATTCCTGTACTTGTTGAAAGTGATCCTGTTACATGGAATATGGATGCTAATCTGATAGAATCAAAAATAACAACACATACAAAGGCTATTATGGTTGTTCATATTTACGGTTTGCCTGTAGATATGGATCCTGTTATTGAGATTGCAAATAAACACGGGCTTAAAATAATTGAAGATGCAGCAGAATCTCATGGACAAACATATAAGCGGTTTTGCGGGTCGAACAAAGTTGATCTAATTCAAATGAAGTCAGATTCTAACCTATGCATAGCACCAACAGGTAGTTTTGGAGATATAAGCACATTCAGTTTTTATCCTAACAAACATATAACTACAGGTGAAGGCGGAATGATTGTTACGGACGATGAAAAGCTGGCTGAAAAATGTCGTTCTCTCCGTAATTTATGTTTTCAGTCTCAAAAACGTTTTCTTCATGAAGAATTAGGCTGGAATTTTCGTATGACAAATCTTCAGGCAGCGCTTGGTGTTGCCCAGCTTGAAAGACTTGATGAATTTGTTGTAAAAAAGCGTAATATGGGAAAAAAGTATACCGATCTTTTAGCAGATATTGATTGTATAGAGTTACCTCTAACTAAAACTGATTATGCAGAAAATATTTATTGGGTATACGGCATTGTTTTAAAGGATTCAGTCTCTTTTGATGCTGAAGAAGCTATGAAAAAGCTTGCTGAAAAGAAAATTGGAACCCGTCCGTTTTTCTGGCCGATGCATGAGCAGCCTGTTTTTCATAAAATGGGGCTGTTTAAAAACGAATCTTATCCTGTTGCAGAAAGACTGGCTAGAAGAGGATTTTATATTCCAAGCGGTCTGGCTTTAACAGAGGATCAGATGGAACAGGTTGCAACAAGACTCAGGGAGATATTTTAATGAGTACTTTTGGAAATTATGCTCTGTATTACGATCTGCTATACAAAGATAAGGATTATAAGGGAGAAATCGACTATATTTATGGATTAATAAATAAATATCTTCCTAATGCTGAATCAATTCTTGAACTTGGCTGCGGAACAGGAAAACATGCCGAACTTCTTGTAAATAAGGGATTTAATGTATTTGGCATCGATGCAAGTGAAGTTATGCTTGCAGAAGCAAAGGCAAGACTTAACAATCTCCCTGAATCAACTGTAAATAAGTTAAATTTTTCACATAGTGATGTGAGAAGCTTTAGAATAAACAGATCTTTTGATACTGTTATTTCCCTGTTTCATGTTATGAGTTATCAGATAACAGATCAGGATCTTCAGGCAGTGTTTGAAACAGCAAAAGAGCAGCTTAAGTCGGGTGGAATATTTATTTTTGATTGCTGGTATGGTCATGCAGTGCTGAAAGATCGGCCTGAATTAAGAGTTAAACGTATGGAAAATGAAAAAATTGCTGTAACAAGGATTGCAGAACCGGATATAAATCTTGAAAAGAATATTGTTAATGTAAATTATGATATTTTTATAAAAAATAAAGCTGATAACAGTATTGAAGAAATAAAAGAAACACATAAAATGAGGTATCTGTTTAAGCCTGAAATAGAAAATTTAATGAATAAAAATGGTTTTGAATTAATAAGAGCAGAAGAATGGATGACAGGGAAAGAGCCTTCTGAAGAAACATGGGGGGTATGTTTTATCGGGAGAATATTATGAAAACAATAGCTGTATTTATTTCAGAATATTCAATTGGTAATAATCCTTCTATTATTAATCTGCTTGATTTATTAGCAGATAAATACAAGGTAGATCTGTATTTAAAGTCTGTTTCACTAAAAAAATCAAGTATATTAAAGAAAAAAAATCTTAAAGTAATTAGTTTAGATAAATCAAGATTAAGTAAATTTTTTGATAATTTAAAATTAAATTTAAAAACTAAGAAATATCATAAATATTTAAGTATAGATCCGCATGGTTTTTATCTTTGTAAAAAGTTATTTCCCGAATCAAATCCGATATATTACAGCCTTGAATTGTACATGAGTTATGATTATTTTGGTCTTTTATATCCTAAATATGTTATGGACAGAGAAAGAAAAGAAATAAACTCGATAAAAGGTTTGATGATTCAGTCAGAAGAAAAAGAAAAATTATTCCGGTCGGATTATGGACTGGACGAAAAAATCCCGTCATTAATATTGCCTGTTACTTATAAAGGGGCTTCAATACCTGAAAAAAGTGCATTTTTGAGAGAAAAATATAATATAGATAAAAATAAAAAAATTGCCCTTCATCTTGGAGGAATTGCAGAATGGTTTTCCTGTATTGAAATAGCACTCATTTTTTCAAAACTTCCTGACTGGGTTTTATTTTTTCAGGGATATCCTGATCAGGTTTATGTCGAAAAATTCAAAAAAATTCTTGCAGATCAAAATGTCACTAATGTAATAATTTCTGAAGAAAATTATTCTGAGATTGATGATGTAAATAAAATTCTCATGAGCTGTGATTTAGGCATTGCCTGGTACAATGATATTTCTATAGGTTTCAGGACAGCAGGTAAATCCTCTGGTAAAATTTCTTCATATCTTAAATTTGGTCTTCCTGTAATAGCTAAAAAATATAACAGTACTTTTGATGCAATTCAAAATACAAATAGCGGAATTTGTGTGGATAATTTTGATGAAATACCTGATGCTGTTGATAAAATAGAAAAGGATTATAATATATATTCTCAAAATGCTCTTTTAGAGTATGACAAAAATTACAGGTTTGAAAATTACGAAGAAAAAATTCTTGAATTTATAGAATTTGAGACAATGCAAAATAGTCTGGCACATCAATCTTACTGGGACAAAGGTTATGAAAACTATAATTTTCAGCCTGTTTTAAAAGATGATATGTTAATAAAATGGCTTAAAAAATATCTTTCTTCTGGAAAAGGGAAATATGTAGAAATAGGCTGCTTTCCTGGAAGATATTTAACATTCTTTGGAAAACTTGGCTATCAATTAAATGGCATAGATTTAACCCCAAAAGTTGAAAAAGATTTGCCTGACTGGCTGAAAGAATCAGGCTATGAAGTTGGAAAATTCGTCAAAGCAGACTTTCTAACATATAATTTTGTTGAAAAATTTGATATTGTAAGTTCATTTGGATTTATAGAGCATTTCCATAACTGGCAGGACGTTTTAAAAAAACATGCTGAATTAGTTAAAGAAGGCGGATATATAGTTGTTACCGCGCCTAATTTTTATGGATTATTACAGCGTTTATTACATATAACTTTGGACAAAGAAAATTATAACAGGCATAATATAAACTCCATGAGGCCTGATTTATGGGCTGAGATTCTTAAAAAAGAAGGATTTGAAATTATAAATCAATCCTATTTTGGAAAGTTTGACTTTTGGGTAGATATTCAAAAAAGAAATCTGTTACAAAAAATTATTTTGGGATGCATCCTGTCTTCAATTCGAACCTTTAGAAAATTACTACCTGAGAATAAAAAATTATATTCTCCTTATTGTGGTGTAATAGCAAGAAAAATTTCATCAGTTAGAAGCTGTCTTGTTAAAGTTGAATCGCCTTGCCAAGCAAGCCGCTTGCAACTTTAACCGCAGTCCAAAGGTCGAGCCTGTAATTAAATCATAGTTTGATTTTTGTATTTTTAACCAGACAGGCTCTGAATTATATTTAATAAATTGTGCAAAAATACATGCTATATAATTTTGTCTATAATATGATTAAGTTTAAATATACTATCGAAGCGGGAGTTTTAGATGAAACTATATAAAAAAATATTCAAAGATGACTTTATATATTACTATAAAAGACTTTTTCCTTATGTAAAGCCCTATATGTTCAGAGTTTTAGTGGCTACTCTTATTGCAATTCCTATTGGTGCAATGGAAGGTGGAATGATGTTTGTCATAAAACCATTCACTGATGGTGTTTTAATTGATAAGGACTTGCGCATGGCTCAATATGCACCATTCTTAATTATGGGTTTTGCTATTGTTCTTGGACTTTTAAACTATATCTCAACTTATATGAACAACTGGGTCGGGATGAAGATTACAAATGATATTAAAAAAGAATTATTTAACAAACTACTAAGGTTTGAAACCGCTTTTTATGATAAAAATGCAACAGGTTATATTGTTTCAAGATTTTCAAATGATGTAGATGCAGCATCAAACGGACTTATTGGTAATATTAGAACATTTCTTCAAAGATTTTTTACATCAATAGCTTTGATAGGAGTACTTATTTATAATTCCTGGCAACTTGCAATAATTGCTGTATTTGTTCTTGTTTCTTCTTTTCTGCCGCTTGCAAAACTTCGTAAAAAACTAAAATATATTTCAGAAGAAGGTGTAAAGGTAAGTAGTCACGTTTATACAAACTTTAATGAATCCTGTTCAGGTAATAGAATTGTTGCAGCATACAATTTACAAAAAATTCAGGAAGAAAAATTTGTTGGCAGTTTAGGCAGTGCTTTTAGGCTCAGTATGAAAAGTGCCCAGATAAGTGGCTGGATTGGACCTATTATGCATATTATTGCATCAGCAGGAATAGCAATAGTTGTAGGGTTTGGAAGTTATCTTGTTGTTACAAAGCAAATTACAGCTGGCAGCTTTTTAGCATTTATTGGTTCACTTCTTGTTCTTTATAATCCGATGAGAGGGATTGGCGGGACCCTAATTCAGGCACAGAATTCCTTTTTTGCGATAGGCAGAATTCTAGAACTGCTTGATTATAAGACTAAAATTAAAGACAAAGAGGATGCCGTTGAAATTCAAAAGGTTCAAACCGGTATTAAATTTGAAAACGTTTGGTTTGAATATGAAAAAGAAAAGCCTGTTTTAAAAAATATTAATCTTGATGTTAAAATTGGTGAAACTGTTGCACTTGTCGGTAATTCTGGCGGCGGTAAATCAACAGTAGTAAATCTTATTCCCAGGTTTTATGATGTTCTTGAAGGAAGCATAAAAGTTGACGGGATTGATATAAGAGATATTAAAATGGCATCGCTGAGAAGCAATATTGCCGTTGTTTTTCAGGATAATTTCCTTTTTGACGGCACAATAAGAGAGAATATTCTCCTTGGTAAAGAAGATGCAACAGAAGAAGAAATTCAAAAAGCAATTAAAGATGCTTATCTTGATGATTTTATTTCCAGTCTTGAAAAAGGACTTGATACTCAGATCGGAGAAAGAGGAGTATTGTTATCGGGAGGCCAAAAACAGAGAGTTGCAATTGCAAGAGCGTTAGTTAAAAATGCTCCTGTTGTAATACTTGATGAAGCAACAAGTGCTCTTGATAACAAGTCTGAAGCGGTAGTCCAGAAAGCAATTGATAGTCTAATTCATAACAGAACAGTATTTGTTATTGCGCATAGGCTTTCAACGGTACAAAATGCAACCAGAATAGCTGTTATTGATGATGGATGTATTGTTGAAATCGGAAGCCACGAAGAACTTATGACAAAATCTGACGGGGTTTATAAAAACTTATATTACGCTCAATTTAAACAAAAAGAAGAGTCTCAGGAGACTGTGGAAGTTTAATTTGCTACAGCTTTTAAATAAGCCTTAAATTCATTATTATATTCGGATGCTAGTTTTAATAATTGGTCTTTTGTTATAAAGCCCATATTATAGGCAATTTCTTCCAAACATGCCACTTTAATTCCCTGATTGGTCTCAATTGTATGAATATATTGAGATGCTTGCAGCAAGGACTCATGAGTTCCTGTGTCTAACCATGCAAAGCCTCTGCCGAATACTTCAACATTTAAGTCTCCATTTTTAAGATAAATATTGTTTAAATCTGTTATTTCAAGTTCACCCCTAGCAGAAGGTTTAAGGTTTTTTGCAATCTCAATTACTTTATTATCATAGAAATATAGTCCTGTTACAGCATAGTCGGATTTTGGCTCCTGAGGCTTTTCCTGAATGGAGACAGCTTTATTATCTGAATTAAATTCTACAACCCCAAATCTATTCGGATCTTTAACTTTATAGGCAAAAACTGTTGCTCCTTTTTTCCTGTTTGAAGCTTTTTTAAGCAGTCCTGTAAAACCCTGACCGTAAAATATGTTATCTCCAAGAACGAGAGCTACATTATCATTGCCGATAAATTCTTCTCCAAGAATAAAAGCCTGTGCAAGTCCGTCCGGTGATGGCTGAACTTTGTAGGATATTGAAAGTCCAAGAGAGTTTCCATTTCCAAGAAGATGCTCAAATCTTGGAGTATCCTGCGGGGTTGAAATAAGGAGAATGTCTTTTATACCTGCCAGCATCAGAACAGAAAGAGGGTAATATATTAAAGGTTTGTCATATACTGGTAAAAGCTGTTTTGAAATACATCTTGTAACCGGATAAAGCCTTGTTCCGCTTCCTCCGGCTAGTATAATTCCTTTCATTCTTTATCCTCCACCCTTAATTCCAAATATTTCTTTAGAGATTCCTGCCAGTCAGGGCAAATTCCGTTATTATTCATAACTGAATTCATGGGTCTGGTTGCTGCTGTCTTGAACTCCTGTGATGATACGGGAATAACAGGAGTATTTATATCCATAAATTCCAATATTTTTGAAGCAAATTCATGCCAGCTTGTACTGCCGCTGCCGCAAACATGATATGTTCCATATTTTTTAGTTTTAATAAGCTTCAAAATAGCTTCTGATAAAGCGACAGTCCATGTTGGACATCCACTCTGGTCATCTACAACTCTTAATTCAGGCTTTGTTTTTGCAAGATTAATCATTGTCTCAACAAAATTTTTGCCTTTATGACCGTAAAGCCAGCTTGTTCTAGTTATATAATGTTTTTCATTATATTTTTTAACAGCTTCTTCACCTTTTAGTTTAGATGATCCATAAACATTTAAAGGATTTGTTTTGTCATCAGGCTGATAGGGGCTGTCTTTAGTCCCATCAAAAACATAATCAGTGCTGATATAAATCATAGGAATTTCTAATTTCCCTGATATTACGGCTAAATTTTCTGTCCCTGTATGATTGATCAAAAAAGCCTTTTCCTGTTCTAATTCAGCTCCATCGACATTGGTATATGCTGCGGCATGAATGATAAAATCAGGCTTATTATTTGTTATGTATTTAAAAACATCATCTTTGCAGGTTATATCAAGGTTATGAATGTCTGTTTCAAGTACGTCATAGCCTGTATTTTTTAAAATCGGGACTAAATCCTGTCCCAACATGCCATTTGCTCCTGTGACAACTATAAGCATTAAACTTTAGCCTCTTTTTTGTTTTCTATAGATTTAATCCAGTCCTGATTATTTATATACCATTCTACAGTTTGCTTTATGCCATCTTCAAATTTAGTTTCCGGTTTCCATCCCAGTTCATTCTGTATTTTGGAACTGTCAATGGCATATCTTCTATCGTGTCCCAACCTGTCTTCAACATACTGTATCAGGGATTCAGGTTTGTTCAGGTAATTCAGGATTAGTTTTGTTATTTCAATATTGGTTTTTTCGTTGTTTCCGCCTATATTGTAAACTTCACCTTCTTTTCCTTTATGAAGGACAGCATCTATTGCACTGCAATGATCATAAACATACAGCCAATCTCTGACATTGAGACCGTCACCATATACAGGAACGGGCTTGTTGTTTAAAAGATTTTTTATAAACAGCGGAAAAAGCTTTTCAGGGTATTGATAAGGGCCATAATTGTTTGAACATCTTGTTATTAAAACAGGAAGCTTGAATGTCTCAAAATATGATCTTACAAGAAGATCTGCACCAGCTTTACTTGCAGAATATGGACTATTAGGAGCAATATGAGTGGCCTCTGTAAAATATCCTGTAGCTCCAAGTGTTCCATACACTTCATCGGTAGATATCTGAATATAACGCTTTATTTTAAATTGTTTTGCAAGTTCAAGCAGATTTTGTGTTCCCAGAATATTTGTATAAACGAAAATTTCAGGTCCGCTAATACTCCTATCCACGTGAGTTTCAGCAGCGAAATTCAAGCAGCAGTCAACCTGGCTCATCAGATTAAATACAAGCTTTTTATCGCAAATATTTCCCTGTACAAATGTGTAATCAGGATTATTCTTAATATCTTTTAAATTCTCAATATTTCCTGCATAAGTCAGTAAATCAAGGTTTATGATTTTGTAATCAGGATATTTATTAAGTATATATCTTATAAAGCAGCTTCCAATAAAACCTGCTCCACCTGTTACAAGAAGCTTCATAAGTTTTCTCCATAAGTAAAATTAATATCCGCATCTTTTAAAAGAGGTTGTTTTTGATCTTTTTCAGAAACAATAGGTTTGTTTATATTCCATTGTATACTAATTTCAGGGTCATTCCAAATTATTCCCCGGTCATTTTCAGGAGAATATTCATCAGTTGCTTTGTAAAAAAGTTCTGCAGTTTCACTCAAAACCAGGAATCCGTGGGCAAAACCGGCAGGAATGTAAAGCATTTTTTTGTTTTCTGCGGATAAAATTTCTCCTACCCATTTGCCGAAAGTTGGTGAATTCTTTCTGATATCAACAGCAACATCAAAAATTTCTCCACTAATGCATTTAATTAGTTTGCTTTGAGCTTTAGGGATTTTTTGATAATGAAGTCCTCTTAAAACACCTCTGGTTGATTTAGAATGATTGTCCTGAATAAATTTTACATCAATGCCATTGGCAGCAAACTCTGAAAGTTTGTATGATTCAAGAAAAAAACCTCTGTCATCATTGAAAACTTTGGGGGCTATAAGTAAAACGTCAGGTATTTGTGTCTTTTTGAATTTAAATGTCATATTGTTCCTGTCTTTGTAGATATATCAACGTTTTTATAAAAAATTTGCAAATATTTTTCCAGCTAAATCTTAATGCAGTATTAAATGCATTTTCTGATAAATCAGGCAGTTTTTCAACATTGTTAATTATATATAACATTCAACTTATTAAAAAGTATATTTATTTATTACATTAATTATTTTGTTGACTTCATTTTCTGCCATGACAGGGCTAATAGGCAGACTTAATACTTCATTATGCATTAATTCTGTTACAGGAAGACTTAAATTGTTCCATTCCTTATAAGCCTGCTGTTTGTGAGGTGATATTGGATAATGTATAAGCGTTTGTATCTCGTTATTTGACAAATAATTCTGAAGTTTCTCTCTGTTTTTAGTTCTTATTACAAATAAGTGCCAGACATGAGAGGTTTCATTTTCTATTTGTGGCAGTATTATCTGTTCATTCTTAATATTTTCTCTGTATAATCCGGCTATTTTTCTTCTTTTTTCATTATCTTTATCAAGATATTTGAGCTTTACCCGAAGAATAGCTGCCTGAATCTCATCCAATCTTGAATTTACACCTTTATAAAGGTTTTCATATTTTGTGTGAGAACCGTAATTTCTTAATGCTCTTAATTTTTCAGCAAGCTCAATGTCATTAGTTGTAATTGCTCCACCATCTCCTAATGCCCCCAGATTTTTGCCGGGATAAAAACTAAATCCTGATGCATTACCAAGGTTACCAGTTCTTGTGTTCTTGTAAACAGCACCATGAGCTTGAGCAGAGTCTTCAATAACTTTCAAGTTATATTTTTTAGCTATTTCATTAATTTTATCCATTTCAGCAGTTTGGCCGTAAAGATGGACTGCCATTATAGCTTTCGTTTTTAAGGTTATTTTTTCTTCAATTTTATCGGGATCGATATTATAAGTATTAATATCAGGTTCAATCAGGACTGGAGTACAGTCATTCTGAGATATTGCCAGAATAGAAGCAATATATGTATTAGCTGGTACAATTATTTCGTCATTTTGACTAAATCCATAGGCGCGTATTATTAAACTAAGCGCATCAAGGCCATTTGCAACACCAATGCAGAACTTTGTTCTGCAATATTGAGCAAATTCCTGTTCAAAAGATTCAACTTCCCTGCCTAAAATATACCTGCCCGAATCCAATACTCGCTGAATAGCTTCATTTATTTCAGTTTGATATTCGCTATTAATTTGTTTCAGATTAAGAAATTGAATCATCGTTTAAATTCCATTCAAAAATACTGATAATTAATGTTTTAATTTAGATTTCTAAATACAGTATCTTCCAAATTTTAGATATAACTTAAACTTTTTACAAGATGCTAATTTTATTGTATTATTTTATTAATTATAAAAATAGAGAGTTTCATTATGAAAGCAGTTATTTTAGCGGGTGGATTAGGTACCAGAATTAGTGAAGAATCACATTTAAAACCAAAACCTATGATAGAGATAGGTGGTAAACCTATCTTATGGCATATAATGAAGATCTATTCATCTCATGGGATAAATGATTTTATCGTTTGTACTGGTTATAAAGGCTATGTGATTAAAGAATATTTTGCTAATTATTTCTTGCATCAGTCAGATGTAACATTTGATATGTGTGAGAATCAAATGCATATTCATAACAATACTTGCGAACCCTGGAAAGTTACTATTGTAGATACTGGAGAGTCAACAAATACCGGGGGCAGAATTAGAAAAGTTAGGCGTTATATTGGAGATGAAACATTTTGCATGACTTATGGAGACGGAGTAAGTGATGTAAATATAAAAGAATTAGTGAAGTTTCATAAAAGCAATAAAGTTAAAGCTACTTTAACTACTGTGCAGCCCCCTGGAAGATATGGATCAATCCAACTTGAGCTTGAAAAAGTTACACAGTTTCAGGAAAAACCTTTAGGTGATGGTGCATGGGTAAATGGTGGTTTTTTCGTACTTGAACCGGAAGTAATTTCTCTTATAGAAAATGATAATACTATCTGGGAAAGAGAACCTCTTGAAAAACTAGCCAATGAAGGTTCGCTGGCTGCATTTAAGCATACAGGATTCTGGCTTCCTATGGATACACTTAGAGATAAAGTACGACTTGAAGATTTATGGGATTCAAATAAAGCACCCTGGAAAGTGTGGAAATAATGGAATCATTCTGGAGAGGGAAAAAAGTATTTATAACGGGACATACTGGTTTTAAAGGTGCCTGGCTTGCATTATGGCTTAATAAATTAGGCGCAAATGTTACAGGGTATGCGCTCAATCCCCATACTAAGCCTAATTTGTATGAAATTGCAGGACTAGAAAATATTGTAAAAAGTATAATTGCTGATATTAATGATATTGATAAATTAAATAAAGCCGTAAATGAAATTCAGCCTGATTTTATATTTCATTTAGCCGCTCAGGCACTGGTCAGAGAGTCATATAAAAATCCTGTCAATACATATCAAACAAATGTTATGGGTACGGTAAATTTATTTGAGGCAGTACGGAAGTTAGATAAAAAAGTTGTTATTGTCAATGTAACCAGCGATAAATGCTATGAAAATAAAGAAATTAATTATGGATATGATGAAAATGATGCTATGGGAGGTTATGATCCATATAGTTCATCAAAAGGCTGCGTCGAGCTTGTAACTTCGGCTTATAGAAATTCATTTTTTAATCCAAAAGATTATGGCATTTCTCATAATGTGTCTTTAGCTTCTGTTAGAGCAGGAAATGTTATTGGTGGTGGAGATTTCTCAACTGACAGATTAATTCCTGATATTTTTCGAACAATTTTAAATAATGAAAGATTAATCATAAGGTGTCCAGGTTCAATTCGCCCCTGGCAGCACGTTCTGGAACCTCTAAACGGTTATATGATGTTAGCCCAAAAATTGTGGGATAAGCCATCTGGATTATGCGAGGGTTTTAATTTTGGAGCTAATAATGAGGATTCTATTACTGTAAAAGAAGTTTTAGAAAAAATTTCACAAATTTATAACGGTGAAATTAATTATGGTATTGATCAAAATATAAATCCGCATGAAGCGCACTTTTTAAAGTTAAATTGTGATAAAGCAAAGAAAACTTTAGGCTGGAATCCTGTTTTAAATATTGAAAATGCATTAAAATACACAGTTGAATGGTTTGAATCTTATCAGAAAGGTGAAGATATAACTATTAAACAAATAATGAGTTATGAAGGATTAAAAAATTCTTTTATTTATATGTCATAAATTTATTCTTACCTGAGAAAAATACAATAAGTTATTATTTTTGGAGTTAACTTAATGATTACAAATATATTAGAGAAAATACTAAGAAAATATGTTAAATTTTCAGCATATTTATTCTATCTCATAGCAAAACCTAATAAAAGAAACAAGTATATTCCTGCTTCCGGAAAAATACTGGATCAGAATGAACTTTTCGGGATGATTGATGCCAGCCTTGATATGTGGCTTACTACAGGAAGGTTTAACGATAAATTTGAAAAGAAACTTGCAGATTACCTTGATGTTAAATATATTTTGACAACAAATTCAGGATCTTCTGCAAATCTTTTAGCTATATCAGCTCTCACATCCTATAAACTCGGGGACAGGAGATTAAAGGAAGGTGATGAAGTAATTACCGTTGCGGCAGGTTTTCCGACTACAGTAAATCCCATAGTTCAAAATGGCTTAATTCCTGTTTTTATAGATGTTGAAATTGGAACATACAATATTGATGTTACCCAGATTGAAGAGTCTATAACTGAAAAAACAAAGGCAATTTTTGTTGCGCATACTTTAGGAAACCCTTTTAACCTGGATAAGGTTATGGAAATCTGTAATAAATATAATTTATGGCTTATTGAAGATAATTGTGATGCCCTCGGATCAAAATACAAAAATAAATATACAGGGACTTATGGACATATTGGAACATTAAGTTTTTACCCTGCACATCATATCACTATGGGTGAAGGTGGAGCTCTTATTACCGGAGATAGTAATCTTTACAGGATAATTATGTCTTTCAGGGATTGGGGTAGAGACTGCTGGTGCGCGCCCGGAAAAGATAACACCTGCAATAAGCGTTTTAATATGCAGCTAGGCAACCTGCCTTTTGGTTATGACCACAAATATACATATTCTCATACCGGTTATAATCTTAAAATTACTGATTGGCAGGCAGCTATTGGTTTATCACAACTTGATAAACTTGATAAATTTATTAAAAAGAGAAAAGAAAATTTTAAACTTCTTTTTGAAGGACTGAAAGAATTTGAAAATTATCTGATACTTCCTGAAGTAATTGACAATGCTGATCCATCCTGGTTTGGGTTTCTACTTACGGTAAAAGAAAATGCAGGATTTAATAAAATTGATCTTTGCAAATATCTTGAAGATAATAAAATTGGAACAAGACAGCTATTTGCCGGTAATATACTCAGACAACCCGCTTTTACAGATAACAGTATAAAACTTAGAATCAAAAATTCTCAGTTACTTAATTCTCAGGAACTCAAAGAAGAAAACTATAAACTGCTGCAAAATACTGACATAGTTATGAATTCAACATTCTGGATAGGTGTCTGGCCCGGTATGACACAAAAAGATATTAATTATATAATAAATAAATTAAGAAATTATTTACATAAATAAGTAGTAAAAAATATGATAACTAAGGAAATAAGAAAATCAATAGTATATATGGCGCATTATTCAATGGCATCTCATGTAGGAGCCTGTTTGTCAATTGTAGAAATCCTTTATACGCTCTATTTTAAAGTATTAAATGTTGATCCGTTAAATCCTGAAAAGAATGACAGAGATAAATTTATCCTTAGTAAAGGCCATGCAAGTGCAGCTTTGTATGCTACTCTTGCAGAAAGAGGCTTTTTTTCTAAAAAATTATTAGATAAATACTACATTGATAATGGAGTTTTACCGGGTCATCTTGATATGCAATCTGTTCCAGGTATTGAAATTTCAGCGGGATCTCTTGGACATGGTCTTTCAATAGGTGTTGGGATGGCTTTGGCTAACAAAACTGATAATAACTCTGGTAAAATATTTGTTTTAATTGGCGATGGAGAGAGCAATGAAGGATCCATATGGGAAGCAGTGATGCTTGCCCCGGCTCTTAAGCTGAACAATCTTACAGTAATTATTGATTACAATAAACTACAGGGTTTTGGATGTACAAATGAGATTATTAATCAATCAAACATGTTTGAGAGATGGAAAAGTTTTGGTTGGGAAGTTATGGAAGTTGATGGACATAATACTGAAGAACTGGAAAATTCATTGAAAAAAGAATCTTCATGTCCAAAAATAATTATTGCGAATACAGTAAAGGGTAAAGGTATTTCGTTTATGGAAAATAAGCTTGAATGGCATTATAAATCACCGAATGAAGATCAATATAAGCAAGCTATAAATGAGTTAAATACTGTATCTGCTAAACAAAACAGTTTTAAATAAACGTAATTTTAAGGAATATATATTACTAATGAGAAATAGCTTTATAAATTGTTTAATTAAGCAAGCAGAAACTGATAAAAGGATTTTTTTAATAACTCCTGATCTTGGCTTTTCTATTCTGGAAAAGTTTGCGGAAAAGTTTCCTGAAAGGTTTATTAATGTTGGAATAGCTGAACAAAATGCAATAGGGATTGCCGCAGGATTGGCTTTGTCAGGCAAAATTGTATATGTATATAGTATTATTCCCTTTATAACAATGAGATGTTTTGAACAAATCAGGTTAGATCTTGCTTATATGAACACAAATGTAAGAATAATCGGAGTTGGGGCTGGCTTATCGTATGGAGCAGCAGGAGCAACACATCATTCTATTGAAGACATTGCTATTATGAGGTCAATACCTAATATGACTGTTTGTTGCCCAGGTGACCCTGCTGAAGTTAATGCACTTATCGAACAAAGTTTTCATTATGAAGGTCCAATGTATTTTAGATTAGCAAAAAGTAATGAACCTGTTATTAATAATAAAGAAATTATTCTGGGTAAAGCTTCTATAATAAAAGAAGGTTCTGATCTTGCAATAATTACAACAAGCAATATGCTAGAAACAGGCTTTTTATTGGTTAATGACCTTGCAAAAGATAATAAAAAAGCATCTTTAATAAGTATGCATACAATTAAACCTATAGATAAAGAGATTATATTAAATTTAATAGACAAGAATATTCCCATAATAACAATTGAAGAACATAATATAATTGGTGGACTTGGGAGTGCTGTTGCTGAAATAATTGCAGAAAATCCTAGACGAGTTAAATTTAAAAGAATAGGAATACCTGATATTTTTTCACATTATGTCGGCAGCCAAAATTTTATAAGAGAAAAAATGGGGTTAACAAACTTAAAAGAAAAAGTAAACTCAATTTTAGAGGGTTTTTTAAATGGATAAAAGAATTCTTATAACCGGTGCAGGCGGATTTGTCGGGAAAAATCTGACAGAGTTTCTCTCGAATAAATATACCGTTTTTGGTGCGGTACATAAAGATCTTGATTTGCTTGATGAGAAAGCAGTAGAAGAATTTATAATTAAAAATGGCATAAATTTTATAATACACTGCGCAAATATTGGCGGCACAAGAAAGACCGGCTATGATAAAAATTCTGTTGATCTCGTATCAAACAATCTCAGAATGTTTTTTAATCTGGCTCGCTGTCTTACTCCTGATATGAGAATGATTCATTTTGGAAGTGGCGCTGAATATGATAAAAGCAGAGCTCTTGTAAAAATTAGCGAGGATGAGTTTGATAGACTTGTTCCAAAAGACGATTACGGTTATTCAAAATATTTAATCTCAAAATATATTGAAAAAACCGAAAATATAACCTGCCTGCGTATTTTTGGGTTGTACGGCAAGTATGAAGACTATACATACAAGTTTATTTCAAACGCTATAGTAAAAAACCTTTTAAAAATGCCTTTAATAATCAATCAAAACGTTTTTTTTGACTATCTTTATATTGATGATTTTACCCATATTGTTGAAAAAATAATACAAAAAAAGCCGTCAAATAATATCTTTAACATAACTCCGGCCGAGAAAACCGATCTTGTCTCAATAGCAGAGATTATTAATGAAATAAGTGATTTCAGAAGTGAAATTATTGTCAATAATGAAGGATTAAATAAGGAGTATTCGGGCGATAATAAAAAACTGCTTGATGAAATCGGTACTTTCAAGTTTATACCATATAAAGATGGTATAAAAAAACTTTACGAATACTTTTCTTCAAACTTAAATAAAGTAGATACAAATATTATAGTAGAAGATCCTTATTTAAAGATCTGCAGAACAGTTAAGAGTTGATAAAAGGCTGGCAAAATGAAAATTTTATATGTAAATATGCAGTATGATTATGGCATAAAGGAAAGAGGCCCTTGTTACATCGGAGAAGACGGGTTTAAAAAAACGTTAATTAATGCCGGAAATGAAGTTATCCCGTTCTATTATGATAAATATTTGTATCAATCATCATATTCTCAGCTTCAGACAGATTTGACCAATTTTGCTGATAAAATTCAGCCTGATTTGATTTTTATAAATCTTTATACCGATCAGATTGAAATAGAAACTTTAAAATATTTAACTTCAAAATATAAAACAGCAGGCTGGTTTGGTGATGATACCTGGAGATTTGATGAATATTCAAAATTATATGCACCTTATTTTACTTATTGTATTACGACAGACAAATTTTCTGTGGAAAAATATAAAGAAATCGGACAAAAAAATGTCATATTAAGCCAATGGGCAGCGATTGATCAACATACGATACCTAATTTTGAAGGAAAATATGAATTTGATGTGTCATTTGTTGGCGGAAAATTTCCTTACAGAGAGTGGTATATAAACGAGTTAGCAAAAAGAGGAATAAAAGTTGAAACATTTGGGCATGGGTGGCAAAATGGCATCGTATCTCCTGAAAAAATGAATGAAATTTTCGTAAAATCAAAAATAAACCTTAATATTAGTAATAGTAACTCTTATGATTTCAGATATTTGTGGGTAAGAGCGAAATCGGAATTGTTATCACAAAAAACTAATTTGCCGAAAGTCAGGAAAATATTTAAAGCCGAAAAAATACTAAAAGGATTAGTGAACTCTCCCAAAAACATGCCTCAGATAAAGGCAAGAAACTTTGAAATACCATACTTTGGAGGTTTTCAGTTAACAGATTATGTACCCTCTTTGGAAGACTATTTCAACATAGGTAAAGAAATTGTTTGCTACAAAGATATAGATGAAGCTGAATTCCTGATAAAATATTATTTAAAGAATGAGAGTTTAAGAGAAAATATAAGATTGAATGGACATAAAAAAGCCATTAAAGAGCATGGATACGCTCAAAGATTTTTAGAAATATTAGCACAGATAAAATAACGGTTAAGAGGAATTAATGTTAAGAGCTTGCATTGTTACACATCCTTTTTATAATAATAATAGACTTTTTGATATAAATGATAAAGTTTCAAATCGGGATAACTGTCTTTATCATTTTTATGAATTAAAACAAGCTTTCTATGAGCAGGGAATTGATTTATCTACATCAGATATTAACCCAATAGATGAGTCAGACTTCGTAATATACAATGAAATGCCGGAGATCCTTCCTGATAAAGATAAAATTAATAAGTCTTTTTTATGGATTTATGAAAGTGAATTGATTAGACCTGATAATTGGGATCTGGAAAAACATAATTTTTTTAAAAAGATATTTACCTGGAAAGACTCTGTTATAGATAATAAAAAGTATTTTAAACAGAATTTTTCACAATTTATACCAAAAATAATAAATAAAGATCTTTCAAAAAAGGACAAATTCTGTACTCTCATAGCTGGAAATAAAATGATAAATCATCCTTTGGAGTTATATTCAAAAAGAGTTGAAGCAATAAAATGGTTTGAGAAAAATTATCCTGATGATTTTGAATTTTACGGAATGGGGTGGGAAACCGAATTTAAATTTAAGAATATAAGGTTTATGAAACAACTTTATAGAACAAAGCCGTTACAAAAATTCTTTCCTCCAGCCTATTCCTCATGGAAAGGCACTATTAAAAGTAAAAAAGAGGTTCTTGAAAAATATAAATTCTCAGTATGTTATGAAAATGCCAGGGATATCCCGGGATATATTACAGAAAAGATATTTGACTGTTTCTTTGCAGGATGTGTTCCTGTATATTGGGGCGCAAATAATATTTATGACCATATAGACCGAGGTTGTTTTATAGATAGACGTGAATTTAAAAATTATGAAATTCTGTATGATTACATGAAAAATATGCAGGATAATGAATATATGAATTATTTAGACAATATCGAAAAATTTCTAAATAGTGAAAAAGGTTATTTATTTTCAAGCGAGAATTTTACCAAAGTCAATGTAAAGGAAATTTTAAATAGTTGAGTAGGAGTTTTTATAAATGAATTATAGTACTGCTGACCTTGAAATATTTATTTTAACGTATAATCGTGCAGAATTTCTTGAACAAACTTTAATTAGTATTTGTAATCAGACATTAAAAGGTTCCAGGATTATTGTACTTGATAATGGAAGCACTGATAACACGCCTGAAGTTGTTCAAAAATATGCAAAATTTGGAGTTGAATTAGTCAGAAGTGAAAAAAATTTAGGACAGTCGTATAATTACAGTCGTTCACAGGAATTAGCCAGTCGCAAATGGGTTATGGTGTTTCATGATGATGATATAATGCATCCAACATACATTGAGACAGCAATGGGGTTGCTCAAAAAGTATCCTGAAGCAGTTCTTCTTGGGGCTTGTTATATACCACTTGAAACACCTGATAATGAAAACTGGAAGGAAATTAGTACTAAAGCAGTATTTTGCGAAACCCAAAAAGATTTTGCAGCCCTTCTATATTCTAATTTTGCTTTTCATTTTGGATCAGCAATTTATAGAACTGATTTATTTAAGAGCACACCTTTTATGAATAATAGTGTTTATGGCAAAATATGGGATAGGCCATTTTTGCTCGAAATTGCAAATCTTGGTCCTGTAATAGCGTTAAAAGCCTCATATATAAGATATCGTTGCCACCCGGGTCAGGATAGTCTTGATACTAACTCCGGTCCATTTTTTCATGAATGGATAGCATTACAAAAAAAGTATCGAGATATTCTTGATAAGAATGAATTTGATGAATATGGAAGAATATTTACAGCCTATTCATATGAACAACTTTTAATGGGATATAACTGGATGAAAGCCGAGCATAGTAAAACAAGTTTTGATGAATTTGTTCAAAAAGCTGTTAAAGAAGGTGCTCTAACTAAGTTATCAATATTTTACGGAAAATTTAAAACTAATAAAATTATTAGAGGTAGTATGAGAAAAATTACAAGATTTTTAGTAAACAAAAAATTTGAATATATAAATTTATAAAGTTGGAGAGGATAATTTATTATTCCTGTCTCTATAGCTCTTTCAATGTTTTTATGAAAACTTTATAAGTATTTTCCCAGCTAAATTTTAGTACAGTATTAAATGCGTTTTCTGATAAATAGGGTAATTTTTCAACATCCTTAATAATATATAGCATTTTTTCAGCAAGATTTTTTTCAGGATTTTTATTTATATCAAAAATAAAACCGTTTTCAGCTTCGTTAATAATCTCAGAAGCCCCTGAGCAAGAACTAACTATAACTGCTGTTTTATATGACATGGATTCAAGAGTCACAAGGCCGAATGTTTCAAGCAAAGAAGGCATTATCAGGCAATCTATTGATTTGTAAAATTCCTGAATATTATCCTGATAAGGCAAGAACTCAATATCATCTTTAAGTCCGTATAACCTAATTAACAGGTGTAAAGACACATTTTTATTTGCTTTTGGATAAATTATTCTGGCCTTAAATTTATAATTTTTACTTTTCAGTATTTTTAAGGCTTTTAAAAAAATATATCCACCTTTTTTGCCAAAACTTGGAGCTGATAAACCAAATATTATCTTGCGCTTTTTCTTTATAAGATCATTATAATCTTTAATAAAATTATCTTTAGGAATATCAACGCCTGGATAAATCACACTGAATTTACTTTCATCGATATTAAAATTCCTAATTATCTCATATTTCAATGTTTCTGAAGGGACAAATATTCTTCTGTACCCCTGTTTAAACCATTTTTTCTGATGCTGAATATTTTTTAACTTTTTTAAAAAGAAAAGCATCTTTGAGAATGGATTTCCTGCCATTTTACAGTAATGAATAAGTGAATGTCCTTGAAGAACTGCAATATCCACTGGTGGAGTTATATTTTCAGATACTACAAAATTGTAATTATTGTTTTCGATATGTTTTTTGATCTGAGCATATATTTTTTCTACTTTACAGGCATGTTTGTAATCTTTTGGCTTGCCGATATAATAAACGTTTATATTATTTTCAAGATATTTTCGCCCAAGATAAGTTGTACAAAAAAGATCAACAGAATAACCATCATTAAGAACCCTTGTAAGAAGCTCATAAAATAACTTCTCACCACCACTCCTAAAGTTACAGTCCCTGAATACGTTAATTATAAAAGCAATTTTCTTCATATAATATCTTAAAGTTGATTACAATAAATAATGACTTTTATTAATAAAAGTCATTATTTATTGTAATATTAAAATATGTTTTTTTATATATAATTTATTAAGCAGAAAGAATTTACAGATTTAAAAATTTAAGAGATATAAAAATTTACGATTTATAAACTTTTTTGTAAAATTAAAGGTATTTTGAAAAATAATATAGCTGGAGAGAGGTAAGATTAAGAAAAGTTATTCGTAATTTAAAGAATATTAATATTCTTTAAAAAAATATAATAGTTTGGCTTAATGACAAAGGAGGTCAAACCTTACGATTAAACTATGATTTAAGCGAATTTATCTGGGAAAGCTGGAGAATTAAAGAACTATAAGAAATTAATAATTTAATATTGGTTGAGAAAAAATATATATGATAATAGTAAAGTTAATAGGCGGATTAGGGAATCAATTATTTCAGTATGCTTTAGGATGTTATCTTACTGAAAAATATCATACTGAGTTAAAACTGGATATATCAGGTTTTGACAATTATAAATTATGGAAATATGAACTCGATAAATTTAACATAATTGAAGATTTTGCTAATCCTGAAGAACTCAAAATTCCTTATTTTAAAAAGAGAAATGGTATTAAGAAAATTCTTTTTAAGTTACTATACAAACCTAAAAAAATGTCATACATTGTAGAAAAACATTTTCATTTTGATTCTTGTATAATTAATTTGCCTGATAATGTATATCTCGATGGATGCTGGCAAAGTGAAAAATATTTTAAAGAAATCCAAGATATAATCAGGAAAGATTTTACTTTCAAATTACCAGCTGAAGGCAAAAATAAGGAACTATTAGAACAAATTTCATCAGTAAATTCAGTTAGTTTACACGTAAGAAGAGGAGATTATATTACAAATTCTTCTGCTAATAAAGTTCATGGGGTATGTAGTCTTGATTATTATAATGAATGCATTAAATATATTGTTGAAAAAGTTAATAATCCTCATTTTTTTATTTTTTCTGATGAGCCTGAATGGGTAAAGGAAAATCTTACAATACCTTATTTTATAACTATCGTTGATAATAATGATAAGGATAAAGGTTATGAAGATATGCGTTTAATGAGTAATTGTAAACATAATATTATTGCAAACAGTTCATTTAGCTGGTGGGGAGCATGGCTAAATAATAATCCTGATAAAATTGTTATAGCACCTCAAAAGTGGTTTAATCATTCCGACTTTGATACAAAAGACCTTATTCCTGATAAATGGGTGAAGATTTAGGATGTGTGGAATAGTAGGAATAATAGTAAAGAATAGTGACAAATATAAAGAATTATCATTTTAGAATAACATCAGACACTGAATTAATATTGGCTTTATATGCTAAATATGGTACTTCGACACATTAGTTTTTACCTGGTATGTTTTCTTTTGTAATATGGGACGAGAATGAAGACCAACTTTTATGAGCAAGAGACAGATTTGGAAAAAACCTTTTTATTATGCATTTTGTCAAAATGGGAAATTCATTTTTGTTTCTAAAATAAAGGCCATTATTTCTTCAGGATTAATCAGACCTATTATAGATATAACAATGACTCATGATTATATGAAGCACTTATATATTCATCTCCAAGAATTATGTAGATTTTTTAGAAGAAATTGAAAGTTGGTGTTTAAGATTATTAGAATTATCAAGTATTAATAAAAATAATCTCAAAAAAAATAATTCAAAAACATATACAAAGAAAATGGTTTAAGTTATGTTATAAATTAGCAAAAAGAAGAGTTAAAACCTAGTCTACATACTTTAATTTCAAAATTAATAATTTTAATCCAATTAATATTTTTATATTGGTTTTTATAAATATAATAAGGTCTAATAAACATGGAAAATAAAACTGTATCAATAGTAATAAGAACAATCGCTGGAAGAAAAGATCTTTTAAACCGTGCTATAGCATCCATAAATTCCAATGATTATCCCTCTAAAGAAATTATTATTGTATATCAGGGCATAGATCATAAATATTTTACAGAAATAAAATGTCTGGAATTTTTATATCCTGATATAAAGTTTAAATTTTTTCAAAACCCTACTGAAAAAGATGAGCGATCTAAAAACGCCAATATTGGTCTTTCTATTGCAAAGGGGAGATATATAGGTTTTTTAGATGATGATGATATCTTGTTAAGTAATCATATTTCAAATCTTGTTAAATCTCTTGAAAATTTAGATAATGCATGGGCATATAGCCAAACTGCAAGAGGAGTTGAGAAAAATGGAAACTTATTTGCAAAAGATAATTTCTTTTTTCACACCTCATTTTCACTTGAGAAGCTTTGGAAAGGTAATTATATTTCTATGATTAGCTTTTTAATTGATACAGAAAGAGTTATAGATAAATCTATAATTAGATTTGAAGAAAATTTAACTTATGGCGAAGATTATATATTTATTTTAAAACTTGCAATGAATTATAACCCTTATTGTCATCCTGAAATAACTAATATTTGTTCAACTTTTACAGAATTAAATGAACATAAAATAAAAAATATAATTAAATCTAATAGAAAAATCAGGCATATAAAATCAATTATGCTTTCAGAATCAAGAGTTTCATTCTGGATGAAAGAGTTAATAAAGCGTATAAATGAAGATTATAGATTTTTAAAAGATAAAATTAGAAGAAGAAAATATTATGAAGCTTAAAATTACTGTTTTAATGCCTGTTTATAATGGAGAAAAGTATTTAAAAGAAGCTATAGAAAGTATTTTAAATCAAACATATGCTGACTTTGAATTTTTAATAATTAATGATGGATCAACGGATAAAAGTGTTGAAATAATTAAATCTTTTAGTGATCAGCGTATAAGATTTATTGAAAATGAAAAAAATCTGGGTTTGATAGCTACTCTAAATAAAGGTATTGATCTGGCATTAGGTGAATATATTATCAGGATGGATTCAGATGATGTTTCATTACCTCAAAGACTTGAAAAACAAGTGGATTTTATGGATAAAAATCCTGATATCGGGGTCTGTGGGAGCTGGTTAACTACAATAGGGGATAAAAAATCTCATCTTTGGAAATTCCCGGAAAACAGTGATGATATTAAAACAGGGTTACTGTTCTTTTGCCCTTTTGCCCATCCTACTGTAATAATGAGAAAATCTGTATTTATAAAAAACAATCTTTACTATTCTTCTGATTTTATTCACGGAGAAGATTATGAATTCTGGATAAGATGTTTAAAATATACAGAATTTGCTAATATACAGGAAATTTTACTTTTATATAGAAGATACAGTGAACAAATATCTGATAAACATTATAAAATTCAGCAAAATTCAGCTAAAAAGGCTCGCTTAAATATATTTCGAGAACTCAATATTGAGCCGAATGAAGAAGAAATTGAAATCCACAATTCTCTTGTTTATAAAAATTTTAAAAGGTCAAAACAAGCCATAATTGAAATTGAAAACTGGCTTAATAAAATTATTGAGGCTAATGATAAAATACAAATATTTGATAATGTTGCTTTAATGAAAACTCTTGGACAAATATGGTTTTTAGCTTGCAGAAAATCAAGCTCTTTAGGTTTTTGGGCCTGGAAAACTTATTGGAAATCAAATTTTTCGCAGTATGCTAAAATCAGAAAATCAAAATTATTTCTTTTCTGGCTTACTTGCCTGTTAAAAATCAACGGTTAATTATAATAGATGAATAAAGACGAGATATTTGAATTTGAACAAGAAAAATATAGATATAATATTACCCTGGCGTATTGGTGATGCACTTTTAAATATTCCTATGCTTGTTTGTCTTAAACAGTTAAATGAACAGACAAATTCTAATTATCGAATTAGAATCCTTACGCAGCCTTTTCTCTCAAAACTATTTAAAGCTACGGATATATTTGACTGTAAGCCTCTTAGTCTTGCAAGAAGAGCTATATCACATTTCAATCCTTCAGATAAAGCTTTTTTTGTTGAAACTACAAGTAAAAACTTTGGGTATTATGCCAAAAAGACTTATGGATTATCCAATCCATGTAAAAAACGTTTAAAATTTGATGTTGAAATGCCTTTTTTAAATCTCGATAATCTGAATGAAAATTTGCCGTCAAAACTGGTAAGTTTTCTGAGAGATGAAAAAAAATTGTCTTTATATACTGTAAGTTTGTTCGGAGTATGTTTGGAGTTAGGGTATTCAGTGGATCAAATTATAGAAACTTTTGATTTCAAACTCGATTCAGTTTCTTTAGAAAAATTTTCCAAACCTGTTAAGGCAGTATGTCAGGATAAATACGTTGTTTTCTGTATGGAAGCAGCGTATGGAAGAAAAGGTGATGCTTTTAGAAGATGGGATGAGAATAATTTCTTTGAGATAGCTCATAGATGCAATAAAGATTTAAGTTTAAAATCAGTATTTGTAGGACTGGATACTTCGGTGAAATTACCGGATAAAGATTATTTAATAGATAAGAGAAAAAAATTAAATTTATTTCAGCTTGCACAGTTATTAAAGCTTTCTGAATGTTATATCGGCAATGATACAGGGCCTTTGCATATAGCGAATCTTGTGCAGAAGCGTTCAATAGGAGTTTACTTTAGAGAAAAAAGCCTGACAGATTTCAGCCCACTTTTTCCTGAATTAAATGTTCAAATCTTTAAGCCTGAAGGCCCTGAAGATGTTTTAACTCTGGTTACAGATTTGTTATCAAAGCCTGTAAAATAACTATAGAAGATGCGGAAAAAACCCATTTTTCCAAAAAATTAGAATTTTTCCGCATACTCATAATATTATACTTTTACTTCCAAAGCCATTATTATTCGCTTAAATGCTTTGGGAGAGAAGAATCTCAGGAATAAGTATCTTAAATGGTAAACAATAAAAAATAATTTAGCTAATTTGCCTTTTCCGTAACAAAGTTCATAAAACAAAATATCACTTTTAAGTCGCATTTTTTCAACTTCGAGAGAAGTATTTGTTTTATCAGTTGTACCTCCTCCAAAGTGAATAATTTTAGATTCAGGAACAAACATTATTTTGAAGCCGTTCTTTTTTATTCTGAAACATAGTTCAGCTTCTTCTGCAAACATAAAAAATCTTTCATCAAACAAACCTGCTTTATCAAGGGCTGATTTTCTAAGCATCATATCTGCTCCGATAATAAAATCAGTCTCATAAGGTATTCTGATAGATTCAGTATCAGTTATATCTTCTTTAAGTATGTTTTTTCTATAAATATACTTAAATCTATTTATTCTTGATATCCAGTTTAGGCCAAAACACTTTTTAAATAAAAAATCCAGGTTGTCAAACTGTCCGGATGATCCCTGATAAGTCATATCAGCATTATATAGCTGGCCACCACAACAGCCGATATTAGCATTTTCAGGCTTTTCCATATAGTCGATCAATATTTTAGCAGCATTATTAATTAATACTGTATCTGTATTCAATAAAAATACATATTGTGAATTAATTTGCCTGATTGCAGCATTATTTGCTCTGCCAAAGCCAAGATTTTCCTTGCTCTCTATAAGCTTTATCTGAGGAAATTCTTCTCTTATCATTTGAGCAGAACCATCAGAAGAATTATTATCTATAACCCAGATATCAAAGTTTAAATCCTGAGTTTTGTTGTAGATAGATTTTATGCAGTCTTTTGTTAAATCTTTAGTGTTATAGCTCACTAATACTATTGATACATCCATTTTAGCCTTCAAATGACATTTTTCTCATAAACTATGAAAATTTTATCACAAATCAAGTGCCTTTATTACTTCATCAGCTTTTATTTGTGCTGATGCTATTAGTTTGTGCTTATTAAAATCTTTTGGTCCCCATTTTTTATGGTTATTCTGAAAAAATAATGCTATAGTCGTTACATTAACTGCAAATCCCATATGCATAGGAGCAGAATCAACACTTATAAATGTTTTAAACATTGATATTAAAGCAGCTAATTGAGGTAAAGTAGTTTGATTTGTAAAATCTAAAAAATCATTAATACCTGCATTTTTAAGTTGTTTGCAAAATTCCATACCCTTTTCTGTTCCTACTATTGCAACTTCTTTATTAGTATTTTTATTTATATATTCTACAAAATTTTTTGCTTCTTCAAAATTCCAGTCTTTGAACTCCCTTGCAGAAAACGGGCAAAAGCCAATTAATTCTTTTCCTGAATAGCCTTTTTCATCAAGAAGATTCTTGATAAAGTCTATATCTTTATCTTTAATATCAAATCCCATTGGTGAATCAGGTCTGTAGCCGAGTAAGGGTTCTAATACTTTTAAATAAAAATCAGTTATATGAATCTGACCTTCTCGTTCTTCTGATAGGAAGGGTATTTTATGGGTTAATAAAAAATCTCTGCCTTCGTTAGATCTTCCTATACGATTCTTTGCCCCGGTAAGAAAAGCCAGAAGTGCGCTTCTGAAATTTTCTGTCAAAATTATTGCAGTATCTATACTGTATTTTTTCCTTATTTTAAAGGCAAGATTAAATATCTTTAATCCTTTATGTTCATCATATCTGTCAAATGCTATTGTCTCGTCTACGCCCGGCAGGCATTTAGCTGTTTCAATGCTTGACGGGACAGTTATAAAGATAAGTCTTGAATCAGGATAAGTTTTTTTTAGCTCAATACAAACCGGGCTTGCATTAATGACATCACCAATATATCCAAGATTAATTACTGCAATATTTTTCATTCATTAACCTTTAGTTTTTAATTCGTTAAATTTGTTTATAGCAGATTCAGCAGTATTGCCGGTTGCCTCATGTACAAGCTTACGTTTATCATTATCTCCCGGCCACCATTTTCCATGATTACTCTGTATAAAAAGTCCTAAAGTCGGAACCTCAAGAGCTATTCCCATATGCATTGGTGCTGTATCAACGCTTACAAATACTTTAAATTTTTTTATTAATGCTGCAAGCTGCGGAACTGTTGTTTTGTTTGTCAGGTCAATAAAATCTGTAACTCCATATTCTCTTAATTTATTTGCAAAATCTCTTCCACTGTCCTGACCTATTATAACCACTTTTTGATTTGAGTTTTGATTTATATAATTTATAAATTTTGCTCCTTCTTCGGGTATCCAGTCTTTGCAGCTATACCTTGCACAGGGGCAAAGGCCGATAAGTTCCTGCCCGGAATAACCTGAACCAGTAAGCAGTCCATCTATATAATCACTATCGCTTTGTAAATAACTAAGTCCAAATTTGTAATCAGGATTATAGAGGTCTATAGCTTTTAAGTTTCTCATATAGATTTCTGCTATATGAATTTTAAATTCTTTTTCTTCTTCAGGCCATGGAACAGTGTGGGTTAAAAATATTCCTCTGCCTTCGCTATCGTGACCAACCCTGTACTTCGCTCCGGTTAAAAAAGCAAAAAGACCGCTTCTGAATGTTTCATTGAGTAAAACAGCCATATCCAGTTTGTATTTAAATCTCAGTTTAAGAATTAAGGGCAGCATTTTTAAGCCTTTATGTTCAATATCCTTGTCAAATACTTCAACGGCATCAACTCCGGGAAGGTATTTTGCCAATTCTTTGCTTTTTGGAACGGTAATAAATACTAATTTTGCGTCAGGATATGCTTTTTTAAGCTCTATTGTAATACAGCTCGCATTTACAACGTCACCTACAAATCCAAGATTAATCACAGCTATTGTTTTGATATTTTTTAACTTCATTTTTCTAACCTGAATTTCAAATCCTTTTTAATATTAACTCAACAAAAATTTGATCTGTGAAAAAATTTCATCCGTATTTTCAGGTTTTAAGATAACTTTGTTTAATTGGGGAAAAATCGGACTAAAATTCTTTGTTGTAGATTCTCTCAAGTAAATTCCTATGGAAGTTTTTTGCATAAGATTGCACAAATGCAGGGGCCCGGTGTCATTTCCTATGTATCCTTTTGACAATCTTAGAAGTTGTGCAAGTTTAATTAAATTTAATTTTCTTCTAAAATCAATAAAATAAGGTTTTTCAGGGATTAAAAACTTGTTGCTTAATCCTATAAAAACTGATTTTAATTCGTAATTCTGATACATTTCTTCAGCTATGTTCAGATAGTTGCCTTCATTCCATCTTCTATCTTCATCAACTTTTTTGTTATTAGCTGCTTCCATACAGAATACAATGTAACTATTCTGTTTTAAAGGAGGTTTCCAGTTTGTTAAGTCTTTTTTTAAACTAAAAATATCGGTATTGAATTTAAAAGTATCAATAATCTGTTCCGACGTAAATCCTAAATCAAGGCAAATTCCGAAAATTGAAATTGTAATTGTTGAAAAGCCATAGTTTTCTTTCAAGTACTTAATAAGCTCAGAAGGAAATAACTTGTCTATTCTGTCAAAAGCTATATATTCAGCTTCATGAGTATATTTTACGTATCCCCTGAAAGGGTTAAAAAGGCCGTATGTTTCTTTAGCTTTAAATCCCCAGTTTTTAGTTGTTGGTGCAAGAAAAAAGGCTTTATCAGCAGGACAGATCCAGGATATAGTTTTTTTTAAAATACTTATTTGATTAGTTTTGCTCATATTAAAAGCCCGAATTACTTTAACCAGACCGGGAAATGTTGAAATAATTTTTATATCCAGATTTCTATTATATTTGATGTTTAACTGCTGTAAACAAAGAATAGCAGGCAAAGACAGGATGGCATCACCGAGTCGCGGCTGAAGAATTATATTAACACTCTTTTTATCTTTGTTTGCAATCATTTTTATCGATATATCCAGCTATTTTTATCTATTAATATTAATATATACAGAATAAAAATCAAATTCTATCCTGAAATCTTTTTGAGGATTTTTTCCAGTAAGTTACGAATTTTTATAACAAAAATCCTGTTATTATAAGTATCTATATTAAACAAGACAGATTCATTATCAGAAAACCAGTTTTTGTATGGTTCTGAGCCTCTTCCAAAATCAAATTTCTTTATACTCCTATTAAAGACTTCATTAATCAGCTCATTAAGAAGTACTTTGCCGGGAGATATGGGTTTAAAATCAGTATTATATACAGGCATGCTTGACCAGAAGGTATTATCTGAGTCATTATATCCCAAATGATATGCTACGGTTTTATTTAAATTTGATAAAGAAAGTCTCGAAAACGTAGTCAAGTCTGTTCTCATTAATAAATCTTCAATAAAAAGCTCAAGATTAGCTTTTTTGACCAACATACCGCCATTCCATCTCTTTTTATGAAGAGTAATAAATTCTTTTACGTAATTATTTCTATCTTCTATGTTATATTCAAAGCTTAATTCTTCGTTATAAAGCTTAACAGCATTGTTTTTACATCTTTTAAGGTCATCTTTAAGTTTTCTTTTTGGCTCAAAAGGTTTATTTAAAAATGGCTTCAATTCCGTTATGTTGGATATATAACTTATGCCTTTTCCTGAAAGGTTTTTTACTAAATGTTTTCCGAATTCAGATTCGCTGTTTACGTGTTTAAAATTTATTTCAAGCTTATTATTGGTGACATAATCGATAAGTTTGTTTATATACTTAACATCACTGTATAAAATATTAAATTCATCGTACAAATCAGGCTTTGTTCCAATTAGAGACAGTCTGTTTCTGTATATATAAAAGGGTGCAAGGAGTTTTAGTTCATCACCTTCCTGAATTGTAATTATATAAAGGTTTCTTTTTCTTTTAAAATATTTAAACCAGAGTTTACACCAATCAGGAGAAAGGTTATAGTTTGCTCCCAGACTGTATAAATCCTGCCAGCTTTTAATCAGTTCATTATTAAATTCCGAATAGACTTTTATTTCTTCCATATCATTCATTTTACTCATTTAAAGCTTCATAAAAGTTTTAATGTCAATTATACTGAATATTTCAGCATATTTGCAATTAAACTGCATGCCCCTGTATAAATTTAATGACTTTATGCCGGTTTTAAAATCTACATGCTTTGTTTGCGACTGATAAATATCTATTAAAGATTCTTTTTTTTCTATAACATCTGAGATATCAAAATAAAAATTTGGAATAGTTATCGGAGACCATACTTCATAGAATGCTATTTTTAAATTATTCTTGTGTAGTTTATTATTTAATAATTTTTGCAGTAGAATAGTTACTGCTTTGTGGTCTTTATGCTGATCGAAATAATTTGGAATAAAGATATAATCATATTTTTCAATGTTAATATTTTCGAATACAGGATAATTATTGATTAATTTTCGATCTTCGATTTCTAACATTCGGTAATTAGATATGCCTATTTTTTTCAGCGCTTTTTCAAATTCAAGTTTTCTAGTGGCTGCTATTTCATCATTAGGTTGATCATAACCGCCATACCTGCCGTCAGTTAAACAGATTACATCAAAAATATCAGGGTGTTTTAAAAGCAATCCGCCGCAGCCCATTGTTTCATCGTCAGGATGTGGAGCTAAAAGTAGACATTTATTACCATTATTTATTTCAAGTTTTGAAGGAAATATTTTTTCAAAATGAAAAATCCTTGCTAATCTTAAAAAACGGTTTGCATATACAATTTTTTGGTATATTTTCTTTATGTCTAACACTTTTATAAAATACCCATTCTACCAACATATTGTTATAATTATCACATAAGAATTTAATAATAGAAAAAATATGAAGAAAATTGCATTTATAATTAAACTTTTTCAAAGTGACAGTTTTCACGGAGGCGGTGAAAAGCTGTTTTACAATATTATCAATAATTTCGTAAAAGATGGTAATATTGTGGACATTTATTGCAGCAAGTCTGACGTTAATAAATTTCCGGGAATCAATAAAATAACTGTTATTGATAAAATTTATGATCATACAGATCCTGAAACTATGGAATTATTTTATGTTGAGGTCAAAAATTTAATCCATGATCAGAATTATGATTATATTATTTCTGAAAATATAACCCCTAGTGTTGATATAACTTTTTTACAGGGACATTCGCTTGTTCACAGGCAGAGAAAGTTAAAAAATTCCTTTGAATCATTTCTGTATAATTTCAGGCGTGTTAAGAAAAAACGGATTAAATATCAGCAAAAATGGATGCAGGAAGGTTACAGGAAAATCTTTGTCGTATCAAATGTGCTTAAAAACGATATAATTTCTAATTTCAATATTCCTGAAGACAAAATCAATGTGGTATATCCGGGTGTTAATGTCAGCGAAATTAAACCAGAGCTGAGAGAAAAGGATTGTACGGTTTTTGGGCTCTCTGCACCGGGATTTAAAATAAAAGGCGGATATGTTTTTTTAAAAGCACTTAGTTTGCTTAAAAACAAAGGTTATAGCTTTAAAGCCAGAATTATTTATCCCAAATTCAGCAAAAATTTGTGGGTAAAATTTCTAATTAAACTCTATAGAATTCAAGATAATGTTGAATTTTTACCTCTACAAAAGGATATGAAATCTTTTTACAACAGCATAGACTGCATTGTCATGCCTTCGCTTGAAGATACTTTTGGATTGGTAGCTCTTGAAGGAATGTCTTATGGCAAACCCTGTATAGCAAGTTCAAACGCGGGAGCTTCTGAAATTATTCAGGAAGGGGCAAATGGCTTTGTTTTTAAAATGGATAAAAAAGCTTTTAAAAATCTTGCTGAAAAAATATTATTTTTTATGGATAATAAAGAAAATCATGAGGAATATTCAAAAAAATCTTTTGAGGCAGCAAAATTTTACAGTTGGGATAAGACATATAAAGACTTATTGGATTATTTATCCAGGTTATAAAGTTTTTCCACTTGTTAATTGTATTTGATATTTTATTCTATATTTACAAAATATCTATTATTATAAAAACAGCAAGGGTTAATCAATTTTTATGCAAATAAAAATTTTTGTTTTATACTTCTCATCGATTAAAGACATATAAAAAATAAACTCAAAAAAGGGAGTCAAACTAAAAATGAGTAATTATTCCATAGGAGTAGATCTTGGCGGTACAAAAATACTGGCGGGAGTTGTTGATACAAATACCGGAACAGTAATAGAATACTCCAAAAAACGTACACAAACAGAATTTGGCAGAAACAGTATTATTCAAAATATAATAGAAAATGTTGAAAAGGCTATCTGTAAAGCACAGGTACCTGTTTCTAAAATATCCTCATTGGGTATTGGAGCGGCAGGTCAGGTTGACAGGGAAAAAGGAATCCTGATTTCTTCTCCAAACTTAGAATGTTACGATATTGCACTTAAAGAGATTCTTGAAAATCACTTCAATATTCCAGTATATTTAGGAAATGATGTTGAAGTCGCGACTCTTGGTGAAATGAAATTTGGAAGCGGCATAAATTACAAAAATTTTGTCTGTATACTTATTGGTACGGGCATTGGATCTGGTATTGTACAAAATGGCGAAATATATCAGGGCTTTACCGGAACGGCAGGTGAAATTGGTCACATTGTTGTTGATTCAGGCGGAAGATCGTGTTCTTGCGGTGGTCATGGATGCCTTGAGGCTTATGCATCAAGAACTGCAATTGAAAAGAAAATTCTTGCTTCGTTAAAGAAAGGGCACAAGTCTGTTATTAAGGACATTATCAAGGACGGGGAGCAAATACGTTCAAAACACATTAAAAAGGCTCTCGATGAAGGTGATGAAATTGTATTAAATTGTATAACCGAAGCGTCAGAATATTTAAGCAGCGGTCTTGCAACTGTTATTAATTTCTATAATCCTCAATTAATAATTCTTGGCGGTGGTTTAATCAACAATATAGACTTTTTCTATGAAATAACCGTTAAAAAAACAATAGCCAAATCATTGCCAACTCCTTCAGAAAGAGTTAAAATCACAAGGACTGCGTTAGGTGATTTTTCAGGTATAGTTGGCGCATCGTTACTGGAAAAAATTTATTTGGAAAAGCTTGATTAAGAATGCGTGAAGGAAAATAAAATGAAAACTTTTATTTCAGGAAAAATTCAGGGTATAAAGGTTACAGATAAATCAATACATTACAATGGAAGTGTTACTGTTGATAATGAGTTGCTTAAAAAAGCCGGCATAGATCCTTATGAACAGGTCTGGGTTGTCAATCTTTCCAATGGTGAAAGATTTGTAACTTATGCTCTGCCGTCCGAGACAAAGGGTATTTTTACCTTAAACGGAGGCTGTGCAAGGCTGGGAGAAACAGGTGACAGATGTATTGTCCTTGCATACCGTATGGAAGAAAAATTCAGCGGGGCTAATGTTGTTTTCTGTAAAGAAGATAATACTATTAATGAAACAATGTTCTACCAGACACCTGAGAATTTTTAATATTAACCTTACTGGTTGACGCATTAGTTAAAATCCATCCAATATTTACTATTAATAATTTGAATTATTTAAGATTAAAATTTTAATGCTAATATTAGTTTCGTTGAAACAATAAAGCAGGGAGGGGTTATAATGAAGTTTTTGCATACTATGATCAGGGTTGCTGATATTGAAAAATCACTTGAATTTTACCAGAATATTCTTGGATTAAAATTGGATAGAACAAAAGAGTTACCGGATGCCACGCTTTATTTTCTGACCGATGAAGCCGGCTGCTCTGAAATAGAGCTTACTTATAATCATACTCTACCGGAAGGTGGATATGAACTTGGAAATTACTTTGGACATCTTGCATTTCAAACAGATAATATGGATAAATTTAGCGAAATTTTAAAGCAGCATGGGCTGGCTTATTTCAGGCCTCCTTTTAAAATTACTGCTGTAGGCTCAACAATAGCGTTTATAAAAGATCCTGATGGTATTCAAATAGAGATTATTGAGAAAAAATAATATAAAGGTTGCAGAAAAATTTAGTCTCTTTTCTATTTTTCATAAATATATATGGCTAGGGAATTTATTAATCTTTAATTTTTAATAGAATTAAAAATTAATTCTATTTGGAGATTTCTGTATGGAAATAATTACAGCTATAAATCTGCTTAATGGACAATGTATAGATACTATAGAAAACGATTATAATATACTTTCTGATATTAGCCCTCTTGAATTAGCGATAAAATGGAATAATATCGGTGCCAGTTGGATTCAATTAACTGATATGAACGGATTAAAAGATAATAATCCTGTAAATACCGATATAATAAAAAACATTATTGCGAAAATAAAAGTTCCGGTTCAGGTTACAGCTGGAACGAATAACTTTCAGTCCTTTGAGGATTTGCTTGTAATTGGTGCATCACGAATTGTTCTTGATAATAAGATTTTATACGATTCTGATTTTGTTGAAAATGTGCTTGAAAATTTTCCTGATAAAACAGCAATTTTGTTTAATGTTGATTCAGGAATGACAAAACTCAATGAAAATTATCATGAAAATATTATAGATATTGCTAATAAACTCAAAGAACAAGGATTACAGAGAATCATTTATCACGATATATCAAGTAATTATGAATTTAATTATGACGATTTCTTAAATCTGGCTAAAAATGTTGATCTTCCGATGATAGCTTCAGGTAAATTAATTAATATAATGTCAATAAAAAGATTAAAGTTATTATCTGAATGTGAGAACGTGAATATAGAAGGAATTATCTTATCAAAAGCTCTTTATCGAAATCATATAGATCTTTATGAAGTAATAAAGCTTGTAGAATCATACCCTTATATTGGAGATTTTTATTCAAGGGAGGATATCTGCTAGATAAAAATGTTAATCCTTTTATCTTTTTCGATTAACCTTTTTGATCAGCATAACCTTAATAGCTCTCCGGGTGGCTAATTGATTGAAATAAGCCACATATGTTAGTCTGTATGAAGTGTTAGGATAAAATCCAGTTAAAGATAGTATTAACGTTCTTATGTATTAAAAAAACCTTAATATATCTATTTTTATAAGATTTTAAGCATTATATTCCTTTCAAAACTTTATTTTTTACAATTAAACAAATTTACATTATATGCTCCAAAAAAGGAGGTTTATTAATGAGAATTGCGCAAGTCGCACCTCTGTGGGAATGTGTTCCCCCTAAAACTTATGGTGGAACAGAATTGGTTGTTTATATATTATGTGAAGAATATGCAAGAAGAGGATTTGATGTAACTCTTTTTGCCACAGGAGATTCAACCACTTCAGCCACATTAGAACCAATTATTAAAACTCCTATGAGAAAGCAGAATATAAAATATCCTATTTACTACGAATTGCAGTCTATTAGCAGAGTACTTGGAAAATGGGAAGAATTTGATATTATTCACAATCATATTGGTTATCAGTTTCTGCCATTTGCTGGTTTAATTGATATTCCTATTGTAACTACGTTACATGGTGCTTTTATGGTTGATGAAGAAGTTGAGTTTTATAACAGACATAAAATGAAAAGCCCTTTAGTTTCAATAAGTGATGCACAAAGAGATGGTGCTCCAAATCTAAATTATGTATCAACGGTTTACAATGGAATACAGGTTGAAAAGTATCCTTTTGAATGTAATTACAATTCAGATAAATCTTATTTAGCTTTTCTTGGTCGTTTTTCAGAAGAAAAAGGACCTCATCTTGCAATCAAACTTGCTAAAGAAACAGGATGGAAACTTATAATGGCAGGAAAAATTGATAAGGCTGACAGAGAGTTTTATGAAAGAGAAGTTGAGCATCAAATAGATAATAAACAAATTATTTATATCGGAGAACTTGGTCATGACGCAAAATGTGAATTATTAAAAGATGCCTATGCTACGGTACATCCAGTAACCTGGCCTGAACCATTTGGTCTTGTCATGGCTGAATCAATGGCCTGCGGAACACCTGTTCTGGCACTAAAAAATGGTTCAATCCCTGAAGTAATTCTAAATGGAAAAACCGGCTATATCGAAAATAATATAGAAGACCTTATTAAAAGAGTTAAAGATATTGAAAAAATTGACAGACGTGAATGCAGAAAGCATGTAGAAAGAAATTTTTCCGCTCAAAAAATGGCAGACGGATATTTATCTGTATACAAGAAATTAATCGGACAAAATATGGTTGATATTAGTATAGATGCTGCGGCATCATTAAATTTTGGAGAAAAATAAAATATATTTTTTAAACTTACTTCCCATTAAATATTGAATATATTGGTATTTAACCTGATTTTATTTTAGGACTAGACTTATTCTCGATTTAATAATTATAAATACGAGTTAATATATAAGAGCCTGTTTTGCTAAAACTGCAAAATCCAGTTAACAAACGCAAAAGGCTCGTGTCCTGAAACTTCGTTCAGGATAAACTCAGCAGATGTTGGGAGCTTTAGCCAAACTCATTTTAAAATTATGTTATCGGGAGAATATAATGTCAGTTACATTAATGGGAGAAAACTTTAACCCAATTAGAAGAACTATCAAAAATAACAAGATTTTTCTTGTGACTGATCAGAATGGGGATATAGTTGGGGGGAATACTTCAGGATTTGGTCTTTACGCGGATGATACAAGATTTTTAAGCAGACTTGAACTTAAAATAAATAATACAAAACCGGTTATCCTTTCATCGTCATCAGAAGCCGGTCATTCATCAGTCATAATAGGAACTAACGTGGTTATGCCGGATAATGTTGATCCTGCTAAAAAAATAATTCAGGAAACTGTCCAGGTGAAACGTGAGAGCATAATATATGGAGATTACTTTGAAACAATAACAATAGCTAATTATAACCTTTTTGAAATAGGTACAAAGCTGGAATTATTTTTTGATGCTGATTTTTTGGATATATTTGAGGTCAGAAATATTTCTCCCATTGAGAAGGGAGGTCAAAAAAAAGTTATTTACGAAAATGACAGCTTAAAATTTATCTATCAGGATATTACGGGAGCAACATTAGCTGCGGAAATAGTTTTTATTGAAGAAACGCCAATAAATATTCAGGATGGAACTGTGCTCTTTGAGTTTTCTCTTGGTACAAACGCAAAAAAAGAAATAAAATATCAAATAAATTTAAGATCAACAGCTTCTTTATCGGAAAAATTATCGGCATATGATTTTAATGAAGCCTTTGAAAAAGCAGTTATTGACGATAAAAACTGGCTGGAAAGTTCGGCAAGATTTTTTTCTAACAACGAAGATTTTAACGAAATGATGACAAGGGGCAGTAGAGATATCAATATGCTTAGAATAAATGCACATTATGGTGAATATATTGCAGCAGGCATTCCCTGGTTTACAACATTATTCGGAAGAGACAGTATTATTACTGCACGGCAATGCCTTCTTTTAAATCCCAATATAGCAAAAAATACTCTTGAAACCCTTGCAAGATTTCAGGGAAAGGAAGATAATCCATGGAGAGACGAAGAACCGGGAAAAATTCTTCATGAAATAAGATTTGGAGAACTTGCACGAAGTAATAAAATTCCTCATAGTCCTTATTATGGAACAGTAGATGCAACACCTTTATGGATTATATTACTTTATGATTATTTTAAATGGACAAATGACAGGGAAACACTGGATAAACTATGGGTAAATGCTCTTGACTGTTTAATGTGGATGGATAATTATGCTCTTATAAATAATGGATATGCTTCATATATAAAGCGCAGTCCTGAAGGGCTTGATAACCAGGGATGGAAAGATTCTTGGAATTCAAATATTCATAAGGACGGAAGTTATGCAGAAGCACCAATAGCTCTCATAGAAGTTCAGGGATATTTTTATGCTGCAAAAATAAGACTAGCTCAGCTTGCAGATTATAAGGGAGAAAATAATCTTAAATTAAAGCTATTGGCTGAAGCTCAGAAATTTAAGGAAAAATTCCACAGAGACTTTTGGATGGAGGATCTTCAGTTTTATGCAATGGGATTAGACAAATACGGAAAACAGATGAAAGTAATATCATCTAACCCGGGGCATTGTCTTGAAACCGGTATTATTGATGATTATTATGCAAATATAATAGCTGAAAAGTTTTTTACAGTGAATATGTTTAGTGGATGGGGAATAAGGACTTTGAGTAATGAGATTATAAGTTATAATCCAATGAGTTATCATAATGGAACTATATGGCCTCATGATAATAGTCTTATTGCATACGGTCTTGCAAAAATTGGCAGAGTAGATTTGGCAATAAGAGCAACGACCTCTCTTTTTGAAGCTGCAAGGTTAATGCGGTATAAAAGATTACCTGAATTATTCTGCGGTTTTTCAAGAATATATAATAGACAGGATCCTCCTGTAAGTTATCCCGTGGCATGTATTCCGCAAGCATGGGCTGCTGCAAGTAGTTTTTTAATGATACAGGCTATGTTAAACATAGTCCCTGATGCTCAAAATCAGGAATTAAAAATCTATAATCCGATAATGCCAATGTGGCTTGATTATTTGAGGATTGAAAATATAAAAGTTGGTAATGCGACAGCTAATCTTGAATTTAGAAAGACACAAAGGAGCCATGTTATAGATGTTTTGGATAAAAGAGGAAATCTTGACATAATTATTAAAAAATAATCGCAGATTATATTAAGCTTGATTAAGAGAATAAGATCGAGCTTGATACTGATAACAGATTAGATAAGTAGATTTTATATTTAGGGGATTGACTCAATTATAAATATTTAAAACAATATATATAAGTTAATGTTATAAACACAGGCTTGAATGTAAATGATTGATTTTGATAAATATTCACTAAAAATTGATGATAAGAGTATTTTGGTAAGAAGTGCAGCTCTTCATTACTTTAGAATACCGGGAATTAATTTATGGAAAGACAGACTGAGTAAATTAAAAGCCTGTGGCTATAATACAGTTGATCTGTATTTTTGCTGGGCATATCATTCCAAAGAACCGAATATTTATGACTTTACTGATATTAGAGATATAAGAGCCTTACTTGATCTTACAGTAGAGCTTGGATTATATGTTATAGCAAGACCAGGACCTTATATAAATGCAGAACTTTCAGCAGGGGGGTTACCTACCTGGCTTTTTAATATACCTGATATTGTTTTAAGGAACAGGGAAGACGGTGATTATAAATATTCAAATTCTTTCATGCATGCTGTAAAGGAGTGGTATTCAAGAATAATTCCTATTTTAAATGAATATCAAAATATTATTGCTTTTCAGGTAGAAAACGAATATTCCACGAATGAAGCAGAGCCCGATTATATACAGGAACTGCACGATATGGCAAGAGAAATGGGAATTATAGCTCCAATATTTCATAATGATACATTTGGAGCCTGTTTATATTCTGATATAGTTAATATTTATGCTTTTGACAGTTATCCGACTTTAAATTTAAATTATGACTGGAGAGAAAATCCTTATCAGTTTGAATTTTTAGATAATGTTGAAAGTAACTTTAGAGAATGTTCACCCGATTCTCCTTTGTTTGTAGCTGAACTTCAGGCAGGCTGGTTTGACAAATGGGGCGGCTTAGGATGGGATTATATAAGAGAAAAATTTGGAAGAGATCATATAAATATAGTCACAAAAACAGTTCTGTCACAGGGACTGACAATGTTCAATCACTATATGGGCTGCGGTGGTACTTCATGGGGCAATCTTGCAAGCACTGAAGTATATACTTCCTACGACTTTGCTTCTCCAGTTTCAGAATCCGGCATACCGGAAGACAACTACTATAAAGTAAAAGAAATCAATTACTTTTTACAGTCATTTAATCTTTCTTCAACTGATTTAATATACGATGAATCAGAAATTCTGGAAAAAGAGGAAGATGGTATATTTGCAAAACTTAGACAGGATAATTTAAACAACTGTAAGTGGTTATTTATCAGGAATATGTGTGATGAAAGAAAAACAATTAAGGTTTTAAATGATTTTTCGGTCAGTTTAAAAGATTTTGATATGAAAATTTTACCGCAGGATTTAAATCTGTTAGGCTGTAATCTCGATTTTTCATCATTTTCGATATTCAGCAGGGTTCATAAAGATAATTATGAAATAGTTTTGCTGCTTCTGGATAAAGACTCGGAACTTATTGTATCCCGCTTTGAAGAAAAAGATATTCCTTCAAATGTCGATTATGAAGAAAATGAAAATAAGTTAAAAGTAAAATTAGTTGATTTTGCAGATAATAACCTGTTAAAAATCAGTTTTAGCAGATCAGGAAAAACAACCGAGTTTATATTCTTAAATGAAATTACATCAGATAGAACCTGGATTCTGGATAACAAAATATTAATCGGTCCTGAATTTCTTCAAAATAATCCTTATCAGGCTGCTTTTAGCAGTAATACAGACTTAAAAATTCTTGATCCGGCTAAAAGCGGTGACTGGCAGGTAAAAAATATTGAAGTTCAGGAAAAAATAGAAGTTCCAATGCTGAATAACTGGAGTACATTTAAATGTTCTCCTGAAATTGATCCTGAATATGATTTTTCAAACTGGAATCTTGTTAATGAAAATTTGGACTGCATAGCCAACAGAATTTATGATGAATTTATATGGTATAAAGGGAAATTTAAAGGTCATATTGAACAAATAATTCTAAGCGTAAAGCATTGCTACTCAGTTTATATAAATGGAATTCAGGTTTTACATCATGACAGTTTTAATGCGGATCATGAACTTGAATTTGCCGAAGAAATAACAATCAATATTAAGCAAGATATTCTGCATAAAAATGAAGAAAACGATATAACCGTACTCGTTCAAAATCTTGGTTTTGATAAAGGGTTTGAGAACAAACCAAATCTTCCAAGAGGTATTTTAAGCTTTAAATGTCTTCCTGAAAAAGCTATTGAGTGGAGAATAAGAGGCAGTCTTACTCCTGAGATTGAGGAATGGGATTTTGTTCCAAAAGATGAACTGGATGATGCTTCTAAAAATGCTTATCTCACTCGTATTAGTGCAGAATTTAAGGTTGATTTTTCTGAAAATATATATTGTCCGCTATTTTTAACTTTTGATAAGCCATCATTTGATAGGGCGTTAATTTATTTGAACGGAAATCTAATAGGACATTACTGGCAATCAATGGGACCTCAGTTTAAATTCTATCTGATAGATGGATTTCTCAAACAAAATAATCTGCTTTCATTAGTTATATGGAACAGAGATAATGATTATCAAAAAATTGAAGACTATAAAAATCTGAATAATAATGTTAATATAAATATAGAAATCTTTAAATATTATAATACGTTTGGAGTAAAAACACTTATTTAGCGTAAGATAAGCAGGCAGAATTTTTGAGAAAAGGAGTACGTTTTGGCTATTATTCCGGATTTTCTACTTAAACGTGTCTATAAAAAAGGTAGTTTAAGAGAGACTGCCGAAGGAATTGCTTTTGATTTAAAAAATATTCTAGGACCCGGTATTATTACAGGCATTAATTTTATCAAGATTAACGATATTAATTATGAGTCTCCTTTTATTAAAGTTATGACGCAGGGTGCTGCTACTATTGCATCGCATATTAGCCCTGATAATCCAATGTGCGTCAAATTAAATCAGGAAAGCACATGTATTCTTGAAGGGGCTAGATCCCTTAAAGAAGGTTTGAATAAAATTATTGTCGAAATTATTACAAGAGATGTTGGTAAAGTTCAGGTAATTTTAACCGACGTCATATAATTTATATTGCACAAATTTAAATAATTAATTATTCTAGATAATAATTAATTATTTTTTTATAAAACTAAATGTAAAGTGTCTGGAGTTTTGAATATGTGTAAATTTAAAGAAATTAATTGTCAAAAGTTTTTGCAGCCAACAAGTAGAGCATTTTCACTTGTTGAAGCTCTCATAGCAATGCTTATAATGAGTGTAATAATAGTAGCGTCTATGCCTATTTTGACTAAGATGTCAACATCAAAGACAGGCATAGATAAAAATTCTATGGCATGTATTGCAGGCAATGCTTCTGATATTGTATTTGACGTAACAGGCAAGATAGTAACAATGCCGACATTAGGAACATCTTGTTATGGAGCGGTTGTGGGATGCCAGTATAATCTTGGTAAAGCCTGTGATACTATTACATGGAGAGCAAAACTCGGAACTGTTGATGATAAATTTGCAGCTAAAGTAATATTAAGAGCTGCATGCGATCAGGGAGGAGAAAAGGCTTGCGATTTTTTTATAAATCAGTGTGTAGGCGGAACTTGTGATGATTCGAGTAGTTATTTGGATATTACTTATTATTTAAAATTACCGCAAAATAATAGTACAAATTTAGGCAGGTTGTATATAGCGGATGAAGTAACTAAATTAGTTGAAAATGGTATAACAAACCTGATAAATGAGAGGAGTGCTGACTGTACAGCAGTTCCTGGTAGCACAGCTTGTAGTATACCCGATCCATCGCCGATAACAGCAATAACAAGCTGTACCAATGGAGATGCAACAGCTTGTACAACTGCTTATAACAATGATTATAATAAAACCTGCACACAAATTAAAGATACGTATACCGCAGCAGGTCAGACAGCCCCTAATGGAACATACAAAATAACAATAAACGGAGCAGCTACAACTACATCTTCTGTAACCTGTGATATGTCCACAGGATTAATGAGTACTCCCTTGCTTTTACAGACATATGGCTATACCGGTGCCCAGCAGACATATACAACTGTTGCAGCCGGTATATATAAAATCGAGACATGGGGTGCTAAGGGAGGTGCAGGTCAGAGTATAGGCGGACTTGGTGGATATGCATATGGAGAAATCCAGTTAAATCCCAGTACTATATTATATGTCTATACAGGTGGGCAGGGGTCATCTGTGGGTGGATGGAATGGCGGAGGCTCTTATAGTTCTGGGTACTACGGCGGTGGTGGCGGTGGTGCCTCTGATGTAAGGATGGGCGGAACCGCTTTGGCAAACAGAATTATTACAGCAGGTGGCGGTGGTGGCGGTGGCGGTACTTCAAGTCAGGGCAATGGCGGCTATGGCGGCGGCGGCGGTGCCGGTGGGTATGCAACTGCGGGCGGGATAGTAAGCGCATTTGATGCATCTTGGAATTATTCTGGCGGTGGAGGTGGCGGATATAATGCCCAACCATCTGGTGCTCAGGGGACATCCTCTAGCGGTGGTGGCGGCGGCTGGTATGGCGGCGGCGGCGGAGGAGGAACAAATGGAGGAGGCGGAGCAACAGGAACAGGAGGAACAGGTGCTTGTGGTTCTGTAGGAAGTACTGCATATGGAGCTACAGCTGGTTGTCTTGGAGTTGGCGGTAATGGAGGTGGATGCAATAATGTTGTATCCTCAGGCGGTGGTGGTGGCGGCGGCGGCTACTGGGGCGGCGGCGGCGGCGGTAATGGTGGTTGTGGTGACGGTGGCGGTGGCGGCGGTGGTTCTTCTTATGTCGGAGGAATGTCTGGCACAAGAGGAATTGAACATAATATTCAATCTGGTCATGGTCTGATAAAAATATGGCTGAAATAAAGTTAAAAATACCTTTTGCTGATTTAAGGCTATAAAATTTTGGTTAGTCATATATATGGTGGTCAATGATGATAAAAATGATTGTTATGAAAATTTTATATAAGTGTCATTCTAAGGGCTTTAGTCTGAATAATATTTGCAGATTCTTCATCTTTGCTCATGATGACAGAAAATTTATTCTTGAGGATGCAAAATTTGATTGTAATAACAATCTTGTATCAATATATCGGAAACATTCGTTTTCTAAAGGTTTTTCGCTTGTTGAAGCTCTGTTTGTTATGATTATTATGAGTTTATTAGTAGTTGCATCTATGCCTGTTATGACAAAGTTAGCAATGGAAAAATCCGGAGTGGACAAGAATTCAATGGCCTGTATAGTAAGCAATGCTGTTGATATAAACTATAATACATCAACAGGAGTTACAGCACCTACCGCAGGTACGCCATGTAACGCAGCAGTTACAGCCTGTCAGTATAATTATGGTAAAGCTTGTGATACGCTTGTATGGCAGGCTGAACATGGAACAACTGCCAGGCAAACTGCAGCACAAAAAATTTTAAGAGCTACTTGTGATAAGGGAGGAGGAAAGGCTTGTGACTGGTTTATAAAACAGTGCAGGCAGGGTGGAAGTGCAAGCTGTGATGTTTCGGGTAATTTTCTGGATATTCATTATTATCTGACTTTGGCGGAAGATAATAGTACTTTGGGGAAATTTTATTTAATAAAAGAATTAAGCAACTTAGTTAACAAAAATGTCGCTAATATAGCAAGCGAGGTTTTTACTGATTGTCCAAATTTATTGACAGGAACCAATACTGCTTGCACTAGCGGTATAGCTACACCAATTAATGCTATAACAAACTGTAATAATGGAAATACTGCAGCATGCATTACTGCGTATAACAGTAATTATAATCAATCCTGTACACAAATAAAGAATACTTATACTGCAGCAGGCCGAAATGCACTTCTAGGAACTTATAAAATATCAACGGATGCTTTAGGCAGTACAGGTTCATATCAATGTTTTTATAATTCAGGAGATGGAGTACATACATTTGATTTTTTAACCGGGACAGCGAATAGTGAGATAGCAAGGTTAGCCTGTCAATCAATTTATGGAAGCGGAAGTTGTTCAAGTGGTAGTTGTGGTAGTTTTGCTTATTATTACAGAACGGCAGGTGGGAGTTGTAGTTGTTCAAAACCTATAGGTGATTATGAATGGATATATTCAAATACAGGTTACTCTACGATTGGCAATGATTATGGTGGAGCAGCTACAAATATTACCGGATATACAACATTTACCAGGATTAAGACAAGTTCGGTCTGTGATACAAATTCATGGAACCTGGCATTAGGAAATTTTCATTCACAAATTGCAGCAGATCCACCTCCTAGTACGCCAGTAACTGTAATAACAAGTTGTAACAATGGCAATGCAACAGATTGTACAACTGCTTATAACAACAATTACAATAGAACCTGCACACAAATAAAGACTGCTTTTACTGCAGCAGGACAAACAGCCACTAATGGAACGTATAAAATAACAATAAACGGAGCTTCTAGTCCAGCCTCTGTAACCTGTGACATGGCCACAGGATTAATGAGTACTCCTTTACTTCTGGGAACTTATAGTTACACAGGTGCCCAGCAGGCATATACAACCGTTGCCTCTGGTACCTATAAATTAGAGGCATGGGGTGCTCAGGGAAGTGTAGGTGCAGGTACAAGTAATATGGGTCAGGGTGGTAATGGAGGTTATTCTTTCGGTGATATTTCTCTAAATAGCAGTATAGCTCTATATTTGTATGTTGGCGGACAGAATAAGTGGAATGGTGGTGGACCAGGAGGTACAGGGGGGAGTTTTGCTGGTGGTAATGGTGGTGATGCGTCAGATGTAAGAATCGGCGGTACTACACTTAATGATAGAAAAATAGTTGCTGCAGGTGGCGGTGGCGGTGGAGCAGGAGGTACATATGGTACTAGCGGTGGCGGTGGGACTGGAGGCGGAGGGACCGGTACTACAGGAAATATAGGAAGTAATGGTTCTGGAACATATACCGGTGGTTATGGTGGAACAAGTTCTTCAGGTGGTAATGGTTCAGCTGGCTGTCATAGTACAAGTGCTTGTGGTTCAGCATGGGGTAATAGCTATGGTGGTAATGGAATATTAGGATTTGGTGGTAATGGAGATATAAGCTGTAATGGAACCTATCAAGCAGGTGGTGGCGGCGGTGGCGGTTATTACGGTGGCGGTGGTGGTGGCGGCTGCGGCACAGGCTCAGGCGGCGGCGGTGGATCATACTATATTGGAGGAATGACTGCCAATACAGGAACTACTATCGGAGCCCAGACTGGAAACGGACAGATAAAAATATGGCTAAAATAAAACTAATTATATTGAATTGCTAAATCGCCGAATATCTTATGCGGTCGGGATTGACTATTTAAACTAAGTTGGTAGATTCTAATTTATTAAATTAATTAATAATCCTGGCTAATTAGGCATCATATGATATCTTAATTTTTATTATTATCGTTTTAACGGCTATTTTGCTGAATTACAACAACATCTTTGGTGCTGCCGCGTTGTTTCATTAATTCAGCAACTGCATCGTTTATCAATCCTTTTTTTCTTGCAGATTCTATTTGGGTCTGTTGTTCAGTTGTTAGCTTAACCGGTTTTTTGAGATCAAGATTAGGCAATTTTATTTCTTTTTTCCTTTTCTCTTCTTTTAGTTTTAATTCCTTTGCAAGTCTTTCGGATTGTTTTTCATAACTGTCATGAGACAATACGACATCTTGAACAGATTCTCCTGATTGCCTTAATAATTTTTTTGCAGCATCACTGACATTTTGATATTGTTGAAGTTCTTTATTCTGCTTTTGTTCCAGATCTTTAATATTATCAATTCTATCTTTATTTATTCCAGAAATTTTTGATTCTGATTTTGCCAGTTTATTTCTTAAAACAACAATTTCAACTCTTCTATTTTTATCCCTGCCGATTGCTGTTTTATTATCAGCAATTGGTCTGCCATCAGCATAGCCTACGGCTGCAAATCTATTTTTATCAAATTTTGAATTGCTCAGCATAAACCTGACAACGCTGGATGCTCTTGCTGAAGATAATTCCCAGTTGGATGGATATATTGATGATTTGATCGGAATACTGTCAGTATGACCTTCCACTCTGATTGGATGGTCAGCGAATTTCTTCTCAAGGACTAATCCAATTTTAGAAAGTGTTGGATAAGCAGAATGTTTTATTTCAGCACTTCCTGATGCAAAAAATAAACTTTCTGCCAGACTGACAACAAGTCCTCTTTCACTTACATAACTGTCTATGCCCGAAGTTTCATTTGATTCTGCAATCTTTTCAACTGATTCCTTAGTTTGCTTAAAAGCATTTTCTTCAAATTTGGCTTCCATATATTCAAAAAGTGGTGGTATCATATTTGATTCGTTGTCAGTGCCACTCATAATATTAAGACCCGAACCATCCAGGATCCCTTGGTCACCCTGTAAAACGGATTGAGAGGCAAATGCTTTTCTCATAGATACTGACATTTCTGCGAATTTCTTTATATCTGTCTGAGATAGTGCATACAATACTACAAATGTAGCAAATAAAAGAGTAATAAAATCAGCATATGATATAAGCCATCTTTCTAAATTTTCATGTTCTTCAGCATGTTTTTTTCTAGCCATATCTATTTCTTTTTATACCTGTTTATAAATTATTTTAAAATAATGTTTTCGGATAATTATAAATATTCAAATTTTAATTGATTTAATAAGTTACGCTTTTGCTGTAGCTGGTTTTGCTGCTCCTTGTCCATCTGTAGCAGCTTTTTTATCCATAATGAATGCGTGAAGTTTTCTTTCAATTAATGCGGGACTTTCTCCAGCCTGGATTGATAAAATACCTTCTATCATAATTTGTTTTGCTAAAAATTCTTTGGCGCTTTTAAATTTAATTTTTGTAGCTAATGGCAGTAAAAGCACATTAGCTATTACTAAGCCGTAAATAGTAGCTACAAAAGCAACAGCTATCCCGGCTCCTAGTTTTGACGGATCGGATAAGTTCTGCATAACCTGAATTAAGCCCATTACAGCTCCAATAATACCAAATGTCGGAGCATATCCACCACCGGCTTCCCATACTTTTGCAGCCTTCATAACCTTATCTTCTAACTGAGAAAGTTGAGTTTCCATAAGATCTCTTACAAGAACGGGATCAGCTCCGTCGCTGACCGCTTCGAGCCCTGTTTTTAGTAGAGGATCACTTGCATTTTTTGCTTCTTTTTCAAGAATAATAACGCCTTCTTTTCTTGCTTTCGTTGCATATCCAAGTATTTCTTCTATTATCTTGTTGAAATTAACATTATCAGCAGCAAAAGATTTTTTAGCCATTTCAATTCCTGATAAGAGTATATCTACAGGAAAACTCGAAATAACAGCACCTGCTGTGCCTCCAGCCACAATCATAAAAGCGGTTAATTGTATAAGTGATTGTACATTTCCACCTTCAAGTGCTTGTGCTATTAGCATACAGCCAATTCCAAAAACTATACCTATTATAGATACAAAATCCATTTTTAACTCCAGAGTTTAATACCAGCTTTTAAAACATTCTATGAATAACTTAATAATCCAATTCCATTAAAACTTAATTTACTAGACTTTGAATCATACGATTAAATTAACTGTGCTTTGAGGTTATGGAAGAATTCAATTTCTAAATTCCGGATAATCTGCAAACAGGTATGAAAATACAAATATGATTGTTTAATTATATATGATTCAGCTATTTTATACAAACTTAAAATTATGTTATTAAGTTTGTATTTGAGGAACAATATTTCTGTATTTTATGTCAATTAATAAGTAGAAAAAATTATTCAGACTTTTTATAACCTTTTCCCTGAAAAACCGTATTAGCATGTTACTAAGGGAGATATTTAAACCGGTTTAAATAATTTAGGTATTATCAAAAGCAATATTTTATAAATAAAATAATAATTAAAATTTTGTGCATGATAAAATATAAGTAAATAGAGTTATATACATAGAAGTTTCGCCTTCATTAATAAAATGAATTTTAAAAATTTAAAACGGCATTTTACTTTCAAAAAAGGACGCAAATCTAATAAAGGCGATTATTTAAGGATTTTATATGATAGACTTATTATTAAAGATTTTTGGGGATCCCAATGATAGGCAAATCAAAAAGATACAGCCTATAGTTGAATACATAAATACTTTGGAACCAGAAATTTCAAAGTTAACTGATAATGAATTAAGAAACAAAACTGCAGAGTTTAAAGCAAAACTAGCAAATAGAGATAAATCTTCGAATAAGGAAAAAGACAGAGTTCTTGAAAGAGAAGTTCTGGATGGTATTTTGCCTGAAGCTTTTGCTGTTGTCAGAGAAGCCGGAAAAAGAACTCTTAACATGAGACATTTTGATACGCAGCTTGTTGGCGGCGTTATTCTTCATCAGGGAAAAATAACAGAGATGAGAACCGGTGAAGGTAAAACGCTGGTTGCTACATTGCCTGCGTATTTGAACGCACTTACAGGAAAAGGTGTACATGTTATTACAGTAAATGATTATCTTGCAAAACGTGACAGCGAATGGATGGGTAAAATCTATAAATTCCTGGGACTTAGTGTTGGTGTAATCCTTTCTGGCGGCAGATCATACGATGATTTTAATGTAAAAAAACAGGCATATGATGCTGATATAACTTATGGTACAAATAATGAATTTGGATTTGACTATTTAAGGGATAATATGGCAGGAAGTCAAGAACAGTGCGTCCAAAGGCCATATAATTTTGCAATTGTCGATGAAGTTGACAGTATTCTTATAGATGAAGCCAGAACGCCGCTTATAATAAGTGGAAGGCTTGAGCAATCTGCTGAAACATATAAAATAATGGCAAAAATTGCTCCTTTACTTACAAAGGATACTGATTATACAGTAGAAGAAAAACATAAAAACGTCATTCTTAATGAGGATGGTATTGATAAAGCCCAGGAATTGCTGGAAGTCAAGGATTTATTTGATCCTTCAGTTCAGTATGCACATTATCTTTTACAGGCTTTAAAAGCGAAAGAACTTTATCACAAGGATACGGATTATGTTGTCAAAAATAATGAAGTTATTATAGTTGATGAATTTACAGGAAGACTTATGGAAGGTCGCCGTTGGAGTGATGGACTGCATCAGGCTGTTGAAGCGAAAGAAGGAGCTAAAATACAGGATGAAACGCAAACTCTTGCAAGTATAACTTTCCAGAATCTTTTCAGGCTGTATCCAAAGCTTGCTGGTATGACAGGTACGGCAAAAACTGAAGAATCAGAATTTATCAAAATATATAATCTTGAAGTTACATTAATTCCAACAAACAAGAAAGATATAAGGGTTGATTATCCCGATGTAATCTACAAAACTGAAAAGCAAAAGTTTATTTCACTTGTAGATGAGATTGAAGAAATTAATAAACTTGGAAGACCAATACTTGTTGGTACTACAAGTATTGAAAAATCCGAACTTGTGTCAGGTCTTCTAAAAAAAAGAGGATTAAAACACAATGTATTGAATGCAAAGCATCATGAAAAAGAAGCTATCATTGTATCTCAGGCTGGAAGATTTGGAGCTATAACAATTGCAACAAATATGGCAGGTCGTGGAACAGATATCTTGCTTGGTGGTCATCCGGAATTTCTTGCAAAAGAAATGCTTGTATCAAAAAATATTACTTCTGAAAATACTCCTGCTGAAGATTATAAGAGACTTAAAGAAGAGTTTCTTGAAGAGGCATACAAAATCACGCAGGCTGAACATGAAGATGTTGTTAATGCAGGCGGATTACATGTAATAGGAACAGAAAGACACGAATCCAGACGTATTGATAATCAGCTTCGAGGAAGAGCGGCAAGACAGGGTGATCCAGGAACAACAAGATTTTTCCTTTCCCTTGAAGATAATTTAATGAGAATTTTTGGCGGGCAGAAAATATTTGCACTTATGGATACTTTAAATATTGACGAAACTATGAGAATAGAAGCTCCAATGGTCAGCAGAAGTATTCAGTCAGCTCAGAAAAAAGTTGAAACATATCATTTTGACGTAAGAAAACACGTTCTTGAATATGATGATGTAATGAACAGACAGAGAGAGCTTTTGTATCGTCAACGCAGAAAGGTTCTTGAAGGCGAAAATATTTTTAATGATGTTCTTTTTATGATAGATCAATCTATTGACAGGATAATGAGCGGGTATATAAGCCCTGAAATGGCACCTGAAGAATATGATAATGAGTCGATGGAAGGACTTGTGAATGCAATTCATTCATTTATACCACAGCTTTCACATGTTTCATTATCAGATATTAAAGGCTTAAGATATAATATAATGTATGATATGCTTAAAAACCTTGCATATGATGCATATACAAAACATGAAGAAGAAATAGTAAGCTATTATAACAGTGTTATTCAGCAATCTGAAGAAATTGATGAAATTCAGCATCAAATTGCCGGAGCTAAAGATAATATTGTGAGAACTTTAGAAAGAGATGTTTTATTAAGAATTGTTGACAGTAGATGGATAGATCATCTTCATAATATTGATATGCTGAGAGATGGTATAGGATTAAGAGCATACGGGCAAAAAGATCCTCTGCTTGAATATAAACGTGAAGCATTTGACATGTTTAACAATATGATGCACGATATTCAAATGGAAACCCTATCTCACTTGTTCAGAACAAAGTTTGAGATACAGGTTGTTCAAATGCAAAGTGAACATATAAGTACTGATCTTTCCAGAGCTGCTGAAAACTTTATAACTCCATCTGAAGAGGGATCCTCTGTTGGATTAAATGGTAAAGTTGGAAGAAATGATTCTTGTCCATGCGGTAGTGGCATGAAATACAAAAAATGCTGTGGATCAGGTAGGACCCAGAGTAGAAATATTGTTTAACAGGTAGCTGGAGGTATAGATGACAACGGTTTCTGATGCTATAAATAGAGCCATTCAATATCATCAAAATGGTAATGTACAGGAAGCTGAAAGAATTTATACCGAAATCTTGAAAGTAGACCCTGCTAATATAAACTGTTTATACCTGATGGGACTTATAAATTATCAAAAAGGTAAGCTGGATAATGCTGTTGATTATGCAAACAAGGCATTATCTATTAGACCGGCTTTCGATATTTATAAAACTCTTGCTGACATATATATAGATAAAAAAGAATTTGATAATGCCCTCATTGCTCTTAAAAAAGCAGTGGAATTTGATCCTGATTATATTGAAGGATATTATAATATAGGACTGATTTTGCAAAACCATAATGAATTTGTTGAAGCTGCAGAATATTATAAAAAAGCAATAAGTTTAAAACCTGATTACTACCTTGCTTATGATAATTTAGGTGCTTTATATCTGAATAATGGAGATCTTAATGAATCTTTAACTTATTACAAACAATCGATGTGTTTAAATCCGAATAATCCGGATGTTTACTATAATATTGGAAATATTTTCAGAGCGTCAAACAATCCTGATCAGGCTATAGAATTTTATCAAAAATCGCTTGAACTAAAACCAAATGATGCAGAGTGTTATTTTAAGATTGGTATCAGTTATATTTTAAATAAACAGTGTGATCAGGCAATAGAGTCTCTGTATACTGCATTAGAATTAAATTATGATAAAGCAGAAGTCTATTTTAATATTGGAAATGCTTACTTTGATAAAGAAGAATATGATCAGGTAAAAATATTCTATGCTAAGGCTATTGAATTAAAACCTGACAACTATATGATTTATAACAATCTCGGTCTCCTGTATAAATTAACTAATGAGCTAAGTAAGGCAATACCTAATTTTTTAAAGGCTCTTGAACTTAATCCAGAAGATAAACTAACTCAATTTAATTTAGCCAGAGCGTACATAGGAAATCAAAATTTTGAGGTTGGTTGGAATTATTTTAAATGCAGAGATGAAATGTTTGATTGTTTTGGTAAAGAAAACGAATCACTCTTTAATAAACCCTGGAAAGATAATATTTCAGAAAAAATCATATTTGTAAATCAAATAGGCGGTTATGGCGATGCTATTCAGTTTTTTAGATATTTACCTTTACTCAGGGCTAAAGGTGCAAGGGTAATAACACAAATACAGAAACCTTTGGTAGAACTGTTTAAATATAATAATATACAGGCTGAAATGATTGATTCTTCTATCCCTGCTAATTCAATAGAATTTGATGCAAGAATTGGGAGCATTTGTTTGCCTGCATATTTTAATACCAACTTTGAAAACATACCCGTGAAAGATTCATATATAAAAGCTAATCCGGTTAAAGTGAATAATTATAAAGAAAAAATTTTTAATACTGACAAATTTAAAATAGGAATCGTTTGGGGTGCAGGGAATAAGATTGACAGGCTGGCCGAGCAGAAAGATACAAGTCTCAAATACTTTCTTAAATTGTCTAATATGTCCGATACACAGCTTTATTCACTTCAAAAAGGCGCTGACTCTCTTGAATTAAAAGATTACCAGCAATCAGCAAATATAATTGACCTGGGAGCTACATTTAATGATTTTTCTGATACTGCTGCAGCAATTGAGAATCTTGATGTTTTGGTTAGTATAGATACAGGTGTTGCTCATCTTGCAGGAGCTATGGGTAAAAAAGTTCTTTTAATGCTGCCATTTTTTGCTGATTGGCGATGGTTAGCCAATACAGACAATAACCTTTGGTATGAAAGCATGAAACTATACAGGCAAAAAGAACCTGGAAACTGGCAGGAAGTAATTGACAGGGTGTATGAAGACTTAAAGGTTTTAGGAGTCTAAAATGATTGGTGAATATAGACGAAATTTGGAAGAAATAAAAGAAAAATTACTTAAAGTAAAGGACTGTCTTTGACCTTGCCGGAATTAAAAAAAGTATTGCTGATCTTGAAGAAAAGCTGCATGACCCGAATATTTGGGACAGGCCATCTGAAGCACAGGAAATTTCACAGAAATTAAGTGAGCTGAAAGATTCTCTTGAACAATTTACAGGATGGGAAACACAGGTAGAGGATGCAGGTGTTTTAATTGATCTTGCTGATGAAGAGCAGGATACTTCTCTATACCCTGAAATTGAAGAAATTATAAAAAAACTATCAAATGAGCTTGATAAGTGGGAACTTCAAAAAATGCTTAGTGGAGAATTTGATTCTTCTGATGCAATTTTAACAATCAATGCAGGGGCGGGAGGTACTGATGCTCAGGATTGGGCACAGATGCTTCTCAGGATGTATATGAGATGGGCAGAGTCCAGAAATTGGAAAGTTGATATTCTTGATACTTCTGAAGGTGAAGAAGCAGGAATAAAGAGTGCAACAATAAAAATATCAGGTAAATATGCTTATGGATATGCCAGAGCAGAAAAAGGCGTCCACAGACTAGTCAGGATATCTCCATTTAATGCAAACGGTAAAAGGCAGACAAGTTTTGCTTCCCTGGAAGTCAGCCCTGTTATGCCGGATATTGAGAAAAAAGTTGATATAAAGCAGGATGATCTAGAAATAGAAACCATGAGAGCAGGAGGCGCAGGCGGTCAAAACGTAAACAAAGTTGAAACCGCCGTAAGAATAGTTCATAAGCCTTCTGGTATTGTTGTAAAATGTCAGCAGGAAAGATCTCAGGCTCAGAATAAAGAACTTGCAATGCAGCTTCTGGCTTCAAAACTCCTTGTTATAAAACAGGCCGAGCATGAAGAAAAAATGGCGCAGATAAAAGGTCAGGCCATGGATATTAACTTTGGAAGCCAGATTAGATCTTATGTTTTTCATCCCTACAGTATGGTAAAAGATCATCGTACAGGTTATGAAGTCGGCAATGTCGACGCGGTTATGAATGGTGATCTGGACGGATTTGTTGAGTCCTATCTAAGAAAGAATATCGAGAGCATTTGTTAAAATTAAAATATCTTTCTGTATGTTTCAATTTAAATTATAATGAATGAAATATAAATGGGAGAAAAAACAATGCTTTGTTTTAAAAATAAAAGATTAATGAAAAAAACTGAACGTCTTTCAATGATTTATGTAAAGAATGCTGCGTTTACCTTAGCTGAAGTTTTGATAACCCTTTTAATTGTTGGAGTAATCGCAAGTATAGTTATACCTGGTTTAATCCAGGACTCTAAAAACGCAGAGTTAAAAGCAGCTTATAAAAAATCTTTCTCTGATTTGTCCCAGGCAACCAATCGGATACTTCAGGATAATGGAGGGATACTTACAGGCTTGTGTCCTCAAAATGATACAACAGGAGCTACCTGCTGGAAAAACCAATATAAATCATATTTAAGTGTTGTAAAAGAATGTGAAAATGGGAAGAATATCGGAAATTGCTGGCCTGATATGGGTGGAGGAAAAGGTGCAAAATATTTCGATGGAACTGAGTACGCGGCATATACTAACTGGTGGTCTTATAATGCAGGACTGGTATTAAATAATGGAACTTCGTTAGCGTTTTTGGGTTCAAGTGGGGGAGTATGTGATAAAAATTATACTTCTGCTTCGAGGTGTTTTCATTTCTGGGTGGATGTAAATGGAATAAAACCTCCTAATACTTTTGGAAAAGATGTTTTTTATCTTCAAGTCAATGCAAACAGGCTTTATCCAGTAATTGGATTTGGAGAGGCATGTTCAGGTGAAGGCTTTAATTGTGCTACATCTTATCTGAAAGATAATTAACAGACATATGTAGGATGAATATATCCTTTAAACGTTTACTCTTCCATCATTTCTTCAACTTCTTTTTCACCATTTTTATAAAATTCAAATTCTTCCGGTGAAAGTTCCCTTAAAACTCTTAAGAATTCTCCGGCATGTTCTTTTTCTTCATTGGCAACATCAATAAGGACTTTTTTTGCAAGCTTATTATCGGTTGATTCTGCAAGCTGCATATACAACTGCACAGCTTCATACTCTGCTGCAATATTAAATCTCATTGCTCTTATAAGCTCATCATGAGTAACTTTTCGATCTAAATTTAGGCCGGAAAATATATTGCTAAATTCAGGCATTGCTTGACCCTCCATTTTTTTTGTTTTTGTAGTTTATCAAATGATGAAGATCTATTCATTCCTCTATGTGGGCTTCAAACGGATGAACAAATAATCTTTACAAAAATTTACAAAATATGTTGATCATATTTCATGCTTCTGTTATATTTCAATAGTTAACCGCAGATAGTTGGTATCCAAAAGATTTAATCAGAAGATGGCAATATCGATGCAAGAGATGGTATAAGCTTAATTGATGTACGTACTCAAGAAGATAGTATACAAGCCAAATCTTCGGCCAGCCGAGGTAAGAAATTCAGAAAGAATATTCCTTGAAAAGGATAATATATTTTTTGAAAATTCTGCGGTTGGGCAGAATTTTTTTATTGCGCGGATCGGGAATGTAGTAAAACTGAAAAGACTTGTTCTCGTTGGAAGTTTTACATAACTCGTTCTAGTAACATAATCAAGCAATAGAAGCATGCCAGTAGAAATACCCGAAAGGAGGTAAGAAATATAATGGCAACTAAAGCCTTCAAAAATGAAAAGGTTCAGGAAATAAAAGCAAGTATCGAAAAAACTAAAGTTGCTATAGTAACTGACTACAGAGGTTTTACTGTCGCTGAAATCACTGATTTAAGAAGACAGCTTCAGAAAGAAAGTTCTGATTATACTGTAGTTAAAAATACTTTAGCTAAAATAGCAATAAAAGATACTCAATTCGAAGCACTTGAAGGATTCTTACAAGGGCCAAGTGCTATAGCTTTTGGTTTTGGTGATCAGGTTGCACCTGCAAAAGTTATCACTCAATACATAAAAAAAGCTAAAAAAGGTCAAATAATTGGTGGTGTAATTGATGGTAAAGCACTTACACCTAAAGAAGTACAATATTTAGCGGAACTTCCAAGTAAGGAAGAACTTATTGCCAAGATACTTGGAAGCATAAATTCACCTGCTTCTGGTCTCGTAATGGCGATGAGCGGAGTAGCAAGATCATTAGTAATTGCTATGGAAGAAGTTAGAAAACAAAAAGAATCAGCATAGCTTGGCAAGTCAGAGATGACTGTCTAGTTCATGCCAATAGGTAGTAAGGTTAAAAAGTAGGATGGGCATAATTGCCCGTCAAAATCGATAAAAGGAGAAAAAAATGAGCGTAGTAGAAGATATTCTTTCAAAAATTGAAAGTCTTACATTATTAGAAGCTGCTGAATTAGTTAAAGCTATGGAAGAAAAATTCGGTGTAAGTGCTGCTGCTCCAGTTGCTGTTGCTGCTGGTCCTGCTGCTGCTGCCCCTGCTGAAGAAGCTGAAGAAGTTGAAGTTAGCGTAATTCTTGCAAGCTGTGGTGCAGCTAAAATCAACGTTCTTAAAGAAGTTCGTGCAATAACAGGACTAGGTCTTAAAGAAGCAAAAGACCTTGTTGATAATGCACCAAAACCAGTTAAAGAAGGTATCAAAAAAGAAGAAGCTCAAGAAATCAAAGCTAAACTTGAAGCTCAAGGTGCTACAGTAGAAATTAAGTAATATGCTCAAGACAGGAGTGAGTGAATAACCCTGAAACTCAGTCAATAAAATATTGTTGAAGGATTTATTAACTCATTCAAAAACATAAAGTATTTACTTTTGTAAAAATACATGTGTTATACTCTAATTGTGCATATTAAATAAATATCAAAATTTTAATACAAAATCTCTAGTTAAGGTCTATGGGGATAATAACCCAAGACCTTGACTAAGATGTTTTTTGCTATACGATGAAACTAATATGTTTAATTAATTAAATATTTAAACTTAATAAAAAAGTGCACCACATTTAGGCGAGGTTAATAAATGTCTACAAAATATGTTGAACGTGTAACACCAATGGGAACTCAAGCTTCTCGATTGGCAGAATTACCTGATTTAATAGAAATTCAGAAGAACTCTTTTGAATGGTTCCTAAAAGAAGGGTTAAGAGAAGAACTTTTATCTTTTTCGCCGATTAAAGATTATACAGGCAGGTTGGAATTGCACTTCCTCCCAAACTATACTTTTGACAATCCTAAATATAGTATTGAAGAAGCCAGACTTCATGATGCAAGTTATACCAAGCAGCTTCGTATAATGATGAAGCTTATTAATCGTGATACTGGAGAAATTAAAGAACAGGAAGTATATGTTGGCGATATCCCTATGATGTCCATAAGGGGTACGTTTATTATCAACGGGGCGGAAAGAGTCATTGTAAGTCAGATCGTTAGATCTCCTGGTATCTATTTTAAACGTGATATAGCTCCGACAGGTAAACGTGTTTATAATGCAACACTTATACCAAACAGGGGCGCATGGTTAAAAATAGAAACAGATATTAATGATCTTGTCTATGTAAAAATAGATAAGAACAGAAAAATACTTGCCACTACATTCCTAAAGGCTTTAGGAGTCAGTACTAATGAAATGGAAAGTATCTTCAGACATAGTGAATTTCTGAAGAAAACACTTGATAAAGATTCAACCAAATCTACAGATGAGGCATTAATAGAAGTATATAAAAAATTAAGGCCCGGAGATCCTGCAAGTGCAGGTGGCGGTAGGTCTATTATTGAAAGTAGATTCTTTGATGAGAAAAGATACGACCTTGGTAAAGTAGGTAGATACAAGCTAAATAAAAAATTAGGTCTTAACCTGCCTGAAACACAAAGAACTCTTTGTGTTCAGGATATTGTTGCAGCTGTTGAATATCTTATTAATCTTACTTTTGACGAAGGAAATATTGATGACATCGACCATCTTGGAAATAGACGTATAAGGTCAGTCGGAGAATTGCTACAGAACCAGTTTAGAATTGGTTTAACCAGATTAGAGAGAATTGTTAAAGAAAGAATGACATTGCAGGATGCAGAAACTCTTACCCCAATCAATCTTTTAAATACAAAACCTCTAATTGCAGCAATTAAAGAATTCTTTGGATCTTCACAGTTATCACAGTTTATGGATCAAACAAATCCTTTAGCTGAATTGACTCATAAAAGAAGATTATCAGCTCTTGGACCTGGTGGTTTAGCCAGAGAAAGAGCAGGATTTGCAGTAAGAGATATTCATCCTAGCCATTACGGAAGAATTTGTCCTGTAGAAACTCCTGAAGGTCCTAATGCAGGTCTTATCGGAAGTCTCAGTACATTTGCACGTGTAAATGAATATGGATTTATTGAAACTCCTTTCTTTGTTGTTAAAGATGGAAAAGTAACCGAAGAAATTCATCATTTAAGTGCAGATGAGGAAGACAAATTCCGTGTAGCGCCGGGTGATATTGAGTTAAGAAAAGATAGAACAATTATATCCGAACATATACCTATTCGTTATCGAAGCGAATTTACAATGGGTGAATCAAGCAAAATTGACTATGCTGGTGTTTCGCCAATTCAGATAATTTCTGTTGCAACAGCATTAATACCATTCATCGAACATGATGATGCTAACAGGGCGTTAATGGGTTCTAACATGCAACGACAGGCAGTACCTCTTCTAAGAGCTGCAAGACCTATGGTCGGAACAGGACTCGAAAAAAGAGCTGCAAGAGATTCCGGTATGGTTGTCCTTTCTGGAGTTAACGGTGTAGTTGAACGTGTAACAGGTGATGAAATACAGGTTAAGGATGAAGCTGGAAATATACACAGATATCCACTTATGAAGTATGTCCGTAGTAACCAGGATACATGTATCAACCAGAGACCAATTGTTGAAGCCGGGCAGGCAGTTAAGAAAAATGATCCGCTTGCTGACGGTGCAGCTACTGACCAGGGTGAACTTGCTCTTGGAAGAAATGTACTCGTAGCAATGATGCCATGGGAAGGTTATAATTTCGAGGATGCTATCCTTATAAGTGATAGATTAATCCATGATGATGTATTTACAAGTATTCACATTGAAAAATTAGAAATAGATGCAAGAACAACAAAGTTAGGTCCTGAAGAAATTACAAGAGAAGTTCCTAATGTCAGTGAAGACAGTTTGCGTCACCTTGATGAAAGAGGCATAGTAAGAATAGGTGCCAGAGTTTACGCTGATGACATTCTTGTTGGAAAAGTAACTCCAAAAGGCGAATCAGAACATCCTCCCGAGGAAAAGCTTTTAAGAGCTATATTTGCTGAAAAAGCAAGAGACGTAAGAGATAATTCTCTTAGAGTACCTCACGGAGAAGGTGGAAGAGTCGTAGATGTCAAAGTATTTGACAGAGAAAAAGGTGATGAGCTTCCTCCAGGAGCTAATACCGTTATTAGAGTATATATTGCTCAAAAACGTAAAATTAGTGTAGGAGATAAAATAGCAGGAAGACACGGAAACAAAGGTATTATTTCAAAGATTCTTCCGCAGGAAGATATGCCTTTCCTTCCGGATGGTACACCGCTAGATATAGTACTTAATCCACTTGGCGTACCGAGCCGTATGAATGTTGGACAAACATACGAAGCTTTACTGGGACTTGCTGCCTATTTAACAGGTAATTATTATGAAGTTCCTCCATTTGATGAAATGTACGGAGAAGCTCACTCAGAATGGGCAACTACTGAAGAACTCAAAAAAGGTATAGAGAAAACAGGTTTAACCTGGGTTAATGAATCAGGCAAGATAACACTTCACGATGGAAGAACAGGTGATACGTTTGATCAGCCAGTATCCGTCGGTATGACATATATGTTAAAACTTGTTCATCTTGTAGATGATAAGATTCACGCTAGAAGTACAGGTCCATACAGTTTAGTAACACAGCAGCCACTCGGCGGAAAAGCCCAATTCGGTGGGCAACGGTTTGGAGAGATGGAAGTATGGGCACTTGAAGCTTATGGTGCAGCTTATACCTTGCAGGAAATGTTAACTATTAAATCTGATGATGTTAATGGTCGAAGCAGAGCATATGAAGCTATTGTAAAAGGAGAAAACCTGCAAAGACCTGGTATTCCAGAATCATTTAAAGTTCTTGTAAGGGAACTTCAAAGTATAGGACTTGATATTACAGTTGCAAAACGTGGCGGAATGGAAGTTGACCTTATGAGTGATACTGAAGATATCAGAAAGTCAGCACCCAAACGTACAATAAGTGATATTGACTCGGAGCTTCTAAATATCAATTTCTTCCAGTCACCTGGAGCATTAACTGATTAAGCAATTTATTCCTGAAGCTTGGGTTTACTAAGCTTCAGGAAATTTAAATAATGTGTGTTTCTACAATCAAAAAGGGAGAAAAACATTGTCTACAAGTATTGATTATTTTGATTATATAAGAATAGGAATAGCTTCACCTGAGCGTATTCTTAAATGGTCATACGGAGAAGTAACAAAACCGGAAACCATCAATTATCGTACCTTAAAGCCTGAAAGAGACGGACTTTTCTGCGAAAGAATCTTTGGACCTTCCAAAGATTGGGAATGTTATTGCGGAAAGTACAAAAGAGTTAGACATAAAGGTATTATCTGTGAAAGATGCGGAGTTGAAGTAACTGACAGTAAAGTAAGACGTCATAGAATGGGGCATATCAAGTTGGCTGCTCCTGTATCACATATCTGGTTTTTAAAAGGCATACCAAGTTATCTGGGATTATTACTTGATATGTCATTAAGAGATCTTGAACAGGTTATTTATTTTAATAGTTATATGGTTTTAGATCCTGGTGAATCGGAATTCAAGAAAACACAACTTCTTACTGAAGAAGAATATGAAAATTATATAACAGAACATGAAGATTCAGGTTTGTCAGTCGGAATAGGAGCAGAAGCCGTTAAACTGTTACTTTCAGAAATTAAACTTTCAACCTTAATTGAAGAAATAAGACAAGATCTTGAAGGTTCAGGAAGTTCTGTTCAGAAGAGAGCAAAACTTATAAAAAGATTACGTCTTGTAGAAGCTTTAGCTTCAAGTCAGACAGATCCTACATCCATGATTATGGATGTATTACCTGTAACTCCGCCAGACTTAAGACCAATGGTACAGTTAGACGGTGGCAGATTTGCTACAAGCGATTTAAATGACTTATACAGACGAGTTATTAATAGAAACAATCGTCTTCAAAGATTATTAGAGATGGGTGCTCCTGAGATAATTGTTAGAAACGAAAAACGTATGCTTCAAGAAGCCGTTGATGCTTTAATTGACAATGGCAGAAGAGGCAGAACCGTAATCGGACCTAACAATAGACCTCTAAAATCACTAAGTAACATTATCGAAGGTAAACAAGGAAGATTCAGACAGAACCTTCTTGGTAAAAGGGTTGATTACTCTGGAAGAAGTGTTATTGTAGTAGGACCTCAATTACAGTTGAATCAGTGCGGTTTGCCAAAAGAAATGGCTATTGAGCTTTTCAAGCCATTTGTTGTAAATAAATTAATTGAACGAGGAATTGTTCAAAATATAAAATCTGCTAAAAAGAAGATTGAAAGAGCAGAAAATATAGTATGGGATATACTCGAAGAAGTAATTGACGGTCATCCGGTATTATTAAACCGTGCACCGACTCTTCATAGACTTGGTATTCAATCATTTGAACCTGTACTTGTTGAAGGTAGAGCTATTCAACTTCATCCTTTAGTATGTACAGCGTTTAACGCTGACTTTGACGGTGACCAGATGGCTGTTCACGTGCCTCTTTCTATTGAGGCTCAAACAGAAGCACGAATGTTAATGCTTTCAACAAATAACATACTACTTCCTGCTACTGGAAGACCTGTTATTACACCATCACAGGATATGGTACTTGGCATATATTACCTTACTATAGATCCGAATGCAGAAACGGAAATTGAAAGGTATTTTGTGAATTTTGATGATGCTATTGCTGCTTATGAGGCAGGCATAGTTAATCTTCATTCTAAAATTTCTGTCAGGAATGAAAAAGGAGAAAAACTTGTCACTACACCAGGCAGAATAATATTTAATGAAGCAGTTCAAGATGCCGTATTAAGCGCATAAATAGATAAGTGAGGTAAATTTAAACTATGAGTACTTTGTTACCTAAAAGCACAAAAAAATCAATCGAATATATAAATAATACAATGGATAAAAAAGCATTAAATAAGCTCTTATCTCAAATATACCTTGAATATGGTGCTGCTAAAACTGCTTTTTTAGCAAATACCCTTAAAAACCTAGGGTTCAGATATGCTACAAAAGCAGGTACAACAATTTCCATAGCAGATTTGGACGTTCCAAAAGTAAAAAAAGACCTTATTAAAAGTGCAGAAGATGAAATAGATAAGGCAACAAATCGTTATTTAAAAGGTGATATCACAGAAGTTGAACGTTATACCAAAGTTATTGATACTTGGAGTGAAACAACAGAAAAATTAACTCAGAGTGTAGTTGAAAATTTTGATAGATTAAATCCTGTTTATATGATGGCATTCTCCGGCGCGAGAGGTAATGTGAGTCAGGTTAGTCAGCTGGTTGGTATGCGTGGACTGATGGCAGACGCACAGGGACAAATCATCGATTTACCGATTAAATCTAACTTTAAAGAAGGCTTGAGTGTAACTGAATATATTATTTCAAGTTATGGAGCAAGAAAAGGGCTAGTTGATACAGCTCTGAAAACAGCTGACTCAGGGTATCTGACAAGAAGACTTGTCGATGTTGCGCAGGATGTTATTATCAGAAAGACCGACTGTGGTACTTCTAAAGGCGTTGTTATGTCTGATATTCTTCTGGGCGATAAGGTTATGGTAACTCTTGAAGATCGTCTTTTAGGAAGAACAACAGCAGAAGATGTTGTAGACGAAGCAGGAAATGTAATTATGCCGGTTAATACTCTTATGAACAGAGTTGATGTAACAAAGATTAAAGATGCCGGAATTAAGAAAGTTTCTGTACGTTCAGCTCTTTCTTGTGAACTTGAGTACGGTATTTGTCAACGTTGCTATGGCTGGGCATTAACAAATAATAAACCTGTCGATATAGGTGAATCAATTGGTATTATTGCTGCTCAAAGTATTGGAGAACCTGGAACACAGCTTACTATGAGAACATTCCACACAGGCGGTGTATTCAGAGGATCATCAAGCGCACAATATGTCAAATCTACAGTTTCAGGTAAAATTGTTTCAAAAACCAATACTCGAGAACTAAGAACACGTCACGGTGATCTTGTAGAAGTTAGTCTTAAAGATGGAAAAATTGAAATCGAAGATAAAAAAGGAAAGATTCATTCCTACAAAATTCCACATGGTGCAACAATTCATCATCTCACTGGAGCTGAGATTAAAGCAGGAGATGTAATCTCTGAATTTGAACCTGGTTCACAACGTGGTGAAAGCAGTCGTCTAACAGAAAAAGCCACAAAGGATATTACAGCTAATTTAAGCGGTAAAGTCAATTTTGATGGATTTACTGTTGATGAAAAACGTGACAGACAAGGTAACATTAGTAGAATTGCTAACAGAAACGGTACTGTATGGGTACTTTCAGGTGATGTATACAATTTGCCAGGCGGTTCAAAAATTCTTGTAAAAGATCATCAGGATGTTGAAAAAGAAACAGTCCTTGCAGAAACTATTACAGTAAGCGAACATGGAGGAGAAGTCCGTGTTGGTGAAGAGCTTGAAATTCAAGAAATCAAAGCTGACGGTAAAAAAATCAAGAAAATTGTTAATGGTAAAGAAATAACAATTGTTATTGCTTCAATAGTTCCAGAAAATGCAACTCTTGAAGCAACAAAAAAAGAACAGCTTTGGAAAGTTGATAAAACTGAAGAAACTTATATAATTAAATCTCCTGTTGGATCCGTTGTGGAAAATGGAATGATCATTGCAGAACTTCTTGATGAAGAATATTCAGTCAGCTCAAGTGGTGAAATTCGTTATGCAGGAATTGAAGTTGATGAACACCATATTATAACAACACCAGGTAAAGTAATATTTATTCCTGAAGAAATTCATCAGGTAAATAAAGATGCAACACTCAAAATGGTCGAATCAGGAACATATGTTGCAGCCGGAACAGAAATTGTTAAGGATGTAAGATGTCATATTGACGGTGTTGTTGATATTAAAGAATACAATGATATTATTCACGAAGTTGTAATAAGACCAGGAGAACTCCATAAGATTGATGACATAAGTTCATTGAAAGTCGAAGAAGGAGAAATAATTGATGCAGGTACAGAAATTGCACCTGGCATAATAGCCAAAGACAAATGTATAATAACTGTACTTTCTTCAGCTCCATTTGGAATAAATGAATTTGCAATTGAGGATATTGATGAAGAATTTAACGAAGAAACGGAACCTTTACATGAGAAAGTCGATATTCTTTTAAGACCTGTTCAGGAATTTGACATTACTCCAAAGGAAGTTTCAATTAAATTTTCTTCAACAGAAGATGAACTGATTGGTATAGCACCGGTTACGCAGCTTCAATATAGAGATGGAAGCAGAATCAGACAATTAGAAGGTGCTTCATTAACCAGAACAAGCTTAGTACTTCAGATGCAAGGTTATTTAGGACATCTTAAAGGTATGGTTGAACTTGAACCTAATGATGTTCCAATTGAAGAACAAAACTTGAAAATAGTTGTACTTGAAAATATCATAGTTAGAAAAGACGTCGAAGATGTTACGAGAGGCAAATCTTCACTTCAAACAGAGCTCCTTGTTAAAGACGGTCAAACTATTGAGCCTAAAACACCTGTTTCAAAAACTCAGGTTTTATCCAGGAATGATGGTAAGGTCAGCTTTAACGAAGATACTGAAGGAGAAATCAGAAGATTGTTACTCATTTCTTCGGATCTTGAAACAAAAGTACAGTTAAAATCAAAAGCAGTTGTAAAAGCCGGCGATCTTATAAGGATTGATCAGGTTATTTCAGAAGGTGGAGAAACTGCAAATCTTTCTGGACAAGTAACAAAAGTGAAAGGCAATGAAATCGTTATTAGAGGCGGCAGACCATATTTAATCAGTGCAGGTACTCAGCTGCAAACTGAAAATGGCGGTCTTGTACAGCGTGGCGATTTACTTGCAACACTTATATTTGAACGTCAGAAAACAGGAGATATCGTACAGGGTCTTCCAAGAGTTGAAGAACTTCTTGAAGGAAGAAAACCTAAAGAAAGCGCTATTCTTGCTGAAGAAGACGGTGACGCTGAAATTGAATATGATGAAGATCTTGAAAGATTATTCATTGTCAGTGAGACAGGTCGTCAGGAAATCAAAGTTCCTGTTGACGCAAATATTATAGTTATGGATAAACAAAAGATTAAACAAGGACAGCCACTAACTGATGGTCCTTTAAATCCGCATGATATAATCAGACTTAGTGGTGTTGGTGCAGTTCAAAAATACCTTGTGGATGAAGTTCAAAGAGTATACAGATCTCAGGGTGTTGAAATTGCTGATAAACATATTGAAACTATTGTTCGTCAGATGACCAAAAAAGTTAAAGTTGACGATTCAGGTGATACAAAACTTCTACCTGGTGAGCTCATTGAACTTTATCAATTGGAAGCTGAAAATGACACAGTAGTAAAAGCAGGCGGAGCTCCTGCAACATATCACAATGTATTGCTCGGTATTACCAAGGCAAGTCTTAACACAGAAAGCTTTATCTCTGCAGCGAGCTTCCAGGAAACAACAAGGGTTCTTACAGAAGCTGCCGTTGAAGGTAAAAAAGACCAGTTAAGAGGCCTCAAGGAAAATGTAATTATAGGTAGACTTATACCTGCGGGTACAGGCTTCTATCATCTTGAACATGCATCAGAACTTAAGGAAGAAGAAGAAAAACAACAACGCTTAAGCAGAGGAAACGTAAGAAAACCATCTGCAATCCTTGAAGAAATTGAAGGTATGTTTGGATCGCCTGACTTTACAGTCGAGTAAAAAATAAATTCTAATAAAGAGACTCCTGATTATCAGGAGTCTCTTATGTTGTATTATTCAACAGTTATTCTTTTCTCTTTTTTGAGTTCAAAAGGTTTATTGCTAAATTTTTTAATATATTCAATTGTTACTGCTGAAATATCCTGGTCGTAAATTTCAATAGGTGTTTTTTTGAGAGAAACAAGGCCTTCAGGTCCGTTTATCAGGAAATCATTATAAGCAGCTGTGAATTTTTTATTTGGATTTGGCGAAATATGATCAAGCCTGGTATAACTACCATCAGAATTTTTTATAAACACGTCTTTAACAGTTTTTTGAGGGGTAACAGTATATTTTAATCCTGAAACCTGAAGCAATCCCGGTTTACAAAGAAGTGTAGCAGTTGATTTTGCCGCAGCGTTAAGTGCATCAACAAGGTCTTTTTCTGATAATTCAACTTTGCAAATTTTGTTTGTAATAGGAGTTAAATCTTGAATATTTCTTGTTGTTATAATCCCAGGCTCTAACTTATTTCTTATACTTGTGCTGTTGACTAAAGCTATTTGAGTGTTTGCTCTGTATCTTATTGAATCTGCCGTCAGATTTGCAACAGGATTTTCTTCTGTAAGTAAATTTTCAGGATAATCGATTTTGGATAATACACCAATTGGGTCGGGTTTTCCAAGTAGACTTTCCTTCATATACTCAATAAAGTCATTCTTCTTATAATCACTTGTTTTGCGAACAATATTATTTGCGGATGTTATTCTTCCTTTATCATCAAAAACTGCATTTAAAATACCAAAATAATTCCCGTCTCTTCCTGCCTGCGTAATCAAAACAGGTTCTCCTGAAAGAGATTTGATCTGATTGATGTCGGGAGTTATTCCTTTTATCAGATCATGAGTGTGTCCGCCTATAATTATGTCTATTCCTGATACGTGTTTTGCCAGTAATACATCTCTATGATATCCGAGATGTGAAACCAGAATTATCCTGTTTATTCCTTTGCCTTTAAGTTCATCAACTTCTTTTTGAACTGCCTTTAAAGTATTTTCGGGATTTTTTATATCAAAATCATTGGAACTATATATTGGATTGATTCTTTCTTTTAATTCTACAGGTGATACCCCTATAAAACCGTAATCATGACCATTTTTATTTGCTATCCATGATCTGACTATTTTTTCGTTTTTAACACTGTCCAAGAGTGAGCTGCCTTTACTGATATCAATATTTGAGCTGACATATTTATAATTTGCATTTTTTATGATTTTTGAAAAATTTGAAGATTTATCATCAAGTTCATGGTTGCCTATAGCCGAAAAATCCAGTCCGATAAGATTTAAAAACTGGACAATAAATTTATTTTTTCTAATATCACTGCCAATGTTTGAGTCGCCCGCGGATATCTTAAAACAGTCTGTTTTTAGTTCATTATCAAATACTCTGGTAAAGCTGTCTGCGGCACTACCTAATTGTGCAAGTTTTGATATCTGACAATGTACATCGTTAAAATAAAAAATTGAAACTTCATTTTTTGGCTTTTTTTGTCCTTCAGTCGAGCCTGAAATACTTTGTATGTTCTGACCTTTATTTATAAAGTCAAAATATATATTTGCAATGTTTGGAGCATTTAAACTCATATCTTTTTCCTTGAGTATATCCTGCTAACTAAGGAACAAACAAAAAATTCTTATACATTTATTTAAATCGTGTCCTTGTGTCATGCTGAACTGACTGCAATTCGAGGCGAGTAAGCGAGCCAATTATGTCTCTTCAGGATCTCTGAATTAATAGATGCTGAAATAAATTTAGCAGGACACAGTATGTAAGAATTTGTTGTTACCTACCTATTAAAACCCGCTAAAAAAAAATATTGTCATCAAAAGTATGTATTTAAACAAATGTATACAAAAAATTTATTTAGAGGGTTATATGGCATCTTCTATAAAGAGTTTTTCATCGCTGAGTAGTTTATCAAGGTCTAAAATATTCATTACCGTATTATTCTCAAGAATGACTTCAGCCATTGAAAATTTATTTTTTTCAAATTTTACAGGAGAATTGTGAGTAATTTTTTCAGTCGGTATGTTTAATATGTCATAAACATCGTCAACGAGTAGCCCTACTTGGAAATTAGATGATTTAATGACAATAATTTTAGTTTTTTCGGTAATTTCAGTTTTTGGAATTTGCAGGAAACTTTTAACGTCAATAATTGTAGTAAAATTACCCCTATGGTTTATAAGTCCAGGAATAAATTCTGGAACACAAGGGACGGGTGTTATAGCAAAAGACTTTACCTTGCAAAATTCTTTAACAAATTTTAAGCTGATACAATAAATTTCACCATTTAAACTAAAGGATACAAAGTGATTTTCCTGATAATTTGTATTATCGTTATCAATTTTGAGCTCTTTTTGAAGTTTGATGGCTCTTTTTTTAAGTTTTTCAAGAGATGTGCTGTCAACTGGAAGCAGATTATAGGATTCATTACTGGATAAATTGGTTATCACTACGTTTGTAGTCTCAATATCAGCGACAATTTTATCTAAATCAAGCAGGGCAACAATATTGTCCGAGTTTTTATATATGCCTGAAATATATTTTTCCTGTGAATGATAGGGTAATCTCTCAAGGTTTTGTGTATCAAACTGGATTACGTCATTTACAAAATCAGTAATAATTCCAATTGTTTCATCAACTGACTTGATTATCAATACCTGATGATCAGATGAGTAAGGGATTTGAGGAATTCCAAGAAATTTTCTAAGATCGATTACATTTATTATTTTCCCCCTGAGATTCATCATTCCAACAATATGATCAGGCATTTTTTCAAGAACTGTGAGTGCAGGGAGTTGGACAATTTCAATTATCTGTTTGGCAGGAAAAGCATAAATCCTGTCAGACAGATTAAAAGTCATATATAATTCTGTTGTAAGAGAAGAATTATTATTTACGATTAAGTTATTTTCCATAATATTTTTCTTATTATATCCAGTTCTTATAAGGTATTATATAGTAAAACCGGGGATAGTTGAAGTTTTTAATTTAAAATATGGAAAATATCAAAAATCAACGACCGAGCACTGCAAGGTATAACTATGAAATATTGAATCTCTGCCAGGGTAAACCTGTAGGTATTAAACCTGAATAAAAAATAAAAGGTGCAATAAATCAAAATATTAAGTAAAATCTAAGTAATATGAAAGAGTGAGGGTAATATAAAAAATGTTTAAAAGCTTAAATTTAGAAGAGAAAATTAAAATTAAAACCCGATTAAATCAGATTATTTTGTCATTAATTACCTTTATTGCAGTTATTAGTCTTTATAAAACAAAGGCTATGCCCATAGAATTAATGTTAACTCTCGTCATAATAGCTGTTATTGGTATAGTACTGACAAATTATCTCAGAAACTGGGTTATCAATACTCTTTCAAATCCTGTCTGCAATGCTGTTGCTCATACAAATTCAGCTTCCAATGAAGTTATTGCGGAAACAACAAAACAGGAAGCTGCTATTAACAAACATTTACAGCTTTTAAAGGAAGTAGAAGATATTATTGAAAAATTAACTGCCTCAACTCTTCAATCAAAAATCAGTGCACAGAAAGTAGCGGATAAATCACAGGAAGCTCTTGGCTTCTCAAGTAAAGAGCAGGAAGCTGTCAAGACAAATATAGAGAAAATGAATACCTTAAAGCAAAAAATTGAGATAATTGCCGAATTGATTTTAGAGTTAAGTGAACATACCCAGCAAATCGGGAGTATAATCGGAGTTGTAGAAGATATTACTGAACAAACAAACATGTTGGCTCTTAATGCAGCTGTTGAAGCTGCAAGAGCCGGAGAGCATGGTAAGGGTTTTGCTGTAGTAGCAAGTGAAATCAGGAAACTTGCAGATGAAAGTAAACAGGCTACTGCAAAAATATCTTCACTTATTCATGATATTCAGCAGGCAACGAACTCAACCGTTATGGCAACGGAAGAAGGTACTAAAGAGATTGAGTCAGGTGTTGATCTTGCTCATCAAATAGCAACAAGTATTGATATATTACGTAATACTGTTATTGAAACTGCTCAATCAGTTGAAGGTATTGTCAATGCTGCTAATAATCAATCAATTTGTACAACAGAAGTTTCAGAAGTATTTTCTCTTCTTAATCAAGGGATGTCTGAATCCGCGAGCAGTATTAAAAATAATCTTGTCACTTTAAACAGTCTTATTAACATATCAAAATCCCTTAAAGAAACTATTGTTGGTAATAACGAACAAAAAGAAATAATTGAGTATAAAAAATAATAAGGTATAAAGATGGATTTTCTCCCGGAAGAATTTGAAGAAATATTAAATATCTTCAGAGAAGAAGGCGAAGAGCAGGTACAAAAATTAAACCAGAATCTTTTGAGATTAGAAGCTAATCCAAAGGATTATAATGCTATTTCTGAGTTATTCAGAGAAGCCCATAGTATAAAAGGTGCAGCAAGAATGATAGGTTTAACTGATATTCAGGCTGTAGCTCATAAACTGGAAGATATTTTTGGACTTGCAAGGGATGAAAAACTCGTCATTAATGCTCAGATAACTGATATTCTTTGTAAAGCGGTAGATTGTATCGCATCTATCATTGAAAAGCAGGTTCAATGCAGAGATAAAATTATTTCTGTAGATATAAGCTCTACAATTTCTCAGCTTCAGGATATTGAGATGCTTGCAGGTCATCAAAAAACGGAAGATACATCTGTTAAAGAACCTGCAGCGATTAATAAAGATGAGTCCGACTTCTTTAGAAGATTTTATGAATTTGGTAATATTATTATTCCGTTAATAGAAACCAGTATAAGATCTTTAAATGAATCTTCCGTGAATTCAGATGTGATTGCTGAATTATATAAATATTTCATTAATCTTGATGAAGAAGCTAAAAATTTGCTTGATGGCAAAGTTAAAGGGCTTGCGCATGACCTGATGATAAAATTGAAGGGTGTAGTTAACGGGAGCGGCATTTTAATCCCGGCTGAAGTTCAGGAAATCGAGGAAGATTTTAATAATTTGGTTGAAAATCTGGAAAAAGATGCTCAAAAGTTTGGAGTCTGCATAGAATCGATCAAAAATGATTGTGATAATGATACCAACTTAAATATAGCCTATATAAATGATAATTTAATGTCATTAAGTGATAACTCCATAGATGCTCTTGTTGTAACAGATTCTATAGCAGAAAAAATTGAACAAGTATTGGCTTTGCAGATTGATAATAGTATCAGAAAAATTTTAGAAAAAATATTAGAAATCATTCTTTTTTCAAAAGAAAGTAGTGTCAGGCCAAGTATTGAGATTATTGAAATAATTAAACAAAGCTTTAATACTTCTGCTGATATGCTTTTATTTCCTCAAAAAGAGATTTTGGAAGATCCAAAACTGATTGTTCAGCGTTTGGAAATTTTACTTCAAATGTTAAAATTGTCAGAACCTGAACAGGAAACTTCTGTCAGTAATCAGGATGAAGTATCAGAAAGTCTTTCAAAAGTTGACTTTTCACCAATAAGTCAACAAGCGGAAATTTTGTCGAAAGATAATAATGAGTCCTTTAATACCAATGATAATTATAAATCTACAGACAGCACCATAATAAAAACATTACGAGTAGATACAAATAAGCTCGATCAGCTCGTAAGTCAGGTTGGTGAGCTGATTATTTCAAAAATAAAAGCAAAAGATCATTTAACTGAAATTGAAAAAATCAGTCTTTCAGTTGAAGATTGGTACAGAGAATGGAATAAATCTAAAAAGCTTATTAAATATATGAACAGGAAACCGGTAAAACCAGGTGACCTGCCTGCCGGTACTTCAAATTATTCTCATAACAAGAATATTTATTCATTTTTTGATGAAAGTTCTTCCAGATTTGTAGATTTGATGAATCAAATTAATAGTCTATATAAAACAATTCAGGAAGATGATGCCAGATTAAATCTTATAGTAAATGAACTAGAAGAAAAGATAAAGAGTGTAAGGGTTTTACCGCTTGCGACTATATTTCACATGTTTCCCAGAATGGTCAGGGACATTGCAAGAGAAAAGAATAAAAACATAGAACTTGTGATATCAGGTAGTGAAACAAGTGTTGATAAGAAAATTATTGAGGAAATAAAGTCTCCTCTAATGCATATAATCAGGAATTCTATTGATCATGGCATTGAACTGCCTGAAGTTAGAATTAAAAATGGTAAAAATCCTCAGGGAAAGATATTTTTGTCAGCCTATCATCTGGAAAACAGTGTCTTAATAGAAGTTATGGATGATGGAAGAGGTATAGATCTTGAAGCAGTAAAAAGGAAGGCTATTCAAAAAGGACTTCTTTCTGAGGCAGAACTGCAGTCAATGAATGATGATCAAATAATGAATATTATATTCTGGCCTGGATTTTCTACAGGTGAGATTGTTACGGATATTTCAGGACGAGGTATCGGCCTTGACATAGTTCATACAAAAATTACACAATTAAATGGCAAGGTGAACATTAAGTCAACACTTGGTGAAGGTTGCAGAGTAGCTATCCAGTTGCCGGTTACAATGGCTACAATTAAGTCATTCTTAGTCAGGGTTAATAATCAGACATTTGCTATTCCGACAATTGCAATTAAATCAGCCCTTTTAATAAAACCTGAAGAAATTTTCTTTAAAGAAGGAAAAGAGACAATAATTGTTGATAATAGGACTATTCCTGTCTGTAGATTATCAAAAATATTAGAAATGTCTGAAGAAAAGATTAAAGAAGAAGAAAAAATTGTTGTTGTTATTATTCAGGCTGAAGATGTTCAGGTAGGATTTATTATTGATAAATTACTGGGTGATCAGGAAATTCTACATAAAAATCTTGCGCCGCCTCTTTTAAGGGTTAGAAATATTGCAGGTGTTACAACGATAGGTTCTGGTGAATTATGCTTGATTATAAATGTCAATGATCTTGTAAAGTCTGCATATTCAAGCTTTGGCTTGACTAAAAAACAGCTTATTATTGATAAACAAAGCAATACCGCTATTATTAAAAAGAATATTCTTGTAGTTGATGATTCTGTTACTACCAGAATTCTTGAAAGAAATATCTTAAGGGCAGCCGGATATAATGTTACAGTCGCAACAAATGGTCTGGATGCACTTACAAAGCTATTGTCTGAAAAATTTGATCTTGTTCTGTCAGACATAGAAATGCCTGAAATAAATGGTTTTGAGTTGACAGAAAGATTAAGAATGGATAATAGATTTAAAAATATTCCTATTATCCTTGTGACTTCACTTATTTCAGAAGCTGATAGAAAAAAAGGGCTTGACCTGGGCGCAAATGCCTATATAACTAAAGGCGGCTTTAATCAGGAAGAGCTTATAAATACTATTAAAAAATTGGTGGACTAAATAATTCTATATTTATAATTCAGTTGGGTTAGCCTGGTGTCTGTAGAAATCAAAAGAACAGAGAGGTAAACTGGGGAGTGTTAAAAAATAGTTAAATAGCCCTTATTTTCTATTTGTTAACAGTCCCGAAATATGTTAAAAGCAGGTGTATTTATGCACCGGTAAAATAAATATAGGTAATTATGCACGAGTTTCCTTCTGGTCTAACCTGGTTTAATATTGAAAAGCCTTTAAAGACGTCTGACCTTAAAAATAAAGTTGTTCTTGTTGATTTCTGGACATATTCCTGTATAAACTGCATCAGAACGATGCCTTTTTTAAAGGAATGGTACAGTAAATACAAGAAGTATGGTTTTGAAATCATTGGCATTCATACCCCTGAATTTGACTTTGAAAGGGATATTTTTAATGTAAAAAATGCTATAAAGTACTTTAAAATTGATTATCCTGTTGTTTTGGATAACGATTTTAAATTATGGACTTTATATAATAACCATTACTGGCCTGCACATTATATTTATGACGCAGAAGCCAAACTTTATTATACCCATTTTGGAGAAGGTGAGTATGAAAAAACTGAAGAAGTTATCCAGAAGCTTTTAAAAGAAAAGGGAGAAAATGTAACAGAGTCTATGACTCTTATTAAACCGCCTGTTGATTTTTCAAAAATAGGTTCTCCTGAAACATATCTTGGTTATAACAGAATGGTAGGATTTGCTAGTCCGGAAGAAATAAAGACTGATACTCCACAGAAATATTCAATACCTCATGACGCCAAGAAAAATAGAGTATATTTTGAAGGGGTATGGGAAATACAGGGTGATAAAGCAATCTTGAAAGATTCTTTCGGTAAAATAGTTTACAGGTATTCTGCAAATAAAATAAACCTTGTAATGGGTATAAATAAAGATTTTCAGAACAAAAAGCAAATAAAATCCTGTGTTTTTACAGATGGGCAAAAGCTTGAAATTGGTAACAAAGGTGATGATATTGATGATAGCGGATGTATTAATATTCAGGAACACAAGCTTTACAATCTTATAAATACTCATAATTATTATGAAGTCCATACCTGTGAAATTGTATTTCACGATATGGGAGTTGAAGTATTTGCTTTTACATTTGGATAAAGACTACAGGGATTACTTTATGAATGTAACTCAATAGTGAATGAGTTACATATAGGTACTTGTTTTTATAATGGGTCTGCAACCCAAACCCGCCTTCGTTTTCTTTGTCACCCAAAGAAAACGAAGCAAAAGAAATGTGCCCCGAAAAGAATTTCTATTTTTCTAAGCTCACTTAATTGTAGTAAAAGACAAAATGTGTCGGCTGCGGAACTCGCCTCGAATTGCAGTCAGTTTAGCATGACACATAAATTTGATAAAACTCCCAAGAAGCGAATTATGGATTGTTAAAACCTTTTTCAGCAAGGATTTACACATAGCCCCTTCTTCTATTACTACCAACAAATAATTCTGCTTCAATTTAAGTTCAAAAACACTTCTTTCCCATCCCTCCTTAAAATAAATAAAAAAATAAAATGAAAAAAGGAGGGGCTATGTGTAAATTCGCAGCCTTAAAAGGTTTTTTACAATCCGTTATGAGCGAGTAATACAGGTAAAATTGTTCCAGCCCGAAGGGTGAGGAAGAACAGGTAATCTGTATTTATAGTTAGAATTGAACATTGTTCTGACGAATTAACAATTTTACCGGTCCAAACTAACAAGCCAAGTCCTCAATACAACTTAAACAGATTCCAATGTAACTCATTCACTATTTTGTTACTTAATCGTACCCAAATTCCTGAGTAATTTTTCATTTTTATTATAGATAGTCTTCAAAAAACTTGTTATATTAAGGTTTTATTTTCCCTTTATGCCAGCAATTTATAGAAGGAATGGATTCCTTTAGCCATAATGCAATTATCTCTCCTGTATTATCAGGTTTTTCCCAGAGAGATTCTTTGTATTCCAATATTGCCACCTCAAAGTTGTCAGAGGTTATTTTGGCAGTTAAGGTATAGTCCCATTGCTTACCAACAGGATTATTTACTTCCTCAATATATTCAAAAATACAATCAGGCAAATTTTTTGACAGAAATTTAATTAAATCATTTCTGTTATCTATCTCTATTGTAGGTAATCTGTATATTTTCTGGTTTTTCAATGCTGTTATCCTTGTATTTAAGGGTGTGGAAAAATAACATTTTTCCTTATTCTCTTTATATATTTTATTTTATCTTAATTTTGAAATCATACAATAATATGAGCCTGATTTACGCTAAATCATTTATTTTGCTGATTTTAATTTTCTCAAAAATAATGATAATGAATGTATAAACCAACCATAACTTAGATGCGCCTAAATTAATTCCGGGAAAATATAAGATATTTTCCTTTTTTCCTTTATTTTAATTTTATTATTGTCATATTTTTTTAGGATATTTATGAAATTTATTTATTTGCAAAAATTCTTAATTATTTTTTTTATCACCGTTTTATCCTGTGGTGCCGGTTATGTTGGAGAATTGCCAAAACTTATGCCTGATCAGCAGAATAATGAAATAAAAGAGACCCCGTCTCCAATAATGCCGCTTGCTCCCCAAAACTTTCCGGTTATATACAGCAGTGCTATTATCAAGCAGAATAAATATTCAAAATATCAAAAGGATCTTGACTCGCTCAAATTACAGCTTGATAGTCTGAAAAGAACTATGCTTGATAATGATGAGAGTCAAATGCAGATATTCTGTGCAAAAGTTAATTTGGTTGATCTTTATGTTAACTATATAAAGGATAAATATTCGAATAAGCCGGAAAGATATTATGAATCATATATGAAAATGCTTATTATGGATAAGAACTTAACTGACGCTGCAAATTATTGGAAAACAACAAGGCAATATATGAGAATGATTTATAAGTCAGCTAATGTCAGAAAAAAAGAAGAAGCAATTTTTAAAAAGAAATTTGATAATTCACTGCAATCTGTCAACGTAGTTCTGGAACTGTTAAAAGAAAATATGGAAAAGGGATCATTTTAATAAAATCAAAGCATAGCAGGCTATATTAAACCTGAATAAAGAATAAAAATAACCCATAAAAATTCTACTATCGAGTAATTAAACAATAGTTATTAAGGTTTATATTGCTCGATTAATAGTTAATAATGAGTGAGTTATGGAACTTATGTCTTATCATTTTTTTAAAATATATACATTATCTATTATGCTTGTTTTAATAATTAATCTGCCGGTATTGTCTTCATCGACAGATTTGGCGGAGTTAAATACTTTAGAAACACAGTTTTTTAATCAAAGCTTTTCAAATGAATCTTTGACAAACAGGCTCGATAGAGTAGAACGAGTTATTTTTGGCAAAACATATTCTGAAAATGAAAGAGAAAGAATTGCCAGGCTTACTTCATTTATTAAAAATCCAAAACAGCCTATAATACAACAAAGCAATGATAGTCAATCATTCGGAGAATCAACAGGCTTTGCTGCTGATCCCGCCAGTTCGAAAGAAGATTCAGCCACTGATTATCCTGTTATTACTATGCTTGAAAGTTCAACTTTTCAAAAAGAATTTAGAGGTGAAAATGTATATTTACGTCTAAATAGATTGGAGAGCAAAGTATTTGGAACGACTTTTCCTCAGGATAGTCTTTATAGTCGGGTTGATAAACTAAAATCCGCTCTTAATATAACAAGAGCAAGTGATTCTAATAGCAGACAAATGCAAGATGACATGAATTCTACATCTGTTTTCGCAAATTTATCCTCACTTGAATTAACAGTTTTTAATCAGACATATGACGGGGAAGCGGTACCTAACAGACTATCAAGACTGGAAAGCAAAGTATTTGGATCTATTCAGCCTGGTATGCCTGAAACAAGACTGTCAAAGCTAAATCAAAACATAGAGAATAGCTTCGCATCATCTTCTTTAAATAATAATTACAGCAATAGCAATCTTGGCGGAATGAATGAAAACTATTCAAATACGACTACCCCACCTTTGTCTGGTACAAAATCTGCGGTATGGGAGATAATTAAATCGGTTTTATTTAATTTTCTGTCCGGAAGCAGTGGTTATGGCAATTATGGAGGTTATGGATCAAGCTTTTATTCACCGTCATCAGGTTATTATGGTTATAATGATCCTTATTCTTCATACAGTAGGTCAACAAATAGTAATATGGGAGCAGGAGTACATATTCTGCCTTAAAAATATTAAGAGATGTAAATAATGTTTTTTACACTGGCAATTTTTTTCATTGAATTACTTTAATAAGATATGAAAAAAAGAGGCTAAGTGTTGTTTTATTAATAAGGAAAAATTTTTATGCAAAATTATAGAAGGTTAAATTTATATAAAGTTCAATATGATTCAGAAAACCGTAGAAAAATTCGAAAATTAAGATATTATTTTTCAAAAATTAAGAGAGAAGCAGAGAGAAGAAAAATCCAAAAAGCTATTATGAGAGAATTTGGTACAGATATGCCTGTTCTTGAAGAAAAAGTCAGACAGCAGCTGTTTGATTCTTGTATAGAATATATCAATTCCTGCAAAATAGCCTAGCGAGCGGGATTATTTTAACCAGGCTCGTTCTAATTTTTCTACATCCCTAGGATATCCGAAGATATCCGATTTTATATATCAGACCGGGACATACCGGTCTTCTTTTTTAAGACTGATGCATAAATACCAAAATATGCTTTTTGTCATATATAGCCTACAGCCGTTACGACCGGGCAAAGCCTAGAATGAGCTTTTAAAAGTAAAACTCATCGTTTCACTTTCATTTTATGAACTCCCGCTTCGCAATGCTTTTACAAGGGTCGACCGCAAATCTTTACTTTTTAATAAAAATTATAGTTATGCAGCGGTCTCTTTTTTATTCCAAAGATTTTAAATGAGTGCCGTTTGGTAGTAATGTAATTGGAACGGACTCGAAATTTATGCGAAGTTTTTTTCTTTCACATTTTTCATGATTTAATTTGCAATAATTACTTATCCACAGATTTTTTGAGCCTTCACTTTTAAACTTTGCAAAAATAGGACAACCTTCCAGAAATTCACAATCCATTATTGTTTTACCTCTTAAAAAATCAAATCTGTGCTATTTTAATTTTGATTAAACAAGTATTTGTTGTAACTCAAAATTATTAACAACTTCTATACTATAAGTTGTTAATTGTAATTGTCAATTATAAGCTGGAATTTTTATAAGTTATATTAAAGTTTATTTTCTTGCAAGTTTTATTTCTTCAAGTTCTTTAAGTTGTTTTTGGAATGGGGAAATGCTGTTCAGCTTTTTGATAACGTGAGGCATTGTATTGATTACATAGTCTACTTCTTTTTCGGTTGTGTATCTGCTCAGGCTTAATCTTGTACTTCCGTGAATTGCGGTAAACGGTATTCCCATAGATCTTAAAACATGGCTTGGTTCAAGACTTCCGCTTGTACAAGCGCTGCCTGAGCTTGCGCAAATATTAAGATCGCTTAGATGCAGGAGAATTAGTTCGCCTTCTATATATTCAAAGCTTATATTTGTTGTATTCGGGACCCTGTTGATTCTAGATCCATTGACCCTGGCGTTGAATATTCTCTCCAACAGGCCTCTTTCAAGCTTATCTCTCAATGCTTTAACACGGGTTAGTTCATCATCCAGATTTTCCAATGCAAGAATAGAAGCACTACCCAGACCAACAATACTGGCAACATTTTCTGTTCCGGCTCTTTTACCTCTTTCCTGATGTCCGCCAATAATAAGAGGATTTACAAGAGTACCTTTTTTTATATATATTGCACCAATGCCTTTTGGAGCATGAACCTTATGTCCTGAAATGCCTAAAATATCTATTTTTGTATTTTTTACATTAATCGGGATTTTGCCTGCAGCTTGAACTGCATCAACAAAGAAAACAGTAGAAGGATTAATTTCTTTTGTAATCTCAGCCATTTTTTCAACGGGAAAAACAACGCCTGTTTCATTATTAGCCCACATACATGCGACAATAGCTGTATTTTGAGTAATACTGTTTCTAAATTCATTAAGATCAAGATCTCCTTCTGAATTTACACTGAGATATGTTACCTGATAACCTTTTTTTTCAAGCCATTTAGCAGTATTTAATACGCAGGGGTGTTCAACTTTTGTAGTTATAATATGCTTTTTGTTAGGATTTGCTTCAATAACTCCTCTTAACGCCATATTTGCACTTTCGGTGCCGCAGCTTGTAAAGATAATTTCCTGCGGGTCAGCAGCTCCCAGCATCTCTGCCACCTGAGCTCTTGCATCTTTAATATATTTTCCGACCTGTCCGCCAAAAACGTACATACTGGACGGATTGCCGTATTTTTCTGAAAAGAACGGCAGCATTGCTTCAACAACTTTTTCATCAACTTTTGTGGTTGCGTTGTTGTCAAAATATATTATGTTTTCTGATTTAATAATATTTTCCATTATTTAATACCGTTAGACCTCTGTAACTTCAATATCAGGACCAAGATGTTCTTTAAGAACGCTTTCTACAAAGTTTTTAAGTGTTAGATTACTGCTTGGGCAATTTTTACATGAGCCCTGAAGGTTAACAATAATTTTACTTCCTTCAATATCTACAAGCTCTATATCTCCGCCATCTTTTCTTAGTTCAGCTGCAATATGATTTTCAAGTATATTATTTACCTTAATTATCATTTGTGTTTTGGTTAAAGGCTTTTTAGCAGGTTGAACATCTCTTTTTTTTATTTCATCATTAAGAATTTGTATTATATCATCCTGGCAATTGCCGCATCCGCCGCCAGCTTTGCAGTAATTAGTGATGTCTTCAAGCTTATTAAGACTATTTTCTTTTATTATTTGTCTGATTTTATTTTCTGTAGTTCCAAAGCATTTGCAAACAACTCTTTCTTCAGAGTGTTCGGTGTATGCTTCACCTCTGTAATTTGCAATAGCAGCTTCTAATGCTTCTTTCCCAAGAACACTGCAGTGCATTTTCTGGTCGGGAAGACCACCCAAGAAATCAGCAATATCCTGATTAGTTAATTTAGCGGCTTCCTGAAGACTTTTTCCAATAATCATTTCTGTTAATGCGCTGGCACTAGCGACGGCAGAGCCGCAGCCGAATGTCTGAAATTTTGCATCAGTTATAATATCGGATTTATCGATTTTTAAAAAAAGCTTAAGTGCATCACCACAGGTAATGCTTCCTACCTCGCCTACAGCATCAGGATTCTCAATTTCTCCAACATTTATGGGATTTCTGTAATAATCCTGAACTTTTTCCGTATATTCCCACATATTATATTTTCCTTTTTTGACTTTTTAATTTTAATTTACAGATATATTTTACTCTAAATAATTTTTACTATATAAAAAATTTAATCGATATATTAACAAATGTCATTTATAAAAAAGACGAATTTGACTGACAATGTTTCCGTATAATTAAACTCAAAAAAGCTGGACTTTAATTTTTAAGCTGTATTTAAAGAATATAAAGTTCAAAACCATTGAAAGGGTTAAATTAACTATTAAGTAACTGCTAAGAATTCTTGTAATAAATCTAAAACATATATATAATCAAAATTGTAAAATTAATTAAGCTTGAAAGTGTTGTCAATGTATCTGCGAATTACAAAATATAAAAAGTCTAGGGCATTTACTCTGGCAGAAGTACTGATAACTCTTCTAATAATAGGAGTAATTGCTTCAATTGTTATACCCGGCTTGATACAGGATTCTCAAAATGCTGAATTAAAGACAGCATGGAAAAAAGCTTATGCAACAGCAAGTCAGGCTTGGAAGAAAGCGATAGTTGAAAATGGAGGCGTTGCTCCGGGTCAATCTTCAGGTTTAAATGATAAAACCAGATGGAACGCATTTAAATCTCAATTCAGTGTAACCAAGGATTGTAGCAATTATGGAACTATTGTTGGAAACTGTTGGGCTAAAAATACCGTAACTCCTGATTCAATTCCAGGTGGATATCAAGGATGGAGTTCTGGAGGGCAGCTTATTAATGGTGTAGGATTTGCAAGTGCTGACGGTATGTATTGGACAGCTTATAATGAAGGTCCAGGAGGGAATTTTTATTCAGTTATTGCGGTTGATGTAAATGGAGAAAAAGGTCCAAATCAATGGAATAAAGATGTTTTTACTTTTGCACTTGATGATAAAGGAGTTGGTTCTCCAGGATCATTCCTTGAAACTGGTCCAAATAATTCCAAAAACTACTTATTAAACTAGTACTTATCAAAATAAGTATAGAGAGTGGAGAATCGTTAGATTCTCCACTGGATAATTGCATAAATTAAAAAATACTTGTAAGGGATGAAGATCACCCCTTACAAGTATCAAAGCAACTATTTATGCTGCTTTATAGAATTCTTTTATTTCTTCCGGCATCTGAGCGATGATATCTTCAGTTTCACCTGTTGTTATCTGTTCTTTCAAAGTATGAATTACAGCCTGTGTAAGCTTTTCTGCATGGATAGGAAGGTTTTCTCTAAGAATTTCATTTTCAACCAGAGTCAAAAGTTGTACTTTATGCCTATAGTTAAGTCTTTTACCTGAAAGGAAGAAATAATTTGTTATCCATACCTGATTGTTCCACATGCGTTTCAAGTCTTGAGGCAGTTGATCTGCAACATCATGTGCTTCTTCTTCTGTCATTCTATGGCTTAGAATACTTAAGACAATTTGTACACCTCTTTCTGCCACGTTTTTATCCTGAATATTAAGCTGTTCCATAACTTTTTTTACGAATTCATCTTTATTCATAACTTTCCCCCTTATCCTGTCCGAATTATTTTTGTTATATAAACCACATTTAAAATATAACTTTGTGTCACCCTGAACTTGTTTCAGGGTCTAAGATTCCGAAACAGGTTCGGAATGACACTAATTATGAATTGGCATATTAATACTATAAGCCTGCGTCCAGCTTTTTGTCATTGTCTGAAAGTCTCATATATTTATATTTCAGAATTTTATAAACGCTGCATTTTCCTGTTTATTAAATCAAGAACCTAGCAGCAGAGCTATGAGTCATGACAAGGCAATAATGAGTCTCTATCAAGGGAGACTGGAGGTATTAAACCAAAATAAAAAATTAAAATATAATTACCCATAAAGAGTAAATATGCTAAAATTTATTAAGGATAGTCTGGGGGTTAATATGGGTTCAGTTGCGATTGAGAAGGAAATAATTACAGAATATCGCCCGTGGGGATATTATACTGTTCTGGAAGAAAAAGACAGTTATAAAGTTAAAAAGCTTGTTATAAATCCACATCAGAGATTAAGTCTTCAGCTTCATCATCATAGAGATGAGCAGTGGATAATGGCGAAAGGCAAAGCTGTATTAAGAAGCGGAGATGATTCAAGGGAATACTCTGAAGGTGAAAGTACAACTATTTTAAGGGGGCAACTTCATCGTATTGAAAATATAAGTGATGAAGAAGCTGTTATAATAGAAGTCCAAAATGGCGAATATCTCGGCGAAGATGATATTGTTAGATTTGAAGACGATTATTCAAGAGTGAAATAAAAAATCGAGTTAATTAACTCGATTTTTTATTTCTTATTTCTCTATTAATGAAACGCCTGTCATTTCTTCGGGTTTTTGAATATCAAGTATATCAAGCACAGTTGGGGCAACATCGGCCAGAGTTCCTTCTTCTCTTAACTTTGATTCTTTATCGAAATTAATTAAAACAAAAGGCACTTCATTTGTAGTATGTGCAGTAAACGGTTTATGTGTAGTTAAATCTTCCATGCATTCAGCATTTCCGTGATCTGATGTAAGAAGCATAACGGCATCAACTTCCTTAACTGCATCCACAATCTGCTTTAAACAATTATCAATAGTTTCAACTGCTTTAACGGCAGCCTCAATAATGCCTGTATGGCCTACCATATCGGGATTCGCAAAATTTACTAAAATAAATCCGTATTTTTTTGATTTTAAAGCTTCAACAACGTTACATGCAACTTCAGGAGCACTCATTTCTGGCTTTAAATCATAAGTTGCAACTTTTGGAGATGGAACAAGCACCCTTGTTTCTGTTGAAAAAGCCTTTTCTACTCCACCATTAAAGAAAAATGTGACATGTGCATATTTTTCTGTTTCGGCTGTTCTAAATTGCTGAATGTGATTATTATCAAGAACTTCTCCAAGTATTCCTGTCAATGATTGTGGAGGAAAGGCAATAGGAAGATTGAATGTTTCATCATACTGAGTCATGCAGATATAGTAAGTATTTTGAAGTATATGATTTCTTGCAAATCCGTCAAAATTAGGATCATTTATTGATCTGGTAAGTTCTCTTGCTCTATCCGGCCTGAAGTTAAAGAAGATAACAGCATCATTATCCTTGAGCCTTGAATTGTGATTTTTAATCATAGTAGGGAGAACGAATTCATCATTTATATCAGTATTGTATGAATTTTGAATGGCTTCTTCCGCTGAATCTGCTTTATTACCTTCGCCAAATAGTAAGCAATTATAAGCTTTTTCAACTCTGTCCCATCTGTTGTCTCTATCCATAGCATAATATCTGCCAATAATAGAAGCGACAGGCGGCAGATTAACTTCTTTTAATTTAGTATCTAGCTGATTAACATATTCCAGAGCACTTTTTGGAGGAGTATCACGTCCATCGAGAAAAGCATGTACATATACGTTATTTAAGCCGTGTTTTTTAGCAAGATCAATAAGGGCAAAAAGATGCCCCATGGAACTGTGAACACCTCCGGGGCTGACAAGTCCCATAAAATGTATGGAGGAACTGTTTGCTTTTGCATGATTTATAGCTTTTAAAAATTGAGCATTTTCGAAAAAATCACCTTCTCTGACGGATTTGTTTATTCTTGTTAATTCCTGATAAACAGTCCTTCCGGCGCCAAGATTAAGATGTCCGACTTCTGAATTGCCCATTTGTCCTTCAGGAAGTCCTACATGCTCTCCGTCCGCATATATTTTAGTATGTGGATATTTTTCGAGAAGAGATTTGTATGTTGGAAGATTGGCAGATGCTATTGCATTTCCCGAACAGGCTGCACCGCATCCCCATCCGTCTAATATAGTTAAAAGTACAGTTTTGTTACTCATTTATTTCCTCACTGATCTATATGTTTAATTATAGTTATATATTTTATTATCCATAAGCATAAAAAAATGTCATGCTCTGTATAATGCATGAAAATTTGTTCTCATTCTTATGCGAAGCGGGAGTGCTATTTCGTGAAGGCGATGAGCCTTTACGAAATATAAACTCATTCTTGTGCGAAGCGGGAGTTAAATCCGATGGTTTTGGAAGTTATGTCAATTCAGTCTTTACTTTGTTTGCTATAATCTTAATGCCTTTTTTTGTGACATAAGCTCCCAATGCCGCAGTAGCTGATCTCATTCCCATTCTAAATATTACTTTTCCAAGAGGTGATGCAAAAGATGCGAGTGTAAATCCTAAAGCTACTGCTAAAGCCATTGCACTTAGAGGATTTTCTTTGATTTTTTCCTGAACGTCAAGTTTTTTATGTATTATATGGGATATTTCATCAATTGTGAATGAAATATGTTCTCTGGTTAACTCTATATCATTTCTTATTTCAGCTCTTGAAACCATTTTTTAGCTTCCTCCACTGTTTTTTTTGTTTCATTCAGAGTAGGCACTTCTGTTATTTTCTGCAAATGATTTTTTGCTGTGATAATTGTAATAGCAGAAATTATGAAAAATATTGCAGTAACGATCAAAGAGGCAATCCATATCGGCAAAATAAGATCTAATATAAAGATTAAAGAAAAACCAAAGAATATCAGGCTTGTAAAGGCTACAAGAGCTCCTACTATTGCTACGCTTGTATATTTAGCTGCCATTTCCGCATCATCTCGAATTTCCTGCCTGAATAATTCAAGATGCTCAGTAAGCAGATCTCCTGTATCGCCAATCAATTGTTTGATCAGGCTGACAAGACCAGGTTGTTGGTATGTTGGATGTTCAACAACCATAAATTTCCTCCTGTAAAATTGTTATAAAAATTTAAAAAATAAACTATATTGATTCTTTAACCATTGTTGGAAAGATCTTTTTATTTAGATAAAACCTTGCCAAAAAGGAATCCAAAAATTACTGCTCCTGCAAGCGTTTGTCCTGGATATTTTTTAATAAAGCCTGAGATATCGTCTTTTATGGAATCAACATTTCTGTCTCTAAAAAATTTTGAAGCTTCCTGCATTTTATTTGCAGTTACATCAAGGCTGTCTGCAGCAGAATTCATAGCTGTATTAATACTCTGAACGACTTTTTCCTGCACTTCGGATGCTTTTTGTTGTATTTCTTCGGCATGATGCTGTATTTCCTCAGCATGATGTTGCATTTCTTCTTGTCTTTCTGTATCATCCATAGTTTTTTACCCCCTCATAAATGCAAGATACTTTGATATGAACTCAATATTTATTTTTCTTACCTTGCAGTTCTGCTGCATAGGCGTTGATTTATCGGTATATTATGATTTATCATAAATAATTTAACATTAGTAAGATAACTATTTAGTTTGGTTATTTCCGCTGATTTTTGAGTTATTTTAAAAAACCCTGATATTACCGTAAAGAATTATCTAACCTGGTTGTCTAATTGTTACTTAAGATTATGGCATGCTAGTTTAAAGTTTTAATTTAATTAAAATATAAGGGAAAGATAGCCATGTTTAAAAAACTCTCAGCTCTATTTATATCTTTTTGTATAACAATTATGTATCTTTTGCCTGCTTTGGCGGCAGGATTTAATGATGTTCAGTCAGACTACTGGGCTTATGGTCCAATTCAGTCACTTGCCCAGCAAAATATAATCACGGGTTATTTAGATAATACTTTCAGGCCGGATAATCCTGTTTCAAGGGCTGAATTTGCAACGATGATAATTAAAGCAATTAACAGAGAAAATACTCCTGTTACATCAACTTTTAATTTCAAGGATCTTTCTTCTTCTTTCTGGGCATACAATAATATTCAAAGAGCCTATAGTTTAGGTCTAATTAGCGGTTTTCCCGGCAGGTTATTCAAACCCAATGATTATATATTAAGGGTTGAAGTGATTTCTATTTTATCCAAAGCATCTCAGTCAGGCTTAATGTCTGATACAGAAGCAGGAGAAATCTTAAATAAGTATTATGATGCAGCAAAAATTCCTGAATGGGCAGTAATCTCGGTTGCAAAAGCAGCTAAATCTAATCTGATCGTAAATTATCCTCAGCCAAACTTTCTTATGCCGCAGAAAAGAGCAACAAGGGCAGAAGTTGCAGCAATGTTATATAATTTACGGCTGGCTCTTGGTTTAACACAGCCATCCGTGACTATGCAACAGCCATCAGTTATAACTCCGCAGCAACAGGCAACAACTTCAGGATATACAGCAGTAGACCAGATTTCACAGGCAGCGGCAGGCGGTGCAACTGCAAACATTTTATTACAGGGTTCGATTGCTACAATTCAGCAGAACAGCATTATACCTACTACTCTCGAAACCCCTGTAAGTAGTGAAATATCTACAGTTGGTGATCCTGTAACGTTAAATGTCAGTCAAAATATCACAACGAAACAAGGAGTATTGCTGATTCCTGCTGGCAGCAAAATTTGCGGCAGTATAACTGAAGTAATTCCAGCTAAGTTTGGAAATAGAAATGCAAAAATGAGCATTAATTTTAACAAAATCACTTTGCCATCAGGCTGCTCATATCCCCTTTCTGCAAGTATTGCTACTGAAACAGGTTCTATAGAGGCTGGTTCATTAAAGAGCAGTGTTTTAAAAGGAGTTTTGACAACAATCGGGGGAGCAGGAGCAGGAGCAGCTCTTGGTACAGCTTTAGGCGCCATAACAGGTAAAACAGGAAAAGGCGCAATATACGGAACAGCAATCGGAGGCGGACTTGGTGCAGTCGGGGCAGTTATTGCTTCAGGTGGTGCAATTAAAATCCCCAGCGGAGAGCCTGTGTTTATTAAACTCAATACTCCTCTTACGGTTGATATAAGGACAGGAACAATTATTCCATAATCGCATTATTTTTTTCTAATCGTTTCAGTGCTTTGTTGAACCAATATTTCATTTCGGCCTTTGCTCTATCAATTGGTCGTAAATCGATACTATCTCTAATATTCAATATTTTGTCTAAATACGGTAAATCTGCATCCAATATTAATTTAGCCATTTCTATATTATCAGTAACAGCTATTATATTAAAAGCTGTATTACCATCTACCTGTTGGTTCAGTATTTTATACAGTAAAGTAGGTTCTTTTTTAGCCGTATTATAAATTAATTTTGCTACTTCTGTATCTTTTTTCCACAGTGCAATATGAAATGGAGGTTGTTCAGTCAAGAGCATACGATAAAGAGTATTAACTGAACAACTTTCTGCTTTATTCAGCATTGATTTTGATAATTCTGTAAGACCATGATAAATTGCTGAATCTAGTGGAAAATCTTTTAAATTATTATTTGGAGCTGTAAGCATATATGACACCAGATCACATCTGTCACCTGGACTATTAAGTATTAGTTCCGCCATTTCTGGTTCTTCGTTAATAATTGCCCTTTGAAAGGGGTGACATTTCATGAAATCCTGTTTAGTAAGCATTTCTTCTTGAATATCAGGATATTTTTTTGCTAAATTTAGCTTTGATTTTAATGACTCTATATCACCATTAGAAATGTCAAGATGTATTGGCAGCTCATCGAAAATATTTGGTATTAAAAGTTTTTCAGCTTTTCTCAGTTCTTTAGCTTGTTTCAGTTCTTCAGCCTGTTTCAGTTTTTTTAATCTAAAGTTTTCAACACGAGTTTTAAACGGTTTTAATAAGGTATTAATACTTGTTGTTGTGCGAATATTAGCTCCAAAACTTATATTATCCTTTTGATCATTCATGCAAGTATATGTTATTCGTTTTAAATCTGTATTTTGGGGCATATAGTTACTATTATCGAACGAATGATTTGTATACTTAAGACTTACTAAACTAATCATAATTTTTTAATTCTTTCTTTATTTTTAATAATGTATTTATATTTGTTATAAGTTCAATAAATAATTTAATTTGCTATTTTTATTATGGTTAATTCATAAAACGTAATAATTAAATACAGGTTACATTCGTATTATTTCTATTTTGCGTTGATGATATAATAATTTTGCATTTTAAAAGTTAATTAGAAATTGATGAATATATTTATTACAGGAACAGATACAGGCGTTGGAAAGACGATGGTGACTGCAGGAATTGCGGCAGTCATGCAGGGGTTTGGTTATAAAACTAGTGTTTATAAACCTGTTCAAAGCGGCTGTATTAAAGAAGAAGAAAAATTAATTTCGCCTGATTTGGATTTTGTAAGTTTTATTGATTCCAATATAACTGTTAAAGCAACTTATAACCTGATACACCCAGTTGCACCTGCTTTGGCTGCTATGCTGGAAAATGTCAGGATCAATAAAAATGATTTTATTATGGATTATAAAGAGTTATGCAAAAAATCAGATTTTGTTCTTGTTGAAGGTGCAGGTGGTCTTTTAGTCCCTGTATATCAGGATTTTTTAATTCGTGATCTGATAAAATTACTTGATTTATCTCTTGTTATAGTTGCAAGACCGGATCTTGGCACAGTAAATCATACATTGTTAACTATTGAATCGGCAAAAAAACATGGCATCAATGTATTAGGAGTTATAATTTCAAACTATCCCAAAGACACTGACGATATATCTATAAAAGCAGCATCTGGCATGATAAATGAACTTTCAGGCGTAAAAATTTTAGGAATTTTGCCCCATATTGATCTTGAAGAAACAGACAGTGGCTTTCCGGACCAGTTAATTGAAGAAGTGATACATAATATCAATATTCAAGAAATCTTTAATGTAAATATTCCAAAACTAGTTTGTAATTTATAAATAAAATTTATACTTAACCATAAGTATAATAATAATATAATCTTAAGATTAATTTATTTTCAAATTTGAATAGGTATTATAAAAGGTAGAGAGCATATAGCATATCTTAGCCGATCGTATCCTGCCTTCAAGGCAGGATTATTTTTTTTGAGCAAACAGTAAAATTCAATTTTTCTGCATATTTAACTTGAATTGCTAGATAGCTAAAACACCAGGTAGGGACATAATTCTACGGCTCTCATATTCGCCTCGAATTGCAGTCAGTTCAGCATGACACTTTTCTTCGTTTTATGAAAAAATTAATTAGCAATTCAAGTTATTTATTTATAAAAGTATATAATTACTTCAATTTATTATTCTTTTTTACTATCATATTTTAAATAAAAGTATAAAGGATACTGATGCATCATCTACATTCAAATATACGTTTCTTAAGTAACAACCATAATCCAAATTTATTGGCTCAGGATGGAGACACAAGAGCCTCTATTTTCTATATTAATGATCTTCATGGTAGATTAGCGCAAATCAATCGAATTAAGACAGCTGCAGACAAATTTGATTGTTTTACAAAAAATAACCCTAATGTTGACAGTTTTAAACTGTTATCAGGAGATGCAATAGTAGGAAAAAATGAACAAAGAAACAATGTTATGTTTGAATTTTTAAACTTAATAGGCATTGATCTTTCTGCAATTGGAAATCATGGTTTTGATAATTCAGAAGCAAAACTGCAAAAATTAATACAAAAAGCAAATTTTAAGTTTTTAACAGCTAATATAAAAATTAAAAAGCATAGCCAGCTATATCCCAGTAAAAAGAATGAAAAAATTGTCACTTCTACAGTGATAAACAGAAACGGGAATGATTACGGTTTTATTGGTTTATCTCCTTTGGATTTAAAAGACAGGCTTGATGCTAATCTGGTTAAAGGTATATCTGTTTGTGATTTACAGAAAACAATGAAAATTATTGATAATGAAGTAAAAAAATTAAATGCTGTGGGTATCAATAAAATTATCTTGTTATCTCATATGGGATATAAAAAAGATATTGCAATAGCTAAAAACATATCGGGAATAGATATTATTATTGGCGGACATTCACATGATCTTATAAAAGGTATAATTCCCGGGAAAAACTTGATTATGTCAACAAATGGAGAACCGGTTATAATAACTCAGGTTGGAAAAGACGGAAATTATTTAGGTATTCTTGATGTTGTTTTCGATTCAAACGGAGTGATAAAATCCGCACATAATAATGTTCAGAAAACAATTAATCATGAAAAAGATCTGTCTGTAGAGAAGATTAAAGATAAATATCTTGGCATTCCTGAAACCATAGGATATATAGATCATGATATCAGATCTCCAGAAGGAATTGCTGAAAATCCTCTGGCAAGTTTTGTTGCAGATGCAGTTAGGGAAAAATCAGGAGCTCAGATTGTAATGTTTAATACTTCTAATGTCAGAGGTGTTCTTGATAAAGGTGAAGTTACAACAAGAGATATTTCTGAAATACTCCCTTTTGATGACTCTTTAAGTAAAATTTGGGTATCTGAAAAGAGAATTATTGATGCATTGAACTGGGGAGCAGAAACAACTGAAATTAAACCTGAATATCTTCAGACATCAGGTTTAAAATATACAATTACTCCACAAAATACAGTAAAAGATGTTTATCTGGAAAATCAGGACGGTACTTTAACAAGGCTCAATCACGTTAATCCAGGTACAGAAAAGAAATTTACTGTAGTTTGTAAAACTTCCTATGTAACAGATGGTTTTCTTGGATATACAGCTCTGAAAGTTAATGAAGAAGATATTATTGAAGAATGTCCCTGGTTTCAAAGTGATGTGGTTGTAAATTATGTAAAAAAGTTCAATAACAGACCTCTTAAAATAGAACTTAAAGATAGGATAATAGTTGAAAGCAAACCAAATCACATAGAAGAAAGTAATGTTTCTAATATCTTTTCAAAAAAACCTGTCGCCTAGAACATAATGAAGATTATATAAATTTACAATTGTTTACTCAAGTTTTTCGTAAAAATTCCGATTATTAAAATATCGGGATATTTTATGTCTATCACAAATCGTTCCAGTAAACGCTTTTGAGAACATTTAATATTAAATATTGTGAGATATAAAATTAAACGAATTTTGGTTGAGTATAGTAAATAGGAGACAAATGGTGGGAAAACTAGAAAAAAGTGTTTGGGCTCAGGAAGTAAATTATGATGAAATATATTCAGAAAAATATGATGCACAGGATAATATGTTATCAAATGCCTATGATGCGTTAAATCGTTTTTATCAGAAAGACCAGAGAAGGAGTAAAACACAGAAAAAATATAAAGATTGCTGGCAATAAGCAATATTGAAAATAAGTATAAAAACTGAATAATATAAATGCGAAAGAGCCGGAGAATCCGGCTCTTTCGCATTTATATTATTCTTCAACGTATTCTTGTTTGCCGCTGATTTTAGTAACTCCACGTTTACTTGTTTCAATAAATTCTATTAGATGTTCTATATATTTGTTTGAGTGAACTTCCTGACGGATTTTTTCAATTCCCTGTTTAGTATTAAGTCCGGAGAACCAGATGCAGTTAAAAGCTGCTTTAAGTTCTTTCCTTTCTTCAGGGGATAAGCCTCTTCTTTTCAAGCCTATTAAATTGAGGCCGATTATTCCGGCAGGTCTGCCGTCTGTCTTGGCATATGGAGGAATATCCTGTCTTGCGCCAGAGAAACCTCCTATTATAGCCATTTCTCCAATTCTGATATGTTGGTGTAAGACTACCATTCCACCAATAAAGGCATGGTCTTCAATTGAAACATGTCCTCCAAGAGTTGCAAGATTGGCAAGAATAACATTGTTACCGAGTATACAGTTATGAGCCACATGGGATCCTGTCATCATCATACAATTATTACCTATTTTTGTGAGATTTCCTTCTCCTGATGCTCTATTTACTGTTACATGCTCTCGAATCTGACAATTTTCGCCAATGATTACTTTTGTAGGTTCTCCTTTATAACCCAGATCCTGAGGGGCAGTCCCAATAATTGCACCACTGGAAATAATTGTATTACTACCAATTTCGCAGTGCTCAAGGTATGCGTGAGGAAAGATTTCCACTCCTGAACCAAGTTTGACATTTGGCCCTATTATAGCGAATGGTGATATTTTAACGCCTTCTGCTATTTCGGCAGATTTATCAATAATTGCACTTGGATGAATATTACTTGTCATAATAACCTCGAATTTCTATTGCATTGCGCACATTATTTCTGCTATAACCGCAATTTCTCCGTTAACAGATGCTGTGCATTTTGTTTTGCATATGGGGCCTTTTACTTTGATAATTTCCGAGTATAAATCGAGTCTATCTCCCGGAATTACCTGTCTTTTGAATCTGGTATTATCTATACCTGCAAAGAGTGCAAATTTACCCTTGTATTGGGGTAAAGTCATAACAGCGCCTACACTGACCTGTGCGAGTGCTTCAATCATTAATACACCAGGCATTACAGGTCTTTCAGGGAAATGCCCCTGGAAGAACGGTTCATTCATAGTTACATTCTTATAACCTCTAACGAATTTCCCTGGTACATGTTCAGTTATTCTGTCCACTAACATAAAAGGATATCTGTGCGGAAGAAGTTTCAGTAATTCATAAATATCCATTGAGTTTTTTATTTCTTCAGTTGTCATATTTTCCTCTCCATATAATCATATATAACTTTTGTAAATTCTATGTGGCTGTAGTGTCCGGCATCTTGTGCAATAATATGAGCATTTAGCCTGAACGGATTGATATAAAGATTAATATCACCTATTAAATCAAGAATCTTATGTTTAACAGGCTCATATTTTGATCTTAACTCAACTGTATATCCTGTTTCAGTTAGTCCGACTGTATTCTCAAGACTGGCGCCAAGAGCAAGTCCTGCCTGCTGAAATCTTTCAAGGTCTTTTAGATAGCCGAAGGTTCTTGCTTCATATATCTGTTTTGGAGCGTCCTTTGAATTCCAGGTTATCCATCTATTTTCAAGATCAGGGTGATCAAAATTTATGCAGTAGCTAATTTTAAGTTCTTCTGCCGGTAATAATACAATATTAGTCTTGGCTGATGAAAAGTACAGAGGTTTATTGAAATTCACCTGTTCATGAAGTGTATTTTGTTGAACACCTGTATTATTAAAGGCCTCAATCCAATTCAGAGAGCTTCCGTCCAGAATGGGTAATTCTGATGATGATACAATCACATCAAGACTGTCAATGCCTGTATATGCGCATGCCGCCATAAAATGTTCAACCAGCTTTACAGTCTTGTCTTTTGAACCAAGAATTGTGCAGTTTTGGGTTGAAATGACATTTTTCGGGCATGCTTTTATACTTATATCCGAGTTATTGGGATAAAAATAGATCCCTTTTTTCTCCGAAGGTAAAATCCTGACAGTTGACTCTTTGCCATCCATCAGGGATATTCCCGATATTTCAATTTCTTTATTTAAAGTACACATGATTACTTTTCTTGTTTTAAAATTTCAATTTCCTGTTTTAAAGCTTTAACTTCTTTAATTAGATCATCTATAGCCTTGATGCTCTTGAGTTGTTTGACAAATTCTTTTCTTGGAAGTGCAGGAGTGCCAAATACAATACTTTTTTCTTCAAGACTTTTGCTTATTCCTGATTGTGCCATAGCGATAGAATCTGAACCTATAGTGATATGATCTGCAATACCCACCTGTCCTGCCAGGACAACACGGTCTCCGATAGTGGAGCTGCCTGCAATACCGACCTGTGATACAATAAGGCAGTTTTCACCGACTTTGCAGTTATGGCCGATCATGACAAGGTTATCTATTTTTGTACCTTTGCCAATAATTGTATTTTCGATTGTACCCCTGTCAATAGCTGCGTTAGCACCAATTTCGACATCATCACATATTATAACCGAGCCAATCGATGGAATCTTATATGTTTTTTGCTTTGAAAAATCACCGGAAACTTTTCCATCTTCTTTTGCAGCTTCTATAGTGCCTGGATTTTCTGTAACAAAGCTGAATCCGTCAGCACCAATACTAACACTATGATGCAGTATTACCTGATTTCCTATTGAAATAAAATCGCCTATGCAGACTCCAGGATGAAAGAGGCAGTTATTTCCGATATTTGAGCATTTGCCAATATAAGCATTCGCAACAATCTTTGTATAATCGCCAATTATCGAATCTCTGCCGATAACTACATTGGGGCCAATTGAAACATCTTTACCAAGTTTGACACTTGGATGCACAACAGCTGTAGGATGTATTCCAATGGGGGCATCGGGTGGAATGTAGAATAGATGAAGGAGTTTCATCATAGCAAGTCTTGGTCTTTCAACTTCTATAGTTGAAATTTCCTCATTGGAAACGCCAAGCGGCACAACTGCTGCTCTGGCTCTGGTGCAGGATAGATTTTCCAGTTCCTCTTCTGAAAAAGCAAGTGCAAGAGTTTCTTCATCAGCTAAATTAGGTGGAGATATTCTTTTTATTAAAATATTATCTTCAACCTGATTAAGGATTCCACCAATAATATTTGTTATTTCGCTTAATGTATAAGTATTTTCCTGTTTTATCATTTGTTTTCCCAATAAATAAACTAAACTTTTATGCATGACTATTTTATTTCTAATATGAGAATTAGACAAGAGAAAGCCAATAAAAAAGTTCGATCCTAGATCGAACTTTTTTTGTGTGAACTTTTTAGAATTTGTTAGCTTATTGAACCGGCTGAGTTGGTTGTGCAGGAACTTCAGCAGGTTTATTGGAACCAGCTTTACCTGCAAAGAATCCGGCAAGAAGAGTTCCTACTGCTATTAAAGAAACAGCAACCCAACCGAGTCCTTTTGTATCGCCTGCAGCATCTGCTGCTTTACCAACAATTTTTTCAACAGCAGTTTTTATTTGCTCTGCAAAAGGTTTACCTTCTTCTCCTAATGCTTCTGCTGATTTTACTAGTACATCTTTATCTGCTGCAAATCTATCTGCATCAGCACCAAGCTTTGTAATAACTCCTGGCATTTCTTCTTTTGTGAATAATTTAGGCTCTGTTGCATTACCAAATGAAACTGCGCTTCTCTGACTTGTAATTCCTAATGTCATAACTAACCTCCTATTATAAAACCTTGTCTACAACAATAATTATTTATTTTTTCTGTATGTATTAAATAGAAACATGGAAAAAAATTGCTAATTAAACTGTTAAATATGTACATATTGTTACAATGGTTTTTTTAGCTACATTCTTTAAATTATGAATATTATATAATATAATTCCATTTTTTGGCCAAAGTAAATACGGATAGATATTATTAGTTATAAAAAATAGCTTGATTATATAATCAAGCTATTTTCATATTCTATAGAATTTAAGTCTGAATTAGTTATCTTTTGAAAACTTATTAACTAAAGCTTTAGCAATTGCATAAGTACCGCCTACGACAACAGCACCTGCTGCAGCTGCAGCTGCGCGGTATTTAACAGGAACTTTTTTAAGATCTTTAAGTTCTTGTTTTGCTGCTTTTTTGGCTTCTTCAGCTACTTCTTTAGCTGCTTTTTTAGCTTCTGCAGTGGTTGCTTTAGCTTCTGCAGCTCCTTCGGTTGTTGCTTTTTCAGCTGCTTCAGTTGTTACTTTAGCTGCTATTTTAGCTGTTTTTAAATTATCTTTTGCAGTCTTAACATTATCTTTTGCAGTTTTTAAATCAGCTTTATAATTCTGTTTTGCTTCTACTGCTTCTTCATTAATATCAATATGACTTTCACATTTTTGTATAGCGGTCATGTCTTTGTTCATATCAACATTATAATGTTTTGCATATTGAACAAATTTGTCATTTATAGTTTTTGCTGTGAGAGCGCCTGCTGCTGCGCCTACTGTAGCTGCTGCTGCAACATCTTTTGATGATTTTTCATAGCAATCGCAATTACCTTTGAAGGAAACTTTTTGTTCAGGTTGTCCCATAGTTGGTTGAGAACTTATAGGCTGGGAAACCTGTAATCTTGTTACTGTGTTCATGGTTTTCTCCTATCTCTATAATGAATCATTTTTTATAATGTACTAAGTGATTAAAGTCCATAATAAAAAATTGTTGCGCTTTAAACAAAAAATGTTAAAAAAAATTTACATTAGTTTTTATATAATAGGCCAAAACGTTGCTGATGGGCAAGTATGCCCATCCTACTTTACAACTTTATACTTGGTTGTTATCCAGTAAATAAAAAAGACAGATTGATTATTGATCAATCTGTCTTTTTTATTACGTTTTATTCGAGTCTTAATTATTCTTGCGGTGTCAGGCTTTCTGCATTGCTAGCTTTTGAACCCATAGCCAACTTGCCTATTGCATAAATGCCGCCAACTAAAGCAGCACCGGCAGCAGCTGCGATTGCACGATATTTTACAGGAACACTGACTTCTAATTCTTTAAGTACACTTGCAGCTTCTTCACTAACTGTTTTTGCTACAGTTTCAGCATCTTTCAAAGCGGTTTTAGCAGCATCATAAGCATTGAGTTTTTCTGGATTAAGATCAGTTTTTAATGATTGAAGTTTGCCTTCAGCTTCTTTTACAGCATTTTGCAATTCAGCTTCAGTTTCTGGAGTTACATTTGCCAATTTGCTGTGGGCTTCTTCTAATTGTCTTTCAGCTTCTTCAAAAGTTTTGAGTCCATGTTCATCAAGACCGAGGCCTTCTTTTGCTGTATTTAATGCACCATTTTTAGTTGTAACTTCTGTTTCATAACCTTTTACTGTTTCTTCGATATTTTTCTTCTGTTCTTTTATCTGATCATTTGATCTATTTGCTGGTTCGCCCTTTTCTGCCTGTTTAAATTCATCGGTATCATTTTTAAATTTATCAATACTAAAATTAGTTGCAAATTTATGTAATTTATCTAATATTGAATTTGCTCCTGCTGCGCCTGCTGCTGCGCCCACTCCAGCGGCTGCTGCAACATCTAAATTTGATGAAGATTTTTCAAAGCTATCAGGTGCTCCTTTGAAAGACACTTTTGGTTCAGGCTGTTCAGGTGTTATTGGTTGATTATTTAATGGCTGTGTAGCTTGTAATCTTGAAATTTCTGTCATGATTTCTTCCCCTTATTTACCTACAATATATTTTAATTAAAAGTTTCATATTTAAATAAAGTCAATTAAACAAAAAAAATTGCTGTTTAAATTAACTTTATTAAATTATATTTACATTTATATTGGTAAATAAAATATTAAAACATTCAAAAAATATTGATTAATTAATTTTTATCGCCCCTTATTGTCGTCTCGACTGGAGCGAAGCGAAATGGAGAGATCTTACCATTTTATTCTTTAGTTATAAACGAAAATTAGTAAGAGTCTTCTTTAGGGATTTCTTATGAATTTATTTTATTAATAATACCTGTAGTTGACTTGCCTTCAACAAATGGAAGAAACATTATCTTTCCGCCGGCCTGTTGTATTACTTTTGACTCCGGCAAAGTATCAACATTATAGTCTCCGCCTTTTACATGAATACCAGGTTTAATTATGCCCAGCAAATCAGAAGGAGTTTCTTCATCAAATAATATCACATAGTCTACAGAACTTAGCCCTGCCAGAACTTCTGCCCTGTCATTCTCGCTATTAATTGGCCTTGAATCGCCTTTTAGCTTTTTAACTGATTTATCAGTATTCAGGCAAACAATAAGAGTATCTCCAAGAGCTTTTGCCTGATTTAAATATCGAACATGCCCCACATGCAAAATATCAAAGCAGCCATTTGTCGTTACAATTACTTTATTTTCGCTTTTTAATCCGTTTATTTTTTCTAAAAGTTCGTTAATATTAACAACTCGACCCATTATAAAAATGCTCTTTCATGCCTGACCGGTGCTTCCGGTTTTTCCAGTAAATCATGCTTGATGATATTTTTTAATTCATCGGGAGAAACTGTTGTAGTTCCGATTTTCCTGACCGCTACTCCTGCTGAATAGTTTCCTAAAGCAATTGATGCTTCCAGATTATTACCTGATGCAGGTATACTGAGAGCGAGTGCAGAAAGTAGCGAGTCACCGGCACCTGTAACATCATATACTTCAGATGTTACGGCAGGGATTCTTGTTATTTCACCACCTTCATTATAGAGTAAAATACCGTCTTCACCGAGAGTTATAAGAATATTTTCAATATTAAGTGTTTCGTAAAGTGCATTTGCAAGTTTTTCCGGTGATGTATCCATAGGAGATTTTGTTGCAGTTTCTGCTTCATGCCTGTTTGGAGTAATAATTGTTGCTCCTGCATACTTGGTAAAATCAAGTCCTTTTGGATCAACAAGAACAGGTTTTTTATAATTCTGCGCAATTTTAATAATATTTTTGCATAATGAATGGGTCAAAACACCCTTTGCATAGTCAGAAAGAACAATTAAATCGACAGAATCAATTTTTTTTAAAACAATAGTTGCAATTTTTTCTTCGTTTGATTTATCTATAGGAGTTCTCTGTTCTCTGTCGACTCTTGCAAGCTGTTGATGATTATGAGCGATTAATCTTGTTTTAACTGTAGTAGGACGTTCTGTATCTAAAATAAGGCATGAACTATCTATACCTGTTTTATTCAAGATATCTGTAAGCTCTTTCCCGTATATATCATCTCCGATAATACCGCAAAGAGTTATTTTTCCTTTGAGTGCTGCTATATTGTTTGCGACATTTGCTGCACCGCCAAGTATATAGCTGTGTTTTTTTACGTCAAGTACAGGTACCGGAGCTTCCGGGGAAAGACGTGTTGCCTTTCCCCAGATATACTCATCAAGTATAATATCCCCAATAACCAGAATATTAAATTCATTATACTTATCAATGATATTAAATAAAGATTCTTTATCGTACACAGTTTTATTCCTATTTTGCCGCTACCGGAGGCATGCCTGTTAATCCCATCTTTTTATTTTTTGCCATCGTTTTGATTTCTTCTGAAATTGTATTCGGATTATATTGAGCATCCAGATATTCGATTTTTGCTGAGGTTTTAGCGCCTTCAATCAGTTTTTGCATAACTGTTATTTTTTCACGGTCTGTAAGGTATTTGCCAATATCACCTTTTACTTCAGCAAATGGTACAATACCTGCTTTTTTGCGGTCTGTAACTTTAATAATATGGAAGCCGAACTGTGTTTTAACAATGCCGCTTATTGTTCCAGGTGTAGTTGAAAATGCAGCTGCTGAGAAAGAAGGAACCATATCTTTTTTACCAAAGAATCCAAGATCGCCGCCTTTTGGTGCTGAAGTCGGATCTTCAGAGCTTTTTTGGGCACTTACTTCAAAACTGGTAGGATTTGCTTTTACTTCGGCCAGAATTCTTTCTGCTTTGGCTTTTGCAATTTTAGCATCTGTATCCTGTGTACTTATTAAAATATGGCTTGCTCTGACAAGATCAGGATTGGTAAATTTTGCAGCTTTATTCTGTTCATAAAAATCTTTTATGTCTTTATCGCTTGCACTTGTATTGCCTGCAACATTTTCTATTAATTTTTTTGCAGTAAGATCCATTTTAATGTTGGTAATCAGGTCTTCCATTTTGATGTTGTTTAAAGTTAAGGAAGATTCCAGTTTGTCTTTACCGCCCAGTTTTTGTGATATTTCATCGATAGTTTTATTTACATCTTTATCAGTAACTGTAATTTTGCGTTTTTGAGCTTCCTGATTAATTAATTCTTTAACAATCAGTTCATTTATTGTTTTATCTTTATAAATTAAGTACATAAACTTATTTTCCGGATTTTTAATGTCCGTAGTTTTGCCAGCTAATGGCGAACTGTTTATGCTGTTTCCAAGAGCTTTATCAAACATGTTTTGTGTAATTACAGCAGAATTTACTTTGATAATAGGCTTACTTGTATCTGCTTGTTGCAGTGGACCTTTTGAACATCCGGCAATTAAAGCCAATGATAAGGTCAAAATGGATAATGTGAGTTTCTTCATGTAAATCTCCTCTCTTATATATACAATGTAATTTTAAATATTTTTGATCTTAGAAATATTATAAAACAATTCTTCTAATATGTTTAACTGTTCTTCAGGCAAAAGTCCATTATTGTTTAAAATTAATATTGAAGTTCCGGAAGTAGAAGTTATAGGGGCTTTTGTCCAGCGTATTCTCTTTGCTATTTCTTTAGATAGTTTGGCTTGATATGTTTTCCATTCTATCATGTCATAGTCTGTAGAGATACGAATAAAATCTTCTACCTCTCTAATCATATTTATTCCAATATTAGTCGCTGTTAATCTTATCTTAATAATTTTAAATAATCTTTGTACTACGTCAGGAATGCTGCCAAATCTGTCCTGCCATTCATCTTCTATTAATCTTAATTCCTCAAGACTTTGAACATCTGCAAGTCTCTTGTATTCAAGCATCTTCTGTTCTTTGTCTCCAACCCATTCATCCGGAATATAAGCTGTAATATTGATATCTACAATTGGGGGCTCGGCTTTTTGAGTTTTAATTCCCTGAAGTTCATGTACAGCTTCATCTAATAAATTGCAATACATATCAAAGCCAACAGCAAGCATCTGACCATGCTGTTCTGCACCCAGTATATTGCCGACTCCTCGTATTTCAAGATCTCTTAGCGCAATTTGATAACCGCTTCCAAGTACGTTAAAGTCCTTAATCGCTTTTAATCTATCTTTGGCATCTTCTGTCAGTTGCTTATTCGGACGATATAGACAGTATGCGTAAGCCTGCGTTTCTGTTCTTCCGACTCTTCCTCTCAACTGATAAAGCTGAGCCAGTCCGAATCTGTCTGCATCATCGATAACAATTGTATTTACGTTAGGAATATCAAGTCCTGATTCAATAATTGCTGTACATATCAGAACGTCATGCTGATACGTTGAAAATTCGTACATGATTTTTTCAAGTTCTTTTTCGTTCATCTGTCCGTGAGCAATGACTATCCTTGCTTCCGGTATAAGATCCTGTAAGTCTTTTGCTACTTTGTATATAGACTGAACTCTGTTGTGGACAAAATAAATCTGTCCTTCTCTTTCCATTTCATGTTTAATAGCTGTTCTTACAAGTGAAGGATTGAATGATCCGACATAAGTTTTAATCGGTGCACGGTTTACAGGCGGAGTATTGATCAGACTCATATCTCTAACTCCGGATAAGGACATATACAAAGTTCTTGGAATTGGTGTTGCAGAGAGAGTTAATACATCTATTTGTGCCCTCAGCATCTTTAATTTTTCTTTATGAGCTACTCCGAATTTATGTTCTTCATCTATAATAAGCAATCCAAGATTTTTAAATGTGATATCCTTTTGAAGAATTCTGTGAGTTCCGATTACAAAATCACATTCGCCTGTAGTTATATCTTTTATTGTTTCTTTTTGCTGTTTTGGAGTTCTAAATCTCGACAGAAGGCCTATTTTAACCGGATAAGGATTGAACCTGTCAGAAAATGTCTGATAATGCTGCTGTGCAAGAATTGTAGTTGGAACGAGCATGGCAACCTGTTTGCCTGATAATATTGCTTTAAATACTGCTCTTATCGCCACTTCTGTTTTCCCAAATCCAACATCTCCACAAATCAAACGATCCATAGGTTTTGATGATTCCATATCAGCTTTTGTATCATTTATTGACTGTAATTGATCAGGAGTTTCTGTATAAGGAAATGCGTCTTCTACTTCAATCTGCCATGGGCTGTCTGATTCATATATAAATCCTTCTGTTTTTGCTCTCTGTGCATACAAATTCAATAAATCCTGAGCAATATTAGTTATTGCTTTTTTGACTCTGGATTTAACTCCGGTCCATTCAACCCCGCCCATCCTTGTTAATTTAGGCGGAACGCCTGACCCTCTGTATCTAGAAAGCATGTTTATTTGATCTGCCGGCATGTGAAGCTTGTCATTTTTTGCATACTCGATAGTCAGATAATCTTTTTCCTGCCCATCTATATTTTGTTTACTGATTCCAATAAATTTACCTATACCATGGTTTGCGTGCACGACATAATCACCTTCATGAAGGTCGTTTAGTGATACCAGAAAATCAAGAGATTCTTTTTTTGAAGTAGTTTTACCGATGGTAGGTTTTTTAATTTTTCTGTTATAGAGTTCTGTATCTGTAATTACAGCCAATTTTAATTGAGGCAGGACAAATCCTTCCGAAAATCCCTGTCTTGAAATTATTATTTCTTTTGAATTTATTAATGTTTCGGTATCAGGCACTGAATTCGAGTCAATATATACTGAAGAACATTCCCATTCAGAAAGTATGGATTCAAGTCTCTGTGGATATTCAGTAATAACAAATATATTATAATTATCGCTTCTTAATTCCGAAATATAACTTGCTGCATTATCAAGATTGGCAAGAAATTTAGGAACAAGAGAACATTCTATTATTTCAGAAGGCTGCTCTTCTTCCTGTACGAAACTGTCGAGTTTCAATGCCGAATATTTATTTATTTTTCCGTATATATAATCTGCATCTCTGTGCAGCATAGATGGCAGCATTAGAGATAAGCCTTCATTTATATTATTTTCATATTCAGTTTTATATTTTTCGTCCTGAATATTTAGCTTATAGTCTGTCTCTATTGATTCATGAGATATTATAAGAGTGTTATCAGGTAAATAATCGAATATATCGTCCAGTTTTTTATTAATTATGGGTGCAAAATATTCTATTCCTTCAAAATATGTTTCGTTTTCAAGGGATGCAATCAAATTATCAACATTAATATTTAATGTATCTTTGTAGCCGTCAGATATCTTTTGCTCCTGAATTTTTTTGATATCAAGGATTTTATCTATAAATGCCTGTTTTTCATCATCTTTGATAACAGTTTTATACCTGGGTTCAATCTTTATATTTTGAATATGCCTGATAGATCTTTGGGTATTAACGTCAAAGTTTCTTATATTTTCTATTTCATCAGCAAAAAATTCTATCCTGACAGGATCTTCTGATATTGGGTAAACATCAAGTATATCACCTCTTAGGCTGAAATCTCCCGGATCTAGAACCAGGTTATTGCTTCTGTAACCCAAATCAACAAGATTTCGGGCTGTATCTTCCGGATCTGCGTTGGCTCCTTTTACTAGATTTAAAGAATATTTTTCAATATTATCTTTTGAAATATAGGTATTTAATAAACATTTTGCTGTTATAGCCATATAATTGATATTTCTGGTGTTAAAAGAATGCAGTAAATGCATCTGTTCTTTTAAAATAGCGGAATCTGAATATACAAGCTCGTAAGGAGAAGCTTCCTGTGAAGGAAAGTAGGGAATCTCTTTTTTTGTCAGATATTGAATATCATTGCTGTATCTTAGAGCAGTAGTGATATCGGGTGTAATTATAAGCACCGGCCTGTTTGTAGAATTAATTAAATATGATATAAAAAGGCTTCTTGCAGGATATGACAGTCCTGTAAGATATAAAACTCTGCTTGTATTAATTTTCTTTTGTATCTGGGAAAAGCTATATGATTTTGATGTAACTTTACTGATTAAATTTTGAAATATTTCACGCATAATAACTGTTTGGAATAATTTTCTTACTTCTTAATATTAGCATGATTAATACTCTTTTTCTTAAAAATATAAATCTCAAATTTAGGGTATATCAGAAATTCCCTGTTGCTGTCGGGGATTAAAGTATTTCATAATTAATTTTCTTGAAATCTAATTTGGAAAATAAAAAAAATTTAACAAAAATTAATATTTTAATTTTTTTTCAAGATCAATTTTGTTAATTTTTAAGTCAAAATTTTAAAAAAAATTGACAAAATCCATAATTTTCATTTAAAATAAATGAAAATTTGTAAATCGTTTTTGAAAATCAGAAATCAAATTTTGAATTGACATTAATGAACAGAGCAAAAGTATAAATTATTATTTAAGATCAAAGGAGGTAGTTTTTTATGGCAGCAGGTAACGTGTTAGACGGTAAGAAGAGTCTTTCAAACGAAGAGATCACTAAAATTATCAAGAGTGAAAACATTGAATTTATCAGATTACAATTTGTTGATATCAATGGTCAGGTTAAAAATATGGCTATTCCTTCAACACAAATTGAAAGAATTTTAAACAATGAAATAATGCTTGATGGGTCATCAATCAAAGGTTTTAGAAATATTGAGACATCAGACATGTATTTTTATCCTGATAAAAGTACTTTTTGCATTTTACCATGGAGAAGCAAAGAATGTGGCGGTAAGGTAGCAAGATTAATATGCGATATCTATAATCCAGACGGTACACCTTTTGAAGGCTGTCCCAGAAATAATCTAAAAAGAGTAATGGCAGAAGCTGCTAAATTAGGATATTCATTAAATGCAGGTCCTGAAGCCGAGTTCTTTCTATTTAAAAGAGATGCAAATGGCATGGCTACAACAGAAACCCATGATCTTGCAGGATATTATGATGTAGGCCCCGAAGATTTAGGAGAAGATGTAAGAGCTGACATTGTCAAAACCTTGCATCAAATGGGCTTTGAAATTGAAGCAAGTCATCATGAAGTTGCCAAAGGCCAGCATGAAATTGACTTTAAATATGCAGATGCTCTTACAACAGCTGATAATGTTGTTACATTTAAAGTAGCAGTTAAGGCTATAGCAGCGCAGCATGGTTTACATGCAACATTTATGGCTAAGCCAATTTTCGGTATTAATGGATCAGGTATGCATATTAATATGTCTTTGAATAAAGATGGTAAGAATGCATTTCTTGATGAATCAAAACCGTATCAATTGAGTCAGGAAGCTTTATGGTCAATTGGTGGAATTCTTAAGAATGTTAAAGGTTTTACAGCTGTTACAAATCCTACAGTTAATAGTTATAAACGTCTTGTGCCAGGTTATGAAGCACCAGTTTATCTGGCATGGTCAGCAGCTAACAGAAGTGCGCTAGTAAGAGTTCCTGCAAAACGTGGTAAGAGCACAAGATTTGAGCTCAGGTCACCGGATCCAACCTGCAATCCATATCTTGCTTTTGCAGCGGTTATAACCGCTGCACTTGAAGGTATCAAAAACCAGATAGATCCGCCGGCTCCTGTTGATGCTAACATTTATCAACTTTCAGAAAGGGAAAGAAAAAGATATAAAATCGATTCTCTTCCCGGTAGTTTGATTGAATCTGTTGAATTAATGGAAAAAAGTAATGTAGCAAGAGAAGCTCTTGGGGATCATATCTTTAATGAATTCATCAGTGCAAAAAGAATTGAGTGGGATGCATTCAGAGTTGTGGTCACACCATGGGAACTCGAAAGATATCTTGATAAATACTAAAAATATTTATTGTAATGAACGAGGCTTGTGCATTTGCACAAGCCTCGTTCATTTATTTTTACGAGTTTAGTACTGTGTTAAGCTGCCTAATGAGGCTAGATATTCTTGCTTATTCTCAATAGTATCCTTACTTGCAATAATAGAAATAACTGAAGGCTGGTTTAAATACAAATTAGCAGCTTTTTGAATATCTTCAGGAGCTATTGTATCAACAGTTTTTAATAATTCATTTACAAGGTCTTTTCCATAATAAGAATTTAATCCACTCATCAGTATATCTGTTTTTCCTGCAGAGGATTCAAGACCGTTCATAATTTCGCTCTTAATAGCTAATTTGGCTCCTTCAAGCTCTGTCTGACTGACAGGGGTCTGAATAAGATCATTAATATGCTTTTTAAAACCGTCAAGAGATTTTTGCAGATTTTCATATTGAGGTATTATCTGGCCGTTAGATGGGTTTCTTGTAGTAGTTTTAATTTCCAGGCCAAATTCTCCTGTTTTACCGTCAGTTGAATATCTTGATTTAACCATATAAGCGAGTTTTTGTGACTCTCTTAAATCACGAAATAATCTGGACTGACTGCTGCCGCCAAGAATTTTGTTTAAAAGTGATAAAGTAATGTCATCCTTAATATTACCGCTTTCTTTAATCTTGAACATCTGGACTATATGTGCCTGATCTCTGTCTTTAACTTCTGTTATAACTTTGTTTTGAGCAAGAGGCTGTGAAACAAAATTATTATTGTAATGATATTTCTGGACAGCCGGGATTCCGGATCCCAGAGAATTATATATCTGATTCTGAAGGCCGGGTGTTTTATCAAGAGACCCTGTAACTATAGCTGTAGCCTGAGCATTCTGTATTATAGAATTATAAAATGTAGTTATATCCTGCAAAGTAACCTGATCAATATTTTCAAGAACTTTTCTTGGAGTATATCCATGCGGATTGTCACCATATAAAGTCTGAATAGCTCTATCTTTTGGATTATCAAAAGTACTCATATAACTAACTTTAACTTCTTCTTTTGCCTTTTCAAACTTTTCCTGAGTAAAGTCAGGGTTATACAGCATTTCTTTTATTAGCTCAATTGAAAGAGGGAGTTTTTCATTATTGCAGTTTGTTGAAGCACTTAATGATTTCATTCCTGACCCTGGAATTATATTCAGATCATTACTGTCAATAATTTCGGATAATTGTTCGTTTGTATATTTTTTTGTTCCTTCATTCATCATCAGGGATAAAATTTCTGTAACACCTGGCTTTGAAGGTGGGAAATCATCTGTTTGAAGTGATAATACAGCGGTTGTATTTATTGCATTCGGATCATTATTTATAACTAAACGCAAATTATTAGGAAGATCATATTCTTTAACGCGTTCCATATTCATTTTGTCAAAACTGCCTTTAAAACTAAGGCAGTTAGATCCAAAACTGATCTTTTGTGCGGAAGCTTGGGGTATTTGCTGTGATTGGGGATGAAGTACTACGATTGATGCTTTATTTAGGTCAAGATATTTCTTTGCCGCATTTTGAATATCAGCTGCAGTTAAGCTGTCAACAATCTTTGGCAGTTCGCTATAAAGCCTTAAATCTCCATTATTAACCATACTATTGCCGACAATGTTAGATAATGCCATTGAGTTTTCGCTTGCAAAAGCAAGGAAATTTTTCATTTTACTTTTTACAATATTTAATTCCGACTCGCTAATCGGGTTTTGTGCAACCTCATGCAGAACGGAATAAATTGTTTTTAAACCGTTTTCTTCATCACCAGGTTTGAAATTTGTAGAAAGTTGAATGACCTGCGGATCATTTACATCAGGACTGATTGTTCTGGTGTAAATACTGCCAGCAGTGTTAAATTTTTTGAGAGCTTTTTCAAGTCTTGCATTTTTGTATCCGGCAAGTACAGTTTCAAGTGCGTTTGAAGCTACAGTTTCTCTTAAATCATTATTTTTAGGGCCGACAAAAGCCATCTGTAAATCAACGGAATTGACTCCGGAACTTTTATAATCAGCTCTTTTAGTTTTTTGAATTGGATTATTTAAAGGCAAATAGTACTTATCAACAGGATTAGTCTGATTTTTACCGGCATTAAAATGTTTACTGACATATTTTATGGTTTCATTCGGATTAACATCTCCGACTATTACCGTAGTCATATTATCAGGAGTGTACCATTTATTGTAATAATCAAGTACGTCCTGTCTTGTAACATCTGTTATAGTCTTATCAGAACCCGCAATAAGATCATTATCAGATTTGATGTTAAATAAGTTTTTAATAAGGTCGTTTCCGGCTCTCGAACCCGGCATATCATTATACATATGAATTTCAGATATTACAGGTCCTTTTTCCTTATCGAGCATTTCCTGAAGGAAACTTGGTTTTTGCAGCATATCGGCATGCATGCCGATAAACTTTTCAAGGTCACCATTTTTATGGAGGGGAGAAGCGATATAATAATTAGTTGAAAGAGTTTCGGTTCCTGCGTTATATTCAGCGCCCATATTGTTGGTTAATTTAACAAATTCTCCGGGTTTAAGCTGACTTGAACCGTTAAACAGGTTATGTTCTATATAATGGCTTATTCCTTTTATTTTCTCCGGTTCGTTAAAAGATCCGACTTTAACATAGGTATTAATTGTAGTTGGACCCTGTTTGGGAATTATTACTACTTTTTGTCCATTATCAAGCTGGTATAATTTGCCTTTATCCAAAAACGGCACATCAAATGTTTGAATTTCCCTGTACCCTATAGGAGACTGTACCAAGGCATTGGCTTTAAAGGCTATATTTAATTTTTTAATTTCAGAATCAGAATTATATATCGATTTATAATCAGCATAGCCTGAATTAGGCGTAACTGATGAATTGTCAGTTTTGCCGGATGCTGCTGTATTAATATTTAATGACTGAATTTTGTTTAAATTAATATCCAACTAACCAAGCCTCCTATATTTATTTAAAGTCATTTAAAAGAAAAAAATTTATCTTTTAAATGGTAATTTATTATATAATTTTACAAAACTTATAATTTAAATGTTAGAATGAATTGCCTCTGAATTTAAATAATAAAACTTTTTTCTTTATTTAGGCGAAAAATTATAACAATAATCAGAGTTTCCGAAAAATATTAAGAAAAAAACAACATACACCTGTTGACAAGAGCAATACACTTTTGTTAAGCTTAATTTGCTTGAAAATTTAGAATAATTTTGGCTAAAGCCAGCATTTCCAATGTGCAGGCAAATATGCCCCCATCGTCTAGAGGCCTAGGACACATCCCTTTCACGGATGCGGCAGGGGTTCGAATCCCCTTGGGGGTATTTTTTAAATTTATAGAATATTTATAAAAGCTCGACATAATGTTGGGCTTTATTTATTATGATGATAATTATTTATTTTGTTGGGTCATAGATCCGACATGGGAACTGCAAAAGATCTTGATAACTAGCTTTATAAGGTTGGATAAATGGCAAAATTTAAAAACTTGAAAAACAAATGTTTTGAGATTTTTTACAAAGATAAAATTATTCAATTAATCTTTATTCTAGTTTCAGCAATAGTTTTAATAATTTTAGCCACAAAGGGTGCTAATGAAGCACTTATTGGTTATTCTGGTGTACTTTTGGGAATACTCTCCCCATATTTTACCAAAGAAATTCAACTTGAAATTACTAAAGAACAGTATTTAATTCAAAAAAAGCAAGAAATTTATCAAAAATTAATGGTATTGTTTGATGAAAATATTTCATTAGCACAATTAATAATTGCAAATTTAAAATTATCTTTAAATGCTTCCAATGAAGAGGAAAGAAGCAGATCTTTTGAAGAAGCGAAGCGATTATGTGTTTTCTCCTTTAATATTCAAAGCATAGAATTATCAAAATGTTTTTCTCAGGCTTTTATATATTTGCCAATAAAAATATTTAAAATCAAATGCACATTATTCAATGAAGGGAGTTCTATTTTAAGTACAGCTTTAAATAATTCTATTAATAATATATTTAATTTAAACCAAAAAGTTTTAGATGAACTCAATCAACACGTTTCAAACTTAAATCAAGTTAGAGGTATATTTGAACAGGAAATCAGAAAAGATCTTGGAGTAAAAGAATAATGATCCTGTCTAGCAAGTAGAGTGGGTCTAACCCACCGATAATAATGTAGCGCAATTGAGTACACCCTTTTATCTAATACTAGATTTATTTATTGTTTTAGATTATTTGAAAAACACTTGTAAAAAACAAGACATATGTTATACTTGATAATAACAGGTGAAAAACAAGAGGTTTAAATGTTTGAAATAATATTGTCTGATGAAGCGGAAGAACAGTTTAACAGTCTTGATAAAGCTTCTTATAAAAAAGTCTTTAAGGACTTTGAGAAATTTGAAAAGTTGGGAAGCAGGGCTGTTGATTCAAGAGATTTAACTAAGGACTTATGGGAAATAAGAACAGATAATATCAGATCATATTACTCTTATGAAGGAAACAAAATTATAATTGTCGGACTGATTGTCCTTAAAAAATCACAAAAAGCACCAAAAAGATTTATTGAACAGGCAATAAGAAATATTGAAAAAACAAAAAAAGAATTAAATATATAAGGAGTAAACACAATGGCAAAGTCATTTAAAGATTTAAAAAAAGAACTCAAACAAAAAGATCCTGAACTTTATAATGAAATTATGACGGAAGCATCTCAGGAAATTAAGGAAATAAAAAAACAATGGGGCGGAAAACGTCAAAATGCTGGAAGAAAAAAAGAATATTCCGAAAAAGTTAAAGAAACTTTTGACCTTGAAAAGTCAGACGTCGTTAGCTTAAAAGAATATGCTAAAAAACATAAAATCAGCAAGAATAAAGCTTTACATGAAGCGATTAATAATTTAATCCGACACGAAGCATAATTTCAGGCACTGTAGTGTGTGCATAGTGCACCAAATAAATACTTTGTTCCAATCAAGCAACAATAAGTAACTCTTTTAATAATTCTAAATCTAAATCTTCAAAACAAAAAGTTCTAAGATAGTTCCCTAGGGGGTCTTTTAAATTTAAAGAATATTTATAAAAGCTCGACATAACGCCGAGCTTTATTTATTGTTTTATTTTCGGGGGATAGGGATCCCCCTACGCTTGCTAGACACCTATGACATGTAACCAATACTTCTGCTGCTATGTTTAAAATTGGTCCAGTACTTGTCTGAAAACTGCAATATCAGATAGATCTCTCAATTTATATGATTGGACTTTATTTGCTGCCGGATTTATTAAACAAAATTTGTCTGTACACTGGTTTAACAGCTTATTATTCTCATGACTCAGTTGAGTAGTTTGGCTTGGTTGAGCTAATATAAATTCAAATTTGTTCTGATAGTTGCTATCATTCATAATTATTCCAATATTTTTGTTAAACTCAACAGAATTCTTACTTTCTTTTTCTGTTTTATAGTACAAAATAATTGGTTTGTTTTTTGTTACAGCTTTGTCAAACAGGTAAGTAACGTATGATGCCTCATTTTCAGTTATATGCTTATCAAAAGTGGGGTTTTTAGGGTTGGTAATTTTGAACATTAAGAAAAGACCCAATAAAATTAATAAATATATTACGTAACTATTTTTCAATTTTTTACCTCTCTATTATGTTTTACTAGTTTACATCGCCATTTTGTAACCAAAGGGCTCCACAGGCATCACCATATGTTTTACAATTAGTCTGAAGTACTGAAATACTTGAATTCCAAAATTCTGCTCTAGCACCATCTTTGCCTATAGATATTATATGAATATCTCTTCCATAAACATTAGGGCCTCTGGAACCATTTAGATCAACTAATATTGTTGTGCAGACATTGCCTCCACCACACCCGCCGCCCGGGATACACCAATTAGTTGATGTGATATAAAATATCATACCGTTGTTTAAAACTAGTTCTGAAGCAGAACTACTATTAAGCCAAGAAGAATAGGTCGTGCCATTTTTGTACTTTATTGTCGGAAAAACGGGACTACCGGAGTTATATTTTTTTATAAAACTAACTTTTTCAGCTATTATATCTCGATCGTTATCATTATAGTAAGCAGTAGGACCACAATTACCAAATGTATAGCCAATCACTTTAGAAAGATCATCACCGTGATCAATTTTAATCAGTGCTACTACTGACTCCAGTATTTGATAAGCCTGTTTATATCTTACTTTATTGTCCATATCTTGAATATCATTGTATAGACTAGGTATAGTCATAGCTGATACGGTACCTATTACCATTAATGTAATCAATACTTCTGCAAGGGTGAACCCTATTTTTACAGGATAATTAAAAAAATCTTTCATACTTTTACCTTCATATGTACATTTAAAATTTATCCATTGCTTGCCCAATAACTGCCGGATCGAGTAGTTCTCTCAATTTATATGACCGAACTTTATCTGTTGCCGGATTTATTAAACAAAATCTGGCCTTACACTGCTTTAGCAGCTTATCATTATAATTACTCGTTTCAGGTCTACGACCATTTGGGTCGAATATTATAAATTCAAATTTGTTTTTGTACTTGCTTTCATTCATAATTGCTTTTAAATTTTGATTAAACACAAATGATTGTTCCTTATACCAATACATAGCAGCAATTTTATTCTTTGCTGCGGTCTTATTTAGCATGGAAGTAGTATACAACTCTACATTAGCTGGTTTATAGTATTTATTCAAAGGTTTAATATTTTTCATTTTTTCAATACTGGTAAATTTGAATATTAAGAAAATACCAAATAAAATTAATAAAATCTTTATGTAAGTACTATTCAATGTCTTATCTCCCTTTTATTTGTACTTTCCTCAAGATTGACAATTATCACCAGTAATTTTTTTCATTGCATAATATGGACAATTTCGATGATTAGGATTTTTATTCTGACACTCAGAAACGGCTGAATCATCAGGAGAAATTTGTGTTTCATTTGTCTTATCAAGTATTTTTTTTGTATTTTGCGTGTTACTTGTAGAAACTGTATTAATCTCATCATTGTTATTAATATTCTCTGTACCATTCCTGACTTTGTTTATTTTTATATCAGCAAATGACATGAAACTTGATAAACTTGCAAAAATAAAACTTAAAACAGCTGGTAAAAATTTTCTCATAATATACTCTTTCCTTTACTTTGAATTTTTTTGAACTTAATTATTATATATTTTATGGTATTCATCTTTATTTAATAATCCAGCAGAATCCGCCCGGCATCTTTTGCAATGATAGATCTGTTCAAGTATTTGAGAACAATTGTTTCTAATTTCTTGCATCTTAACAGGCGTAAGGGTTTCTAAGCTTTCAAACTTTGTTTTTTCTACAGGAATATGCTGTATTATGTTAGTTTTGCAAGCTCCATTATCTTTTACGACTTTTACTATATCTTGAATATGAAACTCATTTATATCCTTTATTGCAACAATATTAACCTTGCATTGTACATTATTATCGGTTAGATACTTTAATCCCTGTAATTGATTATGGAGTAAAATCTTAAAAGCTTCTACACCCCTAATTATTACGTTTTCATAATTTATCCAATCATATATGTTTGCACCAATTTCAGGATCTACTGCATTAATAGTGATGGTAACGTGTGTTATACCCATTTCTATAATGTCATTAGCATATTGAGGAAGCATCAATCCATTAGTAGAAAGACAATATATTACATTATCATTTTCTTTTTTCAGCAAATTAATTGTATTTTTTATATTTTCAAAATTTACGAGAGTATCTCCGGGGCCTGCAAATCCCACCACAGTTAAATTATTAATTTTACTTTTGGCTATTCTGTAAACAGAAAGAGCATCTTGAGGAGATAATATTTTACTGGTTACGCCGGGTCTGCTTTCATTTGTGCAATCATATTTTCTGTTACAATAATTGCACTTTATATTGCAATTTTTAGATACAGGCAGATGTATTCTTGCATATTTGCATGAGCTTTCTTTATTATAACAAGGATGTTTTTCATAAAGACTATTCATTAATATATGATACCTATCTTTAGAAAGTGTAGGCTATAAAAGAATTATCAAAACGGGTAATACTTTTAAGGCTTAATAATATATATATTATACCTATAGCGTAAAAATTATTCCAGCTTGATTTTATAAATTTTCGGATATTATTTCAAAAATTTAATTATTGATCCTGTAAAGAGATAACACATTCTATTATTAACACCAATGAATAAATCAAAAAGAATTACGGGTATGTAAACTAAACTTATTATTACTAAAAATAACCTAATCTTTCTTTTTAATAAAGAAATTAGGCATTCTTTTATAATTTTTGAGATTATAGAAGAATTCTCTGAAATAATTAATAATAGCTTTGTGCTCATTAATGCTTGAGTATTCAGGAAGGTCCGCATATTCTTTAGTCAATTTAATTTGATTTTTAATTCCGTTAAATCCGTGATATTCGTACTCGAATAGCCAGGAATCCAAATCGGCATTTTGAAGATTAAATTTTGCCTTAATGTCCTTCCAAAATTTTAATTCATTTATCTTGGCATCAATTTCTTCCTGAATTGAACAGGTATATTCATTTTCATGTTCTTTAAACAAAGCACCCATGAGTTTTTTCATAAATCTTTCTTCTTTGAGTGTTTTAATAGCATCTTTTTTGCTTTGTATAGCGGGATGGGCTAACATAGTTGAATAAATATAGTCATCCGAAAATTTATTCTGATCCAGATGCATTTTAATATGAGTTAATTCATGAACAAGCACTGTTGCAATCAAATAAGTACTTTCTGACTTTAATGAATTATCTAACCCTATCTGCCTTTTACTACGATATGTTATTCCATGAATATTTCTGTCACTTAAATCTTCAAAATGAATTTTGACGACTTCAAGAAACATGGTCAGGTTATCAGGACCATATTGTCTTACAATCTTTATTGCATCATTAATTTTTAATCTATCAGAATATTCTGTCAAATATTACGTCCTTTAGCTCATAATACAAACAAAACTTAATTATTTAACCTGTTTAAAGAAATCCTGAACTATTTTTAGCTTAAATTTGCCGGAATCTGCTGTTGAGATAAAAATATTATTCTTGCTATTAACAGTATCAATTACTCCTATAATACCCTCAGAAGGTACTGTGCCGCCACTTAAAATGCCAAAATTGCCTTTGACATAAGGAACTTCCTGCCCAGCCACTTTAAATGTACCTTTTTTAGCAATTTGAAATTTATCTAAATTAATTATTTGAACAGGTCCTATAGAAGTCATACTTTTTATCTGTGATTCAAAATTATTGGATTGTATATCTTGTTTGGTAATATTTAAAAAAGGTCCTGTATTAACAAGTATTATTCGTTGTTTATTTTGATCAGCTTCGGCAGTAAGCGCAGATGCAACAGCTAAATTGGTTGAATTAACCAGCTTGTAACCTTTAGGAATAGCGACGGAATTAGCCGGAAGTTTGATTATATTTGAAATATTTATATTAGGAACAGAAAATTGTCCTGCAACATTTTTGATTAATCCTACTCCCCCAATAATAAGAAAAACAAGTAAAGCCACACCAATAATTAGTACGACGACTAAAGAAACCGCTATCTTAATTAATTTTTTTATCATAAAAAGTTATACTCCTGTTTTTATACCGTTAATATATTATAATTTTATAATATATTAAAGTAAAGCTACGCTAATTAGTAAGGCTACACAATCCATTAAATACTGTCAAATGGTTCCGTATAATTTATTATAATACTTTGGAAAGAATGAAATATAAAAATCCTGATATTCCCATGCAAACAGGAATAGTTATGACCCATGCCATCACTATATTACCAACTAATCCCCATTTAACCGCTGATAATCTCAAGGTGCTGCCTACACCCATAATAGATGTTGAAATAACGTGAGTTGTGCTGAGAGGAATACCAAAATGAGAAGCTGTAAGGATAATTCCGGCGGCTGAGGTTTCTGCTGCAAAGCCGTGTATAGGTTTTAGTTTTATTACCTTGCTGCCCATTGTACGGATAATCTTCCATCCACCACCCATTGTTCCTAAAGACATTGTAAAAGCACAAATAATTATAACCCATAGAGGGACGCTGACTTCTTTAATAGCGCCGAAGGTAAATAAAGCTAAGGTTATAATTCCCATTGTCTTTTGAGCATCGTTTGATCCGTGACTGAAGGCCATTATGCCGGAAGATAAAAGCTGTATTTTCCTGAAATGTTTGTTCATACGATCCGGATTTGCTTTATAAAATAGCCATGTCAAAAAGAGCATAAACAGGAAACCTATTATAAGTCCAATAACAGGCGAGGTTATCATAGGAATAATTACCTTATTAATGACCCCGTGCAAATCTACCGCATTTAGGCCTGAATGTACTATAGAAGCACCGATAAGACTACCTATAAGTGCATGCGAAGAGCTTGAAGGAAGCCCTAAATACCATGTAATCAGGTTCCATATAATTGCTCCTAATAAGGCACAAAGTATTACTGTTTGGGTAACACTTTCGGCATCAACTATACCTTTACCTATGGTTTTAGCTACATGAGTTCCAAAGAATGCACCAAGAAAATTTAGTCCTGCTCCATAAATAACAGCAATTCGGGGAGTTAGCACTTTTGTAGATACAACAGTTGCTATAGCATTAGCAGAATCATGAAAGCCGTTAATATACTCAAAAGCTAAAGCAACCAATATAACCAGAATTAGTAATGTCAGTTCCATCTGAATTCTGCCTCTTACTTGACAAGTCACTGCAAGAACATAATAACATATTAGTATTTTATAAAATGTTAATTTTTTTAAAGGTTTTGTGCGAATTCTAACAATTAAAATTTTGATTACGATTTAATATTATTGTGATAGAAATATTAAACCGTAAATAAAATACGAGGCATAAGTGGGAACATATCTGAATAGCAGCCCTGTTAATTCAAATTTATTTTGCAATTTTACAAACAAAATTCAGTATGACGAGAATTCAGGCAATCAAACAGGTAAGAAATTAGTTGAAACAAGAAAAACAGGTGTTAATATGCCTGTAATTGCGCTTACTTCAATAGGAACCCTTTTGCCTGTATTAATGACAAGCAAATATCAGAATAAATTACCTTTAAAAGAATCTTTTAAGAAAATATTAAAAATTGAATATGGTTTAAAAGAAATGCTATTTATAAGCCTCGGGTCAGTTTTAGGTGGATTTGCAGGAGGAATTATTGATGATAAAGGTAAAAATACCAAAAATAAAATAAAAGAAGGAATTTTTCAGTATTTAAATATAGCATTACCTACCTGCTTTGCAGCAGGACTACTTGCATTAACTCATAAGACCAAAAACTGTAATAACAACACCGGTAAAATAGCTGCTATACTGACAGGAGTTCTTGGAGGAATACCAATTGCAGCTTTTACATCAAATAAAATAAATAATTCCATTTTTGGAAATGAAACAAATAGAAAAATTAGATTTAAAGACTGTCTGATTCATGTTGATGATCTGGTCAGTGCAGTGGTGTTGGCTAAAGTTCCATTTTTAGACAAACTGCATGTTGATAAGATATTGCCGTTTATATATGCTACCTGCGGTTATGAAACAGGGATTAAAGAGTAATAACGATCTGATTAATCATTATCTTTATCATGTTTGTCATTATCTTCCCGATCATCATTCTTATTATCATGCTGATCTTCATGTTGTTCTGTTGATGATGACTGCTGTCTTAGATTTTCATTATGTTCGTCATTTTCAGGAGCCTGAGTGCATCCTGTTGTTATAAAAGCAGTTAAAAATAAAACTGTCAGAAAGCTTGTAAGCCTTTGAAATCTCATGTTCACCTCCATTATTATTTGTTAAATATTTATAACATATTAGTAATTTATAAAACGTTAATTTATGTCACAATTTTATCCTAAATGCTCAATTTTTACAATTAATTTGTTTTAATATCTATAGAGGTATAAATTTTGAGGTTTAACCATGGATGTTTCAAAAGTTCCTTTTTTAGGACTGGCGCAATATACATCACAAATTAACCAACAAAGCGGACTTGCACCAAGTCAGCGTATAACCTCACTTGAAAAAACACAGGGAACTCTAGCTGAAAAATATGGTACAGGATCTATTGATCTGACATTTATTCCTGTTGCCAGAGAACAATTCAGAAACGGACTTAGTCCAATGCCATTTGGGGCATTAGGCGAAAATGCAATAATTCAAGGCAATGCCAGGGTTGGTAGAGATCTAAATATCATGGCATAGTTTAAACTTAGAAAGAATTAAGATTCTTTTAAATGTTTGAAATGTCTGTAAAGATATAAAATACCTAGTACTAATATTATAGCGACTATTGCATAGTCGAATTGATGCCAGATTGCTTTAAATGTTTCTCTATGCTGACCAAGTTTTATACCAACATAAACCAGAAAATAACTCCATATGAGAGACCCAATAAAAGTATAAGCGATAAATCTTGGATAATTTGCCCTTAATATTCCTGCAGGTAGAGAAATGAAAGTTCTTACCACAGGCAGCATTCTGCATATAAAAAATGCCATATCTCCATATTTTGTTGACCACCTGTCAGCTATTTCCAGATCTCTTTTACTAATGAGAAACCATTTACCATATTTTTCTATAAACGGTCTGCCTCCGAAATATCCAAGATAATATGATGGTATTGAACCTACAACACAGCCAAATGCTCCGGCAAAGGCAGCTACATGTATATTAAATACTCCCTTGCTGACAAGATAACCTGCAAATGGCAGTATAGCTTCACTTGGAAGTGGTATATTACAGGACTCAATTGCCATTAATAAGACAACGCCAAGAGGACCTAAATCGCTTACGGTTTCTTCAATGAATTTTACAATAGGTATTAAAATTGTATCAAGTGCACTCACTATTCCATCTCCTTTTTATAACAATTCGTTATTACAATTAGCCGCGTTTTAAATGACATTTATAACTTGTTTGTAAATATACCTTAGCTTTATTACAGTTGTTGCACCATATTTTCCGAAAAAAGATTAGTCATGAATTGTAATTTTTCTCATTCGATACTTGCTTTCAGTTGCTTTTTTCAGCAGCGTTTACTAGTTCAACTATTCAATAACCGTAAAATCCTGTATAATGAGTCTTGTAAAATATGATTACTAATAATGTAAATGTTTCTGTTAATTACTTGAAAAAAAGTTCATTTTAACATATTATGAATTTTTAATATGTCAAGAATAACTTAATTGAAAAAAGAAGGCAATACCATGGCAACAGAAAATTTTGACAGAGTATTTAAGTCGGTTAGCGGCTTTTTCAGCGTGCTATCAAATCCTGACAGAATAAAGATTATTGGACTGCTTCTTAAGAAAGAAATGGATGTTACTGAGATTCACTCAGAGCTTGGCATAAGCCAATCTCGTATATCTCAGCATCTTAAACTTATGAGACTAAAGTTTCTTGTTGAAGAAAGAAGAGAAGGAAAGCACGTTTATTACCATATTAAAGATTCAAGAATATCAAGAGTTGTTGAGTCAGCGCTTCAATTTCAGATGCTTGGAATGACAACGGATCCAGAAACAATAAGTTTATTAAAAGAATTATTCGTTCACTGGCATATATAAGTCATGATTTTAAAAGTAAAATATTCGAGAATTTTAAATTATGATAAATTTTTGTAATCTAATAAATTAGTTTATTTATTTTCTTTTTAACATATTATAAAATTATAAAACGTTATAAAAATCCAAATATAAATTTTAATAGTTTATCAATTTAGAGAAAATAAGGTTTGATGAGGATTAAAAATATGAAAAACAAGATTATGTTAGTATCTTTGATTGCAGTTTCTGCAATAATTCTTGAAATCGTTCCTGCCGCATATGCAAATGACAATATTAAGTTAGCATACAATCAATGTGATTATAATCAGGCATTGAAAAACTCCAAAAATCTAAGCAAGACAGATTTATCAGGCGCTAATCTTGAGGGGATCAATTTAAAAGGTTCAAATTTACAGTGTGTTAACCTTAGAGGAACTAACCTTGAAAAAGCTAATTTAGAGGGAGCAAACCTCAAAGGAGCTAACCTTGAAGGAGCTAACCTTGAAGAGGCTAATCTATCTGGTACAAATTTAGAACACTCTAATCTGCAATACTCTGATTTGGACAGAGCTAACCTATCTAAATCAAACCTTAAAGGTGCTAACCTTAATTTTTCTGAACTGGATATGACAAGCTTTGAGAATGCTGATCTTAAAAAGGCCAAACTTAAATATTCCAAATTAGAGAATACTAATCTGAAAAATGCTGATCTTGAAGGGGCTAATTTTGAAGGAGCCTATATTACTGATGTTGACTTTTCATGCGCAAAAATCAAGTGTACTAACTTTGAAAAGGCTACTGTAATCAAAAATAATAAACAGTAAAAACTTATATTAAAACGTGAGGTTTATTTAAATATGAAAAAGAAAATTTTAGTATCATTAATAGCTTTATTTACGATAATTTTTAGTTTTCAAACTATTGAACGTGCCAAGGCAGATGTCCATCATGATTTAACGGAATACTCCATCAATGATTTTAACCGTGCTCTAAAAGGAGATAAAAATCTTAGAAAAGCTGATTTGGAAGAAGCTGATTTAAGAGGAGCAGATTTGAGAAATGCTGATTTATGGGATGCTGATCTTGAAGGAGCAAATCTTGAAGGTGCTGATTTAAGAAATGCTAATCTTCGCAAGGCTGATCTTGAAGAAGTTAATCTTAAAGGAGCCAAAATAGACGGAGCCCAATTAAAAGGTGCAGAACTTGAATCTGCCATGTGGGTAGACGGTAAAATATGTGCTGAAGATTCAGTGGGGTATTGTCGGTAGATTAAATATATTATTTGTAATTATTTAAGAAGCAGGTAAAATAAATTTTTTGTATATTTTTAAGTCTAACAGGTATGTTGGTTGATTTGAGCACCAAAAAATAAATTAATCATCTATGAATGGTTTTCAGGCTCGTGAATTGCCTTTAAATAAGTTTGATTAGCTTTTCTAAGCCTGGTACTAACAGTATTTCCAGCTTTTCTGAGAATGTTTATTGCTAATTCAGGTCTTTTTTTTATTATTTTTTCAAAAGAAGAACAGCCAAATCTTATAGCAGTTACCGCAGTAGTACTCATAATACTTGCTGATCTGGTACCGGGAGAAATAAGTGCCATTTCTCCAATAACTTGCGGAGCATCAAATTGGGCAAGTGTTTCATTATTGCCCTCTTCTGTTTTTTTTAATACTTTTACAGATCCATTCATGATAAAAAATAATGAATCCTGAATTTCACCTTCTTTAAAAATATATTTGTCTTCATCGTAATAATAAAGTTCCAGCATTTCAGATAATATTTTAAGGTCTTCATCCGATGAATCGTTAAAGAAAGGGATTCTTGCCACTTCATTTATTGTCAATTCTCTTGAATTCTTCCACATAAAGCCGATCCTTTTTATAAAATAATCAGATAGTTTGATTATACAACATTTTAAGAATATTGTATCTGAATTAAAAGCTGTTTTTGCTAGTGTATAAATAGATTTTTCCATATATATTTAAAAAAAGTTTAAAGTAACTGTAGATAAGACCACTGCATAACTTCAAAATTAACACTTTTTTCGCAATCTAGTGTCAAAGCATTGTTGCCGGCTCCTCGCCGCCACCATTGCCTTTCACTTTTTCAAGAGTCGACCACTGCATAACAAGAAAAAACAAATTTTCTAAGTTATGCAGTGGTCTCAGATTTGGTTTTATGATCTGAGTTTTGAAAAGTTGACATAATAAATAGCTCCCGGTTGAATTCCCAGGAGCTATGTTACTGGTGTAATAGAGTCTAAACTCTATTAGTTTCATTTTTTATTAGAAATTTGCTTAACATAAAACATATTAACTAAATGATCAGAATATGAACAAGTTATTTGCTTTCGCTGCCGCCGCTGCTTCTTCTGTTTCCAAATTTACTACTTGTTCTTTTTCTGTACTTATTAGCATATATTTTATTACGTGCAGCTTTTTCTTTTTTTTGATTATTTTTAGCCAAAATTCTTTCCTTAATATTGATTTCTATAACAATCTGAGCAAAATACAGGTTTATCACTTCTTGGTTCAAATGGAACTGTAGTTTCAATTCCACATGCACTACAAATTACTTTATATTGTGGTTTATTGTAGCCGCCGCCACCGCCTCTACTCTGTCCTCGACTGCCGCCTCTTCCGCCTCTGGAATCGCTCATCTTTCTATTTGCTCTGCAAATAGGGCATCTTTTTGGGTTTGAAAAACCTCTTTGATGATAAAATTCCTGATCTTCTGCGCTAAATACAAATGTTTGACCGCAATCTGCACATTGTAACTGCTGATCTTCAAAATTTTCGTTAAACATGAATTCTCTTTTCCGTAAAATATTTTGTAAACTATTTTATTATTCAATAAAGTAACAATAATGTCTACTTAACATAATACAAAAATTGATAAATTAAAAATTTAATATGAATTAACTTTCAATAAATTTGTCGGATAGGATTTTAAAGACTATTAATCTATATTCGTAAGCTGTTTTATCAATGTTTTTAAAAAATAAATACCCTAAAATAAATAAGAGCTCTTTGAATAAGAAGGAGATAAATTATGGATACTATACAAAGAAATTCAAATATTTACCTGATTGAAGGTATTTTATTAATCATTTTAGGTACTTTTGCAATTTCTCTTCCTCAATTTACGACTCTAAGCGCGGGATTAGTTATTGGCTTTGTTCTTTTAATAGGAGGCCTTTACAAATTCTTTAGAACATTCAAACTTAAAAATGAAACAAAACACTTCTGGTTAGCTATGACTTCCGGTATTATTGCTGCTCTGGCAGGTTTATACCTTTTAGCAAACCCCATTAAGGGCATTTATTTTATGACAATTCTATTAGCCATATATTTTCTGGTTGACGGTGCAGCCTCAGTTATAATGGCATTACAGTCTAAAGGAAACAAATACTGGAATATGCTTTTATTAAGCGGAATTATTACATTTATTCTTGCCGTTTTAATTATAAGCGGACTGCCTTATTCAGCTATGTGGGCATTGGGACTTCTGGTTGGTATCAATCTGATAACTTACGGATTTTCAATTACTATGGCTGCAGCAAGTACAAGTGAAATTGTCCATAAAATATAGAAGTTATCTGGTTTAAAACAGACTGATTATAAAAACTGACCGATATTTCGGTCAGTTTTGTTGAAATTTTCTCCTTTTGTATCCAAAACTTAAAACTACTGATATTATTATATTAATATTGAGTTCATTTACTATAGATATATACAAACGGGGGAGAAAAATAAATGCTTATAAAACCATCTATTACACTGGGTGCTATATCAGGAGCAGTATTAGGTGTAATTCTGCTTATACCTTTAATAAATACTTTTTCATGTTTTATATTATTTACTGTTGTTGGCGCTGGTATTATATATTATCTTAAGAAAAATTCTTTTATAGGAATGTTATCTGTTCAAGATGGTGCTATGATTGGAGCTATTTCAGGATTTGTTTCGCTTGTTACAGCTTCGCTTGTTTATTTGCCTGTTTCATATATTCTTGGACTTATCTTTAATCCGCTTTCAAAAGCAGGATTTAATCTTGCAAGTTCTTTTGTTGTTGCAAGCTATAGTATATTTGTTATGATAATGCTTGTTTTCTTTATGGCATTACTAAGTGCGCTATTTAATGCTTTTAGTGGACTTATAGCAGCTTATATCTATGAAAGAATAGAAAATATTCCTGACAGAGAAGAATTGGAATTTACTGTAGAACAGTAACAACTTGGTGTATAAGTGGTTGTAACCAGCTATCTTGTCATTAATATCCGGCATGAATTATGTTTCGGCCATATTTTTTTTCAAGTTTATCCCATATCTTTGTCAAATTATGCTGTTTAGCCTGATTCTGGGCGGAATTAAAAAGTGAAAGCTGAGATATTTCTGTTAAATTTTCAAGAATCACACCTGAACTTCTATATATAACATCAGGACTGTAAATTTGTTCAAATATTTCATTTATGGTTTCAAAAATCTCAAATTCCCAGTCTGTCGGTGATATTAGTGCATACTTTGTGTAAAAAACTCTGAAATCTTTTGTTCTTAGCATAATTCCTGTTATTTGGGCTTTAAGCCCTAATTTTCTCAACTTTTTACACGCTCTATGGGCATGATAATGAAGAGAATTCTTTATATATTGAGCATCTGAAGTAAAATTCTGAAAAGAGCATGTTTTTTGTATGGATTTTGGCAATATCTGTTCATCAGAAATGGGATAAACGCTTTCACCCAGCAATTCCAGTTTTAATTCGAGCCCTTTTTTGCCCAGGATCTTTTTTATCCAGTTTTCGTTCTGTCCTGTAAAATCGTATGCCGTATAAATACCGAATTTATTCAGAAGTGCAGCGGTATTATTTCCAATGCCCCATATGTCAATTAGCTCTGTCTTTTTAAGTTCATTATCAATATCTCTGAATCCTATTTTATAAAAGCCATCCTGCTTTTTAGCCCTCTCTGTTGAGAGTTTTGCAAGTGTTTTAGTTAAACTTACACCTACAGATACCGGGATTCCAACTTTATTTTTCACTTCCTGTCTTATGAATGCCGCAATTTCAAGATATGATCTGCGATAAAGTTTTCTCAACCCTGTCAGGTCTAAAAAAGCTTCATCTATTGAGTAAATTTCCACAAGAGGACTAATCTCCACTAAGATATTCATAACTCTTGCAGAAATTTCACCATAAAATTTTAAATCGCCGGAAATATAATGAGCATGCGGAAAAAGTTTTTTTGCCTGAAATGCAGGCATCCCCATTTTTATGCCGAGTATTTTAGCTTCCCTGGATCTTGCTACAACGCAGCCATCGTTATTGCTTAAGACACAAACAGGTTTATTCAGCAAAGAAGGATCTCTAAATTGTTCACATGACGCAAAAAACGAATCACAATCTACCAGTGCAATGGCTTTTGAATTCATCAACCAGTTCCTTTATAATAACTGTTGCCGTTTTGTATTAACCCGTGAAAGTAATATTATTTATTACAAGAAGGTCATCCTGAAGGAGAGAAACGAGAGAAGGATCTGCGTGAAATATAAACAGTAATAAATCAAATAATAATTTACGATCCGGACCTTTTTGCGAAGTAGATTCTTCGCTAGCGCTCAGAATGACAATTTGGCAAATTAATTTAATTCAATACTGGATTTTCTAACAAAAAATAGAAGCCCCTTTTAAGGGGCTGGGGGGAGGTGAATGTAAATAATTAAGTTTTCAATTGCCTTACCACACCTGTTACTATGCCGAATATTTGCAGTTCCTGGTTTGCTTTAATTACAGGATAATTTTTATTTGCAGGTTCAAGTAAAATTTCGTCTTTTTGCTTTTTGTAATATTTCACCGTAAATTCTCCATCAACAAAAGCTATTACAACATCGCCGTTTTGAACTTCACGGCCTTTCTGGACAATAATGATATCATTTTCATGAATACCCGCATCTATCATTGAATCGCCCGATACTCTTATGCAAAAAGTTGAGGCCGGATTCTTAATAAGCATAGTATCAAATGAAAGAGTTTCTTCCATGCAGTCTTCTGCCGGAGAAGGAAATCCTGCTTTTACACCTGACTGAAAATAAGGAATACCAAAACAGCCCTGATCCAGAAAGAATCTATTGTCACGTTCTCTGACATAGCCGTATTCCAGAAGTTTTTTAAAATACTGCCAGATGGAATTTTTGGACTTGAATCCAAGATCTCCGCAAATTTTTTCAAAACTTGGGAGAGGTTCTTTGCCGTATTTGTCTTTTAATTTCTGTAAGAAATCTTTTTGCTTTTGAGTAATCATTTTCTACCAAATAAAATCTAAGACATTATTTTTAACTACATATAATATTATGAACAAATGTTCATAAATTGCAAGAGTTTTTTTATTTGTAAAAAACTTAAATAAAGTAAGTAAATAATATATAATCAATGCTATAAAATTAATTTAAAGAAAACTAAATTTAATAGAAAGTGAGAATGTGATGCTTGAGACATTAAAAAGAGGATTTACTCTGGCAGAAGTTCTGATAACATTACTAATAATCGGAGTAATCGCTTCAATTGTCATTCCCGGCATAGTTAACAATACTAACGAAGCTGAATATTATACTTCCCTTAAAAAAATCTACGCTGACCTGTCAGCCGCTGTAAAGACAATTCAGGCTAATAATGGCGGAACTGTTAATGTTGGTGATGTTTCGGGTAGCAGTAATGTTACATTCAGGGATGATTTTTGTAACGTAATGTCATGTGCTAAAAAAGATACATCCTTAAATATATTTGGTTCGACAACTTATAAATTATATAAAGGCGGGAATTGGGCTACGTTAAATGGCAGCACTAATTGTTCAGCTATGTTGAACAATGGAACTCTATTATTTTTTGGTTCATATGTTGGCTGTACTACCAATAACGTAAATGCCTGCGGATATATATATATTGATTTAAACGGTTCAAGAGGACCAAATATGATTGGAAAAGATTTCTATACTTTCTGGATAACACGTAAAAATGGATACTACTCAATTCTTCCAATCGGAACTCAGAATGATTCATGGTCGTTTGCTACTGGTGGTGGTTGTCAGCCAAATACTACGGGTGAAGCTAAAAGTCAGGGTTGTGCTGCAAAAAGACTTTTTGAACCTGACAGTATGCCATAATTACACAATAAGTTAACTATATTTACATATCTTTGCAATGTGTATAAATCAAAATTAAATATTTTATATGTTTCAGGTTTTAGTATATAAAGCCTGTTTTGAGCTCGTAATGCCTGAAAATACAGGTATAAATGTCAAATTAAAGCAAAGGCGGGGGCGAATGTATATGTAAATAAAAGTTAAAAAAATTACAAATTTAAAAAAATAAGGTAATAAAAATTTCTTCAGGTGTTTTATAAAATCATGACATAGAGAGTGTTAATTTCATGATGAAAACGTAATGAATATAATTATAAATCCTTTACAGGAAGCAAAATTCTATTCAAACAGAATTTTGAACCAAAGTAGTATTAATAATGCTGGTAATACGGATAAAAATTCCAACACCAGATCTGTTAATAACGGCATTTATCCTGCTGCAGAAAATTATGCCCATATTTTAAATCAGGTTTCATTTAAAAGGGGATTATCCGGCAAGATTAAAGATAAAGTTAATTACTGTAATTATTGTGGTGGAAATATTTATACAATAGGAGAATTAACTGATAAAGCTGAAAAGTTGCTTTCCTTAAAAGGTAATAACCTTGTAAAAGGATTAAATAATATTATTAATGAAATAATACAGTCTGAAAAAGAGCCCAATAGTCTGCTATATATTAAGAAAGCCAAAAATTCAAAGTCAATAAACTTTTTTGAAAATTTAAAGCAATTATCAGCTGATTTTCCCCTATCAACTTGTGATGAACTAATAATAACTTCATATGAGCACGTTAAGAATAAAGATAAAGTTAAAAAACTGATTCTTAAAAATCTCAAACCCCTTTTGCAAACAGCTGATCATACTGTTGCTCATAAGTTGATACCCCTAAATGATGAAATACTTCTGGTTGAAGCCTGCGATACTTGTAATGGTATTAAAGGTATGATGCCTTTTCAAGACTTTGTTCAAAGATTTTCCAGCATTGCAGATCATATGCCTCATGAAAAACTTGATATCGCAATGAAAGCATCCTCACGGGAAAATATTCATAAATTAAAAGAAATACTAGAAAAAGACTTATCGGAACAGGCAAGAAAGGATGAGCTAGATAAATTCTTACAACTACCAGATAAAATTGATAATAATCAAAGCAGGAGTTCACTTAAACGGAAAAAAGATAACAACGGAGTAGTTAACAAACAGAGAATAATTGAAGATCTCCCGGTTCTAATTGAAAAAAAACAGGTTTTTGAGCAAGAAATTCAGGAACAGGAGGCAATTCTTGCCGACTTGATTAAACAACAAAGATTATTGCTAACTGATAATGATTTAAATATGTTAAAACTACTTTCTGATACGGAAGAAGAGATACAGAGTACTACAAATAGAATTAATTCTTTTCAACCAACAATAGATAGAAAAAAAACTCTCGAAAATAAGCTTTATCATCAGAAGAATCCTGAACAGTCTAAAGAAGATATGATTAAAAAAGATCTGGCAACGATAGATAATCTGGAAAATCCTGAACCGCTTAAAAATGATCTGCCTAAAGAAGGAAAAAAGAAAACTGAAAAAAATATAGCTAAAACTAAAAAAGAATTGGTAACAATAGATAATCTTGAAAAAAAGGTTATTCCCAACTTAAATAGAAAATTATCCAGACTTAAGCGTAAATACGAGTTTTTAAAAACTTGTATAAAAACTCCTGATGAATTGAGGGCAGAAATAAAATCTTTAAATAAAATTCTTAATGAAGAAATTATTATTACTGAAAAATTATCGAAAATTAAGGCAATTGATGATAAAAATGTTCAAATTCGCAATCAGGCAAATTCATTAACGGAAACATTGGATAAAGCTGCCAATCAGATTATTCTTCAACCAAATTATGACGATAAGAAAATATTGGATACAACTACTGATGTAGATACTTTTGTTAAATCTTTGAATGATAAAGATATTGCAATTGAGGGTAAAGAGCCTATAGAATTGGCAAAAACACTTGAAAACCTTGAAACAATATTAGATAAAAGAAAACAAAATCTCGCCAAACAAATTGAAGCAGCAAGAAGACATGTAAATTACCTGAAAGTCTTAAATGGGAATATATTAACACTTAAGAATATGCTGAAGGCAAACGAATCAGCCAGAGCAAGACTTGTAGTAACTGAAAGTGAACGTCTGGTTCTTCAGGCAAGATTGGAAGAGCTTAAAGCAAATCCTCCTGAGAGAGAAAAAATAACAGCAGATATTAAAAGTCTGACTGAAAAACTTAATTCTATAATGTCCAAACAGTCAGAGTTAGAAAATATAAAAAATGAAATCAAGGAAACCCGAAAGGTAATTACTTCATTAACAGAATCTTTTAATATTGTTGAAAGTGATATTTATTCGTTAAACCAGACACGTAAGAGTAGGAATGTTTAAAATATCTATTCTGAATATTTTCTTCCTTTAATTTCCTCAGGCAAAAAGTTCTGCTTGATTTCAGGATGTTCGTGTGAATAAATATACCCATTGCCAAAGCCGTATTTGGAGGCATCTTTGTAATGACTGTCTTTTATATGATCCGGTGGTGGATAGCTTTCGCCATTTACTTCAATATCATGAAGGGCTTTATCAATAGCCATAATTGCCTGATTAGACTTTGGAGCTTTTGCAACATATATTACTGCCTGTGCAAGAGGAATCCTGCCTTCAGGCAGTCCTAGCAGTTCAACTGCTTTATGGGCATTAAGCGCAATTTCAAGAGCTCCGGGATCAGCATTTCCTACATCTTCGCTTGCGGTAACAATTAGCCTCCTTGCTATAAACCTTGGATCTTCTCCGGCTGAAATCATCTTGGCAAGCCAGTAAATAGCCGCATCAGGATCTGAACCCCTTAAACTTTTTTGAAAAGCTGAAGCATGGTCATAATGTTCCTGAAGTCCGTATTTAATATATCTCTTCTGTACAAGGCTTTCAATTGTTTCCAGGGTTAAAATCCTGGTGTCTTCCTTGAATGTTGAAGCAAAATATGACGTTTCAACAAGGTTAAGAGCTATTCTTGCATCGCCCTGAGAATGTTTTACTATGAATTCACCAATTTCAGGGTCAAGATTGATTTTTCCGTATTTGTCTATTAAATGTTTATAGCCTTTTCTGATTATTTTAAGCAGATTTTCATTATCAAGAGGTTTTAAAAGAAGCAATTGAACTCGTGATATTAAAGCAGGTATTACCTGGAAAGAAGGATTTTCTGTAGTCGAGCCGATTAAATATAAAGTTCCGTTCTCGAGATGGGGTAATAATGCATCCTGCTGAGTTTTGTTATATCTGTGAATTTCGTCTATAAATAAAATAGTCTTTTTACCTGAAGATCTCAGCTCTTGTCTTGCATTATCAACAGCTTCTCTTATATCTTTTATGCCTGAGCTTACCGCACTAAGTTCAATAAAAATACTGTCAGTTTCTTTTGCTATAATTCTTGCCAGTGTAGTTTTTCCGCAGCCGGGTGGCCCCCAGAGTATTAATGAAAAAAGTCTGCCTGATTTAAGCAGGTTCCAGACAGCTGAATTTTCTTTGATTATGTCAACCTGTCCAAGAAAATCTTCTAAAGACTTTGGCCTTAATATTTCTGCAAGCGGTATCTGCTTATTTTGTTCTTCAAGTACGTCAAAAAGACTCATTTTTTATTTCCTTACCTTATGACTATAATTATAATCCAACAATTGTTCTACACTCAAATTATTAAATAATTTCACCCTGCCAAAAGATCAGGTATAATTATTTACGATAAATATTTTTTGGGAGACAGGGTTTTGAAAATCTTTAAGTGGTTTATTAGTGCAGTTGGATTATTTATACTACTTGCATTATTTATTACAGGTTGCACAAAAGCACCTGAAAATACTAAATATAAAGAAATTGAATTCTGGACACTTCAGTTATCAGACTTTGCTCCATATATTAATGGTGTGATTGCAGGTTATGAAAAAATTCATCCTGATGTAAAAATTAAATGGATTGATGTGCCTTTTTCAGAAGGTGAAAAAAGAGCACTTGCTGCTGTTATGAGCAACAAAGTACCAGATCTTGTAAATATGAATCCAAGTTTTGGTTCTACTCTGGCTTCAAGAGGAGTTTTAATAGATCTTAAAAAATATGTAAACAAAGAAGATTATAATAAATACTTGCCCGAAAGCTGGGATGCTTCTGCTCTTGGAAATATTACATTTGGCGTACCCTGGTATATAACTTCTTCAATTACAATATATAATGCGGACATTATTAAAAAAGCAGGACTAAATCCTGACAATCCTCCGAAAACTTATGAAGAACTCGGTAAAATTTCTAAAATCATTAAGGATAAAACCGGCAAATATGCTTTTATGCCAAACTTAACTGAAGATGGACAAATAATCAAGATTTTTAACAAATATGATATTCCTATAGTCAATAAAGAACGAACAGAAGCCTTGTTTAACACTCCAAAAGCTGTTCAGGTTCTTACGTTCTGGACTGATCTTTATAATAATAAATTAATTCCTCCAGAATCCTTAACACAGGGGCATAGAGTCTCTCTTGAACAATATCAGGCCGGAGCGAATGCATTTATATTTACAGGAGCTAATTTTCTCAGGATGATAAAGGACAATGCCCCAAAAATTTATAACGTATCGAAGGTTGCTCCTCAAATTACAGGAAGCAGCGGCAAAGTTGATTTTGCTCTTATGAACCTCGTTGTGCCGACAAAAAGCAGATATCCAAAAGAAGCTGTAGATTTTGCCCTGTTTTTGACAAACAGTGAAAATCAGCTAGCATTTTGCAAGCTGGCACCGATTCTGCCATCTACTTTAAAGGCAATAAATTCTGATTATTTCAAGAGTAAAAATACTAATGATATTATAGATAAAGCCAGATTTATAAGTGCTGTGCAGCTTAATAATGCATTGAAACCTATCCCTCCTCTTGAAAACCAGAAAGATTTATTTGAAATTGCAGATTACGCAACCCAACAGGCTTTATTGAAGCAAAAAACCCCAAAACAGGCTCTCGATCAAGCTGTGCAGGACTGGAACAAGATACTTAAAAGTCAGTAATTTATAGTATCATGCTGAATTTATTTCAGCATCTAATTAGACCCTGAAACAAGTTCAGGGTGACACAATAGAAAAGTAATATTCTATCGATTTTTACATAACTCTTATAGGACTATTTTCTTTCCAGTAACAATTCCCATTTTGTAATCTCATCTTTAGCATCCTGAGCATCAGGTACCAGTTTGAGATACGTATTCATGTAGCTAATAGCTTTATCATAGTTTTTCAAGCCGCCATTTAGTCCGGCAATGTTATAATATATTTTGGGTAGATAAGGAGCTAGTTTAAGAGCCTTATGGCACTCGCTAAGAGCACCTGAGAGATCATTTTCTTTTAATAATATATCTGCTCTTATCATATATTTTCTTGCTTCGTCAGACATTGTTGGAGCAACAGGGTATTCCTGTAATAAATTTACGAGATTATTTCTTATTTCTTCTTCTTTTTTATCGTTATTAATGTATGTAAGAGCCAGGGTATATTCTTTTAGCGCTTCTTTTAAGAACCCTTTCTGATGTAAATTAACAGCTTTTTCATTATGTAATTGTGCTAATTCTGTTAATTCCATGGCTAATACCTGATATTCCTTCCAAACAGGACCTGCTGCCGGAGGTATTTCTTTTGCCGGAATATAGTTAATAGCCTCATTAACCTTGCCTAGTTTCAAGTAAGCAATAGCTTTTCCTAATTTGATTAACTCTTCATCAGCAGGAAATGGAGTAAATAAATTATACTCATAAATCCTTTCATTTTCCGGCACTTTGGCAGTTGACAGGATTTTTACTGCATCATTATAGTTGCCTTTATCAATGTTGGCCAATCCCCATGCCAGTTTGGCATCAAAAGATTCAGGATTAAAATTTATTGCCTTTTGAGCATCAGAGATAGCTTTTTCAGTTTCACCCTTAGCTCGATATATTAAACTTCTTAAACCATATGCTTTGGCTAACTTGTCAAGATTATTTTTATCTTTAGTAGTTTCTCTGACAAGTTTTTTCTCAAAAATAAATTCACCCTCTTTTTTAACAGGATTTTCATATCTTTTTATCTTTAAGGTTACTTCTGTTCCAATCGGGCCTGAAATCTGACTAACTATATCTTCTGTTTTCTTTCCTTTAGCAGGTTCCCCGTTTATATCAACTATTGCATCCCCGAATTTCAATCCGGCTTTTTCAGCAGGGCTGTCAGGTTTTACAGACATTATATGATGATTAAAATCAAAAGCTGCTTTTAGGTAGGCGGAATCTCGAATAACCATTCCTGCTCTTCCCATGTCTAATTTATTAATATAAACATCAAGCAGTTTGAGGGCTTCATCATATCTGCCCATATTATAATAAATTAAAACAATAGTCCTTTGAGAAGCATAATCATCATATGATACAGAACTGGTTTTATTATATGTTACTGGTCCAGTTCTGTATGTCACAGTATAAGGATGAATATACTTTGTAATTTTTGTATTTTGTATTGCATCATTGTATGCGGCTATTGCAGCATCATATTCTCCATTTTTGGTTAAAAAATAAGCAAGACTTATATAAATTGGCAGAAATTTTCTAGGACTTATATCAGTTCTTTTAATTTGTATTGCTTTTCTTAGAGTGTCAATCGCCTTATTATGCTGTCCTCTAGCACCTGATATCATTCCAAAATTGTAATATGCCTGTTCATTATCAGGTTTTTGTTCTATAGCTTTGACTGCCATATTTACAGCTGTATCATAATTATGATCTCTTATATTTAAATAAGACAGGAATACATATTTATCAAATATATACTCCTGAGGATACGCATATCTATTATGCAGGTCCATGGCTTCTTTTATCTGACCCACATTCTCATAAATTTCTGTACATTTGTATAAATTCTCAGGTTTTACACAAACAGTTGAATCTATTTCATTGAGTTTTTTAAGTGTTGCTGCTGCTTCCTGATATTCGATATTTCCATAATAAGCATTTGCAAGATTCAGATAATACGATCCCAAGTCAGTTTTATAGGTTGTATTCTGCGCACTTAAATCTATTGCTTTTTTAAAGTTAATAATAGCAGTATCATAATCACCAACCGCCGAATAATTCTTTCCTATCCAGAAATAATTATTTGGGTTATCGGGTTGCGTCTCCAGCATTAATTTAAAAGTACCTGCGCTATGTAAATAATCTCCAGAATTATATGAAGAAAGTGCTTGCTGCTGCATATATTCCGGGCTACAACCACTGAGCAAAACCATGGTTGAAAACATAACAAATATCAGTAAAAACTTACTAATAAAATTTGATTTTTTCATCTAATCCACTCCATATTTATTTTTAATTTTTATTTTTTTTCTAAAAGGTATTCCCATTTTGTAATCTCATCTCTAGCGTCTTGGGCATCAGGTACCAGTCTGAGATAAATATTCATATAATTTATAGCTTTCTCATAGTTTTTCAAACCGCCATTAAGTCCGGCAATGTTGTAGTATACTTTTGGCAGGTAAGGAGCTAGTTTAAGAGCCTTATGGCACTCGTTAAGAGCACCGGAGAGATCATTTTGTTTTAATGATAAATCTGCTCTTACCATATATTTTCTTGCTTCTTCTGACATTGTTGGAGCAACAGGATATTCCTGCAGTATATTTATGAGATTATTTATTATTTCTTCTTCTTTTTTATCATTATTAATGTATGTAAGAGCCAGTGTATATTCATTTAAAGCTTCTTTTAAGAATCCTTTCTGGTAAAGATTAGCAGCTTTTTCATTATGATTCTGAGCAATTTTGTCAAGTTCTGCTGTCAAAGCGAGATATTCTTTATATATAGGAGGTGCTGAAGCGGGAATTTCTTTTGTCGGAATGTAGTTATTAGCTTCATTAATCTTGCCCAGTTTTAAGTAAGCTATAGCTTTTCCTAATTTTACTAATTCTTCGTCAGAAAAGAACGGAGTAAAGAAATAATAAACATCAAATCCATATAATCTTTCATTTTCCTTTAATTTGGCAGTTGACAGGATTTTTAAAGCATCGTTATAATTTTCTAAATCAATATTAGCTAGACCCCATGCCAGTTTTGCATTAAAAGATTCGGGATTATATTCTATTGCCTTTTCTGCATCAAGCTGAGCTCTTTCCTTTTGTCCTTTAGCTCGATAAATTATACTTCTTAAACCATAAATATCAGCTAAATTACCAAAATATACTTTGTCTATAACCATTTCTCTATCAAGTTTTTTTTCGAAAATAATGCCTTCTTCGTCCTTTTTAGTAGGATTCTTAAACCTTTGAATTTTTAGTGTAACTTTTACTCCTTCTGTTCCTGAAATTTGACTGAGTATATATTCTGTTGATCTTCCTTTAACAGATTGTCCGTCTACAGCAATTATTCTGTCACCAAATTGTAATCCGGCTTTTTCAGCAGGGCTGCCAGGTATTACTGAAAAAATATAATGATTATTATCAAAATTTGATTTCAGATAATATGAATCTCGAATAGCCAGTCCTACATTACCTATCTCTAATTTATAGAGATACTCATTAATTGGTTTAAGAGCTTCATCATATTTTCCTAGATTGTAATAAGACAAAGCTATAGCCATTTTAGACTTATAATTATTATAATAATCACTATTGTTTTTTGCTTTTTCTATAGCATCATTGTATGCAGATATTGCAGCATCATATTGCCCATCTTTTTCTAAATAATAAGCAAGACTTATATACATTGGTAAATATCCTTTAATCATTACATATGGGAGTCCTACAGCTTTCCTTAAAGCACCAATTGCTTTGTCATATTGTCCTTTTTCCCCTGATGCTATTCCAATATTGTAATATGCAAGTTCATTGTCAGGATATTCTTCTATAGCCTTGGCTGCTAACTTGATTGCTTCATCATAATTATGGTCTCGTATATTTAAATAAGACAGTATTCTATGTTTTCTGGAGACCTCACTTTGAGGATAAGTAAATCTATTGTGTAATTCAAAGGCATCTTTTATTCGTTCCGAATAATCATATATTTCTGTACAAATAGGTAGATTTACACCTGTTGTACATACAGTTGAGTTTATTTCATTGAGTTTTTTAAGCGTCGCCGCTGCTTCCTGATAATCATAATTTGTCATATAGGCTTTTGCAAGTTCAAAATAATAAGCACCAGGATCTGTTTTATAAGTTGTATTCTGCGGACTCAAATCTATTGCTTTTTTAAAGTTAATAATAGCAGTATCATAATCTCCAGCGGCTAAATAATTTTTTCCTAGCCAGTAATATGCATTTGGATTATCCGGTTGTGTTTCGAGCAGCAGCTTAAAAGAACCTGTACTGTATAAATAATCCCCATAATTATATGAAGAAATCCCCTTTTGTTGTATATATTCAGGACTGCAAGCGCTTAGCATAAACATAGACATTAATATAATCAATGTCAGTGATATATTTTGAAACAATTTCATACTTTAATTCCCCTCTTGATTAATCAGGTTTCTTTATAAATTCCCCATTTACTACCTTGTATTTATAGCTGGTTACAAGACCCTGTTCTGCTGTTAAACGTTTTACTTCGAGCTGTTTTACCAGTTCAGGAGCGCATTCCATTTTGCCGCTGGCACACTGCATCAATTGTCTATCAGAATTAAAGTACATTTCTCTTAATTGACCTTCCGTTCTGCCGGGAGTCATAAACTCAGATTGAGGATGTAACGGCTTGGACACATTGGATATGTTTTGTACGGCAGGTTGTATTTTAGGGATTTTTATACCTTCACTGTAAGGGTCTGTTGTTTGACCTGCCGGCGGAATTAAATAATCCCCCTTTTTAGGCCATACAGGGTCAAGACCTTTTAATGATCCAACAGGTGAATCTATATTAGTAATTTTAGGACCTGAATCTTCCTGATAATCCTTTAACCACTTCTGAGCATCTTTTTTCTTTTTTGCTTCTTCAAGTTTCTTCTGTTCTGCAGCTCTTTTTTGAGCTTCCAGGGCTGCTTGTTTAGATTGTGCCGAACTGTCCAGAACTCCCTGAATAATACTGCTCATAATAGTCAACTGCATCTGTTGCTGCATTGTAGGTGCATGATAAGTATGAGTTTTTGGACTGCTATAGGTTGAAGTTGAAGTGGATGACTGTGTATTATATGATCCTACCGGAGTTGGATCTCCAGGCATAGGAACGTTACCATAGCCATAGTTATCCCCTCCGCTACCGTCAAAATTAACATTCAAGCCATAAGCACTGTAATTGTTTAAGAGACAAATAGTTGCTAAAAATAGAGAGCAAATAAATGCAATCTGATAATTCTTCATAAAATAAACCTCTTTATAATTTAAGATTAAACTCTAATTTACCAGATATGTACTTTTTATTAAAGAATTTTCGCCCTTTTGTTAACCTATATTTATTAATTTTTATACTGTTATAAAATGATTTTTATAGATAATTACAAATTAAACAGGAATTGCGAGCATTTTGCTAATGCTTTTATATGCTTTTTCTCTTATATCTTCAGGAACATTAATCTCAGGAGCTTCTGTTTTTAAAGCGGACAAAATATCTTCCAGTCTATTCCACTTCATATTTTCACAAACAGCTTTGTCTGTTGCAAGGGTAAATTCCTTGTCTTTTATATCTCGTCTTAATCTTTCTACCACACCTTTTTCTGTTGCAATTATGAATCTTTTTGAGGAGCTTGCTTTTGCCCTTTTTATTATTCCAGAGGTACTGCCAACATAATCAGACATTTTAATAACTTCCATATGACATTCAGGATGAACCAGAATTTCTGCATCAGGATATTTGCCTTTCATCTCTGTAATATCTTTTGGAAGAATTCTCATATGTGTCGGACAGTAACCGTAATATGAAATTATTTCTTTATTTGAAATCTGTGATGCTACGTAAGTCCCAAGGCCTCTGTCAGGAACAAATAATATTTTATTGCCGGGTAAAGATTTTACAATTTCAACCGCATTTGCGCTGGTACAGCAAATATCAGATTCTGCCTTAATTTCTGCTGTTGAATTAACATAACATACAACAGAACTTGAAAGATGTTGGTTCTTAAACTTTCTTAATTCTTCTAAATTTATCATATCCGCCATAAGACAGCCTGATTCAAGCCTTGGCAGGAGTACTTTTTTATGAGGTGATAGAATTTTGGCGGTTTCTGCCATGAAATAAACGCCTGCAAAGACGATTATATCTGCATTTGTTGTTGCTGCCTGCTGACTTAAATATAATGAGTCCCCAACAAAATCTGCAACTTCATCTATTTCAATATTTTGATAGCAATGAGCCAGTATAACTGCATTTTTTTTTCTTTTTAATTCTTTAATCTCTTCTATTAATGATATTTTTTGCATTAAAAACCTGCTTTGCTCTGTTCTTATTTCAAGAAATATTATATTATAAATATTAATTATCCAGTGTCAAATTAAACTTAACGAATTATGGATATGATTCTCAATGATATTGTACAATAATAGAATAATACACTTTTCTTGAAGAAAAATCAGTGGTAGTAAGTTCGTGTGTAATGCTTACTGGAGTTAAATAATTATTTTATGAAATTACTTGATTTATTAATAAGCAAATTTAAAAAAAATACTACTTATATTGGAGTTTTTGTATCACCCAGCTCATATGTTGAAGTAGTCAAGTTTGATATTGATTCAAATTCTATTGTAAAACAGGATAAATCAGAATTAATTTATGACTCCATTACAAGAAAAATAAATGATGTTAACCAATTGGAAGTTTGTATTGCAAGATTATTTGATGATCTTGATATTCCTTTAAACTCTCCTACTGTATTAAGTTTGCCAACTACATTTTTAGGACATACATCCTTGCCTCTGGAGTTGGATGATAGTGAAATAAAATCAGTTTTAACTGATCAATTGGAATCCAATTTCTTATTTAGAACTCATGAACCTGTAATTAGCTATGAATGCATTACGAAGGTACAGGAATCAAATAGTGTACATCTGGCTTTTACAGCTATTCAAAAAGAACAGCTTGTTGAAATAGAGGCGGCTCTTAAAAATCAGGGAATAAATATTGTTGCTGTTGATACATCATATGCTTCGTTATTAAGAGGTTTATCAATAGCCGGTATTTGTAACGATGATATAAATGAAGCAGCGTCCTGGACTGTGTTACTTATTAATAACAACAATCTTGTACTGTTGTCATTAATAGGTAACAGATTAATTGATTTTTCCGAAATACCCATTGCAGTTAGATCGTTTCAGGCTAATGAAATATGTTCTGTTATCGTATCGTATTCTATTGAAGGTATTAATAATCAAAATCCCGATCATTTAATAATTATAAGTAAATCTGATGAAGTTACTGCTGCAGAAGTCGCCGGAAAATTTGATATTAATTGTAAAATTACTGCTATTGAAGAAAATATGCATAATACAGAATCTTTGTTTAATAGTAGTAATGAGGAACGTACATTAATTAACCTTGAGACAATAGGTGCTGCTTTTTGGAATAAATCCAGTATTCCTGTAAACTTTAATTTTTTGGGAAAGAAAAAAGAATCTTCCGGTAATACAGGTAAACAAATTAAAATTGGAAATATATCTTTTTATTTAACATCTAAGCTTGTCCAGAATATTTTTATAGGATTAATAGTTTTTTCGCTTTTAATTGTTGTTGGTACTTATTTAGCTTGCTCAGCAATTGATTCCAATATGGAAAAGAAGTATGCTGATCTTACTCATCAAAAATCTCAATTAGATAATGCTCTAAGTTCTGTTGTTCCTGAAAATAAAGTAAGTACTGATGATATAATCAATAAAGTTTTCGACAAAAATGGGAAAATACTCCACTCTTTTAATGCTTTGGGATCTGTAATTCCTGAAAAAGTATGGATTGAATCATTTGAAATGAAGGATGATTTTAATGCATCGATCAAAGGAAAGGCGTATTCTGTTGATGATGTAGTGGCTTACTATCAAAATCTGATAAAATCAGCATATTTTCAAAATTTTAAGATTTCATCAATAAAAGTTATTGGTGAAAATTCTGCTTCAAGTAGCTCAAGTAGTAGCGGTGTTTCAATCATTCCTAAAAATGAAGGTCAATCTCCAAATAGTCAATCAGAATCGATTCCCAGTATACCCAGTTTGCCAAATTTAAATTCACAAAAATACTATGAATTCACGTTTGGTAATTCTACGAGTTCTACAGTTTCGACTGATACAGCTTCTGCTTCCCCATCACCTGACGCACCAGCATCTGGTGTACCATCGCCTAGCCCTGTAGAAGCTGGTAAGTAGTATTAAAACAAGGTACAAATAATGAAAGAATTATTTACAAAAGATACAAAAATTTTAGTAATAGTAATAATACTTATATTAGGTTATGGGTTTGGTTATGTAATGCCCCCTTTGCTAGGTCAGTTAACAGAAAAGCAAGGTAAAATAAGTGAACTGTCAGCGCAAATTATAGAACTTGAAAAGAAAAAAGCAGCAATTGTTGTACCTCAACATACTGAAACACCAAAAACCAATATTCCTATTGCTATTTTTAAATCTCCTTATGTTGGAGTTGATTTTGAAAGTTCAGGAATGGACCTTGTTTATCAACTATTAAAAATTATTGGTGCTACAGGAAATAAAATTACAGAAATATCAATGACTCCTGCTGCACCAACATCAAATGCTCCAGCTTCAAGTACTCCAGCTTCTCCAGCACCTGTGTTAGAAACAATGACAAAAACACAGCAATCTTCCATAGATATTTCTTCGGTAGGGACTTTAAACGTTAGCATGTCTCTTGATTGTTCGTATATCTCTCTGCAAAATCTTTTACAAAAAGTTTCAACCTGGGATTACCTTGCTGAAGTTAAAAATCTGAGCATTGAACCAAACCAAAGTAATCCAAACAGTCTTACAGCTAAACTTTCAATAGATTTATATATCGGCCAATAATTTTAGTCTTTCCCCTAATGAATTATGGAAACTCATGCATCAGTTGACCAGTTATTATTGAATAAGCAAGTTTTGTTAGATTGGCAGGTAAAGCAAACGTTTGGTTCCAGAAAGAATTTTTCTGATGAATTTAAAATAGAGCTGCCGACTTTACCTCTAGGATCATTTACAAGTGCAGGGCATGAATAAATACCGTTATCAGTAACAACTCTTGTATTAGCGCAGTCTAGTTTGTCAGGATTATTTATATTGCTGCTTGATACGTATTCATTTTCATCGTAACCTTGAATATTTTTTGAATATTCGCCTATTTTTATAGGAGTGATAATTTTTAAATTTATATCTTCCGGTTCAAATCCCTTTTTCTTGAGTAGGTTAAAAAATCCTTCTTTAAGGCTTTCCTCACTTTCTTCCCACATATTTACAGCTGATATAATTGGATTAAATCCATAACGTATCAAATTATCAATGCCGCTTAAAATCTTTTTAAATGATCCTTTGCCTCTAATTTCTTCATTTTTTTCTTCGGTATAATGATCAAGACTGACTCTAAAGATCAATTCATTGTCAAAATCCTGTTCTATATGTCTTAAAAATCTTGCCTTTTTGTCATTTATCAAAGTTGCATTTGTAAGTATTGTCACGTTTGTGTGTTTTAGGGTAAGTCTAATAATATTATTAATATCAGGATGTAATAGCGGTTCTCCTCCGGTAAGGTAAATTTCTTCAACTTTATATTTTTTTGATTCCTCAAGTGCTGTTTTAATTTTGTCCATTGTAAGGAAATTCCTGGTTTTGTTATTAGGGAAACAACCTAAATAACAGTGTTTGCATTTTAAATTACATGATAAACCTGTTAAATGAAACCATAAATTTCTTAAATTCTTCAGTTCTACATGCGGAGCTTTAAAACTTAGTTGTGTTAACATTATGTCTCCTCCTAGATGCCAGAATGCAATCAAACCTGATTGAATGCAAGACAGGCGTACGGAGTGTATGTGAGTAAATCTTTAAACGAAAACCAAGTGTTTTCGCTGTGATTTTACCAACTCATTCTCTCCCTATTGCTAACATTTTATGACGTTAATGCTAATTTGGAAATAACACAACCAACCTAAGATATAGATATAATCAGCTTACTAATTTACAAACATTACAGGATAATCTTTGAATTTTTGAGGCTAGATTTTATATCAATCTAATAAAATTTTCAGCCTGTTAAATGTCACGAATGTCAGCAAACTCGGATTTTTAATCAAGTTAGATCCTTTCTAACATAGTATATTGAAAAACATGCCGACTCATTTTAATTTGGCCGCTTGCTAGAACTGCACGAAACCTTCATATGCTACAAAATAATCCCTTGCGGATAAATCGTTTCTATTTATCTTCTTTGTGTGAGAGTTAGTAGAGAAATACGGTTGATCGATGCTTTTTATTCCACTGCTGATGTTTTGCCCGCAAGGAATTATTTTTCCACCGATGAAAGGTTTCTAGCTGTTCTAGCAAGCTATTACTGCTGCATGACAGGCTGAAAATTTTATATATAACGATTTATTATAATTGATATAACTGCAAAAATGAGCATTATTAATCTATAACTTTTCCCTGAAACAGATCTTTAATCATCTTTGCATTTTCAGGAAGACTAGTTTGTTGAATATTTTTTTCAATAGTTTTAATTTCTTCAATTATATCTTCATCAATTAATGACCGGGCTGATTCTGCAACGATGACTTTTGGTGTTTGTTTTTTTGGGATTTCTTCAAATTCCTGAGAAATTTGTTCAAAGTTTTCTTTTTTCACTATCGGAGAAATAATGGGAGCGGGTGCAGGATGTTTTTTAGATGTATTAGTTTTTGTTTCTTCCAATTTCCCCTGTCTGAAAACAATATTTGGAACTGATCCAAAAAGTTTCTGTGCAGCTTTTTCAAATGGAGCAATCTTTGCCTTGCCCTGTGACATTTTAAGATACATTTCATTGGCAAAAAATAAAATAATTTTGTCAGGACTTATTTCAGCAGGTCTTGCATGGTCAGAAAAAAGCGTCCTTGTTGGAATGCTGTCAATATTGTTTAATAAGTTTGACCAGTTGGATGCAAGGTTTTCACAGTCAATATTAGATAAACCTGTTTTGACTTCTTTTTTTAATTCAATAATTTCAGATTTAAGCTGAGTTTCCGGGGCAGCTACCTGTGAAACTATTTCTTTTTGAATTTTGCTTATATTATCTATTGCAGAAGAAGGAGATTCTTCAATTATAGGTTTTGGTGCAGACTGACTTGGTTCTGATTTAGGTTTTTCAACAGGGTAATTTATTTTTGGAACATTAATCTGAACATTTCCGGCTGTAATTATTTCTTCCAGTCTGGAAATTCTTGTTTCTAAATCTTTTATAACTTTAATATCCTGTCTGTGACAAAGGCTGATTAAAGCTACTTCCAGCCATAAGCTTTGCTGTGATGTGGTTTTTAAAGTTTTTTCATGTTCAGATAATTTTTCAATTATCTGCGGAATTTCCGCTACATCGAATTTTTTGGACTGTTTTTTTAATCCTTCATAAAACTGATCCGATACATCAATTAAAGATTTTATTTCATCGAGGTTTTCCGATGTTTTGATGAGCATGAGGTTTCTGAAATAATGCATTAATTCACGAATAATCTGCACCGGTTCATTACCAAGTTGTAATATCTCATTAAGGATACTTATCAGGCTTGATGATTCTTTATTTGCAATAGTTTCGACAAGTTTAAGTAAAGTATCTTCCTGAAGACTCCCCAGAAGATTAAGGATATCCTTGTCAGTCACTTTTTCTTTCAGCGTTGTTAAAATACTGACCTGATCAAGCAGGCTAAGAGCGTCTCTCATTCCTCCTGAAGCCTTTCTTGCAATTAAAGTCAGCGCGCTGTCATCAATATTTAAATTTTCAATTTTACAAATATATTTTAATCTTTCAATAATAAGATCCTGTTTGATTCTTCTGAAATCAAACCTTTGGCATCTACTTATGATTGTATTCAAAACTTTATGAGCTTCTGTTGTAGCAAGAATAAATACAAGATTGGCAGGGGGTTCTTCAAGGGTCTTTAAGAGTGTATTAAAAGCCTCAGTTGTCAGCATGTGAACTTCGTCTATGATATAGACTTTGTATTTTCCTGCAACAGGTACAAATTGGACTTTTTCAAGAAGATTTCTTGCATCTTCAACTTTTCTATTACTGGCGGCATCTATTTCAATGACGTCAATCGCATTACCGCCTGTAATATCGACGCAACTGGGACAAATGCCGCATGGTTCAAGAGTTGGCCCCTGATCACAGTTTAATGATTTTGCAAATATTCTTGCGGTTGAAGTTTTTCCTGTACCTCTTGGTCCCGTAAAAAGATATGCATGGGCAACTTTATTTAACTCTATAGCATTGGACAAGGTTTTAGAGATAGCTTCCTGTCCAACCAAATCCTTGAATTGTTGAGGCCTGTATTTTCTATATAAAGGTATGTATGAATTACCCAACTTCTAAATTCCTCTTTTTACCCTCATTATAATACAAATTTGCACCCTTTTGTATGTTAAAATAACTCTAACATAACCAGAGCCTGTTTGGTTAAAATTTTAAAAATCGTATTATTATTACTAAAAAGGCTCGTGTCCTGAGACTTCACTCAGGATAAACTCCCCAGGCGTACAGGCTTTAGCCAAACTCGTTCTCACGAAGAAATGTATCGGAACATTAAATATGATTCACAATAAATTAATTAAACCTAAAAAGCTGAAGCAGGGAGATACTATAGGAATTATTTCTCCTTCAGGTGCAGTGAAAGAAGATAAAGTCTTTCAGCCTGCAATTCAATATTTTGAAAATAGGGGATATAAAGTCAAAACTGCTCCGCATGCGACAGATAAAAAAGCATATTTAGCAGGCTCTGACAGAGACAGATTGTTTGACCTGATGAATTTTTTTGAAGATGATTCAATAAGTGCTATTTTATGCACAAGAGGTGGTTATGGGGCATATAGGTTTCTTGCAGATATTGATTATGAAAAAATAAAAGCAAATCCCAAAATATTTTTGGGTTATAGCGATATTACCGCTTTGCTTTGTGCTATTTTAAGCAAATCAAATCTGATAACTTTTCATGGACCTTTATTTTTATCAGATTTTGGAGTTAATAAAGTTAATGAATACACGGAAAAGAATTTCTTTGATATTCTAACAGGCAATATAGAACTGCCATTTAAATATCTGAATCCTGTTCATTATGAATGTATAAAACTAGGACAAGCTGAAGGTGAATTAATTGCAGGAAATCTTGCAGTTTTAACAGGTTTGCTTGGAACTCCATATTTTCCTGATGTTACAGGTAAAATATTACTGCTTGAAGATGTTGGAGAACCTCTTTATAAAATTGACAGAATGCTCATGCAGCTAAAGCTTGCAGGTGTATTTGATAAAATTGCAGGTCTTTTATTCGGCGAATTTACATCTGTGGTTGAATCTGATAGTGCTGAAACCAATAAACTAAGTCCTTTTAATATAGCTTATGAATTGACATTAAATTTAAATATCCCTGTAGGATATGGATTTCCGGTTAGTCATGGGAGTATAAAAGCTACTTTACCTCTTGGAGTTAAATACTATTTTAATTCCCAAAATTTTAGTTTGGTTTTACAGGGAGATTATTTGTCATAAAAACTGAACAGGACAAGGTTTTTTACCTTGTCCTGTGTAAATATTATTCAATTTTTTGAGCAACAGATGTCGGTTTATTCGTTTGTATACTTAAGATTTTCATCTTCCATATAATCAAGATATTCTTCTAGTGAAGCGATATTAATTTTCCAACGTTTGGAGCAATATTTTGCGTTTGCCGTTCTGGTTTCTGATGAGGATAATCTTTGTCTGGTTTTTTCTGCTGCTTTCATTAATACAACTCCATTATTTTACTAATTGTGTAAACTGAATAGCCAAATTGACTTAAGATATAAACTAGTTTTAACCTCCTTCTTACTTATTACTAACCCACATCAAAATTAAAAAAGCGTGAAAAATTATCAACTTATAATATTTTTATTTATAAAACTTTAATCGGATTGCAATTCCGATATTATCTAACCTCCAAATTTTAAAAAGAACAAATAAAGCCAAGTCATATGCATAACTCAGTAATAGTAGCATAAATTAGGTATTTTTACAATATAAATTTAAGAAATATTATTATGAAATTTTGGGTTTCAATGATGGTCAAATTTCGACTGATAAGAATTAAGAATCCTCAAATTGCCATCCAGGCGAAACGAAGTGAAGTTGAAGGATCTTAATAATTAAGTCTGAAAATAATAAGCGAAAAACTAATAAATTGTCACGGATTTCTCTGAAATCCGTGGCAATGACCGGTATACTGGTAATGATATAATCTATCCCTGATTATTTCTATATCTAAAATAAAGAGCTATATCTGCAAGTACCATAATGCCGTTCAGTATATATAGATAAATTACGTTATCGTAGTTATAGAAAATCTTGTGAAAAATACCAAAAATATAACCTATAAGAACCAGAGAAAGGAATAAAATACTTTTTCCTTTAACGTTCTTGGTTTTATAAGTCTTTGCAACTGCAAACGGCCAGCTTGCACCAAAACATAGCAACATTCCTATTTCAAAAATACTCATAATTTCTCTTTTCCATATATTATAATTTTTAACTTTATTGATGATATCTTAATAATTATTATGTATCAAGTTGAATTTATTTGACAAAAGCAGCGAAAAGCTGATTATTTACCTTGTTTTTTGTAGTAAGTGTATTATTTGTTGATCTTGGTGCTGTTGTTGCAGTTAGATTTCTTGCGGCAAGCTCTTCATCTCTTTTCTTGTTTGTTAGAATCATATTAAGTACAGGAATACCAATTCCAAGTACAAGGGTAGAGTATACAAGACCAGCTCCGATAGCTTTGTTAAGACTACTGTGTTTTGTTTTTATATCTCCATTAAGTTCTCCGCTTGCAATATCAAGTACTTCACTGTGAGTTTTGATAGAAACGTCCTGTACCCAGTGACAGACCTTGTCAAATCCTTTTCTGTCTTTATATTCTTTATCTTTATTGTTAAGCAATGTAGGATCTAATTTTCCTGCAATACTTTTAGTAACAAAGTCGCCAAGAACAAGCCAGTTCAGGTAGCTAAAGAAGTCTCTTGTACATGTTTCTCTAAGTTCATTGCTGTCATCTGATGCAATAATCCTGCCTGCAACTGTTGTTGAATAAAGGAGTCTTATCTGGTTCAAGTTGGCAAATGCATTTTTAAATTCGAGTTTTTTTAATAAATTCTTACGGCCGATGAATACTGCGTTAAGTCCAACCAGAGCTGCTACGCCTATTAGTTTTCCGATATTCAGGTTTCTTTTTCTTTCGGAGTCTTTTAGCTCACAATCTCCGTTTTCAAAATCTTTGTATCCAACAAACCCTTTTTTACCTGTTTTTTTATTGGTAATTTTTCTGTTTATATACTGTACTCCAAAATCAACTGCACATAATATACCGAGTGTACCGGCTGATTTTGTGATATTTACCTTTTTGAGTCTGCTAATTGCTGTATCAATGCTAATTTCCTTATTAACCGTTTGAGTAAAGACATGTTTTCCCATATCTCGAATGTCTCTTACAAGGTGTTCAAGAGAAGTCTCCAGAGGTTTCTTTGTGGAATCATTCCAGCTGACTTTAATATTGTTTCTGGCTTTAATTTCTTCTCCAATTAAACTTTCAACTTCTTTAAGTCCTTTTTTGGCTTCTTTATAAGATTTTATTTTAGCCATAATGCCTTTATTAGAAGTAGTATCAGGTTCAACCTCAATAAGATCAGTCATTTTTTTGACTAATTTATCCCGTTTTTCGGCAGACATATTAGTTAAAGAATTCCATTTTTCACCATCAAGTCCTTCTATGCCGTGAAGGACATTTTTAACATATTTTTGGGTGTTATTTTCGGATTTATCCCATGCTTCTTTTAGTAAATCCATCGTTTCGCTGTTTGCCCAGACTTTTGTCTGTATTTTCATAAATGGCTGCATTGCTGCTGCAATGCCAAAAGCAAAGAATCCAGGAAGAATATTGTTTGTGAGAGTTCCCATTGATTCTCTTCTAAATGTTTCAGTAGAAGCATGTTTGTTTCTTTGTGCATCAATAGCTGTTCTAGGTACAACCATGCCAACAACATCAACAACTCCGGTACTGAATGCAGCATTGTTTTGAGCCAGATTCATAAAACCGCTGACAAAACCAGCACCACAGTTGAAAGAAACATTATTTCTATTCTTCTTCTGTAATGAATTATTATTTATATTTAAATTTGTCTTAACTAACATGTTCATTTAATTTAAGCTTAATTTTTACTCATCATGATCTCTATACATTTAATTAAACCCCATAAAGACCAAAAATTGTCTTAGAAACACGACTAATTAAAAATTGTTAAGTTTGTTAAGCAGTGCATTAATTAACTTTTTTTATAATTTTAGAGACATATTAAAATCAATTAAAACTTTTTTTACGTGAAGTGGTTAAAAAATTAATGATTTATTTTATAAAAATATAAACTAATCAAGAAAAATCTAAATTAATAAAACTTAATAATAAATTTACCTATTTTTTTGGGTATATTGCCAAAATAGGTAATGTTTTTTATTAATATTTGCTGATTTGCTAATAAGTCCTATTTATAAATTTTGGGGTAGTAGTAAATTGTGACTGATAAAAATAAAAAATCCCTGAATTGTCATCCTGAGCGAAATGGAGCGAAGTCGAAGGATTTTGCCAATTAAGTCAGAAGATAATAAGCGAAAACTAAATAGATTGCCGCAGATTTCTTTGAAATCCTCACAACGACAGGTATGTACAAGGTGATGAAATTCTCGATTTTAAAGATATGATTAAACTATTTATCAGTTTGTATCTGTCCATTACCATTTTTTGATATACTATATTGAGGTTTGTTAAATTTGTTATAAAAGTAATACGGTAATTCATAAAAAGAGGGCGAGCGAGGTAATTTATATGGAAGAGCTATTAACACTGATAGAAAATCAGCCGGATAATATTAATGCCAGAATGGAACTGGTAAAAAGGTATCTGGATAATCAGGAACACTGCAGGGCAAAGGTTCTGCTTGAAGAAATCATTGCACTTGATTCAAATAATTTTGATGCGAACTATATACTTGGACAGATTTATGAATTTGATGAAGAATTTCATAAAGCTGTTGAATGTTTTGAAAAAGTAGTAAAATTCCAGCCTCATCCTGATTTAAAATACAAGTTGGCAGGACTTTATGAAAATGCTGATGAGTATGAGAAAGCTCTTGATTTATATAATGAATTTTACAAACAAAATCCGGCAGATAATGATATTTGTGAAAGAATAGCTCATGTTAACAGAATTTTAGGTAACAATGAAAAAGCTATTGAGTTATATAGTAAATTGCTAAAAAGCGACCCGAATAATATCGTTGCTCTTACACAGCTGGCTGACCTGTATGAAGATACAGATAAACTGTTGTGTTATGTAACACGGGCAAGGGTTAACGAGCAGGAAGGCTCTCTTTCTCATGCACTTTCCAACTATAAAAAAGCTCTGGGTGAAGCTGACAATCCTCAGGACACTATGTATATCAGGCTTTCAATTGCAGAGATACTTGTAAAACAGGAAAATTACCTTAAAGCAGTTGATGAATATCTTGCTATTTTAGAGCATGATAACAAAAATTATAAAATTTATAAAAATCTGGCGACTGCTTATATTCAGCTTGATAATATGGAAGCTGCGGCAGAAGCTTATGAAAGAGCGTATGAAATTTATCCTGAAGATACGGAAGTTTTAAAAGAGCTTGCAGACATTTATGTAGAAATTGAAAACAGCGAAAAAGCTTTTAGTTTACTTGAAAAAATTATAACAATGGAGCCAAACAATCTTTCTATGAGGGTAAGTTTTGCAAAAAGCTGTATTTCACAGGAAATGGATTCAAGGGCATTAGATGAATTAAATCTGGTGCTTAAAAAGGATCCTAAAAATGTTGAAGCTATAGGAGTGCTGGTAGATTATTACATAATCAAAAATGACAATGATAAAGCGCTCCAATATACTGACGAGATAAAGAAATATATTCCTAAAAGTCCTTTTGGTTATAAAAAAGCAGGGGAAATTTATGAGGCTTTAGGTGATAATTTTGCTTCTCACTATAATTTTGGAACTTATCACGATTTAAAAGGGGAAAAACAGCTTGCTATAGATGAGTTTACCTGGGCATTGGAAAAGTTTCCCCAAAATATGGATATACTTATGAAACTTGCTGCTTTATATGAAGATATTTCTGAAGATTACATTGCGGCTGAATATTATCAGAAAGCTTATCACGTTGACAATACAAATATTGCCGCAATAAAAAAGGTGAACGATATTTTCTGGCGCAAAAAAGATTATCAGCAGGTAATAGATATATGTACTGATATATTAAAAGCAAATGATAAAGACAAAGATACCCTTTTAAAACTTGCCGAAGCTTATGATAAATCGAAAAATACTGACCTTGCTATGCAAACATACAGAGAATATTTAAATATAGCTCCTTTATCAGTTAAAACAGATCAGGTAAAAGAACGCCTTGAAAAACTGGAAAGCAAGATTAACGGTGATGGAGAAGAAGGCTTACTCGATAAAATATTCGGGTTTTTTGCTAAAAGATAATTTATTAAATTGAATGTTAGAAAAAAGTCTGATGATAAATTCATCAGACTTTTTTAAATTATGACAAGTAATCTCATAAATTTCCTTGTCATTCTGAACTTGTTTCAGAATCTAGACCCTGAAATAAATTCAGGGTGACACAAACACTTTTGAGACGGCTTCTAAAAACTTATGAGAGGAGAGATAAAATGTCTGAATATATTATGAACTTTAGTGAAATAACTATGGATAATCTTGCTCAGGTTGGAGGAAAAAATGCTTCTCTGGGTGAAATGTTCCAGAAATTGACATCAAAAGGCATAAACATTCCTGACGGCTATGCAACAACTTCTGAAGCGTACTGGGATTTTTTGGACGAAAATAATATAAGGGAAAATTTGACAGAAATTCTTAATAAACTTGATAGAAAAGAATTTTCCAACCTGCATCAGATTGGAAAAGAGGCAAGAAATATTGTATTAAATGCTCGAATACCTGATAATCTCAGGAATGAATTAAATACAGCATACGAAAATCTTGTTTCGAAATATATAGAGCCAATACAGATCGCAGTAAGAAGCAGTGCTACTGCTGAAGATCTACCTACTGCAAGTTTTGCCGGACAGCAGGAAACTTTTTTAAATATAAAAAGCAGCGAGCAGCTTATAGATGCCTGCTTAAAATGTTATGCGTCTCTTTTTACTGACAGGGCAATAAAATACAGAGAAGATAATAATTTCGAGCATATGAAAGTTGCTCTGTCGATAGGTGTTCAGAAAATGGTAAGATCAGACAAAGCCTGTGCAGGTGTTGGTTTTACTATAGATACAGAAACAGGCTTTGAAAAAGTGATTTTCCTGACAGGAAGCTGGGGATTGGGAGAAAACGTAGTTCAGGGAACTGTAAACCCGGATGAATTTTATATTTTTAAACCTTCATTAAAAATGGGTAAAAAGGCAATAATATCCAAAAATATTGGAACAAAAGCTAAAACTATGGTTTATGCTGACGAGGCAGGACTTGATCCTGCAAAAGTTGGTGTTACAACTGTTAATATTAATACGCCTGAAGATAAGCGAAAGCAGGTTATTCTCAGTGATAATGAAATAGAAACGCTTGCAAAATGGGCAATGACTATTGAAGAACATTATAAAAGGCCAATGGATATTGAATGGGCAAAAGATGGAATATCTAACGAGTTATTCATTGTTCAGGCAAGACCTGAAACAGTGTTTGCATCAAAAAAAGAGCGTTATATTTTTCATACGTATAAATTAAAAGAAAAAGGTAAAATAATTGCTGAGGGAAGAAGTGTTGGAAACAAGATTGCATCAGGCAGGGCAAGAATTTTAAATTCCCCGGCTGAGTCAGATAAACTCCAGCCAGGAGAAATTCTTATTGCTGATATGACAAACCCGGATTGGGACCCAATTATGAAAAGAGCTGCGGCTATTGTCACCAATAAAGGAGGTCGAACAAGTCATGCAGCAATTATTGCAAGAGAAATAGGAGTTGTAGCAGTTGTAGGCACAGGTAACGCAACTGAGGCTGTAAAAGACGGGCAGGAAATAACAGTTTCCTGTATTGAAGGTGAAAATGGATTGATTTATGAGGGAAAACTTGATTGGGAAGAACAGGAAGTCGATACAAAAAATATTAAAATGCCAAAAACACAGGTTATGCTAATTCTGGGTGATCCTGATCAGGCTTTTAATCTCTCGTTTTTGCCTAACAGAGGCGTCGGACTGATGCGGCTTGAATTTGTAATAAATAATGCAATAAGAATTCATCCCATGTCACTGGTAAAGTTCGAGCAGCTTAAAGATCAGGAAGCTAAACAGCAAATAGAAAATCTTACTTACGGATATTCAAATAAAGAAGACTACTTTGTCGACAAGTTATCTCAGGCAGTTGCGACTATTGCTGCTGCTTTTTATCCGAATGATGTAATAGTCAGGATGAGTGATTTTAAAACAAATGAATATGCAAATTTAATTGGAGGTAAAGAGTTTGAACCTCCAGAAGATAACCCGATGCTTGGATTCAGGGGAGCATCCAGATACTATAATCCAAGATATAAAGAGGGATTTCATCTTGAATGCAAAGCTATGAAAGTAGTAAGAGAGGATATGGGACTTACTAACGTTAAATTAATGATACCTTTCTGTAGAACTATTGAAGAAGCAAAACAAGTTGTTGATACAATGGAAGAATTTGGCTTAAAAAGGAAAGAAAATGAACTTGAGTTATATATGATGGTAGAAATACCAAGCAATGTTATTCTTGCTGAAGAATTTGCAAAGTATTTTGATGGATTTTCGATTGGTTCAAATGACCTAACTCAGCTAACATTGGGTATAGACAGAGATTCAGAAATTGTGAGCGGTTTATTTAATGAAAATGATGATGCAGCAAAAAAATTAATATCCATGGCAATTAAAAAAGCCAATCAAACCCACACGAAAATAGGTCTCTGTGGTCAGGCACCGAGTGATTATCCTGAATTTGCACAATTTCTGGTAGAGCAGGGTATTAACAGTATTTCCTTTAACCCTGATGCGTTAATAAGCGGTATAGATAATATAAATAAAGCAGAGGCAAGATTAAAAAGAGCAAAAATCCTGTGATCTTTGCTCCGTAATTTATTTATTTTTTAAGAGACATCTGTACTGAGTTTTTCCATGGAAGCCAGTTTGGATAGAGTGAATACATTCATTCCTCCGAGGATTGATGAATTTATAGCTTCTACTTTTTCATCTATTTCCTTTTCCAGGTCTATAATTTTTCTGGCTTTCTGCATAATTATAGTTCTTAATTCATCTTTTTCTTTGTCAGGCCTTGTTTTTATTACTTCAAGTTCTTCCTTTAGCTGTTCTTTCTGAAGTTTTTCTTTATTAATATATTTTGTAGTTAAACTTATATCTTCGAGTTTAACTGATATATCAGCATCAGGAATAATATCTGACCAGCTTTCGATAGAATTAATGACTTCTCTTTCAAGAATATTACATTTTTCTATCAGTTCTTCAAAGCTGATAATGGTTGCTTTTTTACTTTGTTCTTCATTTTGTCTTGCAATATAGACTCGTATTCTTCTTTTGATAACACCAATATTTTCAATTAGTAAGACCAGATCCCTGATAGTATTTTTTCCTCTCGTTGTGAGAATTCCTTTATCAGCGTTATCTGTCCATATCTTAGTCAATCTTGCGCCTATTACTCCTGAAGAAAATACTGTTAACAGCGATAAAATTACTGTAATAATTGGATTATCGTTGTATGCATTCATACAGATAATAATAGCGGTTATAACTGATAATACTGCAATCCATGGATCTACGATTATGCTTAAAAATACTAACCATCTTTGTATTAAGGGCTGTTTTATATTCACAAAAATACTCCTTTCGTTTTTATAAACTAATAAATTTTAGCATTATATATTTTTACTTTCCAAAAAAACCGACTTTTAAAAAGTCGGTTTTTGCATTTTCGTTATGTTGAGCTTGTTTTAGCATCCATAAAAATTATAGATGATCAGGTTCTGATTGTGTTTTTTCCATCTTAGTAACCACTTTATCTATTAATCCGTATTCTTTAGCTTCTGCAGCGGACATATAGAAATCTCTCTCGGAGTCCTGTTCAACTTTTTTAAATGGCTGGCCTGTGTGTTTTGCCATAAGCTCATTCATTTGTTTTTTGATTCTTGATATTTCAGCAGCTTCTATCTGAATGTCGGTTGCCTGGCCTCTTGCTCCGCCTGACGGCTGATGAATCATAATTCTTGCGTTAGGCAATGACATACGTTTGCCTGGTGTTCCTGCACCAAGTAAAAATGCGCCCATGCTTGCAGCTTCACCGATACAAATTGTATTTACGTCTGATCTTATATGTTTCATTGTGTCATATATAGCCATTCCGGCTGTTATGACTCCTCCCGGACTATTAATATAAAGCATAATGTCTTTTTCGGGATTATCTGAGTCTAAAAGCAGTAATTGAGCAACAATTGAATTTGCCACGTCATCATCAATCTCTGTGCCTAGAAAAATAATTCTTTCTCTAAGGAGTCTTGAAAATATATCAAAGGCTCTTTCTCCACGGCTTGACTGTTCAATAACCATGGGGACATAGCCTAAAATTGTATTATAATCCATAATTCCCTCTCTCAGTTGAAATAACTTTTTACATAATAGTAATTATAAATTATGAGCAGTTTAAATGCAAAAATAGATTTTATTGTATTATAATTTCAATGCATAAATTTAGTGGACAGCGGTAACCGTGTTAATATTTCGTGAAATCAAACCAAATCTGTTAAAATCTTCCTACCTTGCTCTGGGCATGTTTGATGGCGTTCATCTGGGACATCAAAAAGTAATCCTCTCTGCAGTAAAAAATGCTGAAAGATATGATTCAATTTCTACTATTGTGACTTTTTCACAGCATCCAGGCTATATAAAGTCCAAAACTCATCCCAGATTAATAACTACTTTTGAAGAAAAATTAGAACTTTTTAAAAAATTGGGTGTTCAGGCAGTTGTTATTTTGGATTTTACTGATGAACTATCTCGTATTTCAGCGGAAGATTATCTAAAAAACTTTTTAATTATGGGCTTAAATGCAAAAAGCATATCAGTTGGTTATAATCATCATTTTGGAGCAAATAAAAAAGGCGACTGTAACCTTTTAAGGAGTTATAGTGCTGAATTTAACTATGAAGTTAAAGTGATATCGCCGGTAACTATAGATGGGCACGTTGTTAGTAGTTCAGCTATCAGGAAACATATCCATTCAGGTGATGTTGATATAGCGACAAAAATGCTAGGCAGGCCTTACTCTATTAAAAATATAGTTGTAGAAGGAAAACATCGAGGCAGGCTTCTCGGATTTCCTACTGCAAATCTAAATTTGCCTCCTGATAAATCGTGTCCAAAAGCAGGTGTGTATTCCGGTATTGTAGATATTGATGAAAAAAAATATTTTTCAGTGGTTAATGTAGGTAAAAGACCGACATATGGTGATCTTGTTGAGAATCTTATTGAAGCGCATATTCTGGACTTTGATGGAGATATTTACAATAAAGAAATTGAAGTCAGTTTTTTGAGTAGAATCAGAGACGAGAAAAAGTTTGCTTCTGAAGATGAACTCAAAGAACAAATAAAACTTGATTGTAAAACGGCTGCTTCATTTTCGCTTAAAATATAATTTTAAAATAGTTATAATTGCTATATTAATAGTTGTTATGTTAACTTTAAAATGAACTAATATCATAAAAATTAAGTAATAATAGTAAGTAAGATAATTTAATTTTGGGATGATTTTTTATGATGCGTTATATTGCAGTTTTGCTTCTTATAGTTTTAGGGATTTTGCCTGCTCTATCTGAAGAAACTCTTATAAAAAAGGGTGATATTCTTACTCTTGATAAGTGTATAGAAATAGCAGTGTCCAGAAATCCAAATATAAACCTTGCTACAAATACAACAAAAATATATGAAAGCAAAATTGGACAGGCAAAGTCTAATTATCTCCCGCAATTAAATGTTTCTTCTGGTTACAGTCGGGAAAATCCTGCTACAGGCATTGGTAATGATATTGATACCAGTCGATATTCAGGTAATGCTACAGTAAATCAGCTTGTTTATGACTTTGGCAAAACTCCGGCAAAAATAAAAATTCAGGATTATAATCTTTCTTCTTCTCGTTCTGACGTTGATAATACTGTAGTTCAGATAGTCTATAATGTAAAACAGGCTTATTACAGTGCATTATCTTCAAAAATAAATAAGGATGTTTATACTCAGGCTATATATCAGTATGAACAACACTTAAAGCAAGCTAAAGCATTTTTTGAAGTTGGAACTAAATCCAAAATTGATGTAACAACAGCAGATGTTAATCTTAGTAATGCTAAATTAAATTATATAAAGGCAAATAATGCTTATCAAACTGCAATAGCCAGCTTGAATAATGTAATGGGAATTCCAGAAGCTTCTGAATATAGTATTGCTGATACTGTTTCTTTTAAAAATCCCTGGAATAAACCGGAATATATGATTAAGGTTACTGATAAAAACCAGCCAAAAGATAATAAACAGGGTAAAAAGGAAAGCAATTCGGTTTTAAAATCCGGTGTTGCAAAATATAATGTACTTGAAAATCTTACTTTTAAAAAATACGATGTAAGCTTTGAAGATGCTATAAAAAAAGCATACGCCAGCAGGCCGGATCTAAAGTCAGTTGTTTTGAAGGAATCTGCTGCAGGTGAATCAATAAAACTTGCCCAAAAAGATTATTACCCTGCCCTATTAGGTTTTGCTAATTATGGATGGGGTGGAACACGTTTCCCTCTTGATAATGGCTGGTCGTTTGGAGCTAATGTCAATATTCCTGTTTTTAACGGTTTTTTGACAAAAAATCAGATAAATGAAGCAAAAGCGAATCTTGAAATTGTACAATCTAATATTGAAATACTTAAACAGTCAATTTATCTTCAGGTTCAACAGGCATATATCAATTTAACCGAGTCTGAAAAAAGAATTCCGGTTACAGAAGTAATTGTAAAACAGGCAAAAGAAAATCTTGAACTTGCAAATGGAAGATATAAAGTAGGAGTTGGAAGTTCTATGGAAGTTCAGGATGCTGAAATAAACTACAATAATGCTCAACTATCGTATGTACAAGCTTTTTATGATTATAATATAGCTCGCAGTAATCTTGAAAGGGCAATGGGAATAAAATGAATAAGAAAATAATTATCTCAATGATACTTATAGTTACCATAAGTTTGTTGTTTATATGTTTAAAAGGCGGCAAAAAAGTTGACAAATTTAAGACAGATAAAGTACTTAGAGGTAATATAATTGAAACTATTACAGCTTCAGGTATTATTAATCCTGTAACCAGTATTAGTGTCGGTACTCAGGTTTCAGGTTCGATAAAACAAATATATGTGGATTTTAATTCCCCTGTAAAAAAAGGTCAGCTATTGGCCCAGATAGATCCTTCCCTGTTTGAAGCCCAAGTGGCACAGGCAAGAGCAAATTTATATAATGCACAGGCAAACCAGCAGAAAACAAAAAGCATTCTTCTTAATGATTATAGGACATATATGCGTTATAAAACTTTGTACGAAAAAAACTTTGTTGCAAAAAGCGATGTAGATTTAGCCGAAACAACTTACTATGCAGATAAAGCACAAATTGGATCAGCGCAGGCTCAAATTGCTCAAGCTGCTGCTGCTTTAAGAAATAATGAAACAAATTTGCGCTATACAAGAATAATTTCGCCTGTAAATGGAATTGTAGTATCAAGAAATGTTGATGTTGGCCAGACTGTTGCAGCTAGTTTCCAAACTCCAACATTGTTTCTTGTAGCACAGGATCTAACAAAAATGCAGATTTATACAAGTGTTGCAGAAGCTGATATTGGAAAAGTAATAGTAGGACAGGATGTTGAGTATACGCTTGATGGATATCCAGATATGACTTTCAAGGGCAAGGTTAAACAAATAAGAAATGCTCCGACAACTGTTCAAAATGTTGTAACTTACGATGTTGTAATTAATGTTGACAATAAGGACTATAAGCTTAAGCCGGGAATGACGGCAAATGTTTCAATTATTACATCTAGAAAGAACAAGGTTTTAATGATACCTAATTCAAGTCTGAGGTTCACTCTTGAAAGAGGTGAAGATGCTCCAAAATATAAACAGCAGGGAGTATGGGTATTAAAGGATGAAAAACCAAGCCGGATTAATATTAAAACAGGTGTTAGCGATGGCAGCTTCACAGAAATAATCTCCGGCAATATATTGGAAGGTGAAAAAGTAATAATCGATAAAATAGAAAAATCGAGAAAATCAAACGGTAGGGCTCCAGGACCAAGGATGTTTTAGAATGACACTCATAAATATAAATGATATCTGGAAAATTTATAAAGTTGGCGATGTTGAGCTTAATGCACTTCATAACGTTTCTTTATCAATAAAAACAGGAGAATTTGTATCAATTATGGGACCATCAGGTTCAGGAAAATCGACTTTTATGAATATTCTTGGATGTCTGGACAAACCTACAAAAGGAAAATATTTTTTAGACGGGATAGATGTTACTTTTCTTGGCAGAGATGAACTGGCAAATATAAGAAATATAAAAATCGGCTTTGTCTTTCAGGGTTTTAATCTTATTCCAAGAACGTCAGCTCTCGAAAATGTTGAACTTCCTATGATTTATAGTAAAATGCCTCCGAAAGACCGAAGAAACTTAGCAGTGGAAGCGCTTAGAATAGTTGGCTTGGAAGACAGGGAAAACCATACTCCCAATCAGCTTTCAGGTGGCCAACAACAGAGAGTAGCTATTGCAAGAGCCATAGTGAATGATGCGCCTATAATTCTGGCGGATGAACCAACCGGGAATTTAGACACAAAAACAAGCTGCGAAATTATGGATCTCTTTGTCAAGCTTAATAAAGAATCAGGAAAAACCATAATACTTGTAACTCATGAGCCGGATATAGCAAGGTATAGTGAACGGATTATAAGGTTCAAAGATGGCTGTCTTGTAAGTGATGAGGTAAAAGTATGATAGATATTGCTTCAGCCGTGAGAATTGCTGTAAGAGCATTAAAAGTAAATAAAATGCGGGCAGTTTTAACCAGCCTGGGTATTATTATAGGTGTTGGAGCTGTAATAATTATGCTTGCGATTGGACAAGGAGCAAGCAAGGAAATATCTGATAAAATCTCCAGTATGGGAAGTAATCTTCTTATGGTTATGTCAGGAACAACTACTTCAGGCGGAATGAGGATGGGGTCTGGAACACAACCTACTCTTACTGCTAAAGACGCAGAAGCCATAATGGCTGAATGTCCGTCAGTACAGGATGTAGCTCCTACTCTTGGCGGTGTCGGACAGGTAATTTACGGTAATCAAAACTGGTCAACGCAGATATTGGGGTCAACGCCTAATATGCTTAATATAAGAGACTGGTCATTGTCTTCAGGCAGATCTTTTACTGATGAAGATGTGAAAAATGCCACAAAGGTATGTTTGCTAGGTCAGACCGTTGCTATAACACTCTTTGGAGATCTTGATCCTATTGATAAAATTATACGAATAAAAGGTATCCCTTTTAAAGTAATTGGCTTACTTGCAAGTAAAGGTCAAGCTGCAATGGGACAGGATCAGGATGATACTGTTATTATTCCTTTGACAACATCGCAGAAAAAACTTTTTGGTGCACAGTTTCCCGGTATGGTAAAGATGATTATGGTAAAAGGTAATAATGCTGAAGCTTTAAATAGTGCTCAGGAGGAAATTACAGCTTTATTAAAAGAAAGACATCATATTGGCCAAAAACAGGAAGATGATTTTAGTGTAAGGAATCTTACTCAAATGATGGAAACAGCAAAACAGGCATCTAATGTAATGGCTTTTTTACTGGGTTCTATAGCTTCTGTTTCTTTACTTGTTGGAGGTATAGGAATTATGAATATAATGCTTGTTTCTGTAACCGAAAGAACAAGAGAAATTGGGATAAGAATGGCTATTGGTGCAAAAACCTGGGATATACGTATGCAGTTTCTTATTGAAGCTCTTATACTATCGTTAACAGGAGGAATTATTGGCATTATTATCGGAATCTCTGGAGCTCAATTACTTGCATCACTTGCAGAATGGAAAACCGTCGTATCTCCTTTCTCAATAATCATGGCCTTTGGTTTTTCGGGTATTGTGGGAGTATTTTTTGGTTTCTATCCTGCTTATAAAGCATCATTGCTAAGTCCCATAGATGCTTTGAGATATGAATAGGAAATACAACTACTAATTCAAAAATTGTAAACTTTTTATTAATTGCTGACAAAACACAGCAACAAAAATTTTTCTTGTGTTTTATTAGGATAGAAGCGCTTTAACCAACAAAAATTAAGAAGAAGTAAGAATGATTTCGTCTGTTAAATTTTCTATCCCTCAGCCCGTAAAGACTATTTTTGTACCTGCATTAGGAGTAGGTGCGGTTTTTGCTGATATGGAACAACATAAAAATGATCACCATAAAGCAATCAGGTTAGGAGAAACCCTGACAGCAGTGGCAAGTTGTGTATGCCTTCATAGATGGCAACCCGGGTTACTGACTTTAGTAGGCGGTATTGCGATATGGGTTCGTACAAAAAGTAAAAAAACAAAAGGGGAAAAAGCTAAATCAGTTGTACAGGATCTTATTTGGGTTGGTAGTGGACTTTTAACCCAAAAACTTTTATCAGGCAAGTTGAATAAAGCCGGAAAACGCCAGTGGTATCTACATAATTGCTGTGCTTTTGCAGTTGGCGCATTGATTGCAGCACCTCTAATCAACAGGCTGATTTTTGGAAAAGAATCCCAACAAAAGAATGAGTCTTTTGCAGGAAGCCATATTACATATAATTCTCCTGTTCATCCTGCTTCATACTATAAATCAGGCATTTTTAGTAATAATGATACTCCATCTTACTATTCTGATACCAATAATCAAGGTCATTAATTATATATATTGGAGGTTATTTTTTGGATTAAGATGAATATTACACACAGTTGTTTAAAATCAGCTATACTTGCGTCCAATGTTCTGAAATATAGGATTAATTAAAATTTTATTATTAAAATCAACGACTTTGCAGCAGAGTTGTGAAGTTACACAAGTGAATAATAAGTCCCATAAACCTGGAGGTGTTAAACCTGAATAAAGAGTAAACTTTCCTAAACATAATTAAATATTCTATTTTTTTATATTAATTTTTTGAGTAAACTTATAATTAGGGGGTAAATAAATAATATTTAGCATATGAAAGTTAGAAAAAAAATTATAATATCTGGAATTATCAGTTGTAAATCTTTCATTTCTTATGTATTTTCTCAGGCAAAGAAATGTAAACTGTCAGGCTGGGTAAATGCAGGAAATGATTCCACCAAAATCGAAATAGAAGGTGATAATGCTTCGATACTGGAATTTTTATCTAACGTTTACGATGATCCAAATAGAATTTCAAGAGTTGCGAATCTGGATTTAGATGATATACCGGTTTTAAACAGTAAAAACTTTTATATTATTGATGAAAAGACGAATCATGGTTCTGTTGAAGTTGTGCCAAGAGACATTGCAACTTGTGATAAATGCCTTGTCAATTTATACGATGAAAATACAGGGTATTATAAATATCCTTTTGTTGCATGTAAAGAATGCGGGCCAAAGTATAGCACGGTAAATTCCCTGCCTTATACCAGAGAAAATTCATCAATAGGTGAATTTAAGTTTTGTGATAAGTGTAGTACGAGTATAAATAACGGCATATTCGATGTGTATTTTTCAAATTGCCCTGAATGTGGACCGAAAGTCTGGATAACAGAAAAAAATAAAATTTATTATAAGGATGAATGTTTTAGCAGAGCTTCTAAAATTCTTGAAAAAAACAGGATTCTTCTTTTAAAAAGTACAAATTGTTTCTATTTATGTGCAAATGCACGTTCAATCAGGGCTGTTGATAAGATTAGAGACATTAAAAATAGAAAAGACAAGCCTTTAAACGTTATGGTCAGTAATGTTGAAGAAGCAGAGAAGTTTGCATTTGTAAACGATAAAGAAAAAGAGCTTTTGAAATCACAGGAAAGGCCGATAGTATTATTAAAAATTAAAGATCCTAATTATCTTGCCCCCAATGTTACTAATAATTTCAATAAAATTGGAGTTATGCTTCCTTCAAATCCGATTCAGCATCTTTTATTCAGCTCTGGAAATTTAAAGATTCTGGTAATGAGCAGTGCTAATAAATCAGGAAGAGCCATTGAAATTGATAATACAAAAGCTGAAGAAACTTATAAAGACATTGTTGATGGTATTTTGTTTCATAATTTGAATATATATAACGGTTCTGATGATAGTATTGTAACGATTTTAAAGGATGAAAAATATTTTTTGAGACTGGCAAGAGGTTATGCGCCTAATTATATTTCTCTTAGTACAGTTCAGTCCTATCCTGCTGTTCTTGCCTGCGGAGCATATCAGAATTCAACTATCGCAATAGCAACTTCTGACGGTAAAGTTCATATAAGTCCTTATACAGGTGATTTAAATACAGCAAATGTCTTTGATTTGTATAAAAGAAACATTATTTTATTCTGTAAACTCTTAAATGTCACTCCAGAATATGCGGTATGTGATATGAATCCTGATTATCTTTCAACAAGATATGTAATGAATCTAAGGATACCATATTTTCAGGTGCAGCATCATTATGCACATTTATTAAGCTGTTTGGCAGATAATAAAGTACCTGCTGATACACCTGTAATAGGGGTTATACTAGATGGTTCAGGTTTTGGAGATGATCAGACCGTTTGGGGCGGAGAATTTCTTGTTTCTAAAGATTTGAAGTATGAAAGAGCGGCAAGTATCCCTGTCTTTAAGATGATTGGCATAAAAGATAAAGAATTCCAGGTTCACAGACTAGGATATAGTCTATTGCAAAAATCCGGAATAGATCAAAAGCATCCAGTATACAAGAATTTAAAAATATCTTTAGAAGAAGAAAAAATGTTTTCAAATCTGATTAATACCGGTATAAGTTCACCTTTAACATCATCTGCCGGAAAGTTGTTTGATGCGGTTGCATCCATACTTGGTATCATCAAGTATTCTTCCTATGATGAATATTCTGTTCTATACCTTGAAAGCCTTGCAAACATAAATAACTGGGATATTTATAAATTAAGCAGGTTTAATATAAATAAAATGAATGAATTGATTAAATTCATTGTTGAAGATGTTGAAAATAAGATACCCATACCTGATATTTTGGCTAAATTTCATAATACTTTAGCTAAAATGATTGCATATACCTGTTTAGAGATTAATTTAAAAACAAAAATTTATACGGTTGCACTTTCAGGGTCCGTCTGGATGAATCTTCTTCTTTTGACAAGGACAATTGAAGAACTTGAAAAATTAAATTTAAATGTTTTGACACATAAAAATATTTCAACAAATGATGAAGGTTTAAGCCTTGGGCAGGCTGTATATGCTGCTTATAAACTCTCCGGTCAAAAAATTCAACATCATGACTCAGTGTATATTAATTCTACCAATTTTTAAAAAGGCCATTGAGTTTATAGAAAAAATCATTTTTTATAATTTTTCATTAGATCATTTAATTTTGTAATAATAAGGTTCTTTAGAGTTATTGTTTAATAGCAAAATATGTTATAATTATTAAACTTTTTATCTGGTAAGTAAATGGGTAAATTTTAGTAGGTTTAAGAAGTAGTATCATTATAAATGTTTATATTAGTATGATTATTTTGTAATTTTAATTTTTTAATTTTAATTACTATTGATTTGTATACATAATATATTTCATTTTTAAGATTGCTATGATTACGCTATTTAGAAATTTATACAAGTAAGAAATTTATAATAGGAGTTTTTTAAATGCAGCAAATCAATTCCTTAAAATTTAAAATAGTAGCGAGTATGCTTTTTCTTTTGCTGATTACAGTTGTAATAATAGGATATATCAGTATTAACAAAAGTAGTGATATTATTTCAGACATAACAAGAAAAATGCTTATAGTTAATGCAAAAAACAACTCTGAAGAAATTTATAACGATCTAAAACAGGTCGAAAAAAATGTAAAGTTGATGGGGAATTTTGTTAAAGAAACAAGTTCTATTCAAACTGAGAGTGATTTAATCAAATTTAAAGATATCCCTTTTGCAGAATCTGAATATTCAAAAATCAGAATTTTTCCTAAAGAACTTGGACAAAATACTAAATGGTGCATGAGCTCCTATTTTTATTATGATCAGAAGTATATACCAGCTTATGATGGGGCATGGTTTGTTGGAAGTGATGGAAAATTTGAAAGAAGTGTTTTGAATACTGCGATTGAGCAAGATTCTGGCGACTGGTATTATAAGCCTGTAGAAGTTCATAAAGGTTTATGGGCCACTCCTTATATTGATCCAGACCTTAAAAAGGCTATGATAACCTACTCTGAACCGGTATATAAAAATGGATTTTTGCTGGGGGTTGCCGGTATGGATATAACACTTGATGAATTAAATAAATTAGTTAAAAATATTCAGATATATAACAATACTAATGCTTTTATTATTGATAGTAACTACAACTTCATTGCAGGAAAAGATTTTAATGCTGGAGAAAACATACTAAAAGCAAATAATGGTGCTTATAAGTTTCTTACAAATATTTTTAATGATAAGAAATCAGGTTATATTGAATATAAAGATTCGGGAACAGATAAAATCATATCTTTCACTAAATTACCTAATGGATTTATTTTATTGATAAGTGTTCCGGTATCAGAAATTCTTTCTGATATGAATAAAATGTCATATTTAATAATTCTTGCAATGGTTGTAATTATTGTTGTAGCTAGTATTATAGCTGCGGTGATAGGTGGAAATATTTCTGATCAATTTACAAAGCCTATTGTAAAAATTATTGGCATTCTCAGTCAAAATACACAACAAATAACTTGTATTTCTCAGGAGTTATTACAATCAAGTCATTTAATAGCCGAAGGTAGTTCAGAACAGGCAGCATCTCTTGAAGAAACATCTGCTACTCTTGAAGAATCTTCATCAATGATAAGACAAAATACTGAAAATACCAGTCAAGCTGCTTTATTGGCAAAACGGACAAAAGATTCCGCTGATAAAGGTAATGTTGAGATGCAGGAAATGATGTCTTCAATGGCAGAACTTAAAAAATCAAGCGATCAAATAGCAAAAATCATAAAGATTATTGATGATATAGCATTCCAGACAAATATTCTTGCTTTAAATGCGGCAGTTGAAGCGGCACGGGCTGGAGAAGCCGGAATGGGATTCGCTGTAGTTGCTGAAGAAGTTAGGAATCTTGCGCAAAGAAGTGCAAAGGCAGCTAAAGATACAGAATCAATTATAGAAAGAAATATACACTTATCGGAAAAGGGTGTTGATGTTTCCCAAAAGGTTAATGATTCCCTGTCAGAAATTGATGAACATGCATTAAAAGTTAATCAACTACTCGATGAAATAACTACAGCAAGTCGGGAACAAGCTCAGGGCATTACTCAAATCAATAAAGCTGTTATTCAAATGGAAAGTGCTGTTCAGCGCAACGCTTCAATATCTCAAGAAAGTGCCGGAACTTCAGAAAGACTTTCTTTTCAGGCACAGGATATGAAAGATATTGTCAATGAACTTATTAGAATTGTCGGTGGAGTTAAAGAAAATTTAATAGAAGATAGAGTTTCTAATATTCAATCTTTAACTGATGCACTTGTTAAATCTAACTTAAAATCCTGAATTTCTAATTTTCCCATATAGCGAAGAGATTCTGCTTATAAACAGGATCTCTTCGCTAATATAATGTTTTTGCGTCAATAAAAAGCAATAGAGCAGCCGGATTCCCGCTTTGGCTTACGAGAATAAATTTTTACCATCTTTGTCTGGAATTTCGTTAAAAATTTCAGCATTAAAATCCGTCCTGTTATCATTTGATAACATTTCATTAGCAGGCGTTTTTAAAGGGATAGGATTGATAATATTTTGTTTAATGTTGCTAAATTCAGATTGAATTTCAGTAAATATAGACTCATTCTGATTTGGATTTATATAATTGTTCATTTTTTCATAGTCAAAGCAGTTTTCCCAACGAGCAACTACAGCTGATGCAACACAATTTCCTATTAAGTTAACTGTTGTTCTGCCCATATCAAGAATTTGATCTATCCCTAACAGTATCGCAACACCAGCTACAGGTATTTTAAAAGCGACCAATGTTCCGGTTAGAATAACAAGAGAAACTCTTGGAACAGCTGCCATTCCTTTACTAGTAAGCATAAGCGTCAGCATTATTAAAATCTGTTGTTCCAATGAAAGATTTATTCCAGATAACTGAGCTACAAATAATGTTGCAAGTGCAAGATACAGGGTACTGCCGTCAAGATTAAAAGTATAACCTGTAGGCATAACAAAGCCTACAATATTTTTAGGAACTCCGAAGTTTTCCATTACTTCCATTGCTTTTGGAAGAGCAGCCTCACTGCTTGCAGTAGAAAACGCAATAAGTGCCGGTTCCTGAAGAACCTTTATCATACTAAAAAATGGAATTTTTATAATTTTGCAGACTACAAACAAAACTGAGATTATAAATATTATTAGTGCAAAATATAAGGCAAATATTAATTTTGCGTATATTCCCAGCACTTCAATACCATTTTGGCCTACAGTTGTGGCAATTGCTGCAAATACACCGATAGGAGCGAAAAACATTACATATTCGGTAAATTTAAACATAATCTCTGCTAGACTTGAAAGTCCGTTAAGGATTGGCTTTCCTTTATCACCAATACCTGCCAGAGCAAGTGCAAAAAATAGTGAAAATATAACAACCTGAAGGATATCACCTTTTGCCATTGCATCAATTACACTTGTTGGTATCATATGAGTAAATGTATCTATTAAAGAAGTATGGGTTTCATAGTTTTGCATCTTCATAACTTCCTGCATGCTTGAAGATGATGCTGCAAGGTTTAGCCCAAGCCCAGGATGAAGCCAGTTTGATACAAAGAGACCTATTATAAGCGCAAGTGTTGTTGCTATTTCAAAGTATATAATTGTTTTTAATCCAATTCTGCCAAACTTTTTGCAATTTCCCTGTCCTGCAATCCCAACAACAAGAGTAGCAAAAACTAATGGGGCTATAATCATTTTAATCATTCGCAGGAAAGTATCAGCAAGAGGCTTTAATTTAACTGCAACTTCCGGGAAAAGCCAACCTGTTAATATTCCTAAAACCAGTCCTAATAATATATATAAAGTTAATCTGGATTTTTTCATTAAAATAAACCTTATTCATCTTCCATAAATAGCTATATATCAGGAAATTTTCAGGAAGTTTAAAATGTATCCCAATCCTAGAATAAATTCGCAGAGTGACTCGAACGTTTATGCTAAATAGGTAATATTTATTAGTCTGTATTCCTTATTTTATTATACTCTACCTTGTAGATAGATTTAATTCAAGCAAAATCAACTTTAGTTTTAATTTTATAAATAAATTTTAATACTTTTTAAAAAAGAGACCGCTGCATAACTTAGAAAATTTGTTTTTTCTTGTTATGCAGTGGTCGACCCTTGAAAAGGTGAAAGGTAGTTGTGGCGGCGAGGAGCCGGCACTACTGCCTTGACACTGGATTGCAACAAAACTGCTGTTTTAGAGTTATGCAGTGGTCTTAGATTTGCGGTCGATCCTTGTAAAAGTATTACGAAGCGGGAGTTCATAAAATGGAAATGAAGAATTTTCGTTTTTGAACTCATTCCAGGCTTTGCCCGGTCGTAACGGCTGTAGGCTAGATATGACAAAGCGATATTTTGGTAGTTATGCATCAGTCTTATATATACAGGTAAAGAGAATACGGAAGATACATTTTTATTGAACCTTTAATCTTGATAAATGCTATTAATAAAAGTATTATTTATCTAAATCAAAGTGTAATTCTAAGCAGTAATGGAGTAGATTAATTGGATTCAAAATTAGTAATTGGTTTAATGTCAGGTACTTCTGTTGATGGTATTGATGCCAGTCTTGTTGAAATAAAACCGGATTTTTCAATAAAAGTATTATCAAGTCTTGTATATGACTTCCCTGAAAATATCAAATCATCAATTTACAAGCTTTTTGGGGCAGAAGGTACAATAGAAGACTTATGCTGGATGAATTTTGTGCTGGGAGAATATTTTGCTCTTGCTGCGCTTGATGTAATTGAAATTGCAGGAATGAAGCCTGAAAAAATAGATTTAATAGGTTCTCATGGACAGACAATTTATCACATGCCGCAGGAAACCCAGATAAATTTACTCAGCAGGAAAAGCACTCTTCAAATTGGTGAACCTTCTATTATTGCTGAGAGAACTGGTATAACAACAATTGCAGATTTTCGCCCAAGAGATATTGCAGCTGGTGGACAGGGAGCTCCTCTTGTTTGTTTTGCAGATGAAGTTCTTTTTAAATCTGATAAAGTTTCAAGAGCTGTTCAAAATATCGGAGGAATGGCAAATGTTACTGTTTTAAGTCCTGATATTCCAACTTTTGCTTTTGATACAGGGCCTGGAAATGTTTTAATCGATTATTTTATGAGAAAAATATTCTTCAGAGATTATGATAAAGATGGAATTATTGCAGTACAGGGGAATGTAGACGAGCACTGGCTTGAACTATTAATGCAGGAGCCCTATTTAAGTAAAAGACCTCCTAAAACAACAGGAAGAGAATTGTTTAGCAAAGAATATGCCGAAAAAATACTTACTGAAGCACCTAAAAATCCTTATGATATTATTGCCACCATCACCGCATTTACTGCAAAGTCAATCTACAAGGCTTATAATGACTTTATCTTTCCGGTAACATCTGTTCAGGAAATCATACTTGGTGGAGGAGGGGCAAACAATCCTCAAATTATTAAGTATCTGCAGGAATATTTTAATAATGAGATTAAGATACTAACTCATGAAGATTTTGGAATTTCAAACAAGTTTAAAGAAGCTATTGCTTTTGCTCTATTAGCTTATACGACTTATTATAATATCCCAAATAATGTTCCGTCTTGTACAGGAGCTAATCATAAAAGGATTTTAGGCAAAATAGTACCCGGAATTCACGGTTAATAAGTCTATTATATTGCGGATTAATTTTCTAATTTTATAGCAGCTTACTCTAATTTTGTTTGGCTATCATCAGTGAAAATGTTATGAAACTTGATGCAAGATCCTGATTTGAAATTAAAATTCCATCAGGCACAACTAAATTAGTGGGTGCAAAATTCCAGATTGCCTTTATTCCAGCTTCTATAAGAAAATCTGTAACATTTTGAGCTTTAGATGCCGGAACTGCTAAAATTGCTATTTGAACATTTCTCTTTTTGGCAAGATCAGGGAGTTCTGAAATATCTAATATTTTTTTAGTTCCAACTTTTGTTCCTATTTTATTAATATCTTCGTCAAATAAAGCTGTTATATTAAGTCCAAACTTTTTGAAGCCTTCGTACCTGGCAAAAGCACTTCCAAGATTTCCTGCGCCAATAAGAAATGCTTCTTTTGCGTCATTTAATCCAAGAAAGTTCTCTAAATGGATTATAAATTCTTTTATATTAAAACCAACTTTTGGTTTACCAACATATCCGGTTGCGGCAATATCTTTTCTTACCTGAGTATCATTTATATCCAGCAATTTTGCTATAGCAGCACTTGATATATATTTTTTTCCGGATACTTTGGCATGACAAAGTATATAATAATAATTTGGTAATCTTCTTAAGGTTGGTATTGATATTTGTTTTCTCATTTTTACCTCAAAAACATTTTAGCTGAGAAACAATTTAATTTATTTTATTAAATTTTGAGGGATTAGCTTCAAAATAATTTCATCATTTAAAGTTGCTTTAACATTTATTTTATCACTAAGATTGTTATTTTTAATAATTTTTTCTGCTGCTATTTCCTAAAATTGTGTAATACTAAACTGCGATCAGGTTATTACCTGATCGCAGTTTGATGTTAATTATAGTGAGTATGTAACAGCTCATGTGCATGCTTGCTATTCGGTTTTTCAAGTTTTTTACTGTAAATTTCCTGAACTTGAGGATTTTCCTGAGATTTGTGCAGAGGCATTTTAGTGTCTGTATCATAAAGACCTTTTGCTCTGCAGGCTTTTACAGAAGTATCTTTACAGTTTGAAGGCTGACCTGCTCCACCTATACAACCGCCTGGACAAGCCATAACTTCTACTACATCATATCTGGCTTCTCCATTTTCTATTTTATTCATAAGCTTTTTGGCTTCACCAAGAGTATTTACTATCGCCAGCTTGACTTTTCTGCCATCTATGTCAACAGTTAATTCTTTTAAGGTTTTAAGTCCTCTTGTTTCAGTTATTGCTATTTTTTCAAGTTTTTTACCTGTTAACATTTCATAAGCCATCCTAATAGCAGCTTCTGCAACGCCGCCTGATGATCCAAAAATAACAGCAGCACCAGTATAAGTTCCAAATGGTGAATCCATAGGTTCAAACTTTAGCTTATTTATATCTATACCTGTTTCCTTAATCATTTTAATGAGTTCCTGTGTCGTTATTACTATATCGACATCAGCAATGTTATTATTTGAAAATTCTTCACGTTTTGCTTCAGCTTTTTTAGCTGTACAAGGCATTATTGAAACAACCGTCAGATTCTCCTTATCAACGTTGAATTCTTTAGTTAACATATCTTTGGCCATAGAACCAAACATTTGTTGTGGAGATTTGCAAGTTGAAAGGTTTTTAAGATATTTAGGATATCTTTGTTCAGCAAATTTGACCCATGCCGGACAACAGCTTGTAAATAATGGTAAGTTTTCATTGCTCAGAAGTCTTGATATTAATTCAGTTCCTTCTTCCATTATTGTCATATCGGCTGCAAATGAAGTATCAAATACCTTATCAAAACCAATTTTTCTTAATGCGGCTGTTATCAGTCCGATTGTATTTTCACCTGCCGGTATACCAAATACTTCACCAAATGAAACTCTGACAGCAGGAGCAATTTGAGCTACTACTATTTTTTTCTCGTTTAAAATATCCTTCCAGACTTTTTCAATGTCAGACTTGATTGTTAAAGCACCTGTAGGACATACTGCTGTACATTGACCGCAGAATACGCAGTCAGCTTTGTCCATATTTTTGTTATAAGCCGGAGACACGACAGTTTTAGATCCCCTGTTTGTAAAATCAAGAATACCCTGTCCCTGAATTTCTTTGCAAACTCTGACGCAAGCACCGCAGAGAATACATTTATTTGAATCTCTTACTATAGAAGGGTTAGAGTTATCTATCGGAACCATCTCTTCTCTTTTTTTAAATCTGATATCTTTAATACCCATTTTATTAGAGAGTTCCTGAAGTTCACAATTACTGCTTTTTTCGCAGGTTGTACATTCTCTATTATGATTAGCAAGCATTAATTCAAGAGAAACTTTTCTGATCCTTCTTGTTTTTTCAGTATTAATTTTTACTTTCATTCCTCCTTCAGGCGGGACTGTACAGCTTGCCTGTACTCCCCGTCCTTCAATTTCAACAACACACATACGGCATGCGCCATAGATTGTAAGATCAGGCCTGTAGCAAAATGTAGGAATTTCTATTCCAGCTTTTCTGATAACTTCAAGCAAGTTTCTTTCGTCTGAAAACTCAATCTCATATCCGTCCAGATATAATATATTTTCTTTTTTTATATTTTCAGTTAACATTATTTACTCCTGTTTTCGGTGGGTTAAAACCCATCCTACGATTATTATTAAACCGATTCCCCAATTGCTTTAAATGGACATACATCTATACAGGTACCGCATTTGATGCATTTATTCTGATTAATTGTGAACGGTTCTTTGATATTTCCTTCAATTGCATCTACAGGACATTGTCTTGAGCATTTTGAACAGCCTTTACAAAGCTCTCTATCTATAACAATATTCTTAAATGCCTGACACACGCCGGCAGGGCAACGTTTATCAACAATATGAGCAATGTATTCATCCCTGAAATGTTTTAAGGTTGATAATACAGGGTTTGGAGCAGTTTTTCCAAGTCCGCATAATGAACCGTCTTTAACTACAAGCGCAAGTTCTTCAAGCAGGTCAATATCAGCTAAAACTGCTTTATTTGCAATGATTTTTTCAAGAATCTTTAGTATATTCTTTGTACCTTCGCGACATGGAACACATTTACCGCAGGACTCATTCTGAATAAAACTCATAAAGAATCTTGCTATTTCAACCATGCAGGTATCTTCGTTCATAACTACAAGACCACCTGAACCTATCATAGCTCCAGCTTTAATCAATGAATCATAATCAAGCGGAATATCCAGATATTCTTCTGTCAAACAGCCGCCCGAAGGGCCACCTATCTGTACAGCCTTAAATTTTTTATTATTTCTAACACCGCCGCCAATATCAAATATGATTTTTCTTAATGTTGTTCCCATTGGAACTTCTATTAATCCGGTATTGTTTACTTCGCCTGTTAATGCAAATGTCTTAGTACCTCTGCTAGTTTCTGTACCGAATCCCTTAAACCATTCGGTACCTTTTAATATTATTAAAGGTACGTTTGCAAATGTTTCAACATTATTAATAAGGGTAGGTTTATCAAATAAACCTTTATTTGCTGGAAATGGAGGCTTTGATTTTGGCATGCCCCTTTCGCCTTCAATAGATGCGATAAGAGCCGTTTCTTCACCACAGACAAATGCTCCTGCTCCTTCTTTTATATGCACTACAAAAGAGAAATTTTTCCCGAATATATTTTTGCCCAATAAACCACGACGTTCAGCCTGATCAATAGCAATTTTTAATCTTTGAACAGCGAGAGGATATTCTGCTCGAACGTAAATATAGCCTTCATCAGCACCTACTGCATAAGCTGCAATTGCCATGCCCTCGAGCACTTTATGAGGATCTCCTTCCATAATGCTTCTATCCATGAATGCACCTGGGTCACCTTCATCACCATTACATATAATATATTTTTTATGCGAAGCGGGAGCGTTTAAAGAGGAGTTTTGATTCTCTTTAGAAAGCTCGTTCTTGTCGTTCCTTGCTACTCGGACAAAGTTCCATTTTCTGCCTGTAGGGAATCCACCGCCGCCTCTGCCTCGTAATCCGCTGTCAGTAATTTCCTGACAGACCTGTTCAGGAGCGTATTCGTCTAATATTTTATATAATGCTTCATAACTATCATTTGCAATGGATTCAACAATATTTTCAGGATTAAGCTTGCCGCAGTTGATTAATGAAGTTCTGTTTTGTTTTGCGTAAAAGTTGATTACTTCATTTTTTCTAACTGCTTTATTGGTTGCAGGTTCTACATATAAAAGTCTTTCAACTACTTCATTGTTTATAAGATGTTTTTCAACGATTTCATCAACATCTTCAGGTTTTACTTTTACATAAGTTACATGTTTTTCAGGAATTACAACAAGTACGCCTCTTTCGCAAAAACCATGACATCCTGTTTTAACAGCTGTATATTTTTCCTGTTCTAATGATACGTTAGCACCAAGATCCTGAAATCTTTTATAGACTGCCATAGATCCATTTGCAACGCAGCCTGTTCCTGCACAGACAAGGACTCTTAAACCCATTTCCTGCATGTTTATTTTGGCTCTTTCTTTTTCAGCCTTTAAATCCATATTTGTTATAACTGTCATTATTATTCACCTGTTATATATTCTTTTAAAAGATAGATGCTGATGGGCAAGTATTCCCATCCTGCTGTTCCTGTTGAAGCTTGTTGATAATAACCATAATTGCATCAGGAGTCATTTGAGGATAAACCTTTTCGTTTATAACAACTACTGGAGCAAGTCCGCAGGCTCCAAGGCAGCTTACTGTTTCAACACTGAATTTAAGATCATCAGTTGTGATCTTTTCACCCGTAAGTTTTAATTTTTGTTTAATAGCATTTAATACAGGCATACTTTTTCTGACATGGCATGCCGTACCATCACAGACTTTTATTTCGTATTTGCCTTTTGGGTTCAGGCTGAACTGGCTGTAAAAAGTTGCCACTCCATAAACACTTGCCGGAGATAATTTCATTTTTTCAGCTATGTACGTGAGTATTTCTTCAGGCAAATAACGGTATTCTTCCTGAATCTTCTGAAGAATAGCTATCAAATTCTCTTTTTTAGCTTCATATTTCTGAATAATTTCATTTACTTTATGAAATTTTCTTTGTTCCTCAATCATTTTATCCGTATTCACATCTCTTACTATCATTATTTCTCTACCATTTAGTTTTTAGAAAATATTTATTTTCTACCTTTGTAAATGCCATGCTGTTGGTTTTCAGCATTATTTATACTGACGAAAATACAGATAATATGTTTCTTTTCGGGCTCGGAAAAATTATTAACCGTACAGGTTATAGAAATAAATATTACTTTGCAGGATATCTATAATAAGGGACTGTTGACGAAACAAAAAACGAAGTTTTTTGTTTCGTCTTACGTCCCCATCGTCCAGTGTCAAAATGATGAAAACTGGAATGAGTTACATAATGCATTCAGCTCCTGCTGACCGCAGCAGCTTCATCATTATTTCACACCCTCATCCTCAAACCGTTTTCATCATTTTTTACATCCGGGTTGGGAGGATATATGAAAAATCCTGTTGTATCTGTAGTAATGACAACTTATAACCGTGTGAATTATATTTCTTCTGCCATTGAATCGGTTCTTAATCAGACATTTGATGATTTAGAACTAATTATTATTGATGATGGTTCCACGGATAATACTTTAGAGAAAATAAATTCTTTTAATGACCAGAGAATTAAGTATTATTATCAAAATAATGCCGGACAGAACCCTGCCCGAAATGCGGGAATAATTCTTTCAACCGGCCAGTATATTGCTATGATAGATTCAGATGACGTATGGGATAAAAATAAATTAAAGAAACAGGTCGATATACTTGATAAACACCCTGATATAGGACTTGTTTATTGTGGAACAGTTTTTATAGATGAAAATAATAAAACCATTTATAAAAAGCCTCTAACTGATCACAAAGGACAGGTTCTAAATAAACTCTTAATGACAAATTTTCTTTATAACGGTTCATGTCCGCTTTTTAGAAAAAGCTGTATAGAAAAAACGGGACTGTTTGATACTGCTTTTAAAAGAATGACTGATTGGGAATTTTATCTCAGATTTGCAATTTATTATAAATTCTGGGGTATAAAGGAGCATCTTTTAAAATATAGAATTCATAATGATACTATGAGCAATGATTTTAGAAACTATGAAAGCTGGGGGATCAAGATTCTGGATAAAATTTTTTCACACACGGATTTTCCTGCGGATTATATGAAATCTCAAAACAGAGCTTATGCGATGCGTTACAGATATATGGGAATAAGGTGCTTTGAAAAACGAATTATGAATGAGGCAAGAGAATATTTTAATAAGTCTTTCACTATCGATATAAAAACACTTTTTACAAGTGATGTGCCGTTTTATTATTTATTATCATATTTGCCATTTGAAACAATAGATTTTTTTAAAGTAGCAAGAAAGTTCGTTAATTCTATTATTGGTTAAAAAAACAGACTGTCATACTGACAGTCTGTTTTTTGTTGTTTTTATTTTATTCAGGGTTGCTCGGGTTTAATTCTTTTATAACTTCATCAGTGAGATCCTGAGCACCCATAACCATACTTTCCTTTTTAAATACGGATTTAATATTTTTCTTGTCTGCTACATTTTTAATTGCCTTAGCAATATCTGCCTGAATAACGCTTAATTGTTTGATTTCATCTTGTTTAAAAGCCTCGCTTTTTTGTTTAAGTTCTTTATTATATCTATCTTCAAGAACTTTCTTGTCAGCTGCTGTATTTAATTTAAGATCCTTTCTTGCTTCTGCGACAAATTTTTGAAGTTCTGATTCTCTAATTTTTAAGTCTGCTACTACTTCCTGGGCTTTAGAATAGTTATTTACTATTTTACTTATGTCAACAGTGCCGATTTCTTCTGCAAAAACACCTGTATTTGAAATTAAAACAGAAATTGTTATTGCAGCAAGAGAAATAATTGTTTTTAAATGTTTCACTTTTTATTTCCTTTCCATAATATCTAAAATTTAGTTGAGATAAGTTAAATATTATCTGCTAACTGCTGCTTCTCCTGATCTATCAAGTTTTAACAGATAGGTTACAGGATATTCTCTCGTGAAGATTTCTTCTCCGTCTCTTTCTACAATAAAGGTTACATTGCCTGAGTCTTCCCCGATAACAAAATTTAAATTAGAAGCAATTGCATTAAATACACCTTTTTTGTTGGCAATATTTATTGTAATTGAGCCAAGTTCATAGTCTTCCTTTGCTTGTGATCTAACTTTGAATGTAAGTTCATATTCTCCCGGAAGCCATTCTGGACCACAAATAAATGCAAGATCAAAGTTAAATTTTGCAGGCAGCTGTAATGCCATAAATTGATCCATTACGTTGATTATACTTAATTTGTTGTTTCTAAAAGCAATTTGTTCACCAACTATCAGGTATTGTTTTTCCATTAGAGATCGTTCCTTTCTGATTTAAACTAATAACTTTACTTGATTAACCCTTCTATGGTAAAAATTCATCTTTTATCATTCCGAGTAGCATACGGTGTGATAATCTTACTGACTTTAAAACAATTGTTTAATTAGAAATTTTAATTGTTTATTAAAATTAGAAATAAGAATTTGTTTGCAATTATATTAAGCCAAACTATGATTTTTGAGGTAGTAATACTGGCTTAGTCTAGTTGTATATAAAATTCCAGGCTAAATTTAGAAAATAGTAATAAAGTCTAATCTTTAATATTTACCAGCATAGGTAATATAAAATTTTGCAAATCATTTTTACACTTTGGTTAAACAAGCAGGAATTGAAAGTCCTTATTTATTTAGCTTTTCCTGTTAGTTAAATCAAATGAGTAGCAATCGTTTAAATAAAAAAAATTGTTTTAGTTCTTACTGACAAAAGTGTAGCAAGTAATGGACTGTTTTTTGCTGTCCATCCCAAGATTAAGGAGAGTTGAATGAAATTAATTTTAATAAAATTATTTCTATTTTATTTTGCAATATTTTTATTTGGATCCCAAGGTGCCTATTCTCAGGTTATTCCACCTTCTAATGTAGATCCGGGAGCTATAGACAGAGCTTCAACAGATCATTTTAGACCTCTGGAAAAAAGAATTCCTGCAAAAACTGAGGAACCTCAAATTAATTCAACAGGGAATAAAAGCAATCCTGAAGCGCCTGCAACCTTGCGGGCTTCAAGGTTTCAACTGAATAAAATTGTTTTTTCCGGAAATAAAGTAATTCAAATTTCGGAACTTGAAAATGTTACATCCAAAATAATTGGCAAAGAAGTTTCTATGGATGAAATTCTTGAGCTGACCAACAAAATAACAAATATTTATAAACAAAGGGGTTATTTAACTTCCTTTGCTTATATTCCTCCCCAAAAAATAGAAAATGGATTACTTGAAATAGCTATTTTGGAAGGAAAAGTCGGTAATATTACAATTCAGGGAAACAAATGGGTCAAAGCTAACTATATAAGAAAAAATATCCTGAAAAGTAATGATTTCGAGCAGCAGAAAGTATTTAATGTCAATGATTTAAGAAGATCTTTGGGTGATATCAATAAAAGTGAATATCTTAAAGGTCAGGTAACCCTTCAGAAAGGAGTTGAGCCGGAAACAACTGATATTATTTTACAAGTAAAGGAAAGACTGCCATTAGGTTTAACTACATCCTGGGATAATACGGGAAGAGAGCTCATAGGTGTTCAAAAAGCGAATATTGCTCTGTCAGATTATAATTTGACAGGTTTTGGTGATTCTATTTATGCAAATGTCAGCTTTGCATCCAGAACATTTGGACTGGGAACAGGTTATTCGTTGCCCTTGGGTGATAAGGGAACCAGGCTGAATTTAGGTTATTCAATGTCAAACATTGATCTTGGCGGTTCTTACAAAGACTATGAAATTAAAGGAAAATCTCATAATTTTGCGGTTGGAATCACACAGCCATTGTTGAGAGGTGATAACTACGATATTTCATCAGATTTTAACTTTGATATGAGACATTCCATGACAAAGATGAGAGAAACTCAATTAAATAAATCTGAACTCCGTGTTTTAAGAATCGGCTTGAACGGTAACAGATATGATCAACATGGAAGATGGATCGCCAGAGCAGAAGCCAGTACAGGATTACCGTTATTAGGCGGTACAAGTATTAGTGAAGAAGGGATTGGATCCAGCAAATTTGTAAAATTTAATACTAATCTAATCAGAGTTCAGGCACTTCCTTTCAAGTCAACAGGAATTTTTAAAATATCAGGGCAGTTTTCCCCGAACGCCCTATTATGTCCTGAACAAATGCAAATAGGAGGCATGTATACAGTAAGAGGTTTTGATGAAGGTTTAGTGCTTGGTGATATTGGTTATAATGTCAGCCTGGAAGTCAGAACACCAATTCCGTTTTTACCTCAAAAATTAACTATTCCATTACCAAAACATGCAAAAAACATATATTTAAAAGACAGAATTCAGTTTGCAGCGTTTTATGATCAGGGATTTGCCCATACAATACATCAGGATTATTCAGAGCATTACACTAATTTTCTGCAGGGAGTTGGTGTAGGTCTGCGCTGTTATTTGACAAAGTATATTTCGGCAAATATTGATTTCGGTTTTCCTCTTGGCAGAGACAGATCACCGGATCAAAATTTTGCCAAATTTCACTTTGGTTTGTCTTCAAATCTTTTTTAATTGGGGAACATTTACATTTTTTAGCAATTGTAAAATAGAGGAGTTTACCACATGAGAAAAATCAAAAGAAATATCCAGAAATTAAGTTCAAAGAAAAACGAAATTAGTTTAAGTGTCAAGAAAACAGCTATTTTAGCAGGCGTAGCCCTTGCGATGTCATTGAGCATGGGGACAGCCTCTTTTGCTCTTGATCCAAATACCTTGCCTACTAATCCAATTATTATTCAAAATTCAGAAGTGACAACTGCTACTAACAATATGAATATTACCACAACAGGCGGTTTAAATTCTGTTGGTGAAGTCAGTTTTGAGGATTATAGCATTGGCAGCAGTGCAAGTGTTAATTATGAATTTACCGCAGCAGGACAGGCTTCTTTAAGTAGAGTCAGAGGAAGTAATCCTTCTCAAATTTTTGGTAATATTACACAGTCAGGAGTGGGTGGTGCAGTATTTCTTTTGAACCCGAACGGAATATTATTTGGAGCCGGTTCACAGGTGAATGTTGATTCTTTTACTGCTACAACAATGAATGGTTCTTATGATCCTGTGACCAAAACTTTAAGTTTATCAAGAGGAGCTGCAACTCCTCAGGGCATTTATATTGATACTGGCGCTAATGTCACCGTAACAAACAATGCCACTTTTGCTTCTAATGCAATTTATTCAGCAGGCAATATCTCGGCTGGATCTGGTAATGTACAATTTGTAACAGGTGATGGAGTTAATTTCGAGTATGAAATTAATCCTGCAAATAGTAATTTAAAATCAAAATTAATTGAAGAAAGTTCTATTACACCTGCAGATGAAGAAGGATTACCAGGTGATGTAGTATATCCTAATGAAATAATTGGCGCTCAGGCTATTGAAAATAGAGGCGGAATAATTACTGCAAATAATATTCAGGCTATGTCAGTAATTAATGCACCTATTATGGCAATGGAACTTGTTAATCTTAGTGGAGTTATGACAGCTAATGCTGTTGCCGGAGAAGGCGGTAATGTTTATGTTTATGCCCATAATCAGGATCCGGTTGGCGCGACTGATTCCGGCCTTGTATCTGTTGGAGTTGGTAAAACTATAACAGCAACAAATATAGTGGAAATTGAATCTAATAAAGTTACTTTTGGACCACTTGGCAGCTTACATGCTGGACAAATCGACCTTAAGCCTTCTACTGAAGATAAGGACATTCATCTTGGAGCTACTACAGTAACTAATGCTTATAATGTTTCAAATACTTTATTAGATAAATTATATTCACCAAAAGTTGTTATCGGGCATGGATTAGGTTCAGATGTTACCGGAGAAATTAATTTAAAAGCCAGAACAACTGATCCGATTCATTTAACTTTTGATACAACAGGCAGTGTAAATATTACATTAGATTCAACAAACTCTGACAGTACGTTAGGTATTACAGATGCAAACACAATCACTATAGTTACAGCAGCAGGTAATACTCTTAAATTAGGTGATGTATTTAAATCAGCAGGTGCTGTTGATTTAACAGCAGATACAATTATTGCTACAAACAGTGCAGGTATAGATATTGGCGGAACATTTGCTATTAAAAAGAAAACAAGCGCAACACCTGTTGATTTTACTGCAAGTGAATTAAATTCCTTATTTAATGCCGATGTCACTTATGGCGATGCTGTTACTATCGGAGAAGATGGTTTTACAGGCGATGTAAGCGGTACATCTCTTAACTTTGATAATCAGGATGTAACTGTTTTTTCAACAGGCGACGTAAATTTATCAGGAATTAGTCATTCAGGAACAATAAATGTTGCATCTGATACTAACAAAGCCTCTTCAGTAGCTTTAGCAGGTGATATTACCTCATTGGGAAGTATTTACTCTGATAATAATGTAGATTTAACAGTCGTAAATCAGCCAATTTTTAATGGTGATATTGTTGCTAATGACATCAATTATACTCAGTCTTCAGGCAGTTTTGCCTTAACCTCAGATATAAATGATCATCTGGCATCAACCTCAAAAACTTTCAATATAGCAGATACATTCAGCGTAGGAAGCGGTGTAGTTGATTCTCTTGATGCAAGTTTTTCAATAACTGCGAATGATTTTACGGCTGGAGGTAATCTTTCAACAGGTTTTGGGACAATACAGCTTATTGACAGAAATGGTATCAGTTTAACTGATGCGCTGTTTAATACATACAGTACTCCTTATTTTGAAGTTAAAACATTAGCTAATAATATATCGATTGTTGATGAAATATCACGGATGGATCAGTTTGTAACACTCAATTCAGCAGCAGGTATCGTTAGTTTAATCGGAAGTCCTAATGGATCACTTTCAGTTTCAGGAACAGCTGAACTTAATATGAGCGCAAACAGCCTTATTGATGTATATGTAGGAGGAACTGCTCCTATTTCGGCTACCGCTGATATAGTTAAAATTAAAGGTATTAATGAAACAAACATCAATATTGCAGGAATAACAGCAGGTGGAGACGTTGAAGTTTCATCAGAAAAAAATCTTTACGTTTATTATACTGATACTTCAGGTGATGTAACACTTACTGCTGATAGTAATGATGACAGTACTTCAAGTTTGACTATAGATGGAGAAGTTAATGGCAATATAGTTACATTGAACGCTGATAGTCAGTTAATACTGGAAAGTCCTGCTTCTATAACCGGAAGCTTTATAATAATTAATCAAACATCAAATGTATTTGATTTAACACAGGATGTTACAGACAAGCTTTCATCCAGTTTAATAGAAGTTAACGCAGTCGATGGTATAAGTTTAACCGGTATTACTGATGCAGGAGCAAAGAGTTTAGTTCTTTCCTCAACAGCATTTGATTATACAACAACACCGGGTTCTTCATTAACTACTACAGGTGATCTTACTTTACATCAAACATCAGGAGGCTTTGCTTTAAATAGTGATTTAATTAATGCATTTGTAACTGATAATCTTAAATTATACTCAGATATTGGTACATTTACACTTGGAGCTGACTTAACCGTAACTGACAGAAGTGTTGCTCTTTACGCTCCGACGGGTGCAATTGATATAAATGATTATACAATTGACCTTGGTGACGGACTTCTAGAAGCATATGCCAATGGCGCAGTTGAACTTAAGCTTGCTTCTGAAAAAGTAAAAGCAGGCTGCTCTTCAATTAATATTGAAGGAACAGGCTTATTACTTGATGTTCAGAGTCTTGCAACAAATGGCGATATAACTGTTACAGGAGCAGGAGCTGTTAATGTTGCTGATATTAATACAGAAGGTGATGTAAGCCTGACAGGAACATCTCTTGAATTAGGCAATGTAATAGCTGCTGACATATCCTTCAAGACAGATGATTATATTCTTGACGGAACTGAAGTTATTACTCCTGGAACAGCTGGAACATTGTCTCTTACAAGATTTACTGGCAACATGGATGCTGAAGAAGCCGCTTTATTAGACAGATTAGCATGGGATGGCACAGGTGGTACGATTGTTTTTGGAGACACTTTATATACAGGTAATATTGCATTTAATGGCAATGATTATCATAGTGCAAAACTAAATATTATTACCGAAGGCGGAGTTGATATAAGAAATATTTCCAACGCAGGAACAATAACAGTTGATCATAACAATCCTGTATATGATCCTCTGCATGAAGCACTTAATATTCTTTTATCCGGATCAGGGCTTTCTTTTGACAGATTATATGCAGTTGGCACTATTTCAGTAAATGATTCAAATGCTACAGGAACTCTAAATGCAGGCGTAATTCATAATAATCTTGATATATATTTGACAGGTGCAAATGATATTGCATTAACAGGTGCTATAACATCTGATGGTACACATGGTCGTATAGCAGTTTCTGCTGACGGAGATTTTACTTCTTCTGGCGGAGCTGCATTAACAGCAAGTGATGATATTACTGTCAATGCTGATAGTTTCTCCTTTGGAGATAATCTTACATCAAATATTATTTCCTTAATTCAAAATACCGGAAGTCTAACTTTAGATCCAACATTAGTAGGTAAATTAGTCAGTAATGAAAAAAATATCTATGTAAATGATGGAAATATTACTCTTAGTGGTGCTATATCTGACGGATCAAGCAAATATTACATGGAAGCTAAAGAATTCATTTCTACAGGAACTTTAGCTACATCAGGAAGAGTTATATTAATTGACAAAGATGGTGATGTTACATTAAATAATGCTTATATTGATGCATTTGGTACAGGACAGCTTTATGTTGAAGCAACTGATAATGCTAGTGGATCTATTAGTCTTTCTGAAGATGTTAATATATCTGGCAGCAGAAATATTAATTTATGGGCAGTAGGTGCATTTGGAACAATTTCAACCGGAACTAATTATTTGAATTATGGAGACAGCAGTCTGAGTTTACAGGCAAATGATGACATTAACGTCGATGTAAAAGGTACAGGCTCATTAAATGCCTTATCATTCTATGGTGATGTGGCGATCCAGGGAGTAGATAATGATACATTAACAATTAATGGTGTTGTTGCTAATCATGGAAGTATTAATGTGGCTTCAAAAGGTGACCTTGTATTTAGCAGTTGGGTAAGCGGAGGTAATGAAATAACTTTAACTGCTGACAGTGATAATGATGGATCAAATCATATGGTACTTAATGACTATGTAGTTGGTTCACAGGTAACATTGAATATTGATAATGGCCTGACTTGTACACATCCTGTAACCTCAAATGCAAGTGATCCGGTAGATCAAATGATAACTATTAATTCCAATGCCGATATTGTCATAACAAATAATGATTATACAAATTATCGTATTCCAATAAGTAAGTTACATTCCAAAAATATAACTTTTAACAATGCATTGCCAACAAGCTTACAATTCACAACCTATAATGTTGGTGAAACAATTGATGCAGACAGCGATATTTTGTATGTTAATACTGGAATTTATAACCCCAGAGGACCTATCACTGCTGAACATATATATATTAATGCAGACACACTTGGCTTAAATTCTGCAATGGTTAACAGTATGGTCAGTCCAATTACTTTGACTGCCAATAATATTAGAGTGTTGGATAATATTAATATTAGCGGTAAAGAATATGATCTGACTGCAACAAACTTGTTTGACTTTGCTTCAACAGGTGGCAGTATAACAACTGATCAGAATATAACAATTTCAGCAGGAATATTCGACTTTACTCACGGTTCATTAACCGCAACAGGAACCGGTAAAATTAATTTAGCCCAAACATCAATAACTCAGGACTTCTCATTTGACCCGACCAAATTAACATCAAGCGATATAACTATTAGTTCAGCAAAAAATCTTAATCTTACTAATAGTATTGTTGGTGCAACAGGCAAATATACGTTAACTGCAAATGAATTTGATCCTGGAATTTATTCATTAGGAACAAGCGGTGATGTAGTAATGCATGACATTCTTGGTGATGTTGCTCTTAATGATGCAACTATAGAAGCATTTGGTACAGGAACATTAAAACTTTATGCTGATGATGCCACAGCAGGAAATATGACTTTATCAGAAAATATCGCTGTGACTGACAGAGATTTATTCCTGAATGCTCAGGGAGATATTTTAACAGGTATTTATGATATAAACCTTGGTACAGGTACACTTGATCTTACTGCTGTAGGTGATGTCCAGGCTAGAATTGCTTCATCTAAAGTTAAAGCTACTGGTGCAAATATTGAATTAGTCGGTACTGGCCCAACACTCAATGTTCTGTCATTAACTACAACAAGCAGTGATGTAAATATTTCAGGTAACGCATTAACTATTGCAAACTTTGCTATTGATGGTAATGCCACTATTTCAGGTACTGATGTAACAACAGGTACAATTGCAACAGGCGGTGATACCAGTGTTACAGGTACAGGTACTGTAATTGTTGGTGATATTGATGTAGTTGGAGATGTTCTATTAAGAGGAAATGCATTAACTCTTAATAATGTTGAAGGAAACAATATAGGACTATACTCAAATAATTTCACAATGACAGGTGGCAAGTTCATCACTCCTGGAGCTGATGCATCAGTTGTTATTTCAGATGTTGCTCATACTACAGCAGCAAGTACAGCTCACTTTGTCGATGTTTATAATGCTATAGATAATTCTAACGTTGTCTCTTTGGTTAGCTTTGGTGATGATGTATATACCGGTGATTTTAGCGTTCCTGCATTAACTCTCCTTACAGGTACTAGAGTTAATACTACGGGAAGTGTAGGTATAGATCTTTTAACAACCGGAGATTATTTATTCAGTGTAGATAGAGCTACAATTGGCGTTGTTGATGCTCAAGAAGCTAATTCAATTGGTATTGACGGATTTACTTCATCTACAACAGCGTTAAAATTCGGAAATCTGTTTGCAGAAAATATGGTAAATATAGGCGTTAATATACCGGATTCTCCATATGACTTTGGTGGTAAGGTTACTTTTGGTGAGATATTCTCTAGAGGAAGCAACTTCCAACTATTAAGTCCAGTTGATGTTGATTTTAATGGAAATGTTAATGTTGCAGGTGGTTTTTACTCATTTGTAAACGGAGATGTTAACCTAAATGCCGATATAACAGGACTTCTGGTATTCATGTATGCCGGCGATTCAATTTCACCAAGTGGTAATGTAGGTGATTACAACCTGAATGGAAATATTACAGCAACAGGTTCAAATATTCAGATTTTGAATAATTATGGTAAACTCCATACAACAGGCACAATAACAAGTAATACAGCTGGAGTTACTCTGAGCAGTGATGGAGAACTTATAGTTGATGGTGTTGTAACAGGTCATGGTGCTTGTGCAACAGATCCTAATAGCAGTATTATACTTGGAAGTAATGCCGCAATTATAGTTAACAGTGATCTTGCAGGTGATTTAGGAGTATATGTAAGTAGCGGTTCTAGTGCTTTAGGTGATTTTATACTTGCAAGCACCGGCAGTATTGCTACACAAGGTAATATTGAAATCATTAGTGAAGAAGATGCCATAATTAATGGAACATTAACCGCTAATGGAACAGACTCAGCATTAACCGTATCAGCTAAAGGTAATATTGAAACTGCCGGAACTATCACAGTTGCAAAAGTAGTATCAATGACTGCTGATTCAGATGCTACTGGAGATGATCATATTGCTATCGGTAATTTATTAACAGCAGGCGGACCAATAATATTCAATGCTGATTCATCATTTACCAACACAGGAGCTATAACAGCTACAAGTGCATTAACTGCTCCAAATGATAATCTAATAACTATAAATACTGATGCATTCAATCCAAATGCAGTAATTTCTTCCAAAGTAACCGGTGGTACAAATAAAATTAAAGTTGTTAAGGCAGTAGGAGATTTAGATCTTTCAGCACTTACACATCCCGAAAATCTTGTAGCTGATACATTAGAATTTGATACAACTACTGGCTCAATTACTTCCGGTAATCTTGTATTTACTGATCTGTCAAATCTTGTTCTGAACGCTGGAACATCAATTAGTTCGGCTCTAGGAACAAGCATTGGAGGCTTTGACAGTTTAGATTTAACAGCAACAGGTGCTATTGATATTAACACAGGTATAATTGACAGTATAGTTGTAAATAATGCAAGTGATCTGAGTATCGATGGCGGAGTCAATGCTGTTACTATTTCAACTCTTCCAGCATCAATATCAGGAAATATTGATCTTTCAGGCGGAGTAATCACTGCTCCAGACATAACTGCCGGTGGTCATGTTGATATTAACGGTACAAGTCTTGCACTTAATGATATTAATGCAGGTGCAGGTATAACACTAACAGGAAATGGCAGCGTAGTAGTCGGTGATATTTCAACAACTGGAAATGTTAATATCAGCGATCCAATTTCAGGTATTACAACAGGCAGTATCACAGGAGCATCTGTGAATGTTTCAGGTACTGTTGTTCAGGTAGGTGATATTAATGCATCTGATGATTCAAGTTTAATCGGCTCTACTTCATTAGAAATGGCTAATATTACCGGTACAGGTGCTATTGATCTCGTACTTAAATCACATCTGTATTCGTTTGCTGAACCTGCTCAAATCAATGTACCGGATGGAACAGTATATATAGCCGATGGCCTTGATCAGCCTTCTCTACTTAATGTTATCGACCATGTTAATTCAGTTTATGAACTGGTGCTTGGTGATAACGTATGTACTGACAATGTAAATCTTGCTGGTTTAAATTTAAGCATTCCAATAAGAGTCAGTACAAAAGGAAGTGTTAATCTTACAGGACTGACAGGAACAGAACTTTTAACTGTTGATACACTTAATGCATCACTTGCTGATCAAGCCAGTTATGTAAGACTTATTTCTGCTGCCTCGGGTGTATTTAATGTAGGAGATGTCAAGTCAAATGGTGATATTGTTATAAGTGCTGCAACAGGTGAAGTGCTCAATCTCGGCAACATTATATCAAATGGCACTATAACATTTACATCAGATCTCTACCTGGATTCAGGTGAAATAAGAGCAAATGCTGTATCAGGCGTAGTAAATCTCCTGGCTACAACAAATACACAGGATATGAATAACGCTAATATCACAGATATAATAAATAATGTAGAACAGGCTCATGAAATCCATATTGGAAAACAACATGGTTATCAGGGTAACGTTACCATTCAAGGTATTGATGTTTTATCTACTGCAGTACCAGTTATATCTGTCAGCACAAGCGGTAATGTTACACTTGATGGCATAGTTAATGCAGGACAAATAAATGTCAATAACGATGATTCAGGATACAATTTCTGCAGCGAAGCTAAATTGGTAACATTATCAGGTAATATATCAAGCCTTGGTACTGTATATGCCGCTTATGATATAACAGTGGATAATACAGCCAGTGCAGGAACATTTAATATCAATAAGATAAGAACTAAGAAAGATATTAACCTCAGCAGTACTAACAGTATTTCATTACTTGAAGATGGAGAAATATACGGAGCTACAGATATTGGATCCGATGGCATTTCTATTTCATCCAATGGTGATATTGATTTAAACGGTTTGGTTTATTCACTGAAAGCTGCCAATATTGCAAGTAGTGGATCTATTTCAGAAAGTGCTACAGGTAGTATAAGAGCATACGGTGATATGTTTATAGCAGCCGATGGTGGTACTGTAACATTAAACGGTATAACCTATGGTAATCAAAATCTTATTGTTAATGCTTCTTCAGATGTAAGCGTTGGCGGTACTCTATATCAAAGAACAACTGCGGGTACTTTGGATATTACATCAGGCGGAGATATTGTAACGACTCCATATGGAGAACCGGATGAAGGCATGATTAAATCCAAAAATATGGTCAGCCTGTATGCAGAAGGTGATATCAATATTTTAGTCGATTCTGAAACATATCCAAATGTGGATGTAATATATGCAGGAGGAGAAGTAGAAATCCGTGAACCTGCTACTTTATTCTCTCTGATGTCTATGAATTCAGGTAACTCCTTTACTCCGGATCAGTCCACAATAAATAACCTTGAAAACGCAGCATCAGATTCAAATAGTTCTTCAGACACATCTCAATATGATTCTCAGGAAGATGATTCTGAAATTGATGGACTAGATGAAATAACTCCTTAAAAACAAATGTAAAAAGTGACGGAAACGGTAAGTTTTCGCCAATAGTCCCAACATAACAAGGTTCATTTCTGAACCAAGTTTACAAAGAGGCATTCTTATGGGATGCCTCTTTGTGTTTCTACTTAAAGGTAGTATAATCTTGTTATTCAGAAGTTTAATTTACAAATGTTTATACCTGCCTCAATGAGCACAATAAAAACATGCTAAATAAAAAAGTCATTTTAATCTTACTGAGCTTGATTTGCGGATTTTTAATTTTTAATCCGTCTAAACCAGTTTTTTCAGTAGAAAATAATCTGGATTATTCTATCGGTCTTGACTATCTTGATTTGAAAGAATATAGACTTGCGGTAAGATACTTTAAGCAGGTTATTGCTATTGATCCATCAAACAACGAAGCGCATTATAATCTGGGTCTTGCATATAAGAACCTTGGAATGATAAATGAAGCTCTTGCTGAGTTTAAAAACGCATTCGAACTTGCAAAAGGTGCAAAAGACAACAATAATATTAAAATTGAAGTAAAACAGCCGGAACAGGTTAAAGTTAAAACTGAAATATCAAAAAATGATTCTCAAGCTCAGGATTATCTTGATATAGGAGATATTTATTATGATAATCAAATGTACAGGCAATCTATGGAATATTACAGCAGTGTTCTTAACATGTATCCTTCAAATGATTATGCTCTTTATAAAATTGCTAAATGTTATTTTGCACTGCAAAAATACAATGAAGCAAATGAAAACATTAGTAAAGCGATAACTTTATCTCCTTCCAATCAGGCTTATCAGGATTTTATGCTGGAAGTGAATAATTATATTAAGTCTGAAAAAATAAATCAGACTCAAAGTGAAAATGTTGCAGTTAATTATGATGCTGATTATTATAATCAAAAAGGCATAGAATTTATGCAGTTAATGGATTTAGAGAATGCGCAGGGATACTTTAAAAAAGCTCTTGAACTTAATCCAAAACATGCAAAAAGTTATAATAATCTTGCCTATGTTGAATTTCAAAAAGGATTGACTGATCAGGCAATGCAGCATTGTTTGACTGCGTTAAAATTAGATCCAAATTATATCGATGCGTACTATAATCTGGCCTTGATATTCAAAAAAAATAATGAAACAGAAAAGGCCTTGCAGTATTTAAACAAGGCTATTGAAATAAATCCTGAATATTATCAGGCTTATTATACGAGAGCTATGATTTTTTATGACAGGGGAGAAGTTTTGAAAGCCAGAGACGGGTTGCAAAAAGTTATTGATTTTAAGAAAGATCATATAGGCGCTTTAATCAATCTCGGAATAATCAGTGCGAATGATGGTAATACAGAACAGGCCATGGCATATTTCAATAGTGCTCTTCAATATGACAGTAAAAATACTGATATATATTTTAATTTAGCCCTTTTATACCAGTCAGAAGGTAATATTGCCGAAGCAATTTCTTCTTATCAAAAAGCAATTGAATATAATTCCGATAACTATAAGTCATATTTTGGAATTGGCAAACTTTATTTACAGAATTTGAATTATGAAAATGCCCTGAATATGTTCTCAAAAGCACTTGAATATAACAAGAATGAGCCGGATTTGTACAATTATCTGGGAATAGCTAACCAAAAACTTAAAAATTATGAGCAGGCAAAGAATAATTTGTTAAAAGCTATTGAAATGAATCCAAACAGAGGAATTTATCACTATAATTTGTCTCAAATTTATTCCGATTTAAAAGATAACGATAAATCTATGACTGAATTTCAGAATGCAATTAAGATAACACCCGGAACAGTAAGTGATTTCAATGATCTTTCAAAGATCTATTATGACAGAGGAATTACGAATTTTGCCGTTGAAACTCTCAAAAAGGCGATAAGTGCATATCCTGATAATGATGAATTTTATATAACACTTGCAAAAATTTATGAAGACGATGGAAATAAAAATGCTTCTCAGGAAGTTTGGCGTCAGCTTTTAAAAAACAAGCCTAATACAGTCCTGAAAAAAACTGTAACGCAAAAATTAGAGGCATGGAATAGTGAAAAATTTTAATCAAGGATTTGTTCTATAACTTCTTTTTTTCATTCTTAGCAGGTTTAATTTCCTGTTTTGAAGATGTTTTTAACTTATTATAAAAAGCTTTACCTGTAAAAAACGGAAGTTTTTCTAAGAGTATAGTGGCCAACAAATGCTATATACAAGAATGATATGACACTTGCAAGGATTAGGCCAAACGATAATGACTTAGTTATATCACTTATAAAGCCAATAAACGGAGAAACTACCGCACCACCTACTATAGCTGTGCAAATGATTCCTGCAACAGTACCTTCCTGGCGTTTATCAAATGAATTAACAGTCAGTGAGAAAATGCATGGAAACATAATTGATGTAAAGAATCCGACAGATATAAAAGCAATGGCAGACATTTGAGCCGATGGAACAAGAGCTGCAACTAAAAGTGAGGCTAAACAACCAAAAGCATAAATTATCAGGGCTCTGGATGTATCAATAAAATTAAGAACAAATCCGCCGCCAAGACCTCCAATTCCACAGAAAATTTGGGCTAAAGTCAGATTGCGGGAATATTTGTTCGGATCTTCATCAATTTTTTTGACTAACAGATTGCTAACCATTTGTAAGGCTGTAACACCTATTCCTATTACAAACAATGAAACAAGTCCGACTTCATATTTTGGCATGACGGCAAAAGAGGCAGAACCTAATAATACAAGAGATATTGCCAATAAAAATGTTTTTTTGTTTCCAATATTATCAAGCAATACTCCCTGCGGCAGTGAAGTTAAACCGCAAGAAAGAAAACTGAGCCTAAAAAAGATAACAAAGTACTGTTTAAATGAAATGCATCTTTCCAGTAAGGTAGCAAAGTACCTAGGATGTTTGTGATTAAAGCAAAAGTAAAATAATTCATGCAAACCAGAATTAAAAGCTGTAAATTGGACTTGTTTTTAATCATTTTAGAACTCACTATGCCGTATTTAGAATAACTATTAAATTAGAGAACAAAATAAACAAAAGTTGCTAATATTTTAAAAGTTTGTAACATATAATTTAAATTGCTGAATAAATACACAGTTTAAAGCAAAGGGCTTTAATACTAATAGATAAATTTACTGTTGATGGGCAAGACTGCCCATACTACTTGAAAAAGCATAAAATTTGTTTATTTTTATGTTAGTATTTTTTAGTAATTGTTTGAGAGGGAGTAAGATGGCTAATTTAATTACTATATTCAGGGCGATACTTGCAATTATTGTTATTAGTATGTTATTTATTCAAAATCCAACAGTATATTGGACTGCTTTTGCACTTACAATTATTGTAATCTGGATGGACGGGCTTGATGGATATGTTGCGAGAAAATTTAATGAATGTTCCAAATTTGGAGCAGTTCTTGATATTATCGGAGATAGAATAGTTGAGAATGTCTATTGGATAGCATTTTTAGCACTTGGATGGCTGCCTGTATGGATTCCTCTTGTTGTAGTCGTCAGAGGTCTTATAACAGACGGTCTTAGAAGTGTAGCACTTGAACAAGGATACACTGCATTTGGCAGTTCAACTATGATGGAAAGCAAAATTGGCAAATTTATCGTTGCTTCAAATTTTAGCAGGTTTTCCTATGCTCTTTTTAAGGCATTTGCTTTTACATTATTGATAGCAGCTCATGTTCAACAGGGATATCCTTATCAAAATGTCGTTTCTTCAATTGCATATATAAGTGCTTATATATCAGTATTTTTCTGTGTAGTTCGAGGACTCCCCGTAGTTATTGAGAGTAAAAGATTTTTCCCTTCAAAAAATGGTTAGTATGAAAGAACCTTTTAGAATAGTGCTTGTAGAGCCGCAGATACCTCAAAATACAGGTAATATCGCAAGACTTTGTGCCTGCACAGACTGTGAACTATATCTTGTAGGGAAACTTGGGTTTTGTATTTCAGATAAATACGTAAAAAGAGCAGGACTTGATTATTGGGAAGATGTAAAAATCGAGCAATTTCAGTCATTGAAAGAGCTTGAACAAAAATTTCACGATAAGAAGTTTTATTATATAAGTACAAAAGCAAAAAAGTTTTATACCGAAGAAAAATTTACATCCGGTGATTTTCTTGTGTTTGGCAGTGAGACAAAGGGACTGCCGAAAGAATTAATTGAAAATAATTCAGATAGATCTCTTAAAATTCCCATGAAAGAAGGTAAGAGAAGTCTAAATTTATCAAATTCTGTTGCAGTTGTTCTTTATGAAGCAATCAGGCAAACTGACTTTCTCAGCTAACGATTAATTCAACTTTTGTTTCGTTAGAAATATCCTTTGAATGATAAGAATCAGTCAAGGCATCACCAAAAATAATTATAAAATCCAAATTAAATCCCAGAAATTTATTTTTAATTATTTTGTATTGAGAGATACCGGCAGCTTTTGCCAATTCCTGTACATCTTTTAATGACAATATATTCATAAAGTTGCCTGTAGCCCACTTTCTGTTGGTGAGAGTCAAGTATTTGTCAAACAAATTTTTGGGTAACATGTGCATTAAAGGGGTTAGAGTGTGAACTTCAACCGGAAAATATTTATTAGGTGTTGTAATATATGCAATTTTTGCAACCCTGTTAATTTCTTTTAAAAACAAAATTTGTCTTTCTTTATTGCCAACATGCTCTATAACTGCGTTTGACCAGCAAATGTCAAATGTTTTATCGGCAAAAGGAAAAATTTTACCATCATATTTTACTGCTTTAATTTGCGGGTATTTTTCTTCAAACTCAACTGCATCTTCTATGCCAAGAGCAGTAATGTTTTCCGGATGAGGATAATTCCTTTCCAGATAATTGTCTACATCAAAGCGTTCTTTTATCATAAACCCCACATCTAAAATAGTATCTTCCTTTTTTGGATTTATAAGTTCCCAGAATAATTTCCATTTTCTTTGGCGATTATATGCCGATATTTTGTACGAAATATATTTTTGAATTCTTTTTTTTAATGACATTAAATTTTCTTTCATATTTCTATTACAGATACATAATTTATTGTTGTTATTTCTTTATCAATAGTAGGATGGGCAGTCTTGATTATCTTATTAATTTTATTAATGATTTATCGATTATTTTGATTTAATATGAAAAATATTCAGTTATGAGAGGACAGGGCTATGATAAAAGTATTAACCGGCGAACAGATGAGAAATATCGATAAAAAAGCTATTGAAGACCTTAAAATACCGGGTCTGGTTTTAATGGAAAATGCTGGCAGAGCTGTTTGCGAGCAGGTAATTGAAATCATTGATGAAATTAAAATATGTAATCCCGGTGTGCTTGTAATTTGTGGAAAGGGAAATAATGGCGGTGATGGATTTGTTGCAGCCAGACATCTTGTTCAAAATGGAGTTCAGACTGTAATAGTTTCTTTATATGAAGAATCCGATTTGTCAGGAGATGCTTTGACAAATCATAATATTTTGAAAAGTTTTGCTGAAATTAGTTATTTTGAAGAAATAGGACTTGAATTACTGCGCAATATGATTGTTGAATCAGACATCATAGTCGATTCTATTTTTGGAACAGGTTTAACATCTGAAGTCAAAGGTCATATTAAAGATGTTATTGATTCAATTAATGAATATTCGGAGGGATATATTGTTTCAGTTGATATACCTTCAGGAATAAATGCAACTACAGGTGAAGTTATGGGTTGTGCAGTTGTTACAGACTATACTGTCACATTCTTTGCGCCAAAGCTTGGATTAGTATTATATCCTGGTGCTGATCATGCAGGGGAGATTGTGGTCAGCGACATTAGTATCCCGGATTTTCTTGAAGATGAAGATGAACATAATATAAATCTGATAACTTCGCATTATACTTCTATTTCATTACCATACAGACCCGAAGACAGCAATAAAGGAACATTTGGAAGTGTTTTTAATGTGGCTGGCAGTGGCTGTTTGATAGGAGCTGCCTATATGAGTGCATATTCCTCACTTCTGGTTGGCGCAGGATATTCTATCCTTGCAGCTCCCGAAAGTTTAATACCTGTATTTGCTTCAATGGCTCCTGAAATTGTATATGTTCCGTTAAAAGAAACACAATGTAAGGCAATTTCTAAAGAATCTGTTTCTTTAGCTCTTGATAAAAGCCAAAAATGCAATATATTTTTAATCGGACCCGGAATAGGAACTGATCCTTCCACAATTGATTTCGTGGCGGACTTCACACAGGAGTTGACTGATAGAGGACTATCTGCGATATTTGACGCGGACGCTTTGAATTGTTTTACAAAAATGAATAATTTTACTTTGCCTGTTAATTCAATAATAACTCCTCATCCGATGGAGCTTTCCAGGCTTATTGGTATTTCAGTTGAAGATATACAAAAAGATAGAATAAAAGCCGCAAAGCAGGCTGCTGTTAAGTTTAATACAATTGTAGTTTTAAAAGGAGCAAGAACAATAATTGCAGAACCTGATGGAAGCGTTTATATAAATCCGACAGGAAATTCCGGGCTGGCAAAAGCAGGAACAGGCGATATACTTGCAGGGATGATTGCAGGTTTTGCGGCACAAGGCTGCGATCTGACAGATGCTGCGATATTAGGAGTATATCTACATGGTCTGGCATCAGATTTAGCAAGGGAAGACCTTACCGAATATAGTCTTATAGCAACAAAATTAAATGAGTATATTTCAAAAGCAATAAAAGAGATCGCTGCATAAATATAATTTTTATCAAAACTTGTAAAGTACAGGAATCATGCAATAGAACTAAAATCGAATAAAAATGATGGAAAGTTCATGTATTGACTCTTTAAACTGTTTTATTGCGGAGATTTTGCTTAAACTTATACTCCTATGCCAACCATCTAACTCGTCTCCGCTTCTATTTATCAATAAGTTTTTCTTTTTTATCTTCTTTTTATTAAATTATAACTATATTATCTACAATCAGAGTATGAGTTTAAGCAAAATTGTAGCTTTAAAACAGTTTATTAGAGTCAGTAATGAGCGGTGAATACAGCAAATTTTTTGTTCCCCCTTGAGGGGTGAACTCTGACGGAGAATTATTTCTTAAATATCAGTCATTATTTCAGAGTGAATTAAAAAAATTTGTGGTCCAATCTTGAAGTTTCAATATAAAACTTTTTAAATTTTTATTTCTTATATACCTTATTTTGCAATGGTTTTACGTATTTGCTGCAAGATCTCTGTATAGTATTGTTAGAGTATTAAAAGTGCAATAAAAAAGGATGGGATTTCTCCCATCCTTTTTTTATTCTGTAATCAAGTTACCTATTAAGAATATTTATATCTTGAAGGTATTAACCTGTTTAATAAGTGTTTCTGCTACTTTAGCAAATGTTTGAGCACCAGCACTTATTTCTTCAAGACTAGCTGTCTGTTCTTCAGTAATACTTGAAATTTCTTCTGCCTGAGCAGCTGTTTCTTCTGTTATTGAAGATATATCTTCCATCTTGCTAACGATGTCTTCAGAATTTTTAGCAAGGTTATCAGAGATAGAAGATACTTCAGCAGCCTGATTACTTACTGTCTGAGCTACTTTCAAGATATCTTTCAGTGCTGTTCCGATATTTTCAATTGTTACAACACCGTCATCTATTTCTTTAACTTCTTTATCCATATCAGTTACAACGTTATTGGTCATTAACTGAACTTCTTTTACGATAGTTGTGATTTTATCTGTAGCGTCTGCAGATTGACCAGCAAGTTTTTTAACTTCTTCAGCAACAACTGCAAATCCCTTACCGTGTTCGCCAGCTCTTGCAGCTTCTATCGCAGCATTAAGAGCTAATAAGTTAGTTTGGCTTGCAATTCCTTTGATTAAGTCAACTATCTGTTCGATTTCTGATCCTAATTCACCTAATGAATTAGCTGTTTTTGCTGTTTCGCTAGCAGTTTTTCTGATTTGATTAATTTTACTGGCAGCTTTAGCAGCTTCTTCAAATCCTTTTTTTGCTTCATTTTCTGTAGAATCAGACATTTTAAGCATATTACTAGCATTTTGATTAATAACTTTTATTACCTGATTCATACTGTTAATATTGTCTAAACTTTTGGAAACGCTGCTAGCTTGTTCTTCAGAACCTCTTGCCAAGTGGCTTACGCTTGTAGCAACTTGCTGAGAACCTTTTGCTGTTTGTTCTGCAGATAAACTCATTTCTTCAGCAGCTGATGAAATTTCTTTAGAAGATTTAGCAATATTAGAAATTAAGTTTTTGGTATTGTCAATGAAATATCTGAATCCTCTGTATAATTCACCTATTTCATCCTTATTGTCGTTAGTTTCTATGTTAACTGTAAAATCATTTTGGCCAAGCTTATTACTTATTAATGTTAGATTTTCAATCGGTTTAGTTAGACTAACTGCAAAAAAGAGGTTTACAGGAATAATTATAGCAAGAATTATTATTGAAAATATAAGGATACTTGATCCGAATGTTTTCTGGAATTCAGTTACCATTATTTCTTTAGACATAGCAACGAACAATACACCAATAGTCTTGCCTTCAACGTTATTAATTGGGCTATAGAATGATAAGTATGGCTTTCCAACAACTATAGCTTCACCTTCAAAGCTGCTATTTCCAACAAGTACTTTATCTACTACTTTTGCGGATAATAATGTTCCTACAGCTCTTTTCCCTTTATTCAGAACTGTGGTTGCAATTCTAAGGTCATCTTTAAATATGGTAACAGCAAGACCAAGATCTTCTCCCTTAGCTTTATCAACAAGGTCAAAGTTTCTGTTTAAAACATTTGCAGAAATTGCGTATCCTATTAATTTGCCATTTAAATCTACTGGTGAAACAACAGCATTTACAAGAGCATCTTCTTCGTCACTTTTGTTAGCATAATTGTCTTTAGCTCCAGCTGTAGCTTTTCTTGCCATTTGAACTTTTTTAACTAAAGATTCACTTTCACCAGCTAAATCCTGTTTATAAAAAACTTCAAAAGATGAAACAGGTTTGCCGGTGACGGAAGCTTTACCCATAATTTCTTTAAAAGAAACTAAAGTCTCACCTTTTCTGTTTGGATTATTAAGGTCTGCTAATATTTTACCGTTTGCATCGGTAATTATTAAAACATCAGTCTGATCATTAGCAACTTCAGGAAGCACTGTGTTTTGAAGCAAGCCATAATCTCCACTAATTATTGCATTTTTAGGAACATTTCTTTTTGCAATCAAAGTTGTACTTTCTAAAAGTTTGCTTGATTGATCTTTTAGAAGTAAATCCAGTACTCTAAAGTTTGATTTTGCTTCTTTTAAAGCTGTTATCTGGGCAAGGTGAAGGCCACTATTGTACGAAACCATAACTATCGGAATTAATACGGTTAATATTGTAATAAGTCCGATTAACAAAATTTTGTACCTGATTTTCAAATTCTTTGTAAAGTTCATAAACGATCCTTTCATAGCAAAACTCTTACCAAATTTCTACCTATCTAATTTATATATAATTATCTAATTTGTAATTTAGTGTTATTTTTATAATAATAATAGCATATTTCTCTATTTTTTCGAAGAAAAACTTTTATTAATTTAATATCTGCAATAAATTATTTTAATATATTGATATATCTTAGTATTTTACAGATACTTAAAGAGTTTTGTGGTTATTTTTGAATAGCTAAATTAAAATGTTTATATGTAATAAATAAATCTATGCATAATTTAATAATTAACTTAAATATTTCTAGTCCTCTTATGAAGATCTAGCATTAATACAAGCAGTCTAGTCTTGGTGTGGAAGTTAATATATATTTATTAATGAATATATTTTAACAAGTTTAAAGTACATTTTATACTTTTATACTATATTCTTGAGTCGTTTTATTATTGAAAAGATATGAAATAAATTTATTTGAATCAGTAAATTAAATATGTTTATAATAAAATATCGAACATGATGGATTGATCAAAAAACTGGGGGTTAAGATGTTAGAAGAAGATAGAACTTTTTTAGATGCATTAGTATTGATGATGCCAAATCTGAAAGATTTTTTTATTGGCGATGTTGCGATGTGTTTGTCTGACTGTGAAAAATATATCTATTATAAACCAGGAAAAGATATAGACCATAAAATTAAAGCAGGTGATCCATTAGTAGCAGATGGAATTGCTGAAAAATGCTTAAAAGCAAAAAGTACTATTATTAGTGATGTTGATGCAAAATTATTTGGTTTTCCTTGTATGATCACAGGGACTCCTGTTTATAATTCAAAAAAGGAAGTAATTGGTGCAATACTGATATCAGAATCAGCTGATGTACACCAAAACAGACAACAGTTTAAAAATATTTCAAATGAGATTTCCAGAAATATGAACATTCTGGTTCAAAATATAAATTCATTAAGGAATCAATCTGAAAACATTAGTTTAGTAACCAAAAATCTCAAACAAAAAACAGAAGAATCAAAAGAACAGGTACAAGAAACCAATGATATGTTAAATCTGATTAAAAGTATTGCATATAAAACTAATTTGTTAGGTATTAATGCTGCGATCGAAGCTACAAGAGTCGGGACCGAAGGGGCAGGATTTAAAGTTGTATCTGATGAGATTCGTAAACTCTCTGTAAATACTGATGATTCCGTGAAGAAGATAGAACCTATTATCAAACAGGTTCACGCGAATAGTAATTTTGTTGCAGAAAAAATATCTGAGATAAATACCAGCGCGACTTCTTTCGTAGAGTTAATTAATCAGACTATAGAAATGGCAAAGTTAATTGGTGAATTATCAAGTAGTATTGATACATTTGCTGACAGCTTATTGAAGAGTAGTAATAAATAGATCTTATTTATATTCTAAAGACCAGGACGAAGTATACAGGCTTTGTCCTGGTCTTTCCTATAATCAGTTAAAGGTCAGATTCTTTACTGGCTTTATGAAGGATGATTTTTTGTTTTCCTTTTTTAGCACCATTGTGATTTATAGAAACAGTTTTGGGTAAAAGGGCAAAATCAATCACTTCATTAAGGTTGCTGACCATCTTAAAATCAATCTTGTTTCTTATATAATCAGGAAGATCTGGTAAATCTTTTTCATTGGCTTTGGGTATAATAAGAGTCTTGATATCATTTCTAAGTGCAGCAATACACTTTTCTTTTAGCCCGCCAATCGGCAAAATCCTTCCTCTAAGGGTTATTTCGCCAGTCATCGCAATGTCAGATCTAATTGGGCGATGAGTAAGAGAGCTGATTATTGCAAGTGTTAATGCAATACCTGCACTAGGTCCATCTTTTGGTGTTGCTCCATCTGCTGCATGGATATGTACATCATATAATTCCTGAATGTTTGATGGCAAATCAAGCTTTTCATAATTACTTCTTGTGTAACTAAATGCAGTTTTTGCTGATTCCTGCATAATCTCTCCAAGTCTGCCGGTTAAACTCAGATGACCTTTGCCGGGCATAATACTTGCTTCTATTTCAAGAATTTCCCCTCCGAATTCAGTCCATGCAAGGCCATGAGCTATCCCTATCTGAGGCTCTTTTAGTGCCTGTTCACGAATAAATTTAGGTACTCCAAGATATGTTGAGACATTTCTGGAGTCAATACAATTTTTTATTTCCGGATTATTAACCAATTCAACAGCAAACTTCCTGCATATCTTTGCTATGCTTCTTTCCAGGTTTCTAACTCCAGCCTCCCGTGTATAATTGTTAATTATTTCTTTAATACCGGAAGGTTTTATGCAAAGTTTTTCAGGATTAATGCCGTTAACTTTAAATTGTCTTGGTATCAAAAAATTTGATGCAATATGAAGCTTTTCTTCCTCTGTATATCCGGGAAAATATATAATCTCCAATCTGTCTTTTAAAGGCTGGTATAATTGCTCAACATTGTTGCCTGTAGCTATGAAAAATACATCAGACAGATCAAAAGGTATATCTATGTAATGATCAGTAAAATGAGAATTCTGTGTGGGATCAAGCACTTCAAGCATAGCTGCAGTTGGATCTCCCATATGGCTTGGAAGCATTTTTTCTATTTCATCGAGTACAATAACTGGATTTCTTGTTTCTGCATCCTGAATTGCTCTAATAATTCTTCCCGGCATAGCTCCAACATAAGTTCTTCTATGTCCTCTAATCTCGGATTCATCATTTATTCCCCCCAGGCTTACCTGTGACATATTTCTGTTTAAACTTTTTGCAATAGACCTTGCAACGGAAGTTTTTCCAACTCCCGGAGGCCCAAGAAAACAAATAATTGTAGCCTGTTTTTCTTCTGACAGCTGTTTTACTGCAAGAAATTCTATTATTCTATCTTTAACGTCCTCTAGTCCATAATGGTCTTCATCAAGGATTTCTCTTGCTCTTTTTATATCAAGTACATCTTTTGTTTTTTTACACCAGGGTAAATTCAAAACTGTATCAATGTAAGTTTTTACAACAGAGGTTTCAGCGGTAAGAAAAGACATACTTTCAAGTTTATTCAGTTCTTTAAAAAGCTGGACTTTAACCCTTTTAGGGATTTTTGCTGTTTCGATCTTGTTTCTTAATTCCTCTACCTCGCTTCCTCCGCCTTCCTCCTGCCCAAGTTCTTCTTTTATAGCTCTTAATTTTTCCCTAAGAAGAAATTCTTTTTGAGTTTTACCTAAACTAAATTTAATTTTATCCTGTATAGATTCTTCAATACCAAGCATTTCCAACTCTCTTGATAAGATTTTATTGATAATTTCAAGTCTTTCATAGGTATTTAATGTTTCAAGTATTTGCTGTTTTTCCTGGATATTAACTGTAAGATAAGTTGCAATGATATCAGCTAATTTGCCGGGTTCCTCAATCTCTGAAACTGAAATAAAGTTTTCGGGACTTATTTTCGTACTTTTTTGGATATACTGCAAAAATTTATCCAGAGACAATCTGACCATAGCTTTCATGTCAGTGCCTTCTATATTAATATCCTCTAATACTTCAGATTTTACACTAACTAATCCTTCTTCCTGTTTTATTTCAAGAACTTTCACCCTGTTTATTCCTTCAACAAGCGCTTTTATTGAACCGTCAGGAAATTTTAAAATCTGTACAACCTTTCCTAAAATGCCTACCTGATACAAATCTGTTTCTGCCGGATTTTCTATTGCAGGATCTTTCTGACAAAGTATAACTACTTCGTGATCTTCTGTAAGTAGTGCATTATCGATAGCAATAGTAGACTGAGATTTTGTTGCAAATATTGGTGCTACCATCTGAGGATAAATAATGATATCTCTCATAGGTAATACCGGTATAAAGCGTCCTGATATTTTATTCATAAATACTCCAAAAATTGCGAAGCGGGAGTGAAGAAAAGCTGAAACGAAAACGCTACGAAGTGGGAGTGTAAAAAGCCAAAATGGCTTCGGTCAGAAGGCAGTGAAGGCTTTTTAAAACTCGTTCACTGGTTAGTTTTTGTTGGAAGCTTTTCGTAACTCGTTCATTTGCGAAGCGGGAGTGAAGAAAAGCTGAAACGAAAACGGTTAGTTTTTGTTGGAAGCTTTTCGTAACTCGTTCATTAAAAAAGGTGAAGATTTTTATCTTCACCTTTTTCTATAATTAAATGTATCGGTCAATTAAGCTATTTCACCTTTTGGTTTTTTAGTCTGAGGTAAAAGCAATAATTCAGCAACCGAATCTTTTTTCTTTACCATTTCAGATGTTACTTTAAAGACAGTAATATCAGGTCTTGAAGGTACTTCGTACATTACATCAAGCATTAATTCCTCAACAATAGATCTTAAGGCTCTTGCTCCTGTCTTTCTCTTCATTGCTTCATGAGCAATAAGTTTAATGGCATCAGGTTCAAAATCAAGATTAACACCGTCCATGTTGAGTAATTGTTTATACTGCTTGAGTATAGCATTTTTAGGTTCGGTTAGAATCTTAACCAGAGCTTCTTCATCAAGAGGATCAAGAACTGAATAAATCGGAACCCTGCCGATAAATTCAGGTATTAAGCCAAATTTAAGCAGATCTTCAGGAACCATTTGCTTGAGCATTTTTGCCGCCTGTAATTCACGCTCATGAGCAGCTTTTGCTCCTGTTGCGCCAAAACCTACCAGTTTTCCGCTACCTGCTCTGCTCTCAACTATTTTATCCAGCCCGACAAAGGCTCCGCCAACTATAAATAATATATTGCTGGTATCTATTTGTATAAATTCCTGATGAGGATGTTTTCTTCCACCTTGAGGCGGAACATTAGCAATAGTGCCTTCAATCATTTTCAATAAGGCTTGTTGTACACCTTCACCGCTAACATCTCTTGTTATACTAGGATTTTCTGATTTTCTGGCAATTTTATCAATTTCATCAACGTAAATAATGCCATGCTCAGCTTTAGAAGCGTCGAAATCAGCACTTTGATATAGTCTTAAAAGAATATTTTCAACATCATCTCCTACATAACCGGCTTCTGTTAAAGTAGTAGCATCTGCAACAGCGAACGGAACATCAAGCAGTTTTGCAAGTGTCTGGGCTAAAAGAGTTTTACCGCTGCCGGTAGGTCCAACAAGAAGAATATTACTCTTTTGGATTTCAACATTATTTGCAGTTTCTTCGCCCGAAATTGAAGAATTATGATTAATTCTCTTATAATGGTTATAAACAGCAACTGCCAGAATCTTCTTCGCATCATCCTGTCCGACAATATGCTGATCAAGATATTCCTTGATTTTATGAGGTTTTGGAATATCTGTAAGTTTGGGAGCTTCGAATGCTTCGCCTTCTGAGTCTTTTGTTTCAAAAAATTCTTCATCAAGAATTTCATTGCAAAGGTCAACGCACTCATCGCAAATATATACTTCAGGTCCGGCAATTAATTTTTTTACCTGATCCTGTGTTTTTCCGCAGAATGAACATTTTAAACGGCTGTCATCGTGCTTAGCCATACATTTCTCCTAAGTTAATTAAAAGTTTTCCTGAGATGGTGCTTTTTCTGTTTTTGTTATGATTTTATCGATCATACCATATTCCAAAGCTTCTTCAGGGGTCATAATATAGTCTCTGTCAGTATCTTTCTCAATTTTTTTGAAAGACTGACCTGTGTGTTTTGCAAGAAGCTCGTTAAGAGTACGTTTGATTCTTCCGATTTCAGCTGCCTGAATTTCGATATCAGTAGCCTGTCCCTGTGCACCACCTAAAGGCTGGTGAATAAGAACTCTTGCATGAGGCACACAATGTCTTTTTCCAGGAGTACCTGAAGCAAGAAGGAAAGCTCCCATGCTGGCAGCCTGACCAATACATATTGTATTCACGTCAGCTCGGATATGCTGTATTGTATCGTATATAGCAAGTCCGGCTGTTACACTTCCGCCTGGACTGTTGATATAAAGCATAATATCTTTTTCAGGATTTTCTGAATCTAAAAGCAGTAATTGAGCAACAATAATGTTGGCTACCATATCATCAACAGGTGTACCGAGAAAAACAATTCTTTCTCTTAACAGTCTTGAAAAAATGTCAAATGATCTTTCACCGCGGCTTGATTGTTCTATTACTACAGGTACAAATCCCATAATTTAACCCTCTCTATAAAAAATTACTCTTCACTTTCAACTTGTTTTTCTGAATTTTCAGAAATGTCCTCAATATATTTTACATCATTATTTTCAACTAAAAATTTAACAATTTTTTGTCCCATAATTTGTTGAGAAATTGCTTGAGCAAAACCCGGATTTTGAGAAATCTGTTTAAATATAGTCTTATCATCTGTATTATAAACAGTGGCAAGTTCCTTTACACGGGTAACAAAATCTTCATCATTTAACTGGATATTTTCTGCTTTTGCTACCGCACCTAAAACCAGGGAACTTTTTACTCTTTTTCCTGCTTCTTCTCTGAGACTTTTCCATATATTTTCATGACCTTGAGAATCTAAAAACTGTTCCCATGATAAACCCTGACTTTTTACTCTTGCCTGAACTTCTTCCATGAGAACCTTGGCTTCTCTGTTTATCATAGAGTCAGGAACGTCAACATGTGCATTGTCTATAACTTTTGTTACCACAGCTTTTTCTGCTCTTGTATCATTTTCATTCTTCTCTGTTTTTTCAAGATATGACTGTAAATCAGCTTTTAATTCTGTTATAGACTGGAAAGGACCAACTTTTTTAGCTAATTCATCGTCAATTTCAGGAACATTTTTCTCTTTAATCTCATTGATTTTAACCTGAAACTCAGCTTCTTTTCCGGATAATGAAGCATCATGATAGTCTTCAGGGAAAGTTACTTTTATAGTAAATTCATCTCCGATATTTTTGCCGACTAATTGTTCTGCAAAGCCTTTTATGAAATTACTATGAGCTATGTCAAGCTGATGGTTTTTTGCAGAGCCGCCTTTAATGGATTCTCCGTTAACTGTACCGGAAAAATCGATTATAACCAGATCACTTTCTGTAGTTGGTCTGTCTATAACTGTTTGAAGTGTGGCAAATCTTTCTGATAAAGCTTGCAATTCTTTTTCAATAGCATCTTCAGGGCGTTTATATGCTGGAACTTCAACTTTTAAACCTTTATAATTATTGAGAGTAACTTCCGGTTTGATTTCAAGTTTTGCAACAACAGTGAGAGGTTCTCCCAAAGTAAATTTATATGATTCTATAATAGGTTCTGATGCTATATCAAATTGCTGTTCGCTGATTGTATCGGCAAAAACATTAGGAAGAAGTTTATCTAAAGCATCTTTCTGAATTCTTTCAGCTCCTACATAGTTTTCTATTTTAGATCTTGGAGCTTTTCCTTTTCTAAAACCAGGAATGGATACTCTTTCCCCGATCTTCCTGCAAGCTTTATTGTACTCCTGTGCTGCCATATCTGCATCAATTTCAATATTCAGCTGAACGATATTATTTTCTTGTCTTTCTACATTTACTTTCATTTTTCTTTCTCTTTTATTCTAAATTGACGATAACTAATTTTATATTTTTCAGTTTATAACCTGTACTTAATTTAAATTAGAGTTAATATTTCAAGTTGATTGCAAAACTTATTATAAATATAAAATACTTTAAATCATTATAAATCAAACAAAATATATTAAAAACAATCCTGAGATAAAATACTAGATTTAGACTACAACAATAACCTGAGTGAACTTATAAAAAGCCTCATAAAACATTTTGGTTTTATGAGGATCATGAAAGTGAAAATATTATGTGTTTAAATAAAAGCGGGAGACGAGGCTCGAACTCGCGACATCCTCCTTGGCAAGGAGGCATTCTACCACTGAATTACTCCCGCATTGCCTGTAATTAGAAGATCATTTACCTTTATTTTAGCCTTATGGTTGTTTCTGACCTCTAACGGAATATGATTATACAGGGATCAAAAATTAATTACAAGAAAATTTTTTTAAATATAAAGAAATTTATAATTAACTGTTTAAATTATCGCAGATTTTATTTATTTGATTCTTCTATAGCTAATTTTGAAATATGCGACAAAATGGCAGATCCTTCATGTATTGATTTATCTGCCGTTTTTACAGCTTTTTTTCTTGAAGAAGCAAATTTCAAACTCTGAACTTTATTATATTGTTTCCCCAGCATAATCTTTTCAGCTTCCTCAAGAATTTTTACAACTTCATACCCGTTTGCGCCATCGCTTCTTGGCTTCATATTATTTTTAATGCAGTTAATAAAATGCTGACATTCAAGTTTTAAAGGTTCGATGTCAAGGTATTCAGGACAGTCAATCAAGCGTCTGGTTTGTGAAAAGTTGTCATATACCTGTAATTTATTTGTTGATTCTGTATCGTCAAGTACAGCCGTTGCCATAGATCCTCTTACAATAAGCATTACACGTTTAAGAGGATGAATCCAGCTGTTGCTAATGTGAGCATGAATATTATCAGGAAAATCTATATCTACATGAACAATATCCATAACCCCATTATTTTCGGTAGATGCTCCGACTGCTGATTTTACTGAAAGAGGAACTTTATCAATAACATAACTGATCATAGAAAGATCGTGGGGAGCTAAATCCCACATAACACTTCTGTCATTCTTGTAAAAATTAATATTAAGCCTGTCACTCTGGATATATTCAATGTTTCCCAGAGCTCCATCTGCAATAAGAATCTTTAATCTGTTAACTGCCGGATGATACATAAGCAAATGACCTACCATAAGGACGCGAGCTTTTTCATCGGATAATTCATTCAATTCTTTTGCTTCATCAGTTCTCGTTGCAATGGGTTTTTCTACATACACATGTTTTCCAAGCTGAAGGGCCTTTTTTACAAGGGAATAATGAGTATGGCTTGGAGTAGCGATAATAACGCCATCTATTTCTTTGTTATTAAAAATTTCATCAATATTGTTTGTAAAAATTATATCAGGATATTCTGCACTGATATTTTTAAGTAAATCCGGGTCCAGATCACAGACGGCATGCAGTACACCCAGATTATAGAAGTTCCTAACCAGATTTTTGCCCCATGTACCACAGCCAATAACAGCTATTCTTGTATTCAAAGCCATATCTCCACTTGTTTTTAAATTAATTTTTTTACTTATTAAGGAACAAAGAAAAAATTTTTAGGCATTTTATAGATATTGTTTCGTGTCATCCTGAACTTGTTTCAGGATCTCTGAATCAATAGATGCTGAAATAAATTCAGCATGACACAATACGTAAAAATTTTTTCATACTTCCGTACTCAACATCTCTGTTAATAATGTAATAAGTATAGGAATTTTAGTCAAATTAATTTTATGTAAAGAAAAAATGTGAAGCGGGAATGAAGAAAAACTGAAACGAAAACGCTACGGAGTGGGAGTGTAAAAAGCCAAAATGGCTTCGGTCAGAAGTCAGTGAAGGCTTTTTAAAACTCGTTCACTGGTAGTTTTCGTTGGAGGTTTTGCGTAACTCGTTCATGAGCGAAGCGGGAGTGAAGAAAATTTATGTCATCAATCATCAGATTAGAGTTATAATAAAGAAAATCAATCTACTATTAATAGAATAGGGGTTTTATTATGACTCAAACAAGAATGCCGTATGTTCAGACCAGACGTGATGCCTGGGTAGAAATTAACCTTGGAAATATTGAATATAATATTAAAACACTTAAGAATCTTATTTCACCTGAGACAAAATTTCTTGCCGTTGTAAAAGCCGATGCATATGGGCATGGCGCAACAATGGTTGCTCCGACTCTTATAGCTTCAGGTGTTGATACTCTTGGTGTGGCTTCTATAGATGAAGGAATCCAACTAAGAGAATCAGGTATTGAAGCTCCAATTCTTGTTTTAGGTGCTGTACCCAGCTGGTCATTATTTGCAGCGGTCGAAAATGATATACAATTATCAATATTTACCAGAGAACATATTGATGCTTGCATAAGCGCATATAATAAACTCGGTAAAAAACCCCAGGTTCAGATAAAAGTAGATACCGGCATGCATAGAATAGGTATTCCGTATCTTCAGGCTGCTGATTTTATCAGGCAGGTTCATAACACCGAAGAGATAGACCTTGTCGGAGTATTTACTCATCTTGCCTGTGCTGAAGATTCACGAATAACAGGAAAACAAAAACTATCATGGGAAAGCGTTATTAGTCAGATCAAGGATTTAAATATCACTCTTCATGCTGTTAATACAACTGGACTTCTTAGTTATAACGATATGCACTATGACATGGTAAGATCAGGGATAGGTATTTACGGTTTAATGCCTGACATGCCTTCAGAAACTAGTTTCACGCCTGAGCTGAAACAGGTAATGAATTTAAAAGGAAGAATTGTCCATATACAGAATCTGGAACAAAATTCCGGTATAAGTTATGGATATAATTTTATTACAAGTGGTTATGCAACAAAAGTTGCGACCATTCCTGTTGGATATGCAGATGGCATCGAAAGAGCCCTTTCGAATCGAATCTGGGGGCTTATTAATGGTAAAAAAGTCCGACAAATCGGTACTATTACAATGGATCAAATGATGTTTGATATTTCGAATATTGACCATGTTGAAAATGGCGATATAATAACCCTTTTAGGTCATGATGGAGATGAATTTATTCCAATTGACATGTGGGCTAAAAAACTTAAAACCATAAATTATGAAATCACATGTAGATTAAGAGTCAGATTGCCAAGAGTTTATACAAGAAACTAGCATAAAATATTAGGTGTATTTGCCTGCTATCGACTTGGTTTTCTAATAAAATTTGTTCTAAACGAAAATTATCAAAATATTATCCTTATCTAAACAGCTGTCTAGATAAGGATTTTAGTATTTATGTAAAGAAATGTTAAAAATTTTTAAATTTACCCTAAAGTTTTTTAGAAACGTGCCGATATATAAATTATAAGGCCAATAAAATGGTCATACCCCAACCTCCTCCCCAAGTCTAGTAGCCGCCCTAAAAGCGGCTTTCTTTTTTTGTAATTTTAATTTTGTTTAAATTTGTAAATTTAATTTACTCCAGGTGGCAAAATTTTTTATTCAGTCTCTTTTATATAGTTGCTAAGAATAAATGTAATAACTAATAAAGGAGTCTAATTATGCTGCAGTCTGTAAATACATATTCACCTGCTTTTAAAGGTACTGTTGAATATAAAATTGATGAAAAAAAACTTGCAAAATTAAAAAAAGAAACAGTTATAACAGCAACAGAAGATTTTTATAGGACTTTCAAGGATAATAATGTTGCTTCAGCTATTGATTTATTCAAAACTACTACAGATGACACACATAAACTTGAAATGTGTTTAACAACATATAAAGGAAAACCATATTTAATTTTTAAACACTTAATATCTTCTTCTGAAAATAGAGCATTTGGGTTCCCCGTTAATGACTTGACTGTATGTATTCCTAAGACTGTAGGTATTCCTAATTTAGTAAGAGGTATAATCCGGGAAAAATGTACTAAAGAACAAATTATTAATGGTTTAAAAAAACTTTTCTAAAGTAATTTATATTTAAAAGATTTCCCGTACAAATACGCTGCTACCGTCACTGTCTATTGCGACTATTACAGGGAAATCTTTTACTTTTATCCTAAAGATCGCTTCAGGGCCAAGTTCTGGATATGCAACAATTTCTGCTTCGGAAATTTTCTGCTGTAATAAACAGGCTGCGCCGCCTGTTGCGACAAAATATATTCCCTTATTTTCTTTAATAGACTCAATAACCTTCTCAGATCTTTCGCCTTTTCCTATTGCCCCAAGCAGATCTCTTTCCAGTAAAACAGGAGTATATTTATCCATTCTGCCAGCTGTTGTAGGACCTGCAGGTCCAATTATTTCACCGGGTTTTGAAGGACAGGGACCAACGTAATAAATAATTTTATCCTTAATATCAAAAGGAAAATCTTCCCCCATATTGATACAATCCATCAGCTTTTTATGTGCTGCATCTCTTGCTGTATAAATATAACCGCTCAATAATACCTTCTGCCCAGCTTTAAGCTTTCTTATTTCATCAACATCAGAAGTATTAAGGCTTACATCAAAACTTTCATCCTCATTGAATTCAGCAAAGTCATACTGATAATTATTAAAATTATATTTTACCGCTTCTTCTGTAATAACTGCACTGGCATGCCTTGACGCATGGCAGTTAATATTAATAGCGACAGGTAATGCAGCAATGTGAGTCGGATGATGAACTATATTAACACCAAATACTGTGGTATTTCCGCCAAGTCCTGAAGCCCCTATTTTAAGTTCATTAACCTTTTTTAATATTTCAAGTTCAAGTTTTGTCACTTTATCAGCTAAATTCTGAGGTTGCCATACATCAACTTCCGTTGCAACGTTTGTAGTAACAATATGAGATCTAATAGGCTCATTAAAACTCGTATTTAAAGGTTTGGATACCTGAATAGACGCATAACACATCTGTTGGAGAACAGATTCTGATTTTATCGGTTCTAAAAGAGCTTTTTTAGAAAGTAATGCAGCATAGTCCATAGTTCCACCAATACCAATACCGAGCCTTATAGGCGGACATGGATTTGCACCTGCATTTCTTACTGTTTCAACTGCAAAATCAATAATTCCCTGAACTCCGGCTGAAGGCTTCAGCATTTTTGCCGCACTCATATTTTCGCTGCCGCAGCCTTTTATAGACACGGTTAGTTTTATTGTGTTGCCGGGAATGATTTTTGTATGAATAACAGCAGGTGTATTGGTACCAGTGTTAATTCTGTCAAAAATCGGGTCATTAACAATAGATTTTCTAAAGAAATATTCTTTATATGCTTTTTCAACGCCTTTATTTATTGCTTCTTCAAGTGGTAAACCTTCAATAAAAGAATTTTGACCTATCTCAGCAAATACAACAACCACGCCGGTATCCTGACATATTGGTCGGCCTGTTTCTGACGCCAGCTTTATATTTTCCAATATTTGCCAAAGGATATTTTTTGCATTTGAAGACGTTTCTTTTAAATATGAATCGTAAAGCGCTGCATAAACGTCTTTAGGTATATAAATATTTGCCTGTTTACATAAATTCGAAACAGTTTCTGTTATATTATCAGTTGAAATCTTAATTATATCTTGTTTCATAGCTCTAATTCGTTAAATAATAAAATAATTAAAAAATACATCTATATATGATATCATACTAATTGTTAAAGCATATAAAACCGGGTTGAAGGCATGGCAATACTTAAAGTAGTTAAATACGGTGAAAAAATTCTAAGAACTCCAGCAAAAGAAATTCACAAAATTTCAGCAAAAATCCAAAAGCTGGCTGATGATATGTTAGATACAATGTATAAACAGGATGGCGTTGGGCTTGCAGCACCACAAGTTGGTGAAAATTATAGATTATTCGTAATTGATGCCTCCAGTGGGGATGAGCCGCTCAATCCTATGGTTTTTATTAATCCAAAAATTATTAAGAAATCAGGGGCAATAAACAGTTTTGAAGGATGTCTCAGCTTCCCAGAAGCTTATACAAATGTAAGACGTTATTCTGAAGTTATTGTTAGAGCAAAAGATTTAAAAGGCAGGCTTTTTACGCTGGAAGTCAAAGGCGGCACTTTATTATGTCGTGCGATTCAGCATGAAAATGATCATCTTGACGGTGTTTTGTTCATTGACCATTCTCGAAGCAGGTTTTCAACAGAAGAAGAGCTTGCGAGTAAAGGCCTTAATCCATTAGAACCTGATAATCTGCTTGAAGAAGAAGAACTTGAAAAAGAGATTCAAAAGCAGGAAATGGCTCAAATGGAAGAAGTAAAGGGAATTTAGATTATTTATGAAGATTGTTTTTCTGGGAACGCCTGAAATTGCAGTTCCAGCACTTGAGTATTTTATTAATAAAAAAGATATAGAAGTATTGGCTGTAGTTACTCAGCCTGACAGGCCATCCGGCAGGGGACAAAAACTTACTGCTCCACCCGTAAAACTTTTGGCAGAAAAACATGAAATTAAAGTCTATCAGCCCAAATCAATAAGAAAAGATCATGAATTAATAAAGATTTTAAAAGACTTAAATCCGGATGTTTTTATAACGATTGCCTTCGGACAAATCTTAAGTCAGGAAATATTAGATATTCCCAAATTAGGCACAATTAATATGCATGCTTCTCTTTTGCCTAAGTATAGAGGAGCAAACCCGATACAATGTGCAATTATAAAGGGTGATAAGGTCACGGGTATAACAACAATGCTTACTGATATTGGCATTGATACAGGTGCTATACTTTTAAAAAAAGAAATTGAAATTCCTGAAAATATGGATTCAGTCGAGCTTGCAGAAATTATAGCTAATGTCTGTCCTGATTTACTTTATGAAACCATAATAGGATTAGCTAACAAAACCATAATTCCTGTGCCTCAAAATAATGCAGAAGCAACTCATGCACCAAAACTTAAAAAAGAAGACGGCAAAATCAACTGGAATGAAAGCGCACAAACCATTCATAATAAAGTAAGAGGCATGCTTCCTTGGCCTTCCTGTTATACAAGTTTTAAGGATACTCCAATAAAAATCTTAAAAGCAGAAATCATAAATAATAAAGAAAAAATAAACAACCAGAGTATTGGAGAGATAATTGGTATAATAGAAAATGGCATTGGAGTTATTACAGGAAACGGAATAATTTTAGTTAAAACAATTCAGCCTGCCGGTAAAAAAGCAATGGACGCCGCAGTATGGTATAATGGAGCAAGAGTAAAGCAAGGCGACAAATTTTAATTAGTTACTTAAATAAAATTTTTTAAGAAGAGGGGAAAAAAATGTTTTTCGATTCATCCTATATGCTTTTAATTATTGTAGGTCTTATTATTACAGGAATTCCGCAATTTCTCGTTAAGAGTACCTTTAAAAAGTATTCAAAAGTCAGGACAGAAAAAGGTGCAACAGGCGCACAGGTGGCAAAATTTCTGCTTAATGATGCAGGGATCTATAATGTAGCTGTTGAATCCGTAGCAGGAGAATTGACAGATCATTATGATCCGACGGCAAAAGTTTTGAGGCTCTCTGATAATGTTTATGGCAGTGATTCAATTGCAGCAATCGGTGTTGCAGCTCATGAAGCAGGACATGCCATTCAGGATAACAAAGGTTATGTGCCTATGAAACTTAGATCTGGAATTTTTCCTGCTGTAATGTTTGGTCAGAATTTAGGACCGATACTTATTATGGTAAGTCTTGGCTTGCAGGCTGTTATGCATCTTTCCGGTTTAACAACACTTATTGCTCTGATCGGCATAGCTTTATACGGTGCAGTTGTAGTATTTCAGATTGTAACTTTGCCTGTAGAGCTGAATGCAAGCAACAGAGCAATGCATGCCCTGGTAAATGGCGGTTATTTAACACACGAAGAATCCGGCGGCGCAAGAAATGTTCTTAATGCCGCAGCTATGACTTACATTGCCGCAGCTCTTTATGCTGTACTTCAAATTCTTTATTATGTCTGGCTCTTATTTGGAAGAAACAGAGATTAATTAAACAAATATTTTTAGCAAACAAAATTAACTTAAACAGTTAACTTAATTTACATACCAAAGTAATTTCGTATTGATTCTGATGTTCTGGAAATAAGTCCTTTTTTAGCTTCGTCTCCAAGCTGTAAAACTTTATTTTTAGAATATAACTGAAAAGTGTGTTCAGATGGTATTATTTTTGCAGCTTGTTTCCATAATTCAAGACGGGCATCTATTGCAAGGTTATGATCTCTATCAAAATCATCAATCCTATCTAATAGTTGATTCCAGCAATTATTTTCATTTATATCAGGATTCCAGGATACTTTATTTCCTTTGGAAGCATGTATTGCTTCTTTAAAAAATTCCTGAACATATTCAAAATCTTTTGTCAGACCTGTTAACCTGGCGATAAGTCCCGTTGGTTTATAAGCTTTAGTAATTTCAATAATATCACCTTGATTCACTTTAGCAGGATACTTTACGCTGGTTTCAGCCGCTTTTATTGCAGTATTTTGTACTTGATGTGCAATTTCTGTACCTATTTTGTTAATATTCATAATTTCGCATCTCCTGATACTTAAGTATTTTATATGTATATAAAAACAAATCAATACATAAAATTGCTTATTGAATTTAAATATATTAAGTAACTTTTATTTATCTTACGAAATTTATATAATTCATTAATACTTGAAATAAGTCTTAGTTCTCGTTAATATAAGTAAAAACTATGAAAAGACAAATATAATTAAAATCGGGACGTAGCGCAGCTTGGTAGCGCATCGGTCTGGGGGACCGAGGGTCGCAGGTTCAAATCCTGTCGTTCCGATTCTTTTATTTGAATGTAAAATTCCTAAGAAATCTAGTTTGTCTGATTTTTAATTTGGTTATGCGATATAACTGTAAATTTGCCTTTTTCTTTTACAGTAAGTGGATAATCTCCAGGGTCTTTTTCCAACAGGTTTTTCGACATAATAGTAACTTTAGACGGTTTTTCTACAGAAAATTCAGCACCTTTATCGATACAAACCGCCACATTTTCACCGCTAATTTCATCTATCATCACGCAAGTATGATTAAGGTATAATTTCCCATTATCATCTATTTGTCTGACTTTTATTTTTTTATTTAAATCTAAATAAGCAGAGCTGCTGCCATTTATTTTATCAATTTCTATGTCTTTGAAATAAGGTTTTAAATTTTTAATTTTTCTTTCTTCAATGTCGGTTTTAATTGCTATTGTAAAAGTGTCTCCATATTCACAACTTGTCACAATTAATCCAGACCTATCTCCAGGCAGATCTATTTTTATTTTCTTATTGTCTGTAGTTGTTGCAGTAGCTGATATCCCTTTAAAAGAAATATGATAAGGATTAATATTCATAGTGTTCCTTGCGTGAATTAACTTATATGAATAAAAACAGCACAAAATTAAAGTTGTTATTCTAGAAATAAAATTTTAATTAAATATATTATCTATGTAAGTTTCAAAATCCTGAAAATTTTTAGAATATTTCTTATTAATATCAGATAATTTAACTTTTATTCCTGTATAAGATAATAATTTCCTTAAGTATTCCAGATCTTTTTTATTGCCATTAGGAGAAACTGATTTGTCGTAAACCATCAAAATTCCTTCTTTTTGGCAGGATTTAATACATTTGCCTATAACGATTTTTAGGTATTTGCTATCATTATCTGTTAAATCTTCTATGTATTCCTCATCACCTATTATAAGCCTGAGAATATTAGAAAATGGAGTTTTGGTATTACAGTCAAAATAGATATCGATAGGATTAAATGACTTCCCTTTTTCAATAAGGATATTTTCAATTCCCGGATCAATGGAATGTCCCAGTTCATTCAATTTTAATGCAATTTTTGCCAGATTATCATAAGCTTCCTGCGGCATACCAGCAGCAATTTTTAATCGATTTTGGTAAGCAAATTTATACAATAAATCATGATCAACAAATAAATCTTCAGGATTTTTATTATTATCAATGAATTTCTCACCTTTGACCTTGAGAAGAATTTTTATTGTATCAAGTTGTTTTAATAGTTCTGTTTCAAGAATAGGCTGTCCCACGTTTATATCATCAAGATCATATTTTGCAGAGCTGAAATTATCTAATTTAAATTCTTTATAATTATCTCCATCAAGCCAGAAAGGTATCTTTAAAAGATAATCATTCATTCCGGGAATAGCATAAACTGTTCCCTGCCCTCCTGCCCCAATGGGTGTATATTTTATAGCATTTTTAATCAATTCCTTTGGAGAATCATATAAATCAGCAAATTTATTTAAAAAATCCTCACAAGATGGAGCTTTTACAGAAAGTCCGCTAAAAGAAATCCCATAGTATGCTTTTAACAAAGCCGGATTCAGTTTTTTGTCATAAACGGGAGCTTTTTGATTATCAAAGGAGGTAACTGACTGAGATGGTTTTTGCCTTGTTTTCATAGAACAGGCATTATTACAGCTATTTTTTAAAGAATTTAATTCCATTTTTAAATAAACCAATATATTAACTTTACTTTTATAAAACAACTGAAGTTAATATATTGCTAATAAATTACATAAATAAAATTCACTTAATTATAATAATTCAGCAATTCTGAGATAAATATTCACTATTTTTAAGATTTAGATAAAAACTATAATTTACCTAACCTTGTAATAGTTGAAATATTGTCGTGTAAAGTTTATTATTTATTAAATAAAATTATACAGGATTTTATAATGGCAAAATCAGGAAAAATATCAGTCATTTTATTTTTTATAATTGTAATTTTATGCATTTCGTCTAAAGTATATGCTTCATTTGATGATTCACAAATTATAATCAGGTCTCTTCTCTCACCTACATTAGACTTTATCGATACAAACAATTTCCATAAAGTTGATAATAAATATTATAGAGGTGGACAGCCTGATGAAGATGATTATCTGAGTTTTGCCCTGCTTGGTATTAAAACTGTAATAAACTTACGTAATATTGATAAAGAGGATATTGACAAACAGGAAAAATTTGTCAGCAGGTTTGGCATGAATTACGTAAGTATACCTATGAAAGCAAGTCAGCCGCCAACAAATGAACAGATTTCATACTTTTTTAAATTGATTGATAATACTGAAAATTTGCCTGTATATGTCCATTGCTGGCAGGGAAAAGATCGAACAGGTATAATGACGGCTTTATATAGAGTCAGGGATTATGGCTGGGATTTTGAGCAGGCATACTCTGAGATGAAGGACAAAGGGTATCATTCCCGCATTTATCCAAAACAACGAGAATTTCTGTACAGTTTTACACAAAAATTTTTCTCCTTGTCAGATAATAATTAGAAAATCAGCAACGATTTGTTGTTAAGCTGAATATAGCAAAAATTATGAATAATTTGTCCACTTTCAACGAGATTTTTTTCTTTGAAAAATGCAGATAAAGTTGATTTAATAGCTCTGAAATATTAAAATACAATCAAGAATTGTTTTTTAAAAAACGGAGATAAATCAAATTATGCAGAAAATAGGAAAATTGTTATTTTTACTGATAGCAGTAAGCGCTTTAAGCCTGAATGTGCCATCATTTGCCAAAAATTCTGATCCTCCAAAAAGCGGTCAGATTACAGGACGTTCAGTCGGAGCAGCAGCGCTTTCGTTAATAGTATGGCCGGGAATAGGTCAGGCTGTTAACAACAATAAGGGTGAAAAAGTTTTATCACATGCCATTATAGGCATATTGCCACCATATCGTTTCTGGTCTGCCTATGATGCGCTTGTAGACCGCAAAGGCGGATACTGGAAAGGCAGAATTTAATTAAATTATTGTAGTAAAAATCCCGAAAATGTCATCCTGAGCGGAACGAAGTGAATTCGAAGGATCTTATCAATTAAGTCTGAAGATAATAAATAAAAACTGGATAGATTGCCACGGATTTCTTCGAAATCCTCGCAATGACAGTCGTATGCATAATGATAAAATTTGCGATTTTAAAGACTTGTTCAAATTATTTATTAGTATGCAGATGTTCACTGCTATTATTCTTTGTTTATCTTATATTTTCCTACTAAATCAAGGAAATTGTAGCTTGTGAGCTGAAATTTAAGTTCCACTCTTCTGCTTTTTTTATAATCTTCTTTGTTATTTACTATAACCGGAGCAGAAAAACTCTTTCCATTTGTGGATAATATGGTTATCATATGGTTTTTATATTTATTTTTTTGCGGAAAATCGTGATTAACTACGTATTCAGTCACAGCATATGCTCGTTTTAAGCTTAAATCAAGATTTTTGTTGTAATTATCATACTTGCTTTTACTGTTTTTAAAACCCTGTGAATCTGTATGGCCTTCAATAATAATTTGAGATATATGTTTTTCTATTTCAGGATCGCCTAAAAGAGTATTTAAATAAGTAGGAATTATCTTATCAAGATATTTTTTGCCTTTTTCAGAAATTGTCCACTTATTCAGATCGAATAGTTCAAGATCTAAAATTTTAATATTTCCTGTAAATCTGTCGATTTCAACCGGTACTCCCTGCTCTTTAAACTGCATGGAAAGTTTTTGATAAATTTTATTCTTTACAGTTGCCTGATCAATGTTTTGTTTTGTAAGGCCGGTTATAGACAGAGCAAAAAGAATGACAAAAAGTATTAAAAGACCTTGAAAAAGGTCACTCATTGAAATCCAGAATATATTTTCGCCACTTTCCTGAGTTGGGGCTTGTCTATAAAATCTCATTTATTATTACCGCAATTATCTACTGGTTTTCTACATCAAAAATATCGTTTATAGAATTTTTAGCAGTTTTCTGTTTTTGATTTAGCAAGAAAATTATATTTTCAAGGTAAGGTGTCATGTTTGCTTTTAAACTTGCATCCATTGATGCTTTTAAGTTTTCAGGCAAAGACTGAATAATTTTATTCATAACATTATTTTGAATTTTAGACTCCTTAACTAACTCGATAAAGAATTTTTCAGGGGTTATTTTGTCAAATAATCTGTTAATTTCAATTTGAAATAAATAAAGCGGTTTTTTACACATGCTGTTATATAATAAACGTTCAATAACGATAAATAAAAGTGCTGAACCAATTGCCAAAATAGAAATCATAGCGGCTGTTTGAAGACATGATAATAAGTTGGTTACAGAGTTAATAGTAGCTTGCTCTGATGAGAAACTTACACCTGAAAATCCTATGGCAATATAAAAGAACGTACCAAGAGGTCCTAGTCCCGTTAATATTCCAGGAATGGAAGAAATAAGCTTATGATTTAATATGTTATAAATAAGAGTTTCTTCACTAAAAAAGAATATAGGATCTGCTGTTGAATAAATATAAGAGTCATTTCCTGTTACTGACTCAAAACAAAGCTGATCTTCATTCGATTTATAGATTACTTTATCTGTAAAAACAAGTGATTCGGTGAAAGATCTCCAGCTATTTGAAATAAAGATATTACTCAGCATAGCTTCATTTAATTCTTCAAACCTGTATAAGAGATCACTTTTTTTAAATTCTTTCATGAACTTAATCAGATTTTTGAATTCCTTGTTAATTTGTACAAGTTTGACTACAAACATAGTCAAGAATGTTAAAAATATTGCAATTGCTATTAAGTTTATAGGATTTAAAAATTTTTCCATACCAATCCAATATCAAAAAAATATATAATAAGCCAATCCCAATGATAACTTTTAATCCAGGTTTACTTATCATTTAAACATATGAGTTTAAAATTGCAATATCAATTCTTATATGGATTTTATGATTTAGTATGAATAGTAAAATTAATAATGCTGTATTATATATAAATATAGAGATAATAATACACAAAAAAGAAACAATAACTGTATGAAATGTTCAAAGTGTAAAAAAACTGTAGATATAAATGATTCTTATTGTAAAAGCTGCGGAAATTTAATTAAAGTTGAATGTCCGCGCTGTAAGACAATAAATAAAAAGTCTGTCTGTACTAAATGCGGACTTCAATTAGTAGTTAAATGTACTAAATGTGAACAGATAAATTCTATTAATTTTACAAATTGTATAAAATGCAGTACAAATTTATCTGAACTATTACATGCAACTTTGCAGGAACTGGCAATAGTCCTTATTAAAATTAAAAATTTAAATGATATCAAACAGATTTTAGAAACGGATAATCTGTTTGATCAGTTTAAAACCGGTCTTTATGAACTAATCCAGTCTGAAGTTAAAAATTCAGGTGATTCCTATGAAGAAGTTCAGGAAGGAATTATTGTAATAAGAATAAAAAATCAGCGTTCATATTTAGATTCCTGCAATAAAGCTATAAATTTAGCTGAAAAGTTATCTTTTATTCTTCATAAAGTAAATTATAAACTTAAAAATTCGCAAAATATTGCTATGAAAATCAATATTGGTGTTTCAACATGCAAAACTTTCGAAAGAAGATTTTCTTCCCGTCCGGAAATTGCAATATGTACCAGAGAGGATATTGATATTATAGTAAATCCGTCGATTTATTATCAAACAAAAAATGATTTTGATTATAAGCAAATAGTTACTTTATTCGTTAATGAGCAGCTTTTACAGTACTATAAATTAATCAATAAACATAAGAAAAAACAGGATGATTTTGATTCAGGAACAACTGATGATGAGTCAGAATATACAATACAAAATTTTAATCCTGATGAGATAAAAATTGATTTTATCGATAAAAAACGGCAGCTTGCATATTTGCCTCAGAGTAAATTGCAGTTATTTATTAAAAATTTAATCAATAAAGAGTCTCCTAAAAGTATCTTTATAAATGTAATAGGTGATACGAATACCGGCAAATTAAATAATTTATCTGTTACTGATTTAAAATTGAATCTTCCTAACCATAAATGGTTTGAAATTTGTTGTACTGAAAACAGTAAAGTGTTTCCATTTGGACTTATTAGAAATATTATAAGGTCATATTTTCATCTGGATAATATTGTTGTGGATAAAGATCAGGAAAAATCTTTTGTATACAATAATTTATCTACATTAATAGGTTCAGAGTCAAAAGAACTTGCAAATCTTATAATTATGCAGGAAAACAATCAAAGTAATGTAGAGGAAATAACACAAAAACTTTTTGATCAAATTAACAGATTTTTTAAAGAAATAGCAAATCAAGGTCAGTTCATATTTTTACTGGAAGATTTTGAAAACATAGACAAAGGATCTCTGGAATGTTTTACTTATCTGGTTGAAAATGGTATTTCAAGAAGAAATATAAATTTTTTGATCTCTACAACTCCTGACTTTAAACTTTCCAGTCATATTTTAAAACTTAATAGCTTTGAAAGCTATCATGAAGTAATATTACAACCTGATTCAGCAAACGAAACCGCAGAAAAGATAAAATCAAAAGTTAAAGATATGGCTCATTCATTCCTGTTAAAAAAAATCCAGGAGAATTCCAATGGGTCTTGCTTCTACATAGATCAGACTTTACACTATTTGGCTGAAAATAACGCTATAAAAGCAGTATCAAATAATATAATTACAGTATTGCCTACAGTAAACGATGTTATTGATGCCAGGCTTAAGCTGTTACTCGAGAATCCTGGATTAAGGGATATTTATATAAAACTTGTCCTATTCGGGCCTAAAATTCCTATTGAATTTGTAACGAAGTTTGGGAGTTCAATTAATAAAATCAAACTTCTGGCACAGATGGACTTGCTGGAATATATAAGTAATAAGCCTGTTAGACTTAAAAATTATAACCTTTTCAGAAAACACCTGTTTAATATTCTTGATAAATCTATATTGCAGACAATTTCGAATGAATTATGCTCTGATTTAGGATATAACGCAGAAGTATTATATCCGACAGCAGCTGAATGTCTGGAACTTGCAAATCAAAAAAAAGATGCCGCCAGAATCTGGAGAGAATTAGCACATATTAGTCTATTGTTAGGCGATATCTCTACTTTTACAAATTGTTCTGTCAGATTTTTAAATCTGGCTGAATCAACTCCTTCAGGCAAAAAATCAAATTACCTGAAAGAGTTGAAAATGGAAATTTATGAGCAGATTGGAAAATTATCTTATGAAACTTATCCTGAAACAGCAATTCCGTATCTGAGAGAAGTAATCAATGATGCTGAAATAAATAATAATGACGAAAAAGTAATTAAATTATCAAGTTTAATGGTTAATTCCTGTAATATAACCGGAAATTATCAGGATTCACTTGAATTTGTCGGAAAAATTTTATCCAAAGCCCCGAAAGGCTCGTTTAACATAAAAAGTAAAGATTTTAATTCTAAGTTTTATCTTCTGAATTTTATAAAAATTCAGGCATTGTTTAACCTTGGGAATCTTGAAGATTGTATAAGTCTGGTTGAAGAAATATTGCCCGTGCTAGTATTATTAAAGGATAAAGAAGATATTGATGATGTATTTTCAGCCCAATCAATAGAAATTATGATTAAAGATACAGAATTATTATTGGTTAAAGCTAAAATTCTTCAATTATCTCCTGATTCAGAAGATTATATTAATAAATTAACTTCAGCTTACCCTGAAGAAGCTGATGAAGCAGAATTATTATGGCTGTTAAATAAAGTTATATCAGGTTCTACACTGGAATTAAAAACAAAAATTGAAACATTAATGCAAAATATGAATTTAAGCTATGAAAATAAGCTTTTGTGTTCTATTGTTAGCATCCTTCATAATATACAACATGAAAACTGGTATCATATTGCAAACTTAGCTTATTCTACCCGACTTATAGCAAGCGAATCACGAGATTACCAAATTCTTTATTTCCTGGATCTTATTGTTGGCTTTGCTTATCAGAAAATACACAACTTAAAGAAAGCCAGAGAAATATACAATGATGTCCTAAAAATAAGCGCAGAAAAGAAGATCCTGAACATAATGTTAATGAGCTGGTATCTTATTGCAGATCTTGAACTTACTGAAGGCAAGCCTGATACAGCTTTTGAAATCATTAATAAGGCAAATGTCGTTTTAGAACACAATAGAAAAATTAGTAAAATTTTCTCGATGTACTATGTATTCCTGTTTGCAAGAATTTTTAAAGCACGTGGTGAACTTGAGAAAGCAAAAAACTGTATAGAACAGATTTTGAATTTTGCGACTAAATACGGGTTAATTTATAATCAGATTTTATTTGAAAATTTTCTGACAAAAATTCTGTTGAAATTAATTGAACATGAACAAAATGATAATTTAATTATAAAATACAGTGAAAATATAAATAGAATTATTTCAGAAAGCGAAAATTTGACCAAAAAGCTTGATAATCCGATCTTATCAGCAAAAGTAAAAGATCTGCTGACTTTAATTGAAAATTAGCAGGTTGAGTCTTCATCTCATTTAGACTAAAGATCTTATTATTAGGTGTAATACCGGACTCGATCCGGCATCTATCCATCTTTGAAAGAGAAGTTAATAAAAATCTGTATTTAAAAAAGAATAAACAAGTATGTCATTCTGAGCGTTAGCGAAGAATCTGTGTGGAATGGAGACTGTTATTTAACGTAGATCCTTCACTCGCAAGTTCTTTCAGGACGATATTGCAATTCTTTTTGTACAAAAACGTTTTGTTATCTTGCTATATTTATACCGGAAAGGAAATCTTTGCTTCATCAAGGTATCTGATTGCATATGTAGCAGATATTGCACCGTCAGCGGCAGCAACGATGACCTGTCTCAATGGAGTTACTCTTACATCACCTGCTGCAAAAACACCTTTACAGCTTGTAGCAAGACTTGCATCCGTTATAATAAAACCTTTGCTGTCCAATTGAAGCTGGCTTGCAAATAATTCAGAACTTGGTGCAAAGCCTACATAAGGAAATACGCCGTCTGTTTTTATTTCGCTGATTTGACCTGTTTTAACATTCTCAATAATTGCCGATTCAACTTTATCCTGTCCTCTAATTTCTTTAATAACTGAATCCCAGATAAAATTAATTTTAGGATTATTTAAAGCCCTGTCCTGATAAAGCTTTTCTGCCCTTAAACTATCGCGTCTATGAATTATATTGACTGAAGATGCAAATTTTGTAAGATAAACAGCTTCTTCAACTGCGGCATTACCTCCGCCAATCACACTAACGACTTTATCCCTGAAAAATGCTCCGTCACATACAGCACAATAGCTTACGCCCCTACCGGCAAACTCTTTTTCGCCAGGAATACCTAGCTTTTGAGGTTGTGCGCCTGTTGCAATAATTACTGATTTTGCTTTAAAAACATATTCAAGTGTTTCTATTGTTTTTATATCACCGGGCAGGTCTACATTTGTAATTTCCTGCATAATATATTTATCTACTTTGAATTTGTCGGCATGTTCCTCAAATTTTTCTATCAGGTCAAATCCTCCGATAATCGGATAACCGGGAAAATTCTCAATTTCAAGAGTATTGTTAACCTGTCCACCCATAACGCTTGTATCTATAATTGCTGTTTTGAATGTGCCTCTTGCTGCATATATGCCAGCTGCAAGACCTGCTGGTCCTCCGCCCAGAATTACGATATCATAGTTTAGTTCTTTTCTTTCTTTCATTATCTTTGCCTTTTCTACTCAGAAAATATTTTCTTTATTGCGGGACCGGAAATTTTTTTGCCCGTCACATCATATTTTACAATACTTGTATAAAGATATTTACCTTTTTTATAGTGTTCTATCTGGATTGAATCCGAACCGTAAAAATTATCTTCATAAACTGTTATGTTAACCTGTTCGTGTTCTTTAAATTTATCAGTATTCTCGACTCTTGTAAATGTAGCCGAAAGTCCTTTAACTTCGTCAACTGTTATTGATGCTGATGCACCTGTTGAAGGATTTGAAAGAGTAATTACATCTTTGTCTTTTTGAAGTGTCCATACATCTGAACCTCTGCCGTAGTATGTTTCAGGTTCGTTCGTTTCTAAAACGACGCTTGAAACTGACCATGTTCCGTAGAATTCATGAGGGAGTTCTTTGCTTTTAGCAACAGTACCTGATAAAACACCTTTTACAGGTACTACAGCTTCTTCATTGCCGTTTAAATATATTGTGTCAGTAAAATTTGCAGATAGCATAGATAAAAATATATAAGATATTAATATACATGACGACATAATTTATACCTGTTCCAGATTGATTAAGAGTTAAATTTTAATATTATCCTTTTATCGTAAAAGAATTAAATTCACCAGAATAAGGACTTCTGTGTATTTCAATGTCTGTAACAAATGACATTGGAGGACCATTTTGACACCATTTTAGCATCTGTTCCACAATATTTTCATCGCCTTCTAAGACTGATTCCACTTTACGATCGTAAGTGTTTTTAACCCAGCCTGTAAGTCCGAGATTTTGGGCCTGATGTACCATGCTGTATCTATAGCCCACACCCTGAACCCTGCCGGAAATATATATATGTACCCTGATTTTTTTCATTTTTTATCCTTAAATACTTTATATTAATAGTAACAAATAAGAAAAAATTTAACTACAAAAGCAAATAAATTTAAAAATATTGAAGAATCATTTGACTCTCCACCATACATATCATTATATAGTTGCTACAAACTTTCGGAATATTCTGATAAGGAGGTTAACCCGCATAAAATCTTTTTCAGGCAGTCATATTTTATATCCTGAAAGTTTGATTCGTATGCAGTACTTTTAATAGTATTTATATTGTTGTCTTTTTCCATTATTTCTTTTATTTCATCTGATATTATAAGAAATTCGTGTATTCCTAAAAATCCGAAATATCCTTTATTGTCACATACAGGACAGGCTTTAGGACCGAAAAGATATAATTTATCATCCTGATTGCAATTAAAGATACTGTTTAATACTTTAAAATCTGCCTGATATTTTTCTTTGCAGTTAGTGCATAAGGCAGGAACCAGTTTTTGAGAGAATATTCCTTTTAGTTTTTTTGATAAAACACTTTTTTCAACTATATTTTCCAATTTAGTAAATGCGTCAAAAGAGTTTGATGCGGTACATGTTAGAAAAATAATTTTATTATCAGGAGCAAATTTAATAAGTCTGCTTATTACAGAAGGTGCAGTTATATCATCAATTCCTATTACCTGTTCTGTGCTGTTTAAAGTAGATTCAATAATTTCTAAAACTTTTTCATTACTTAAATTAGCTGCATTGAAATGTCTTATGCCGCAATCGTCATCAATATCAAAATTATTTATTATTGCAGAGCTAAAACCATCTTCTTTTAAATTCCTTATTAAGGAATTTAAAAGCAAACTTTTGCCTGATTTTTCGGGACAAGCAATTAGAAATATACCCTTATTATTTTGGACTTCGGTTTTAAATAAATTTTGATTATATTCTGAGATTAAAAGGTCATCTAATAGTATCGAATTAAATATGCTGGGTTTTTTTCTGTAAATTTTAAGAAAATTTGTTTTTAATAAAAAGCCTGCATCAATTATTTCCCCTTTTGTCTTGATAATATTTCCATTTTCAGAATATATGTTGAAATCTATTTGGACATTTGTAGTTAATTCATTCGGGTATATACGGATAAAGGCATCTTTATTCATCTGTAAGATCTCCGAATAATGTAGTTTTAAATGCATTCTTAAGCGTTTCAATGTCATTTTTATATGCAATATTTATAAATTTCTCAAGAATATCAAAATTAAACAATTTATAAGCTTCCAACATCATTATATTTAATGCTTCAATATGAGATACAGCTTTTTTATTTGGTTTATCTGAAATAAGAGAATCATATACATTGACTACAGAGACTATTTGAGTATTTAATGATATTTGACTGCCTTTAAGTCCTCTTGGATATCCTTTACCATCCAGAGTTTCATGGTGATTATGCGCAATTTCTGCAATTTTATCGTGAAGACCGATTTTTTTTATAATTTCATATCCCAGGATGGTATGCTTGTTCTTTAATTCCAATTCTTCCTGAGTGAGCTTGTCTGGCTTATAAAGTATAACTTTAGGGATCTTCATATTGCCAATATCATGAAGAAGTGCGCCCAATGCCAGTTCTTTAATTATTGTATTTGTATAGTCCAGCGATTTCCCCATTAATGCTGCTAAAATTGCTGTATTGATACTGTGAGAATATGTATATTCATCATTTATTCTTAATTGCCTTATACAATAATTAAGATCGACTTTAGGTAATATATTGTCAGTAATGCAATTGCTTACTGCGTGACAATTATCTGCATCCGGAATTTTACCATTCTTTACACTGTCCATTATTTGCCTGGTATTATTTACTAAATGTTGTTTATGCTCTTCAGATATAGTTTGTTTAGTTATCAAAGCTGTTTTTGAGGAGTCAACAGTATTAATAATATTAGATTTTTTAATTAATTTGTTTTTTTCTTCATTTTTAAAACCCGAATAATAGTAATTGATGGCTTCTTCAATATCTTCTTCAAAGCAAAATAATGAACTGATCTGAGTATTAAGAATATGTTCCAGTTTATCTATCATAAAACTGTTTTGAGGTCTTGAGGCTATTACAGTGATTGCTTTTCCCATTTGATATAGCGGAATAACAATATTTTTTCTGGCAAATTCTTCAGGCATTTTTTTGATAGTATCTTCATTGAAAGATGCTTTCTTAATATCAACATAAGATATACCTATAGAATCTCCCCATAATCTCCCTAATTTATGTTTATCAGCAGTTTTATTGTTTACAAGATGCATTAATATATCAAATGCTTCACTTTGATAGAGCTCCTTTAATTTTTCAAGTTCACGTTCTTCGATTATTTTTTTTTCGATGAGCATATCAAGAAAAACTTTATTTTTAGCCAATTTTATTATCCTTTTCACAGCATTTATTTAACAGCTTATCATTTTTAATTTCCTGAATAAGTGCGTCAAGGTTATATTTTTTAGGTTTTCGTTTATGAGTTTCATTAAATTTTTGCCAGGTTTCCTTTATAATGCCGGCAATTTTGGGGACGGAAGTATCTTTTCTAATGAAATACGTAGCTCCAAGATTAATACATTTTTTTACATTTTCTAAATCACTGAATGCTGTTAACATTATCACACAGGTATCTTCTATTTCATTTTTTATTTCTTCCAGAATTTCATCTCCGTACATAAAGGGCATATTTATATCCAAAAAAAGTATATCCGGCTTTACTTCTCTAAATACATCAATTGCTTCATTTCCATTGGATATTTCTGCAATAACTTCGAAATTGAAAGTAGAAGCAATTATTTTTATTACTTCTCTGACATTTTCCTCGTCATCAACAATCATTACTTTTGGTTTTGTTGCCATTTTAATACCTTTTGGAATATAAAATCATATATTATAGCTATTTAAAAAGTCGCCGTATTCTATAAATTTTTGTTTTGTAAAAGTTATATTTTCTTCATTAGGTATTTCTGTTTTTTCCAAAAATGGTTTTATTACTTTTTCAAATTCTTTACTTTTTTTACTTATATCACTATATCCATAAAGACCGCTTGATCCTGATAAATTATGCACTACCAGATAGGCTTTTTTGATTGTTTCGTCCGTTGGATTTTGTATAAATTCATCTACTGCTCCTGATAATTCAGCTATCATTTGAGGTAATTTATTAATATAATCCTGTTTAAGAAGTTCAAATTTATTCATGAACTCTTGAGGTAAATCACATCCCATGATGATTTCTCCATAACTCTTTAATTTCTTGCGGAAGCAGTACGGCATTAAATGGTTTTATGATAATACCAAGGACACCGGGATAAGATTTATATGTTTCTACTTCATTGGTTTGAGCTTTAGCTGTCATAAAAATGATCGGTGTGTTCTGAAACTGTTCAATTTTTCTAATCTCTTTTAATACTGTAGGTCCGTCTATTACGGGCATCATAACATCTAACAGTATTAAATCAGGGTTAAAATCATATATACTATCAAGAGCTTCTTCTCCTGAGCTGCACGTATGAACTGTAAATCCTCCTAATGTTTCAAGAGAAAGTTTTGCTACAGTTTGAATATCGTATTCGTCTTCAATATGCAAAATTTTTTTTAATTCAAGAGGTGTCATATCAGTTCCTTTTATTATTATGTCAGCAATTAACACTATAAAAGTCTGTAAAAGGTATCTGTTTTATTCAGTACCTTCACAGTTTTTTTACAATTACTTGTCAATTCTACATATTAAAAATATAACGATCGAAATCACATTTTTTTTTGGCAGATAATTTCTCAAGCTTTTCTAAAACCTCTTTTTAAAAGCGGAATGTAATTCAATTATAATTACAATATGACATAGAACAGATAATTTCTGGCAGAATCCTTGATTGCATCATTAAAGATATTGCCATTCTGATTTAAATTGTTTTAATATAGCACATATTCAAATACAGATAGTATAATTCTAGCAAAAATTATTTATAATGCAAGGTGAAATAGTTAAAATCATTAATGTTATTGATATACATGAACGAGTTTTAATTTTAGCACTCCCTGCTCCGCATAACACTTTTTATCATTATGTAAAAATCCAAATTTATTTTTGAAGTGGTATATAAATTTAACCAGAACTTTCGTTGATGTATAATTTTAATTGTGTCTGTATCTGAAAGATTAAACTCCAAAACTAATATAGAAGTGGAATAAATGGATAAAAAGGTATATATAGAAACTCTTGGCTGTCAGATGAATAAGTCTGATACGGAAAGAATTTTGGGAATATTGGAAAGTTCAGGTTATACGGAAACAAATGAGCCTGAAAAGGCAGATTTGTTAATTATAAATACATGCAGTATCAGGGCTGCTTCTGAAGACAAAGCTTTTAGTCATCTTGGAATATGGGGTAAATGGAAAAGATCAGGACGTGAAATAAAAATTGCAGTATGCGGCTGTATTGCCCAACAGACAAAAGAAAAAATATTTAAAAGAATGCCCTTTATTGATTTAATTTTCGGCACTCATAATATTTATGAACTTCCTGTACTTATAAAAAGACTTGATAAAGAGAAAAAAGTCTGTTCTGTTCCGGATACTCCTTATGAACCAGATAAAAAGGACTTTCAGATCAAAAGACAGAACGGAATTTCGGCATGGCTTCCTATTATAGAAGGTTGTGATTATTTCTGCACTTATTGTGTTGTGCCTTATACAAGAGGCAGGCAAAGAAGCAGAAGTCCTGAGGATATCATTAAGGAAGCAAAAGATATTGCAGATCAGGGATATAAAGAGATAATTCTTCTTGGCCAGACAGTTGATTCTTATGGCAGAGACTTTAAAGATAGAAAATATACGCTTTCAGATCTTCTTAAGGAGATAAGCAAGATAGAGAATATTTGGAGAATTAGATTTTTAACTTCACATCCCGCTGATATGACTGATGAGCTTATTGAAACAGTAAGAGATATTGAAAAAGTATGTGAATATTTTCATATTCCAATGCAGTCAGGAAATACAGAAGTGCTTGCAAAAATGAAAAGAAAATATACCAGAGAAGAGTATATTGAATTAGTTAATAAAATTAAGTCTCAGATACCTGATGTTGCAATAACTACAGATTTCATTGCAGGCTTTCCAGGAGAAACTCAGGCTCAATTCGAGGATACTTTAAGTATAATTGATGAGATAGTCTTTGATCAGTGTATTACTGCAGCATATTCTCAGAGAAAACAAACACCTGCGGCTGTCTGGAAAAATCAGTTACCCAGGGAGGTTCGGAAAGAAAGACTGAATATCCTGAACGAGAAAGGTAAAGAAGCCGCAAAAAAAGCAAACGAAATGTATATTGGCAGAATTATGGAAGTTTTAGTTGAAAATTTTAATGAAAGTGACAGTGAAATAGTTCTTTACGGAAGAACAAGGAATAATAAAATAGTACATTTTCCGGGTAATAAAGATTTAATAGGTTCTTTAGTAAATGTAAAAATTGAAGAAGCTTCTTTGTGGTGTTTGAAAGGTATTAAATCTGAAATTTAATACCAAATTTAAAAACAGGAAATTAAAAATGGCAAATAATTTCAATTTAAAGAGAATTAAAGATCAAAATAAATCCAAGTCTCTTAGTTTGATTCAAAATGGGGATAATTTTTTTAGCAAAAAAGAATATAATAAGGCGTTGGAAAATTATAAACGTGCTCTTAATTTTCTAAATAAGTCAATGCTTTTTGAGCTTGCTGAAGTATACCGAAAAATTGGAGATATTTATTATTTAACCAATGAACATGACTTAGCTATAGATTATTATGAAAAATATGTAGAGATTCATCATAATAATTCAAGTGCTTACAATATACTGGGTTATTTATATTATTTTATTGATAATGAAAAGTCCCTTAAATACTATAATAAGACGCTTGAGCTGAAAGTTAATGAAAATACACTGGTAAATAAATTTCTAAGTGTTCTAAAATCCCCCCATTTTGAACAGGAAGGTATTTATAATGCCATAAAATCAGATATTGATGCCTATAGAGAAAAATTTATCAAAGAAGATGAAGTTTATGTTCATAATCAAATCAGCGACAAAAATAAAAAGTTGAATATAGGCTATTTATCCAGTGATTTTTATACCCATGCAGTAATGCAGTTTGTATTGCCGCTTCTTGAAAATCATAATAAAGATAAATTTAATATTTTTTGTTATTCAAATACCACTAAATGCGATGACGTTACTGAAAGAGTAAAGAATCTATCATACAAGTTCCAGGATGTTCATAATCTCACAAATAAAGAGACTGCAACGCTTATTTTTAATGATCAGATAGATATTCTGATAGATTTGGGCAGTCACACGCATACAAAGATTTTTTCTCTTATGTATAAGCCAGCTCCTGTACAGATGACATATATGGGATTTCTTAACACTACAGGTATGAACGAAGTAGATTACATAATAACTGATGAATATACAATGCAGGAAAATATGCAGCAATATTTTACCGAAAAACCTCTATATTTAGACAAAGGCTATGAATGTTTCAACTTTAGCAATCCCAATATGCAGTTACCTGCTACAGATCCTCTACCCTATTTAAAAAATAGTTATATAACTTTCGGATCTTTTAACTGCACATCAAAATTAAACGAGGAAGTTATTGAAACATGGTCAGAAATATTAAAGAGGGTTCCATCTTCTAAATTGCTAATTTATAGAACCTCACTAAACAAACTTAATATAAGCACTTTAAATAATTTGTTTAAAAAGTTTGATATATCTTCGGAAAGAATTATTTATTCAAATGAAAAATTCGGTATTCATTTTGAAAGTTATAAAATGGTTGATATAGCTTTTGATCCTTTTCCGTTTAACGGTCTTACAATAACTGTCGAATTAATTTCTATGGGAATACCTTCTATAACACTTTCTAAAGACTGTTTTCAGTGTAAAGGTGCTGCCAGAATTAATAAAAGAGTTGGATTAGATGATCTTATAGCAGACAATAAAGATGAATATATTAATAACGCAGTAGCTCTGGCTAATAATATAGAGAAATTGCAGGAATATAGGAATACATTAAGAGATCGCCTGTTTGCATCTTCTCTTTATAATCACAAAGATTTTGCAGAATCTGTTGAAAACGCATATTTAAAAGCCTGGAATGAATTTTGTGATATAAAAAAGTTCTAAATATGCCTCTTAACTACTATTCTTTATAGCTTTTACCCTGCATAAAAAATTAATCTAAAAAATTGAATATTTGATGCATTAAAATAAGTAAATAAATGTTTAAAATTCTTCATTATACACTATGTTTTTTTGACTTTCCTGTATATTCCTGTTATAAATTTCAAATATATGTTCAATGTTTTTTTATGGGGAAATTTAAAGCTATAATTTGATTACTTTAAAATAAGAGGTATGGGGATGCAAAATCTAAGAAACAAGTATCAAGATCATCCTGTCATCAGGCCAATTATTCAACATTGTGACGAAAATAACATAGGCTTTGAGTTTATCAAGGATACGAGACTGGCATTCTTTTGTGTCAAGAGTTTTGGGTATGTTAACTCTTATTATATGAAAATCGGAGATAATCTTGTCGAAGCAGATAGTAATCTCTGGCACTGGAACGATTTGTTTAAACTTATCGTTATGGCGTATAACTATCTCGGACTTGAATATCCGGATAATCTAATAAGAGCAGCAAAAGCATTCAGAAGACAAATTTAAATAAAAAGACGGCATTGCCGTCTTTTTACATTTATAAGTTTTAATCAATCCATGGCAACCCATAGAAATGCTCTTGCAGGGCGGGCAAGGCTGATTGTAATAACACTGACAACCAGATCATAGGGTAGCTGCATGCCGCTTTTAGCCCATATCCAGCCGATTATAACAAATATTGAATTATGCTGGAGTAATAATAACGAAAACATGTAGATGATACCGAATAAATGAATTACAAGTACTCCGACCAGTGCTGCCTTAATTAAAGACATATTTGTTATTTTATGCGAAAGTATATTTCCGACGAGATATACTCCTCCAAAGTATCCCAAAATATAGCCGAAACCGGGATCGGAATAATAACCTATTCCTCCTCCAGAGGCAAAAATCGGACATCCTAGCAAACCTGCCAATACGTAGAGTATAACGGCAAATAGTCCAAGACCGGGTCCAAGTAACGCACTGGTAAATAATATTGCAGGTATCTGGGGAATATAGTAGTATTTATCCATAAAGTTAGTTAAAAAAACATTATTAGTAAAAAAATCCGTAGGATGAATATATGCTTCATGAGGCATGACAAGGCATCTTAGTTCCAGCTGTGTAAATGTTGCAATTATTATGAGAAAAGTACACAAGACTGCCACCAGAATAGATCCCAGTTTTAATTCAGGGAAATTATCAATAAATCTAAAATATCTTACATTTTTCAGGAGTCTTTTTAACATAATCTCATCCTGCTCAAGTTTAATATTATGATATCAGGCTAACTATATTTAGACTACTTAGATTATTTTTTAATTCTTTAAATTTATTTTTAAATTTTGAATCCCAAATATTTTCTGTCCACATAATAAGCGCATCTTCATCGTTGTCCTGATAGTATTTTTTTCTTACTCCAAGACTCTGGAAACCATATTTAGAGTATAGATTTTGAGCAGGAATATTGCTTGCTCTGGCTTCAAGTGTAAACCACTTTGCTTCTTTTTCATAACCGGTAGAAATCATACGTTGAAGCAGAAGTTCTCCCAGTTTGTTTTTTCTGTATACAGGATCAACTGCAACAGTTGTAATATGAGCTTCATCAAATATCAGCCAATATCCGCAATAGCCGAGTACTTTACCGGTTTCTTTTTCTAATGCGGTAAAATAATTACCTAAAGGATTATTTATTTCGGATTCAAAAGATTGACTCGACCAGTGATGAGAACCAAAAGAAACTTCTTCGATTTTCATAATCTGGTCTATATCCTGCTTTTGCATTTTTCTTATTTTAACTTCCAGCAATTTTTTGATCCTATGTTAGTAAAAGCTTTTTTATATATTCTTTAATTTAAATTATATTCTAAAAGAATCTTTTAGGATAAAGAATTTAAAAAAAATAAAAAGACCCATAGAAACGGGTCTTAGTGGAGGGCTTTCTTAGGTTTTCCTAATTATCACTTTTGAGTGATAAGATAAGAGGGAAATTTACAAAGTGTTTATGCAATTATATTATTCCTAACTAAAGTTAGGAGCAATATAATATTAAGATATATTAATTTGAATTTAAATACGATTTCAAATCGTAAATCAAATATGAAAGCCATAAAACAAGATTCTAAAACATTTATATTTTGTATTTTAATGTTGTATAGAATTATATTGACTAATTTCTACACATATTAGAGCAATTTTTTAAATTGATTGTTTTTATATAATTGTGAATTTAAACGATACTTTTATTAGGAGAAAAAATGAATTTATTTCCTTTATCATCTAATTTTGAGATAAATTCCGACAATTTAAATAAAAAGCAGGTAGCATTTAAAGGAACTAATATTGGTAATGTTAATATCATACATAACGGTAAACTTAAGCAAGCGAAAATAGTAAAATTTGATCCAAATGATGCTTTAGATATAACAACTCTTAAAAATTTAAGTGATTATTGGAATAAAATATTTCCTAAAAAAAATTCAAGTGCAGGATATATTAGAACTATTTATGATCAATTTATTAGAAAAAATGAAAACTTTGAATTCTGGGCATTAGAATTGCCAGATAGTCATGAAAACATTATTGAAAGAATTTTAGGATTTATTAGTTTTGATAAGGAATTTAACAAAATTTCTCCGGATAGATTAATAGTTAGACAGGACAAATCGTATAAAAATCCAGAAAGAAATTTTAAATATTTAGGTAGTTCGCTTTTATATGCACTTTGTAAATATTTTAAAAATACTAATTTTGATAAAATTTTATTATCAAGCTCAAATGATCCGTATTACGATCATATAAAAATGCCTAAACTTAAAGAAGATGACCAGTATAGATTTCTGGATAAATTAAATATTGACAGATTTATTAAAAATCTTGAAGATAGTTTCAATTATAACTTATAACAAATCGAGCAAAAATTCGTAAAGACTTAAAGAATCTTTGCAATGAAAAAACTTGCAAGAACTAGGAATAAAGCCAATACACAAAGATTCGTAAACAGATATTTTTTGAAAGTTAAGTAAAATATTTTCAGGTCAAACCATAGGGAAAGATTATTTTCATATTCGGCATTAAGCTTAAATCTATTTTCATAGGAGATTCTTTCTCTTCCATGTAACAGGGCCCAGCCTGTAATTCCAGGTTTTACTCTGTGAATTACTCCTTGTGGCAAAGATTTGTTCTCTTTTTTAAAGTCATTAATTACAATATCATGTTCTGCTACTGAAATAGGACGAGGACCTATATAACTCATATCTCCGACTAGAATATTAATAAACTGAGGAAATTCATCAAGAGAACATCTCCTTATTAATTTGCCAATTTTTGTGATTCTGGGATCATCCTGTTCAGTCCTGACTCCACCGCCTTCTTCTTCAAAGTCTGTATACATGGTTCTGAGTTTAAGAACTTTTATTATGTTGCCGTCTTTTCCGACTCTTTCCTGTACAAAAAATGCAGGACCTTTTGATTCAAGTTTAATTAATACAATTAAAGTACCCATTACCGGGGCAGTAAGAAATAAAATAACAGATGAAAAAATAATATCAGCAAGCCTTTTAGTTACAAGATAAAATTTATTATCTTTATAATTAATTAATGTTTTATTATCATCTAAGTTTACTGAGTTTATAATATTTTTCATATTTTTTACCTCAAAGAGATAATTTCCTTATTTCTTAACTACAGCTTCGTGTTAGCGTTAAATTATAGCATGCTTTTCGTAATTTACTCAATGAAAAAATGAATAGATAACACTAATTAATTATCTTATTGTAAAATTGGTTTAGTGTATTCCACTTATAATAAAACCACTAAAATAAAAAATTGCATCAGTTTATAAGGACTTTTTTTAATAAAGGATAAATATTTATGAATGATAAAAAAATAATAATGTCTGGAAAAGAAATAAGAAAGAAATTTATTGATTTTTTTGTATATAAACATTCCCACAGGCCTGTAAAAAGTTCCAGTCTTATTCCTGAAAATCCGACAGTGCTTTTAACTCCAGCCGGAATGCTTCAATTTGTACCTATTTTTCTCGGTTATGAAAAACCACCGGAACCGCCAAGAGCTGTATCTGTTCAAAAATGTGCAAGAGCAGGCGGAAAAGACTCTGATATTGAAAATGTCGGTAGAACTCCAAGGCATCATACATTTTTTGAAATGCTTGGCAATTTTAGTTTTGGAGACTATTTTAAGAATGAAATCATTCCATGGTCATGGGATTTTGTGACAAATGAGCTTAAACTCGAAAAATCAAGGCTTTGGATTACTATCTTTGAAACAGACGATGAAGCTTATGAAATATGGAAAAACAAAGTAGGAATTCCTGAAGAGAGAATTTTGAGAAAAGGAAAGAAAGACAATTTCTGGGGACCTCCGGGTCCAACAGGACCTTGTGGTCCATGCACGGAAATCCACTATGATCTTGGCGAAGAATATTCCTGCGGGCCGAATTGCAGCATTGATACCTGTGAATGCGACAGATATGTCGAGATCTGGAATCTTGTATTTATGGAACTGAACAAGGATGAAGAAGGTAATTTTACACCTTTGGAACGCAAAAATGTTGATACCGGCATGGGGCTTGAAAGAGTTACTATGGTTGTTAATGGTGTTACTTCAACTTTTGAAACAGATCTTTTATATCCTATACTTGAAAAAGTCTGTGAAATGACAGGTAAAAATTATAAACAGGATCATAAAACTGATATCAGTCTTAGAATTATTACGGATCACGCAAGATGTGTAACTTTCCTTATTTCGGATGGTTTAATACCTGCAAATGAAGGCAGAAATTATGTCTTAAGAATGATTTTAAGAAGGGCATTAAGGCATGGAAAATTATTAGGACTTGAATTGCCGTTTCTGCATACGCTTGTTGATACAGTTGTTGATATTTACAGTGATGTTTACCCTGAACTGGTGCAAAATAAAGCAAAAATCATTGATGTTATTAAAAATGAAGAGGAAAGATTTAAACAAACTATTGGGAGAGGTCAAAGTTTGCTTGACGAAGTAATTGAAAAAGCTGTCAAAACCTCTGTAAAGACTATTTCTGGAGAAGATGCTTTTAAATTGTATGATACCTATGGTTTTCCTCTTGAATTAACAGTTGAAATAGCTCAGGAACAAGATTTAGCTGTCGATATAGCGGGATTTAATGCTGCTATGGAAGAACAGAGAGAAAGGGCTAAAAGTGCTCAGACAACTGTCAGATTAACAGATGAACTGATTTATGTAGATGTATTAAATCATACAGGACCAAGTGTATTCCTTGGATACTGCTCAACTGAATCAAAAGATAGTGTTGTTAAAGCCATTATTAAAGAAGGTGAAAAAATAGATTCTGCCCAAACAGGAGATTCTGTTGATTTAATTCTTGATAAAACATCTTTCTATGCAGAGTCTGGTGGCCAGATAGGAGATAGCGGACAAATATCAGGAGAGAATTTCAAGGCTGAAGTTACTACAACAGTTAAATTTGATGCTTTGATCCTGCATAAAGCAAAAATCCTGTCCGGTAGTTTAAAGATTGGTAATAAAGCAAATGCACTTGTAGATAGTGACAGAAGAAAAGATATAACAATACACCACACTGTTGCGCATCTTCTTCAAGCTGCGTTAAGAAATATTGTTGATGAATCAATAACACAGGCTGGATCACAGATTTTCCCCGACAGAGCACGTTTTGACTTTAAATATGATAAGGCTTTAACGAAAGAGCAGGTAGTTGCTGTTGAAAATATTATAAACAGCTGGATAAATGAAAATTTAAAGAGAGAAACTATTGAAACTACTTTGGATGAGGCGAGGGAACTTGGAGCGATAGCGCTTTTTGATGAAAAATATGGAGACAAGGTAAGATTTGTTAAAGTTGGAGAGATAAGCAGAGAGCTTTGCGGAGGAACCCATGCCGATTCAACAGGAGAACTGCGTTTATGCAAGATTCTTTCCGAAAGTGCTATTGCGGCAGGAGTACGAAGAATAGAGCTTATTTGCGGGCAGTATGCTTTAAATCATCTTAATAACTATGCAGCAGAACTGGAAAAAATTTCCCAGATATTTAAAGTACCGCCTCATGAATCTTTATCAAGAGTTGAAAAACTTGTTGAAGAATCAAAACAGCAGCAAAAGAAAATAAAAACTCTTGAGTCTGAAATAGCAGCAAGTAAAGTTGATTCCCTTTTGACTGTGGCAAAAGACATTTCAGACGGAAAAATTCTTACAGCAAAAGTTGAAGGATTAACACCTGATGCTTTAAGACCTGCTGTTGAAAAGTTATCGGATAAACTTGGCAACAGCATAGTTATTCTGGCTTCTGTTGTAGATGAGAAAGTCTCTATAATAGCCAAAGTTTCAAAGAATTTCATAGATAAAGGTATTAAAGCAGGTGAAATAGTTAATGATATTGCGATTATGTGCGAAGGCAGAGGCGGAGGAAGTCCAAACTTTGCACAGGCTGGTGCTAAAAATCCGTTAAAACTTGATGAAGCTCTATCAAATTCATATGATAAACTCATAAGCAAGTTCTAAATATTTATTTAACTTGAGTTGCAAATTAATTTAATAAATAAGAATTTACTAAATTTGTCCATATGGTCATCCCGACCGCAGTGGAGGGATCTTGCCAATATATGCTTTTATTATACAATCGAAAATTAGTAAGACCCATTCGACTCAGCTTTGCTCACTTAGGGTGGTTAACTAACGATAATAAGATATATAACGATTTTGCAGTTCAAGTTATTTAATTTCATAAAATTGAATTAAACTACATTTTAAGATTTTTTTCCGTATATTATAGTATTCTTTTATTGTGAATATTAAATATAATTTTACTTATGCTTGAAGAAGTTGAAATAAAGGAAGATAAAATTTTAAGGCTTATCGGATTGGAGCTGATGTTCAGCAATCCGCAGAACCGTGAAAGTCCTGAAGGGCTCACGGCTATTGATATATCCAGAAAACATAAACTGCCTATAGATATTGTTAAAAAAAAGCTTAAAATTCTTCATGATAAAGGCATTGTTCTTGCTATCGGAAATAGTCCAAAATTTTGGAAATTTAACGATTACAATTTTCTCAGAATGGATGAAGATGATCCCATATACTTAACTCTTTGCTGTTTTGATGATATAGATTTTGACCAGTTTTTTAATTATCAGTAATTTTATTCACTTTCGTTTTGAATGTCATCTTGAACTTGCTTCAGCATGATATCGTTCAGAATTACACATACAAGCAATAATAATTTTTTAACTATTAACATTCAGGTTAATTTGCATATAAAAATAGCTATGACAAGTTAATGCATAGCTAGATTAGGGATATGTGTATCGTCGTCTTCTAAGGAGTATGACTATATAGTAACAGTAGAACTTTAGTATCGCATCATTCACACTTATGATTTAAAAAGTTAAATATCCTACAACTAAAGTATAATGATCCATTTTTAAAAAACATATTATTTATATTTTTAGGTGATAAAATCAGAACAGGGAGTGGAGTTAGGGATGAGTTAAAAAATCTATGAATCTGCATAAAACTCATATTACGCTTATTGTTTGCTCAGTTTTTACCGGCGGAATTGCTTCTGTGTTTTTAAATTTAGCTCCCTGGTATTTCGTTTTTTGTCTGTTAATTACTATTTTTCTTCTATATAAAAAACAAATTTCTTACAAACTTGCTTTCGTATTTCTAATGACACTGATATTTTCGATAATTTATACGCATCTAAGAGCCCCAAAATCCGATTATCTTGCTACAATTGCTCCAGCAAAAGCTTATATAAAAGGAACTGTTCTTACACAGCCCAAAATCGATCCTGCTTATAAAGCAAAATTTGAAGTTGATGTTGTTTCAGTCAGGGATCATTCAAAATGGCTGTCGGTACACGCAAAAACTCTTGTTTCCCTGTATGACAAAAGAGGAAAGTTTCTTGGAATAAAACAGGGAGATATCATTGAAATAAAAGGTAATATTAAATTGCCTTATAAAACTACAAATCCCGGGCAGTTTGACTATGGACAATATTTAAAAAACTCAGGAATATTTACTTTAACTTCAGCAAGTATTAAAAATTTAAAGACAGTCGAACATCCTAAAGCAGGTATCTGGTTTTTTATTCAGAAATCAAACTCATTTAGAGATCGAATCTTAGCGGTTCACAGTAAATTTATTAAATCACCAAAGCTCGAAATACTTGGAGGGATTGTTTTTGGCAATTATGCTATTCCTACACCCAAAGATATAAAACAAAATTTTATAAATTCAGGACTTTTACATCTTCTGGCGGCATCAGGCATGAATGTAGCGTTAGTTTCAGGAATATGGCTTTATTTAGCATCCAGATTAAAAGTCCCTTATAAAATATCTATAATCATTGCGGCTATGCTGGTTGTAATTTATGCAACCCTGACAGGATTTTCATCATCTGTTACCAGAGCTGTATGGATGCTTGAATTTATACTTTTAGGTAAATTAATTGACAGAAAGGCTGATAATATCGCATTACTTGCTCTTGTTTGCGCAATAATACTGTTATTTGACCCATTAACTATAACAAATATTGGTTTTCAACTTTCATTTATAGTTACTTTCGGGCTACTTTTCTGTGCTGCTGTATTTGTTGAAAAAACAAAACCTGTACCGGAATTTATATCAGGCACAATTTTAATTCCAACAATTGCTCAAATGTGGGCAACACCGTTTCAGCTTTTTCACTTTAACAATTTTTCCGTTTATTCTGTTTTTGCAAATATATTAGTTACACCATTTATAGGGTTGATAAGCTTTTTAGGCTTTATTTCAAGTTTATTCAGCATTATTCCAATAATCGGAGAAAAAATCTGCTGGCTGCTTGATAAATGCACAGAGCCCTTTATCAGTTTGCTTTTATATATATCAAGTCATATTTCAACTCTGCCCGGTGCTCTTCAATACTTTGCCACTCCAAAAATTCCTTCTATACTGATTTTTTATTCATTAATCCTTGCTATAACTCTGCACGTAAAGTATGATTTTTCAAAAAAACAGTTTAATTATGGTATTCTAGTGCTTTTAGCGGTTATTATATTTTTTGTTTTTAGCGATAATTTCTCAAAAGATTTAAAAATAACTTTTTTTGATGTAAAAGAAGCTGATTCTATACTTATCCAAACACCTGATAGAAAAAACTTTCTTGTTGATACAGGTAATATTGGTAAGAAAACTTTTAATTCAGCAAACACGATTATTATTCCGCATCTACGAGATAAGGGAATAAATAAACTCGATGCACTAATTCTTACACACCCTGATAGCGATCATATTGGAGGGACAGTCAGTTTGCTTGAAAGTATTAAAGTTAAAAAAATTATAGATAACGGAGAAAAGTCAAATTCCAAAACCTACAGAGAAATTCAAAAAACTATTGGCATAAAACATATGCATGTACAGCATATTATGGATAATGAAGTGTTATATAACAAAAATAATCTTAAAATTATGGCATTTAGATCTAATAATATAGATTTTGAGCCATCTAATGATAAATCATTAATTGTATATGTAGAATATGGAGAAACTTCAGCTATATTAATGGGCGATGCGGAATATAGATCATTAGATTTAATCAAAAAACTTGTTAAACAACCTGTAAATATTATAAAAATAGGACATCATGGAAGTTATAACTCTATAAATGAAGATTTTATCAAGTATCTAAGGCCCCAGACAGCAATAATTTCAGTTGGAAAAAATGACTATGGTCATCCTGCCCCAAAAATAATTAATATATTAAATAATCATCATATCAGGACTTTAAGAACAGACAGGAATAATGCCATTAATATTGAAATTAACAATAAAAATATTGATATTCAGACTTTTAAATCAGTATATAATTGAAATGAGGCTTGACAATTCAGTCAAAGCTCTAATAAAATAATATTGCGTTGACTTTATTAAATTAATAGCAATTAAGGAACCTATAAAAAATTTTCATACAGGGTGTCATCCTGAATTTATTTCAGGATCTATAAATCAAAAGATGCTGGAACACCAAGGACATAATTAGCTCTCATATTCGCATCGAATTGCAGTCAGTTCAGCATGACACGATAACAAGATTCAAAGAAACGCATGAAATTTTTGCTATTTCCTTATACAAATTAAATATTGGGGCGTAGCCAAGCGGTAAGGCACCTGGTTTTGGTCCAGGCATCCGGAGGTTCGAATCCTTCCGCCCCAGTTTTCAAAAGACCTTCTCGATAGAGAAGGTCTTTTGCTTGTAAATTCCGTGATCTTTTATATTTTAAGTTTCTATAAACTTGTAATTTATTCTTCTTGTTTTTTTGAAAAAAGAATATTGTAAATCTTGCTTAATCCGGCTTTAGCTTCTTGATCAACAGGATTTATAAGTGAAGCCTTTTTATAATTTTCCATAGCCAAAGTGTAATCCTCTTTAGCCATATAACAATGTCCAAGAATGTTATATGCAGAGTAATATTCGGGATTAATGGCAAGTACTTTCTGCATATATTCAATAGCTACATCCAATTCATCTTTTTTATAGCGAACATAACCCAGATTATAATAAGCCAGGATATTATTTGGATCAGAGTTAACTGATTTCTGATAATTCTCAATAGCCAGGTCATAATCTTTTTTCTTGAAATATATAAAGCCTAAAGCGTTATACGAATATGAATCATCAGATTTTATAGCAAGAGCTTTATTTATATTTTCAATAGCAAGATCATATTCAGCTTTCATGCAATATGCCTGACCCAAATTATAATAAGCTCGGCTATTATTTGGATCAGCGTCAATTGATTTCTGATAGTTTTCGAAAGCCAGGTCATAGTCTTTTTTAGTCTGATAAATACGGCCCAAAGCATTGTAGGAATAGGAATCATGAGGGTTAATTAATAAAGCTTTTTGTACATTTTCAATAGCAAGATCGTACTCAGCTTTCATATAATATGCCTGACCCAGACGGTAGTAAGACCAATTGTTATCAGGGTTAATCAAAATCGATTTATTATAAGCATCAATGGCCTGATCATATTTATTTTGATTTAAATAAATACTTCCTAAAGAGTTTAGTGTATAGGAATCATCCGGTTTAATTTCAAGTGCTAACTTGAAATTTTCAATAGCAAGATCAAAATCGTCCTTAATTGCATAAACCTGTCCCAAATTATAATGAGCCCAGTTATTTTTTGGATTAGAATTAATTGCTTTTTCATAATTTTCAACAGCAAGATCATAATCTTTTTTCTTGCAATAAATAAAACCCAGAGCATTATACGAATACGAATCATCAGATTTTATAGCAATAGACTTATTTATGCTTTCAATAGCAAGATCATATTCATTTTTTGCATAGTAAACATAACCCAAATTATAATAAGCCCAGTTATTATTTGGGTTAGAGTGAATTGATTTTTGATAATTTTCAATGGCAAGATCAAACTCATTTTTCTTGCAATAAATAAAACCCAGAGCGTTATACGAATACGAATCATCAGATTTTATAGCAATAGCTTTATTTATGTTTTCAATAGCAAGATCAAAATCGCCCTTAATTGCATAAACCTGACCTAAATTATAATAAGCCCAGTTATTATTTGAGTCACAATTAATTGATTTCTGATAACTTTCAATAGCCAGGTCATACTCATTTTTAGTTTGATAAATACGGCCTATTGCATTATATGCATAAGAATCCTGAGAATTAATTGACAGAGCTTTATTTATGCTTTCAACAGCAAGATCATATTCATTTTTTGCATAGTAAACATAACCCAAATTATAATAAGCCCAGTTATTATTTGGATCATAATTAATTGATTTCTGATAATTCTCAATAGCCAGGTCATAATCCTTTTTCTTGAAATAAATAAAGCCTAAAGCGTTATACGAATATGAATCATCAGATTTTATAGCAAGAGCTTTATCTATATTTTCAATAGCAAGATCATATTCAGCTTTCATACAATATGCCTGACCCAGACTATAATAAGTTAAATTATTATCGGGATTAATTGTAATAGCTTTGTTTATAATTTCAATAGCAAGATCGTATTCGCCGTTTTCTAAATGTTTTAATCCTTTATCAAGTAATTCTTCAATTTTTTCCATATATTTTCTCTTTCTCTCATTAACCCAGAATTTATATAATCTTTTTAAATTATAGCAAACTGTACGTTCTGTTCAGTAATGTTAATTTTTTTTAAGCTAAATTAATAAGATTGTTTATTGTATTTAGTAAAATTATTACCTGAAAACACGCATTTATTTCAAATGTAAATAAGAATAATCTTATTTGCATTTTTGAAGAGAACTTCCGGGAGCTCCAAACATTAACCTGAATCCTAAAAACCTTTTGCTTAATATATCGCTTAGTCCTTTGCCAAGACAATCATATGTTTTTATTGTTTTATTAAATGACTGGGTAGTTTCAGGAATATTTTCAGTAGCTTTTGAGATATTTACATTCACACTGGAAATGTTTTCCTTAACTGAATCAAAATTTTTCATAGTTGTATTAAAATTCTGCGGTGTGCTGTTAATAGTGTTTTTTAACTCTTTATTTCCTACAATTTCGCTGAGATCTTTAACAGATTTAGACGAATATTTTAATGTAGATTGTAAATCACTTTTTATTTGAGGATTTTCTATAAATTTCCTAAAATTATTCAAAAGCAGATTTGCATTACTTCCTGACCTTGTAAGTTCTCTTAAAAATTGGCTTATTTCTCCCTTATTATCTTTTACTACTATGTCAAGATTATTGGCTAAATCAGTTATGCTTAGTATAAGTTTTTTTACGTTGCCTTTTCCCAGTTCTTTAACAATATATTCATCAAGTCTTTCAAATATAGTTGTTCCTTCAACAATACTTCTGTTTGATAATAATTCAGGTGAAGGATTATCAGGATAATCCAGTTCAATTAATTTATCTCCAAAAACGCCGTTTGTTCTCAAAGTTACAATGGTATTTTTTGGAAGTCTCAACTCCGGGTAAAACATATTGATATAAAAAACAATATATCTTTGATCTTCTGAGAGAGTAACATTATAGACTTTACCAACCAAATATCCTCTATAAAACGCACCTATACCTTCCCTCAGCAGCATATGGCCTATTGGAGGAGAATCCTTAAATTTAGCAATCAGTATATTTCTAGGAGCCTGAATAAGTGTATATACATAAGAATAAACACTTAAAATAAGAAATATAAATAAGACAACTAGAATAACCCATATTTTTTTCTTATTAATATTTATAAACATTATAGTTAAAACTAATATTCTTCTTCTTTCTTGATTTAAACTCTTTATTCTTTATTCAATAATGAAATCAATAAATAATGATTAGCCACCTAGCTAAACATAACTGTCTATAATTAATTTTATAGACAGTTATGTTCAATACATATTCGTTACAGAGTTATTACAAAATATTAATTAAGTACATGTAAAGAATAGGAAGTATGCAGTATTTTTAAAAAAATAATTGTTTTTGTATAGCAATAAAAAATTTTCACATATTTTATATATTAAAGACCGTATATTAAGGAGAAATATATATTATGAGAATCCAAAATAATTTTATTTACAGCAGAACAATGTTAACTTCTCACCAAAATTCAATAGCACAACAGAATAATCAGTCATCTGATGATCAACCTGTAAAAATTCAAAAAGCACCTTTACTCAGCAACGTGCCTATTTATTTTGGTGGTAGACCTGAGAAAATTCAGGATTTAGTACAGGCTACCGGATTTGCAAGAAAGTATGGTGTCAAAACCGGATTGCCTGAAAATGAAGCAAAATTAAGAAATTTGCTAGACGGTAAATCAAATATTGGTAAAAAAGGTAAACCCGGAAAAAAATGGTCAAACAATGAAATCTACAACAAGGCTGTACAATTAAAAACTGATGCGGAAGAGGCCAGGGCTGCTCTAGAAGCTAAAGCTGCCGAAGCTGCTTTAATGGCTAAAAAAATTAAAAAGGCTAAATAAGAACTTTTAATTACAGGATAATTTTTCCAGAGTTAAATCATTAAGCAATTTAGGATTAGCTTTGTGCTTGGGCACCGCCTGATAGATTCCTTAATAATAACATCCTCAAAAGCTTTTGCATACACTAATGCTTATTTGACTTGTATTCCATCAAAATCTCAGCATGGCCAGTGTGCTTATCGACCTGTTCTTTCAAGATTTTGAATCCAGACTTTTTATAAAAATCAATACTATTATGATTATATTTGTAAACAGTCAAATTCAAGTACCTTCTCAATGATTTTACTTTGGATATCAACTGTTGACCAATACCCTTGCCCTGAAAATCTGGAGAAACGAAAATAGCAGCCAAAGTTTCACCAGATAGAGAGCAAAATCCTCTGATTATACCTTCTTCAACATAGACATACGTTTCGGCAGAAGTCAGATACTTATCGCGCATGTCGTTCACTTTAGATTTCCAAAAATCTTTATCTATAAAGTCGTGAGCTTTTATTGAAGCCTCTAGCCAGATATCTAAGACCTGCTCCATATCAGAATACTCAAAATAGCGAATCATACTAACTCCTTAGACATATAACCCTATACTTTGTACAATTTACTATATTTCATACTAAGGTAATATACAATAATGCAAATTATAAACTGGATAATTTTTCCAGAATCAAGTCATTAAGCAGCTTAGGATTGGCTTTGCCGCCTGTCTCCTTCATAACCTGTCCGACAAAGAATCCGAGCAGATTAGTTCTGCCCTCCTTATACTTGGCAACATTTTCCGGATTATTTGCGATAATTTTATCAATTATCGGTGCCAGCTGTCCTGCATCGCTTATTTGCATAAGTCCTTTTGCTTCAACAATAGCCTTTGGGCTGCCGCCTTTTTGAAGCATTTCTTCAAAGACATCTTTTGCTATATTCCAGGATATTGTACCTTTATCAATTAACTCGATTAATTCAGCTATCTGTGCAGCATTAAAAGAAAGGTCTGAAATATTTCTATCTTTAAGCTCTCTTGAAAGCTCATTAGCTATAAAGTTTCCAACGCTGCCTGCATTGTTATAAACAGAAAGAACTTTTTCAAAGAATCCTGACAAGGCAGCATCTTTAGTAATTATAGCTGCAACTTCCGGGTTAAGGCCAAGATTGTCCTGATAGTGTTTTAGCCTTGCTTCAGCTTCAGGAGATAAGGTAATAGCTTCCTGTTTAACTTCAGCAGGTTGTTTTTCTTCAGGTTTCTTAATTTCTTTTTTAGGCGCTTCAATTTTAATGGTCCTGCTCCAGGAATCCTTGAGCTGAACTATCCTGTTAAATACTATTTTGTCATTAATTGAATCAATTGGATCAGCATAGAAATATCCCTGTCTTTCAAATTGATATCTTACATCCGGTTTTTCTTCCAGAACGGCAGGCTCTACATAACAGTTTGTAAGAACTTCCAGTGAATTGGGGTTAACATCGTCGAGAGTTTCAGGACTTTCTTTCAGGAATAAACGGTCATAGAGACGTACTTCAACCTGTTTTGCCTGATCGACAGAGACCCAGTGAATAGTACCCTTTACTTTTTTACTGCTGGTATCAGCACCACTTTTTGTAGTCGGATCATATGTACAACGAAGTTCAATTATTTCACCATTTGCATCCTTAATTACCTGTTCGCATTTAATAATGTATGCATGGCGAAGTCTGACTTCCTGCCCCGGAGACAGACGATAGAAACCTTTTGACGGATTTTCCATAAAATCATCACGTTCTATATATATAACTTTTGAGAAAGGCAATTTGCGTGACCCTTCTTTAGGAACATCATGAGGATAGTATGGCGCATCAATCATTTCGACCTGATTATCGGGATAATTCTCAATTACAACCCTGAGAGGTCTCAGAACACACAGAACACGGGGAACTTTCTGATTGAGATCATCACGTATGCAGAATTCAAACTGTGCGATATCAACATTGCTGTTAGCTTTTGCAATGCCAATACTATCGCAGAATTTTCTTATGGATTCCGGTGTGCATCCGCGTCTGCGTAAACCTGATATAGTAGACAGTCTAGGATCATCCCAGCCGTTTACATATTTTTTCTCAACCAGTTCCAGCAACTTACGTTTGCTCACGACTGTATAATTTAGGTTCAGACGAGCAAATTCGTACTGATACGGACGTGGAGGCGGAAGCTCCATTTCATCCAGTATCCAGTCATATAGTTCACGATTATTTTCAAATTCCAAAGTACAAATTGAGTGAGTAATTCCTTCTATATAATCAGAAAGACAATGAGCAAAATCATACATAGGATAGATACACCACTTATCGCCTGTTCTATAGTGATTTGAATGCCGGATTCTATATAAAAGAGGATCTCTCATTTTCATATTGGGAGAAGCCATATCAATCTTTGCACGTACAACGTGCTCGCCATCCTTAAATTTGCCTGCTCTCATACGAGTAAATAAATCAAGATTTTCTTCAATTGAGCGATTGCGATATGGACTATGTTTGCCCGGTTCTGTAACGGTGCCGCGATATTCTTTTATTTCCTGTTCGTTTAAGCTGCATACATAGGCTTTACCCATTTTTATAAGTTGAACTGCATAATCATAAAGTTTTTCAAAATAATCTGAAGCAAAAAACATCTTGTCATGCCAGTCAAAGCCAAGCCATTTAACATCTTCCTGAATTGAATTCACATATAAGAAGTCTTCTTTTGTCGGGTCAGTATCATCGAAACGTAAATGACATCTGCCGTTATAATCATTTGCAATGCCAAAATTCAGACATATGGACTTTGCATGTCCGATATGCAGAAAACCGTTTGGTTCGGGTGGAAATCTGGTTACAACATTTCCGCCATATTTATTTGTTCTTATATCTTCGTCAATAATAATGCGGAGAAAGTCTTTATGCTTTGTATTTACAGATAATTCATCTTTTTCAGTCATTTTTTAAAAACCCTTTTGAATGCCTTAACTCTCAACAACAGTGTAGCATGATAAGAATTAATGGATATCAAATAAAAAATGTAGACTAATTATTAAAGTTTTAATTAAAAAATTATTTATTCTTGAAAATTTTTAAGGTAGAATATAATTTGAAAATATTGGGGCGTAGCCAAGTGGTAAGGCAGCGGGTTCTGGTTCCGCCATCCGAAGGTTCGAATCCTTCCGCCCCAGAAATTAAAAGTAGGCTTATAAGAGCCTACTTTTAATTTGTCTGGACGAGGACTAGAACCAGTTTTACGTTCATATATTACTAAAGCTCACTTTGTTCGCAAAACAATATTACTTCACCTAATCATAAGATGTGCGGCTCGTAAACTCGACTACATCCCATAATGCTCACAGAAATCATTTTTTCTTTTAGAGTAAGGTTTAAATAATGTAATTTCAATTTATTTATGACTAGTGCAACAGGGCCTTTATTTGATTCTTTTTGCCCATTTTTGAACACACTGTATTACTTTCTCGTTTGTTTTCAAAAATTCTGCTTCTCTTCTAAAAAATTGCTTTGGAATCCCCAATACATCACATTCTGGTGAAATTTCTCTAATCTTAGTCATTAGATTATCAAATTGAGATTTTAAAGTTGAATTTTCAGGGGTATCTGCTAATAATTTTTCTGGGGAATCTAATTCGTTTAATTTTGAGATTAAAAGACCAATCTTTCTTGATTTATCAAAAAATTCTGCACAATCTTTCCTTAATTCAGAAGGTACTTTTTCTTCAACTATTTTAATAAAATCTTCTTCAGTTTTAACATCAAATTTGAGTTCATTTAAATTAATATATTCGTATATACCATTAAATTTAGCCATATCTTCCGAAATAGCGATCATATCCTGTTTAACTTTGCTAATCTCTATTAATTTTTCAGGATTTTTTTCAGAACCGATAATTTGCTTTTCTAGATTATCTAATTCTCTAGTTAAATTCAGCAATTTTAAATTAGTTTCAGCAATATTACGTTCTTGAATTAATTTTTCTGAGGGTTTTAATCCTTTTGATTCAATGCCTGTTATTTTTTTATTCACTTTTTCTAATCTATATATACTTTCTTCTTCTCTTGCCACCAATTCTTCATATGACATAAAATACGACTTTGCAGAATTAGCTGATATGCCTAGTGAATCTTGCTGAATTATGTAATTTCCTTCTTGTGTTGATAATAATCCATTAAAGCTATTTCTTGCCATATTTTGTTCAATTTCAGTTAAAGGTGTTTGTAAGTTTTCCTCTAAATCCGCGTTAGCAGGAGAAGTCAAAATTCCAATCAACAAATTCCTTCTTGTAAAAAATGAATCAATATAATTCACCATTTTTTCACATATTTTATTATTCTTTTCTTCTGATTTAGCGAGGACTTGTTGAGAATAATCAGTGAGATGTGGAAGCAATGTTTCTCTAATAAAACCTATACCTGCATCGTTCAATTTTGCAGTATTTGGATCTATGTGTGCTAATTGTAATGAATTTAAAGTATTCAAAGTGGCAGTTCTTTCTTTTGCTGAAAGGGACGGTACAATCATTAGTTCAGGAGTTAATATTGTTTGTCCATCTACAATATTTGTCTTAAATTCTTTTATTATTAAGCCATGTTCACCTTGAAGCATTCTTGTTCCAACAATATTTGCGGCTTCTCCCCATAATTGTTCCAGAGGTATCTGTTTAGCATAAGCCCTTCTAACATTGTGAAAAAAACCATGAGTTAATTCATGAATAATTTTAGACTCATCCCCACCAAATAAATTAGCCATTTCCCTAATAGGATTTATTTCGATTATATTTCTAATTGCTTCAAATTGACCTAACCGAGACATCATCGTCATAGCTTTTGCATCACCTGGCTTTACTTCAGGAAGTCTAGACATTATATTTTTGACAGGAATTCCAGCTTTTTGCGACAAACTTTCAGCCCAATTCTTTTGCACTGCTTTATACCTTGTAATATCTGACTCATTTATTAATTCCGAAGGAATTATAGGCTTAATTGCCAAACTTTTATCACAAACAGGTAAAGCTTTCTCCCCAAGCTCTATTCTGATAGGATTTGCAGGACTGGTAATTTGATTATTATTAGGTATCTGTTCTATTCCCTTAAAATATATATTATTGTTGATTTTTATCACTATAAATATAATTCCATTTCTACCACTAATAACTTATATTTATATAAAAACTTAAATGTTTTAAAAATTGCTCAAATCTTTTAAATTACCACATAATTTTTTTAAATATTGGTAATACCTCTCTAAAGTCAAGAATATTTCCATAATAAATAGTTCGGATTTCATCAACTAGCTCCAGAATATTTAAAGAGAGAACTATTGGCTCTCTCTTTTTAGTTAAAATGAGTACTTAAAATTTAAGTTATTTGATTATTTGAATATAGTTTTGTACCTGTCTAGTATTTGACTTAAACTTTTAATTTCAAATTCAAAAACATTATCTTTATTACTTAAAGCCATTAAAGCTTTTAATTTAGCTTTTATATTTTCCATTTCGCTTTGAAGTTCTTTAATTGTTTCAGTCCAATCATATTTGGAATAAGCTTCATCAGATACAAGATCTAGTTGACCATTTATTATTCTGCTATGTTTTTTAATATCTCTAATTTTCCCAAATTCCTCTACTTTTTCCGAAGTCATTGATTTCACCAGTTCAATTAACCCTTTATCTTCATTCGCATCTGTTAATGGGGTTAAGTATTCTTCCTTTATTTTAAGTCGACGATGACCAAAAGTGCTATTAGCAACCTCAATTGCTTCATTTAACATTGGAAATTCTTTTGAATAACTTTTTAAATTATCAATGGAAGCTTCTTTTTCTTCTTTAGTTAATTTACCACTTTGCAAACTAACTAAGATATCTCTTATATCTTTTTGTTTTGCTAAAATATCATTTTTCTTTCCATTTTCAAGATCCATAGAATATATTAATTCGCCATGGTTATTTTGTCCTTTTCTTATAGTTTCGACATCGGCTAAATTATATTCATTCACGAGATACCTAGTGTCTTCATCATAATCCCTATGATCCCTAAATGTAATTTTATTTTTATTAAAAGTTATGTAATACTCTCCATAACCTCCACCTGATGCCCAATTACACCCTCTGTATCCCCTAGGGTCAGACGTTGCATACGAAACTCCTTCTATTGTTTTTCCTTCGCATAATGCTTTTATTTCAGTAGCACCAACTCCTCTATATAATTGCGTATTTGGATTATTATTATCGTAAGTTCTTCCTTTAAAACTAACTGTGTCTTTTGATAATTGTGGTTTCAATCTTAAATTTGTAGTTGATCTATTTGACTGAATTTGAGAATTAAATAAATAATTCGTAATGTTTAATATTTGCATATTAACCTCTGATATTTAAGTAACTGTTTATGTAAAACCAAAACATAAAATAAATTGCTTATTTTAAATTAAGCTATAACTTCTTTTATCATGGATATCCATTCTTTTAATTCATAAATATTACTTTTATAAATAGTTCGGATTTCATCAACTATGGGCAGAAACACTACAGAGGTCTGAATTTCAGACCTCTGTTTTTTTTATCTTTTTAATTAGTTCTTTAACTTATAAAAAAACGATAAGTACTATCCTATCCGGATAGTACTTATCCCAGAAATTGCCGAAAAAAAATAGTTAGATGGAAATATCAAAAAATCCTGAATTGACATAGTTTCTATAATATCAATTTTTTCAAAAAACCAGATTAAAACTTTAAAAATAATTTTTAAAGTTGTGGGTTCTATGTGAGGAGAGTAATACGAGAAATACAGGATTTTTAATTTAAAAAACTTTTTGCCTTTTATAGAAGGCTAATTTTCTTATTTTAAAAAAAATAATGTTTTTACATACCCTAATACATATCCTAGGGGGATTTACTAATAAAAATAAAATGGAGGAGCTTACCACATGAGAAAAATCAAACGGAATATCCAGAAATTAAATTCACAGAAAAACAAAATCAGTTCCAATGTCAAAAAAACTGCTGTTTTGGCAGGTATAGCCCTTGCAGTGTCATTAAGCATGGGTACAGCCTGTTTTGCTATTGCCCCAAATACGTTGCCTACTAACCCGGTTGTTATTCAAAATACAACGGTAACAAGCAATACTAATACCATGAATGTACAAACAACGGGCGGTACAAATTCTGTTGGAGAAGTCCATTTTGGTGATTACAGTATTGGTAGCAGTGCAACTGTTAACTACGAATTTACTGCAGCAGGACAGGCATCTTTAAATAGAGTCACAGGTAGTAATCCTTCTCAAATTTTTGGTAAGATTACCCAGTCAGGACAGGGAGGAGCTGTTTTCCTGATTAACCCGAACGGTATGTTATTTGGTCAGGGTTCTTCAGTTAATGTCGATTCTTTCGCTGCATCCACACTTGATGTTAGCCAGAACAATCTTAGTGATCCCACCAGAACTCTTGAACTTGCAAGAAATGGAGATCCAAAAGGTATTTATTTGCAGGGAGCTGGCGATATTAAAGTTATTAAAAGTTCTCAGTTTTCATCAAATGCCATTTATGATAATGGTAAAAATATATGCGCAGGAAATGGTAATATCGGTTTAATAACAGGTGACGGTGTTACTTATACTCTTGATTCTAATGGTGCTATTACTACTTCACATCATGATGTTGTAGCCAGTAATGCTTCACAAAATCTGGTAACATTTGCTAATGGAGCAACCGCAACTTTAGGTTCTATAACTACTAAAGGTGGTTCAATAACAGGCGGAAATATTAAAGTAATTGCAGAATTAGATAAAGATCTGCTCTGTCCATTTAAGGATATAATTAACATTGACAGCGTTCTTGCAGCAAACTCAACAATTGCTACAAACAAAGGTGTTTATATTCTTGCAAACAATGAAGGTGATGGAAATCTTAATGTAAAAACAAAAGATATATGCTCCAAAGGGGATGTTGTAATTATTGCCGACGGAAATGTTTGCACAGGAAATATCAAAGCTTCTGATTTTGTTGGTATAGGATCAGTATCAGGAAACTTTGATGAATTTGAAGCTGCAGCACAGTCCGGTCCGTTAGCAGTATTAGAATTATGCGCACAGGGTAATGAAATTAAAACCGGAAATATTACTGGGGATGATATCGTATTAGTCGGCTCTCCAATTAAGACAGGTGATCTTACAGCTAATTTAGTTGTTTTACTTGGATTAGACAAATTATTCTTTGAATTGGATCCAACAAGTAATGAATTCTTAACTTTTAAATTTTTAGGTGACAGCATTGAAACAGGTAGTATAGCCACTAAAACCCTGATAGAAATTGGTTCATCAATCAATAATGAGTATATTGGGGGTGTTCAAACTTCAAATTCACCTGTGGCATGGACCAGGCCTGATGTATATTTATTTGGAATAGATGCTTTAAATTTGGAAGTAGAAGGCACTGATCCGTCAAAAGTTGAATTTTTCTTTGCCGGCGGAAATATAAAAACTGGCCAAATAATTGCAAATAATCTTTTTGGTCTTGGCTCGTCAATCAGTACCTGCAATATTACTTCAAATCATGACGCAATATTGTTAGGTATTAACAGTATTGATCTAAAATTAAATACTGATCTTAGTAATGTTGATCTTGATATTCGGGGAGGCTGCGTTAATGAGAAAAATATAACCGCAGAAAATGTTGTTTTACTTGGATCTAATATTAACTTCCAGGACATTAAAGCTCAAAATGTTGCAGCTGTAATCGGATTAGATTCTATTGAGCTTGATTCACAGATAAATCCTGTCTTTATTTCTAGTAATCTCGGCGGGTTAGTTCAAGGCATTGAAGATTTAGGACATCTCAATGCAACGACACTGCAAAATTTAGATTATGGAAATTTAATGTCATTAAATATAAATCCTGTTCAAGTAGATGGTGGAACGCTAGCAGACATTAAATTTGGTTATGTCGGTGGTACTATAAATGGCAAGTCTGTAACTGCTGAAGATGCTTATTTAGTAGGGTCAGATATCACTGCATGTAGTGTTACAGCAAGTGATTCAGCTCATATACTTGGAATAAATTCGCTTGATATAAATGCGAATGCCGGCATAGTTGAAAATGGTCAGGTTGGTCTTTCAGTAGATCTTGAAGCAGATTTTCTTGGCGGAAATGTTAATGTTAAAACAGTCAGTGCAAAAGATGATGCTATTATACTGGGTTCAGATATTAAAACTGATAAGGTGACAGCAGGTGATCTTGCTGTTCTTGCAGGTGTTAAATCTCTTTATCTTAATCTTGATCTATATTTAGACATTAATTCCCCACCTCCAATTACTTTCAGTCCAGCCGGCATAGTTGCATCTCTTAGAGACGGCAATCTTGCATTGCCTATTCAGGGTTTAAGCGGTATATCTGTAGATGGAATCCTTGATTTTGTCGGAGGAAATGTTAATGCCGGATGTGTTTCAGCAAAAGATGTAGTAGCATTAGGATCCAATATAAATATAGGTAAAATAACTGCAAGCAATCTTGCTCTTGCGCTTGGAATAACTGAATTTGATTTAAATGTTGATACCTATATTGGTACTATACCGGAACCTTCTTTCTCCTTTGGAGTTGATGCAGAATTGATTGGCGGAAATGTTTACATTCCAACTATTTCTGCGAATGATGCTATTGTACTAGGTTCAAACATTAATACTACAACAGTAAACACAAAAGGAACTACAGCTTTAATAGGTATCAGCAGTCTAAATGTAGATCTTGCTCTTGGAAACATTGCATTAGCCGGTTTAAATATTAACGATATGGTTACAGCAGTCAGAAACCAAAATTTATTAGATTTATCAGGATATCAACATTTTAATCTTTATGATGTAAACGGTAATGTTACCGCTAAAACAATTACAGCAGGTGATGATGCTATCGTAGTCGGATCTAATATTGATATTTGCAGTGTATCCGCTAAAGATGATGTTATACTGATTGGTCTAAAATCATTTGAACTTGAATCCGGTATTCTTGTTAATAGTGCATTGGAATTGAATCTGGAAACAAGTATCCGTGGAGGAAATGTAAAGGCTAAAACTACAAGCGCATGTGATGATGTATTTATGTTTGGTGCAGATATTCAGACAGGAAATATAGCTGCAAAAGGTGATGTTGACCTGGTTGGATTAAAATCACTGGATCTTGCCCTAAATGTTAATACAGCTCTCGTACCTACATTACTTGATAGGACTGCACTTCGAAATATGGTCAATCCTGAAAATCTTGAAGCTACATTATTAACATTAAATAATACTCATCCTTTGAACTTTGATCTTGATGTTTCATTCGGGAAAATTAGTACAAGTGATATTTCAGGACAGAATGCATTCCTGCTTGGTTCTGACATCACAACCAGAGATATTACTGTTACCGGTGATGCTGATTTAGTAGGTATAAAATCTGCTGATATTGATGTAAAAACAACACAGGTTGTTGATGATTTGACCACAGGAAATGAACTGGAAATTTCTGCAAATATATTTGGCGGCAAGGTAACCGCAAGGAATATTAAGGCAGAGGATGCTTTATTAATTGGTTCAAATATCAATGTTACAAAAACTTGTCTTTCAGATGATCTCATAGCAGTTGGATTTAAATATCTGACAGCTGAGTTTGAATCTTATGACTATACAGATCCTGGTCAGACTGATACTTGTGAATTAGAAGTTCAATTCAGAGGCGGTCCTGTTAATATAGGTACTATTAAGGCTGACGATGTATTTATTCTTGGTTCACCAGTTACATCCAAATCAATTGATGCAAGAGGTGATCTTGACATAATAGCACTCGATTCAGCTTGTTTCCATTCAGAATCAAGTACTTTTGATGCTTTGGATTATCCTGTATTGGAAGATTTCAAAGATAGTTCAAACTCTAATTTATCTTTTAAATTGGGTTATGTTAGCCTAGGTCATTTATCAGTAGGTGGCGAAACATTTATACTTAGTAAAAATGTAAAAATATTTAATTAATGAGAAATTTTTAAAGGCTAAGAAGGAGCTACTATATAGTAGCTCCTTCTTTTTAAAATAAAGATATCGTTATTCCATACCGTAAGATGGCTGGTGATTACCAATAGCCTCTTATACCTGATGCACCACCAGTTGATTTGCCTTTTATTTTTTCTTTAAACATCTCTCTTTGTGGTGCGGTAAGCTCGGAAGCACCGCCCGTTGGGGCTGGGGTTGGACATGGAGCAACACTTGGACAAGGTTCTGGGCATGGTATAATTTGTACTGGAACAGCTGCACCAGTTGGACATGGTTTCGGACATGGAGCAGGACAAGGGGTAGGGCACGGAGCCGGACAAGGTATTGTCACTGTTGGGCTTGGTGCTGGACATGGAGCTGGACATGGAGCCGGACAAGGTACGGTCACTGTTGGGCTTGGTGCTGGACATGGAGCAGGGCACGGAGTCGGACAAGGGGCAGGGCATGGAGCTGCAGCACCTGTTGGGTATGAAACCGGGCATGATGCTCCCTGATTAATTTGCATCATTTCCATTTTGTCTTTTTCCCAGAAATGTCGTTTTGGAACTAATACAGGTTCTATATTTGAACCTATTGAAGCTGCACCGCCTGTTGCGCATGGGTCACATGGAACGCAAGGTATAACTGGCTTGGCAGGAACTGGTAATGGACAAACTGCTGCAGCACCACCAGTTGCACAAGGACAAACAGGAATGTATCCTGTGCGTTTACGCTGCCACCAGCGTTTTTTAGGTATTGTTACCGGCTGTACTGTTGGTCCGGAAGTTGTAACAGTTGCAGCACCACCTGTTGTACAAGGTTGCATTAGTGTACTATCTGCCATAGATGGTTGAGCCAAAAATCCTAATAAACCAATAGTTACTAAAGCTTTTTTCATTTCTTTCTTACCTCATTCATTTTCCTATTGAACTAACAATTTGTTTAAATAAAGATAAATTATTATTTATTGATAATTAAAACTCAACCCCCTACCAATACAGATCCTTGTTAAGATCCCAGCTCGATTAAAATTGATTTAAAATATTTGAAAGTAAAATAAAGCATATGTTTCGGTTAATAAATAATAAATAAAAATTTGTTCTGTAAAATTTAAATTTAATAGAGTAAATAATAAAAAAGTTCGGCAATTAACCGAACTTTTTTATTATAAATAAAATTATTATTCTATATTTGTTTTTTTATCATTATTCTCAAGAATATCTTCTGGTTTAAAATCTCTTGCCAGCTCCCTATCTTTTAAATAAGAATACAGTTCATAGTTATAAAGTTTTTTGGTTATAAGAGGAGATAAAATCTTATTAAATGAATTATAGCCCATAAACCCATACCCCTTTTGGTTAATGTAAGTAAAAATAATTTAAAGTCCATAATAACTAGCTTTTATAGCTAGCAAACTTTTAATTTTAAAACAAATTATTTAATTAAAAATTTTTAATATGAAAGCAGAAACTTGTAATACAAAGCATAAACAAAAAACTAAAACCTCCAATGACTTGCCAGAAATAATTTCGAGGTTTTAAAAACTCTAACAAGACAGGCTCTTACTTAGCGTCCCCTGAAATTCTTAACCCCCTTTCAAGTTTTATTTTAAAAGATATTATATTTTATCATATAAATTAACTTATTGCTTGTTTATTAATACGATTTTAAAGAAATATTAAAAATATTTACTCTAACTCTAATTATAAATTTTTTATCTGCAATTATTGCATAATAATCCCTGATCAGAAGTGAACTGTGGTGTGAGTTCAGGAGATTGGGAGAACATATTTCCAAAGAAGTTTTTAATTTTATTAAGTATTGAAGTATCAGATTTTTTTTCAAATCCGTAGGCAGCTAAGCCATGATTTGGAGAGAACAGAGGTATTGAGCTGTCTCTGGTTGAATATACTTCTTTTACTTTTTCGTCCAGGCTTGCAGGATTTATAAGATATAAGCTTGATGCATAATCCATTTCAGGATCTTTTATTCCATTATTATGTGCTAACCAGAATTTAACTGATTCTTTGTAGGCATCCTGTTCTTCTTTAATAGATGTATAAGGATCTCTGTCTTTTGCATGAATTCCTTCATGAACAATATATGCAGCAATAACTTCAGGTGCTGCCCATATATATTTGTTTGTAACTGTTATGATCTTTTTGTCATTTTCATATTGAGCAATATTTGAATGACCGCTCATTGAATTTGTTTCACCATACTGTAATGTAATTTCACCAAGGTCTTTTGTGATGGATTCAGGGCAATAAGTCATAACAAGATTTAGAGCTTTATTCAGGTTTTCACTTGATTGTCTTTTTAATTCTTCACTGGCAGCTTTGGGATTAGTTTTTGCCAAAAGTTCATTATCTATTTCTTTTATTGATCTGCTTGCAATATCATACTTTGGATCAATATCCGAAGCTTTTTGATAATATTTTCTGGCCTCAAAAGGATTATTTGTTTCTTTATAACATTCTCCAAGATTTGTTAAAGCTTCAACATCGTTTGGAGATATTTTTAAAAGTTCTTCATACGTTGAAATTGCATATTTTTTATTTCCATCACTATTGTAAGCTTTGGCCAGATTAAAATAAGCATCTGCATAGTCGGGTTTTAATTCAATTGCTCTTTTATAAAGCTGAATGGCTTTTTTATACTGATTATTTTTTAGCTGTTCATTTCCGGCTTGTTTAATATATTCAGCTTTCTTTTGAGTAATATAATCCTGAGATTTCCAGAAAGTATCAATACTGTTGACCTGTTCATTTAAAGAATCTTTAAAACTTGGATTAAATGATATAGGATTGCTATTCAAAGAAGAAACAGCACAATTATCATAAAAATTAACAAGTCCCTGAATTTTCATAATTATGAAAAACTTCCTTCCACCTTACAAATATGGATGATCTTAAAACCATTCATATTTATATAAAAACATTTAATAAAAAAAAGTTGCTATTTAATTAACGTTAAATAAAAAAACTTAACAATTTTTCTTTATAAAATGCTGTTTAAAAATTTTGAAAACTCAAAAAGTACAGATCCAAATGCTAATACGGCAAAGGATATGACAGGAAATATAAGAAATATAAATTTTTCCATATTATTATCTTTCATAAATAGGAATCAGCTTGATGACAGCTAATAAAAACAAAGGTGAAGCACTATTACAGACTTGGTGCATAACTCATTCATGAAACTTTTCCGTATCTTCTTTCTATTTAATGACGTTCTATGATAAAGTTATATTTAAAACTGTATCATAATTCTACAATATAAAGTTCATTTGTATTATTATTTTAATAGAGAGTATTAAAAATTCTCAATTTAAATGATTTAATGTAAAAAATATATATGAGAAAGTAAGATTTAAATTAATAATATTTGATAAACAGAAAGGAGAACAAAGTGGAGAGAGAAGTGGTAGATGTTGTAGTGGTTGGAGCCGGTCCTGCGGGAATAGCTGCAGCTATAACACTTGCAAGATCCGGAAAAGAAGTGGTTGTGCTTGAAAGAGGCGATTATCCAGGCAGTAAAAATGTTTTCGGAGGTGCAATTTATACAGAGCCTACTGCTGAAATTTTTCCTGAATTTTGGAAATCAGCTCCTGTTGAAAGATATAACGTAGAGCACAGATTTGCTCTATTGGGTGATAATGATGGAACAGTTGTCGGATATAGAAATGAAGAACATGCGCATGAAGGCCATTATAATAGTTTTTCTGTCATAAGAGCAAAATGGGACAGATGGTGCGCAGAACAGGCTGAAAAAGCAGGTGCTTTTATTGTTCCTCAAACCTTAGTTACTGAATTAATAAAAGAAAATGGTAAAGTTGTTGGCGTAAAAACTGAACAGGAAGAATTCTACGCTAGAATTGTCATTGTTGCAGATGGCGTTAATTCAATACTTGCTAAAGATGCAGGACTTCATCCTGAAATAAAACCAGAAGCAGTAGCAGTTGGCGTTAAAGAAGTAATTAAGCTGCCAAAAGAAAAAATACAGGACAGATTTAACCTTGAAGGAGACAGCGGAGTAATTTATACAATTATTGGCGGTCCTATGCAGAATATGCTTGGGCTTGGCTTTATATATACAAATATTGATTCAGTAGTTGTTGGACTTGGTGTGTCATTAAATGAATTTGAGAGTAAGCAGCTTAAACCATACGAGCTTCTTAACCAGCTTAAAGATCACCCTGCCATAAGACCGCTTATAGCAGGAGGAGAATTGCTTGAATATTCGGCACATCTCATTCCTGAAGGTGGATATAATTCAATGCCGCCTCTTTATAAAGACGGTATTATGATTGTTGGTGATGCTGCAATGCTTGTTAACAATATTCACTGGGAAGGTACAAATCTTGCATTGATGAGTGGCAAATATGCTGCTGAAGCTGCTATAAATGCACTTGAAAAAGATGATTTTTCCGCCAATAGTCTTGCACTTTATCAGAAAAAGCTTGAAGAAAGTTTTGTAATTAAAGATTTAAAAACATACAAAGATATTATGAAATTTGCGGAAAAAAATTCTAATATATTAATGGGATATTATCCACAAAAAATTAATGAATTTTTTAACCAGTTTATTAGTGTTGATAGTATTCCCAAGAGAGATAAATACAGGTCATTTATTGGAAACGCTTTAAAAGAAAGGTCTATTCCTAAAATGATTGGTGATCTCATTAAATTTGCAAAAGTTGGCGGAGGTGTTTTACTGAAATGAGCGACGAAAAAAAATTAATTCCTGAACATATTGATGATAAATTATTTACTGTAAAATATAATGCAGGAAAAGAAACGCATTTAACCCCAAATCAGGAAGATTGCAAAAAATGTAAGAATAAACCATGTACTAATTTTTGTCCGGCACATGTGTATGATTGGGATGCAGAGCAAAACAAACTTCTTGTTGGATTTGAAAACTGCCTTGAATGTGGCGCTTGCAGAATTGGCTGTACTTATCAAAGTATTTCCTGGAAATATCCTTCAGCAGGCTGTGGAGTGACTTTTAAACATGGATAAGATGGTAACGGTTCAAAATTATAAAGGAATTTTATAAATGACAGATTATGAATATGATATGAACGCAAGAAGATGGTATGATAGAGATCCTGTCCTGTCAAAGGCTATGAAAATACTTGAAACCTCTGATGATAAGCTTCAAATCCAGGTTGCCATTAATTTAATCAAGGTTATAATAGAACACCACATCGAAGATAATGAATTTACTTCAGTTGATGATATGATTAAGGCAGTTGAAGAAGGCAAGTTAAATAAAGGGAATGCCAGATGGTACGATATTGATCATACTCTCAGAACTGCAATTCAAATGCTTGAAAATTGTTCTCTGGAGATGCAGAGCAAGGTTGCAAGGGAAATAGCTTCTCTTGTAAAAGAACAGTTTTATGAACCAGAAGAAGAAGAGGGACTTGATATCTGATTATTTACATGATAATCAATTAAGTATCAGAAAGTTTTCACCCAAAATTTTAACCCTGGCTAATTTAATATTAAGTACCAAGCATAGTTAAATAATGCTTAGTTTAAGATATTATGCTTTTGTATTAATAATTAATTATGCTATTTTATGAACTATTGCAAAAGAGTTCTTGATTTTTTCATTCTTTTTTTGTTAGATGAAATTGGGCTATTTTAATTATTAATACAAAAATGTTAACCCAATGTTAAAATAAGCTCGTACGAAGCAAAAATGCAATGATTAGCAGACGGTGCAGGTATCAGTAAACTTGCACTAACAGTTTAATAAAATTAATTTATAGTTAATAAGTAATAAAGAAAGGTTGATAAATACGTGGAAGAGCAACAAGTAAAAAGAGGACGTCGCTCACGTGACGAATCTAAAAGAGATGGTCAAAATGTTGAAAAGCCAGTTTCTGAATGGAAAGAAAAAGTTGTACAAATCCGTCGTGTTACAAAGGTTGTAAAAGGCGGTAAGAAACTTAGTTTCAGAGCTGTAGTTGTAGTTGGTAATGGTAAAGGTCAAGTAGGAATCGGCATCGGAAAATCAAATGAAGTTATTGGTGCTATTCAAAAAGGTGTTGCAGAGGCAAGAAAAAATCTCATTACTGTTCCAATTTTTAAAACCACAATACCGCATCATATAACGGGTAAAGCTGGTGCAGGCAGTATTGTCCTAAGACCGGCTGCACAGGGTACAGGTATTATCGCTGGTGGTGCAGCTAGAGCTGTACTTGAACTTGCAGGCATAGAAAATATATTATGCAAATCATTAGGGTCAGATTCTCCATTGAATGCAGCAAGAGCTACTGCCAATGCTCTATCCAGTCTGCGTTCATTCAGGGATGTTGCAGCAGCAAGAGGTTTATCCCTCAGCGAAATGCTGGGATAAGCGGATAAAGGAAAATAATAATGACTAAGAATAAAGAAATAAAAGTAACACTCAAGAAAAGTATTATTGGAGCTTCAGAAACTCAAAAGAGAACAGTTAAGGGGTTAGGCCTTTCAAAGCTTAATGATACAGTTACTCATAATGATACCCCTATAATCAGAGGCATGATTAATAAAGTTCCACATCTTCTCTGCGTAGAAGAATAAAATATATTCAGGACAGATAATTTAAATAAAGGTAATTAAAATGGAAAATACAAGAATAGAAATAACTGATTTGAAACCTGCTGAAGGTGCAACTCATAAAGAAAAAAGAGTAGGCCGTGGACGCAGTTCAGGTCATGGTAAAACCAGTACAAGAGGTCATAATGGTGAAGGGCAGCGTGCTGGAAGAAGTAAAAAACGTGGTTTTGAAGGCGGGCAAATGCCTGGTTACAGGAAATTCCCTAAATTAAAAGGATTTGAATTAGTTAGACCTATAAGATATGCAGAAATTAATGTTTCACAACTTGATAAATTCGCTGAAGATGTAATTGATTTGGAAATGCTTATTGAAAAAGGTTTCTTTAGTGGTAAATTCGAAGCTCTAAGAGTACTGGGAAATGGAGAAGTCACTAAAGCAGTAAAAGTAAAAGCATGCCATTTTACTGAATCCGCCAAACAAAAAATCGAAGCTGCCGGCGGATCAATTGAGGTAATATAAAATGGCAAAAGTTAAAATGCCTACCATGGACGATGTCGCAGGAATGTGGCAAGCTTCAGGGTTAAAACAAAAATTAATATTTACGTTTTTAGTTATTGCTGTGTTCCGTTTAGGGACACAGATTCCTATTTTTGGAATCAACAGCGAAGTATTTAAGAATATTGCGGGCGGTAATAATATAATCGGATTTTTGGATATGTTTTCAGGCGGAGCGCTTGGAAATGTTTCTATCTTTGCTCTTGGCATAGGTCCTTTTATTACAGCTTCTATTATTATGCAGCTTCTTGCAGTTGTTATCCCTCACCTTGAAAACTTACAAAAAGAAGAAGGTGAAGCAGGAAGAAGGAGATTATCCCAGTATTCAAGATTTTTTACCGTAGGGTTATCAATTTTTCAATCGTTTATATTAATGACTTACTTATCACGTATTCCCGGTGCTATGCTGACAGGTGCCAGTAAGCCTATGATATTCCTGGCTGCTGTGGTTGCTTTAACAGCAGGTTCTGTGTTTATTATGTGGCTTGCAGAACTTATTACGGAGAGAGGCATTGGAAATGGCGGTTCAATTTTAATCTTTGTAGGTATTATATCGAGAATTCCTTTTTATGCTGAAAAGACTGCAACTCTGGTTGCGCCTGATCCCGGTAAACAAATTGCTTTAGTTGTACTTCTTGCGATATTTCTGTTGACAATAGTGTTCATTATCATCATGCAGGAAGCGATAAGGAAAATTATTATTGTTAATGCAAGGAGGCAGGTAGGCAACAAAGTTTATGGCGGAGTCAGTACTCATATTCCATTTAAGCTTAATCCAGGCGGAGTTATGCCAATAATCTTTGCTGTCGCCATATTATTATTTCCCACAACGCTTCTAAATGTTGTAGGTCAGGCACAATTACCGGCAGGATTTCTTAAAGATATTATTACTTTTTTAAGTAATGAACTTTTAAGCCCAAGTTCAATTACATATTATGTAATGTATTTTCTATTGATTGTCGGTTTAACATTCTTTTATGCTTCAATTATGCCTAATATGCAGCCTAAAGAAATAGCTAATAATCTTAAAAAATATGGAAGTTCTATTCCCGGAATTAAACCCGGTAAACCAACTGCTGATGTTTTGGACAAGATACTTGGAAGAACCACATTTATAGGAGCTGTGGGACTAGGTCTAATTGCACTTATTCCCGGTATAGCAAGTAGTGTAACAGGTATTAGCACATTACAGGGTTTAGGCTCTACGTCATTAATCATTATGGTTGGTGTAGCACTTGATTTTATTAATCAAATTAAAACACATTTGTTAGCTAGACAGTATGAAGGATTCTTAAAGCAATGAAAAATGAATTTATTTTTCTTGGTGCTCCTGCCAGTGGAAAAGGTACTCAAACTAAAAAGCTGGCGGAAGATCTTAACATTCCACATATTGATACAGGAGGCATGCTAAGAACAGCTGTATCAGAAGGAACTGAATTTGGTAAAATAGCAAAGTCATATATGGATCAGGGAAAGTTGGTTCCTGCTGAAATAGTAGTAGGTATTGTCAGAGAAAGACTCCTTAAATCTGATTGTAATAATGGGTTTATTCTGGATGGTTTTCCAAGAAGTATTGAGCAGGCAGAAGCTCTCGAAAAAATTCTTGAGGAAATAAATAACAATGATGCTAAATTAATGGTTATTAATATTGATACTTCAGAAGATGTTTTAATTGAGCGTATTGTTAATCGTAGGTCATGTAAAAACTGTGGTGCAATATACAATATTAAATTTTTGCCGACTAAGGTTGCCGGAGTTTGTGACAAATGCGGTGGAGAGCTTGTCCAAAGAAAAGATGATACCGAAGAAGTTGCCAAAAGCAGGCTTGAAACATATAAAGCGCAAACTCAACCTTTAATAAAATTTTATAGCGATAAAAATCTCCTCGTAAATATTGATGGAAACAGAGAAGTAAATCAAATTTATGAAGATATCAAGCGCAATATATAAGTTTGTTCAAGGCATTTGAATTATAAAGAGAAAAGCTATGATAACCAGAAAATCAAGACATGAAATTTCTTTAATGCGCACAGCAGGAAGTATTGTTGCAGAGGCATTAAATGAAATGAAAGCTGCTGTTAAACCAGGAATTTCAACAGCAGAACTTGATGAAATTGCCTATAATATTATTATAAAAAATCATGCTATTCCTACTTTTAAGGGATATCATGGTTTTCCTGCTTCCATCTGTTCTTCTATAAATGAACAGGTAGTTCATGGTATTCCAGGCAGAGATATAATTCTCAAAGAAGGAGATATTATTAGTCTTGATGTTGGAGCTACATACAGAGGTCTTGTTGGAGATTCTGCAATTACGGTTCCTGTTGGAGCAGTTGGTCCTGAAATTGAAAAATTAATGGAAGTTACAAATCAGGCTCTTTATGATGCTATTGAAAAAATGACTGCAAATACCAGTCTTAATGATGTTTCAGGAGCAATAGAGGATCAGGCAAATAAACATGGTTTTGGTATTGTAAAATCATATGGAGGGCATGGTGTAGGTCGCAGCATGCATGAAGATCCTTTTGTTTTTAATTATAGAAACAGTATTTCAGGAATTATCTTAAAGTCAGGCATGACAATCGCTATTGAACCTATGTTTAATCTTGGAACAGGTGATGTTCATACCCTTGAAGATAATTGGACGGTTGTTACAAACGATAATAAACCTTCTGCCCATTTCGAACATACCGTGCTTGTTACTGATGAGGCTCCAGAAATTTTGACTTTAGGCAATTAATAAATATAATCGTTAAAAAATGTAAACGTTAATTTTTCTTGTAAATATACCTATTTAGGCTGTTATAACAAAATTTAGCATGTCTCAAAAGCAATTATTATCCTGTTTTGTTTTTATAAAAATGTATTGAATTTTATAGAATAAGAGAGGAAAGAAATGTTAGGAAAAGTTGGCGTTGTGCAATCAGGATATTCTGCGTTAAAAGCAACCGATGGAGAAAACCCTGTTTCAAGTCCTTCAGTGAAGTTTGACAATTTATCTTTCGGAAAAAAGACACAAAAGAATGTAACTTCAGATGAGTTTGTATCTAGAAAATTTGATAGCAGAGAAAACATATTAAATAAAAAATTAAGCGAAGGTAATATTGATAAACCTCAAGCCCTTATGAAAAAAGCTAAAAGACTTGGAAAGCTGGCTTGTCAGGTCGGGCATGTTTAGTTAAATAATATTTATAAAGACTGATTTAAAACAAAAACCTGTATTTAAATACAGGTTTTTGTTTTAAATCAGCTTAATACTGTCAGGTAAAATTTGTTTATACTATAATTTCAATATGAGACCGCTGCATAACTATAATTTTTGTTAAAAAGTAAAGATTTGCGGTCGACCCTTGTAAAAGCGGAAGCCGTGCAGAGCGGGCTTTGCCCGGTCGTAACGGCTGTAGGCTAGATATGACAAAAGGCGATATTTTGGTAGTTATGCATCAGTCTTAATATGTCAAAATTTTTCTTAAACAATGACAATCTCTAGAAAATTCAGAGTTTACTATAGTATTTGTTTACAAAGACTAATTGAGCTTGGATAAAATTTTAAAAACCCCTTGTAAATTGACATGTTCCCTGTAGAATTATATTGGGTGTGTGTAAGTATTAAATTTTATGTATTATTAGTTAAATCGAGGTATAAATGGCAAAGGATGTAATTGAATTTGAAGGAAAGATATTAGAATCTTTACCAAACGCCATGTTCCGAGTTGAATTAGAAAACGGGCATATGGTACTGGCTCATATATCAGGAAAAATAAGAAAAAATTTCATCAGAATTTTGCCAGGGGACAAGGTTAAAGTAGAATTAACACCATACGACTTAACAAGAGGACGCATTACATACAGATTGAAAGGATAATAGAATGAAAGTCAGAGCATCAGTAAAGAAAATATGCGACAAATGCAAAGTAATTAAAAGAAAAGGACGTGTTGCTGTAATTTGTGAAAATCCTAAACATAAACAAAGACAAGGATAATAAATTCAGTTTATTGGTTGAACTGCTTACAATATCACGATAATCTGTAATGTGCGGAATAATCGTTAAATGATAAAAGTGTCAGTGGCACTAAACTATTACAAAAACGTAGTTTAATCTGAATAAAAACTTGAATGTTTTTTATGTTTTGATTAAATTAATAATTCATACAGGTACTATTTAGTTAAATTAAGTATTAATAGATAAGTAAATTAAAGATACAAAAGGAGATATAAATGGCTAGAATTGCTGGAGTTGACTTACCTCGTAATAAAAGAATGGTAATCGCTCTGACATATATATACGGTATAGGACCAAGTATTTCTGAAAAAATTCTTGCAAATTGTAAAATTTCGCAGGATACAAAATCGGATAATCTTACTGAAGATGAAATTAACCGTCTTAGAGAAGAAATTGACAAATACCAAATCGAAGGTGACCTCAGAAGAGTTATCGGTCAAAATATTAAAAGACTGGTTGAAATCAACTCTTACAGAGGAATGCGTCATCGCCGCGGTCTTCCTGTTCGTGGACAAAGAACAAAAACAAATGCCAGAACAAGAAGAGGCAAAAAAGCAGGTCCTGTATCAAAGAAAAAATAAAATATTAATTTAGTATCAGGAGAATATAATTAATTATGGCAAAGGCAGTTAAAACAAAGACAAAGAAAAAAGAAAAGAAGAATGTGGTTCAGGGTAGAATTCACATTCAATCCACTTTCAATAATACAATCGTTACATCAACAGATTTACAGGGTAATGCATTAGCATGGGCCAGCGCTGGTACATCAGGTTTTAAAGGCGCAAGAAAAGGTACACCATTTGCAGCTCAATCCGCGGCAGAATCTGTTGCAAAAAAATCCATGGAACAGGGAATGAGAACGACTGAAGTCTATGTTAATGGTCCTGGTTCAGGCAGGGAAACTGCTATCAGAGCTATTCAGGCAACAGGACTGGAAATATCCCTAATCAAGGATGTAACACCAATCCCTCATAATGGATGTCGTCCACCGAAGAAAAGAAGAGTATAATATAATTGACAGTAAAACGATAAAGGAGGCCACGAATTGGCTAGATATATAGGCCCGGTCTGCAGGTTATGCAGAAATGAAAATCAGAAACTTTTTCTAAAAGGAAATCGCTGTCATTCACCTAAGTGTTCAGTTTCAAAACGTCCTTATGGTGCAGGTCAGCATGGACAAAGCAGAAAAAAACTTTCTGAATATGCAATTCACTTAAGAGAAAAACAAAAAGTACGTCATACATATTTAGTTCTGGAAAAACAGTTTGCAAGATATTTCAATCAAGCTGAACGTAAAAAAGGTGTTACCGGAACTATATTGTTACAGTTACTTGAATCAAGGTTTGATAATATCCTTTTCCAAGCTGGATTCACCGCTGGTCGTAAACAGGCAAGACAACTTATCAGACACAGACATTTCGTGATTAATGGAAGAGTTGTTGATATACCGTCTTATAAGATAAAACCAGGTGATGAAATATCTGTCAGGGCTAACAGCACAAAATTACTTAAAGAAATTATTGAAGCTGCTGCAGTTACACCTGAACCAAAATGGATGTCAATTGACAAATCAGGATTAAAGATAAAAGTTGAATCTTTACCTGAAAGAGAGGATCTAAGTCCTGATATTAAAGAACAACTCATCATTGAATACTACTCTAAATAATATCTAGGAGGTTACAATACCGATTATGGATTTAAAAATAAGATGCGTTAATACAACAACTGATTCAGACGGTTCTATTTATGGAAAATTTGTTATTGAGCCATTAGAGCGTGGATATGGTACAACAATTGGTAATTCAATAAGAAGAGTACTTCTTTCAAGTATGGAAGGTGCTGCAGTTACATCTGTAAGAGTGGAAGGTATAACACATGAATATACTTCCATACCGGGTGTAGTTGAAGATGTTATTGATATAATGCTGAACCTTAAAGGACTTGTTGTTAAAACAGAAAGCAAAGAACCTCAGCACTTGAGACTTGATATTGACAAACCGGGTCCTGTTCTTGCAAGTGAGATTCAGCTTCCTGCAGGCGTTAAAGTAATTAACCCTGACTGGTTAATATGTACAATTGCAGAAGGCGGAAGCATACATGCAGATATCATTATTGAAACAGGTAAAGGTTATGTAACAACTGATATCTTAAAAGACAGCAGAACAAGCTTGCCAATAGACATGCTTCCTATAGATGCTGCTTTTATGCCTATCAGAAGAGTAAGTTATACAGTAGAAAATACACGTGTCGGACAAATTACCGATTACGATAAACTTATACTGGAAATCTGGTCAAATGGAAGCGTAGACGTTAGTACAGCCCTTAGTCAGGCAGCTAATTTACTGATAGAGCATTTCCTTGCTATAGCTTCATTAACAGGCCAAACAACAATGGTTGGGGCTCCACAGGCTCCTGTTGAAGCAAAACCGGAAACAACTGCTCCAACTATCGGAATAGAAGAACTGGATCTTTCAGTAAGAGCTTATAATTGCTTAAAAAGAGCCAGTATTAATTCATTAACAGATCTATTACTAAAATCAGAAAACGATCTTCTTAATATTAAGAATTTCGGTAAAAAATCATCAGATGAAGTAATAGAAAAGTTATCGGCATTTGGATTAAAGCTTGCTCCAAATCCAGAAACACCTGGAGAAGAGCAATAAATTCTAAATATAGTAGAAAAGAAAGTAAACAAAGGATAAATAAAAATGAGACACCAATGCAAAAGGCATCTATTAAGTAAGCCGCAAGACCAGAGAAAAGCTCTTTTAAGATCTTTAGCAACTTCATTATTTCTGCATGAAGAGATAAAAACAACAATGGCTAAAGCTAAAGCGTTGAAAGAATATGCCGAACATATTATTACTCTTGCAAAAAAAGGTGATCTCCACTCCAGAAGACAAGCTTTAGCACTAATGTATGATGTTTCAATATCAGGTTTTATTTGTCCTGATTGCGGAAAATCATTTGAAGAAAGTGAAGAAGGCAAATGTGAATGTGGCGGTAAGCTGGCAGAAGGAACCGTAATACGTAAGTTATTTTCTAAGTTAGCAAAGAACTATACGGATAGAAATGGCGGTTATACCAGAATATTCAGATTACCACCGAGACGTGGAGATGCCGCTGAAATGGCACTTATTCAACTGGTATAGATTTTAAAATATGAACGAGACGCAAGATCAGGAAAATTATTATAAATCACAGGACGTGAGGTGCGAGAAATTTATTTCCCGCACCGGGTCTGTTTTTAGATATGCTATGATAATTGAGTATCTTGGAAGTTCTTTTGCAGGAAGTCAGATACAGCCCGGGCAAAAAACAATACAGTCTGAAATAGAAGCAGTATTAAATATTTTAATCGGACATAGAGTTAAAACTGTTTTTGCAGGAAGAACTGACAGAGGGGTACATGCAAAAGGACAGGTCGTGCACTTTGATCTGCCTGTTGAAATTGATACCTATAAATTTATTCATTCAATGAACTCTATTTTACCGGCTGATATAAGTATAATATCTATAAAACACGTTGAAAATGATTTTCACAGTCAGAGAAGCGCTCAGTTCAGGTGGTACAGGTACACTATTAATAACAGGCAGCAGCGTTCAAGCTGGTTTAATAATGCTCTTCATATCAGGCAGGAACTTGATGTTGAAAGCATGAATAAGGCATTAAATTATTTGATTGGAAAACATGACTTCAGCAGTTTTAAAAGTTCAGACAGTTGTAATCCTGCTAAAGAATGTACAGTTTACCGTGCTGAATGCACATGTAATTCTGAAGATTCAGGAATTATTTACATGGACTTGATTGCTGATAGATTTTTATATAATATGATTAGGATAATAGTTGGTACGCTTATTCGTATCGGCAAGGGAAGCTTTTCCCCTGAGCATATGCTCGAAGTTTTGGAAGCAAAAGACAGGACAAAAGCAGGCCCTACGGCGAGACCTGAAGGTTTAGTTTTAATGTCGGTTGGTTACAGTAATAAGTATAAAATTAATGATGAATTAAATAAGGAGGCTATTAAAAATGAAAACTTACTCTGCAAAGCCTCGTGAAGTTGAAGCAAAATGGTTTATAATCGATGCTAACGGCAAGACATTAGGTCGTTTAGCATCCATGATTGCTAATATTTTACGTGGAAAGCATAAACCGGAATATACACCGCATGTTGATATGGGTGATTTCGTTATTGTTATTAATGCTGAAAAAATTGAAATAACCGGTAAAAAAGAAACAGATAAGATGTATCATCATCATACCGGATATCCATCAGGATTCCGTAGTATCAGTTATAAAGATTTAGTTGCTAAACATCCTACCAGAGCTCTTGAAAAAGCTGTGCGTGGCATGATTCCTCATAATACACTTGGAGATACACAGTTTAGTAAATTAAAAATATATACAGGATCAGAGCATCCTCATGAAGCACAGCAACCAATCGAATATAAGGAACTGGAGGTTATTAAATAATGGCAACAGAGAATCGCGGAGTTGGACGCAGAAAATGCGCTATAGCACGTGTTAAGATTGTACCTGGAAAAGGTAAAGTTATTATTAATAACAGAACCATAAAAGATTATCTTGGTAATCGTCCGGCACTTGAAATGGTGGTATACCAGCCACTCGTTTTAACACAGAATGAAACAAAATATGATGTTTATGTAAAAGTTGTTGGCGGCGGTATCAGTTCACAAGCTGGAGCTATCAGACATGGCATATCAAGAGCTTTATTAGAGCTTAATCTTGAAAATAAACCTGTATTACGTTCAGAAGGTTTACTTACAAGAGATGCAAGAGTAAAAGAACGTAAAAAATACGGTCGTAAAAGAGCAAGAAAACGTTTTCAATTTTCAAAACGTTAATATTTTGTTATTTTATCAATATAATAAAAAGCCTCGATTTGAATCGAGGCTTTTTATATTTTCTTGTATTGTCATTACGAGGAGGAGTGAAACGACGACGTAGGTAATCTAACTAAGGAACAAACAAAAAATTCTTACACATTTATTTGAATTGTATCTTTGTGTCATGCTGAACTTGTTTCAGCATCTATCGATTCAGAGATCCTGAAATAAATTCAGGATGACACAGTACATAAGAATTTTTTGTTACCTTCTTAACGTTGATTTACATATGGCAAGATTGCCACAGCCTGCAAGCAAGCTTTCGTATTGACATATTACTTCTGTAATATCAGTTATGATTTTGACATTACTGCTTTTTGTATTATTTCAATTTACTTAGTATAGTTTGAGATCCTTTTTTACAGGCTTCTGCCAGTTTAGTATAAACACTTACTGACTTATCATGCTCAGCAAACATTTGACCTAGCTCATTAAGGAAATCTGCTGCAATATTAATTCGTTCATTCGTTTTTAGTTCATCTTTAAAGTTTTCTTTCAGAATGTAATTTATTGTATTTCCAACTACAGATGTTTCTTTTTCTTTAACAGATAGGAAACTATTGGGAATTTCTTCTATTGGATTAGATAAAGACTTTGGTGTTGACCTTTGATAATATAAATAATTCGGGTCGATATAAAAATGATTATGAAATATTTCGGATAATACTTGATTTATTTTAGAAAAAAACTTATTAGTGCTTACTTTTTTCTCAAACAATCTTAAATCAAGTATTTCACCTAAAAAATCTTCATCTCTAACTCTAAAAGTGTCCTTTATTATGTCAGATTCTTTAAATGCACCGAGTATTTCTTCTTCTGACAATTCCTGAAATGCTCGTTTACACAATTTATCCTGATTACCAAAAGTAATTTGTGATTTTGGATAAATGGAAGTTGATTGTGAAACTTTCATGTTTATAATTCCTTTCTATACAGGTTATTTTATAATTAACGATTTGCCTGTCATTTCTTCAGGTTTGTCCATATCCATAAGTTCAAGTATTGTTGGAGCGACATCAATTAATGAACCTGAATCTTTAAGTTTTATATTAGAATCTTCAGCATTAATAATTGCTAAAGGAACCATATTAGTAGTATGGGCTGTATGAGGTTCATGTGTTACAGGATCAATCATCTGCTCAATATTGCCATGATCTGCAGTTAAAACAATTGTTGCATCTTCTTCTTTTGCTGTTTTAACAAGATCTTTAAGACAATCATCAACTGTGGTAACTGCCTTTTTTGCAGCATCAATATTTCCTGTATGGCCAACCATATCAGGATTCGCATAATTTAAAAGTATAAAGTCATACTCATTTGATCTTAATGCCTGTTTTACTTCTTCTGTTATTTCTTTGGCTTTCATTTCAGGTTTGTTCGCAAATTGTGAGGCATCATCTGATTGAATTAACTTCTGTTCTTCTCCAGGGAAAGGTTTTTTCCTTCCATTACTAAAGAAGTTTGTTATGTGATCAAATTTTTGTGTCTCAGCTACTTTAAACTGTTTTTTTCCTTCTTTTGAAAGATAATCTGATAAGAAGTTATCTGATCTTGAAGGTTCAAATGCAACCGGTAAAGTACTATTTTCATTATAACGAGACATACATACATAATGGAGATTTTTAGGTACAACTTTTCTGTTAAAATCTGAAAAATCTTTATCTGTTAGTGATTTTGTTATTTGTCTTGCTCTGTCAGCCCTGAAATTAAAGAATACTACTGAATCATTATTCTTAATTCTTGAATCTTTATCTCCAACAGCAAATGGTTCGACAAATTCATCAGTTATATTATTCTTATAAGATTGTTCAATTCCTTTTACAGCTGACTCAACTGTATCTTCCGAGTCTGACAGAAGGCAATCATAAGCTTTCTCTATTTGTTTCCAGTCATTATCTCTATCCATTGCATATACTCTGCCCATAACAGATGCTACAGGAGGATATTGAGTTTCTTCCAGTTTGTTTTCTACTTCTTTAACAAATTCAATGGCACTTTTTGGTGGAGTATCTCTGCCATCAAGGAAAGCATGAACATATACCTTTTCTACTCCTTGCTGTTTTGCCATATCTATAAGTGCAAGTAAGTGTTTTGTTGAACTGTGAACTCCACCCGGACTTACCAGCCCCATAAGATGTAGAGCTGAATTATTATTTTTAGCATGCTCCATTGCTTTAAGCAGTTCAGGATTTTCAAAGAATTCACCATCTTCAATTGACTGGTTTATTCTTGTTAAATCCTGAGATATAACTCTTCCCCCACCGATATGAGTATGTCCTACTTCTGAATTTCCCATTTGGTCTTTCGGAAGTCCAACATATTTTCCATGTGCATAAAGTTTGGTATTGGGGCAGGTTTCAATTATTTCGTTAAAGGTTTCAGGCTTTACCAGATCTAATGTGTTGCCTGGATCTTTTTCTTTCCCGTCACCCCATCCGTCCAAAATTGCAAGAACCACTTTTCTTCCAAAAGATATGAATGAATTATTATAATTTACTGCTTTTTCATTGCTGGAAAATCTGTCACCTGCGGAAAAAGTTCTTTGATAAGAATAGTTATTTTGCGGAAAATTATTTTTTTGTGTTGAATAATTTTTCTGTGAAAAATTATTTCCAATTATTCCAGTTTCAAACATATTACGTACTCTCTATTTAGATTAATCACAATTAATTAAATACCCTGAAGCGAAAAAGTTGTTATAAAATCATTTATGACAATTTTAAATTTACAATTGTTAATAATCATAATGTGCAAGATTTTCAGGTATAAGTAGGTAAGTTGTCATAAGGACATTTAGGATTATCCTTCCAAATGCCCAGTTGGGTAATATGTTGAACCGAGATATTTTGGTTATATATAAATGTGCATATTCCACTCTCACTCATAAACTGTTTTCATCAAAGATCGGCTAAACCTATCTGCCGGTCTTTTTTCTTTTGTACTAATCGTTAATAAACATTACTTTAATAATAAGTAGGGGCGTAGCCCCCTTTGTTATACGTTTAGTAATTAATTGGCATCAGGTTATTTAAGGATTAAAGACTGCCCTATCATTTCTTCAGGTTTTGGAATATCCAAAAGGTCGAGTACTGTTGGGGCTATATCAATTAACGAACCTGATTCTTTGAGTTTTAAATTTTGATTTTTAGCATTAATAATAGCAAATGGAACCGGATTATCTGTATGAGTAGTAAAAGGATTTCCTGTTTCAGGATCAATCATACATTCTGCATTACCATGGTCAGCTGTTAAAACTATAGTCGCATCTTCATCCTTAGCTGCTTTAACAAGCTTTTTAAGACAATTATCAACTACATTAACTGCTTGTATTGTAGGTTGAAGCTTTCCAGTATGTCCTACCATATCAGTATTTGCATAATTTACAACTACAACATCATTATCTTTTAATGCTTTTATTGTTTCCTGAGTTACCTCTTCAGCCCTCATTCCTGGATTATTCTCATAAGATTTTACTTTTATTGATGGAACAAGTGTTCTTGTTTCTTCTTTATAGGCTTGTTCTATGCCCCCATTAAGGAAAAACGTGACATGCGCATATTTTTCCGTTTCTGCGACTTTATGCTGCTTTTTACCGGCTTTTGAAATGACTTCCGATAAAAAGTTTTTTGATTCCAGAGGAGGAAATGCTACAGGTAATGTATTTTTTTCGTTATATTGTGTCATGCAGACATAACATAGATATTGGGGAATTGTTTTTCTATTAAATCCTAAAAAATCTTCATTTGATTTTGTCAGGGCATCAGTTATTTCTCTTGCTCTATCAGCTCTGTAATTAAAACAAATAATTGAATCTTTATCGTGAATTCTCGAGCCTGCATCTCCAATAACAGTCGGAAGAATAAATTCATCAGATTTACCGGCATCATAAGATTCTTTTATATTTTTTGCAGCAGAATCAGTTCCATTTTTAACACCGGAAACCAGACAATCATATGCTTTTTCGATTCTATCCCAGTTATTATCTCTATCCATAGCATATACTGCGCCTATAACAGATGCTACTGGAGGAAGTTCTTCTTTTCTAAGCTTGTTTTCTACTTGATTAACAAACTCAATACCGCTTTGATAACGAGTATCTCTACCATCAAGAAAAGCATGCACATAAACCTTATTTATGCCTTTCTGTTTGGCCATATCTATAAGAGCATAGAGGTGATTTAGTGAACTGTGTGCTCCATTTGTACTTACAAGTCCAATGAGATGAAGGGATGAATTGTTATCTATAGCATTCTGCATTGCCTCTTGTAAAGCAGGGTTATTTAAGAAATCTTTATTATCAATAGACTTGTTTATTCTCGTTATATCCTGAAGGACTATTCGTCCTCCGCCTATATTGGAATGGCCTGCTTCAGAATTGCCTAATTGACCTTCAGGAAGTCCTACGGATTTGCCATGTGCATCCAGATTGGTATTTGGACAGGTTGCAATTATTTCATTAAAAGTCTTGGGGTTTGCCTGTTCTATTGCATTACCCGGATCATTTTTCTTTCCATTGCCCCATCCATCCATAATTGCAAGGACTAACTTTCTTCCGAAAGATATTATGTTGGAGTTTGCAGTTTTTTCATTATAAAATGATCTTCTTTGGGGAGAATAAGGTTTTGCAGAAGAAGTATCTTTTTGTGGAAAGTAATATCTTTGCGGAGAATAATTGGTAATTATTCCTGATCCAAACATTTAAAATGCTTTCTCAATTTATTTTAATCACAATTAATTAAATCTTCTGAAACAAAAAAGTTGCCATAAAATCATTACTAAAGAATTTTAATTTACAATTTTCAAAATCTTGAATGAAACAAAATAGTGATTATGTTACATTATTTAAACTGTATTGTGAATTTGGTTTGCTAGATAGTACCGGTAAAATTGTTAATTCGTCAGAACAATGTTTAATTATAACTATAAATACAGATTATCTGTTCTTCCTCACCCTTCGGGCTGGAACAATTTTACCTGTATTACTCGCTCATAACGGATTGTAAAAAACCTTTTAAGGCGGCGAATTTACACATAGCCCCTCCTTTTTATTTATTTTTTAGTTTTATTTTAGGAGGGATAGGAAAGAAGTGTTTTTGGACTTAAATTGAAGCAGAATTGTTTGTTGGTAGTAGTAGAAGAAGGGGCTATGTGTAAACTCTTGCTAAAAAAGGTTTTAACAATCCATAATTCACTTCTTGATAATTAAAAAGATAATTTAAGATCCCCCTTAAAAGAATTTCGTAATTTTTCTTGGTGAACGTGTCTTTAGGAGGGCGAGGACTGTCTGAGCCGTAACAACGTGGAGGCGAGTTCCGCAGCCGACACATTTTGTCTTTTAAAAGTTATTTAGTGAACTTAGAAAAATAGAAATTCTTTTCGGGGCACGTTTCTTTTGGTTACTTTTCTTTGAGTGACAAAGAAAAGTAACACGGGTAAAGGGTGGTAAACCCTTTTATAAAAACAAGTACCTATGTAACTCATTCACTATTTTGTTACATAAAATACAAATATTATTTTGCTTTCAGAACGTAATAATCAGGACAGTAAGTTAAATTTACTTTGCCATTATTACTATGATGTTTTATATAGTTAATTTTAAATTCATTAAGATCCTTTTTAGTCCAAAATCTCTGGTTCACTGCATTAACACCTATTTGTTTTACATGTTCAAGGACTTCTAAGGGACTGTTAAAAGCGAGCTTTTCAGTTTCATTATGAGTATATACAGGTTCATAGTAGTCATTTATAAGGTATACAAGTTCTAATATGCTGTGATATTGAAGCTCACAATTTGTTATCTGAGAAATCTCACTAAAATTATCGGGTGAAAAGGAAGTAAAGGCCAAAATCCCATCTTTATTAAGACATGAATGGAGTTTTTTGAGAAATTCAGGGAGATCAGACATCCATTGAAATGATGCGTTTGATATTATCAGATCAAGGTTTGTCGGGAAGTTTATATTTTCTGCATCTCCGGGAATGAAAAAAATCCTGTCATATAGGTTTTGAATATATTTTTCTGACTCTTCGACTATGTCATTAACAATTAACTCTTTAAAATCAAGAGTATGTATGGCTTGTCTGGTTAAATTGCCTGTTCCACAGCCAATTTCAAGAACTTTATCAAATTTATTATCTGTATTTTCAGTTAAAAACCTTATAAGACTATACGCCATTCTTTTTTGGACGGTAGCTTCTTTATCATAAGTATCAAGACTTCTCTGGAATCGTTTTCTAACAAGTTCTTTATTAATTTCTTTTTGCATTTTTATACCTGTCTACGGTTTATTCTGATTAAATTCATTTATTCAGAATAAATGATCTCTTCAAAGCTTTGCCAGCGGAAAAATGGATAATGACCTTCTTCTATTATTATGGGATTTATATTTTCTGTTTTACTCCAGAAATTAATCTGATTTTTGGCTGGAATTATTTTATCATAGTTTCCTATTATAACTCGATCAAAGCAATTATTACTATCATTTTCTTTAATTATATAGTTTTGCAAAGTTATTAATTCTTCTTTTTGGTCTTCAGAGCTTCTTTCGGGCCGGCACAAGAGAAATTGGTCAAAGTCTTCGTTACTTTTAAACATTCTTTTATAAAATTTTTCTCTGGTTTCGACATTAAAATTATTTAATGTTGCCTTAAAAATAGCTTCTGGTATGCCATAATTATTATCTATAGGTCTTAAAGTACCGTTAATTGCAATTGATAAACTAACATTATTCAGATGTTTTCTTAATTTATTTGCTGCAAAAACACCCATAGACCAGGCAATAATCGTAATATCAGAGTAAATTTTAAATGTATCGTCACAAAGTGGTCGCAAATCCTGATAATTTGAGCAAATAATTACATCATATTCGGATGATTTTAGATGCAATAGATGGTTTTCATCCATACTCCAGCCATTAAAAAACAATAGCAATCTTTTTGAGTTATTTTTAATAAGATAAGTTTTCAAATAGATTCTCCCGGATAATATTAGGAATTAGGCTGATATCGTTCTTATCAAGCGAGGCTGAAAGTGAAAATCGTAATCTTGAAGTTCCTTCAGGTACAGTTGGAGGCCTTATAGGAAGAAGCCAAATTCCTGCATCTTTTAATTTTCGTGTTATTTTTACCGTTTTGTCATTTTCCCCTATTATAACAGGAATAATTTGACTCTCTCCTCCTGTAACAAAGCTTTTATCCTGTAAAGAGTTTCTAAGAAAATTGGAAATTTCTATAAGATGATCCCTTCTGGATTTAAATGAGGGCAAAGCTTTAATAATCATAAGTGTCCAGTAGAGATTAAACGCAGGAAGTGCTGTAGTAAATATAAAAGGTCTTATTTTATTTATAAAATATTCTTTCAAAATATTATCACATATTGCGTAAGCTCCAATAGAAGCAAGTGCTTTGCCGAATGTACCTACAATTATATCTATGTCTTGAATTATATTGTCTTCTTCGCAGATACCACAGCCTTTATCTCCAAACACACCAGCTGCATGGGCTTCGTCTATCATTAAGATGCAATTATATTTGTTTTTTAAGTCAACAAGTTTTTTAAGATCAGCTCTGTCTCCATCCATACTAAATATTGATTCTGAAATTACAAGGATATTTTTGTATTTATCACGGTGTGTTTCAAGCAGTTTTTCAAGGTGGTTGTAATCAAGATGGTTATATCTCAGGAAATCAGCTCTTGAAAGTCTCATTCCGTCAATTATGCTGGCATGGTTAAGTTTGTCCGAGAGTATCAGGTCACCTTTTTTAGTCATAGCCGGAATAAGACCTGTATTGGCATTATACCCGTTGCTGAACACAAGAGAAGCTTCTCTGCAGTATAATTTGCAAAGCGCATCTTCAAGCTCTTCATACAATTCATGGTTACCGGTTAAAAGTCTTGAAGATGCGCTGCTCATTCCAAGCTTGTTGATAAGTTTATCTTTGCATACTATTTCAGAAAACTTTTCGAGCAGTTCAGCATCATTGGCAAGACCAAGATAATCGTTTGAAGATAGATTCAGGTAATTTTTACCTTCAATTGTTATATATTTGTTGTTTTTATCAGAAATCGGAATAAGAGTCCTTAATTGATCTTTATTTTTAAGTTGATCAAGCTCTGTTACATAATCCTGATAATTTTGGTTTTTTATTGGCATTATTAAAAAATCTCTTTTGTTTGAATATGACATTTTTAAATCAAACAATTCTTTAAAGCAATAAGGGAGTGTTGACGAATAGTTAAATAGTTCTTATTTTCTATAGTGAAAAATGACGGAAACGGTTCGCGGAAGCGGGAGTAAAATAATGCTGAAGCTGCTGCGGACAGCAGGAGCTGGAGGCATTATGTAACTCATTCCAGTTTTCGGCATTTCGTCAACAGTCCCAATAAAGAAAAGCAATTATGTAAAGCTGAATTGGAAATCTTTTTATCTGTCTATTATAAAGTTTACTAAACCAATTTAAACAAAGAGGTAATTTAAAACGTTTAAAGCAAAATCTATAATCATATAGAAAGCAGTTTGTAAGAAATGTAAAAAAAGCTAAATTATGAAGACAAAAGAGATTATTGAAGGTGCTAAAACCCGTTTAGACAAGCCCAATAAACCAGATATAAAAGATCATTACCAGCTTTTCTGGCTGAAAATTTTTGATTTTGCTTTTTCTTCTATGTTGAAAAAAGCGTTTTATTCTATCAGGATCAAAAATAAAGAATATTATGATTGCAGGGACAAAACTAAGGCCTGTATAATATTTGCAAGTCATTGCTGCTGGTGGGATGGACTAATTGCATATGTTTTATGCAGAAAAGTCCTGAATACAAATATTCGTTTGATGGTTGAAGAATTACATCGTTTTCCTCTTTTATCACGAATAGGGGCATTTTCTGTCGATAAAGATTCACCACAGTCAGCCGTCAAAGCTATAAATTATAGTGCTGAATTTTTAAATAATCCTGAAGGTGTACTCTGGATTTATCCGCAGGGAGCAGTTAAGCCGCCTGACCACAGGCCGGTTAAATTTGCAAGTGGAGTAGCTTATTTATGCAGCAAGCTTGACGGCATAAATCTTATCCCAATTGCTCACAGATATAATTTTCTCAGGGAAGACCGTCCTGAAATATTTATAGAAATTGGAAAACCTATTATACTGGAGAATAGTAAGCTTAACAGAAAAGAATTTACAGCTTTTTTAGAAGAAGAATTTACGAAATTTCTGGATAAGCAAAAAAAGGATATTTCTAACGGTAATCTGGAAGGTTATGAGTTTATTTTTAAGTCAAGATTATGTGTGGCAAAACTGATAGAAAAGTATTTTAACTGGTTTGTAAGGTCCTTTACTACATAAAATTTGTTTTTATTCTTTTCTGGATTTCTGCCGAGAATACTTTTAGAGCATCCTTATTTGAATATTTTGAAGTTTCAAATTTATAATCATAAAAACTATCATTTATAGATCGCAGGTCTGCTTCTGAAAATATTTTTACAATATCAAAATTTCCAATTTTGCTAAATTCAGATACTTTTGAATCAATATCGGGATTCTGAGCAGAATTGAGCTCAGCGAGCCAGTGATGATTTCTGACTAAATTAACGATTTTTATTCTGTCTTTTGGGTGGAAATCAAGTCTTTGCAAGATTATATTTGCCTTTATGGATGATTTTAAAGGATGGCTTGGATCTACATGTTCTTTTTCTTTTTCAATGTCATGCATCAGGGCAAATAATTTAGCTATTTTTTTATCATTTTCAGGAAGGTTTTTGTAATTTTCATTTTTTACAACTTCCTGTAAAACTCTCAATATATGAATATCACGAGTATATTTATGAGTAGGGTTTTGTTTATTTCCTATAGATTCCTTAAATTCAGGAATAATCTTAATTATTGTATTCAAATCATTCTCAAATTCCTTATTTTCAGGAATCTCAATTTTTCCGTCTTCATTTAAAGGCAAACCAAAGTGAAACGTAGGAGAATCAAAATTCACGTTTAAAATACTTTTTTCTATTTCGCCTAGTGCATTGTGCAATTCTTTTATTAATTCAGGATCTTCTTGTTGTATTTTTTCAGGAAGATTTAATTTTTCACTATTTTCCTTTTTGCCAAAAGTAATAAAAGGATAATAAAAAGATCTGGAATCAGGCATGACAGCATTTTTATCGCATGGAGAAATCGGATCATTTGAACCAACACTTCTTTTTAAATGATCAGGTTTTGTATTTACTGTGTTTCTAAGTAACAGATTAATATGCATAAAGTTTAGTTTTTCTTTTGTTTTAACAGGTACAAATAATTTAAAACCAAACCTTATTTAAAATTGCTATTAAATTTGAGAATACGAAAAAAATATAAATTATTTATTCCTTAATCCATACTTTGCCTATTCTGGCAGGATGCGCAGAGGCCGAATATTTTGAATTGATAGTCAAATACCTGAAAATTACTCTGGATTGAAGCCGCATTTTCTGCACAGCTTAAAAGTTTATCGTCATTAAATTCTACCGTTAATCCGCAGTTCAGGCATATTAAATGATGATGGGGCTTGTTAGCTGAATTAAATTCATAATGTTTATGATCTTCACCAAAATCCAGTTCTCTTAAAAGTCCATGGGAGGCGAGGAATTTCAAGGTTCTGTATAATGTTGCAAGACTTATTTTTGTATTGTTTTGAAGAAGTATAATTTGCAAATCTTCTGCGCTTAGATGATATCCTTCAGGCAGATGCAGAAAAATCTCCAGAATTTTTTCTCTCTGGGATGTTATTCTGTGACCTTTTTCTCTTAAATTATCTATTATTTCTTTTGTTATATTCATAATGGCTTATATCAGGCTTAATTCTGCTTTGGCAGGAAGAATTTTGGAATATTTTTCGTATAAAAAATCAGGCATTTTCTTGAGCAATTTTCCGTCTTTGTCTATAGTGACAACTGTGGTTGTGGCATTAAGAATTAAATTATTATTATGAATATTCTTCATCATATGTGAAAAAGTTATGCTTGTTTTTTTTAGTGCTTTTATTTCTGTAGTAACGCATAGTTCATCCAATAATCTTGCGGGAGATTTATATCTGCAGTTGAGTTCTACAACAGGCATTAAAATTGCCATTTCATCAAGTTTTTTAAAATCAATTCCGGCAAGATGAGATAATTCGACCCTGCCTATTTCAAACCATTTAATGTATGCTCCATGCCAGACAACACCATAGCAATCAGTATCTTTATGATAAATTTTTATAATATTTTCATGTTTCATAAATAAAACCAGCCGGATAAATTTTAATGCTCGTACTTGTTATAAATAATATATGGCCCGGACACTGACAACACCCAAAAGTTATGACTTATTGCTGCTGCGTTCCCGCCCTGACAAGGTTCATCAGCTTTCGCCGCACCAGGCCGGACCTTATATCTTTAATTATTTTAAAAAGTTTTTTATTAAATGGTCATTTATTGTTCAACCAATACATTTTAGCATAAAAAACTTTTTAAATGATTGGATAATATTTAGAATTTTATAACCCTGCAATCTAAATCAGCTGGTCGATTTATTTTAACCGGACAGGGGATAAAATTTATACATGAGGGTGATTTTTAATGACAAAAGGGGAAGTATGGGGATTATAAGTAATAATTTACTGCCTGAAAATATTGATAAATATCTAAATAAAGCAGAAAATATCGAAAAAAAATGTAATGAACCGGCTTATAATCATTGTATTAAAGCTGATGCGCTCAGGATAAGAAATTATTTCTGGGAGTCTATAGATGAATATTTGCTTGCTATTTCATATGATGAATTAAATTTTGAAGCATATAAAGGAATGGGATTAGCATACAAGCAGGTAGGATATATAAAAAGTGCTATAGAATCTTTAGAAAAAGCTAAAAATTTAGAACCATTTGACAAATCTATATACAATGACCTTGGTTGCTGTTATATGCATGATAACAAAATGGATATGGCGTTAAAACGCTTTAAAAGAGCTTTAATATTAGACAAAAACTATACAGAAGCTAAATTCAACCTTGCTGTAGCGCATGAATTTGTAAGTGAATATGAGATGGCAATAAATGTTTATTTAAAAATAATTGAAGACAGGCCTTCTTATCTTGCTGCATATAATAATCTTGCAAGTCTTTATATGAGGCTTGGAATGCTTACTAATTGTATACAATATTTTAAAAAACTTCTTGATATAAATCCTGATTATTACAGGGCATACCTTGGTATTGCGGTTGCTTTCGATAAAATGGAACAATATAGCGAAGCAATCAGATTTTATAAGAAGTATATAGAATATAAACCGAATTCTGCTAATATTCCGTATATAAAAGACAGAATTAACGAAATACGTGCAGAAAACCCAGTTGCTAAGAAATCACATTTAAAGCTTGTTACGATAAATCAATAAAAAAAAGACCTCATACTGAGGTCTTTTTTTATTGATTAATTAACTTGAACTGCTAATTAATTTTTTATTTAAACTGGGAAAGTGTCATGCTGAACTGACTGCAATTCGAGGCGAGGAAGCGAGCCATAGAATTGTGTCCCTACTTGGTGTTTCAGCATCTAAAAAATTAACAGATCCTGAAATAAGCTTGTCCTGAGCGAAGCCGAAGGCGTAGTCGAATGGATTCAGGATGACACAATAAAAAAATCAATAACAACAAGTGTTTTAGCGATTTAGCAGTTCGGGTTAATTAATCTTAATAATCTGAAAATTATTAGCAATTAATTTATTCAACTTGTTTTTATATTAATAGAGGGATAAAAATAATCATGCTATTTAAGCATGATAGGGGGGAATTATTATGCAAATTAATGGTGGTGTAAGGCCTTATAATTACAACAATTACAATTGTGATCCGGCAGGTTTGGGATTACCCATTTCTCCTTTTTGTCCCGGTTATTTAGAGCCGGACCGTTTTGAATGTCAATCAAGACCAAATAATCATTCCAAAAAAGATGAAGGATTTACTGCCAGTAAAGCTGCAAGCAGTTTCTTTTCAGGTATAACAGAACCTTTTGTGCAGATGTTGAAGAATCCTGTACAAACTCTCGGTATAGCAGCAGGACTTGGTTATACGCTTAAGAAATTGCCAGGGATTGGTAAATATGTTGCAGCATTAGGCCTTGCAGTTGGGGGACTGCAGTTCCTTACAGGATTCGGTAAAGCAGCAAGCGGTATTGCTGACGGCAATAGTCAGCAAGCAGAAGAAGGCTTCAAATCAATGGGTACAGGCACAGTAAGCACTGTATTATCTGCTTTTGGTATAAGGGGTAGTATAGCTTCTAAAGAGCAAACAGGTGTTAGCTTCTGGAAGAGATTTAATCCATTTAAAAATAAAAATACTGAGCAAACACCTACGAATCCTGCTCCAGAAGTTAACACGGAAGCCGGACAAACTAAAACTGCAGGTATAGTTACAAGAATTACAAATTTCTTTAAGAATTTTGGAAAAGCTGAAGATGGTTCTACACTTAGCAGGGAACAAATAATAGATAAATTAGCTCTGCCAACTAACGAAATACCTGGAGTTCTTGCTAATGGAGCTAAGTATCAGGTACCGTTTGCAACTTCCCTGTACGGAAGTAATCATGCAAGTAAAGAAATCGAAGGATATTCCCATAAAAGCTCTGAAGATAATGGGGAACCTATGATAATGCAGGAAGCTGACAGGATGTATAAGAAATTTTAGAACGAGTTTAGCTAAAGCCGAGACGCCTTGCCAAGCAAGCTGTTTCGGCTTTGCTGGCACTCCCGCTTCGCACGAGTCCTTTACATTTATTAACTGGATTGGATTTTATAGTTTTTAGCAAAACAGGCTCTTAATTCAAAGCCAAGAACAAATAAAAAAGACCGCAACTGCGGTCTTTTTTATTTGCCCTGAGCCAGACTTGAACTGGCACTTGGTGTGAGCCAAATCGGATTTTAAGTCCGACGCGTCTACCGGTTCCGCCACCAGGGCAAGTAAACCTTCTTTTTTGTTAGCACAATGATATTATAACAAATTTCTTTTTAAGTCTAGGAAAAATTATCGTTTATATAAAGTATTTTTAGATTAATAACGAGGTCTCAAAAGCAGTTTCTTTTGTGCAGGACTGGCAATCTTGTTTACTTGCAGGAAATTAAAGGCTTTAACCAAACTCATATAAATTTTTTTAATTAGCTAATATTATTAGAATATAGTGCTGTTAATGAATATTAATTATGAAGGAGCTATAAATGTTATAATTGCGTGTTTTTTACTTAATTGTTAAATTTTCTTAATAAACAATGCTTTTTGCTATAAAAGTATTAAAGATATTTATAAAGTTTCCGATAAACATGATACAAAGCAAAATTAATGTTTACATTTATAATTCGGAGGCGCAAAATTATGGGTTTAGCAGCAAGTCAAGCAAGATTTTTAGGCTTAACAGCAAGAAAAAGTGACAAGGAATATCAGGGTCAGCAAATCAACCAGGCAAGAACAGAAAATGGTGATCAAACAGACAATTTATTTCAGAATCTTTTAACATTATCAGTGCCAAATGCAGCAGAAAATCCACTTCTTTATGATGCAAATGGCAATGTTACAAATGATAGTGATGGTGATGGACTATCAAATGCATATGAAGCACAAGTATTAGCATATAGCTTAGAATATAGCAAGGTAAATTTAGAAATAGAAAAGCTTCATCTTGAAGACAGAGGCCTTGAAACAAGATTAAAAGCAGTCGATTCAGAACATCAGGAAATTCAAACAGAGATTGAAGCTGTTAAAAAAGTTATTGATAAAAACATTGAAGGTTCATTCAAGACATTCGCATAGATAAAAATTCAGTTTAATAAGGTTTTGCGCCTAGGTAATTCAGAAATGAATTACCTTTTTATTTTAAAAAATTGATTTTTTGCCAAATATTATTAAACTTTTCTGTAATTATACTAAAACGAGTTTATATTTTCGAAGGCTCATCGCCTCCGAAAATAACGCTCCTACTACCGAATACCACTTTTTTGTTTGCTGTTGAAATCCTAAATTCATTTTTGAAGTGGTATAACCAGAAGCTGTCTCAAAAATAAAAATAATTAAAGAAAATTAGAAGTTTGACCGATATACATGTTAAGTAAAGTTGAAGAAGAGAGGGTTAATAAAATGGGTTTAGCAGCAAGCCAAACAAGAATATTACAATTAAATTCAAGAAAAAGTGATCTTGAATTTCAAGGACAGCAAGTTAATCAACAAAGGACAATTCTTGCAGACCAAACAGAAACTTTTTATAATCAGATTTTAGCGTTAGAGGTGCCTAATGCGCAAGAAAATCCGATTACATACGTAAATAATGTTGCTACTAATGATAGTGATGGAGATGGCGTATCTAATGCATATGAAGTCGCTTTAGTTGCCTATTCAGCAGAATATAATAAAATTAATGCGCAGATAGAACTTATTCATCAGCAGGACAGAGCCCTTGAAACAACCCTTAAAAACATAGACACTCAGCATCAGGCAGTCCAGACAGAGATTGAGTCGGTCAAGAAGGTAATTGATAAGAATATTGAATTTACCTACAAGACATTCCAGTAAGCCTATATCTATTCTCTATATTCCACGGCTAAATTAAGAAGGAAAGGTAAATTAAATGTCATATAAAAACGATTCATTGGTTGTGATATCAGATAAATATACTAAAGCAAGAGGAGAAGCTGTAGCTGAACTCTTTGAAACTTATGACAGGCTCAGAGATATATCTGTTAGTGGTTCAACTGTTGGAAGTCCAGGTTTTGGACCTACTGCAAGTTTCCTTATGAATATGGCCAGACTGGTTGCCCCTTCATCTTTCATGCCTGTTCTAGGTGATTCATCTTTTGGTTTGCCGGGTACTTCATATTTTTCTTCAGCGGGTGGTTCAAATATTCTCAATGCTGGAAGTAGTGCTGCTTTTGGTATTGGAAAACTAGGCATTTTTTCAGGGCTTCCATCAGGCGGAGCTGCGTCTTTAAACTCTTTACCTATTGCTTTAGGAACAGTAGGATTTCCGCTTTTGTCGGGAATAGGAAATTTATTTTCATCTTTAAGTAGTGATTATTCCGTAGGTGGCTTACCTACTGGAGGTGCATCAGCAGTAGGAAGTAGTATTGTTCCGGCGGCAGGTATATTAAGTGGATTAAGTGCGGGTTATAGTCAAAAACCTTCAATGCTATTACCAGCAGCAGGTGTTATTTCTGGCGTAGGCGGTTTAATGGCTTCTATTGGTCCATATTTTGGTCCTTTTGGTATTGCGGCAAGTATTGCAGGTAATATGGCAAGAGGTTTTGGCGGAGCAGCACTTAATTCCTATCAGTATTCAACTTCAGCTATTCTTAATAATGCGGATGTAACTCTGTCAAACAAAGTCAGAAACATTGAAACAGTTGTCAAACAGATTGATGCCCAGGGGCAGGTAATACAAAAAATGCTTAAAGACAGTGTTGAAGTTGATACAAAAGCACTTCAAAATCTATAAAAATCATTGTTTAAGTTTATTGTCGTTATTTTTGAAAAAAACAGCATAGTAATCAAAATCATAAGGAGTATTAAATGGGATTAAACCTTAGAATTTATTTCAGGTCAGTTCAAAAAATTTTTTTTGAGGACAATTTTATCTTGATTGCATTAGTTCAGTTTAAAAGAATAATCGATGCTTATTCTGAATTAAATGGAAAATCAAGAAAAATTTCCAAAAATATTAATGAAACAAAATCAAAGTTCGAAGTGACAAAAAAAGTAATAAATTCAGGTTCAAAGCAAATCAGTCATAATTCTATTAATTTAATTCGTTAAAACAACACCTGAATTTTGGCCAATCAGGATCTTATTTAAAGAATTGTTAAGAATAGGCAAAAAAAAGGTAATTTTCAGACCCAGATTGTTTTTATATATATAGATAATAGTTTTTATTAATTTATTTATTATTATCTATGACAGTTCAGGAGGGTAACACCATATGTCAGTATCAACAATGGCAATGAATGAATCAAAAGCTTTGGTTGAAAATATTCAATCCTTCGTCAGGCTGACAAAAGCTTACTTTAGAAGAAACAATCTTCTACTTTCAGCTTATATGAATATAAATATGGCTATTAAAAATGTTTTAACGGCTAACAAGAAGCTTAAAATAGCAAAATATAGAGTTAATCATTTGCGGTACAGACTTTATCAAATGGAACAGTTAATAAACGATAACAATCCGAATAATCACTTCAGTGGCGGGAAAATCAATCAACTAAGATAATATCAATACGGGGAGAAAAAAATGGGACTATTATCAAGTCAAATAATGACATTAAGTTTAACAAACAGAAGACATGATCTGGAAAATAATATCAACGAGATTTCGTTTGGAATGATGCGACTTGAAGCTATGACAAGCGAGCTGGTAAGTATAGGATCAGACTTGTCTCCTGATTCAATTGAATTTAAAAAACTCGAAGAAAGAAGAAAAAAATTAGAATTGGTTAATAAACAAATGGATCAGCAGTTAAAACAATATCAAACACAGTTGGCATCCGTGGAAGCAAGCGAAAAAGATAATTCACAAAGACTTGCAAAAAATATTCAGTCTTCGTTTACTAACCATTTGAACGCTGGCCAATAGGCAGTTTATAGATTTTAATAAACATTATTTATAAAAAATATTAATCCGTAAAATATGGTGTTATCTTAAATCCAGGCTATGCCTGGTTTTTTATTGCGTATTAGTAACTACCAGTATAAAGAAATATAAGAATAGAGGTTCTTAAGATTGATTTGCAAGAATACCAGAAGCTCTATAAATGTGTCATTCTTGTGTGACTGAAAGGAGCGAAGAATCTGCGAGGTTTAGAAGTTATGATTTAACATAGATTCTTCAGCCGTTACACTCCTTCAGAATGACATTCTCATTTTTACCATATAACCCGCTGAGTACTTACGGATTTAATAATATGTTAAATTTTCTTAATAAACATAGGTGGTTTAAACCATTCGGTCGATGATTTAATATGAAAAATATCGCAAAATACAATTATTAAAGCAAAATTTGAGTTTTTAATATTGATAAATGGTTTATGAGGCTGGAAAATGAATAAATTAGATGAAAATTTTAGTGGAAAAATTGGCAGGAAAAATACATTAATTTCGGCATGGGAAAATCAGCATCCTGTTATGTACTGGTGGTTTGCCTGTACTTCTCTCAGTCTTTGTTCTATATATGTGATGCTTTTTGCAAAATTTTAAATTCAAATAAAAAACCTTCCTAACAGGAAGGTTTTTTATTTAGTTACTGGCTTTTTCAAGCAAATCATCATCTATTTCAAAGTTTGCATATACATTTTGAACATCATCATGATTTTCTATACTGTCAAGCAACTTCAATAATATTTTAACCGTATCGAGGTCAGTAATTGGAACTGTATTTTCAGGATTTCTTGTTATTTCAACAGATTTAAGTTCATAACCTGCCAGTTGCACTTGTTCTGCTACTGTCTGCAATAATTCTGGTGCTGTAATAATTTTATATTCGTCATCTTCTTCAGAAAAATCCTCTGCGCCTGCATTAAGTGCTATTTCAAATAACTGATCATGATCTATGCCATCTTTATCAATGGAGATGCTTCCTTCTTCTTTAAACATCCAGCCTACACAGCCTGTTTCACCAAGATTTCCGTTGTTTTTGTTAAAATAACTTCTTATATCACCTGCGGTTCTATTTCTGTTATCTGTCATAGCCTGAATTAATATTGCAACGCCGCCCGGACCGTACCCTTCGTAGCTGATCTCTTCAAAGTTATCTCCGCCACCAGAGCTAGTAGCTTTATCAACAGCTCTTTTAATATTATCATTAGGCAATCCTGCTGCTTTTGCGTTATCAATTGCAGTTCTGAGCCTGAAATTAGACTCCGGCGCTGTTCCGCCTGCTTTTGCTGCAACTGTTATGTCTCTTGCAAATTTTGCAAATGTTACACCTTTTTGTGCATCAACTTTAGCTTTTTTGTGTTTTATAGTAGCCCATTTGGAATGTCCAGACATAAAATCCCTTTCTGAATAATATTTATGAATTTTTGTTTTCTCTACTGACCTGAATGCAGCAATTTTTACTGCCAATAGAATTTTAATACAAAAAATGTAAATTTGTCTAAGCAGGTTATTGTAAAAGATTTCAATGGAATAGAAATTTCTCAGCAAAATATATACACTCAACTAATGTGTATGCCTTTAAATCTAATTTTCAGTATGATAGTATTTTAAAGAATGAAAAACTTGGGGGAATTATGGAAGAAAGATTAAAAAAAGCATACGAACATTTTGAAAAGGAAGAATATAATTCTGCCATTGATGAATTCAAAACTCTTATAGAGGATGATCCTGTAAATCCATACTTATATAATAATCTTGGTACTGTATATTTCAGATGCGGCATGTATGATGAAGCTTTAAAAAATTTCGAAAAAGCTGTAGAGATTGACCAGAATATTCAGGAAGTTTATCAGAATCTTGCAGATTTAAGATATGCGCAGGGTGATGTCTCTGGAGCAATAATAGAACTAGAGCGTTCAATAACAATAAATCCTGAAAACCCGGGGCCAAGGTATCATTATGCAAGAGTACTTTTAAAAGATACCAGATATGATCAGGCGATAGATGAGCTTGAAAAGGTACTGGAAATAGCACCAAAGAATATTGATGCCAGATATGACCTTGCAAATGCTTATTTTCAAATTGCAAATTATGACAATTCTATAGCTGAATATATCAAAGTATTGGAAGATTTATCTGATAATGCTGATTTACATTATCATTTAGCAATCGCTTATCAGGCAAATGATCAAATTTCTGAAGCTATAAAAGAATTAAAAAGAGTTTTGGAACTTAATGAAAAATATTTTCTGGCTTATAAACAACTTGGCGTGCTATATACCATTGAAAAAGAGTATGATAAGGCGATAGAAAACTTTGAAAAATATCTTGGTTTTATAGCCGACCAGATGGAAAAAGAGCAGATTGAAAGTATTATTAAACGTATAAAAGTAACTTCTGTTTAACTTGAATTGCTAATTAATTTTTTATTTAAAGTGGGAAAGTGTCATGCTGAACTTGTTTCAGCATCTAAAAAATTAACAGATCTTGAAATAAATTCAGGATGACACAATAAAAAAGTCAATAACAACAAGTGTTCTAGCTATTTAGCAATTCAGGTTGTTTAGAAAATAATTTTATTAAAATTCAAAAAGTTCATTTTAACTTAAATAATAATTTTTTCCAAAGATTGAAATCAGGTAGTTCAGCAACCATACAGTGTATCCCGCCTCTTTCGATTTCTAATCCTCTTTTTATAAAACTTTGACCATTAGAACATATTTTTCCACTAATGAAATAAACTTGCTTAATTGAAGGAACTTTTTCCTGTAAACAATTTTTAAATCTTTCGTCTAAACAAGGATCACAGCTATTTGTTATATAAATTAATGAGCCGTCAGGTTTTTGATGAACGATTGCATTTATATAGTTTGCGTCAGCTCTGATTGAGGCAGGGTTTGTTGTAATCTCTTCGTGCTTACTATAACATTTACGTACTCCAGGTATTTTAATAACCTGAAATCCTGCATCAGCAAGTTCTTTCTCGATATGAGGAATACTCGCATACGATTCTTTAATTATTTTGCAGGTTTCTAAATATTTGGATGCATTATTTTCAGTTTTTTCCAGATAATTAATAATATCAGTATAACAATCATTACTGTTTAATAATATAAAAGGATATTGTAAAGGCCTAATATAGGTATCGAGATGATAATCATGCTGTGAAATAAATGAAATTTGCTCTGGATTTATATTTAAATCCTGTCCTATATATTTTTTACCTTTTTCTAAATATTCTTCTTTTAATCCTTTATTACCCAGCAGCGGATCTTTTATAGTAAACAGTTCTTTTATTAGCTCTTCAAACTTAAGTCCACCGAGTTTTTTATTAAAATATCTTTTAGCTTCATTATCTATAAAATCATCATTAATAAAAAATTCTTCCGCATACATATTTACAAAAGCTTTTTTTAATGTATCTTGCCCAAAAACTTCTCCTATAGTCATATCAGGATGATTTTCCGTAAATAAAACTGATGCTGCATAGTATAAAGAATCTTTACCCACAATTGCAAGTTTTTCTCCTTTATCACTGAGCCCAAGAAAAAAATTTCCACCGGCAAGCATAGATTTTAGTTTTATTTCCTTGTGATTAATTTGTAATGTATCAGCAAGTTTTTTAGCTAAATTAGCCTCGGATTTTGCTCCTTGTCCTCTTTTATCTATAATTCCAAGTAAATTTTCTTCCAGAAATACTTTAGTATCCTGACTCCATCGCATTAAACCTGAAAAATCCGGACTTTCCCAAAAATTATATTTTATAGAGTCAGTGATCTCGTTAAGAGACTTAAAAATTTTATCTCCAACTTGAACAAAAACATCAAATCCTTCAACTTTTCCTACATCTTCTAACTCTTCAGCAACAGAAAACACGTCTTCTATGCCATGTTTGGGTGCCTGTAGGTATAAAGAATGCAAAGGACAGGCTATGTACCCGTTGAAGCTAACAGGATTGCAAGAGGGTCTATTTAATTGAAGATTAATCATAAATATTCCAAAGTTTATATAAATAAGGGCTATTTATATAAACTTTGTTGAAAGAAATTATTGCTTAATTTTATAAATTTTGAAAAATGATTGCAATATTTTGTAATATAACATGATGTAAAATTCAGGTGACTTCTTGCGTTTTTAATTTCTGGAAATCATTGATAACTTTAGATGATATTGGTCTGTATTTTCCGTTTTTTCCGGGCAGTATTACTTCAACATATTCAAAATTTATATTCAGATCAGGTGAATTAAGCATTTCTATCAATAATTCCCTTATATTTCGCTCATTCTCTTCTCTGAATTGTTCTTCACATACCATTTTTATAACAATATCTTTGAAACTTTCCTGTATTATTTCATATTGAATAATTCCGTTTGTCGCATCAGTGAAATACCAGCTAAGTGTTACGCCTGAAACCAGCTTACCTTTATCAGATATTAAATTGTCGCTTATTCTTCCTACTTTAAGTTCTATAACAGGATAAGGAAGACCGCAATCGCATTGTTTCTCACCTGGTATAGCTGCATCCTGTATGTCATATCTTAATAACGGCATTCCATAAAGATATAAAGGAGTAAAGATCATTTTTTTAATCTCTGAATCATCTGCTATATCTTCAAATTCTACAAATACTTCATCAATATTAAGGTGCATATTACCCTGTTTACATTCATGAGCAGTACAAAAGATCTCTGATGAGCCATATTGATCATATACAGGAGCATTAAATGCTTTTGATATTAATTCTCGTTCTCTCAGAACTTCTGCTGTTGAAAAAACACCTTCTATATTTGAGATATGTATATTATTTTCAGTTAAAAAACGTGAAAATTCGGTAATTATGCTTGAATATCCATAAACGTGACGGGGTTTATATTTTTTTATCTGATCGACCCATTTAAACATATTTTCTCTGGTAATTTTTTTGGTATTAATCACAAGTTTTCTTTGTATTGCAAGTATTGTCCTTCCTTTTATACTATCGAGTTCAGTTATTCTTCTGGAATCTGAAACAAGCCATACTGACTTATGCCAGTATTTCCATCCACACCATGCATTTGATCTGTATTTTAAAGCAGCTCCATATTCCTGATCGTCCCAGCTTCTTGCGAGCTGAAGCGGAATTCCTGTAGAGCCGCTCGTTGAATCGTAGAAAATATCTTTTTCAGGCAAATTTGGATTAATTAAATCTTTGAAATTTTCTTTTATATCCTGCTTCGTAAGAATAGGAATTTTTGCAAAATCTTTTGGAGTTTTAATATTTACCGGATGAATCCCGTGAAGATTAAATAATTTTCTGTAATAAGGAATATTTTCATAGCAGTGGTTTAATAAAAGTTTTAATTTATTCCACTGGATTTTGCTTAATTCTTCCCGAGTCATTAAATTTCTATTTTTCAGTTCTTTATAATAATCAAAGCGTTTTAGTTTCTTATACTTAAAGAAATAAGGCATTATAAAATTTTTAAAAATAAAGTCCTGCATTGTTTTCTCCCCATTTTAAAATATTAAAATTTATTCTAATGATTAAAGAGTGTTGGATATATTACCGAGCAGGGTATTTTTTTATTAGACTAAAACGAGTTTATATTTCCGAAGGCTCATCGCCTCCGAAAATAACGCTCCTACTACCGAATACCACTTTTTTGTTTGCTGTTGAAATCCTAAATTCATTTTTGAAGTGGTATAGACTTATAATATTAAAAGCTATGGCATTAATTATGATCAGGCTTTCTTTGATATAAATTTGAGAGTATAATTCATCCTATAAAATATTTAAATGAGGTTACTAAGATAAATGAAAGTTGCTTTAGCTCAAATAAATCCTAAAGTTGGTGATCTTGTTGGTAATACCGATAAAATAATAAGCTTTATTAAGAAGGCAAAAGAAAAAGAAGCTGATCTTGTTATTTTTCCTGAACTTGCTATTACCGGTTATCCTCCACGTGATCTTCTGGATTTTGAGTTTTTTGTCGAAGATAACCTGATCCAACTAGAAAGACTAAAGGAATGTTCTAAAGATATAGCTGTTATTTGCGGTTATATCGATATTAATCCTGAACCATACGGTAGAAAATATCATAATGCAGCAGCTTTTATTTACAATGGCAAAATAATTTCCAGATACTATAAAAGTTTATTGCCTTTTTACGATGTATTTGATGAAAACAGATATTTTGAACCGGGAAAAACTTTTGAACCGGTTGAATTTATGGGGCAGAAACTTGGAATTACAATCTGTGAAGATGTCTGGAATGATAAAGATTACTGGGAAAGGTTACCCTACAGTTCCAATCCTGTTAATGAGCTCGTGAAAAAAGGATCAGATATTATTATAAATATCTCTGCATCTCCTTACTGGCTAAATAAAGAAAAAGTGCGTTTTGATATACTCAAAAATATTGCAGTCTATAATAAATTACCTATTCTGTATGTAAATCAGGTTGGCGGAAATGATGACTTACTATTTGACGGTGTGAGTTATGCAATAGACCGTGATGGAAAACTATGCGCCAGAGGCTGTGATTTTAAAGAAGATTTGATTGAGTATAATTTTGAAACGGGCTTTGGATGTATTCATGAAATATCTGAAAATATAGAAGAGAGCTTAATTAAAGCTCTTGAACTGGGATTAAAGGACTATTGCAAAAAAAGCGGATTTAAAAGTGTGGTATTAGGACTTTCAGGCGGCATAGATTCTGCATTAACTGCTGTTTTAGCTAGCAATGCCCTTGGAAGTGAAAATGTGGTTGGGATTACCATGCCAAGCATGTATTCAAGTTCAGGAAGTGTTGATGATTCAAAGAAGTTAGCTGAAAATATCGGTATAAAATGTCTGGAGGTTCCGATCATAGATGTATTTTATTCTTTCATAAATACTCTTTCAGAAGATAAACAAGTTCATATGGACCTTGCAGAAGAAAACCTTCAGGCTCGTATCAGATCAAATATTTTGATGATGTATTCCAACAGGTACGGTAATTTACTGCTAAGTACAGGTAATAAATCTGAATTATCTGTAGGATACTGTACACTTTATGGTGATATGTCAGGCGGATTATGTCTTCTTTCGGATGTTCCAAAGACAATGGTTTACAGGCTTTCAAAATATATTAATTCTGAGAAGGAAATTATTCCGGAAAATATTATAACAAAAGCTCCGTCAGCAGAACTCAGACCTGATCAGAAAGATCAGGACAGTCTTCCTCCTTATGAAGTGCTTGATGAAATTTTAAAGGCTTATGTAGAAGAAAATAAATCTCCTGAAGAAATAGCACAGAAATATGACAAAGAGATTGTTTCAAGCATTATTAAGAAAATTAATGCCAGTGAGTATAAAAGACGGCAGGCTTCTTTAGGCTTAAAAGTAACTACCAGAGCATTCGGAGGCGGCAGAAGGATCCCGATTGTTCAGGGATATAATTTCAGGATCAAATAAAATATGTCTGAAAAATACAAAAACCCCGCAGTTACAGTTGATATTGTTATTTTTAGTATTTTAAACGAAGCTTTAAATGTTCTGCTTATTAAGAGAAAAAGCCCTCCTTATGAAAACTGCAGGGCAATACCCGGAGGATTTGTTGAATATAATGAATCGATTGAAGAGGCAGCATTAAGAGAACTTGAAGAAGAGACCGGTATTGAAAATATTTATCTTGAACAACTTCATTCATTCGGAACATTAGGACGTGATCCGAGAGGAAGAACTATAAGCGTGGCTTATTTTGCTCTCTTGAATTCGCATAATTTAAAAATCAAAGCTAAAAGTGATGCAAAAGAAGCAGCATGGTTTAGTTTAAAAGAGTTACCGGAACTTGCATTTGATCATAATGATATTTTATCCTGTGCAATTGAATCTCTAAGACTTAAGCTGGAAAACTTTCCCGTAGCAAAGGAACTTTTACCTGAATATTTTACTTTAATTCAGTTTCAAAATCTTTATGAGATTATTTTAAACCGTAAAATTGATGAAGGCAGGTTTAAGTGCGAAATATTAAAGATGGACTTTATAGAAAAAACAGGTCCGCATGTTTACGGGTTTAAAAAAGATATTTCCTTTTCCAGTAGATTTTATTGATAGTTTAGGCTTAATGCCTTTTAAAACTGATATTACCCTGATCGGGTAATTATCCCCTGCTTTATTTTTAGTTATTTCATAGAATGACTCACTTTCAGGAGAGGAGATTTTATGATGACTGGAAAATTCAAAGTTTTGATATTTGCTGCTATTTTGTTTACGGCACTAAATTATTCCGAAGTTAAAGCCGGCACTGAAGTTATTCTGGTTAAATCACAGCATCAGAATAGAGAAGTCAAAATATCAGAGACAACAAGTGATCTTAATGAAGCCATTAAAGATATGAAATATCAGCTGCTTTGCGCGCAGAATGAGATTACAAAATTGCAGGAAATAAATCAGAATCTTACAAGATCACTCTCAGAAAGTGAAGTTAAGTCACAAATGATCGAAAAACAAAAATTATCATTGGAGCAGAATATTGCTGACAAAGATAAACAGCTTGGAGAAATAGCAGCACAGGCAAACCTAAAGCTTATTGCAGGTGAAAATGAAATAGCGGAACTTAAAAATCAGCTAGCTTTGGCTAATAAAAGAGCAGATGATATTACCGGCGAAAAGATTGCTCAAGTAAATGAACTTAAAAACCAGCTTTCAATTTATCTGAAAAGAACAGATGATATGTCTTTGCAGATTGCAAGTTTAAATAACGAACTTAACATGTCAAAGCAGGAATACTTATCTGCTAATTTAAAATCTGAAAGTATTATTAGCAGTAAAGAAACTCAAATAATTATGCTTCAAAACCAATCGATTAATACTGGAAAGCAGATACAGGATTTGTCAGATAAAATTACTTTATTAAATAATGAGTTAACAAAAGCACGAGAAGTTAATACTTTGGCTATTGATAAACAAAAAGATCTGGAAAGTCTTGTAGTATTAGCTAATAAAAAAGCTTTCGATATTTCAGAAGAAAAAGCAGCTCAAATTACCGAACTTAAAAACGAATTAACATTACAGGCAAATCAAAAGTTTGCAAGTGAAAATGAAATTGCTGAACTTAAAAATCAGCTATTAATTTATCGTAAAAAGTCTGAAGATATGTCTCTGCAGATTGCAAGTTTAAATAATGAGCTTAATCTGTCAAAACAGGAATATTTATCTACTAATTCAAAATCTGAAAGTATCGCTAGCGATAAGGACTTTCAGATAAACATGCTAAAAAGTAAATCAATAAATAGTGAAAAACAGATACAGGATTTGTCAGATAAAGTAACTTTTTTAAATAATGAGTTGATAAAAGCACGAGAAGTTAATACTTTGGCTGTCGATAAACAAAAAGATCTGGAAAAACTTGTAATATTAGCTAATAAAAAAGCTTTTGACATTTCAGAAGAGAAAACAGCCCAAATTAACGAACTTAAGAATGAATTAACAAAGCAGGCATATCAAAAGCCTGTTACAAGTGAAAATGAAATTGTTGAACTTAAAAACCAGCTTTCAATTTATCGTAAAAAGGCTGAAGATATGTCTTTGCAGGTTGCAAGTTTAAATAATGAATTAAGCAGAGCCAAGCAGGAATATTTATCAGTTAATGTAAAAAATAATAACGCTGTCAGCGATAAAGATTTTCAGATTACCCTGCTTAAAAATCAATTAGCCTTTAGCGAAAAGCAAATACAGGATTTATCAGATAAAATAACTGCTTTAAATAATACGGTGGAGAAAACAAAAGAAGTTTATAACCTGGCTCTTCTTAAGCAAAAAGAGCTGGAAAATCTTATAATTTTGTCTAACAAAAGAGCAGACAATTTTTCATCTGAAAAACCAGCTCAAATAAATGAGCTTAATAAAGAATTTGCTATGAATAAAAATACTAATGTGACTTCTGCGGTTCTAACCCAACCTGTAATTAGGGATTATCAAAAGACGGCTGCTCCTATAAGTTCTGTTGATAATACAAAATCAGCGGAAGATTACTTCAATATTGCAAAAGCTTATCAGGATGCGAAGGATTATCAGGAGGCTATAAATAATTTTAAACACGCAATAACTTTAAATACTTCATTTGGTAGCGCTTATAAAGAATTGGGACTTATTTACTTACAAATGGGAGATTATAATAATGCCGGTAATTCTCTCAAAAAATGTCTATATCATTCAAACAATCCAAAAGAACAGGAAGTCCTGAGAAACTTTATTTCAAATATTGAGAGATATGCTGGTCCTAAATAAATAATTCAGGATTTGAACGCAATCAAGAAGGGATCTATACCAGATCCCTTCTTGATGTTGTAAATGATCTAAAGAGTCAGTTGTTTTAATCGTAGTTCTAAGATTTTGTCTTGTGATTGAATTGAATACATAGTGCGTTCATATGCTGTTTTTGCATTAGCATCATCTGTTTTAGTATTATTATTCATTGCATTTGAATATTGTTTTGCTGCAATATCAGCTTTATTTAACAGAGCTTCTCTTTGTTGAAGCAGTTGAGCAGCTTGAGCTTTTTTGGCAGGGTTTTTTATTGAATTTAACAGATTGGTTTTATAATCATAAAATTTTGCTTTAGCCTCAATATTTTTTAATTCTGTTTCGAGAGCTCTAATCTGTGTCAGTAGTTTTGCAGAGTTAAATTGAAATTTTGCAGCAGCAGCAGCGTCATCCGTAGTATCATAAGTGTAATTAAATGCGGGATTTGTTTTTGCATCAACTTCCTTTCCATACACAGGAGCACCATTATTTAGACTATATTCAACAAATTTAATCAATCCTGCATCGTAAAGAGCTTTAATGTTTGCTGAATTATCGTAAGTAAAGCCCTGTGCTGTAGTTGGGCTAACCTCTTGTCCTGCATTAGCACCACTTTTATAAACTGCAGCATAACCAGCTGCGTGTAAGAAAGAGGTTTTTACAGGTTGAGTTGAAATAAAACCATCTGCATTAACTAATTTTATTTCTAATTTTTTATTACTCAATGAATCTGAATACTGTTTTGCTTCAATTTCGACTTGATTAGCCAGAGATTCTTTTTGTCTGAATATTTGTAGAGCTTGAGCTCTTAAGTTTGGATCTTTGTATTTTACGGTAAATTCAATAGTTTTTAATTGTGCTTCAAGGGCTTTGTCATTAGCTTGTATTTTAGTATTTTCATATTCATATTTTGCAGAAGCTGCTGCGTCATCCGTAGTATCATATACGTAATTGAATGCGGGATTTGTTTTTACATCAACTTTATCGCCAAACACAAGATAACCATCGTTGAACGAACATTCTACAAATTTAATCAATCCTGCATCGTAAAGAGCTTTAATGTTTGCTGAATTATCAGTACTAGGAGATTCATTGGCAGTTGGTCTAACCTCTGTGCCATCTACAGTATAAACTGCTGCATAACCAGCTGCATGTAAATTACGAGTACTTATATTTTGAGGGTGTAATTCACCATTAGCATCAACTATTTTTATTTCTATTTTCTTGTTATTTAATGAATCTGAATATTGTTTTGCTTCAATTTCGACTTGATTAGCCAGAGATTCTTTTTGTTTGAATAATTGGATAGCTTGAGCTTTTAATTTTGGGTCTGTTATTGAGTTTAACAGGTTATTTTTATAAACATTATATTTTGATTTGGCTTCAATTGCCTTTAATTGTACTTCAAGCTGTTTATCTTGAGCTTGTAACATAGCAGTTTCATATTGATATTTAGCTGTAGCAGCAGCGTCATCCGTAGTGTCATAAGCGTAATTGAATAAGCGACTTGTTTTTACATCAACTTCATCTCCAAA